>Ga0209710_1000003_pt1 | contig 482769 bp, 433 predicted proteins | sample ArcticOcean_MG_C_5_FD_187436 | JGI IMG/M metagenome (GOLD analysis project Ga0209710, IMG submission 187436) | Marine microbial communities from western Arctic Ocean - ArcticOcean_MG_CB4_138 (SPAdes) (version 2) | ecosystem: Environmental > Aquatic > Marine > Oceanic | place: Arctic Ocean...
AGGCTGCCTGAAGAACATGTGGAAATCCCGCTCTAAAGACATATCTATCATTAACTCAACAGGGTGTTTACCCTGCTCTCTGGCAAGCTGGGCCATTGAGGGTTTGTCGTAAACCATGTCTTCCATAGGGTAAATAAAGTCCCATTCTGGCGGACGCGCCTCTGCGCCAACAACCCGTGGCCCGGTGTATTCGCGGCTGGCGACCTCTATCAACTTGGCTTTAATCACTGGGTCGCGGAGTTTCACAGCCTGTTCCGCCAGTGGTAGTTGCCGAAATTCTGACCAATACTCCCAGTTATCAAAGGGGGTATTCGATTGAAAGGACAGCAAACTAGACAGTGCGCGACTATGTACCTGAGCGTACATACGCCCACCTGCTCTGGCAGTCTCATCTAATAAATCAAAGTATGGTCGCCAAAGATCAGGGGCTGCACGAACACTGAACATACCCCAAGTTTGCGGCACACCGGATTCCACTGCTAAGTTCAAAAGGCGCTGATGATATTCTCTAATTCGCTCTGGATCTCGCCCCGGGGCTTCTCCGGCAATTTCAAATAGACCTTTTCCCGTTTCTCCTACCGCATTAACAATGGCTCGCACTTCGTCCCAATGGGCAATGCGACTGGCCACCGGCAGGTCATCCGCAGTTAAATGGTTGAACGTTCGAGAAGTCGAAAAGCCTATTGCCCCAGCGCCCATTGCTTCTTTAACAATGTTCTGCATTTTACGCACTTCGTCTTCGCTGGCTTTGTCGATAAACGCTCGCTCACCCATCACATAAGTACGTATTGCTGAATGGCCTATATAACCGGCGTAGTTAATGCCTTTGGGCAAATCATCTATGGCATCTAAAAATTGCGGAAAGGTTTCCCAACTCCAATCGATGCCTTCCAGCATGGCGTCACGTGAAAGGTCCTCGGCCCGCTCCAGGTTCTTAAATACCAGGTCCGCATCTTCTTGCTTACAAGGTGCCAGAGTAAAACCGCAGTTGCCCATCACCACACTGGTTACACCATGATAGGAGGAGCAGGAACCAATAGGGTCCCAAAAAACCTGGGCGTCCATATGGGTGTGGCCATCGACAAATCCGGGGGAGACGACATGGCCCTCGGCATCGACAGTCTGCTTCGACTTACCGCTGAGCCGTCCAATGGCAACAATTTTGCCGTCCGCCACCCCTACATCTGCGCGATAACCGGGGTTACCTGAACCGTCAATTACCGTGCCATTTTTAACCAATAAATCGTAAGCCATAGGTTTTCCCCTGTTTTCCTTAACGCCTTTAACCCCAACGCCTAATATCATTGCTTTTTTGCATGGTAGCATGAGTTTTTTAACTGCATAGCTCTGTATTCAATGATCCAATCTGCACATGAAACTCAACAGCCATATCAGCTCGCCTACAAAGTCCACCCCGGCAGCGGCCCCTACCTCATGCTCCTGCATGGTTTCATATCCTCTAGCGCGCAATGGTTAGACAACCTCCAAGCGCTGGGGCAAGTATGCCAACCGGTAACAGTTGATTTGTGGGGCCACGGCAACTCGCCCGCACCAGAAGATTTGCACTACTACAGCCCAGCCGCCTACGGTCAGCAATTCGATGCGATACGCAAAGCCTTGGGCGCCCAAACATGGTTTGTGTGTGGATATTCGTTAGGCGCAGGGCTGACTATTCGCTATGCCTATGACTATGCCGAACATGTCACGGGACATATATTCACAAACTCTAACTCTGCGTTGGCGGACGAGGCACAAGTACTCGACTGGCAGACCACTGCAATAAAAGGCAGCGAAAACATTAGGCTAGGCGGCATTGCAGCAATAGAAAAAATTGCCGTCCACCCACGCCGGGCTCGAACGCTACCCGCCCACATATACGCCGCACTTATGAAAGACGCAGACAATTTTTCTCCTATAGGTGTGGCAAATACCTTACTCGCCACCAATCCAAATACTTGTATTAGAGACATTGCACCCAACAACCCTCGCCCAGTATTGCTTTGTGCTGGCGATAAAGAACGCCGGTTTAAAACCAATAAGCTGTGGGCGCTAGAGAACATGGCAAACCTTAAGTGCGCAAGTTTTGACGCGGGTCACGGGGTGAATATGGAGGCGTCAGAAGGCTTTAATATAGCTGTAGCGCAATTCATACAATCTCTCGTTTGACGCCTAGTTCGCGTAACCTCAATTTTTTACCGTAAAGCGCATAACCGACAACCCAAACAAGACAAAGGATCATTATGCAATCTCAACCCAAAAGAGCTCGTAGGTGTGTTCTTTCAGTGCCCGGAAGTTCAGACAAGATGATGGCTAAAGCATCGGGGACTGCGGTAGACGAAATTTTGCTGGATCTGGAAGACGCCGTTGCGCCCAATGCCAAAACAGCTGCCCGTGGACAAATTATAAACGCTCTTAACACCCTAAATTGGCGGCCAAAAGTGCTCTGCGTTCGCATCAACGGCGTACAAACTCAATGGTGTCACGACGATGTTATTGACGTAGTTACCGGCGCGGGTAGCCGCTTAGACACAATAATGTTAACCAAAACCAAGAGCGCCGCCGACGTGCAATTTCTCCACCGACTGCTTGATCAGCTGGAGCGAAAGCTCGGACTGAGCAGACGCATTGGCATTGAATGCCTGATAGAAGACGTTGAAGGCTTAATGAATGTTGAAAAAATTGCCGCCAGCTCTGACCGCCTGGAGGCCATGACTTTTGGCATGGGAGACTACTCTGCCAGCCAACAAATGCCCCTAGAATCTGTAGGCAGCACGGGCGACTACCCCGCGGATATCTGGCACTACCCAAGATATAAAATGACCATCGCCTGCAGAGTCTTTGGCTTAGATCCAATAGACGGGCCCCTTGCCGACTTTCAGGATTTAGCCACGCTCCGCCAAGAAAGTAAGTACGCACTTACGCTGGGGATGTCTGGGAAATGGGCTATCCACCCTTGCCAGGTAGAAATTGTACAAGACGCATTTTCCCCAGACAGAACAACTCTAGCTACCGCTCGCAAGCAAAAGGCCGCCTACGAGCAGGCACTTAAAGAAGGTTTGGGGGCGATTAGCGTAGACGGCGTTATGGTCGATGCAGCGAGTATTCGTATGTTGCAAAACACTTTAGACAGGGCCGAACTAATGGAGCTATAAGCGCGCACTTACGAGCGCGCACAAAACGATCCCGCAGAAAATACTATGAGCAAAGCAGAGCCAATAAAATTCGTTAACCTGATCGAGGACATACACGCTTGTTCGCTCTGCGCTGAGCATTTGCCTCTCGGACCAAAGCCCGTATTTCAGGCCAATGCAAAAGCGAGGATTCTGATAGTCGGTCAAGCACCGGGCACAGCAGTGCATGAGACAGGCATTCCATTCAACGACGCTAGCGGCAGACGCCTGAGAGACTGGCTCGGCATGAGCTCTGAAACCTTTTACAACGAAGAATTGGTCACCATTGTTCCTATGGGATTTTGTTATCCGGGCCGAGGCAAAGGCGGCGACCTACCACCCAGACCAGAGTGCGCGGTAATGTGGCGAGCCGAGTTACTGTCCCACTTAACCAATATAGAGCTCACCATAGCCATTGGCCGCTACGCCATCGACTGGTACCTTAAACCCAAGTCTTCCATCACCTTGCAAGAAATAGTCGCGGACTGGAGAGAATACCTACCCCAATTTTTACCGCTCCCTCATCCCAGTCCTCGCAATACAATCTGGCTGAAAAAGAACCCTTGGGTAGAAGCAGAAATCATTCCCACACTGCGCAGCCTGGTTGCCAAAATTTTGGGCAATTAATAGCAAAAGTTATTTCACCTCCGAAAATGCTCTTCGATTCTCACTTACAAAAATCCGTACATCGTAAAACACCTACCGTTGATAGGTTGATAACACTTCTTTACATACGTTCCCAATTTAGCGGTTAAACTCAGTGGTCACTTTCATCATTTGAGATTCATATGCGAAAAATTACTCACCTACTACTAGTACTGACAATTTTAGGCGCAGGCCAAGTTTCGGCAGACTCAACAAAAAACGCCCAACCAGGTGTAACTGTAGCCCACACAGACAACCGCGCTGCGGGCTGGATAGACGTTGAGGTAGAGGATTTATCCGGACTACGAAACGTTAAATGTCACCCTAGCGCGAACGCCGTCGCTGACGGAGATTTTGACGTTGAGGAATGCATAATTTCTGAGAGCGTACATGGCATCACCGAAGTATCGCCTCTTTTCATTGGCTCGGGCTTCCAGCACGGACAAACTAGCCCGGTTAATCGTGAAGCGGCCAATTGCCTGCTGAAGAACATCAATAAAGCACGCAGCGATGCAGCTGCGTTGGCAGTACTCGAAAGCTGTAATGTCCTGCACCCTGAGTAAGCCTGCTTAAAATTTACATTAAGAGCTTTTAAGGACCATATAAGCCTTCGCTGCTTGAGGCAGGTTTGTATGGTCTTTCTAACAAGATCCCCTTAATGCGATCTCCTAATAAGATCTAGGCAACCCTAATACGTGTTCAGAGACATAGTTTTGTATCATTTCTTGAGAAATAGGTGCTATCCGCATCAAACGCGCCTCACGCCAATAACGCTCAACATGATATTCCTTGGCATAGCCAAAACCGCCGTGAGTTTGCATGGCTTGGTCCGCTGCCTGGAAACAAGCGTCAGCGGCCAGCCACTTAGCCATATTCGCTTCCGCGCCACAGGGCTGCCCATTATCCAGCATCCAAGCGGCTTTGCGAATCATTAACTCTGCCGCATCTAAACGCATTTTGGCTTCGGCCAATGGAAAGGCCACGCCCTGGTTCTTACCAATAGGCCGACCAAAAACCACCCGCTCATTGGCATAGTTAACAGCGCGTCTTAGCGCAGCCTTGCCAATACCCAGCGCTTCCGCAGCAATTAAAATACGCTCGGCATTCAGTCCCGAAATCAGATAACTGAAACCTTTACCTTCCTCACCCACCCGGTCTGTGACCTTTACCGGCAAGTCGTCATAAACCACTTCACATGTCGCTACTGCATTACGGCCAACCTTATCAATAGGCGATATAGTTACCTCGTCACGCTGTAACTCAGCCAGCAGAAGGGTCATGCCGTCGGTCCGGCGCTCAACTTCATCTCTAGGCGTAGTGCGCACCAGCAATAGTACTCGCTCAGACTGTAACGCCTTTGTGGTCCACACCTTGCGCCCTCTGACGATATAATTATCTCCCTCACGACGTGCGAATGTGGTGATAGAGGTAGTATCAGTGCCCGCATCGGGTTCGGTAACGCCAAAGGCTACGTGCATTTCGCCACTGGCAACGCGTGGCAAATATGTTTGTTTCATTTCCTCGGAACCGTATTTAACCACCGGTTCCATACCAAACATGGAGAGGTGCAATGGCGTTGCGCCATTCATTGCAGCGCCGCTGGCGGCCACAGTCTCCAGCACAATACTGGCTTCAGTAATACCACGCCCACTGCCCCCATAGGCTTCTGGAATGGCAACACCAATCCAGCCTGCTTCAGACATGGCATTGTAAAAATCCCATGGGAATTCGTGCTTTGTGTCTTTTTCCGCCCAATACTCGTCAGGAAAATCTTTACACACTCTAGCCACTGCATCGCGAATCAACTCTTGTTCGTCTGTTAAAGCAAAATCCATAATTCTCAACTTTTGATTGTTATTGAAAGTACTCCTGACGTACTTTTTACAGTCAGGCCACAGGTGGGGAACAAAATTATCTGTGTGTTAGTCCACAGAGTGTTCTCGAGGGCTACAGATGCCTCGTCCACAAGACTAGTATAGAAGAAAATTATAAGAGGTATATATGCCACTAGAACTTTCAACACAGCGCATGCAGGCCCATATCGCCGATGGAATTGGTTGGATGACCTTTAATAACCCAGCCAGGCATAACGCCTTATCTTTAGAAATGTGGCAGGGCATTGGCGATATTCTTGAGCATTTTGCTGACAATGACGAAGTTCGGGTGATCATTATGCGGGGCGCGGGCGGCAAGGCATTTGTTTCTGGCGCGGATATTTCTGAATTCGATGAAAAACGCGCTAACTCCGAACAGCGCGAAAGCTATGGTCAAATTGCAGGTCGTGCCACGCACTGGTTGGGCAAAATCGAAAAACCTCTAATTGCGCTTATTGAGGGTTACTGCATTGGCGGCGGAATGGCTACAGCGTTGTCAGCAGACATCAGATTTGCCACGCCAGATTCGAGTTTTGGCATACCTGCCGCAAAGCTGGGCTTGGGTTACGAATACGAAGGCCTGGCCAAATTGGCGAGATTAGTTGGACCGAGCAATGCAAGAGACATCATGTTCTCAGCGCGTTTTATGCCAGCCGGTGAAGCCAAAGAAATGGGCATTGTTAACTTTATTCAGGACCGCGAAGAGATAGAAAAAGCCTGCATGGAATACGCGCTCAACATAGCCTCTAATGCGCCGCTTACTGTGAAAGCCGCCAAGGCAGCAGTCAATGCTTGGGAGCGAGACAGTCGAGCCGAGGAAGTTACCCAAGTGCGCGCCATGGTAGACGCCTGTTTCAACAGCGAAGACTATAAAAAAGGGCGCAAAGCTTTTGCCGCAAAGCGTAAGCCGATTTTTTCCAATAAATAGCAAAAGTCGGTTTATGCACAAATGCCTAAAGTGCAACCCTAGGCATCTGCTAAACTACCCACAAAAATAGATAACAAAAGCGATACTGATATGAAAGATGCGGTCACAGCCTGTGTTCTGATTATCGGCAATGAAATTCTTTCAGGCCGGACTCAAGATATAAACCTAAACCACATTGCCAAGACATTGGGCAAATGGGGCATTCAAATTAGGCACTGTAGAGTTATTCCTGACATAGAAAAAACCATCATCGATAGCGTAAATGAAGTCAGGCACGAATATGACTATGTAATTACCACCGGCGGCATTGGACCAACCCATGATGATATTACGGCAGTGTGCATTGCTAAGGCCTTCGGAGTAGAACTGATAGAGCACCCAGATATTGCCGTTCGTATCCGCAAAAGACCAGCGTCGGACGACATTATGGCATCGCGGCTGCTGATGGCTCGCGTACCGCTGGGCGCAACGTTGATAGACAACCCGTCTGGTGGTCCGCAAGGTTTTGCTATGGAAAATGTCCACGTCATGGCGGGTATTCCTTCGGTCATGCAAGGCATGCTTGCAAGTCTGGACGGAAAACTGAAAAGCGGCCCAATCATTCACAGTCATACCGTTCGCGCCTATACCGGCGAAAGCTCAATAGCTGATGCCCTCGCCAAAATTCAGGACCAACACCCAGACGCTGACGTAGGCAGCTATCCGTTTTTTCGCGACGAACGCTACGGCACAAACTTAGTGATTCGTGGCCCAGATGTCGCGCAACTGCGAACTATAGCTAACTTGATTATGGATGCAGTCACAGCAATTGGCGAAACCCCGGAAGATCTAGGCCAAGACGCGGAAACATAAGAGGCTTAATTTGACCAGATCCAACAAAATCAGTGACTGACAAAATATGTTTGAAATAGCTCTGCGACCAACTAAAGCCGGGGCATTGCTACTACTCTCGGCCAACTTGCTATTCTGGGGTAGCGCGTTCGCCGCAAGTCACGAATCGATCGCCATTCATACCGCACAGCCCAACATCGAATACACCAGTGGCCCACAACAAAACAGAACTGCGGCAGCCCTGGCAGCTAACAACAAATGTAAAACAGCCACTACAGAAATTCACCCGCAAGGGTATTGTGAATTAGTGCGCATGGATAACCTGCCTATCACCCAGGCCAGCGAGCTGAAAGCAAACACCCAGCGCCACCCTCTGTTCCTTTGGCGTTTCACGTCTAATACCAGCACCCTTTACCTTGCCGGTTCCTTGCATTTGCTAAAACAAGGCCTCTACCCCCTACCCACCCAATACGAGCAGGCATTCAATCTGAGCAATAAACTAGTTCTAGAAGTAACTACTGATCAGATTAGCCCAAGCGAAATATACGCAAAAACTCAAGCGGCAGCGCGACTAACCAAGCAACGTTATTTGCGCGAGAGTTTCAGTGCCCAAGACTATAGCCAGCTGGCAAGTACCGCGGCATTGTACGGTGTACCGCTGCAAGCCCTCCAATCCTATAAGCCTGCAATGGTCTATACCCAACTGTCGCTTATGGGTTTTATTGCGCTGGGCTATGACCCGGACCTAGGTGTGGAAGAGCATTTTTCCAAAAGCAAAGCGTCCAAAGACATACTGCAATTGGAAAGCTTCGATCGACAGCTAGGCTTTCTCTTCGCTCAACCCATGGCAACACAAATTGCTGTGTTAATGGATACAGTGAAACAATTCAATGAAATTGAAACCGTTGCAAGTGACTTGGTGCGAGCATGGGCGGCAGGTGATGACGCGACCATGGCAACGCTTATCGCTGATCAAAATGGCGCTTCAGATCTAATTAAAGATTTTTCGAAGCAGCTGTTAGATCAGCGTAATGAAGATATGAGTGAGAAAATTGCGCGATATCTCAACACCGAGGAAAGTTATTTTGTCCTGGTAGGCGCTGCACATTTGGCAGGCCCCAATTCGATAATCAAGCTATTAGAAAAAAACGGTTTGCGTGGGGAACGGATATATTCAGACGACCACCACCTCCAAGCCACGCCATCAATCGACAGCACAGAAGAAGTAAACAAAACACAATGAGTGATCCTAAGCACAACTATCCGCCTCAAGCTGAATTTTTCAATGAATCGTTTAAACCACCTTTTGGTTTAAGAAACCCTCATTCGCAAACTATTTTTTCGAGCATGGGAAGGAAATTTTTGAAGGCTAAGTGGCAACCAGAATTTTTGGCAACAACAAAAGTGCGCGAAATAAATGTAGCAGGTGTTAAATTAGTTGTGCACAGCAACTTTCAGAACACCACCTCGGGTCAAACACCTTTAGTCATGATGGTCCCAGGCTGGCTAGGTAACGTTGAGTCCACCTACGTACTCTCTGGCGCTCATGCACTTTGGCAAGAAGGCTTTAACGTTGTACGAATCAATTTGCGAGATCATGGTGATACCGCACACCTGAACAGTGGGCTCTTTCATTCCGCACTCATTGACGAGGTTGTGGCCCTAGTAGAAACTTTGATGAATGAATTTCCGCAAGCCCCCGCAGGCCTAATTGGCTATTCCATGGGTGGAAACTTCGCATTGCGCATTGCCAAGCAAATCCCAGAACTTACCACCCTGGCCATCTGTCCTGCATTGAGCCCTGAAGAAACGATGCTCAAAATCAGTAACAACATCATTTACGAACAATATTTTATGCGTAAATGGCGAGACCTTTGGAGTAAAAAACAAACGGCTTTTCCACAACTCTATAATTTTGAAGATGCAATGAACTTGTCTTCAGTAACCTCATTAACTAATTATTTTGTTAAGTATCACTCTGAATATGACAACACCGACGATTACTTCGCAGCCTATGACCTGACGGACGGAGCGCTTAACGGGGTAAAAGCAAAAATTTTGGCGGCAGGAGACGACCCAATTATTCCAGCCAAACACTATGCAAATCTACCTAATTCCATTTCTTTAGACTGGGTTGCAAGTGGGGGGCACGGAGCATTTTTGGAAAACTGGCAATTTGAGAGCTGGTGCGACCGATACAGTTGCGCCTTTTTTAACCACGCGTTCGCCAATGAGCGCAATCTGTTGTAGAAAACCAATCGACCTTAGCAATAGGGCGTGTGGGGCGGAGGAAGAACTAATGCATACAGTATAAATCCCTATCAGGACTAAAACATTGTTTGGCCTGGGAACAGCAGCAGAAAATATTTGCCTCTACTCGTTCAGCTTCTTGGTGATGCTTTACTACAATCAAATTTTAGATTTGCCCGCTACTTTAGCCGACCTAGGCCCCACCATTGCACTGGTTGTTGACGCTGTACGAATCCACTTGTAGGCTCTTGGTCTGATCGCCTAAGCAACAAAAGTTCGTTCATGCTGGCAGCGGCAATACCAGTGGCTCTTTCTTTCTACATGATTTTCTCCCCACCTGCTGGGTTAGAAACAACTAAACTGTTTCTTCGGTTAATATGCTTCTCAGTGTTGTTACATTTTTTCATGACCCTGTTCTTTGTTCCTCACTTAGCCTTTGGCGGCGAGGTGTCGAAGGACTATCACGAGCGCCCAACTATTAACGAAGCACGAGTCAACTCAAAGCCTATTGATGAGTACAGTTGTACCCAGCATGCGTTGTTATAGGGCCACTATAATGGCGTCTATTCAGACGCCTGAGCATCTTTAGACTTTCTACCTACAAAGTAGGACAAGACGACTAAGACGGCCGCTATAATGAAGTAGTACTTAATCATGTAACTAAAGACCGGTGACATGCTGGTGAGTCCATCGCCCAATGCTTCACCTCCGAGCAATCCAGCCATAACGCCACCAATGGCAGAAGCCAAGAACCATAAACCAAACATCTGGCCTACATACTTCTTTGGCGAGTAGCGGGCAAACGCAGACAAACCAATAGGCGAAAGCGCTAACTCGCCCCAGGTTTGAAACAAATAAGTGAGCAACAACCACTGCAAACCAATGGGCGCAGATTCTAATGCTAGATCCACAGCCACCAACATGATGAGAAAACTAATACCCATAAAAACTAAGCCGATGACAAACTTCAAAGGCAGCGAAGGGTCTAAATTCCGTCGCGCTAACTGAGCCCACATACCGGCAAACACCGGGGCAAAAATCACTACATAGATTGGATTGATGAACTGTACCCAAGAAACGGGCATGGTGAAGTCAAAATAAGTGAGGTCGGTATAGTCACGAGCAAAAATGTTAAGTGAACCACCGGACTGATCAAAACCCGACCAAAAAGCCGCTGCTGCCACAAACAACAAAAATAGCAGAGTGATGTTCTTTCGCTCAGCGACATTGAGTCCAGCGAAGAAATACAAATAAATGAAGTACACACCAGCAAGAGTGGTTAGGAAGTAAGCGAAATTCTCAGCAAACACTGTCGGCGCAACTGTGATGACTCCGGTTAACACCAGAACAAACAAAACCACAACTAGCCCAAAGACGAGCTGGGTCGCAGCCATCAGCTTCTTGCGTCGGTCATTGGACATCGGATTAGGCAGCGCGCCGGCATCACCTAGTAAATGGCGACTGCGAATGTACTGAATCACACCAAAAATCATGCCCAACCCGGCAGCACCAAAGCCCCAGTGCCAACCCACTTTTTCTCCTAGGTAACCACAAATGCCATACCCAATGAGGGAACCAATGTTGATCGACATATAGAAAATGGTAAATCCAGAATCTTGGCGCTCATCACTAGCGACATAGAGTTTGCCAACGATGGTAGAAATATTGCCCTTCAACAACCCTGTGCCTAGTACAACAAGCGCAAGCCCAAGGAAGAAAGAGTGTTCAATAGGTACGGCTAAGGTCAAATGTCCCAAAGCAATAATCACAGCGCCATAAAGTACAGCGCGCTGATGCCCTATGAGATTGTCGGCAACCCAGCCACCGGGCACCACCATAAAATAGACCATGCCCACATAAATGCCGTAAATTGCTTGGGCTTCCATTTGTGACCAACCCAGCCCACCATTTACGCCGGTGACCACACCAGTCATGTATAAGACCAGCAAGGCACGCATGCCATAAAAAGACATGCGTTCCCACATCTCGGTCAAAAATAAAGTTTTCAGGCCAATAGGATGGCCAAAAAATCCGTGGGTAGAGTCATTCATGATCTTTTCTCACGCGTTGAGTAGAGGGTGGAAACTTGCTCAATAGAGCATCCGGGCGTATTGGACGAGGTACAAAGTCACCACCACAGTTTGGACAGTTCCCTAAATGAGCCACGCAATCTTTACAAAAAGCATATTCAAAAGAACAAATGTACGCCAGCTTCGAGACGGGCAGCAAATCAACATGGAAACTTCGCAATTTGATCGTAGCTCCAACATGGGTTACCCGATATAAACCAGTTGCAACTTTAACCCTTTAGGTCGTTAACCAACAACTTCAAACGAAGGCTCTTAGTTCAAGGTCTTAGTTCGCTTTCTTAGTCCACAGTCTTATTACGCGTCCATTTTGGACTGTCTTATTTCACTGGGGGGAAAACACCCGCCCTCAGCATCATTGAAGGTAAAGGCTTTGCTAACACCTCTTGCAACCACGACGCGATGCTGAGCAAATCTGACAGCTCTACACCGTGCTCTATACCGCCACGATTAAGCATATAAACCAAGTCTTCAGTGGCAATGTTGCCACTGGCATTGGGGGCAAAAGGGCAGCCACCAATACCACCAATGCTTGCATCCAATACAGAAACACCAGCGAGCAAGCTAGCATAAGCGTTGGCGATGCCAGTGTTGCGCGTGTCATGAAAATGGGCGCGCAATGGCAGCTCGCCTAATACCTCCTTGAGTTGGGTAAAGGCCTGGCGCACTTGAGTGGGTACCGCAACACCGATGGTGTCAGCAAGGGCCAGCTCTACCGGACCAGCATCAGCCAACCGCTGAGCTGTATTGAGCAATTGTTTTAGGTCTACTTCACCCTCAAACGGACAACCGAAGGCGACAGCAATGGTCACTTGCACGGGAAAATTGGCCTGCGCGCCATCGCGAATCACTTCAATCGCCATTGCCACTGCGCTATCGACGTCTAGGCCTTGATTCTTTAATCCGAAGGTATTGGTCGCCGGTATCACAAGCCCCGCTTCGTGAATTCGCTTGGTGTCTCGTAAACGCCGGTAGCCGTGTTCATTCAGGATCAGCCCGGTATAACGAACGCCATCCGTATCGGGCAACATGGCGCACAGGTCTTCTGCATCGGCCATCTGCGGAACACGCATAGGGTGAACAAAACTTGTGGCCTCTATGCGCCGACAACCTGCTGCAATGGCACCCTTTACCAAACTAAGTTTCTGTTCGGTGCTAAGAATTGCGTCTTCATTTTGTAAGCCATCTCTAGGGCTAACTTCCATGATTGTCACTGATTGCTGCATCACCTAACCCTCACCCTGTAAGTTTCACACTATCTGTTCACGCACGTGTTTTACGCAAAGATTAAAAGCCTTCGCGCAAACTCACTGTTTTATTAAATACGCCTGGCAATTCAGAGTCTTTGCAGAAATAACCTTGGCGCTCAAACTGAAAATGCTGATCGTCCAAAGCCATAATTGCAGGCTCTACCATTGCTTGAAGGGTACGCAGCGACTGTTCGTTCATATCGTCGATAAAAGTCTTAGCGGATGGATTAGGCACATTAAACAGGCGAGCGTAGTCACGCACTTCTACCGGAACACTTTGTTTAGCATCGACCCAATGCACGACACCTTTGGGTTTTAGCCCTGACGTGTCCTCGCCGCTCTTGGAGTCTGGGAAGTAGGTGCAGTTAAGTTGCACCACATTACCTTCTGCATCGTATTCAACTTCATCACAGCGAATAATAAAGGCATAGCGCAAGCGCACCATTTCACCTGGAGAGAGGCGCTTCCATTTACCCGGCGGATTTTCGGAGAAGTCTGACTGCTCTATCCATAGCTCACGGCTAAAAGGTAATTTGCGCGAACCCAAATCTGCATTTTGCGCATGCCAAGGACCTTCAAGTTCAATGTCGTCTTGGAAGTTTGTCAGCACAACTTTCAGCGGCTCGAGTACGCCCATGCCTCGGGGGGCACTGCTTTCCAGGTCCTTGCGAATGCAGAAATCTAGAAGGTTCATCTCCACCGTGTTGTCTTGCTTGGTCACACCAATGCGCGCACAAAAATCACGGATAGCAGCAGCTCTAACGCCGCGGCGACGCAGGCCGGCGATGGTCGGCATGCGTGGGTCATCCCAACCAGAAACTAACTTTTCATCCACTAAGCGGTGCAGCAGGCGCTTGCTCATCACCGTATATTCCAAACCCAGGCGAGAGAATTCAATTTGCGGCGGGTGGTAATTCAACTGAATATTGTCGAGTACCCAATCATAAAGGGGGCGATGGTCTTCAAATTCCAAGGTACACAGCGAATGAGAAATCCCCTCCAACGCATCACAAATACAGTGCGTGAAATCGTACATAGGGTAAATGCACCAAGCGCTACCTGTGCGTTGGTGGGTGATATGTCGAATGCGATAAATCGCTGGGTCGCGCAAATTAATATTCGGCGAGGCCATATCAATTTTTAGCCGGACAATATGCTCGCCATCAGCAAATTCACCAGCGCGCATGCGTTGGAACAAGTCCAAGTTTTCTGCAACGCTACGATCTCGGAATGGGCTATTGGTGCCGGGCTCAGTCAACGTGCCTCGAGAGATCCGCATTTGCTCTGCATCCAGTGAGCAAACATACGCTTTACCGTTGCCAATAAGGTCTGCTGCGTACTGATAAATTTGCTCAAAGTAGTTCGACGCATGAGTTAACGAGCCCCATGAAAAACCCAGCCAGGCCACATCTACTTTGATAGATTCAACAAACTCTTCGCTTTCTTTCTGCGGGTTTGTGTCGTCAAAGCGCAAAAAGGTTGTACCCCCGAACTGCTCTGAAACACCGAAATTCAGGCAAATGCTCTTAGCATGACCGATATGCAAAAAACCATTGGGCTCAGGAGGGAAACGCGTGACGACGCCTTGGGCTAAAACATCGCCCTCTACGTCAGACTGAATACGTTGTCGAATAAAATCGGTTGTCTCGTTTTCCATGAAATCCTAACTTGATATGGCTTACCCGCAGCGGAGCGCGCAGATTTTTGCTGAGGATGGAATTTTGCCTGACCTGACCGCATTGGCAAAGGGTAATTGCATGTTCTTGCATTTTACTGGGCAGATGAAAAAGAGAATTACTGCGCCATATTCTTTACATCGGTAATTGGCACAAAATATATATACTATCCAGCCTTGGTAAAGCCTAATGCAATGCATCATATAGTGAGATTTTCATAACCATGCAGCTTCGAGCACTGACTTCAATCATCGCAATTTTTATGCTCTGCGCGGCGACATTACTCTATACAAAACTCTATGAATCTAAGCCTCTTGTAGAACAAATTGCGCATTCCATGATCGGCAGTGCATGGTACAAAATTGAGCAGTCCGGCACTCATACGGGTTTTATGCACAGCTCTGTTGAATTCACTGATGAAGATCTGTGGGGATTGCATACCTTAACGGTGTTTCAACCGATAGGCGGACAACCGACGAAAATTACTCAACGCCTAACTTTTGCCAGCTCGGGAGAATACGAGCTGACATCTGCACGCTACACCCGCACCGCAGAAAATAACGCCATCGGCATTCAGGTGGATCTAATTGAAGAGAAATATGTCGGCACATTGATGCGGCAAAATAACCTCGAACCGCTGCGCCTGGATTGGCAGTTTGGCCTGAGAGATCAATTGGCATTAGAGACTCAGCTGCACACAGGTAACGCAAAGCCAGGCACAATATTTACTACTCGATTCGTAAACTTTGAAAATCTCTCAATTGGCGAAAACAAAAGGTCACTGTTAAGCCGTAACGATGATGGTTTTATATTTGAAAATTTCCAAGAAGGCTCTACCAGTACAACCTATTTAGATCCAAATATGCTGGCTATTAGCTCTACTATCTCCAATGTATTCATTGTTAATCGCAGTACCGAAGCGCTGGCAACCACGGTCAACCCGCTGATAAAACCCATAGATGGTTGGCCTATTTTTGAACACTCTATTCCATTAGATGAGCGCTTAGAAAAGCACGAAAATCTCAAACACCTGATACTTGGGCTCACAGCCAGCGGACAAATATCGCTACAAGATTTAAACCTGCCGCAAACATTAGCCGCTACAAAGCCTGGCGAATTTCCCAGCAGCGACAGCAGTGGTGCCAGGGATATAAGCGCTTTTACCCAAAGCTCACTGCGAATCCCTACAGCGAACAAAAAAATCACCAGCATCTTAGAATCTATGGATAAACCCGTATCTATTGCTGCGCTCGTTACTGCTGCAAACCAGCAATTAACCTACGCCGACAATCAACCAGCAGGATCAGTTATCGCTGCGTTAAATTTAGGTCAGGGCGAATGCACGGACTTTGCTGATCTATTTACCACACTGGCCAGGGCCGCCGGGCTGCCAGCAAGGACAGTTTTTGGTATTGCATATAACAATGCTGATCAGCCGAGCTTCATGTTTCACGCCTGGAACGAGGTTTTAGCCGACGGCCAATGGCAAGGAGTTGATCCCACTTGGAGTCAAGTGCGGTTAGATGCAACTCACATCAAGCTCTCGGACGACCTAAGTGCAGCACTACTCTTTGCCAGTCACACAAACGAAGTCCGCTTTCGCATATTGGAGCGATCCTACTTCTAGCGCCGAGTTACTCGGTTATACGAATCAAACCTTCCTGAGTCACCGAGGCAATAAGCGCACCGTCCACAGCAAAGAAATCGGCGTGCACCATACCTCTTGAAGCTTGAGCCGTTGAAGTTCGCTTGTGAAACAGCAGCCATTGGTCAATAGGTACAGGTCGGTGGATCCAAATACTATGATCTAAGCTGGCCATTTGCAGTTGGGAGCGGTCCACCTCAGATTGATGGGGTAAATTTGCGGTTGAGACCAACCCCATGTCGGATGCGTACGCTAACAAACAGCGCGACATGAGCTGTCGCTGAAAGTCGTCATCTGCCGAAGTGTCAGATGACTTAGCGCCCAAAGGTTCAAGGAAGCGAATCCACGCTGGATTCCAAAACCGATTTTCGCCCCACGCATCGCTACCCAGCTCAAAAACTGATCTGATCTCAAAAGGCCTTTCAATTTTTGCCATAGGACTTAGGCGTGGATCTGACGTAGGCCCTCCCAAACTCAAAGCCACATCTCGATCCCTACGCAACTCGTCTGGCAGCGGCACGTTTGGCATTGGAGAACTGTGATCCAGGCCTATTTCGTCTCCCTGAAAAGAGATATCCATATTAAAAATAGCTAAACCATTTTGGATAGCGACCACTCTGCGAGTTGTGAACGAGCGACCATCACGAATCCGCTCGACCTCATAAAGGACCGGGCGAGAAACATTACCCGCACGCAAAAAATAGGCATGCAACGAATGCACGTGAACATCTTTCACCGTTCTATATGCGGCCATAGCAGCCTGTGCCAAAACTTGGCCACCAAAGAGCCGTGAACCGTTTTCTTTTTCGTTGAAGCCTTGGTACAAATTTTCCTCAACTTGCTTCAATTCCAACAACTTAAGTAAGCGCTGCGCTCTATTTGAGGTTTGCTCGGTCATCACATTTCCTAAATTTCGGCTCTCAGCTGTAGCACAGTATGTTGGGTACGGAGCACGGTGATAAAAACCGAACCCCGGATTACAGTGTAATCGCAAGAGTATGCACTGGGGTGTCAATCATGTCATTGGCATCATTCTTTTGCGGCAAGAACTGGGCGATAACCTATGCATTGTTGCAAAACGCGCAGTGGCCAAGATTTATTTGCTAAGGTAGCTGCTGTACATCACTTAATCTAACTTTGCTTGGCTCCAAGCTGAGCAAACATACCGGAGAGACCTTATGCTTAATTGGTCAAATACCCTTCTAACATCGCTAGAAAATGGCGAGCCTTACCCAAACTTGAGCAGTAAATTTCCTGATGCTAGCGTTGAAGACGCCTACGCTGTGCAAAAACAGTTTGTAAGCCAGTTAGAGCAATCAAAACAATGGGGCGACATAGCGGGCTTTAAGGCAGCTGTTACTGCGCCGCAGGCACAGCAAGCGATGGGGCTGAAAGCAGGCATTGTGGGCGTTCTGTTTGCAAAGGGCGCCCGAGAAGCTGACAGCACTCTGGAACTCGACAGGCCGGTATTATTTGAGACCGAAATCGGCTTTATCGTCGGCCACACCATTAATACTCCGGTAACCGTAGATAATGTAGCCGACTACATCAGTGGCTATATGCCAGTGATTGAACTAGCTGCGCCCAATCTGACCGAGCGACCCAATGGCATTGATCTCATCGCCGCCAACTCAGCCAGCTACGGATTCATAAAGGGAATCCAGGTGACATCAAAAATCAGCGCCGAAATAGACACCATCCAAATACGTCAACAGCAAAACCACAAGGAGCTGTATTGCGTTCACGCTGGTGCAATAATGGAAGGCCAATTAGACGCGCTAATCTGTCTGATAAACGAAGTGCTAAGACAAGGCTATGAAATTCAGCCAGAGCAATTTCTCATCACCGGCACAATTGGCCCAATGGTGCCCGCCAAGCCTGGTCATTACAGAGCAGATTTTGCACAGTTGGGTGAAATAAAATTCGCGGTAGCTTAGGTTAGAAGTTGCCAATTTTTGTATTTAGCAGAATCAAGAGTATACCTTCCTAAATGGAATATATTGCTTGTGAATTATTCCATTTTATTACTTTGATCCTACTGTTAGTTTGCCGCGCAATTCAGAAGTCCGACAGCCTATGGCCGTTAAACTTTCTTTGAAACCCGTGAACATTAATTGAGGGATTGACCATGTCATCTTATCTGGACCTGATCGAACAGACACGAACTACAGTTGGCGCGAAACAAGAGTGGAGCGCAATCAACGCTGAGTACGCAGTACGTATGAAGCTACAAAACCGCTTTAAGACTGGCCTAGAAATCGCCCAGTACACAGCAGACATCATGCGCCAAGATATGGCTAACTACGATGCTGACTCTAGCAAGTACACACAGTCTCTGGGTTGCTGGCATGGTTTCGTTGCTCAGCAAGTCATGATGAGTGTCAAGAAGCACCAGCAAACTACAGACCGTAGCTACATCTACCTGTCAGGCTGGATGGTTGCAGCGCTACGTTCACAGTTTGGTCCTTTACCTGACCAGAGCATGCACGAAAAAACTTCTGTCTCTGATTTGATTGAAGAAATCTACACATTCCTGAAGCAAGCAGATGCGCGTGAGCTGCGTCATATGTTTGTTGAATTAGATGAAGTTCGCGCTAAAGGCGGCGACGCAGACTCTATTATTCAGAGCATTGATAACTACGAAACACACGTAGTGCCAATTATTGCTGACATCGATGCAGGCTTTGGTAACGAAGAAGCCACCTACTTACTTGCTAAGCGCATGATTGAAGCAGGCGCATGTGCAATTCAAATTGAGAATCAGGTTTCTGACGCGAAGCAGTGCGGACACCAAGCCGGTAAGGTTACTGTTCCCCACGAAGATTTCGTTTCTAAGATCAACGCAGTACGTTACGCATTCTTAGAGCTGGGTATAGACAACGGCATTATCGTTGCGCGCACAGACTCGTTAGGTGCTGGACTTACACAAAAAATCCCAGTCTCAATTAAGGCTGGCGATCTTGGCAGCAAGTACAACGACTTTTTAGACACGGAACCAGTGGCTGACGTTTCAGAATTACAAGATGGCGACATCACTATTCGCGTAGACGGCAAGCTAGCTAAGCCTAAACGTTTAGACAACGGCTTGTATGCATTTAAAGACGACACTGGTTTCGACCGTGTTGTACTCGACTGCATCACCAGTTTAGAACACGGCGCTGATCTATTATGGATCGAAACCGAAAAGCCCAATGTTTCGCAGATTGCAGAAATGGTAAACGCTATTCGTGAAGTACGCCCTGAAGCCAAATTGGTTTACAACAACTCGCCTTCTTTCAACTGGACTTTGAAATTCCGCGAGCAGGTTTACACCGAATGGAAAGAAGCTGGCAAGGACGTTTCTGCCTACCCTAATCCTGCCGAAGACGCTATGGCGATGATGGATGTCGCAATCGACAGCACAGAATTGGCAGCAGCAGCAGACGCATTAGTTCGCACATTCCAAGCAGACTCTGCTCGAGAAGCTGGTATTTTCCACCACTTGATTACACTGCCTACCTATCACACAGCGGCACTGTCTACTGACGTATTGTCAGAAGGTTACTTCGGTGACTTAGGTATGTTGGCTTATGTGCGCGACGTACAGCGACAAGAAATCCGCAAGAACTTGGCTTCTGTTAAGCACCAAGATCTAGCTGGATCAAACGTTGGTGACGATCACAAGGAATACTTCCTTGGCGAGAAGGCACTGCTGGCTGGCGGCGCAGCAAATACTATGAATCAGTTTTAACTGGGTGATAGAAAATGGAGCGGTCTTGCCGCTTCATTGCAAAAAAGGGGCAGTTATATGCCTCTTTTTTTTGCGTTTTTTTCGCGCCTTTGGCTTCTTTAAAAATCTTCTATAGCGGCTGATTTCTATTTATAAGACTACCCTTCCGTTGAGGAGAGGAAATCTCTGAAGGTATCGGGGACTGATCAACCCAACCCCAAACTCGTTTTTCAAAAAATATGCACCAAGACAAGAAAATTGCTTTAACGCAAAGCGGCGGTATATAACTAAAGAAGGCCAGAAAAAGGAAAAAAGAGAGAAAATAAAAGGTGTTAATGGGGCCGCTTAAATGCGTTGATTATAACTCGCATTGCATCCACCTGATCAGGCGTGAAGGAATCGAGAAAAGCCTCAGTCTCGGGCGACTTTAGTTTTTCATCAGTACAAGCTCCGACTACTAGCCATTCAGGATTAACATCTAATAACCGAGCGACTTTAAAACACTTTCGAGGCGGAACACCTCTTTGCAACCACCCATCCACCGTCTGCCGCGTCTCACCAATAACATGTGCGAAACGAGCAGGAGTATAACCCGCAATTGTTAACTTTATTCTCAAACGATCGCCTAACATTTTTTTATCGTACTCCTTATAGAAAAAGGATTAGTAGCCGTTACACGTACATTCAATCGCGGGTCATTTACGCAGCAAACACGCCTAAACCTGTGTTATTACCTTTTACGAAAACGCTGCCTTACTTGAAACGAGCAAATTTTTTGGCACGAACCATAACCCATCGTCATTTTCAAGGCGTACCTATACTGCCAAAAACACCGCTTTGACGGTGGGAATTTCAAACAGCTTTACTACAAATATCGAAGATAAGCAACACCTCACCTCACCTCTATGCCATAGCCGCGCAACCTGTCGATTGATTAACGCATGTTAATACGATCTTCGCCTTGGTCAGCCTTTTTAGCCCAACCAATGAATGGATGTGGCACTATGACTACACCCTGCTGGGGCGCCGAAAAAAAACACCAGCTAAGAGGGCAGGTTGGCACCGAAATTGACTCTAGAAAACGGTAGCTAAAAAAGTAAAGAATTGCACGTTAGAGGCGAGGACCAATGAATGTAATAGATGCTATTGCACATACAATGAAGGCCGAAGGAGTAGATGTCCTTTTTGCCTATCCAGTAAACCCACTGATTGAAGCCGCAGCCAAACTAGATATTCGTACTGTGATTGTTCGCCAAGAACGTATCGGCCTACACATGGCAGACGCCTATTCCAGGCTATCTTCTGGCGATAAGATTGGCGTATTTTGCATGCAGCATGGCCCAGGAGCGGAAAACGCCTTTGGTGGTATAGCCCAAGCACACTCCGAATCGGTCCCTATACTGGTGATACCTGCGGGCTACCCACGTCGACTGGCCCACTACTACCCCAACTTCAACTCCACAATGAATATGCAGCACATCACTAAGTGGGCTGAACCTATCACTATGGGTAAAGCTGTGCCGGAGATCATGCGCAGAGCATTTTTTCAACTGCGCAACGGCAGACCAGGACCAGTGATGATAGAAGTGCCACTGGATGTAATGAACGAGGAGGTGCCGGACAATTGGCAATATATTCCATCATTCAGTGCCAAAACCGCACCGGCACCCAATGATTTAGAAGCAGCAGCCAAAGTCCTCGCCCAAGCCAAAAACCCAGTCATTTATGCAGGCCAAGGAGTGCACTACGCCAAAGCTTGGGGTGAACTCAAAGCGCTGGCAGAGGCTTGGAATATTCCAGTGACCACAAGTATTGAAGGTAAAAGTGCCTTCCCAGAAAACCATCCGTTGTCATTGGGCAGTGGCGGACGCGCGAATCCTCGCCCAGTGAAGCAATTCCTAAATGAGGCCGATGTGATACTAGGCATTGGGGTTTCTTTTGCACTGACCGCCTTTGGTGTTTCTATGCCTAAAGGCAAAACCATTATTCACGCCACCCTAGATCCAATGGACCTGAACAAGGATGTTCCGGCACAACACGGCCTCATTGGCGATGCCAAGCTGACCTTAGAAGCACTTAGCGCCGCCATGGAAAGTCACTCCAAAGTGCCGGCTGCAGCTAGAGCCCAAGCGCCTGAACGCATAGCGCAAATCAGAGCCGAGTGGATGAGCGAGTGGTTACCTAAACTAACCAATAACGAAACACCAATAAATCCATACCGAGTGGTCGCCGAACTCGACCGAATTGTCGATAAAGACAAAGTTGTGATCACCCATGACGCTGGCAGCCCACGGGATCAAACCACCCCATTTTGGCAAGCAACCAGCCCCCTCTCATATATCGGCTGGGGCAAAACCACTCAATTGGGCTACGGTTTAGGGTTAGCCATGGGTGCAAAATTAGCAGAACCAGATAAACTGTGTATCAATATTTGGGGAGATGCGGCAATAGGCTTTACTGGCATGGACTTTGAGACTGCGGTTAGAGAGAACATTCCAATACTGTCCATTTTGTTCAACAACTTCTCCATGGCCATTGAAATACCGATCATGCAGGTGTCTACAGACAAATACCGATCTACGGACATTTCAGGCAATTATGCAGACATGGCCAAAGCCTTTGGCGGCTACGGTGAGCGAATAACAGATCCCAACGACATTGTTGCCGCCTTGCAAAGAGGTATAGAGGCAACACAAAACGGTCAGCCGGCTCTATTGGAGTTCATTACTGACAAAGAAATTACGATTTCCAACGAATAACCTGAACACTAACTGGTAAACACTAACTAAGAGATATACGGAAAAATATTATGCAAGCAAAAGCTGTAGCACTAAAAACACGCCCAGACGGCATGCCTAAGCCCGATGATTTTCAAATCATTGATATAGAAGCGCCAGAACCAAAAGATGGCCAAATTCAGGTAAAAAACCTGAGCATGTCCGTAGACCCCTACATGCGCGGAAGAATGGTTGACCGCAAATCTTATGTTCCGCCTTTTCAAATTGGCGAGGTACTCACCGGCGGCTGCATTGGCCAAGTGGTTAAATCCGCTAGCCCAGCTTTCAAAGAAGGCGACTATGTGAGCAGCGCGTTTGGCTGGAGAGAGGCATTTACCGAGTCTGCGCAAGGCATCCAGAGTTTAGGCACTATTGTAGCCCCAGCATCGGAATACTTAGGCGCAATTGGCATGCCAGGCATGACTGCCTATGTAGGTCTGCTAGAAGTTGGCGCACTCAAAGATGGCGAAACAATATTTGTTTCTGGCGCCGCTGGCGCAGTAGGCAGCATTGTTGGGCAAATCGCTAAGTTGAAGGGTTGCACCGTTATTGGCAGCGCAGGTTCTGACGATAAAGTTGAGCTACTGACTAAAGAGTTAGGCTTTGACCACGCGTTCAATTACAACGACGGCAGCATTCTAGGTCACCTGAAAGAGTTGGCGCCAAACGGTTTGGACGTTTACTTTGATAATGTTGGCGCCGAGCACTTACAAGCAGCCATTATGTGCATGCGCCCTTTCGGACGTATCGCTTTATGTGGCGCCATTGCAACGTACAACGACACCTCGCCACGCCCTGGCCCAAACAACTTGTCTATGGCTATTGGCCTAGGACTGACCCTGCGCGGATTTATTGTGAATCACTTTGATCACTTAGCAGGTAAGTTCCGTAGCGATATGGAAGAGTGGGTTACCAGCGAACAGATCATCACAAAAGAGACTGTCTACACCGGCATAGATCAGGCACCAGAAGCCTTTATTGGGCTCTTCAAGGGCTCTAATACTGGCAAGATGATTGTTAACTTCTAAATATTTACTGCGATTAGCAGTAGTCTAAACCTATAGACCAAGTCTTTAGTTTAATAGGCAAAAGGCTAAAGAAGAAAAGAGGGGCAGCAGGCTTAACACCTACGGCTCTTTTTTTTTGACCTTTAACCCAACATCAGCAGCAAAACTACGGGCCTGAGAAAATACTCAGTCTAAGCTTACCGGCTCGCAGTCCACGTCGTCTTCAGTGAACGCCCGGGTGCTTGCGGCAAACTCTAATAAAATTCCATCTGGGTCTTTGAAATAAATAGATCTAACAAACGTACTGTCTGTGTCGGTGAGGCTTGCCTGGTTTTCAGATTCATCATGAAAAATGACAGGTGTAACTTCCACGCCCGCGGCCGCTAGTTTTTCTTGATAATCAGCGATTCTTTCTACAGGCACATCAAAGGCGACGTGGTTCATAGAGGCGTGAGCAGAAGTAATAGAGCCGTGGCCCACCAGAGATTCAGCGTGGGTAACCCCCGGCACTTTCTCTGGCGCATTAGGAAACCAGAAAAAAGCCAACTGATCACCTTCACCAATATCGAAAAAGAAATGCTGGCCAGAGTTCTGTGGCAGTTCAATGGTTTTAACCAAAGGCATACCCAAAATACCCGAATAGAAATCTACAGTCTTTTTCATGTCACGGCAAACCAATGCCAAATGGTTTATTCCGCGAATCTCAAACTTTTCATTAGCTTGCATAACCCTTCCCCTATCCAAAGTCTGGGCTACTAAAATTAGCTACCCTCGAGTAGCAATATAACCCCAAACCTTGTCTGCACCCATAGCCGCTAATCGGCTCCCTAGCATCGCCTGCCAGTAAAATTCGTTACCCCACTCATCTCGCCACGCCCACAATCTGCGGGTAAAGTGGTGTAATCGGTGCTCATAGGTAAAGCCCATTGCGCCGTGCACCTGGTGCACTTGTTCAGCAACAATGCCTACTGCCTCGCCTACCCGCGCCTTACTGGCTGACACTTCGTCTATGAAGCGGTCAGTGCCTAGCGCATCTACCGCGGCGTCTGCTGCACGCTGGGCGGCTGCAACCTCAGCAGCGACAACTGCTAAGCTATGTTGAATAGCCTGAAATTTACTGATGGAACGACCAAACTGGCTGCGCTCACTGGCAAACTGAAGACCTAGATCTAAGGTGGCCTGTAGCCCACCAGCCATTAAATTCGTTCGCGCCAAAGCCATTTGCGCAAAAGGCGAGTCTTCTAACTCAATTTCTCGCTCAGTACCTGCAAGCAAAAAAGTGTCATGAGCTTCTCCTGCAAGGTTATTTCCTTGTTCGTTAATACTAGGCGCATCCATCACCAATACTTTGTGACTGTCAGCTACAACACCTAATACCTTGGTTGCTTTACGCCCCCAAGGCACTTGGTTAATTGAGGTATCGTTTAACCGACCAATGCTGGCAAAGTCGGATCCTGTCTCAGTTGCCGTTGAGGCTTCTGTTCCCTCTGAGGCCAACCATTGATTAGACAACAACACTTCTGCTATGGGTAGCGGCACGGAAAATCTACCGCATACTTTCAGAAATGCATAAAGGTCGGCGGCGTCAGTCCCACTTCGCGCTGAGCCTAATTGGTGGAAGCCATTTTCGACAATTTCCCCCCATAGATCTTGCGGGAATGTACCTTGCTCAGCAGAGTCTAAAAGACTTTTCTGACAATGATCAGCAAAAATTTTCTCAGCCGTATCAATAATAAGTTGTCTTGTGTCCATATCAACGTAACCCCAATCCGCGCGCGATTACGCCGCGTAAAATTTCTCGAGTACCGCCACGCAACGTAAAGGATGGCGAAAGCAATAAAGTTTCTTCAAAAGTATCGCGGAATAATTTGTGTTTACCTGGATCTAGCTGACTTAGGTCTGGTACTACAAGCCGCGCAACTTCCGGCAACACTTTCTCAAAATTATTCCCCAGCTCCTTAACTAACGCTGCCTCAACGCCCACGTCTTTGCCCTGCTCCAACATGCCGGCAACAGAGATAGACATACGCCGCAGAGTCATAAAATGCGAAGCTAGACGACCAATAGCCGCCGCCTGATGTGGGCTAGGCTTGTCGCCGCAAATGCGCACCATTTCCACGAACACCCGGAAGGCTGAAAGGAAGCGTTCAGGGCCACTGCGCTCATAGGCAAGCTCAGAAGTCACCTGCTGCCAGCCGTTACCCGGCTCACCAACAATGCGGTCTTTGGGCACTAATACGTCTTCAAAAACCACTTCGTTGAAATCTTCGCCACCCGCCATATTGCTGATGGGTCGCACCTTGGCGCCATCGTTTTTTAGGTCGACAATAATTTGCGAGAAACCCGCGTGACGATTTTCGGAAGGCGCCTCGGTTCTGACCAAACAAATAATGTAATGGTTACGGTGGGCGTCAGTGGTCCAAATTTTGGTGCCATTGATGCGATATGCATCGCCTTCGGCCACCGCAGTCATCCGCACTGAAGCCAAATCTGAACCTGTGTCCGGCTCACTCATACCAATGGAGAAATAGCTTTGGCCACTGGCAATGCCAGGTAGGTAGCATTCGCGCTGCTCTGGGGTGCCAAAACGCAGCAGTAGAGGGCCACTTTGCCGGTCGGCAATCCAATGCGCACTGACTGGGGCGCCAGCAGCTAGCAGCTCTTCTGTGACAACCAAGCGTTCAAAATTACTCTGCTCCCCGCCACCGAATTCACTGGGCCAAGTCATGCCGATCCAGCCCTGCTCACCAAGCTTGGCGGAGAACTCTGGGTCATGGCCGGTGACGAAATCTGAGTTAGGCTGGGGCATGTGGTGCTGATTATCAGCAACAAAATCTCGCACCCGTTGCCGCAATACTTCGGACTCACTGTCTAGGGTTACTCGGTCGAATTGCAGCATTACTTTCCCCGCTTCTTTATTAAAATTTTCTGCCAAGACATTACTTCAGCGAACTGGGGGGTGCAAATCTAGACAGTGTTCAGCAACTATAGCAGTGACCATCAAAAAGGATAAAACCCAAATAAATTCAGTGAGTTATGTCATCCACTCAGTTCAGTGGCACTTACGCATATTCCTAGACAAAAGATACCCTGCCCCCAGCGCCATGAATTTGTGCCGGAATATTAGTCCTCTCAGCAAAGGTATGGCACCATTACCAAATGTTAGAACTTACCGATCTTAAATACGCCTTCGAGCCTGTCTTTACAGATATACGCGAACGCTCAACTGTTGTTGAACGCTTTATCGACCGAAACTTATACCAAGTATATATGGCCACGCTGTGGGCTAACGTTGTGCTCTCACCCGGCGAGGCGGGCATAGGCGAAGACGACTTAGAAGCCCTCCATGATCTGGTAGTACAGGAGTTAGCAGAGGTTTTAGGCAAAGGTACTAACTTGAACTCTGTATTTGAATTTATCAGCAGCAAGCCTGGAGAACAGGCTATGCTGGAAGCCAAGCTCAACCAGACCCACAAAGATCTGCTGCAATATTTCTCTAGTATGATTTTAGATCCGGAAGGTCATGAGCGCTGGATGAGCGAAATCCGCGACAACATGAATAAGTAAGTTGAGAGTCTTTTAAGTGGAGAGGCTTGTATGGAGAAACTGGGGATTGAGCGGCAACCCCTCCGCGATAGGCTATAGCCAGGCATTAACGCGCTAACAACTAATCGATTACTGGCCCATCACATTCACTATGAGCTTGCGCTCTTTTACGTTGTGTCGATGTTCCCAAAGAAATATCCCCTGCCAAACACCCAACGCGAGCTGCCCTTCAATTATGGGCACCGACAAGTTCACTGCAGTGATCGCACCTTTAATATGCGCTGGCATATCATCTGGGCCTTCCTCGGTGTGGGTATACATCGGATCGTTCTCGGGCACTAAATGGTCTAACCATGTTGCTAAATCTGCTAACACCGCTGGATCTGCATTTTCCTGAATAAGAATGCTGGCGGACGTATGTTGAATGAACACTGTGGCCAAACCATCTACAACACCAGCGCCTTCTATAAGAGATTTAACCTGGGGCGTTATGTCGTAAAGCCCTTGACCATTAACCGCTACAGAAAACTGATGATTCATAAAGGACTCCAAAAAATTGGGGTTAGAAAACAAATTTTCTAAATAAAATATTGCTTCCATTGCACAAGCGCAAAAGTGAATGATTTACTTCAAGAGTATAATTTTCGACAGCATCCGAGCACAAACTATCACCAGAATAACCGCTACATATGCCAGAGACTCAGCACGGGAATATAGGTGATCATGGCCAGAGCAACCAGCAAAATCAGCATAAATGGCAGCGTTGCGGCATAAAGTTCTAATAACGGCTTCTTAAAACGATAGCTGGCAATAAACAAATTCATACCCACTGGCGGCGTGAAATATCCAACCTGCATATTAGCCAAAAATATGATGCCCAAATGCACCGGGTGAACGCCGTAACCTACAGCAACAGGCAACAACAAAGGCACCATAATCACCAATGCAGAGAAGATGTCTAACATCGCACCCAGGGCCAAGAGCAAAATATTCAGCAACAGTAAGAACCCAAGAGGGCTTTTGATATAAGTCTGCATGGAGACCATCAATTGCTGCGGCACTTCAGCGTCAACTAGGTAATTGGTGAAACCAAGGGCAATGCCCAAGATCATTAAGATACCGCCCACCATGACCATAGACTCAACCGCAACGCTGCCGAGTTGTTTAATGGTTACTTCTTTATAAAGCACAACCTCAGCAAAAATGACGTAGAGGGCCGTCACCGCAGCCGCTTCGGAAATTGCAAACACGCCACTGAACACTCCACCCAGTACAACAAAGGGCAGTGGAATCTCCCAACGCGCATCCCACAACGCAGAACCTACGTTTGCCCAAGTAAACGGCACTCTAGGAATAACACCACCGCGGTGCTTCCATAGGGTCCAAGCTGAGAGCAGCACGAGCATTAAACATAGGGGCACAACACCAGCAACAAAAAGCTGAACAATTGTAAAGGACTCGCCCACGTCTATCTGCTGAGCGATAACGCCATAAAGGATGAGCGGCACTGAAGGCACTAGCAACAAACCTAAGCTGCCAGAGGTAGTCACCAAGCCAGTGCTGAATTTTTCCGAAAAACCACCCTGACGCAAGGCCGGCAACAGCAGCGCACCTAGTGCCACAATGGTCACACCTGAAGCACCGGTTAATGCAGTGAAAAATGCACAGGCTATAAACGCCACAATAGCCAAGCCGCTTGGCAAAAAACCAAACAGGCTTTGCATAACGTTGACTAGGCGCGCGGAGGTATTGGACTCACTGAGAAGATAACCGCTGAAGGTAAAGAGCGGCAGCGCCACCAGTAACGGCGTATCAACAATGCGATACAACTCAATGGCGACAATAGCCAACTCAATATCAGCACTGTAAAAGCCCAACATAGATGCGGCAAGCAACACGGAAAACAATGGCGCACCGATAGCTGCCATAATAAGGATGATGACAATACCAAGCCAAATCATTCGGGCTCAATCACTAATAGGGCATAGCGAATAGTCATTACCGCTCCGCCGAAAGGCATAATAGATTCACAGATCCACGCAGGCACGTCACCAAAAGCAATGGCGTTATCCATAAATTCATAGCTGACAAATTGATAACTGCCCCAGGTAAAGAGGACTAGTACACCACAGGTAAAAACGTGACTGATTCTGGCAACCCAAGGCTTAACCCAACCGCTCAAAAAGCGGCTGGCCAGGTCAATGCGAATATGGCTGTCGTTACGCGAGGCGATCATGGCACCCACTAATGCAACCCAAAGCACAATGACGCGCACAAGACTGTCGCCCCAATAAAAGCCACTATCAAATAAGTTGCGTAACAGTACTTGTGTGGTGGCAATACCCACCATTGACAACAGCAGAGTAACTAACAGCGCGTCTTCGAGTTTGCGCAGAAAACCTAGAGTTTTATAGATCGCTATTTTCACTTCGATACTGCTCTAAGTGTCCGATCATCTCGTTATACAAAGGTTCTGAGACGTAGTCCTCTCGAATCAATTGTTCATTCGCATTGTTGGCCATCGCAAACCATTCTGACGATTCCATGGCACTCGGTGTCAGCCACTCAACACCTTGTTTCGTCAGCGCTGCCACAGCACTTTCATTGTCACGGCGCGAGTCTGCATCTACTTGACGCACCGCAGCACTGAGCTCTTCAGTGACAATTTTTTGTTGCTCTTCATCAAGGCGCAAAAACGGTTTTTCTGCAATGGTAAATAAACCGTAGACATAAAGTATGGGCAACTCTGTAGCGTACTTCACTTGTGTATGCCACTGCAGCGCAATGGCGCCAATGGGTGGAGAACCAATGCTGTCAATCAACCCGGTTTGCAGGCCAGTTAGGACATCAGCAATAGGCAGTGGAATAGGTGTCACGTTGAAGGACGAATAAGCCTTAATGGCACCCGGATCATTATCTGGCGCCCAAACTCTGCGATCTGCAAAGCCGTTTACAGAGGTTACCGGCTGTTGAGTCATCGGGTAAGCGAAGCCCACCTCGGCCAAGCCAAAACCGACAAACTTTTTCGCCCGCAAACCGGCCATTAACTTAGCATCCATGCGCCGACGGACATAATCTGCTTCTGCAAAATTTCTAAAAATTAACGGCAAATTGTATAACGCAATATCTGGGTAGGGCTGCATAACGCCGCCAGAGGTCAGCGCTGCGCCATGGAGCTGGCCAATACGCATTTTGCGCAGCACAGCTTTGTCATCACCCATAACACCACCAGGGTAAATCTTAAATTTCACAGCGCCATCAGTGCGCTCACCAATGTTCTTAGCCGCACCGCGTAAGGCCTTCATCCAACCGGTGCCTTCAGGCGACAGTGTGGCAATTTTAAACGTCACTGCATGGCTAGAAAAAGAGCTGACAGCAAGCAATGCAAAAACCACTACTGAAAGGAGTTTTTGTCGAAGCGAATTAGTTGTGCGCATAATTTTCAAAACCCTAGAAATAATCATCAGCTGAATCCAATAGTTTTTGTGCTCGTTCTTTCGCAACAGTATTCATTAAGGTCAAACCTGGGGTTTTGCCATCTGCGGCGATCACCTCGATGAGCAGGTTATCATGTAACTCGCGGTCAAAGACTAGGCGCGCATATTGATCAGCAAGCATTACCTTAACCATAAGGTTGTTACCCGAGGATAAAGTCATGGCACGTTCAAAATGTCCGCGTCCAATTTCAGGCTTACCGCCCATGGCCGGTGGTAACAAAGTCTCGAATACACCCAGATATAGATACGCAGCACCGTTTGAATAAGTTTCATCCAACTCCACTACTCGCTGCATTAGGGCTTTGACTCTCGCCAACTCTGCGATGGCTGAAAAGTCGCTGCTATTACCCTGAATCCAACCGGCCCAAATACTGGCCAAATTATATAGAGCTGGAACGTCTTTAACCGTGCTGCTATTTGTCCAAGCCAAAAATTCTGCAAAAGGACGAGCATCTAAGTCACAGGCATCTTTTAATGAAAGGCATGTGGCGGTAAATATTTGTCTACGCGCCTTATCATGCAGGCGTGCTGCGCGTTCTTCGTCGTCAACAAAAGCACCAGCATAGGCGGAATGGAGTTCAGCAGATTGGCTCAACAGACCAACATTTTCTGGGGAACCCGCTAGCAGCGAATCAATAAGAATAAGGTACGCGGGTGCGCCATCACGCACCATAGCTGGGTCATCGCTGTTCAAAATTGCAGCTGACAAGTCCTCAGCAAAGCCTTGGGTCAGAGATCCGACTAAAGATGAACACCCAGACATCATTAACATTGCAATGAGCAATAATAGTGTACGTCTAAATGAGAGTGATTTTGCCCTCGACTTAGAACTCATCCGGGTGGTTTTGAGTTTAACTTTAACTCTAATTTGCGCTTCTAAATGTGGGATTTTTCTTGCCTCAACAAAGAAATATAACTACTAATACTACCGACCTCAGGGGCCTTCTTTCCAAGGCCCTATTTAATCGGTGCCAACCCACTAAATCAACCGCTGCGCGAACATTCCACTTTTTCGTTCCAACGACTAAGAAAGCCCCAATTTCATTGGAGCTACCTTATATCGGCTTGCCATAAGCAAGCTAAAAGCTTGTGGGTTTGAGCTAACCGGACTTTGGCAAAGCCTTGAGTGCAGTATAAATGTCTTCAAAGAGCGGTCGCGCACGGTAACCGGGTAGGGCAAATTTGGCACGGACTTTACCATCGCTACCAATCAGCAAAATACCAGGGTGCGGTATACCGTATGCTCTGTGGTCCTTTGCCTAGTCTTCGTTCCTAATACCCAGCGCATTTACATGCATGGAATTTTCATCTTGCAGCAGGGGGTAACCGAGCTTTTGCTCGTCATGAAACTCGCGCAAAATCTTTCGTGCGTCGTAGGTCATTCCTGCGACATTAATACCCAAACCTTTAAACCGTAATCGCCATTCTTCCAGTTGAACCAACTGGCGCTTACAAAATGGTCACCAATCAGCAGAGCGATTGTAAAAAATCAACACGCCTTGGCTGCCGGTTAAGTCTTTAAGTTCCTGCAAATCGCCCTTTTGATCCTTTGCCGCCAAAAGCGCTACCTGCGAACCCACTTCTGGACCCCAATTGTTTGTGTAACTATCCGCCACAGCGTGCTGGCTGATTGCACCTACAACTAAAACAACACCCATAAGAGGGCCTGTTCTAAGTACTGTTGGGAACGTTTTTAAATATCGGCGAACAAAGCCAATGAGGTTATCTTGCATATTCATCGCGTTATCCAGATTTAAATAACAGTCCTTGGAAGAATAAGAGAATTGCGCAATAGATCTACATACCGATTCGCCAGTAGGTGGTATCTAGGCGATAGCCTGAACTTATCGCCGACATTTATTCCCCAACCCACACCTTTGGTTATACCAGGAGGTATCGACCAAGGGGTGATAACAAGTTTTAGCAAAGACTTGTTATGCTGAGATCTAAGACATACTAAAAAGGGGAACTTAATGAGCAGCGCAGATTTAGTCTTGGTAACACGTAATGAAGGCATAACTAAGGTGACACTGAACCGCCCAGAGGCCCTAAACGCTCTATCAGGCCCGCTACGCCAAGCCATTGCAGAAACTTTTCTAGAACTCGCTGCAGATGACAGTACACAAGTCATCATTCTCACCGGCGCTGGCCGAGCTTTTACTGTGGGTCTAGACCTTAAAGAGCTTGGCGGCGAGACCGCATCAACTACTGTCACAGATAAGGATCTCGGCAAGGCTGTGGCCAATGTTGGCAAGCCCGTCATTGGTGCAGTCAACGGTTTTGCGATAACCGGCGGCTTCGAAATTGCGCTGATGTGCGACTTCTTAATTGCCGGCCCTAACGCCAAATTTGCCGATACCCATGGACGGGTAGGTGTTGTGCCGGGCTGGGGTCTGTCGCAAAGACTACCCAGACTCATTGGCATCAATAGAGCTAAAGAATTGAGCCTCACTGGCAACTACTTAGATGCTCAAACAGCCTGCGACTGGGGGTTGGTGAATAGAGTGGTCAGCGAAGACGAGCTATTGCCCACCTGTGAAAAGCTCGCCGCAGACATTTTGACCACCGAACCCATTACCCGAGGGGCGATACGAGAAATTATGGATGCCGGTTGGCACACCACATTAGGTGAGGGTTTGAGTATCGAAAACAGCGCAAATCGCGCCCACGCCAAAAGCGAAGTTAGGGCTGAAAAAGTAGCAGCCCGACGCGCGCAAATTCAAGATCGCGGACGCAATCAAGCAGACAGCTAGCGCCCTTCTGCCAAGCAGTACATTGCCCCAGTAAGACCAGGCTCAGTATCTAGCACTATCAAAATGGGGATCTCTTTGACATAGTCGCTGAGATCGCCTTTTTCCTCGAAGCGACGGCGCAGCGGGCTACTGACAAGAAATTCCAACATTTGCGGGGCAATACCACCGCTGATATATACGCCACCCCTCGCCCCAACGGTCAAGGCTAGGTTGGCCGCTGCAGAGCCTAAGAAACCGGCAAAAGCCTCCAGAGTTTGATGGCAAACTGGGTCACTCATGGCTTGTCCGCGCTGGGATATCTCTTCAGCTAAAATTTCCTCGGCCTGCGAACCCCACAGTCCGCACATAGCTCGGTACAAATTAACTAGCCCACTGCCACAGAGCACGGTTTCTAAACATACATGATCATGATTTTGCGCAAGAATAGACCACAACTCCGCCTCCAAAAAGGTACTGGGCGCTAAATCTGCATGACCGCCCTCTGACGGTAACACCTGCCAATGCACGCCACCGCCACTGTGGTTCGGCACAAGGGTTGCCATGCCAAGGCCAGAGCCGGGACCCAATACACCCTTAACGTGAGGCAACACCGCGCCACCACCCACCTGTTGAATCTGTTGCGCAAAGGGCACAGCCATAGCTTGGGCATGGAAATCGTTAACAAAGGTCACAGCAGTGGACAGTCGTTCTTTGGCCTCACTCGCATGAATTTGTAGGCCAGTATTAATGACTTCCACCGCGCTGCCGTCCAAGCTCACAGGCCCAGCCACCGCAAACAAGGCAGCAGCGAATTGAGTCCCTGAATAATGCGCCTGCACATCGGTCAACAATGCGGCCTCAGTGGGATAAGCCGGCGTAGACAATACCAACGGCTCACCCACAAGCACCGGTGCCTCAGCGAGATCATCACTTATGGCGCAACATTGGAAACGTGCTTTGGTAGCGCCAATATCTGCGACCAGAGATAAACCTTTAGTCATCTTTCCTCCAAAATTTGCTAGCAGTGACCAAGCCAGCAGGCAACTTATAGCAATTTTCCTATTAACCCAACTGCAAACAACCCTTGGCGGTGCGACTTTTTGCAAAATGCCGAGCGGGTTAGATGCTGTCGAAAAAAACCATGCCTTTACAGGCTGTCAGAGGCGGATACTTTTTAGTATGGTGCGCCCGCTACATACAGGACCTGTAAATGATTGCCATAAGAAGTAGAAGATCGCGCTGTTTTACACCATCTAATTTGACCAGTGGTTGCGCCGTCTATGCATGGCGTAAACCTATGGCGCTGGGGCTACTGCTTTGTCAGTTACTTATCCCAGCAACCTCAATTTCTGCAGATACGCCAAAGACACTGAATCTTGGCAACACTGGCGAGCCGCAGACACTAGACCCCCACCGCTACAATCTTAGGCTTGAAGAAACGTTACTCAACGATCTGTTTTTGGGACTCACTACGTTCAATGCAAAAGGTGAAATTGTGCCCGGCGCGGCAGAATCATGGACACAAAGTGCTGATGGTCTAATTTGGACATTTAACTTAAGAGAAGATCTTCGCTGGTCAGATGGCACGCCGCTCACCGCCGACGATTTTGTTTATTCATTTCGCCGGCTACTTAACCCTAAAACAGCGGCAAGCCTAGCGTACTTTCTTTACATGATAGAAAACGCGGCTCAAGTAAACCAAGGTGCTATGCCGGTAGAATCTCTGGGCATCACTGCCGTTGACACCCTGCAGCTTAAAATAAAGTTGGCCGCCCCGTACCCCTATTTTCTTGAACGCCTGCTCTACCCGGTTGCTTTTCCGGTGCCCAAACACGTCATTGAGCGCGAGGGCGACAGCTGGATAAAACCGGAGCACTGGGTCTCAAACGGCGCATACGCGCTGAAAACTTGGCAACCCCAGGCTTATGTGGAAATGACCGCCAACCCGCACTTTTTCACAAACGTTGCGTTAAAAACCGTCAGATACCACCCGCTGGCAAACGAACAGTCAGGCTATAACCGTTACCGCAGTGGCGAATTGGATGCCATCCCCAGCGTGCCAACCAGTGAACTACAAACGCTCAAAACTGCATCCAACGAAGCCGCCAACACGGCCCTACGCCTATCGCCACTCCTGTCCTCAATGTACTTGGTTTTCAATGTCCAGGAACCGCCCTTCGCGGATTTACGGGTGCGTAAAGCGCTGTCCATGGCGGTGGATCAAAACATACTCACAACCAAAGTCATGCGCTCTGGAGACCGGCCCAGCTACACCTTTGCACCGTCCCTCATCAGCAATTACCAGCCCGCGACATTAGGCCATAAGGGCATCGCCTTAAGTGAGCGCCAAGCGATGGCAAAACAACTACTTGCCCAAGCAGGCTTTACTAAGACCAACCCACTAACAATCACTCTTCGTCATGTCAGCGGCATTGAAGGCAAAAAAATAAATCTAGCCATCGCAGGCATGTGGCGCAGCATTGGCGTAAAAACCACATTGCATCAAGCTGAGCTAAAAGCCCATTTCACCGACCTACGACAGGGAAAATTTAGCGTTGCCTGGGCGGGTTGGATTGGCGAGAACAACGCCGAGCACTACCTCTCGCTCCTACAATCTGACATTGGCTCGGTGAATTACGGGCGCTATCAATCGAGTGAATTTGATGCCCTTATGCGCAGCGCCCAGGTGCAAGCTGACCTAAGCAAGCGCAATGATTTGCTAGCCGCCGCCGCCAACGTTGCAGTAAAAGATTATCCCGTGGTGCCGCTGTATAACTTGAGCGTAAGAAGATTAGTTAGCCCACAGCTCCATGGCTGGGAGGATAATTTACGTGACATGCACCAAGTGCGTTATCTTAGCTGGGAAGAGGCACGGTAAAATATCGCAACACTCAACTCAACCGATAAAAGCATGTCTTATGGGTGCAATAAATTATGAAGCCTAAAATCTCATCACGTTACTTGCTGGCGCGATTTGCTTTCATGCTTGTCACATTACTCACAATCATCACCTTGGTATTCGGCTTAGTTCGATTAGCCCCCGGTGGGCCGTTTGATGGCGAGCGACGCCTACCCCCAGATATAGAAGCCAACTTGCGCGCCGCCTACCACTTAGACGAACCCATTTATCAGCAATACGCGCGCTATATGGGCGGACTACTTCAAGGGGATTTAGGGCCGTCCTTTAGACAAAAAGATTTTGATGTAAATGAACTCATTAGTGCGGGCCTACCTATCTCGGCGGGTTTAGGTTTTGCAGCGCTGCTTACCGCTCTGCTAATCGGTGTGGGCATAGGTATCGCCGCCGGCTTTCACCAAGGCACATTTGCGGACCGCCTCATTATGGCTGCGAACAACCTAAATATCGCGCTGCCTACCATTGTAGTTGCACCGCTAATGGTACTTGTTTTCTCCGTATTACTGCGCTGGTTCCCCGCTGGCGGCAGCGATTCTATATGGCATTTCATACTGCCCACCATTGCCTTAGCCCTGCCCTACAGCGCCGCTATTGCGCGCTTAACACGAGCGGGCATTATTGCAACCAAACTTGAACCCCATGTTAAAGCAGCAATGGCCAAAGGCCTGAGTCAGTCACGCCTGATATCTCGTCACATTTTACCCATGGCACTGCTACCCGTGGTTTCATTTCTTGGTCCAGCCGCCGCCACCTTATTGACCGGCTCAGTGGTGGTAGAACAAGTGTTCGACCTGCCCGGCATTGGCCGCTACTTTGTTCAAGGCGCGCTAAATCGCGACTACACCCTCGTCATGGGCGTGGTGGTGGTTTACTCAGCAGCCATCGTTACCTTCAACTTTATCGTTGATTTGGCCTATGCAGGGTTAGATCCACGGATCAGATTGAGCCACTAATGCAGCAGTTAGATGGCCAGATAACAAGACCTAACGACAAGCGCAAGATGCGGCGCAGTACCCGGGTCTCTATCGCTCTGCTCGGCATCATTATCGTCGCGGCTATCATTGGACCCGAACTGAGTAACTGGCAGCCGGAAGACATTGACTGGGAAGCCATGGAGCAAGGCCCCTCGTTAGCGCACCCCTTTGGAACTGACCTGGTAGGCCGGGATCTATTCGTGCGCACCATGATCGGCGCGCGTACCTCAATAACCATTGCGTTCATAGCCACCCTCGCAAGCCTCATTATTGGCGTACCTTGGGGCGCCTTTGCAGGTTATTTAGGTGGCCGCGTTGACCAAGTCATGATGCGCATCGTCGACGTATTATATGGCCTACCCTTTATACTCCTTGTCATATTGTTAGTAGTGCTGTTCGGCCGCAATCCCTACCTACTCTTTGCGGCCCTTGGCGCAATATTTTGGCTTGATCTCGCGCGTATTGTGCGCGGTCAAACGCTGAGCATTCGGCAAGCTTTGTTTATTGAGGCGTCTCGAAGCTTAGGCGCGCATACCGGCCAAATAGTTTGGCGGCACATCATTCCCAATGTCACCGGTCCAATTATCGTCTACGCAACCCTTACCCTACCCAGTGTCATTCTCGCCGAGAGCTTCATCAGCTTTCTCGGCCTGGGAGTGCAAGAACCCAATACCAGTTGGGGAGTACTCATTGCAGACGGCACCGCAACCATAGAATCATCTCCCTGGATGCTGATATTCCCCGGCATACTTTTAGTCACCACCCTTTGGTGTTGTAACACCTTAGGCGATCGACTGAGCGATCACCGCGACGATATCCAACGCAGCCCTTTTGACTTATAAATCTGACCAGTCCATACCTTAACTGTCACTGTTAAGTGACTCCGCAAACTGGGCAGTTTGGAAAACTCCCAATGAAAGTCGACCAAGGGATAAGACACAAAACGCTAATCTCATCGGGTCGAAGAACCGTTCGCATGTGCGGCAGTTCCCGGTAGTATTCCCTTTGCATTAAAAAAATACGTAGCAAAATTTGGGGAAGGGTATGACCGTTGGCGCAGGAATTGGAATAGCAAATTTTACATTTGACGATGGCAAGGGCTTTTGGGATTGGGTAAATCTTTGCGACAACGGTGGCATTGATTCTATCTGGCAGAGTGACCGCATTATTGAGAAAACCCCCAACCTAGAAGTTATGAGTGTGATGGCAGCGTTAGCCGGCGGCAGCAAAAAACTCAAATTTGGCATGAACGTAGCCAGCATGGGACTACGAGACCCTGTGCTAACAGCCAAGGCGTGCGCGACCATTGATGTGCTATCCGGCGGACGCCTTCTACCCGCGTTCGGTGTGGGCAGCGCTTTATCTAGAGACTTTATTGCCACAGGCCGAGACACCAAAGGCCGGGGCAAGCGCACTGAGGAAAGCCTACAAATTATGTCTGCGCTATGGCGCGAGGACAGCGTTAACTTTCAGGGTGACTACTACCAGTTGATCGACGCAACCATCTCGCCAAAACCCGTGCAGTCGCCCATGCCCCTTTGGGTTGGGGGTTCTGCGCCACAAGCCATTGCGAGAACAGCGCGCTGGGGTACTGGTTGGCAAGCTGGCATAGAATCCGCCGCGGAAATAAAGCCTGTCATAGAGGCGATCAAAATAAGTGCTGGAGAGCTGGGGCGAAAAATCGACGACGACCACTTTGGTGCGGGCTTCGGTTTTCGCTTTGGCAAGCAAAGTGATCCCATGGTGCAAAAGTACAATGAAGTGTTGGAAAAACGTTTAGGCAAAGACCCGGCCGCTTACAGCGCCGTCGGCGGCGTGGACGAAATGATGGCTTTGGTAGAAGACTTTCATGCGGCTGGCGCGCACAAATTTATTCTGCGGCCCATCGCTTCTGGCACGGCGGATATGATTGAGCAGACAAAAATGTTAGTTGAACAACTGTTGCCCGCAATAAACGCTCTAAACTAAAAGCCTGAGTGTCGAGCGCATCCGCTTTGACTAGCAATAATCACTAGAGATGAGGGCTCTTAAAGAGCCCTATTGAATACTGTAACCAACTAAAGTTCTAAGCAGGCCCAGGTATATGCCCCTTGGCTTGCGCCACATAGCCACGGTTATACGTAGGGCTGATGGTCAAATCATTAATGCACACATGGTTGGGCAACTGCGCCAAAAATCGAATCACTTCACCACAATCTTCCGGCTGCACCATCTGCGCGCGATCCTCCGCGGACACTGGGATGGGTCTGTTGTCTAAAATCGGCGTGGCTACTTCGCCAGGACACATGGCACAAGCTCTGACGCCAAAACTACCCGCTTCCATATTGATGCTTTCATTCATGGCGTTCATCGCATGTTTGGCAGCGGTGTAAGCGGGACCAGTGACCACGCTGACATATTTACCCGCCCAAGAGGAAATATTAATAATCAGCCCGCTACCCTGCTCTTTCATAGTGGGCAGTACCGCCTTGCAGCAGTAAAAAGCGCCATCTAGGTCAATGCGAATCACCAAATCCCAGTCGTCTAAACTGACATTGTGCCAGTTGCGCTCTTTTACGTTAATGCCAGCGCTGGCGAGCAAAACATCAATGCGCCCAAACTTTTGGATAATTCTTTGTGCAACTGCTGACACGCTGTCTCGGTCCGACACATCTAGTTCTTCAATGGTTGCGCGGCCCTCACACTGAGCGGCAACCCCTTCGAGTTTTTCCTTACGTCGGCCGGACAACACCACATGCATACCCGCCTGCGCCAGAGCAATTGCGCCGCTTTCGCCAATACCTGTACCCGCACCAGTCACCCACGCCACTTTGCCTGATAAATCTTGCAACATACTCTCTCTCCCTTAGCTAAGTTGGGCCCATCTAGTGATCAGTACCCGTTAGCCTTGAGCATAGAATCTGCACCTTAGAAGGTCCATAGTGGCAGGCAGAAGATTGGCAGGTGGAAAACATATGAATGATCTAAACGGCAATTTAACAGAGCGCTTACAAGCGATAGAAAACGATGGTTTTACGATTATTGAAAATGCCATTGATCGCGCATTGGTAGAGGAAATTCGCAGCGCACTCGCCCCCTTCTGCCAGGGCAAGCACCCGGGTAGAAATAATTTCGAGGGCCACCACACCGAGCGTGTCTACGCACTGCTGGCCAAGGCACCGTCTGTGGCGAAAATCATAGAACACTCAAGTGTTATGGCCTTAGTGGATGCACTCTTGCCCAACAACTATTTACTCTCCGCCGCGTTGTCCATTCTGGTACACCCCGGGGAGACGCCTCAGCCCTTCCACTACGACGATGCCGCCGAGCATTTAGGCATCAACAAACCTAGGCCTCGCTTCGGGGTCAGCACAATTTGGGCATTCGATGATTTCACCGCAAGCAACGGCGCCACAGAGGTTATTCCCGGCAGCCACCGTTGGCCTGAAGAAAGGCTAGTTAACGAGGGCGAGGCCATTAAAGTCATAATGCCCGCCGGCTCGGTTTTGGTATTTGATGGCGCCCTAATTCACCGAGGCGGCGCAAACAACTCTAGCGCCGACCGTTTGGCCATTACGCCCCAATACTGCTCGCCTGGACTGAGGCAAATTGAAAACATGGTCTTGGCAGTGCCGCCAAATATAGCGGGCCAGTACAGTGCCCAAATTCAAAATATGCTGGGCTACAATATTATCGAACCCGGATTCAAAGGCTATGTGGATGGTATGCATCCCAAGAAGTTGATTGATGCCCAATATAAGGGGCGTAAATATCAAGCGGACCTACCGGCTTCGTAACCGCCTTCGTTGGCCGCTGTGGTGGTGCATCGGCATAATGCGCGCGCTGACCAAGTATTCTTGAGGCTTTGAGGCCCAACCCCCTAAAACAAAAGCGCCACCGCGTTGGTTGTAAGCTTTGGCTGAACGCAGTTTCGTTCTATAGTGCGTTTTTCTTTATTGGGGTACGCCCTTGCAGCGGCAAAAAAATATCGCAGTGATTGGTTTAGGTTATGTGGGTTTACCCATAGCCACGGCCTTCGCAAAGTACTTTCCAGTGGTTGGCTTTGATGTCGACGAAGCGCGAGTGAGCGAACTAATAAAGGGCTACGACCGCACAGGCGAACTCAGCACCGAAGTCCTCCATGCGCTGACCCAACTCACTTTATCTTCGAACCCAAACGACATAGCCCAGTGCGACTTTTATATTGTCACCGTACCCACACCGGTAGATGAGTCTAACCAACCTGATTTCTCACCACTAATCAGCGCCAGCAATACGGTAGGTAAATTTCTAAAAGCCGATGACATAGTGGTTTTTGAGTCCACCGTATACCCCGGCGCAACGGAGGAAATTTGTGTTCCTGTTTTAGAGTCGGTGTCTGGCCTTAAGTTCAACGCAGACTTTTTTGTCGGTTACAGCCCAGAACGCATTAACCCGGGCGACAAAACTAGGGGCCTTACCGACATTGTTAAAGTCACATCAGGTTCAACGCCTGAGGCGGCAAAAACTATTGACGACATTTACGCAAAGGTCATCACAGCAGGCACACACTTAGCACCCAGCTTAGCCGTTGCAGAGGCAGCGAAAGTCATAGAAAACGTGCAGAGAGACGTAAATATAGCGTTAGTTAATGAGCTTGCTACGCTCTTCGCAGAACTTGGACTAGATACTTTGGAAGTACTAGAAGCTGCGGGGACTAAGTGGAACTTCCTACCCTTTAAGCCGGGCTTAGTGGGCGGCCATTGCATCGGGGTGGACCCTTACTACCTTATCCGTAAAGCGCAGTCCGTTGGCCACAATCCAGAACTGATTAGGGCCAGCCGCAGAATCAATAATGCCATGGGCGCTTACGTGGCTGATCGAGTAATTCGTCTGATGATGCAAAATGACGTAGCCGTAAATAACGCAAAGGTTTTGGTACTGGGCCTTACCTTCAAAGAGGATTGCCCTGATCTACGCAACAGCCGCGTGATAGATGTTGTGAACGAATTCACGGGACTCGGCATGAATGTAGATGTCTTTGACCCTTGGGCGGACCTTGAGCAAGCAAAAAGCGCCTACAATATTACTCTGACCGACCAGCCCGAGAAGAATGCTTACGACGCCATTGTTCTGACCGTCGCTCACGAAGCATTCAAGACCCTGGGCGCGAGTGAGATTAGAAAATGGGGTAAAGGAACGCATGTGCTTTTCGACACCAAGGGCGCATTACCCGGCCACGCCGTAGACGGCAGACTTTAGTGACAAGTCTACGCCCGCACATTTTTACTACTCAGCATTTGCCCCTAACCTGGAAGCCTGCGGCACTTCTGCGAAATGAGCTGAATAAGCAGCGATGAAAGTTATTCAGTTTTTACCTAGTTTGGAGAGCGGCGGTGTTGAACGCGGCACGTTAGAAATAGCCCAAGCGTTAGTAGACTGCGGCCACGAATCTCATGTGGTCTCAAATGGCGGGCGCTTAGTAGATCAACTCATCATGCAGGGCAGTCAGCATCACAACTGGCCATTGCACAAAAAGTCACCCATGACTTTGCGATACGTTCGGTCACTCAGAAAATGGTTACAACAATCTTCTGCTGACGTTATTCACGTGCGTTCGCGCATGCCCGCATGGATTGTCTGGCTGGCGTGGCGCAAGATGGATCCCGCCACCAGACCTAAACTGGTCAGCACACTGCACGGTTTGCATTCGGTTAATCGCTATAGCGAAATCATGGGCTGCGGCGAGACCGTCATTACGGTATCTAATGTTGCGAAAAAATATCTTGTCGATAATTATCCTAGAATTGACGCTACCAAGATAAAGGTCATTCATCGCGGCACAGATCCAACGGATTTCCCAAGAGGCTATCAACCCTCGAATCAGTGGCAGGAAAACTGGGCGGCAGAATGGCCGAACCTAGTGGGCCAAAGATTAATTTGTCTGCCGGGCAGGCTGTCGCGACTGAAAGGTCACAACCATTTAGTCAACCTCATCCAACGCCTTCAAGAACAGGGCGTGAGTGACGTCAAAGGTATTATCGTTGGCGGCGCAGACTCGGACCACGACACCTATTTGGCCTCCCTAAAGGCAGATATTGCGAGCAAATCACTACAAGACGACATCGCCTTTATTGGGCATAGATCCGACATCCGCGATATTTACGCGGTTTCCACAGTGGTCTTAGCCGTATCTACCAAGGCCGAATCATTCGGCAGAACGGTGCTTGAACCGTTGAGCGTCGGCACCCCTACCATCGGCTTCGACATTGGCGGCGTTGGGGAAATTTTGAGCGTACTGTTTCCAGAGGGACGGGTGCGCGCCCAAGATGGCGATGATTTGTTTGCTGTATGTCTGCGCATCCTCAGCGATGAACCGCAGAACGTAAAAGCTGAGATCAAAGACAACACCGACTTTTTGCTGGAAAACATGTGCAAGCATACCCTTAATGCCTATGAAGAATTGGTGCGCCGTCATGGTTAACGCAAACCCGCTCAAGGTTAAATTGTAATGTTGTGGCTTATCAGCGCAGGTCTCATTGTCTTTATTTTGCTCTCACTCAAATACTGTTGGTGGCGGCCTACCGTTGGATTAGAACACCCCCGCGTGCTTATGTATCACATGATCAGCGACTCTCAGCCAAAACAAAAACACCGAGGCCTAAGAGTTAGCCCAGAAATGTTTGAGCGCCAAATTGCTTGGCTCAAGGCTAACGACTGGACTTTTATCAAGGCTTCAGAACTGCTCACTGAAAAAGCCCAAGGCGACAAACGGGTGGCCATTACTTTTGACGATGGCTACGAAGACAACTACAGCCAAGCACTGCCTATACTGAAAAAGTACGACGCCTGCGCTACCCTTTACTTAGTAACCGACCGCCATGAAAGAGATTGGTCTGTGAGCAAAAATGCCAAACACAATTCTGGCGACTTAATGCGCGAGGCTAAACTCAGCGATGCGCAGGTGGTAGAAATGCTTACGTCCAACGTATTTGAACTTGGCGGTCATACGCTGACCCATTGCCACTTACCCAGTGTTGATGTGGGCACTAAGACATTTGAAATTAATGAATGCAAAAAAGTATTGAGCGAAACCTTTGCCACCCAAGTGACTAGTTTTGCTTACCCCTTTGGCCACTATGGTGACGACGATGTTAAGCTGTGCGAAGCCGCAGACTTCAGCACGGCAGTGACAACAGACGAGGGCATAGATATGCAACCAAATGCTTTTCGACTAAAACGCATAAAAGTTTCCGGCAAAGATAATTTTTTCGCCTTTAAAATCCGCATACGCATTGGCTTCCGCGGACACATCTAATTGCGCCCCAACCCACCGCTCACTAAGATAAGCAACATATGACAACCACCGCGAATGACACAGAACAACGTATAGCTGAACTTGAAACCCGCCTCGAGTTTCAAGACGAAACCATAACCGAGTTAAACGACGAGATGGTGCTGTTGCAGAAGAGGCTTTATCACCAAGAGAAGCGCCTAAAAATGCTCACTGAAAAGCTGCAATCCCAAGGCCAAGAAGATGAAGGCGCAGAGCCACAAATAGAACCACCGCCACCTCATTACTAATACACAAGACGCCCTTTTAGAGCGTGAGAGACCTCGAGACCAAATAGCTAACTGGTTTTTTTGTACAGGAGAGAAAAATTATTCGCAGGCATCGGCTTAATACTGATGCATCGCAAACCTTGCTCAATGGCCACCAAGGTCACTTCCTCCAAATCTCGAATGCCCCACAGTTCATTACGCGCCCTCAGGCTCGCATCAAACGCTTTGTTGCTAGGGCTGGTGAACTCACCCGCCGCTTTAAAGGGACCGTAGATATGCAAAATACCACCGGGCACCAGTACCCTCGCCGCACCGGCTAACAAACCCTGCACGGTAGCAAATGGAGATATATGCAACAGGTTAGCAACTATCACCGCATTCACGGTGATGTCTGGCCAAGCCTCAAGCACATCTAAATCAGTGGGGTCAGCCACATTACTCAGCCCTGCTTGCTCAATGATGTTGTGCAGAGGCACTCGATAGGACTCATCAGGCTCGCTGGGCAGCCAGCGTAAATTAGGCAATGCCTTAGCAAAATGCAAAATATGCTGGCCGGTACCACTGGCTATTTCTAGCACATCGCCACTGCGCGGCAGCACGTCGCGCAACGCGGACAAAATCACTTCCTTGTTACGCTCCGCCGCAGGCGAAAATTTCGCTTCAAACATCCCTTGAACCCTTGCCCACTATTATCATTTTGGCTGCTTATTACCTTTCAAACTGCCAAGGAACTCTAACGTTCGAGCATAGGCGCCTTTTTCCGTATCCATAATAGCTGCATTGAAGTCGGTCACACCCAAATCTTCAAAGCGCTTAATCTGACCACGCAACTGATTTTCATCACCAACAATTGCAATATCAGCGGGGCCGGCAGCACCTTCGCGGTCGAGCATGGCGCGATAGCTGGGCAGCTGACCATAAACGGTTAAGTTTTCCGCAATCACAGCTTTGGCCTGGTCGACGTTAGTGGTCAACACAATAGGCATGCCCGCAACAATGGCTGGGTCTGGCTTACCCGCATCACGAAAACTGGGAATAATATGCTCTTCCATGGTCTTTGGACCCACCATCCACGTATTGGTGCCGTCAGTCATTTGCGCGGCGAGCTTAATCATAAGCGGGCCGAGGGCCGCCACAACAACAGGTAAATCGTTGCCGCCAGGAATATCTAATGTCAAGCCATTAACCTGAAACTCATCCCCATTGTAATTAACCGTTTCGCCACGAATCAGGGGCATCAGTACATTCAAATATTCCTTCATATGTTTCGCAGGCTTGTCGTAGCTCATGCCGTACATGTTTTCTATAACCACCTTGTGGGACAAACCAATGCCTAAGGTAAACCGACCTTTGGAGGCCGCAGCAGTAGTCATTGCTTGTTGGGCCAGTGCGCCCGGATGCCTTGGGTAGGTGGGGGTAACCGCAGTGCCGACACGAATGGTAGAGGTTTCTCGCGCAATCAACCCGAGGGTAGATATGGCGTCATAGGAAAAAATATTGGCTAACCAAACATGGTCAAGGCCCGCCTGCTCCATGTCTTTACCCAGCTGGATCACTTCGTCTAATGAACTTTTAGTGCCGTCCGCACCAATCATTGCACCTATCCGCATCACCCTCTCCAAAATTGAAAAAAGTAAGGCTGGCTTAAGCCTGCTGCTAATACAAGTGGAATGTCATGGCCACACATTCTAAAGGCCAATACGCCGTTTATGACCAGCAACACGCCTTTGTACAATCAAGGGTTACAAATACGGACTTTTCATTACCTAGTGAATAACGGCATACTCCAGCGCCCTAATTCAAAGATCTGGTATTTCAATGTCTACAAAAGAAACAATCGCCATTCTTGGCGGTACAGGTGACCTCGGTACAGGCTTGGCAATTCGTTGGTCAAAAGCCGGTTACAACATCGTTATTGGCTCAAGAACTTTAGATAAAGCACAGGCAGCCGTAGAGGCATTGCAGGCCGTCAGCCCAGATACGCCAGCTCAAGCAATGGAAAATGGCGACGCTGCTGCAGCGGGCGACATTGTGGTATTGACCGTACCTGCCGCACACCAGATTTCTACACTAGACGCCCTTAAGGACCACCTTAAAGGCAAAATCCTCATCGACGTCACCGTACCATTGGTGCCGCCCAAAGTTGGCACCGTCCAGCTTCCTGAAGAAGGCAGCGCAGGCAAGCGCGCTCAAGACTTCCTCGGCGAAGAAGTGCATGTCGTCAGTGCCTTTCAGAACATTGCAGCGCACTTGCTGCAGCAAGATGTGGTCATTGAGTGTGACGTTTTAGTGGCTGGTAACAGCAAAGATTCTCGCGCCAAGGTCATTGAAATGATCTCTGAGGCAGGCATGACTGGCTGGCATGCAGGACCTATTGCCAACGCAGCAGCAGCCGAAGCATTGACTTCAATCCTGATCCAGATCAACCGTGGTGGCATTTTGTCCCACTCTGGCATCAAGATCATCGGTCAAGAGCACTAATCCATGGCACCGCGCTTCTCCGTCATAGGGGTGCCTGGCATTCCTATGGTGGAATCTGGAGATGATCTCAGCGAGATTATATCTGGCACCCTCAAGGCTCAAGATCTCATACTTGAGGACGGAGATGTACTTTGCCTCGCACAAAAAATTATTTCTAAAGCTGAAGGCCAAACGGTCTCTCTTGCCAGCATTGAAGCTGGGCCAGAGGCCATTGAACTGGCCGCTGCGACAAACAAAGATCCACGCATGGTGCAGCTGATTCTGAACGAATCTAGCGAAGTCATGCGACACAAACCCAACGTCCTCGTGGTGCGACATCACCTAGGCATAGTTGGCGCTCACGCAGGCATTGATCAGTCCAATGTCGACCACAGCGACGGCGAGCAAGCACTTTTACTGCCGAAAAACCCAGACCACTCAGCAGCGCTCATACGCGAGCAGTTACAACAACATTTTAGCGTGCAAATTGGCGTGGTCATTACAGATTCACACAATCGCGCTTGGCGTATGGGCACCATTGGCAGCGCTATTGGCTGTGCTGGCATTAAGGTGCTGGACGATTTCCGTGGCGGCGAGGACATTTACGGTCGCTCACTGCAAGCCACATTGGTCAACAGAGCCGACGCCCTGGCCAGTAGCGCAACCCTAATGATGGGTGAAACCACAGAAAAACTACCTGTAGTGATTTTACGCGGACTGCCTAAGGCCTCGACCCTAACCAATGATGGAGACCCCGCTCAAACCGCTCAGGACATTAACCGTCCTTTGGCTGAGGACATGTTCCGCTAATGGCTAAAATTCTCGCGCTGACCGGCGGCGTAGGCGGCGCCAAATTGGCTTTAGGCTTGTCGAAAATCCTTGGCCCAGAAGAGGTCATGTTTGCCGTTAATGTGGGCGACGACTTTGAACACCTTGGTTTACACATATCGCCAGACATAGACAGCCTGACCTACGCTTTGTCAGGCGAAAACAATCAAGAATTAGGCTGGGGACGCGCGGGCGAGACCTGGCAGTTTATTGAAACCTTGGGCGGTTTGGGCGGCGAAGCGTGGTTTCGATTGGGCGACAAAGACCTTGCGCTACACATGCGCCGGGCCCAGTTGCTCAAAGACAACAAGACACTTACCCAAGCGACCGCAGAGATTGCAGCGCATATGGGCATCAAACACACCATGGCACCCATCAGCGATGACCCAATTCGCACCATGGTTAATACCGCTGACGGCGAGCTGGCCTTCCAACATTACTTTGTACGCGAGCAATGCAAACCTGCCGTCACCGGGTTCAGATTTGAAGGCATTGAACAGGCAAAAATTAACCCCGCTATTAAAGCTTGGTTACAGGACTGCGATGGGGTCATCATTTGCCCGTCTAATCCGTTCGTGTCGGTTGCGCCCATTCTTCAATTGCCTGGCTTCAAGCAGGCCATAGCGCACCTACCCATTATCGCGGTATCGCCCATTGTGGCTGGCATGGCGCTGAAAGGTCCGGCTGCGAAGATGATGCAAGAATTACAAATACCCACCACGGCAAAGGCCATTGCGGACCAGTATGAAGGTCTCATAAATGGTTTTGTCCTAGATGAAACCGACGCCCAGAGCATAGGGGATTTAACATTACCCGCTATCGCCACTCAGTCGGTCATGGTAACTTTAGAAGATCGCATGGGCTTAGCCCGCGAATGCATAAGGTTTTTGGACACACTGCGGTCTAAATAATACCGGTCTTTTTCGCTGAGTCGCTTACCGCATAGGCATATGGGGTAACGGCTGAATTCGGCGCACCCGGTAATGATCAGCTATGCTGATACTCGTAGCACTACGAGCCACTACAATAGTCCAGGACGGTTACGACAACTCAGTTGCACAAAAAAGGGATGCGAATAGGAGTCGATACCGTGTTATTAACAAAACAGGAGATGCTGATGTGGGCTATCGTTCCCATCAAGACTTTTGCTCGGGCGAAACAACGTCTGGCTAATGTCTTAAACGAAGACGAACGAAGGTCACTCATGCTGGCAATGGCGCGAGACGTACTGACCTGTTTGTCTCAAAGCGAAACCCTCACCGGGGTTTTGATAGTATCTCGAGCCAGAGAAGCCGACGTTCTTGCAGAAACATTTGCCACAGAGCGCTTTGCAGAGAGTCCCAACGTGGATTTAGCTGGCGCTTTAACCCAGGCAGCCCAATACCTAGTTTCACACTTCTCCGCTAAAGGCATTTTTGTTGTGCCTGCCGATGTGCCGGCCATTACCACTGATGAAGTGGATCAATTGGTGCGCTCTCACAACCAAGTTACCGTGCTACCAGACTCTGAAAATGTCGGCACCAATGGACTGATTTGTTCACCCCCGCTCAGCTTGCCGTACATTTTCGACGGCAAAAGCTTCAAGCCCCATGTGGATGCTGCCTTTGCCGCAGGCATCACACCTAAAATTGTGCCTGCCAGTTGCTTCGCCCTTGATGTTGATACGCCAAAAGATTTGATGGCGCTCTATCAACAACAACCGCGCAGCCAAACTGCCATTTACTTGAATAGATCTGGTATCGCCCATCGGCTTAATACCAACACCCATTTGGCCCAGGATAATTTATGAAGTCTCTACTCGAAAATGCAGTAGCTGGAATCAGCCCAAGCAACGAAGAAGCGCTAACACTGGCCGACAACACCGACACCCGCGCGCTGGCTGACGCAGCATCACTCATGCGCGATCAAGGCTTTAGAAATGTGGTGACCTACTCACGCAAAGTATTTATACCGCTCACCCACCTGTGCAGAGATGTTTGTCACTATTGCACCTTCGCACAAGTACCGCGCAAGGTTAAAGCCCCCTACATGACCATTGAAGAGGTTTTAGAGGTGGCACGGCATGGTCAAGCCATGGGCTGCAAGGAAGCGCTTTTCACCCTTGGCGAAAAACCTGAGCTGCGCTATCGAGCGGCCAGAGATGCGCTGGCGGAAATGGGCTATGCGTCCACCACAGAATACTTATTCGCAGCAGCCGAAGCCGTATTTAAAGAAACAGGCCTATTGCCCCACTTGAATCCGGGCAACCTAAAACCTGAAGAACTGGCAAAACTTCACTCGGTGTCGCCTTCTATGGGCATCATGCTGGAATCAGTCAGTGAGCGACTGTGCGAAAAAGGCATGCCTCACTATGGTTCGCCAGACAAAATTCCCGCAGTGCGCCTGCAAACGTTAGAAAATGCTGGCATTGCTGGCGTGCCTTTCACCACGGGCATATTAATTGGCATTGGTGAAACCCGCCTTGAGCGCGTTGAAAGTTTGCTGGCGATACGCGACATTCATTTGCGTCACGGCCATGTGCAAGAAATCATTATTCAGAACTTCCGTGCCAAGGAAGACACCAAAATGGTCAACGCGCCAGAGCCAGATCTTGGCGAACTGCTGTGGACCATCGCTATTGCGCGCATCTTATTCGGTGCCACCATGAGCATTCAAGCACCGCCTAATTTGAGCCCAGGCGTGCTGCCACAAATTGTTCACGCGGGCATCAACGATTGGGGCGGCGTGTCGCCGGTGACCCCAGATTTTGTCAACCCAGAAGCCCCTTGGCCTCAGGTTGAAGAGCTCAGCCGCGAGACCGCCTCAGCTGGCAAATACCTAACCGAACGGTTAACCATTTACCCCGCCTATGCGCAAGATATTGAACGCTGGGTTCATCCAGACCTGCAAGAACGGGTATTGGAAATGATCGACACCGAGGGCATGCCTCGCATTGACGAGTGGTGTCCAGGGGACGTAGACACTCAGCCTCCTGAGGAGGTCATGAGCGCCATCATTAATCCAGTAAAGCATTTGTCCGCTGATGTAGCGGCCATTATCGAAGACGCTAAAGCTGGCAAAGAACTCACGGAAGCAGAGATTGTGCGTTTGTTTCAAGCTCGGGGCGATGACTTCAGCGCAGTAGCACAAGCTGCAGATGAGCTAAGACGCAACACCAACGGCAACAGCGTCAGCTTTGTTGTTAACCGTAATATCAATTACACCAATATTTGTTATTTCAAATGCCAGTTCTGCGCGTTCTCAAAGGGTAAGTTGTCAGAGAATCTGAGAGGTAGACCTTATGACCTCTCCGACGAAGAAATTACGCGCCGCACGGTCGAAGCTTGGGACAGAGGCGCGACCGAGGTGTGCATGCAAGGCGGCATACACCCGGAGTACACTGGCGATACCTACACCCATATCATTAAAACCGTCAAAGCTGCGGCGCCAGAAATGCACATACATGCGTTCTCACCGCTAGAGGTTTGGCAGGGTGCCGCGACCCTTGAGATGGATCTTAAAACCTACCTAACCCAACTCAAGGATGCCGGGCTCAGTACGCTACCCGGCACAGCAGCGGAAATTCTCGACGACGAAGTTCGCGCGGTGATTTGCGCTGATAAGATCAATACCCAGCAATGGTTAGATGTCATGGAAGCGGCTCACGAAGTGGGCTTCAAAACGACCGCCACCGTAATGTATGGCCATGTTGAAAAGCACGAGCACCTTGCACGGCATCTTTTGCGGGTGCGCGCGCTACAAGCAAAAACCGGTGGATTCACCGAATTTGTGCCGCTGCCGTTCATTCATATGGAAGCGCCAATGTACCTGAAGGGCAAAGCGCGCAAAGGACCAACGTTCCGCGAAGCTGTTCTGTTGCACTCGGTTGCACGTTTAGCACTGCATGGCCAAATAGATAACATTCAGGCGAGCTGGGTAAAGATGGGCCATAAGGGTATAGAGGCTTGCCTCAATGCAGGTTGTAACGACCTAGGCGGCACCCTGATGAACGAATCTATCAGCCGCGCCGCTGGCACTCAGCATGGCCAAGAAACCTCGCCCCGACAGATGCAGACCATCGTGCGCAATCTGAATCGCGATCCGCAGCAACGCTCCACCGTCTATGGCAGCGTGAGCGCCGAGCGTATTAAGGCGGGTGACAAGCAACGAGAATTGTTGGAGATTGTTAACACGCCTGCTGAGAAGTACGAGCGCAAAACGCCATCGGCACAATTGATTAGAAATCCTGCGCCAGCCAAGACTGTGGCTAACAACAGATCAAGCTAACCTCTTTAACAGCCACTTCACGGCCAAATAAACCGGTTTCTCGTTACGCTGACCGTTCACCGTTCACCGTTACGCCAGAATATTTGCGTTAGCGTCCTCGTTCGTATTGGCCTTACCGTTTCTAGACTAGAGCAGTCTCTACAAGGCTAAGCGAGCAGAGACTAGTCCATAGAGTTTCTGATTCGGCGATCAATTGCGACCACCATGGCAGCCATTGTGTCAGCATGCTTTGCTAGATCAGCGCCCGCTCCCGCAACCAAATTATTTAGCTCGTTAGGGTCTTCCTGCAAGTCAAAGAATTCACAGGGGGTTCGTGTTTTAGTTTCTATCGTCATACGATAACGACCATTACGAATAGCGCGAAATGTGGGGCCATCTTTACTTCTGGTTTGCTGCATAATTTCGCTGAACAAATATTCTCGCCCACCGTTCTGAGCATCGCCCTTAACATCATCGCCCTCACGCATCAGCGGCAGCACCGAGCGCCCTTGAGTGTCTTCTAGACCTGCAACGCCGGCAGCGTCTAACAGTGTAGGGCCGACATCTACCAGCTCAACCAGCGCCTCTGACACCTTGCCCGCACAACCCCCAGCGGGTCTAACAATGAGTGGAATCTGCACCGAGCTACGGTAAAAGCTAAATTTGGCCATTAACCTATGATCACCCAGCATTTCGCCATGATCCGAGCTGTACACGATCATTGTGTTGTCCAACATATTCTGGCCTTCAAGTTGCGCCAAAATCTTGCCAATACTCTCATCAACAAGAGAAATCATTGCATAATACTGACGTGCGCCAGCTAACACATATTCATCGGTGAGCAACTTACCGTTAGCATGGTGATCGCACCAAGTTAAATAGTTTTGCCAAACCTCCGGGTGTGACTGCTGCACAAGAGCTGCCCCGCGAGTGATCGGTGCTTGGGCATAATATTCCGCCCATTGCGGGTCACCCATTAACGGCACGTGAGGTTGAACGTAAGAGAGTTGCAGAAAGAAAGGCTGATCCTCTTTTTGCGTGGCAATCCATTGCTGGGCTTCCCTAGTCAAAAAGCTGGTTAAATCCTGCTCCTTACTTATTGGACTGGTCACACCATCCCAATGCTGAGGCGTTAAACGCCATATGGATTTAATCAGATCACTGTAAGGCTCAAACACCCCTTCGCGTTTTAAATATTCGGTATAAGGCGTGGTGACCCCTTCCATAGCGTGCACATAGCGGTCGAACTCTTCCACGTTATGGTCAAAGCCAAAGGCCTTCACTTGGGCATCAAATTGGCGCATATCGCCATCGTCTTTATCTGGCTCTACCAAACCTTCAGAGTAGTAATGGGTTTTACCCACATTGGCAGTACGATAGCCTGCGCTTTGTAAGTGCTGCATAAACGTGGGGGTATTGCTATCAAGGTCGCGGCCAAAATTCCGCATAACACCCAATTCGTTTGGATATGCGCTGCTGATCATAGACGCACGAGACGGCTGACAAATAGGCGACTGACACCAGGTGTTGGCAAAGCGCACGCCCTCACCCGCAAGCCGATCTAAATTGGGTGTTTGAATCACTTCATTGCCCGCGCACCCCAGTGCATCATGGCGATGTTGATCCGCGAAAATAAAAATGATGTTTGGCTTAAACATTGCCCTCTCCGGTAAAAAGCTGTCAGAACCATAGCGAGAACTTACGCTGATATCCATCCCAACGAACTTCAACCGAAAAGATTAACAGTAAGAAAAACTGCCATAAACGGCAAAGTATCCCAACCAGACAATGCCTAAGCACAAACAGGGTTGAGCCTCACACTTATACCTAGGCCGCCTATTACACGCCAGGAACTACCTTGGAGGGGAACTGGCTTCTTCCGAATCTGCACGGTATAAATTATCGCAGCAACACACTTGCTTTTTGATAAGCGGTAGAAATTTCCGACGTCTTGTAGCGTAACCAACAATATTCAGTGGAAATGTCGGCCCAGCCCACCGGCTGTACAAAGACAACTCACTGCAATCCTAAGACTATTTGCCTTGCTGGTGCTCAAAGATCGACTTATGGCCGGTCTTTGACCAATCTGGTGGCAAAAGCGCGGGCCTGGGATCGAACTTCGCCCAACGCGCAGGTTGACCACGCACAATTACCTCGGAGTATTTGGCAGCTGCTGTTAGGTTAGTAATGGGAATGGCATGGGCGGCTGAGTAAGCACACAAAAATAGAGGTCTGGGCGTTGGACTCAGGTTTGGTGGCGAGCCATGAACACTGCGACAGTTATGTACTGTTACAGAACCGGCAGGCCCACCCAAATACTCTGCGCTATCCGCGTTGAGTTGGGGGATGTCCTTATCGGCAATGTTACCTGTCCATTGGCGAGACTCGTCGTACAAATCATAAAGAGGGCCATCATGACTTCCGGGAATAACCCCCATAGGTGCCATGTCATCTGTTACATCATCGAGGTAAACGCCAATGGTCAATACTTGATAATTGGTGTGCGGCCAAAACTGAATATCTTGATGCCACTTAATCTCTTCACCACCACCTCCCCATTTAAAGTTCAGCTTTGAGTGGTGAAATTTGACGTCAGCCCCTAGTAGATCTTCGGCAACATCTACAAACGGACCTTGACTAGCAAATTCCCAAAACGTTTCATGGTAGTCGACCGGCGAGTTGAGTCGGCGAATGCGCGGTATGATGGGACTGTGGTCGGGCTCTAAATCGAAACGTCTGTCCTTACCCTGCAAATTGCGGCTTATTTCAACAAATTCATTGGTCACGGTATTGAGTTTGTCCAGCCACTCTTGACTCACCAAACGTTCAACCCCAATAAAGCCATCGCGAAAATAACCTCGCCGGTGGGCTTGGCTCAGTGTTTTGGCTGGTCGGTTTAAAATATCTTGCATAGCGCCCTCCCTCACTAAAAAATCCAGTCTTGTTCTACCCACAATCTCGTTGTTAGTTAATCAGTTATCTAAGCCCAATATTCGTCGATTGATTTTCTCATCCAATTCACCTGCGGCGAAGTTGTCAAAGGCTTTATCCGCCACAGGTATAATATGTTGGCGAATAAACTCCGCCCCTTCCCGAGCGCCCACTTCCTGATGCTTGAGGCAACACTCCCACTCCAACACCGCCCAACCGTCAAAGTCGTGACCCGCAAACTTTGAAAATATTCCTTTAAAGTCGATTTGCCCATCTCCTAATGAACGAAAACGACCCGGTCTTTGCAGCCAATCCTGGAACCCACCATAAACACCGCTCTTACCATCGGGCTTAAGCTCAGCATCTTTAACATGAAACATTTTGATGCGCTCATGGTAATGATCAATAAAACTGAGGTAGTCCATTTGCTGCAGGGCTAAGTGGCTTGGGTCATAAAGAATATTGGCGCTCGCATGCTGATCTACCGCATCAAGAAAGCGTTCAAAAGTAATGCCGTCGTGTAAATCTTCACCAGGGTGAATTTCATAGCAAACGTTAACGCCCTCGTCGGCGTAGACATTCAAGATAGGCAGCCAACGTTTAGCCAACTCTGCAAAGCCCTCTTCAACTAAGCCCGCAGGCCGCGGTGCCCACGGGTACATATAAGGCCAAAGCAATGAGCCAGAGAAAGTCGCGTGCTCGGTAAGCCCCAACCGGCGACTCGCGCGCGCCGCCAACTTTACCTGTTCTACCGCCCAGTGACGACGCTTCTCTGGGTTACCCCTCACCGCAGGCGCGGCAAACCCATCAAACATGTCATCATACGCTGGATGCACTGCAACCAATTGACCCTCTAAGTGAGTTGAAAGTTCTGTAATTTGTATGCCGTGGGCCGCGACCCGCCCCACCAACTCATCGCAATAAGTTTGGCTTTCGGCGGCTAATGCCACATCAATAAAGTTAGTGTTGCCGGTAGGCACCTGCACACCGACAAAACCTAAACTTGCTGCCCATGCAGCCATTGCATCAATTGAGTTGAAGGGCGCGTCATCCGCCATAAACTGGGCTAAGAAAATGCCCGGGCCTTTAAGAGTTTTCATTTATCCAATCCCTATATTTGTCATCTGCATTGGCAACCTGCACTGGTGATTTGTACGGCCCGTACTGGCCAGCCGCATTTATCTAATTTGTTAACAAATTTTCTAGCAAATAGGCGCTCGACTAAACCTAGTCCAAACTTACCCACTGCGCGCCCTGCTCAGCGCTGGCAACGACGCTTTGAATAAACCGCATACCGCGCACCCCCTCAGAGATACCGGGGTAGTCGGCAACGTCCACAACACCCAGTAAGTGGTTGCAAAAATTTCTATACACTTCGGCAAAAGCTTCCAGATAACCTTCTGGATGTCCCGGCGGCAGTCGCGTGGCAGCGGTGGAATGAAGACCAGCGCCCGGCCAACCCGAACGGAAAACTTGCATGGGGGCGTCTGCATATCTAACGATCAATGAATTGGCGTCATCTTGACGCCACTCAATGCTAGCTCTGTCACCAAATACTTGAAGCGTTAAATCATTCTCTTTGCCTAGCGCAATTTGACTCACGCTAAGTATGCCCTTGGCCCCACCAGCAAAGCGTAACAATACATTGCCATCGTCTTCTAGCTGTCTGCCGGGGACAAAGGTTGTGGTGTCAGCGCAGAGGGCTTCAATCTCAAGACCGGTAACGTAACTCATCAGGTTTTCACCATGGCTACCTATGTCGCCAAAACAACCGGCGGCACCAGCGCGGCTAGGGTCAGTACGCCATTTCGCTTGCTTATTGTCCGGCATTGGCTGGGCCAGCCACCCTTGCATATATTCGCAGTTTACCCGTCGAATGGTCCCTAACTTACCTTCTTGAATGAGCCCCCGGGCTTGCCGAATCATTGGGTAACCGGTGTAATTATGAGTCAGCGCGAAATGCAGACCGCTCTCACCCACTTTGCTTTGCAGCGCCAAGGCTTGGTCAACGTCAAAGGCCACAGGTTTATCACAGACCACATGAAACCCAGCCTCCAGTGCCGCCATGGCAACGGGGTAATGCAAATGATTGGGAGTGGCAATAACCACAAAGTCCATGCGTTGGTCTTGCGGCAAGTGTTGCTCCGCTATAAACATCTGCTCATATGACCCATAAGACCTATCTGCTGGTAATCGATAGATTGTTTCACCAGACGTTATGGAACGCTGGGCACTAGATGAAAACGCGCCACAAACTAACGTGGCCAACCCATCCATTTCCGCAGCCATACGATGGACTGGGCCAATAAAGGAGCCAATGCCGCCGCCCACTAAACCAAACTTTAATTTTCTCGATTTAATTGTTTTGGCCTCTTTTTCTTTCTGGGTGTCAGATTATAAAGTACAGGTTAGGATACGGTATCGGGAGAAACTTATGAGTGCAAAAATAGTACCTATTTCGGTACAGCTTTACAGTGTCAGAGAGGCCTCCGCCGAGAACTTTGATCAAGTGCTAGATATTATCGCGCGGCTTGGTTTTAAGGGCGTAGAACCCTTTCACCTCTTTGGCAAAACCCCGACCGAGTTTAAAAAGCAGGTCGAAGACCTGGGCATGACAGTTTCTTCCACTCATTTCCCTTGGGTCAATCGCAACCCTGACATCGGCCGAGTAGCAGACATTGTTAAAGAACTGGGACTCAACCGCGTGCCCGGTGGCTATGGTCCAGATGACTTCAAAGATATGAACGCGGTCAATCGCACGATTGAGACCACCCAAGCTTTTGTCGACCAGCTCAAACCCTATGATCTGACGTTGTTCCTGCATAACCACTATTGGGAGTTCAACGAAATTCAGGGGCGCCCCGGCTATCACTATTTACAGGACGCCATTCCCGAACTGACTTTTGAGCTAGACACCTACTGGGCAGCTAACTTTGGCAACAATGACCCCGCAGCAGAATTAACCCGCATTAAAGCGCGTACGCCGTTGATGCACATCAAAGATGGCCCGCTGAAACCCGATATGCCCCACGTGGCTGTGGGTTCTGGTGCAATGGATATTGCCAAAGTATTCGCCGCAGCAGATCCAGAGGTTTTTGAATGGGCAGTGGTGGAACTCGATGCTTGCGCCACAGACATGCTCACCGCTATAGCACGCAGCTACAAATACTTAACTGAAAATGGATTGGCTGAAGGCAATGTCTAAAATAAAATACGATTTCGGCAGCGGACGCTCTGACCCGGCCACATTCCCAGTAGCGGCGCTGCAAGCCGCTGCAACCAAAGTCATTGAAGAACAAGCGGAGGCGTTGACCCAATACCCGGGCAATTTAGGCCACGAAGGCATGCGGATCGCCATGGCTCAACGCGAAGCTGATCGCGAGGGTTTAACCATTGACCCCAACCACCTACTGCTCACCAACGGATCCATGCAGGGCGTCACGCTCACAGCCGAGGCGCTGCAAGACAATCCAGGTGATACTGTATTGGTAGAAGAGTACTGCTACCCGGGTACCCTCAGTGCTTACCGCAGCCTGAAGTACGACATGGTGGGCATTCCCTTAGATGAGGGCGGCATGTGTCCAGACGCTGTAGAAGCAGCGCTGTCTCGGCTAGCTAAAGAAAAGCGCCTGCCTAAGTTTATTTACACCATCAGCACCTACCAAAACCCCACGGGCTTTGTTATGCCCAAGGCCCGACGCCTACAAATTATAGATCTGGCCAAGCACTACAACGTGCCCATTGTTGAAGACAATTGCTACGCGGACGTGCACTACGATGGCCCACTAGAACCTGCGTTTTACGCGCTGGATGACGACCCAAATCAGATTTATCTTTGCTCTTTATCAAAAATTCTCGCCCCGGGACTGAGACTAGGTTACATCTACGCACGCCCTCCCATGTTAGAAAAAATCATGGCGCGCAGGCACGACGCTGGCAGTAACTATTTGGCTGCCGCCATCGCGGCAGAGTTCTATAAAGGAGGTATTCAAGCCCACGCCAAAGCCACCAATCCTGTACTCAAAGAAAAGCGCGATCTGACCATTGCCGGTCTGGAAAGCGAGTTAAGCGATATCTGTGTTTGGTCTGAACCCGTTGGCGGACTGTTTATTTGGGTACGCATACCTGAAGACGTAGACAGAAAAGCGCTGCGCGACATGGCATTGGGCGAAGGCCTTAATTTTCTGCCCGGCCAGTCATTCCACTACCAACGCAAAGACGTGGCTTATTTACGATTGGCTTTTGGCCATCTGACATTCGAACAAATCAGCGCCGGTATTCCGATACTGGCTAAATGTATTCAAAGCTGCCGCGGTAGTAACGAGCGCAGAGACTTCGACAGCCTGTTTTAAGACTTTAGACAAATGGGCATTTGACTCAGCGTAATGCGTCTAAAGGGCTTTATGCGTCTAAAGGCCTTTGTTTAGTATAGGTTAGAAAAGATTCGGGGAAAATAAGAAGGAAAAATGATGGTCGAAAAACTTCAACCGGGGGATATGTTTCCAGACATTACCCTCACAAGCGTAGACGGCAGTGAAATAAAGCTCCCTGCTGATCTCACCAGCCCTTTTACCGTAGTGCTGTTTTATCGCGGCCATTGGTGACCTTACTGCCGCCGACTGTTAGCCGGCTATGAAGAGCGCAGTGAAGCGCTTGCAGCACAAGGGGTAACGATGATTGCCGCCGCGGTAGACTCGCTAGAGAAAACCAGTGAGGTGGCACAACCACTGGGCTTTCCAGTAGCCCATGGGGTCACACGAGCACAAGGCGACAGCCTAGGCGCTTGGTGGGATGAGGGTAGAGACTTTATCCAGCCAAGCGAATTCATACTCACCAAGAGCGGCAAGGTCATGGCCTCGACTTACAGCAACTCACCCGTAGGGCGTATGGACGCAGCAGAAACACTGACTTTGATTGAGTTTATCAATGCTCAGAGAGCAAAAAAAAATTAAGGGTGTAGCTGGCTGTTAAAGCGGGGGAGTGGGCAGTCTGGATAAGATCCACACTGCCTTTCCTTTTAGGATAAGCGCTGACTTTGTTTTATATGTGCCAATTTATATGCCCTGAGGAAATACTGCTTTTCAAAATCCGTCAATTGATCATCTTGTTCTGCAGCGGTTTTCTACTGAATCTCTTTTAGCTTTTTTTAGGAGGGCACCGCTAACGCCAAAATCGCCTTATAGCCTTTCTGAATTTCCATCTGATCCTCATAGCCTTTTTCGATGAGCATTTTGTGCGCATCTTTGAGTTTGTAATGAGGGCAGTTAACCACCAAGTGGTGCTCTAAATGATACTGCACGTTATAGGGTGCTATCAGCGCCCGCTCCCACCAACTCGCAATTGTCGTTCGAGTATTGCGCAGGCGATCATCGTTGTCAGGCACCACCGCGTGCTCACCAATATTTCTAAGGCGCACTATAAAGCGATTCCAAGTTAACGCTGGCACCCACCACAACAGAAAGTACATGTACCAAACCCCTGCTGCTGCGAAGCCCGCCAAGAACAGCAAATTGATCACCGCGTTGGGGCCAATTCTGCGCCACGCGTTTGCTAGGCGCTGACTAAGCGTGTCGCCCTTAAACGCAGCGCGGACGATACGCCCATATTGATCCCAACCGGTCTGCCCAGTGAGGTCGCGAATGACTTTGCGGCGAAATGAAGATTTAGAAATTGGAAAAGGTTTTGACAGCGCAAGATCCGGATCGTCTTCTTGCTGAGTATTCACGTGGTGTTTTACATGGTACTTGCGATAGGTATCAATTTTTTCATCAGTAAACGGTCGATTAAGAATCCACTCACAAATCCAGTCATTGACCTTACGGTTGGCATACAACGCACCATGGGCACCGTCATGTGTAAGAACAAATAGACCCAACTGCCGCGCGCCAATAATCATAATGGCCAAAATAACCGTGAGAGGGTTTGTCCAAATACTGGCCACAATCCAAGCGCCCAAAATTACACCCCAGCAATGCACTATCGCTAAAGTGCTGCGCCAGCTGGATACTGAACGCAGGTAGGTTATTTCAGTCGGCGAGAAAAAATCGCTTGGGCGTTGTAAATCACTCATTTAGACCTCTTGAGATCCACATTAAATTTGCTAAGGCCCAGATCTTACTCCCCCTAAAGCACCAGTTCCATTCAATCCAAGGCCATAGACAGTCATTAACCGCGCTAATGAATAGCACCACTTGTTCTCAACTGAACAATTTCAGGGCCGGTAAAACCCAATTCGTTCATTAGCGCATCGGTACTGTCCCCTGCTTCACACGGCCCTTGCAGAGTACGCTGTAGCTGTGGCCATTCAGACATCGCGCCATGCCGTAACCCTGACCCGTGCAAAGGGTGGGTGAACTGCACAGCTAACTCACTGGCAACAAAATGCTCAGCTTGAATGCGCGCACCCGGTGTTGGGCCATCTGCTTGAATGCATCCCAGGCCTAGCGGCAGCAGCAATTGCTCCCACGCTTGAGACGATAAATTCATTAAATCTGCGAAATCGCCCACCACTTCATGGAATTGCTGCTGCTCTGCTTTGCTGCTGAGACCCACAAAAAGCCAGCCCTCTTTACAGGGATAAAGCTGGTGGTAAGGCCCTTTACCCAAATAATCAGTATCCAATGCCGCCCGACTGCTGACCTCTTCCTGTAGCAAAAAGTCGTCAAAATTCGCATAAGCATTGGCGCCGAACATGTCTAGATAAACAATCTGCCCCGCACCCAACTTGCGCGACGCTAGCAGCCCCATGGTGGCAGCGCTGGCAACGACAAAAGACGTATTTGGATCAGGATTCAGCTCATTGGCGCGAAATAAACGCCGACTGGTCTCAAGTAATTCGGGGTAGGCTTGTAGCTCATTGGGCAGCTGGCCAAATTGATAAAGCACGCCACCTAGCGCCGCACCGGGTATGGGGTGGGTAGATGGGCGCAGCGCTCCGGGTCCATTGGGCCCGTAACCATTCACCGACATATACACGAGCTTGGGGTTGAGCGCGGACAAACTTAGGTAATCTAGGCCCAACCGTTCTGGCACCCCAGGCCGATAGTTGTGAATAAACAGGTCCGCCTTGGCGACCAGAGATTGTGCTATTTTTTGTCCCTCAGCTGACTTCAGGTTCAGGGCAATACTCTCTTTGTCCGTATTACACCGAGCTGCACCCAAGCCAAAGGCCATGACACGAAAGGGATCGCCGTCTATCGGTTCAATCTTGATCACCCGTGCGCCAAGATCCGCCAGCATACTGGCACCAAAGGGCGAGGCAATAATGGCCGCGGCTTCCACTACGGTAACGCCAGCCAATGGCAAAGTTGCTTCAGCCAACGGCGCCTTCGTCTGCGCCCTCTTAGATGAAGTGGCTTTTTGCTGCCCGTTAAATGATGCCCGCATAGACAACGCTGCCATGGAAATTGTTTCAGGCGCGCCAGCAACCTGCCCCGGCGTTGCAGTGAAATCGCCCAAAAGACCGAGCTGAGTCACGCCACCGATTGCATCTATGTGGCCGTTAGACACTATGTCTGCATCTAAAAACGCCTCTTGAGTGCTTTGGTAGGGATGGCCAGCAACACCACCGTCGGCTAAGAAAAGATCCATCCATTGCTGCTGGGTGCGGGTCTGCATTTGCAAACAAATACGCCGCCTAAAATCCTCAGTAACTGCCTCGCTAAAGGGCTCTTCGAGTAACTTCGCTTCTTCAAGCACAGCCTCAAGACCCGCAGCTTTAAGAAAGTTGGCTTGCAGGTGGGGCAACAAATTGCCCAGCTGTAACCAGCGCCCGTCAGCACATTGCACAGGTTGATAATTGAGCATGGGCAGCACCGCATGAGGATCTATATACGGCACAGGCGAGGGGTCCACTTGACTGGCACCCAGACCCACAAGGTCACAGGCAGTAAGAGCGCGCAACATATTGCTGCGCAGTAGCTGCCCATGACCGGTCTCAGTTCTGTTAAACAATTGGGCCAAAATGCCAGCTAGCAGGGCCTGACTGGCTCCGTGGGTACCCACTTTAAGGGCCGGATAAACTGGGCCTGGACGTTCTGCTACACCTTCAAAAACCATCATACGGCCAATGGCAGCCGCCACTAAAGATTCATCAACCACTAAGCTTTCACCGTTGGCGGCCAAATGACTGTATTTGTTGTCTTCACCAAATCCGCTGACCTGACCTTGAATCAAGTCCGGCCGATGAGGTTCGAAATCAGGCCAACCTAGGCCCAGTTGTGCCAGCGCAGAGGCAGATAGATCCGTCAAAAATACATCGGCAGAAGCCAAAATATGCTGGCGTATCTTGGCGGCGTCCTCACAGGCACTGCCCGCTGCCACGGCCAAATTGACGCTTACACGCAGCTTGCCACGCTGCCAAACCCTATATTCATGCTCAGATTGCCCATATTCAAACCAAACTACTTGCGCACCGAAATCTGCCAGAACCATACCCACCATGCCTGATAGGGGCCCGTTGCCCACCTCTACTACAGTAATGCCGTCTAATATTTGCTTCATTTAAGTCCCCCGACTCACTGAGTCCCTGTTCTGCCGCACCGTCCTTTATACTAAATGTCGACGCCCTGTGCTTTTAGAAACTAGCATATTCGCTGTTTTTCAACAGCATGGATGAACGTACTTAAGGTTTGCTTGAGATTTAGAGAAGCCAGCCCAAAACAGCACTGTCTTAAGTTTTATTTGGGTTTTACAGATTCCGCTTACGCAGATGAGGCAGCTTAGAAGACTACACGCTATACTTCGGGGTTATGAATATAGAAAACCAAAAAGAACATACAGAAATAACTTATCCGCTTACCGAGAGACCCGACGCTGGTACAACCATGGAAGTCGCCCCCGGCGTACGCTGGTTGGCCATGCCAATGCCCGGCTCCTTAGGCTTTATCAATCTTTACTTGCTTGAAGACATCGAGGGCTGGTGGGTTGTGGACACAGGACTCAGTAACGATCAAACAAAAGCTTTGTGGGAAAAAATCTTTGCTGACGAGCTGCAAGGTAAGCCGGTCATCGGCGTCATTTGCACACACATGCACCCAGACCATATTGGTCAATCGCTGATGATCACTAACAAATTTCAGTGCCCGCTTTATATGACCTGCGGCGAGTATTACCAAGCTCGCGCATTTTCCAGCAGCGGCGGCTTTAGCCACAACAATTGGATTGGCAAGAAATTTTATAAGCAAGCCGGTATGCCTGACGACTACATGGAACAGATTGAAAAAATGTGGGCTACACGTGCGGCCGAAGGCATGAACATGCCCACTATGAGTGGCGGTTTTGAGCGCTTAGAAGATGGTCAAGTGCTCACCATCGGCAACAACGATTGGCGCATTGTGGTGGGTTCTGGGCATTCACCAGAGCACGCGTGCTTATACTGCCCCGCACTTAAAGTACTGATTTCCGGTGATCAAATTTTACCCATCATCACCTCAAACGTCAGCGTTCATCCGTCGGAGCCCAATGCTAACCCCATGCATAATTGGATGACCTCACACGATCACTTCCTAAAAGTAATCCCTGACGATACCTTTGTATTACCTGCACATAACTTGCCATTTTATGGGGTAAAAGCTCGGCTACGCGATTTGATCAGCCACCACGACGACAGAATGTTGGCCATCGAAGAAGCCTGTATTGAACCAAAAGACGCAAAAGAATTGCTACCGGTCTTGTTCTCTAGAGAGCTAGGACCTCCACAAATGATGATGGCGTTGGGCGAGGCAATAGCCCATGTGCACTTGCTAATTCACCGCAATCGGATCGAACGCGAACTGAATGATGAAGGCGTTTACAAATACCGTTCTATCGATCCAACGTTAGCAAGGCGGGCGCATCCGAACGATCACGATGCGCCCAATGAGGCACCGACGTACGTTTAGTCAACCGATTAACCAATCGTTTAGCTGAATAAATAAAATGTCTGAACAAACACCCGCATTGAAAACACGCATTGCGGGTATTTGTTACCGGGTCTTAAAATTTGGTCAAGATAAATTGCCGCCAGGCACTCGCAGCATTGTCGGGCTACTTTGCATGGTAGGCGGCGTGTTTGGTTTCTTGCCTATACTGGGGTTTTGGATGCTGCCATTAGGCGTGGCACTTATCGGGCTAGATATACCCCCCGCCAGAAAACACATTGAGGTTTGGATGGAGAAACTGCGCATTCAAAGCACAAAATAAAAACAACGCCGGCAAAGTGCTCTACCCCACAGCAAACTCTTAGCCTGGAGTACAACCGTCAGCCCGGCAGTCCCCAAACCTTTTCCAACATACCCAAATACCCCATACCTTGAAAATTTCCAGCTAACCCTGCACAGTCCAAGCTGACTTCTAAAACTTATTGGCACTTTTTCGGGAGGGAAGAACCATGAGCGAACTAGCATTTCTTTCGGCAACACAGTTGGCCGCTAAAATACAAAACAAAGAAATTTCCGCAGTCGAGCTACTTAATCACTATTTAGGTCGCGTGGACCAATACAACGGTGACCTCAATGCGATCATTGTGGATATCCGCGAAGAGGCATTGAAAGATGCCGAGAAAGCGGATGCCAAGATGGCGCGAGGTGAATCTTGCGGCCCTCTTCACGGTGTACCTATGACAGTGAAGGAATCCTATAACGTTGCGGGTACGCCCACCACATGGGGCAATCCGGCATGGGCAGACAACGTGCCAAAAGAGGATGCCGAGTCTGTAAAAAAACTCAAACAAGCCGGCGTTACACTCTTTGGTAAAACCAATGTACCGCTGTCTTTGGCTGATTTTCAAAGCTACAACGAAATTTACGGCACAACTAATAACCCCTATGACCACGAGCGTATTCCCGGCGGTTCTTCTGGCGGTTCCGCTGCAGCGCTAGCTGCTGGCTTAACAGGGCTGGAAACGGGCTCGGATATCGGAGGCTCCATTCGTAATCCAGCGCACTTCTGCGGGGTATTCGGCCATAAGCCCACCCACAATTTACTCTGGATGCGTGGGCATGCGCCCCCAGGAGACAGTCGCGCAGGATCTGACATTTCTGTGATCGGTCCGCTAGCCAGATCTGCATTTGATCTGGAAACCGCAGTAAGAGTGATGGCTGGTCCTGATGAGATAGCGTCTCGCGGCGTTAAGCTAGACCTGCCAGTGTTAGGCAACCGCCCTCTGAGTGACCTTAAAGTCGGCGTTTGGAAAAACGAAGCATCGGCACCTGTCAGCCGAGAAGTTGAAGCGAGAGTGGATTTAGTGGCTCAAGCATTAAGAGATGAAGGTGCTACGATTGATGAAGATGCGCGCCCTGATTTTTCTGCTGCACATGTAGAAGACGTTTACCGCAAGCTACTGCACTCAACTATGGCCATGCGCATGTCTGACGCGGACTATGAGAATTTGCTCAAGTACGTGAAAGACTTAGACCCAAATGACGACCGCGAAAGTTCAAAAGTATTGCGCGCTCAAGTTTCGAGCTTTAAGCAATGGGGCGAGGCCAATGAAGCCCGGCACAAACTGCGCTGGGTCTGGCATGAGTTCTTCGGCAAATACGATATTTTGCTCACACCTATGATGGCAACTCCCGCCTTTAAGCACGACCAGCGACCCTTTGCCGAGCGCACGTTGCAAGTAGACAACCAAGAACGCCCTTACTTTGAGCAAGTGTTCTGGGCCGGGCTTACTGGCGTCTCCTTCCTACCGTCTACGGTTATTCCCACAGGGCTGAATAAAGATGGATTGCCCATTGGCGTGCAGATCGTTGGGCCTGAGCTGGGTGATTTAATCACCATTGGCGTGGCGCAAAAGCTGGAATTAGCAGGGTTTGGTTTCACACCGCCGCCCGCTTATATGTAGCACTTATTTAGTACCCAACTAACCCTCAACCAGCGCGTTCAGACGCGCCGCAACGCGGGCTTCAATTTTCCGAACGATAGACTATAAGTCACTGATTTATAGTTTTTTTTGCTTCTTTGCCTTTTGGCATTTCAATAATGGCGCGCACTTGTGTCCTATGCGCTAGCCATTCAACGCACGCTTCTCTGAAATTTTGCCTCCAGCCTAAGCTAACTGCTCCCAATGGGAGATATGAGGTAACATTGCGCCGCTATGCAAAATATAACTACAGCCCAAGCGCACCCAAACATTGCCCTAGTGAAATACTGGGGTAAACAAAGCAAGCCCGGCAACCTGCCCGCTACGCCCAACCTGTCTATTACCCTGTCAAATCTGACCACCACCACGAAGATAAAGGAAGGCAAAGAGGACGCGTTTCACCTTAACGGTGAGCAGATTGAGGACGCGAAGATAGAACGCTGGTTGCAGACGCTTCGCAGTGAATTTGAAGTACCAAGCCTGATCATCAATAGCGACAACAACTTTCCAACCAGTGCGGGTCTTGCCTCTTCTGCATCTGGCTTTGCGGCCCTCATCACAGCCGTTAACGCACATTGCGACCTAGGTCTAAATGAGGAGATGCGTTCAAATTGGGCGCGCCAAGGGTCTGCAAGCGCAGCTCGTTCAATTCACGGAGGATTTGTGGCGTTAGTACCGCCTCAATGGGAAGCCATGCGCCTGGCGCCCAGCAGTCACTGGCCCTTAGAAGTCGTCGTTGCTGTGACCAGCAGAGCAGCAAAAGCTGTGAACTCTACTCAAGGTATGCAGCGATCCAAGCAAACCTCACCTTTTTACAATGCATGGTTGCGAGGTGCAGCCGAAGACTATAGTTCGGCCGCCCAGGCAATTAGTTTGCGCGATTTCACTCAACTGGCCCAAGTTGCAGAACTGAGCTGTCTAAAAATGCACAGCTTGATGCTGACCAGTAACCCAACCTTAAGCTACTGGACACCCGCAAGTATTGCTTGCATGGATTGCGTAAGAGCCCTGCGTGACCAAGGACATCAAGTTTTTTTTACTGTAGATGCAGGGGCACAAATTAAGGCCGTGTGCACAGCGGAAAGTCGTCCAGCCGTCAGCGCAGCATTGGCACAAGTACCAGGCGTGGTAGAAATTATCGACTGTGGACTGGGCGAAGGCGCACAGATTATCGACCAGTGAAGTTTACCGCACCGGGCAAAGCGGTTCTTTGGGGTGAGTATGCCGTGTTGACTGGCGCGCCCGCCGCTATCATGGCAGTGAACGCCACAGCTCAAGTGAGCATAGAAACGCGCAGCGACCAAACATGGCATTTCAGCAGCGCAGGATTTGACAGCCCCAGCGTCAGCGTCAATGAAGAAGACGAAACATTACCCACTGCCCCTACCACCGGATTTACCACTGCTGTATTGCAGCATTGGGGTATACAACACCTCAACGAGCTATGCGCTGGCATGCACCTGCATACCGACAGCTCTGATTTTTTTTCTGCTGGCCAAAAATTGGGTTTAGGTTCCTCAGCCGCGGTATGTAACGCCACCTATGCGGGGCTCTGTCATTTATTGGACAAAGAACCGTCATTGGCCGAAGCACAGCAAATTCATCGCAACTGGCAAAGCGGCAAAGGTAGCGGCTTGGACGTTGCAGCATCTTGGTTCGGTGGCGTGATAACGTATCAAAACGGCGTCGCCCAACCCTTCCAATGGCCAGAAGATCTGCATTGGCAGCTGGTCTGGACCGGTAAAAGTGCCAAAACCACAGACCACATAGCAAATTTTGATACTTGGCGGCAAACAGATGATTCTGGCCTGCTTGATGATTTATCTGCGCTGAGTAGCTTGTTGTGCGAGCACCCCATCAGCAATGATTTGCTCAAGCAGTATCAAAAAGCACTTTTTGCTCTAGATCAAAGCGCAAAGCTGAATATTTTTACCACAGAGCACCTCAGCTTGGTTAAACTGGCGGTATCACAAGGCCTCACCTATAAACCTTGTGGCGCAGGTGGCGGCGATATCGGCATAGCGCTGAGCCAAGATAAAGATGCACTAGAAAAATTTCGCAGTAGGGTATCGGATCAAAATTTTTTGTTATTAGATTTGGAGATGGCCAAACATGGCATCACAGTCAAAGACTGAACAAGACCAACAGGGATCTTCTCGGATCCCAAATTTTTTCCGCTTAAACATCAATCAACGCATTGCAGCGCTGCATCAGCGCGGCCTGCTTTCCCAGGAGGATGTGCAACAACTTACGACCGGCAGCCACCAGGTGCAGCTTAACGTGGCCGATAAGATGATAGAAAATGTCATCGGTGTTTTTGGTTTGCCCATGGGCGTAGCCCTAAACTTCCTCATTAACAACCGCGACTACGTTATTCCGCTAGTAGTAGAAGAGCCTTCTATCGTTGCAGGCCTATCCGGCGCGGCACGCCTAGCACGCCTGGGCGGTGGGTTTATTGCCGAGGAAGTAACTCCCATACTCATTGGCCAAGTACAGGTAGTCATAGATGGCGATCCAGAAGCGGCCAAATCTATATTACTAGAAAACAAAGAAGAAATACTGGCGCTAGCCAATAGCTTGCACCCAAAAATGGTGGCGCGAGGCGGCGGCGCACTAGACATAGAAGTATTTGACTACAAGGCAGAACACGACGGTCGCCTGATGGTGGTCATGCACCTGCTAGTAGATACCCGAGACGCCATGGGCGCAAACCTGGTTAACACCATGTGCGAGGGCGTTGCCTCACTAGCCGAAACCCTTACAGGCGGTAAAGTTTTCTTACGCATTTTATCTAACCTTACAGATCGCGCAGTGGCTCGAGCGAAGGTGCGCATACCTATCCAAAATTTGGAAGGTAAAGGCTACACGGGCGAAGAAGTCAGAGACGGCATAGTCCTCGCTAACGACTTAGCACTGGCCGATCCCTACCGTGCAGCAACCCATAACAAAGGCATTATGAACGGCGTAGACGCTGTGGCTATTGCCACGGGTAACGACTGGCGCGCCATTGAAGCTGCTGCCCATGCTTATGCAGCAGCAAGCGGGCGTTATAAAGCGTTAACTGTTTGGCACAAAGACGAGCCCGGCTATTTGGTTGGTGAAATAGCTATCCCAATGAAAGTAGGCACTGTAGGCGGGTCGTTAGAGACCAACCCTAGCGTAAGAATCAATCATAGACTGCTGGGCTCACCCAACGCGTCGGAACTGGCAGGTATTATGGCGGCAATTGGCTTGGCACAAAACTTTGCCGCCCTACGCTCACTTTCCACCGACGGCATACAGCAAAACCATATGAATTTGCATGCCCGCAGCGTGGCTAGTTCTGCAGGCGTTTCAGACGAACACTTTGAAACCGTGGTAGAAAGCCTTATTGAATCGGGCGAAATTAAAGTCTGGAAAGCCCAAGAGATAGCCAAAAATCTAGCGCGCAAAATCGTCCAACCTGACGTTGCCGAGCGCCAAGCCGCTTGCGGCAAAATCATTTTGCTTGGCGAACACGCCGTGGTTTATGGCAGACCGGCTATCGCCCTACCAATTCCCTTGGCTGTGGAAGCCGCTATTCGCAAAGGTGGCGACGGTATCAATGTAGTCATTCCGCGCTGGGGTGTTGAGCAAAAAGTGCGCGTCACTAACCCCGGCTTTACCGGCATTATCGCGCAGCTGCTAGAGCAGCTTGGCCTCGATAAAGAAGATATGACCATCGAGGTCTTCCCACATATCCCCAGAGCAATGGGACTAGGTGGATCTTCGGCATTGGCTGTGGCGATTATCCGTGCCATCGACCACGCTTATAGACTAGATCTCAAAGATGGGCGCATTAATGAATTGGCCTTTGAGTGCGAAAAAGCCGCTCACGGCACACCTTCCGGTGTGGACAACACCGTGGCCACTTATGGCTCGCCACTGTATTACCAGCGCCGCGACGAGCAACCGTTATTCAGCACTTTAAAAATTGGCCAACCGCTAGAATTAGTTATTGGCATGACCGGTAAAGAGAGCCTAACCGCGGACACAGTAGCCAGGGTAAGAGCCTCATGGCAACAATATCCGGGGCGTTACGAAACCATTTTTGATCAGATCGGGCATCTCACTATGTCCGCAAGCGACGCAGTCAAAAGCGGGCAACTGAATGAGTTAGGCGAACTGATGAATTTGTGTCACGGCTATCTCAATGCATTGCAACTTTCCACGCCTGAGCTAGAAGAAATGATTCACGTTGCGCGGCAAAATGGCGCAGTGGGTGCAAAACTCACCGGTGGTGGTGGTGGTGGATCCATGATCGCCCTATGCCCGGACAGCACCGGGCCGGTTAAAGCGGCAATAGAAGCGGCTGGTTATCGGACCTTAAACATAACGTTGTACTAAATAGATTAGGGGGTTTTAGTCGCCCTCTGAGGTATTAGTAGAGGTTGTTAGCGGCGAGCCGACAACCCGCGCGAGCAGGTAAGGGTTAGTCGTGCCCTGTACAAGCAGGCTGAACAGCACCACGCCAAATACCATCGACTGTATTGTCCACCAATAAGGTAAGCTTGTTGGTAGGGCCAGCACCAACGCAATAGCTATAGCGCCGCGCAAACCACCCCAAACCAGTAACCCCTGCCACGCTAATGAAATAGGCGTACTGAGAGGACGGGCGCACAAACAACTAACGCCAACGGCAACTACTCGAGCAATAATCGCTGCGGCAATGGCAACTAGCATAGCCACCCTTTGATCACGGAACATGGCTAACGTAACCACAAGCCCCATAATGGCGAACAAAATACGATTAAAGTATATACCCAACCACTCCAATGTGCCGGCGATACCTTCAGCAACGGTGGTCTCTACTTCTCGCAAAGTAAAACGAGAAACAATGGCTGTCATCATCACTGCCAAGATACCCGAGATGTGCAACACATGCTCCGCCACAATAAAACTCGCAAAGGCCGAAAAGACCAATATAAAACGGCTGGCTATGGACGAACCCACAAGCAATACAACGGCGCTGACCACCAATCCAGCAATGGCGCCAAACACTAAACCGCCAACAGCGACCAATGAGAAGAACGCCAGATAACTATCGCCAGCCTCTACGCTATTAGTAGCCAAGCCAATGACAATACTGAATAGCACTACGGCAGTCGCGTCGTTAAACAGACTTTCGCCCTCGAATATTTTGGTGAGATCCGCAGATACCTTAGCGCTGCGTAATTGTGCAATAACCGCCACAGGGTCTGTCGCTGCCAGAATAGTGCCAGTCAAAAGTGCAGCCACCCAAGGGAACCCTTCTGCGTGACCAATACCTAAATAGACCAATCCAGCGATGATAAAAGTACACAGCAACCCCCCCAACGTAGCCATCAATAAAATGGGCAGCAACAACTTTTTAAGTAAGCCTGGGTTAAGCTCCCAAGCCGCTTCAAAGATGAGTACTGGCAAAATCACAAAAAAACAAGCTCGTGTAAGTTGCTGGCTCTTATCCCGGTGTCAAAACCAGTAAATTCCAAACCCAATCCAGCAAGAAAACCGACCAATAAACATGCCAAGGTAAGCTCAATACGCAGCAACCGTTGCATCAACAAACCCACCACGGCCAACCCGCTGATTGCTAAAACCTGACCCATAATTGTGCTTATCATTGCTCAGTCTTTCTTTAACTTGTAAAACCTGCCTGCAAAACCCTACTGGTAAAAAACCACTTTTAAAAAATTGGCTAACAAAACCCGGGCTACTAAATTTCGTATAGTTACCATTCGACCTAAACTGACGGTGGCAAGCTTATTTTTTGGCTAACCACAGGTGTTGGGTACTGCTCCGCCAAAGATACAGAAAGGCCACCAGACTCTATAACACGCACGTGGTGGCGCTCTAACTCGCGTGGTTGGGAAACCCCACACGAATGCGCAATAACGCCTACGTCGTAAACAATTTGTTGAGCAAAACTAGCCACTCGCAAAGATTTTTCGGCTGGCACTAAGCCACGCTGTAATTCCTTTTGGTGCGTGGTAATACCAGTGGGGCAAGTATTCTTGTTGCATTGAAGTGCTTGAATGCACCCCAGCGCAAACATAAAACCCCGCGCCGAAGTAACAATGTCGGCACCGCAGGCCAATGCCCAAGCGACTTTTCCCGGAGTAATTAGTTTGCCGGAGGCAATAACTTTAATTCGATCACGCAACCCATACTCGACTAACTTATCAACAATCATCGGCAGGCTTTCACGCAGCGCCAAACCGACATAGTCCATCAGCGGCTGCGGAGCAGCGCCCGTACCGCCATCAGCGCTATCAAGGGTAATAAAGTCCGGTGCACTGAGTACCCCACGCTGATTAATTTCATCAAACAGTTCATCAAAGAATTCTATTTGACCAACCACTATTTTGAATCCAACCGGCTTACCCGTAATCTCACGGACGTTCTCAATCATGTCGAGCAAGTCGTTTACCGACCTAATGTCTTCATGCCCATTTGGACTTATAGAATCTTGACCCACAGTTATGCCACGAATTTCTGCAATTTTTTCTGTCACCTTGCTGCCGGGCAAAATACCACCCTTGCCGGGCTTCGCACCCTGGCTCATTTTTATTTCAAACATCTTTACTTGTGGGTGCGCGGCAACAGCCGCTAACTTAACTAAATCTAGCTCACCCTCAGCAGCGCGAACGCCGTATTTGGCTGTACCAATTTGAAAGACCAAATCACAACCACCTTCTAAATGGTAAGACGAAAGGCCACCTTCACCGGTATTCATCCAGATACCCGCCGCCGCCGCGCCTTTCGATAAAGCGCGTACAGCAGGCTTTGAAATAGCGCCAAAACTCATGCCCGAAATATTGATCACTGATTCAGTGGTATAAGGCTGCTTGCAACTGCCCTGCCCTAGAGTTATGGCACCAGCATCGGCACTGTCTTGAGAAAGCACAGGAAAGGCGCTATTAAGAAAGATCACATCTCCGGGCTGATCTAACGGACGGGTGGAACCAAAGGCGATGGTTGTATCTACATTTTTTGCCGCCCGGTATACCCAAGATCGCTCCGCTCTATTAAACGGCAACTCTTCACGATCCATAGCAAAAAAGTACTGGCGAAAAAACTCGCCAAAATGCTCAAACACGTAACGCAGACGCCCAATGACTGGATAGTTACGGCGAATTGTGTGGATCTTTTGCGTCTTATCAACAAGGTATATGACGAATATCCAAAGCGCCCCGACGCCGACAAAAAACAGTAGCAGCAATGCGCCCCATTGTATTACCGTTTGAGCTAGTTCTTGTAAATGATCCATTGTTATTATTCTCCTACTGATTCATTCGTTCTGTAGCAGCTAGACTCTATAGCTATCCGTTCATTTCACCTAATCGGTGGGTTAGAAGTTGATTCTCGTTGTAGTCTATTGGTATCACAATAAGGCTAAAACCATTGTGCTGAGATGCCTCAACCAGCGCATCAAGCAGCAGTCGACTGTCATCGACATATTTATAGTCCCAGCTAAAAGTGGCCGCCAGCAATGACCAATCAGGATTATTGAAGGACAAATCTGTATGCCGACCAAATTGCGCCCATTGTTTCCAGGCTATTAGCCCGTAGGCATTGTCTTCCCAAATCATCATCGTAATATTACTGTTCAGACGCGTGGCCGTTTCCATTTCCTGCACGTTCATCAAAAATACAGCGTCGCCCGCAATGCCGATAATTTTACGCTCAGGCTCCACCAGGCTTGCCGCAATGGCCCCTGGCAAAGCAAAACCCATTGAACAGAATCCGTTAGGAATAAGACAGCCATTGGGAATATCACAGTGATAATAGCGGGCTATCCACATTTTGTGGACGCCCACGTCAGAAAATAACAAACCATCTTTAGCGTAGATCTGTTGCACGTCGGCTAATGCTTTCTGCGGTTTGATAAGGCCTTGAGTTACGTCATTGCGATAAAGGTCAAATTCAGTGGCCATTTCTTTACGCGTTAACGCTTGCTGGCTGAGATCAAAATCAAAACTCGGAGATTTTTTAACTCAAATACCAAGGCTTCTAAGGTGTCAGCAAGATCACCAACCAACTCCAGCTCCGGGTGGTAGTCACTGTCTATTTCCGCAGGAGTAAAATCGATATGAATGATTTTTTTCTCCCCCGCCGCATTCCAAAGGCTAGGATGGTACTCCACCATATCAAAACCAATACAAATGACTAAATCCGCCGCATCAATGGCATAAGTACCAATGTCTTTTGAACCGAGGCCGATGGTGTACAAAGATTGCTCAGGGTCAGTTGGGAGCGCACCTTTCGCAATAAAAATATTGAGTACACCAATACCTGTAACTGCTGCCAGTTCGCGCAATATTCCTGCGCCTCTTTTTCTTACGCAGCCATTACCGGCCAAAATAACTGGGCGGTTTACAGCGCAAATTTTTGCTGCCGCATCCACAATGGTCTCGCTATGGGCTTGGGAACGCCGAAATCGGATGGGCAGCATTGGCAAAGCGAGGGTATCGTCTTCGGCAATGTTTTCTGGCAACTCAATGAGTACTGCGCCGGGCTTTTCGCTGCGCGCAATACGCACAGCTTTGCCCAATTTCCCGAATGTTGTCAGCATGAATAATAGTTGTCGCCCATTTCATTACCGGCTCGAACATCTTTACCACGTCCATAATCTTATGAGACTCTTTATGCAGGCGCTTGGTACTGCCTTGGCCGGTGAGAACTAACATTGGCGCTCGATCCATATTGGCATCAGCAACGCCGGTAATCAGATTGGTGGCCCCAGGACTAAGAGTGCCTAGGCACGCAGCCGGCGCGCCGGTAAGACGACCGTATATTTCTGCTATAAATGCAGCACGCTGTTCATGTCGGGTGAGCACAAATCGAATGCTCGCAGATTTTTCTAAACTCATCATAAAATCAGCATTTTCTTCACCAGGCACGCCAAAAATAAGCTCAACGCCTTCCGCCTCCAAACACTTAACCATTAAATCAGAAGCCTTCATGCATTTTTTTCCAAGGTAATTAGTCCTAAACTCGACACTATTGAAATTGCGTCGCTGTTTTTACTTACCGCACCTTGTAGTAAAAAATTAACTTTCGGTATACAAAATTCCGCTGAGAAGTAGTTGCTTTCGGACTCAAGTACATATTTGGAGTATCACCACTAAAAGAGTTATATAAGTTTTTCCGCGCTCCTTATAAAAGCGCATTAAAAACAATCGAAAGGAGGTTCTTAGTGGAATCTAGCTGGCTTACCTATGCAAAGAGGATTCAAAGCATTGCCGACACCGGCATGACCTTTGCGACAGATGACTTTGACAAAGAGCGTTACCAAGAACTTGCTGATATTGGCAATAAGATGCTCGCAGATTTGGGCAATGTACCCATTGAGCGAATTGAAAATTTGCTGGGCGACTTGGGTAACGGCTATGCGACACCCAAAGTAGACGTACGTGGCGCAGTCCTGAAAAACAATAAAATCTTATTAGTGAAAGAAAAAACTGACGGCTTATGGGCGCTACCAGGCGGCTATGCTGGCAGCGGGCTTTCCGCATCACAAAACATCAAGAAAGAAATCAGCGAAGAAGCGCAAATTGATGTCGCCGTTACAAGCTTATATGCCATAAAACACAAAGCCCAACATGACTATGACCCCGACATTAGAGATTTCTACAAACTATTTTTCTTATGTGGGCAAGTAGATAAAAGCATAATAGCGACGCCGGGCATGGAAGTCTCCGCTGCTCAATTTTTTGCGCTAGATGCTCTGCCGCCCCAGTCTACAGGGCGCGTAAATCTCGATGATATTGAAACAGCGTTTGCAGCGAGAGCAGGCAAGCTAGCGAAAGTTTTATTCGACTAGCTTTGAGCGCCTACGCTGGGTTAGGAATAGCCCGGCTTTGCGACTCAAACACAGTGGAAATTACTGGGCGCTAAAACTGGCTCTAGCATCTATCTGCGTTTTCCAGCGAGTAAGGTTTGGCAGTTCTGGCAATTCCACTACCTTAACCATCTTGGCAAAATCAATACTGATACCTAAGGTTATGTCGGCAATAGAAAAGTGTTCGCCCGCCAAATATTCGTGCTGCGCCAACTGCGCGTCAAACACAGCCAACGCCTTAGGCGCTCGCTCTGCACAAACCTCGCCCCACTCTTTCACACAAGTTTCGCGGTCCTTAAAAAATGCCGTAATGTTGCGAAACGCTCCCGCCACTTCGAGCAGAAAATTAAACTCAACACGACGCTGCCACATTTCGATTTGCGCCGCGCTTACACCATCATGGCCAAACATACTGGGGGCCGTCGAGTTCGCAGCAATGGAATCTAAGTAGCGGCAAATAGCTACGGACTCACCAATAAAGGTGCCGTCATCTAACTCTAAAACTGGCACTCGCCCACCCGGATTCTTCGCCAAAAACTCAGCTGACAAATTTTCCGCTGCGCGAATATCTACCGCAACGCGCTCACATTCAATACCCAGTTCAGACATAAAGATGTGGACTCTGCGGGCGTTAGGAGAAGGGGCTTCATGTAGCTTCATCAAATTTCCTTTTTATTTAAGAATTACTTATGAGTAAGTTCCGAATTATTTCGGTGTGGTTTGTCCCACAGCCCAGCGCTCACACTCGGCATTGGACTGCTTAATAAGAGTTATATTTTTATTCACAAACTGTCGCTAAAGCGCGACCCACTGATAAAAAATCATCCAACAACCGTCACCCAAGTTGTCGACCAATAGTGGCATAAACAACGCCGCTTTAAATCATTGCATAAGCACATTTCTTTGCTTGGACTAAAGGCCAAATTTTCCACAAACATTTTTTATATACAAATTTCCTAGTCAAGGTAAATTGGAGCAGCTAAATAGGAGAAGCAGGATGGGAACACAAGCACGCGTGGTAGTACTGCCACAAGACAGCAATACACTTAGAATAGAATCCATTGAATTACCCGACCCACAACCAAACCAAGTCGTGGTACGCCAATTTGCATCTGGTATCTGTCATTCCCAACTGCATCAAATGCATGCCCCCCGAAAAAATCCAATCATTCTTGGCCATGAGTCCACGGGTATCGTACTAAAGGCAGGTAGCAACGTTAGCCACGTAAAAGAAGGCGACATTGTTATGGTCACTTGGGTGCCTAGAGATATCGAGACCGCAGCTAACCCACCGGAAGCTGCAAACCTACAAGTCAGCGACGGTATAGCCACCTCACAAAACGTTTTTACTTGGGCAGATCACACCATTGCAGATGAGCAATATGTGGTGAAGGTAGATCCAAATATCGAGAAAGATGTCAGCGCAATCATTGGCTGCGCGGTAATGACCGGCGCCGGAGCGGTAATTAATACCGCAGATGTACAAAAAGGCGAAAGCGTTGCCATATTTGGCGTAGGCGGTGTTGGCTTATCTGCGGTAGTTGGCGCAAAGATGGCCGGAGCCCATCCAATCATCGCGGTGGATCTAGACGACGGTAAGCTAGAATTTGCTAAAACCTTTGGCGCAACTCACTGCATTAATGCCAGTAAGGAGGACCCAGTGGCTGCCATTCATGCTCTGACGCCTCGACCAGGACAATTCAATATTTCAAGACAGCCGGTTTCTGGCGCTGACTATGCATTCGATTGCATCGGTATAAAGCAAACTATGGAACAGATTGTGCCCGCGTGCAGAACAGCCTACTTCGGCGCCAAAGAAGGTGGTATGGCCGTATTGGTTGGCGTGCCCACAACCACTGTGGAGCTGAACGCAGTAGATGTACTGATCAATGAAAAACGCTTTGTTGGCAGCATTGGCGGATCCTGTGCGCCAGACCGAGATTTTCCACGCTTTCTTGAATGGCAAAACAGCGGCCACCTGAATCTTCAGGGGATGGTCACGGCTAGATACAAAATCGAACAAATTAATGAAGCCGCACAAGCGCTACAAAGTGGCCAAATTACAGGCCGAGCCATTTTGGAATTTGATCATTAAGTTGAACTGCCCCGCCACTCCCAACAGAAGGTAACCACAACAATTGACAAGAGGTAGGGCGTAAAACGCGCCCAACCGCTTATCAGCTGTGGTATGGGCGGTCGCCTAGGTGGGTTTGGCATATGCTGGATAAAAGGCCATAACGAGGCCAAGCCACGACCTCTTTTGCCACGCCTTTCGGCAAATGTTTAACCAACACTTTCACCAAAACTTGATCAGCGGCAGTAAATTCAAAAACTGATTTGCTATCTTTCTCCACGGTATTGTTCACGCTGAGCAAATAATAATAATCAATTTAGGAACAACAATGTGCAATATTTGAAGTCTTTCGTATTCGCCACCCTGCTTTTTTTCACTTTTAGCATAAGCCTACATGCCGCTATCCCTATCAGCGGCGAATGGCTATTGGCGGTAGATGGGCCTAGAGGCAAATCTACGCAAACTTTGACTATTTTGGAGAAGGCACCGGGGGAATTTTCGGGTGCCTTAGCTGGACCCAAAGCCACTATTGCGATTGATGCAATAGAAGTGGTCGGCAATTCGTTCAGCTTCCCTTTTCAGATGAAAACTGCCTTTGGCACTTTTGAACTGACATACACCGGACAAATAGACCAAGACACCATGAACGGTTCAATCGCAACGCCGAGGGGCGACAGACCGTTTACTGGGCAGCGACAAAGCGGCCGGTAGCAATACCGCTTTTGCAAAGGCTAAGAGTGCTTATCTAACTGCCAATGCGCGACCAAACACTTGAAAGGCTGCAGCAGTGAAGGCCCACATGTTTTCTTCGCGGTCGCAGGTTCCAGTTGCAACAGTTATGGTCATTGGCTGCGGCCCGTCTACAGCGATCACACTCGTTCCAGCATCCATGCCATAAGGTGCACCTGCTGGGCCGGCTATGCCCAACTCTGCGATAGCCCACGTTGCATTCAATTGCGCACGTGCAACTTCTGCAAAACGCAGTGCCATAGTTTCCGTCATAGGCTTTAACCCCTCAACGTGAGAACGATTAATACCCAGCAATTCTTTGCGCGACTCTAGTGTATAAATCACCGAGCCCCCTTTGTAATAAGCAGATGCACCCGGTACCGCCAGAAGCGCCGAAGAAATTAGACCACCGGTTGAGGTTTCCGCAACGGCCACCGTTTCTCCATGCTCCTTAAGCAACTCCGCTACAACCATGCTCATTTCTGTCAGTGATTTCATACATACCCTTTGTTAAATTTTGTGCACGCCTTTCGAGAACGATTGTTCAAAGTGCTTCTTTTATAAAAGCGCCTCAGAAGTGTCTGTAGGAGTATTCAATAAACACCCGCAGCTATTCACCACTGTCATTGCACGCTATAGCGACAGGCAGCTCTGCCCCGAGAGTAGGTTATAGAAATCCTCCCGCTGGGACTCGTCTAAATCGCGGTTGGCCCACCAAACAACATGGGTGTCTGGCTTTAAGGGCGTTATTTCAATACCCCACATGGCCGCCACCTCATTTGGCAAAAAGCTGTAACGCATATCTATCACCTGACCCAGCCCATTAACGGCCAAATAGTCATCAGAAAACCAGCGAAATCGCTCTATATCAATACGCTGCTGGCTCTCTGGTGCCAAGGAGGGAAATTGCTTGTCGACATCAAATTTTGCAATGCTTTCACCCTCACACCACTGCGGCTCATTCAGTACCCGCACCGCATCCACATAATAATCACCGTCAAATTCGTAAATGACCTTCCACAAAAACAAATTGGCAAAACTCGGTTTCACAGTTAATCGTTCAGGAGTATGACCGCGCTGGGCTGCTACTAACTCTCCAGCGGCAACTGCGCGATCTACTTGCAGCCAACCTAAACTCAGATAGCTCAAAGCCCAAAGACACGCGGCAATAGCAAAACCGCGCCTACGTTTGTAACCCGCTAACGCCACTAAAACCAGCAACGGCAAAGTAAACAGAGGGTCAATGATAGAGATGTTATTCCACGCAAAACGCTCATCGCTAATCGGCCAGAGCAACTGTGTGCCGTAGGAAGTACACCCATCCAGCAGGCCATGGGTGGCATAGCCCAACAAACAAAACAGGTAGCTTTCCCGCAGTGACAAATACGGCCGAAAGAAACGCACCTGCAACTTAAACAGTGGCCACGCCACCAACAATGCCCCCAGCGGAATAAAGATCAATGCGTGAGTAAACTGTCGGTGGAACTCTAGGAATAACAACGGATCTGACGGCGATTGGATTACCACATCTAAGTCCGGCGCCATACCTGCCAACGCCCCAAACCAGGCAGCGGCAATAATTTTTTCTTTGTTTTTGGCAGCAGCCTGAGCAAAGGATGCGCCCAGCACACCCTGACTAATGGGGTCCATATATACCTCAGAAAATCTGGAAAATCGGTGTAATCACCGGTAGACGGCTAACTCTACAGCCATCTTGGTAACGGGTAAATTTACGTGACAAATTCCTGCTCGAACCGCCATTTTCTTTTCACAATATTAAGGGCATTCTTGCAGGCTAATAAAAAGCTGCGGTTAACGTTAATGCTCTTAGTGCAACTATCGTGAACTAAGAATCTTAAACCAAGGGCCTCCGCTTGAGGGCCTTGAACAAAAGGCCTTGAACAAAAGGATTTAGACTAAAAGGCCTTATTTAAGAATCCGTAGCAAGCCCTACGCCAAAACTGACAGCGGAGAAGTATTCATGTTAACCCTCTACCCAGCGCGCTCAATCATTACCATGAACGACTCCATGCCCAGAGCCAGCGCAGTACTGGTGCGAGATGGCATTATTCTTGAAGTGGGCGAGCGAGAACATATGCAGCCGTGGCTTGAGGGTCAGGAATATCAGGTGGATGAACAATTTGCCGATAAAGTGATCTGCCCCGGCTTTATCGACCCCCACCTACACCCCAGCATGGCGGCTGTTTTACTGCCCATGGAATTCATTACCGCCATGCGCTGGAAACTCCCATGGGGCACAGTGGAGCCCACTACAACAAAAGATGGATTTGATGAACGTATGCAAACGCTCCATGCCGGCAAAAATGACGACGGCGCAGACGAGCCTGAACCGCTGTTCATTTGGGGGTTCCATCAGTTGTGGCATGGGCCTATGAGCAAAGCGCGCATCAATGCCATAAGTACTACTCGACCCATAGTTGTCTGGCACCGCTCCTTTCACGAGCTGTATATGAACGATGCAGCAATGCAAATGGCTGGGGTAAACATTGATGACATCAAACAAGGCGACCAAATCGATATCGACAACGGGCACTTCTTTGAAAACGGCTTAGGCTATGCCATCCAGCACCTTAACCCTTGGATACTTGCGCCAGACGTTTATGCAGCTGGGCTAGAACGACTTAAAAAGGTTGTTCACCATGGCGGCCACACCACCATTGGCGATCTTGCTACCGGACTGTTTGACTTTGAAACCGAAGCCACAACATTAGCGCAATTGCTTGAAGGCGACGAAGTGCCCTTTCGTACTCGACTTGTCGCCCATTCTGCACGAATGAGTGGCGGCGGCAGAACGTTAGAGCAGGCGGTGGAAAAAGCCGAAGGGCTCGTCGAGCGCAACAGCCACCGGCTGCACTTTGGTAAACACATTAAAATGTTTAGCGATGGCGCATTTTTCAGCGCTTTGGCACAACTGCAGGCTCCGGGCTATATCGATGAACACCATGGCGAGTGGTTAATGCCGCCAAAAATATTGGAAAAAAACATTCGCGCTTACTGGCATGCTGGATTCCAAATCCATGTGCATGTAACTGGTGACCTAGGACTAGAGCTGGCAATAGATGTGCTAGAAAAAATGCAGTTCGAACGACCACGATTCAATCATGGCTATACCTTCGAACATTTTGGTATAAGTACCCCTGAACAGATCAAGCGGATTAAGGCCCTAGGCGGGCAGGTTTCCGCCAACGCCTACTACCTACATGAACTTTCGGACATGTACGCGAAAGACGCAGTAGGCTATGAGAGAGCATCGCAAATGGCCCGGCTTGGCACCTGTTTCCGCGAGGGCATTAACACCACCCTGCACTCTGATTTCACCATGGCACCAGCAGAACCCTTAAACAGCGCATGGGTGGCAGTGAATAGAATCAACTCAGAGGGCGACGTTATGTGCCCTGAAGAATGTCTTACCCAACAACAAGCGCTACAAGCCATTACAATTAACGCGGCACAGGTTATGGGCATGGCAGACATCACCGGCAGCATTCGATCAGGCAAACGGGCCGACTTCACAGTACTGGATGAAGACCCGCTTACCTGCGACCCAATGAATCTGCGGGACATTAATATTTACGCAACGGTTTTCGAGGGTAAAGTATTCCCAACAACAACCTTATGATAAATATTCCCATCACTATTATTGGCGGATACTTAGGCGCCGGTAAGACAACTTTAATCAATAGCATTTTGACCAGCGACTCGCCGCCGCCTAACTTGGCGGTGTTGGTGAACGACTTTGGTGATATCAATCTAGATGCCAAGTGGATAAAAGAGCAATCACCGGACGGCAAGATCATCGGCCTTACCAATGGCTGCGTGTGCTGCACTATTGGTGAAGATTTAAGCGAGGCGCTGGAAACATTAAGAGCGCAGTTGGGCGAGTTTCCAATAGAACATGTTCTGTTAGAAGCCAGCGGCGTGGCATCGCCCAAAAAATTGCAACGACAATGCAGCTATCCCGGTTACGCCCCCCGCGCCACCTTTGTTTTGGTGGACGCTGCCAACCACGACAAACAATGTCAGGACAAATTTGTTGGCTATTTGGTCAAACAACAGGTAGATGAAGCGGATTATCTAATTGCGTCAAAACTTGATCTAGCGCCCACCTTTACCCTCCACGGCTACAACAACCACAAGGTCCTGCAAAGCCCAAATATTTTTTCTCCAGATTATGATCAACAAGACACTGCGGGGACACTAAATCCACACAACCACGGTCACGGTTTTGCCAGTTGCACACTGCCACAGATTGCTCAGGTCAACATTGATCATCTCCGGGCGCTCTGTGATGCGTTACCGTCAACTGTGCATAGAGTTAAAGGCTATGTGAAAACCGACCAAGGACTGTATTTGCTCCAGCGCGTGGGAGATGTGCTAACGCTAGAGAAGGTTAACCAAGAGACTGCCGCGCTCTCAGAACAAGGGCATTTAGTGTTCATTTATATAGATCGGCAAGAAATTGAAGTTCGCCAACACTTACAACAGCACTGGCAAGACTGGCACGAAGTGTGAAAAAACTAGCCCAGCTAAAGCTTAAAAGCTTAAAAAACCAAACTAATTTCGAAATTTTCAGCGTTAGCTGCTTAATCCCTGCGCCGGATTCTCCATTGCTTTATCCACTAGACTAACGCGTAAAGAAAAACAAATATCACTTGGCAATAAACGTCGAAAACGAACTTCAATGGCCCAAATCCACTAACGAGAAGCATGGTTAGTGTGTTAACACCAAATAAAATGAAGTGACCAACTAAAAAAATTTGAAGTGCGGATACCGGTAGGTTAGACATCCCGCAATGATAAACGCAGCACCAGGAAAAAAATTATTATCAGAAAGGCCAAATGCTGGCAGCGTATTTTAATGCTCGACGTTTTCAGCGCTCAGGATTATCTAAATTGCCCTACTCTTTCGGTGTGTAGCGATAGTGCCCGGTTATTTCGTAGGCGAAGAGCATGTCCTCAAGCTTTGGGCCTGCACCAATATTATAAGCTATAAGAAGATTTCCAGAGAACGCTGACACTTTATTGGTAACAATTCCAATATGAGGAAAATTACCCGGCAACGTCCACGTAACTATATCGCCTGGAGTATAATCTTCGCTTTTTGCGGTAAGAGGCAAAGATTTCCCTTGCCGAGAAAAGAAAACTTGCAGGATTGGAACTCGTCGATGATCTATATTCTTATCAGTAGATCTGAGCCCCCAAATACGTTTTGACGGATAGCGAGAAAAATTCTCCGTCATATCCTGGTGAACCAAAACTTGAAGGTCAGCGCCTATAGCACGATAAGCCCTAATGACTACGTCAGTACAAACACCAACATTTGCGGGCACATCACCATTGGGGTAGGCAATGGAATGGTAAGTCCCATCATAACGAACTTCATGTTTAGTCCTATCTATGGCAGCAGAGACGAGTGCGCGTTCAAAATTTTGACTCGCTGTATTTTGAGAAACGAGCATTGCGGCAATAGACAGAAAAGTTGTCATATCCTTTCACCAGATTAGGAAAATAACGTCTTGGGCGCGGGAGCATCATTATCTAACGCTAACTTATACATTAGGGAAAAACACTAGCCGGTTGATTGGGAAATTGCAGACCCTAATTTTTCGCCGCCACTTTATCTAGTGCTAGTAAAAAACCAGCGTTCGCACTTCAATACTCTGCCGCCCTGGCAATGGCTCTGCATCGGTAGACTGCGCCGGCAACTCAAAGGCGCTGTGAGCGGTAAATCGCGCAGGCACATTGAGGTCTGAATCAAAGCACTTCAACAACATTACCTCAGCATGCTGCATTTCCGACAAATACAGCCAACGGTGTTTAGGGTTATCGCGGACCATATAAATTTGCCCAACACGATCGGTGTAAACCAAATCAATGGGAATGAAATCGTCTTTACTGATAGAACCCGCATCTATTACGGCAAAGGGCGTTTGCAACACAGGCCCAACAATAGGCCGCCAGACATTGATCATGGCAAAACGCTGGTTAACCAGTTCTTCAGCGCGGTCTGGCAAAAAGTCCCGAACGCGCTGAGGCCCTGAAATTTCCGTATAGTCGTTGTGCACAGACTTTACCGGGTTTTGAATAGGTGCCCGCTGAGATTTTTGGTCAGAGCCAGCTATATCTTTGTTGCGCACATTGTGATCAAAGACAAAAACTTCCTTAGCGCCCGTATGGGCCTTGACCAAGTCTTGAACTTCTGGATAGTAAGTATTGCGTACCGCCTCATCATCGTAGAAATCGGTGGTCGCAGAGTGCTGCTGCACAAATGCCAAACCCTGTTGATCAATGTTTAGCGCTGACATGTAGCCGCGCACATCTTCAACCTTATGCTGTCCTGGGACTCTACCCGGATCGCGTTGCTCTGCATTTTCGGGAGGCGGGCACAAAAAGTACGCGGGGTCTTTTACCGTTGGATCTGCATAATAAAAAGTGCTTTGTTGATCCATTTATTACTCCTTAACTAGTAATCACTACGTGCCGGCTTGATCCAATTCCGGGTAGGACAACCGGGGCAAACTTTGCTCGATCATTGAGCCTACTCTAAGCAAATTGGCTTCGCCTAGTTTGACCGCCACCAATTGAAACGATGCTGGTCGTGAATTGGCATCCAGTGCTGACGGCAATGTCAGTGTTGGATGACCGGAGTAATCAAATGGCGCTGTGAATGTTAAAAAATCTGCCTGGCCTTCTTCAGGACTAAGTTCAGACATCACTTCAATGTCCGGTGTGGCTATGGGCATACATGGGCTAATCATGACATCGACCTGAGTTAGCACTTGTTCCATTTGCGCGGTGAAATCGCGTCGAATGCGCTCTAACTGAGCATAATCTTCTGCTGTCACCCGCAAGCCTAAATCAATAAGGGCTGCCAAATCTGGCCCGTACTCAGCTTTTTGTTGTGGGTAAAATTCGCTATGCGCCTTGGCGCATTCAACACCCGTGGTCACCGCCCAGCCACTGGCCAAAATTTTATAACTTTCTGGCATAACTACCGGGCAAATCTCAGCGCCCAGTTTGCTCAGTGCATCAAGCGTATCGCGGACGACTTGGCTTACTTCAAGCGCCACACCATTACTGACATAATCCCAGTCAACACCTATACGTACGCCTGCAAAACTCACCTCAGAGCATTCGTTAGAGCCTTCAGCAACAACGTCGGCCAAATAATTGGGCACACTTGCGTTCACGGAGCCGGGATCGTTTTCGTCGTAGCCCGCCATAACACTAAGCATACGCGCGGCATCTTCTACACTACGGGTCATAGGGCCAATATGATCAAGGCTGCCAGCCAGTGGAAAAGCGCCATACAAACTGACCCTGCCATAAGTGGGCTTCAGTCCAACTAGACCACAGCTAGCCGATGGAAAACGAATACTGCCGCCTGTGTCAGAACCCAAGGCTGCAAACGCTAACCCAGCAGCAACACTGACGCCGGAGCCTGAAGATGAAACACCACTCCAAGCACGCTTATGCCAGGGATTTATTGGCGCTGGAATATCTGGATGATGATGACCAAAAGCACCTTCTGTTAATTGTGTTTTACCAATGATCACGGCGCCCGCTTGCTCGAGCCGCGTGACAACCGTTGCATCAAAAGTTGGACGAAAGTCCTGCATCACCAAGGTGCCAGAGGCGGTGACTATGTCTTTGGTATAGAGCAGATCCTTAATGGCAATAGGTACGCCGTGCAATGCGCCTAAAGGCTGACCTTTGGCACGAGCCTCATCTCTTGCCGCAGCGGTTATTAAGGCTTGCTCTTCAAGCAGCCGAGCAAAACTCAGAGTTTGCCCGTCCAATCTGTGAATGCGTTCAAACATATACTGGGTGAGCGCCACAGAGGACAAGGCCCCACTCTTAAGCTGCCGACAGATATTCGACAAAGATTGAAAATGTAACGCTTGTTCATCAGCCATGCACTTGTCTCCCCAAAAAAATTTGTTATTTAGCCAATATTACTTAATCCGTTGCCACGTTAGCGTAGTGCAAAAAATTTCGACCGCACCTAACTCACTTCTGACAAACTCGCGTCTGATGATCGCGCCTTATCTTTTTCCGCTTGCTTGATTGATTTCCACATAGACAGAGTAAGCAACACAATCACAGCATACAAAGGCACTGAAACCAAAGTGACCGCAGACTTAAGTGGCTCTAATCCGCCTAAGTAAACCAGAGTAATGGGCAGTACACCGAGCAAGAATGCCCAAAACACGCGATGCCAACGGGCAGGATGCTCGTTAGAATCCAGCGACTTGGTTGCTGAGGCAGCCAGCGTATAAGACGCGGAGTCATAGCTGGTCGCGGCGAAAATTACGCAGACTAGCGTGAACACAACCAATATTAGCGATGACATAGGCAAGGTTCCAAGCACCGCCACAATCAGCGCCGGCGGGCCATGGGTTTCTAGAGTTTCAAGCACTGGAAAAAGGCCATTGAGCTCTAGGTAAGCCGCGTAATTGCCAAGTATTGAGAAGAACAGGAAACAGCCCAAGGTGCCAAAGCAGACACAGCCCAAAATCAACTGCTTGAGCGTTCGACCCTTAGAAATTTTAGTAATGAAAATGCCCATATAAGGGCCTAGCGCAAGCCACCAAGCCCAATAGAAAACTGTCCAAGACTCAACAAAGTTAGAGGTGCCCAGAGGATCGGTCCAGGTGCTCATGCGGATGAAGTTTTGCGCCATATGACCCAGAGAATCGAAACCCATTTCCACCATAAAAAGGGTTGGCCCAGCGATCAAAATAAACGCCAGTAAAAAAATAGCCATAATGATATTCAGATCACTGAGCCGCTTAATACCCTTCTCAAGACCTAGCCAAACACTGGAAGCAAAGACGCAGGTCACAACAAATATAACGAAGAGATCTAAGGAAAACCCCCAAGCCTCTCGGTCTAAAGAGAATAAATCCGCGACAGACATTCCAATTAGTGGCACCGCAAGTGCAATACCAGTACTGCAAGCGCCGACTAATCCCACAACAAAAAGTAGATCAATTGTACGGCCTAATACGCCTCTGGAGTGCTTACCAATAATCGGCTCACAGGCATCACTCAGGCGCAGAGACTTAACCCCGCGCACATAATAGCTATAAGCTACCGCAACACCGGGCAGGCAATAAAACGCCCAACCCATAATGCCCCAATGAAAAATTGGATAGCTGCCCGCCCAGCGCAACGCCTCAGCACTTTTGGGTTCTACCGCAAAGGGTGGCGTTTGAAAATAGTAAGCCCATTCAACGGAGCCCCAATACAGCACACTGGTGCCGATACCACCGCAAAATAACATTGCAAACCAACTAGCGGTTGAAAAGTCTGGCGCTTCATCGCCAAGCCTAATGGCGCCGTGCCGACTAAACGCGATAAAGCCCAAAAAACCTACCGTGGCGACAGATCCCACCACGTAAAAAATGCCGAAGTTCTGCGTTAAGTAGTTGAACGCAGCACCCAACATTTCGGCACCTTGCTTTGGGAAAAGCGCCAACGGGATGCAAAGAGAGAAAATAATAAGAACACTGCCGAAGAAAATAAGACGATCCAGGTTTTGGTCTTGGACGTCGTTAGAGATACTCATATACGTTCGCTTAAACTTAGGAGGCCACCTACACTAGAGCACGCTCAGTGAATTGCAAGTTGCTGCCCCAGCAGGGTGGGGCCTCTCCGTTAGAAAGGCAGCGCTTTAGAATCAAAACATAGGGACTTGAGAGTGAAAAAGATCTTGTTCGACAAAGCCTACTACGAAAAATTTTATTTAGATGAAGCCACCCAAGCTGTCTCTACCCAGGAACAGGAACGACAGGTAGCGTTGATCAATGCTTATATTGCTTACCTGCAAATAGACATAAAGAGTGTGCTAGATTTAGGCTGCGGTTTAGGTCAATTTTTAACCAGCTTGGAGAAAGTGCTGCCCAACGCCAACGCCACTGGCGTGGAGATCAGTGACTACCTTTGTCAGCAGCATGGCTGGCACAAAGGCTCGGTGGTCGATTTCGGAGCAACACAAGCCGAACAATACGACCTAGTTATCTGCAACGATGTTTTGGCCTATCTGAATAACGCCGACTGTGCCAAGGCCATTAAAAACCTAGCCAAGCTGACCCGCCAATGCCTGTATTTGAGTGTTCTAACTGAAGAAGATTTGCCTATCTGTGATGAGCAAACCACTGATATGAGGCAGCGACTGCGGCCCAGCCAATGGTATAGAAAACATTTGGCCAAGGACTTTTGCAGTGTTGGCGGCGGTTTGTTTATACGCAAACCTATAGCTGTGCCCATTTGGCAGCTAGAACAAATTTAACGAAATAGAAAACTGAATATATGACGGCATCTACAGAGACTTTCTTCCTCCGGCGTAAGGGCCACAGAATTAATGTTCATCACTGGACATGCGACCCAGCAACAAAGGTGAAAGCAAATATTCTTATTGCCCACGGCATGGGTGAACATGCTGGCCGCTATAAGCCATTGGCCGCGCAGTTGAATGGGGCTGGCTTCAATGTCTTAGCCCATGATCAGCGCGGTCATGGCGGCAGCCTCTTTGGCGCTACCGAACAGGGCGATATGGGCTACAACGGCTGGCATGAAACATTAGAAGATCTAAAATTTCTGCAAGACTGGCTAGAACAAAAAAATGCTAAACCCACCGTCATTATTGGTCACAGCATGGGCGCCATGCTGGCGCAGCAATATTTCTATAGTTACGGCCAGTCCTTGAAAGGCCTTGTATTGAGCGGCTCGCCCGGGCATATGCCAAGCTTGATCAGCCTCCTCGGGCAAGCCATTGCAAAATTCGACACCTGGAGGTTGCATCCTGCAGCGCACAGCCCATGGCTAAGCAAAAACTTGTTCAGCGCAAACAACAAAGCCTTTGCTAAAGCCGGTGACGCCAACGGCGGATTTGCCTGGTTGAGTAGAGACAAACAAGAGGTTGCCAAATACATAGCAGACCCCTATTGCGGGGCTATCTTGACTGCAGATGGCCTTAGAGGCATGTTTGATGGCTTAAGTAAAAGCACTCAAAAGGCCAACATAGCCCGCATCAATAAAGATATTCCGGTAATGATTATTTCTGGTGAAGCAGACCCGGTACACGGCAAAGGGCGCGGCATTAATGCACTCATAAAGCGCTACGAAAAAGCTGACCTTAAAGTGACAACGAAAATTTATCCGGCTGGTAGACATGAAATGTTTAATGAAACCAACCGCAAAGTAGTGTACGCCGACTTACTCTACTGGTTATATTCGATAAACTATGACTAATACAACTCAAACGCCAGAACCCATTTGGCAGGACGCTATCTCACTGTGCCGTGATCTGCAAAGTGGCGTCACCACAGCGGTGGCCATAATGGAGAACGTTTACGCACGTATAAATGCGTTAAACCCCAAGTTTAATGCCATAGTGAATCTGCTCGACTATAATCATGCAATGGTGCTGGCGCGGCAAGCAGATAGTGTGCCTGTAGCGGAGAGAGGCATACTGCACGGTCTGCCAATGGCACTGAAAGATGCGGTAGCCATGAAAGGCTTCCCTACAACTTGGGGTTTTAAACCCTTTGCGAGCCGTCTAGAAACTGCAGACGACGAATTGGCCGCTCGCCTGCGTGAAGCCGGTGCAATTTTTATTGGTCACACCAACATGCCTGAATTCGGTTTTGGTTCCAGCACCTTCAATTCGCTCTTTGGTATCACCCTAAATCCCTACGACTCCAGTAAAACAGCTGGAGGTAGCAGTGGCGGCGCGGCTGTGGCGCTAGCCACCCAAATGTTACCGCTAGCGGATGGTAGCGATCTTGGTGGCTCTCTGCGCAATCCAGCCAGCTTTTGTAATGTTGTGGGCTTTAGACCTTCAATTGGACGCATGCCCTGCAACAAAAGTTTTGCTTGGTATGGCCGCATGGTCACCACTGGGCCTATGGCTAAGACGGTCAAAGACACCACTCTGCTGTTTTCGGCAATGGCCGGACCAGACCCCAGCGATCCGCTAACTCTCCCCGAGCCGGGATACCATTTTTTTGATGGCCTGATCGCGACTCGAGAACCAAGCACCTTAAAGGTTGCGGTGAGCACTGACCTAGGGTGCTTGGAAGTCGATCAGGAAGTGGCCGATATTATTCGCGCAGCGGGAGAAGTTTTTGCAAATTTAGGCGCTAGCGTCACTCCAGACGCCCCGGATCTAACAGGCGCTATGGAAGTCTTTCAAGTTCAGCGCGCTGCTGGCTTACGCCCCTTAGGTGACAATTTAGAGAAAAATTTCCCTGCATGGCGGCTTGATGCAAAAGACACTGCTATCTGGAATATTGACAAGGGCATGCAACTTTCCGCTGACGAAATTATGCATGCAGAAGCCACTCGCTCAAAAATATACGCCCGGGCGGTGAAGTTTTTTCAATGCTACGACGTGCTGATTCTTCCTGCAGCCCAAGTACCGCCTTTTGCCGCTAGCGAGGAGTGGGTTAAAGAGATAAACGGCGTGAAAATGCAAACTTACCTCGATTGGATGGCGGTATGCTGCATGATTACAGTGACAGGACTGCCCGCTATTTCCGTACCTGCAGGATTCACAAAAAGCGGCTTACCAGTGGGCGTACAAATAGTTGGCCGGCCCCGCGGGGACCTTGCACTGCTGCAAATTGCGCAACTATTTGAAGACGCAACTCGCCACCACAAAGACGCGCCAGCGCTCTAACACTAACTATTGAGAAACGAACAATTATGCAAAAAAAAAAGCTATTGTTTGTCGCTGCCCACCCAGATGATGCTGAATTTTGTGCTGGTGGACTTATCAGCGCTTGGACTAAAGCCGGGCATAAAGTAAAGGTGCTTTGTTTAACCAACGGCAACGCTGGTCATCACCAAAAACGCGCAGATGAATTAGCAATACGCCGCGCCGAGGAGGCAAGGCTATCCGCCAATATAGTCGGCGCGGAGCTTGAAATATGGGATCAAGCAGACGGCGAGTTAATTGCGAGCATTGGGTTAAGAAAGAAGCTCATTGGATGTATCCGCACTTTTGCGCCCGACCTCATCGTCACCCATAGAGTAGTCGACTACCACCCAGATCATCGCGCTACAGGACAACTCGTGCAAGATTCTGCCTACCTGTTGCAAGTGCCAGCCATAGCGCCAGACCAGGTTGCTATGAAGCAGATGCCAGCAATCTTACTCGCGTACGATCGCTTTCAAGATCCTCGCCCCCACCGGTTAGATTGGGTAGTTGATATAGGGGATCATATCGACACCGTTCTCGGCATGCTTGCCTGCCACCAAACTCAAGTTTTTGAATGGTTGCCAAAGATTATGGGTATGACCGTTAACGCGGACGACAAAGAAAGCTGGTTGCGTAAATTTTATCTAGCGAAACCTAAAGCGGTAGCAAAAATTGTGACTCAGGCGCGAACAAGCAAAGCTTCCTTAGAATCTGCCGATTATGCAGATTTAGCTTTTGCTGAAGCCTTTGAAGTATCAGAATACGGCGGCCGCTTTGATCCATCCGACTACAATTTCGTAAATAAGAAAAACTAATATGACTGACAACAATTCGTCACCCAGCAAACTGCCTCAACTGTATTCCTTGCAAGCCATAGGTATAGCTACCTTCTTCGGCTCTCTTTTAGCCGGCGGCTTCTTAATCAGTGAAAACTATCGCGCTTTGGGTATGAAACAACCCGGGTATATCGCCCTAGCCATTAGCCTGTTTGCGTTTTGTCTTAGTTCAATTGCTGTGGCGAATTTTGTTGAACCTGTAGTAACCGAAGAAGGTGAGCTGCTCAGTGTAGATTTCACACTGCCGTTACTGATAAACATCGCTCAAGTACTGGGAGTATTATTTATAACTCATGTTGTGCAAGGCAGCATGCTGACCACCTTTACAGAAATGCAGGGGAAATTTCACTCCACGTGGAGAGCCGTGGGTTTGGGATTGGTCGCTTATATAGTCTTAGCCAGCGTCGCGTACCTGATCCTAACCACGCTTGGATTGAACAAATAGACAACTCGCCCTACAAGAGAGCGGCAGAATTGGTGAATCACTAGCACCGCCGACAATTTACACCAGCGACCCTTTCTAGCAACAGCTTCTCTACAAAGCCAGACAATTAGGCTGTTTAAGTAGAGATCCAAAAGTTACCGCTATTTGCCCCAACGACGGTTGAAGTCATCAGTAGAGTTAACCCGAGGATAGTCTTTCTCTGGAACAGGCCGTTGCAAAAATTCGCACAACGGTTCCCAGCCATCGCCTGGACGATAAACCAGTAAATTATCCTCGGGCACATTGTCTATAACTTCTTGGTTATGCTTTTCATAGCACTCTATTACATGGGCTTTGTCATCCATACGTCCAGCAAAAACCCCGTTCCAAATAACCTCATAAACCATTGCCGAGCGGGCTAGAGCTTCTTCATCTTTTCTATTTTCCGCATCTAAACGCGCATGCTGGGAGGCGCGCCAAATGGTGTTCATAACGCTTTCGTACCATTTATCGGCATCTCGTAGCGACAGAATAACTCGAGCCTGCGGATAGGCCTGACATTGCTCCCGCCAAAAATTTGCGGACGGCCAATCAACCGACGCCTTATAACCCGCAAAAAGCTGCGCCCAATCAATACTTTGACCTTTGGCCACGCTGCTCCAGAGGTTACTGTGAAAAGGATTTAGCGGCACTTCCATCATGTGATAACACTTATCAAAACCTAGTGTTTCGAGGGCAAATTTGAGCGACAACGTCCCTGTACGTCCGAACCCTGCACCAATTACCTCTATCGTCATATTCCCCTCCTTGCCTTTTAACTGCTAATTGATTTCTGCATAACATCTGCCGAGTGCAGAACTCGAATGTAAAACCCACCCTACTAGCGCAAACGATAAACTTGGCTGGCGGTGTCATGAAACAGCCATTGCTGATCAGTTTGTGTATGTTTCTCCGCGATTTTTTTAAACGCATTCCAAAGTACATGATAGGAACAGCTTTGCTTATCAACAGGGAAATTACTCTCAAACATACAGCGCTCCGGGCCAAATGCTTCAATGGTAAAATCATGAAAGCGACCCGTACTTGCAACTATTTCATCTGACGTTGCAGGTTTATCGCGCTTATGCCAAGCAAAACCATTTACTGGCATCACTATGCCACCTAATTTTGCTACCACGTTAGGACATAGGGCCAACTGCGCTACATCCTTTTGCCATTGCTCAAAGATTTCTTCCCCCCTACCTGCGTAGGGGCCTATTCCTAAGGGGCCGCCGAAATGATCAAATATAATAGTAACCTTTGGAAAGGCCTCGGCCAAAGCCGTCAGTTCACTGATTTGCGGGTGATACAACCACGCGTCAAAAGTTAAACCGCGCTTTTGTAGCTGGGCAAAACCCTGATGAAAAGTTTCATCTAAGAATAAATGTTCAATGGGGTCGGTGTGCGAATTACGCACTGATTCGCTGGCATCCCAGCCCGCAGCATGGCGAATACCGCGGAACCTAGAAGATGCAGCCATATGCGCGTCTAATACCGGCCCAACGTCAACGCCCAGATCTAGGTCTGCATAGCTGACAATCCCCGCACAAACCCTGGCCGGCCCGTATTGATTTGACGCTGACATAGCCGCTATGCCATTTACAAATTCTGTCTCTCCTACCGGAGCCATAGCCTGATCAGCACTAGCACTGTACATAGACCCGCACTCGACAAAAACCGTGCTAACCACGTTATGCCCCTGCCCTATATCCGCCAATAATTCTGGCAGTAAATAGGCATTGCGATCGTGGTCCCAAAGATGATGGTGGGGATCACAGATCATCCTCTCAGGATCTATAATTTCTTCGCGCACCAAATCCAGCCACTGATTGCTGTCGGTAGGAGCCGCCATTAGTAAACGACCACCGAACGAATGCCTTCACCACAATGTACTGCCTCGAAACCTTTATTTATGTCTTCTAAAGCAAATGTGTCCGTTATCAAATCATCAATATTTATTTTACCTTCCATGTACCAATCAACTATTTTTGGCACATCAGTACGGCCCTTAGCGCCACCAAAAGCAGTGCCGCGCCATACTCGTCCGGTAACCAACTGAAATGGCCTCGTGGCAATTTCCTGGCCCGCCGCGGCAACACCAATAATAATGCTTTCGCCCCAACCCTTATGACAGCACTCCAATGCTTGACGCATCACTTCAGTGTTGCCGATGCATTCAAAAGAATAATCTACGCCGCCATCTGTCATATCTACTATGGCCTCAACAACGTTGTCTACAGAGTTTGGATTGATAAAATCTGTCATGCCAAATTTTTCTCCTAACTCTTTACGCCCGTCATTGAGGTCTATGCCGATGATCCGTTCGGCCCCGGCCATACGGGCACCTTGAATAACATTCAAACCAATACCGCCCAGCCCAAATATAGCGACATTTGAGCCGGCTTCTACTTTGGCCGTATTCATCACCGCACCTAGTCCGGTGGTTACGCCGCAACCGATGTAACAGACCTTATCAAACGGCGCGTCAGACCTTATTTTGGCTACAGCAATTTCTGGTAGCACCGTGAAATTGGCAAAAGTAGACGTACCCATATAGTGATAAATGGGATCACTGCCCAGAGAAAATCTAGAAGTGCCATCAGGCATTAGGCCCTTGCCTTGGGTCTCACGAATGGCGCCACACAAGTTGGTCTTGCCTGACAAACAGAACTTACACTGCCTGCACTCAGGGGTATAAAGAGGAATTACATGATCTCCGGCTTTTACCGATGACACGCCAGCGCCTACTTCGCGGACTATGCCAGCACCTTCATGGCCTAAAATAGATGGAAAAATACCCTCAGGATCTCCACCAGATAGGGTAAAGGCGTCGGTATGACAAATACCCGTAGCCATTATTTCAAGCAGCACTTCTCCTGGACCAGGACCGGCGAGTCGAACCGTTTCTATACTCAAATCTTGACCTGGACCGAACGCCACGGCGGCTTTAGTTTCCATCATGTAACTTCCTTCTTTAACTTTGCCCTGTTAACTGGGCGCCTTTAACTTATAGCTTTCAGCTGAGCACTTCGAAGCAGCAGCTTTAACTGACAACCGCACAGCCTGAATGAGGTATCTCTTAGCCCACATTATATAGAGCAAATGACCTAGGCCGACAGCTACCAAGATTATTACGATTTAATGCTACCGCCTCAGAGTATCTATAACCATCACCCACTCGCATCAGGTTTATTCTGCAATGCACAAACTGGGCATCAATAATCCAAAGACTACTGTTAAACTGAAGGCATGATCCTGCATAACAACAGCAACTTACGCATACACTTTATGGTCAAGCTATGAGATTGGGCATGCGCGCGGCTCTCGGCCTTCGAGGCTGGCGAAATTTTGTGCCGCTGGTTGCAGTGCTCACCCACTACCGACGCCAAGATCTCAGCCACGATTTACTTGCCGGCTTAGTGGTGGGAATGGTCACCATACCGCAGGCCGTGGCCTATGCTTACCTTGCCGGAGTGCCGCCCCAGTCTGGACTTTATGCCTGCCTTTTGCCTATGGTCATCTATGCCATTTTTGGCAGCTCCAAACAAATGGTAGTCGGGCCTGTAGCAGTGGCTGCTCTATTGGTAGCTGCAACGGTGAGCCAGTACGCGCCGAAATACAGCGACGCCTATTTGGCGATCACCGCGGTGCTATGTCTGCAAATTGCTGGCATTTTGTGGCTGCTTCGGCTTTTCCAAATGGGCGGGCTAGTGAACCTTCTGAGTCACCCCGTGATCACCGGTTTTGTAAATGCTGCCGCTATTCTAATAATAGTCAGCCAGTTACCTGCGTTGAGTGGTATGACGCTGGACGAAGCGGAGAGCCCTCTAGCAGATTTGGTCAGTTTTCTTAGCGCAACTTATCAATTAGATGCTGTAACTCTAACTTTCGGCGTGTGCACCCTAATATTTTTAATGGCTAGCAAGTGGCTAATTGGCCAGTGCCTAACTTTGTTTGGTGTTGAGCAAACTCATGACCACCCTGCTACACGCACAGGCCCAATGCTGGCGGCCATCTTCAGCATCATCATAGTCGGCGCATTTGGGCTCAGTTCAGATCTACAGACCGTTGGATTTGTCCCAGCGGGATTACCCAGCATTGTATGGCCTGACTTCGACTTAGAGCTATGGCTAAATTTGCTGCCCGCTGCTGCAATCATCGCCATCATTACTTACGTAGAAAGTTATTCGATTGGCACCACTCTGGCGGCAAAACAGCAAACCCGAATTAACCCTCACCAAGAACTGTTTGCCTTGGGCGCCGCAAATGTAGGCGCAGCGATTACCGGCGCTTATCCCGTAGCCGGCTCTTTTTCACGCTCTAGCGTCAACTATTCAGCGGGCGCACGAACCCCTGTAAGCTCCCTATTCTGCGCGTTGGTAGTGGTTGTTACCCTGGCCTTTTTTACCGGTCTCTTCGCCAATTTACCCAAGGCAGTATTGGCGGCCATTGTCATTGTGTCTGTCATAGGCCTGATTGATTTCAAGAGCTCGCGTAAACATTGGTCCATTTACCGGCACGACAGTTGGACAGAATTAGCCACTATGTCACTGGTGCTGATTTTTGGCGTAGAAGTTGGCTTACTCGCTGGTGTGGGTATTTCTATCGCACTGTTTATACGCAGTTCTAGCAAGCCCAATATCACACAGGTAGGACGCCTTGGTGACACAGAACATTTTCGTTCTGTTAAGCGCTTCGAGGTAACAACTTACGCAAAGATCTTGGCCCTTCGGGTAGACGAAAATATTTACTTCGCCAACGCCACACAAATAGAAGATCGACTTTTAAGGCGCGCTTTACGACGCAAAGACACTCAGCACTTAGTTATTGTTTGCAGTTCGGTGAATATGATTGATGCCACCGGTTTGATAATGCTCTATAGGCTGAACAGCCACCTTAGTGAGGCAAATATTTCTCTGAGCCTGAGCGACATTAAAGGTCCACTGATGAAACAACTGAGTAATACAGACATCGCAGAGACTATCAGCGGCGCGATTTTCTTTAATGCGGACCAAGCGATTAAGCAGCTGACGCGCGCTACCCAGTTGCCAGAGGGTTCTCATGAAAATTCTCGATAGCTACCTAACTCGGGTCGCCACCCTTGCAGTTTTTCTGACCCTGTTATCGCTAGTCAGTATTACCAGCCTATTTGCACTGTTTGAGGAGCTAGGCGAAAGTCAGGCCAGCTATGGGTTTATTGATGCGCTTATCTATATGGCGCAAACTCTGCCTCGAAGAATTGACGAGTTACTCATTTACTGCGTATTTCTTGGCTATCTACTGTCTCTCGGCAGCCTTGCAGAAAACGGCGAACTGACAGCCGCAAGGGTCGCTGGCGTATCGCCAATGCGACTATTAGCAGGGCTAATTCCGTCCCTCATTATTTGCCTGTGCGTGAGCTTTAGTCTGAGCGAGTATCTGGCGCCCTTGGGAGAGCAAGCCGGAGAGCGTGCTAAACAAAAGGCGCAGTATGGCGAAGACGCGTTAAGCCGAAAAGGTGGGCTGTGGTTCCGGGATGGCGGTGAATATGTACAAATTAGTAGCTTAAAGCCTAATGGTGATTTATTGGGTGTCGTGCGCTATTCCGTAAATGAGCGGCATCAACTTACGCAAAGCCTGCGCGCAGAATCTGCAAAATATAATGAGGGCAGCGGAACTTGGATGCTCTACAACGGCAGAAGTACCCAACTTGACAATATTGCTACTCAGGCGGAAAATTTTTCGCAGATGCTCTGGCAAACTCCCATGACGCCCAAGCTCCTAGCTAGCCAAGCGTTTCTAGAGCCACGCAAAATGCCATTGATAGGTATTCATAATCAGATCGCTTTCCTCGATCAACAAAATTTTTCAGCCACTGAATACGAGCTTGTTTATTGGTCTCGACTACTCAAACCCCTGACTTTTTTTGGCATGGCGCTGTTAGCGCTGGCAATAGTGATTGGCCCACTGCGCAGCTCAGGCATGGGGCAACGCCTGACGATTGGCATCTTCGTCGGATTAGGTTTCAAATATCTACAAGATCTCTTTGCACCCACAGCCATAGTGTTTGGCGTGCCCTCAATCATAGCCGTTGCGCTGCCGACAATTATTTTTGCCCTAGCCGCGCAGTCATTGATCAAGCGGTACGCCTAACACCTGCCTATCTACGCTTTTCATTCTGCTGCCGATGACTTTCTGGCCAACTGAAAAAACTTAACCGGCCTCACACTCAACACTTAGCCCGAACTTATGCATTTTTTTAACCTGTATCCACCGGCATCCGACGCCATTTGCCAAATTTTCCTGCAAACACCTCCTCAGTAAGCCGTCACTCCGACCAACGGTAGGAGCAAAAAGCGAGATACCGCGAAGAGAAGGCTAAAATGAAAGCCAGACAACAATGTTAGTGGTGAGGAAAAATAACATGCACGCAATAGGAAAAAATTTAGTCGGCCAAAGCTCTACCCCAAACCTTACTCGACAACTTTTAGCTTTCATCGAAGCTCTGAGTTTGCTTTTAATAACAACTGGTAGTGCGGTGGTAAACGTTCCCGAAACAATTCAAAGCGCAGACAATTCAAACGCAAACAAAATCGGTGCAAGCAACCCCATTGACGACTGGGCCAACGTGTTAAAAAAACATGTTAACTCTAATGGCCAAGTAGATTTCAAAGGCGTACAAAACAACACACAACGACTACACCGCTACGTTCGCTACGTGGCTGAGACTGACCCGCAACAAGCATTCTCGAAACCGGACCAAAGACTTGCCCACCGTATCAATGCCTACAACGCCATTGCGAAGTTTGCGGTATTAGAAAATGGTATTCATCACACCAATGCCGGTCTGATAAAGGTAAAATTCCTCTTTTTCTAACGATATCGAGTCGCCAACCGCAAAAAGTCATTATATAAGTACGAAAAATAAATTCGAGCGCTAGCCGACCCACGAATACATTTTGCATTGAATTGCATGTCTATAAGCTGCCCGGTTTTGCCCCAGGCACCCTTTGCAGAATCATCGTTGGATAAAGTTTTAAACAGAGAAGCCAAACAATTTTTTGCTACACCGAGCAACCTCAAAGTTGTAGCTGGGGAAAAGAAAATCTATTTATCTGAGATTTTGAAATTCTATAAAGGGGAATTCATAACTCAGGCTGGCAGTCTGATTGCCTATATCAATCAATATATAGACGAAGATATTCCCGAATGTTACGACATAGAATTTGTCCCCTCCGACTGGATCATCAACAAGTCCCAATAAATATACGACTTCAAAAAAAGCTTTTGCAATAGGGTCTTGGCAAGAGAATTTTGGACTTAGAATATATGGGGCCCGGCCCAACGTTTCTAACTATCGAAATCTTAGTGTCTTTTACGGCACCCCAATTTAAGCGATTCTCCCCTCTTACTTGGAGAAGCTACTCTAGAACGAGTACTTCAAGCCAAATGATAGTGTATTGAGGTCTATCTCATTTGGATCAATTCTATTGGTTCCGTCTGCGACTTCAGGAATGCCACCAAAATCTATGTCATTGGCAGTGGTGTAGTCGACAAAGAGCGCAACGTTATTGCTCACATCATATGCAGCGCCCAAGCGCCAAGATTATCTGCGCAATCGCCGGCTTAGGAAATCGTCTTCCCGCATAGAGATAGTTGCCAAACTCGCTAAAGAGTCTGGCGACTATTTTCTACTCAAATTTTAGAACGTGAGGGCGACTGACTAAAAAAAGGCCTGCACTGCCCAAACACGTTCAACGCCTGAAAAGCTAAATCGATCAATCGATTTTAGGCTTACCCAACGCAGCCGCAAGCTCACCTACTTTGAGTTCGCCTTCACGGGTTTGCCCACCAATCTCCAAAAATTCACGCATATTGGTCTGAGCAGACTCCGTTCTGAGCAATCGCGCGAACAAATAGCCTTCTTCTTGTAAACCCTGAGCCAGGGGCAACTCCGCCGCAGTGACTGAGGCCTTAGCCAGCCGCACAGCCTCGACAGGAAAACTACCGATACGATTAGCTAGTGCATACACATGGGCTTCAATATCCACCGGGTCAAAAATGCGGTTTAAATAACCCCAACGCTCAGCAGTTTCCGCATCTAAGTCATCTCCGCCCAAAATAATCTCCATGGCGCGTCCGCGGCCTACCAACCGCGGCAGTCTCTGGGTGCCCGTACCGCCCGGCAAAATACCTAGAGGCACTTCCATTTGATTAACAACCGTTTTGCCTTTCACACCAAAACGCATGTCCATACTAGAAACTAATTCACTGCCACCACCGCCGACACGTCCTTCAATCTGCGCGATAGTGACTTTGTCCATAGTGCGCAGGCGTTCGCACATTAGGTGATAGGCGCTGATTTCGGTAGCCTTTTCTGCTGGGCTGTCGATTGGAAATTGTAAAATGGAGGACACATCAAAATGCGCCAAAAAGAAATCTGGATCCGCACTCTTAAATACCACTACGGTCAAATCCGGATCGTCTTTTAATGCACCCACTAAATCCCGCAGCTCAGCAAAAAGCGCTTGCGTGATGAGATTAATAGGCGGGTTATCTATGGTCACAGTTGCCACTCGACCAGCCACTACTACCTTTATCAGCTCATAATTGCTGTAAGTCATTATTTTTCCCCTACTGCCGCATGGTTTCGTCACGCCGCGTCAATGTATTTCAAGCCATGAGCTTAGTTATAAGCCTTTATTAGAGCTTGGATTCTTCTCCCTGCTATCCTTTGAATTTACTCTTTGAATTTACTGTAAGCAAAGTTTTCGCTCAAACTGCGGTCCTACTGCAGACACTTAACCCGCGAAAGAAATCTTTCTTAGCCATTTATTTAGAGCTGAGCGTTAAGGTCTCAAGTAAAATTCACAAATCGCGGTTACGCCAACTCCTTAGCAGCTAGGACATCATAAGTGACAGTAAATAAGCAGGTTGATCGGAAAACCCAAACTCAGAACCCAGCAACAGACCTAGTTAATGAGCAACCTTCTACTTGGCTATTTGGCTATGGATCGCTTATCTGGAAGCCGGAGCTGCCATTCATAGAAGCACAACCAGCAAGAATAGACGGTTACGTAAGACGTTTTTGGCAGGGCTCAGAGGACCACAGAGGCACACCCGAGGCCCCAGGTCGCGTGGTTACACTTGCGCCCGATCCTCAAGGGCAATGCCATGGCGTTGCTTATTTGGTCAGCAATGAAGAAATTGAGCAAACTTTCGCGCAGCTAGATCACCGGGAAAAAAATGGCTACGCCCGGCTTACTTTGAGTTTGAAGCTGGGATCAGAAACCACCTCAGAAAACCAAAAAGGGGTCCCAGGCATTACCTATATAGCCGATGAAAACAACGAGGCCTACCGCGGGCCAGCACCCATTAAGCAAATCGCTGAGGAAATTTTTCATAGCATCGGCCCTAGCGGTACAAATACTGAGTACCTATTGGAACTTGCTCAAGCACTTCGCGCTCGAGCCATCGACGACCCGCACATTTTTGCACTAGAAACCGAGGTTCAAGCGCTTTTGCAGCAAAACTAGTTGTTAGGAAGCTGCTAGACGGAAAAGACAGAAGAGGCGGGAAAGGCAAAAGGCAAAAAAAGCCCCGAAGGGCTTTTTTTGCAAATGATCTGCATTTACTAGCTTCAACAGCCTCCAACCGCGGCTACCTTAGCGAAGACGTCTGACTAAGAAAGCCTAACTAAGAAGCCTGACAAAAAACGCCTAACCAATCTCGCTGATATCGCTGATGATCTTGCCAACTAGCCCGTATTCCACGGACTCTTCAGCACTCATCCAATAATCACGTGAAGTATCTTCAGCGACGCGTTCTACAGGTTGTCCTGTTTGAGTAGCAATAATGCCGTTGATGCGTTCACGAGTTTTTACAATCTCCCGAGCGTGAATTTGAATATCTGTTGCGTCACCACCAAATCCGCCGCTGGGCTGGTGAATCAAAAATCGCGTATTTGGTAGCGCATAACGATTCTCTTTTTCGCTCGCCAAATAAATGTGTGTCGCAATGCTGCCTACCCAACCAGTACCCACGGTGTGCACTACTGGCTTGATGAAGCGAATCATATCGAAAATGGTGTCGCCAGATTCAACGTGACCGCCGGGTGAACCAATGTACAAAGTAATCGGATCGTCTGACTCAAAAGCCAGCGCTAGCAGTTTCTCAGCTGTGCGTCGGGCAACATCCTGATTAATTTCACCAAACAATGTCAGTGTTCGGTTCTTCATCAACACGTTTTCTAACCTGTTGGAATTCTTCGCTGCTTTCGCTGCTAACTTCTCATCCTGCTCGCTGTCTAACCGTGTCATCGGTTTACTCCATTAAATCTATATCAGTCAATTTTTAATCTTAACTCTAAACCGGTGACTTGGGCATCTTTCTCGCTCAATTTGAACGAACGCCTAAACTGTCGCAGTGTCTAAAGGTGGCTACTATATAGTGTTCTTATACGCTTTAGTGTAGCTTTCACCGAGCTAATTTTGGGACGAGAGGAGAAATTTCAATGGCACTAGCACCAGAATATCAAGCCATGTTTGATCAATTGGCAGAAAATGGCCCCGGTCCGGGCATAGCAGATCTACCGATACCCGATGGCAGGAACGTTTATCGTTCTATGCGTCCTGTAAACCCTGATTTACCGGTGCGTAAAATCGAGGACCTCCACATTGAAGGCCCTCTCGGCGAAATTCCAGTACGCGTTTACCACCCCACTGGAGATGGCCCTTTCGGGGTGCTTGTGTACTTCCACGGCGGCGGCTGGGTGATTGGTGATATCGACACAGCAGACTCTGTCTGCCGAGAACTGTCCACATTGGCAGACCTCGTGGTGGTATCAGTAGACTACCGTTTGGCACCCGAGCATCTATATCCAGCATCCGTAGTAGATTCCTACGCGGCCGTTTGTTGGGTTGCAGAAAATCAAAAACGACTTAACGGCAACGGCAAAATTGGCGTTGCAGGTGAAAGCGCCGGTGGCACTATCGCGGCGGTAATGAGCCAAATGGCTAGGGACGAAAACGGTCCTACTATAGCCTTTCAATGCCTTCTCTACCCGGTCACTGATTATGACTTAAGTAGGGAATCCTACGCATTGAATGGTGCGGGTTACATACTAGAAACAGCCACAATGAAATGGTTTTGGGATACTTATTGCCCAGATGAGGCGGCACGAAAGCACCCCAACGCATCGCCAATACAAGCTGAAAGCTTAGCTAACTTGGCACCCGCGTTAATCATGACTGCTGAATTTGACCCGCTTAGAGATGAGGGCGAAGCCTATGGCGCTGCAATGAATGCAGCAGGTAGCACAGCAGAAGTGGTACGTTGCGCAGGTTTAGTCCATGACTTTTTCAGCACAGCAGCAGTGTTTGAATGCTCTCGGGCACCCTTCTTATCTGCAGTTAAAAAACTCAAAGCACATTTAAATTGAGCTCGCAGAGTCCGCTTGGTCTGGGCCTCAGCCTGAGGCCCAGACCAAGCGGACTCTGCCAACACTCAACGCCTTACAATTGTTTAAGGGCAAAGCGCTAACTTTAAGCCCCGCTATCAGCGCCGGCTTAAACAAAGCAAAAGCCTTGCTCAAACCCCACCACAAAATTTCCAACAGGAGCCAACTATGCTGTACGTACTAATTTGCCAAGACAAACCCAACAGCAGTGAACTTAGACAAAGCGTGCGCCCCAAACACCTTGCATATCTGGGCAGCCAAGAAGTGCGCTTTGCCGGTCCCATGCTCTCCGATGACCAAAGTGAAATGATCGGTTCCATCGTTTTTATGACTGCCGAAAGCTTAGCTGATGCTAAAGCCATTGCTGACAACGACCCTTACTATTTAGCGGGGCTATTCGCAAGCGTCGCCGTTCGCCCATTTAAACAAGCCATACCAGCGGAGTCTTAAACATGAAAAAAGCAATCATCAGCGGCGTTGGGCCCCTTGAAGGGTTAGGCGCGCAGTTATGTATACGTTTCGCCACAAAGGGCCTACACGTTCTTGTAGCGGGCAGAACACAGGCTAAATTGGACAGCGTAGTAGCTGTAATTGAAGCCAATGGTGGCAGTGCAGAAGCCGTGGTCGCAGATTCTACAAATGAAGCGGAAACCGTGGCCTTATTTGACCGTGCAGGCGCTGACCTAGATGTAACCATCTACAATACAGGCAACAATACGCCAGGCCGTATCGCTGATATGTCCGCAGAATTTTTTGAGAATAGCTGGCGGGTATGTTGCTTTGGCGGCTTTCTTTTTGGTCGCGAAGCTGTCAATCGTTTCGCAGGTAACGGTGGCACGCTGCTATTTACCGGTGCAAGCGCATCTCTCAGGGGCAGAGAAAACTTTGGCGCCTTTAACTCTTCAAAAGGTGCACTACGCAACTTAGCTCAGGCCATGGCTAAAGAATATGGACGTGATGGCGTTCACGTGGGACATATCGTGATAGACGGCCCCATTGGTGGCGAAAAAATTAAGAAACATCTACCCGAATACGCCGAAAAATTAGGCGAACAAGGGATGATTTCAATAGACGGTATTGTTGATGGCTACGACTATTTGTATAGCCAACCGAAACGCGCTTGGACGTTTGAACTAGACCTGCGAACATCAGTAGAGAAGTGGTAGTGGTAGTGGCAGCGCCAAGCTAAGCAATGAAGGCCAAGAGAAGAGAAAGTTAGGGAACCCTGCGGCTCCCTAACTTTGACAGTTCTGCGAATGCGGCTATTCCTAAGACTTAATACCCTCATTCAGTCCGCTGGACTAATCTACTCGAGCAGCCGCATAACCAGATAGCACAACCGTACCGTCTTGATTAGTGGTTTCGACTTTAAGATTCACAATGCCATCAGCAACGTCTTCGACAGTTGCTGTTGCATTTAACGAATCTCCAGGCCAAACCTGACTTGTGAAACGCACACCGAACTTGGTCAGTCGACCATCGCCTACATAGTTAGTAAGCATTGTTCCGGTCATGCCCATTGTCAGCATGCCATGTGCAAAAACTGAGGGATATCCCGCCAGCTCTTTGGTGAACTTCTCATCGGTATGTACTGGGTTGTAGTCGCCTGATGCCCCTGCATACATCACGATCTGAGTACGTTTTAAATCCTCTACCAGAGACTCCGTATAGGTGTCGCCAGCATTCAAATTGCTTGCTGAAAGTGCCATATAATTGCTCCCTATTGGTCCACTGGTCGTTCGGTTCTAACGCCCACGCCACGCGCAGTAATCACTAACTCACCATTTTGGTCATGGTACTCGGTGATGGTTTCAGAAAAAATCAGCTTGCCTGAGCGCTTACCATCTTTTTCCCAACCGTCGCCTTGCTTGACCGTTGCTGTGAGCACGTCACCAGGGCCAATGTGTCGATGGTATTCAAAGTGCTGTTCGGCGTGCAGACCGCCGCCACCACCGCCGCCACCGCTACTGGGTTTCTTTTTAATTCCGGTGGCTTCTTTGCCGGAACCAAACCAATCTTCACCGGGCTTGGGCCGCAAAAAATAATTTGGGTCAAATTGCGCACTGGACTGAGCAAATGTGGGTGGTGCAATAACGCCGCCTGGCTCAGTGCCTTTTGCATACGCTGCGTCATAATAAATCTGGTTGTCGTCACCGACAGATCGGGCAAACATCATGATATGACTGCCTTCTACTGGGAACTTATCTACTGCCATTTTTCTCCCCTACTGGACTTTGAATGTAGCCATGAGTATCCACCAGGAAGTACTTAAGGCACAAGCCCTGGAGCCCAACTGAGAACAAACAGGTAAACAAAACTCTGCCTTTTGACTCTTATCCGTCCGCTATTTCCCTTTGAATTCAGGCTTTCTTTTTTCCAAAAATGCGCTAATCCCTTCAGCCTTATCCTCGGTTTGCACCAAAGCGCCCTGGGCATATTTTTCAAACATCAGCGCCCCGGCGAGGCTGGCCTCCATACCAAAATGCACCATAGCTTTCATGGTACGAGGCACAAATGGCGCAAAGCTCGCCAGGTGTTCTGCCATGCGCATTGCCTCCGCTATGAGTTCTTCGGACTCAACCAACCGAGTGACCAAACCAATTTGTAGTGCCCTATCTGCGCCCATTGGTTCGCCCATAAGCAACATTTCCATGCCCCAACCACGGCCGACAATACGCGGCAAGCGGGCGGTAGCACCGCCACCAGGAATAATGCCCAGCTTACCCTCTGGCGTTGCAAACTTGGACTTGGGTGTGGCAATCCGCAGGTCACAACCAAGGGCTACTTCTAAGCCGCCACCCATACAGATGCCGTCAATAGCAGCAATGGTTGGCTTCGGAGTACGTTCTAGTTTTTCGGCCAAACCCTGAACAATGGGTTCTAATGCCTTTTTAAAATCTCGGTGTACCACCTCAGATAAATCCGAACCCGCAGCAAAGGCTTTGCCCCCGGCGCCGGTTATGGTGATAACACGAACATCATCGTCCCAAGCTGCAGCGTCTACTGCGGTGTGAAGGTCGTCTAAAGTGGCCAGCGAGATGGCGTTGTGTTTTTCCGCGCGATTAATAGTAATCAATGCCATAGGGCCACGTACTTCGTATAAAACATTTTCTAGCTGCATAACTTCCATCACTTCACTTATCTAAAGGCAGCTATCCTTGATGAAAGAAGCAAAAGACGCAAGAGCCGGCTCTCGGCTAATCGGCGAAAAGAGTAGGAACAAAAGTTTGTGGAGGAGAAAAAAGAAAACCGCCGGCCTGGAGAGAGAGCCGGCGGTTTCAGAGTCGATCCCGGTGCTTGTTTGTGATGTTTTAGTACTCTCTTCACACGAACTGGCCTGCTTTAAAACCAGCTCAAAAAGAGCATTTCCAACCTCACCCGAGATCTAAGGGGAGAGATGTTGTCCTATGACAACAACCCTAATATCACCCAAGAGGGTTTCTGAACAATTTCTCAACACAAAAGTTTTGTGACATTTTGTATCATTGCATGATCGCTCAGGGGGCAAAAAACGGCGGAAAAATGACTATTACAATGAGCAAAAAGGTGACCAAAGCAACCTTACAAAAGACCACAAACAGCATGAAGTTTGCGGTTAACATCGATACCAGCAACTTAAATAAGGGTTCAAGGGTTCAAGGGTTCAAGGGTTCAAGGGTTCAAGGGTTCAAGGGTTCAAGGGTTCAAGGGTTCAAGGGTTCAATGATTGTGCAAAAATTTTAGGCCCGCATACCCGGCTAAGGCAGGTTAAATCAGCAATTTAGAGCGATTGCCAAAAAATCAGCCTATTGCGGCCGCATAAACTAGGGTGAATTTTGCGCCCCCAGTTGCGGCATCATCTATTTCTATTTGCCAACCATGGGCTTGGCACAATTGCTGGACAATCGCCAAGCCAAGACCACTACCGCCTGTGGTAACGCTGCGAGATGTTTCCAAGCGAAAGAACGGCTGAAAAACTTCCGTTCTCGATTCTTTTGCAATCCCCGGACCATTGTCAGAAACAGAAATTTCACCAGAAGAAATATGCACTGTCACATCGCCGCCATGGTTAATGCCATTGGAGAGCAAGTTAGTCAGCGCACGAGCAAAAGCATTAGGTGCGACCACGGCGCTCGCATTGGGGGCAATATCCGAAGAAACCGTAATAACCTGATCGTAAGTGGCTACAATGCCCTTCACGAACTCAACAACGGTAATTTCTTGGGCAAGCTCACCGGTGCCCTTGGCAAAATGCAGGGCATCCCGAATCAGCTCATCCATGGTCTCTAGATTGCTCTCAAACCGAGTAATGAGCTTTGCGTCAACATTATCTGGTAACAGTGCCAAAGCTAAGCGCATTCTGGTTAGCGGCGTTCGCAAGTCGTGAGATATACCCGCCATCAACGTGGTTCTATTTGCCAATAACAGCGAGATCTCGCTGGCCATAGTATTGAAATTGCGCGCCAGCGAGACCAATTCACGGGGGCCGGTTTCAGGCAGCGGTTCAATGTCTTCAATACCGCGAAATTGTTCTGCCTGATTGGCCACTTTGACCAAGGGCCGGGCGATACGCCGAACTATTAATAAGGAGGTTAGAAAGACGATTGCTGCACCAAGACCAGAAATAACTATTGCCACATACAGCAATTGAATGTCACGACGGTCCGGCGATAAGCCAACCTGCAAATCATAATCTGCCATGGGCACCACAACCCATACAAGGTCATCGCCATCTAACATGCGCACATCCATATTTAAGCGGTCGCGCAACTTATCTTGTAAAAGAGCGGTATATGGCAAAAACCGATCTAAAACGGGCAGGTCCATAATGGCTTCGCTGATAATAAGGTCGTGGTTTTGCGCCAGCTCTAACTCAAAGTAGGGTCGCGCCGCTGGTGGCAACTCCACCCAAGTTTGGCAAGACAGCACCAGCAGCGCTGCCTCATCATCTGCGGAGCGTTCAGCAATGGGGTCAATCACAAAGACATAAAGCGCAATAGTTGAAACCACAACCATCAGCATGCTGCTGCAACCAAGAGTTAAGTTGGTGCGCCCTAACAGCGATGACGGGCCGTTCAAAATAAAAAGGTTAGAGCGTTTGCGAGTAGTCATTTATGTGGACTTCCAGTGGCCACTTATCCCGGCACGAGGGTAGGCGTCCAGCTTAAGCTACTAAGGCTCAATTTGAACAGCGGCAGTGCCAGAGTTATCAGTGCTGCCTAACCCGAGATTCGGGCAAAACATATAACCTTTACCCCAGATAGTTTTGATATAGGCAGGCTTCGCGGGGTCGTCGTCTAACTTGGACCGCAATCTGGTCACTCGCACATCAATAGATCGGTCGAAGGGTGAGCGCTTAGCGCCTGTTAACAAATCTAATATACGATCTCGATGCAATACTTTGTTTGGGTTCGAGACAAGAATTGCCAGCAGATCAAACTCTCCGGAGGTCAACGGGATCAATGTGCCCTCACAACTGAGGCTGTGAGAAGAAAGGTCCAAGCAAAACCGCCCAAAAACCACTTCTTTGTTTGAATCATCTTCCGCAACTGGCGTCTTGCTGGCGCGTCGCAGCACTGCTCTGACTCTGGCTAGCAATTCACGAGGATTAAAAGGTTTTGGCAAGTAATCATCGGCGCCCACTTCTAAGCCAACAATTCGATCAACCTCATCGCCTTGAGCTGAAACAATAATAATCGGCAGGTCACCGCGCTTTTTCAGTCGCTGAGCGATGGACAATCCGTGCTCACCGGGGAGCATTAAATCTAGAATCAGAAGGTCAACTTCGTGATCGCTAAGGTAAGTGTCCATCTCTTCACCAGAGGCAACGGTAGCGACGTGGAAACCTTGCTGCTGCAGATATTCTTGAGTTAATTCACGAATCTCAGGGTCATCATCAACAACCAATAAATGTTCTAACTCAGCGTGCTCTTCAATTGACATCGCTATTTGGCACCTTTTTTTGTTGAGAATTGTGTTGCGAGCTTTGTTTAGACCCTTGATTAGGCTCTTTATAAGGCATTGCAGTAGCGCCTTGCTCGGTATTCTGGTGGTTCTTTTGGGTCTCTCCGTGAAGTAAGGAGGCGTTGAATTGCTGAACGTTCTGCGGCTCTGATACAGACGGAGCGGAGACTAATTGGCCCTGAACAATGGTGTCGTCGCGACGACCAAATCCTGCACCAAACCTTACCGTGGCTCTAAATACTTGGCGGCGAGGTTTTTGCGATGTACTGCTGCCGCTCTGGGACTCAGATGAACCAACAGCAGCAGATGTATCCGCGCGCGCGTCACTAGCGGCTAATGGCTGGCGGCTAGGCAAACGATTATTAGCGGCGCTTTGTCTAAGCGCTTCTAACGGCACCGGGGTCACTGTACTTTGGGTCACTCGAGTACCATCAGGCAAGATGCGCGTTACCTTAGCCGTAATGACCACGGTATCTTTTTGATTACGGGGAATAGATTGACCGTATCTATATTGCCGTTGAGCTCTATTCAAACTTACCTCGATATCGGATCGACCAGTTTGTCCTTGCCCCTTTTTCGGCACCGCCGTTTGAGCTCGAACCTTGTTCATACGAATACGGACTTCAGCCAATAAATCTCTGCGCTGGGCCGGATTGAGCTGAGGCCAACTGCGCACCAGGTCGTTAATCTCTCGATCAGTCTTCTCAGTGAGATCCCAAATAGCACTTGGATTACTGGCAACAATATTGGAGTTAGTGCTTCTAGCATTAGTCGCATGAGGTGAACGACTAGCTTTCTCAGGTAGGAGAGCATCTGAAGGTTTGGGCTGAGATTCTGCAGGATTAGCAATGACGCTGGCAACTTGAGTAGTAGCAACTGCCGAGGCCGACCAGAAAAAACTCAAAGCAAAACATAGCACGCGAACAGTGGTGCTGGAAAAAGGCCTTGGCATTGCCGGTAGCATTTTTTTGTAAAACAAAATCATTTAAAGACGATACACCTAAGGCATTTCTACTAATAACGACTTCTATTATGAAAACGCCCTGTTACTACGGAATTTCCAGGGCGTTTCAATTTGTATCAAAAACGGCTTTTTACCACCGAGTCTGAACACCTCCGGCACCTTCGCTACACAAATAAGCGAGCAAAAAATACCGGAGAGGGTCAACCAGAGATTATGCTACTTCGAACAATCCAGCAGCACCCTGACCACCACCAATACACATGGTCACAACACCATACTTTTGGTTACGGCGCTTAAGCTCACGCAAAACAACACCTGTAGTACGTGAACCGGTCATACCAAATGGGTGTCCGATTGAAATACTACCGCCAAGTACATTGTACTTTTCATTGTCAATTTCTAGCGCATCACGACAGTAGAGGCACTGAGAAGCAAATGCTTCGTTCAATTCCCACAAGTCGATGTCATTGATTGATAGACCAGCGTTCTTCAACAAACGTGGAATAGCAAATACTGGACCAATGCCCATTTCATCAGGCTCACAACCAGCAACAGTGAAACCACGATAAATACCGATTGGCTGAATGCCCAACTGAGCTGCACGTTCAGCACTCATCAACATGGTCATTGAAGCACCGTCAGACAACTGCGAAGAGTTACCAGCCGTTACTGAACCATCTTCTTCAAATGCCGGCGCTAAAGACGCCAAGCCTTGAAGAGTGGTGTTAGGACGGTTACATTCATCCTGATCAACCCATACAGTTTCATGAGTTTCTTCGCCGGTTTCTTTGTTCACTTTGAGCATAGTAGCGTTCATGCCAACAATCTCTTCAGCAATCTTGCCTGAAGCAACAGCTGCTGCGTAACGAATTTGGCTTTGTAATGCGTACTCGTCCTGCATTTCACGGGTTACGTTGTAACGACGTGCAACAACCTCTGCCGTGTTACCCATAGCCATGAAGATCTCTGGCTTTTCTTCCATCAAACGCTTGTTTTGCTTAGATTTGCCAGCTTCTTGACGTGTGCGCATAGAAATTGAATCAACACCGCCAGCGATCATTACTTCGGATTGACCTGAAGCAATTTGGTTCGCAGCCATAGCAATTGATTGCAGGCCTGAAGAACAAAAACGGTTAATTGAAACGCCAGCGGCGCTTACAGGTAGTTTTGACAAAATTACTGCAAGACGAGCTAAGTTACCGTCTTGTTCACCAGTGTGAGTCGCAGCGCCAACAATGACGTCTTCTACTTCATCAGCTCCGACATTTGGATTGCGATTTAAAAGTGAATCGATGCAATGCGCCAAAAGATCATCTGATCGCGTTAGGTTAAAGCTACCACGGAAGGCTTTGGTTAAGCCTGTGCGAACACTATCAACAATTACTACGTCTCTCATAGTTTCTTCCCTTTTTTGAATTAATTTATCTCGTTGCGTAGCTATCGCTACTTCCTGAACCACAGCCCTAGCATTTACATAACCTCCTACCGTCTGAGCACATTAAGCGCACAAAGGCTCTGCTTACTGGCTAGGATTAGAAGAAGACACACCACCAAAATGGCGCAGCCCCAACTCAAACAGTATCAAGTTTCCTGAGCCTGAATGGTAACCAGATCACAGCAGCAAAGCCAATCCCCGTTTGCGCCACCGCCAACCTAAGTTAGTATCCCGAATGGAACCGCAACAACAGGAAATTAATATGACAGTCTTCCACAACATCAAGATGCTCGACATCCAAGGTAGCGAAGTGAACTTTGCTGACTACCAAGGCAAAGCTTGCCTAATAGTCAACGTGGCCAGTCGCTGAGGATTAACTTCACAGTACGCCGGGTTGCGTACTCTGCAAGAACAATTTGCCGACCATCCCTTCGAGGTTCTAGCCTTTCCATGCAACCAATTTGGCGCACAGGAACCAGGTAGTAACGAAGAAGTGCTTGAATTTGCGCAAACGAAATACAACGTTAACTTTCAAATGTTCAGCAAAATTAAAGTTAATGGCGCCAATGCATGTGAGCTTTATCAATTTCTCAAGAGCGAGAAAACTGACGAAGAAGGTAATGCAGACATACCATGGAATTTTTCAAAGTTTCTGGTCAACAAAGACGGTGAGGTTGTGGGGCGCTTTAGTCCGAAAACTGCGCCGGAAGAGCTGACCGAGACGATCCTAGGCTCATTCTAGTACTCATCAGTTTATGACCGATGAATGTAGTTCCTGGGTCTCCAGGAACTACTTGAATATCGATATCCCAGCCATTGATTGGGTATCCCGGTTAACATTCCTTCCTTCACTCCGCAATCAGGGCAAAGTCGCCAATGTTCCACCTAACTTTGCACTTTATTGTCCCTGCCATTGTTGCCTTACAGTTTTTTCACAACCGCTGGCAGATGGCTTATCTGTTGATGATGGCCACTATGCTGGTGGATCTTGATCATCTAATCTCCGACCCCATTTATGACGCCGGACGTTGCAGTATTGGTTTTCACCCACTGCACCAGCCGTGGTTTATCGCGCTCTATCTTGTTATGAGTTTTTTACCAAAAACCCGTCAAATCGGGCTGGGACTGATGATCCATATGGTGCTGGATTCTATTGACTGCCAAGTCACCAACGGCATATGGATTAACTAACTCTGTTAAAGCTTTCGTCCAAGACGTTTTTCAATCTCGCGCTTCTCCCAATCGGGGCCAAGCCAAGGCAATAAATCAAATACTTCAGCCGCGTGAGTAGCCAAGCCTATGCCCCAACCCACGATTACCCAGAGAACCCACCAGTAATCCACCTCCATTGACGCATTAAGCAAAGTCAATGCAGTAATAACCATCACGAAACTCACTACGTGGCTATAGAAACCCTTAATCTTTTTTACTTGCTCAATAACCCTGTGCTCGTCGTTTGAAATATTTAGCTGTTTGTTCATGCTTCGCTCCTGCTGCTGCCGCAGCTCCAGGAGGTTAACTTCAAATATCGAAGCGAGGGATTTGTATGTTTCCACGCCAGCGCTGTCGCCTTTTTCTAGACGCTGAATTGTCCTAACGCTGAGATCGCATAGCTCAGCAAGCTGCTCCTGGGACCAACCCCTTTGTAACCTCAACTTACGAATTAGCATACTGCCTCCATCTCTTCGCCGAACAAATAGTCTGGTCTATACGCTGGCGTAGACCACGACATTAGTGTGACAGATACCTGACAGATCAATGTCAGCCTGCACTGATCCACATCCACCATGTTGATCTAGCGAGCCCCGCCAAATGCAGCGAAATCACTCTACCAGTTCTGATAGCGCAGGTTGTTTAACCAAGGCATCAACGACGGATCGACGATAGATTAATTCCGAAAATTCCGAGGAGCACTAGCAACAGTCACTAAGATATTGGCGATACAGATTGCACCCGAAAGAGGAAGTTTAGGAAAAAAACTCTTACAATCGATGTCTTGAAAATTTGGGGCGCAGGACGATGACAATTTTAGTCGATAAGCTATTTTTTGGTGAGGGTCCACGCTGGCGCGAAGGCAAGCTATGGTTCTCGGACATGCACGCTCAGAAAGTGTTGAAAGTAGACCCTAACGGCAACGTTGAAACGGTTGTTGGACTAGAAGACGACCAACCTTCTGGCCTTGGCTGGCTGCCCAACGGCGATCTACTGATCGTTGCTATGACCAAAAAACAGCTACTGCGCTTCGATGGTAGTGCGTTAACTGTGCACGCTGATCTCTCCTCTTTAGCCAGCCATTACTGCAACGACATGGTGGTCGACCATGTTGGCCGAGCGTATGTAGGTAACTTCGGTTTCGACCTGCACAATGGTGCAGAACAAAAGGCCGCCGAACTTATTTGTGTAGAAATTGATGGCAACGCCCGTTGTGTAGACAGTGATCTGATGTTCCCAAATGGTGCGGTAATTACTCCGGATAATAAAACGCTCATCGTTGCAGAAACTTTTGCGGGCAGACTCACTGCCTTTGATATTTTAGATACTGGTGATTTAACCAACAAAAGAACCTGGGCAGAATTACCCCAAGGCGCCGTACCTGACGGCATATGCCTAGATGCAGATGGGGGTATATGGAGCGCCTCACCGACATCAAATAATTGCATCAGGCAAATTGAAGGCGGCGAAGTAACCCACAATATACAACTTGAACGCGGCGCATTTGCCTGCATGATTGGCGACGACAACCTCTATATACTCACCTCAACGGTTTCTACTCCAGCCGAATGCCGGGCGACCCAGGATGCTCGGATAGAAGTCTATCCAGCGCCGTTTTCTGCTGCCGGATTGCCCTAGACAATTTATCACTACAATCTGCATAACAAATCGCTGCGACAAAAAACAATAAATCGAGATAAGACATGACTGACATTTTTGAAAATTATTCCTCGCCTTGGTTAAACGAAGAACTACTGGTATTGCGCGATGCCGCGAGAAAATTCTTCACCACTGAACTTGGTCCCCACCAAGCGCGTTGGGAGGAACAAGGAATAGTCGACAGAGATGCTTGGACAAAAACAGGCGCAGCCGGATTTTTGCTCGCAGAAATGCCAGTAGAATACGGCGGCGGCGGCGGCGACTATCGCCACGAAACGGTGATTATGGAAGAGCAACTACGAGCAGGTGCCTCAGGTTTAGGCAGCCAAGTCCACAGCCAAATTGTTGCCCCGTATTTCTTGAACTACGGCACCGAAGAGCAAAAGCAAAAGTGGCTGCCGAAAATGGCAACGGGTGCAAGCGTCGGCGCAATCGCCATGACTGAACCCAACACGGGTTCAGATTTACAAGGTGTACGCACCACCGCCATCCGTGATGGCGACGAGTATATTATTAACGGTTCAAAAACCTATATCAGCAACGGCCAGCATTGCGATTTGGTTATTGTCGTTGCAAAGACAGACCCCACTCAGGGCGCAAAAGGTATCAGCCTAATTGTTGTTGAAGCCAATACACCCGGATTCCAACGAGGCCGAAACTTGAAAAAAATGGGCCAAGCTGCGGCAGATACATCAGAACTATTCTTTGCTGACTGCCGCGTACCAGTCGGTAACTGTCTCGGCGACGAAGGCAAAGGCTTTGTACAACTTATGCAGCAATTACCTCAGGAGCGTCTAAACATTGCTCAAGCGGCTGTAGTGGAAATGGAGCGCGCCATTGCTATGACCATCGAATTTGTCAAACAACGCAAAGCATTTGGTCAGCGCGTACTCGACTTCCAAAACACCAAATTCAAATTGGCAGAATGCAAAACAGAAGCATTCATCGCACGGACCTTTGTTGACCAATGTTTGGTTAGGCACATGGCCGGCGAGTTAGATGCTTCTACCGCATCAATGGCCAAATACTGGTGTACCGACAAGCAAAATCAAATTATCGACACCTGCCTGCAATTGCACGGCGGCGCAGGATATATGGAGGAGTACCCAATCTCTGGTATGTATAAAGATGCCCGGGTGCAGTCCATTTACGGCGGCACCAACGAGATAATGAAAGAACTGATTAGTCGGACGCTAGATACTTAGGCGATTAATAAAACGCCAAAGGCCAATTAATGGCCAGTTACAAAAAGATCAGCAATCAGACAAGGTGCCCTGCCATTAGGACACCTTCAGAACCCCTTCTAACCAGTTAACTAACAAAACCTAAAGCGGAAATACCAATGACCTTCTCTAACAGAATTAACAGATTCAACCAGCTTCATTTATGCGCTATGGCCGGATTGCTGATCAGCAGCTTGAGCTTTACCGCCAATGCACAAGCCCAATGGCGACTAGTCAGCGAGTCATCTCAGCTCCACTTCATTTCCACCAAGGCAACGCATATTACGGAATCACATACATTTACCAAGCTACAAGGCAATGTAAGTGATGCAGGTCAAGCAACCCTAACAATTGATTTAGCCAGCGTTGAAACAATGATCCCGATTCGCAATGAGCGCATGGGCACTATGTTGTTTGAAATCGCTGCATTCCCTATAGCAAAGTTTACCGCCCAAATTGATCTTGAGGCCTTCAACAAGCTCAATGTTGGCGCCATGAAGGATATGGCGCTAGACGGCCAGTTGTCTCTACGCAGCAGCACACTGCAGCTCAAAGCTAACTTACGAGTCATTAAGTTAGATGGTAATCGGGTAGAGGTCCAAACCCTCAAGCCGATAATACTCAATGCCAATTCCTTGAGTATTATTGAAGGCATAGAAAAACTGCGCAATATCGCCGGTCTACCTTCTATTAGTCATAGCGTGCCGGTAACTTTCAGCTTGGTATTCCAGCAGTAACATGCTCTCCTAGGTTGGGTTAACAGCGGTCTGAAAGTAGCCTGTTCACAGCAACAGGCTATGCTCTAAGCAGTTACTGCACATTAATCTAATCACCCTATAATACGTCCCTTTCCCGCAACGGCGTTTACATGTATACCTACTGGAAATTTTATTGGCCGCTGGCATTAACCGGCGTGGGCATGGTGCTGTCGCTGCAATTCCAAAATGCGACGTTAGCCCGGTATCCCGAAGCGGTCACAGAACTTGCGGTACTTGCATTAGCCTATGGTGTATTCGGCACCTTCAATGCGGGCATGCAATTCATTGCCCAGCTGTCCAATGTTTACGCCCGCAGCCCAATTGCTACCCAGCGCTCATGGCTATTTGTGCTCATCATCAGCTTCTGCATAATGCTGCCGCTGGCATTCATTGCATTTACCCTGGTTGGCGCGCAGCTCATCGCTTATATTTTCAGTATCGATGCAGCCATTGTCGCGCGGGTAACCCATTACCTTGCTCTGCTTTGTCCGCTAATTGTGCTTAACGGTCAGCGTCACTACTACTCAGGATTACTCGTGCAGTCTCGCCTGACCGGCTGGATGACTATTTTTAATTTCATTTATTTGGGCGCCGTTATCGTCGCCCTATTACTGGGTTTTGCTGCGGGGGCACAGCCAGTGTACGTGGTCGTTGGCGCGGAAACCGTGGGCGTGATTCTATTTATTGGTCTTTTGCTTTACGCGCGCTATTACTTGTATGTACCTCCAGAGAAGCTCGAGCACGAACAGGTCACCTACAAAGAATTGCTCAACTTCTTTATTCCGGTATCTACAACCGGCGTCATGTTTGCGCTAAGTCGGCCCATCCTTTTCGCCTTCGTTGCTCGCGCACCCGACGGCATATTGGCTATTGCGGCGCTCAGAGTCGCCTTTGATTTCAGCATGATTTTTCAACAAGCAGCTAATCAATTTCGTCATTTTTTCATTACTTTTGGCTTTGACGATATAAAAGTTAAGAAAAGGTTCCTTGCTCTAGTAGCTGCGGGGCTCACCGCGATGATGCTGGCATTTGCCATCACCCCCTTATCGAACATCCTTTGGGCAGACCTCATGGATCTGCCTAGCGACTTGGTCAACATTGCTAAAGACGTTTCGCTCATAATGTGCCTCATGCCAACAATTATTATCTACCGAAATTTTTTCCATGGTCGCCTCATGATGAGCCGCAAAACTGGCGGTATGGCTTACGGCAGTATTATTCGCGTAATTGGCATTTACCTAGCAGCGCAAATTTGCTTTAGCTTAGATTTGCTCAATCACATAACCGCCACCTTCATCCTAATCTTTGGATTTATAATTGAGGCTGTCATTGCGCGGCAATCCAGCATCAAAGTGCTCTCAGGTGAACAAGCGCACGAACCAATTAGAATGACCTAGGGTGTGAAAGCGTGAGGCAGATTAGGCCAACCTGTTTTATACTAACACCATGAATAGTTAAGAAAACGGAATTCAGATGACCTCTATGCTTGGGCCAACCTCACATACTTACTTCTCACAAAGACTACGCCTGCATTATGTAGATTGGGGCAACCCCGATGCTCCGCCGATGATTTTAATTCACGGCGGCCGCGACCATTGCCGTAATTGGGACTGGGTGGCTGAGCAATTCAGGCACGACTATCACATTATTGCCCCAGACCTGCGCGGTCATGGAGACAGCCAATGGATGGAAGGCGGCTCCTACAACCAGATTGACTATGTCTATGACATCGCCCAATTACTGCGACAAAAGCAAATGTCACCGGTGACTGTTATTGGACACTCTTTAGGCGGGTCAATTGCGACACTGTATACGGCCCTTCACCCAGAAAAGGTCAACAAACTTGTTGCCATTGAGGGCATGGGACCACCGCCCAAAATGATCGAAGAGCGTATCAATCAACCCATAAGCAAGCGCTTGCACAATTGGATGAATGATCTGCGTAAATCGTCGGGGCGCTTACCCCGTCGCTATCTGTCGTTGGAAGAAGCATTCCAGCGCATGCAAACGGAAAACCCTCATCTATCGGAAGATCAAGCAAGACACTTGACCATTCACGGCATCAATCAAAACGAAGACGGCACGTTCAGCTGGAAGTTCGACAACTACGTCAGGAACTTCGCGCCGATAGGCGTGCCATTCGACGAGATGGCTACATTGTATGGAGACATCACCTGCCCCACTTTGTTGGTGCGCGGATTAGAGTCATGGGCATCTGACCCAATTGCTGATGGTCGCACCAAGAGTTTTAGCTGTGAGCTTGAAGTAGAAGCCTTTGCTGAAGCTGGGCACTGGGTCCATCACGATCAGTTAGACGGCTTTGTAAAACGCGTTAAAACTTTTTTAGCTGACTAGCGGCAGCATAATCTTATGACGGCCTTAGCACCCAAACTACATGCCTCCGAATGGCAAGGGGTGTTTTACATCACGGGTGGCGGTGCTTCTCTAATCAGTCAGTTGCTCGACGTGCCCGGCGCATCGAGCACTGTTTTGGAAGCAACTGTCCCGTATGCAGAAAAGTCATTGGCTCAATTGTTGGGCAAAGCCCCAGAGCAGGCGGTGGCAACGGCTACTGCCCGGGCGCTGGCTATGGCAGCTTACACGCAGGCCCACACTTTGGCAGATGGCAAAAATTTTGGTTTTGGTGCCAGCGCTAGCCTGGTGACGAATAGAGAGAAAAAAGGCCAGACCCGCGCTCACTGGGCCATTCAAGCCGCGGAATTCACGCACTCATTTAGTCTATTGTTAGATGCCCAGCAGTCTAGGCAGGAACAAGAGGCGCGGCTCACTCAGGCATTTTGGCAGAGTATTGGTTGGGCTTTACTCGACTCACCTGATGCAGGCAAAGACGCTGATGCATGGCCTAAATCGAGCATAGAAAAACACAGTCACGCGGCCCAGAAACAATGGCAGCCATTGCTTCAAGCATCGCCGCATATTTGCTGCACTGGAGATCATGACGGCAAATTATTGCTTCCAGGCTCCTTCAATCCCATACATCAAGGCCATATGGATATGCTCAAAGTCGCCGAGTCTATTACCGGACTCAAAGGCGCTTTTGAACTAACCCTGCGCAATGCGGATAAGCCAGACATAGACTTTCTAAGTACCGCTGAGCGCCTTGAAAAAATCAAAAATCACGACGTTTGGTTGACTAATCTGAGCAACTTTTCGGCGAAGGCGGCTGCGTTTCCCGGCACAACGTTCGCCTTAGGAACAGATACGCTTGCGCGCGTTGGTGAACTGAGATTTTATGCCAACGATGAGAAATTGCGCGAACAAGCGCTGCAAGCACTGGCTGATCTAAAGACTCAATTTTTGGTTTTTGGTCGTATTAGTGGTGAAGGTGCCTTCATCACCTTAGATGACTTAGACCTGCCACCAACCCTAGCACAACTTTGCCAAGGGGTTCCAGTAGACCAATACCGCAATGACACCACGTCTTCAGCTATTCGCGCAGCTGCCCGAAAAAAGCGCTAAGTAGCTGCTTTAACTTCGTTTTAAACTCACTCTAAACTATGCAGGTGCCTCTACTGCCCGGTATAAGACGTCGGCACAATAGTCTTCCAACGACCCTGGCGAAAACGCCAGATCAACATGATGCTCTTTAGCACGTAGTCACCAATCAAAGCGGCGTATACCCAGATTACCGGCGCGCCCAGATAGGCAGCAATCGCGGCTAGGCCGCAGCGCATCACCAACAATCCAAGTACCGTTGTGATTAACGGAAAGCGCGTATCGCCAGCCCCCCGTAAAGAACCACCAAGCGCAAACTCCACCGCCAGCAACGGCATCATTGCACCTAAGACATAAATAAATTGCACGGTGTAAACAATGGTCAGCGCACCATCGCCAATAAAGTATTCTGCCAACTCCTGCGCAAAGGAGACCACCAATAAGCCCATGGAACCCATAGAGACCACTGCTAGCCACAGCGAGCGCCAACCACTACGAGCGGCACCTTCAAAATCTTTTGCGCCCAGGTACTGACCTACCAAGGTTGATCCAGCGATAGAAAAACCAAAACCAATGGTCATACACACGGCTAAAATATTCACGCCAATATTGTACGCAGCAAAGGCCTCGGTGCCATAGTTCTTACCGATAACAATCAAAAAGATGAAAAAACCTAACTGAAAAACACCCTGTTCAAGGGCCGCAGGATAGCCAATATCAAGCAACTGGCGCAGGCGTGCCTTACGCCACCAACCGTTGACCACATGGCGCACCCGGAACTTTTGTTTTACCCACAAAATGAGCTGCACAAGAGAGCCAATGGTAAATGCAATACCTGCAGCCGCAGCGGCACCGGAAACACCCATTTGAGGCATGCCCCAATGGCCAAAAATAAAAGCATAAAGCAAAGGCAGGTTGATCAGATTCACCCCGCCGCTGATCCATAGAGGTGACCAAGCATCTCCAGAGGCACGCAGAGCAGCGCCCAAAATAAGCATTCCGGCAAAGGCCACGTTGAAAAAAGCCAAGAGCCGAATATTCTCTGTGGCCATAGCCAAGGTTTGTTCATCTAATCCAAAAACACCCGCAAGGGAATCGGCAAAGAAAAATCCAAGGGTGGCGACCACCAACGACAGAGCGCAGCCTAAGACCAGTGACGCCATCGTCACGCGACTAGCCTCCTCGTAATCTCCGGCGCCCCAGGCGCGTGCGACCAACGCTGTGGTGCCAGCACTTACGGCCATTAAGATTGCCAACATAGCAAACATCACCCGCTGGCCAGCGCCCACTGCGGCCAAAGCCTGTGGACCCAACTCACCAACAAATTTAGTTTGCACCATGCCGACAACGGTATAACTCAAATTGCCGAGAATACTCGGCAGAGCCAACTGCCAAATTGATGGGCGCTCGTATTGGTTAGATTTCTCGGTAACAGGCGGCGCTGATGCTTTTGACGCTTCTGATGCATTTGAAGAAGAGGCGGAGAAAAAGCCGACTTTGGTCTCGTTATTAGTTTTATTCGTCTTAATTGGAATTTCGCCTGTCACAGATGTCGCAAACCTTTGATAGTATCCCGACTCGAATTAGGAAGTAGATACCATGTCCAATGGAACCAGCGGCACAACTGCTAATGATAAATATGCCGATATAGAAGTCACACTAAGCGACTATGTCGGCGTTATAGAGATCCAGCGACCTCCATACAATTTTTTCGATCTCAGCTTGATACAACAAATAGCTGATGCTTTAGACCACGCCGATAACAATTCTGAATGTCGGGCAGTCGTCCTCACTTCTGCTGGCACGGCGTTTTGTGCGGGAGCCAACTTTGGCAGCGGGCAGACGGATGGCGAACAGAGCCCAGAGTTTACAGAGGAAGGCTTCCAGAACACCACCGAAAAACTCTATTCTGAAGCAATTCGTTTATTTAGAAATAAAAAACCTATCATTGCAGCAATTCACGGCCCGGCAATTGGCGGCGGATTTGGCTTAGCGTGCGTTGCTGACTTCCGCATTGCCAGTCCCAAAGCCCGCTTTGCGGCCAACTTTGTAAAACTTGGCTTGCATCAAGGGTTTGGCATTTCCCTTACATTACCGCGCTTAATCGGCAATCAAAATGCCGCCAGATTATTGCTCTCTGGGCGACGCATTAACGCTGAAGAAGCGTTATTCTTAGGCCTCGTGGACGAAGTAGTGGCTGAAGATGAGCTGCGCAGCGCAGCAATGCAATTGGCATCAGAATTGGCAGAAAACGCACCACTTGCAATGCAGTCAGTTAGGGCAACAATGAGGCAAGGTTTGGCTGACGAGATCGCGACAGCAACGACCCACGAACTTGCTGAACAGCAATGGCTGCGCGCCACAGAAGATGCTTATGAAGGCATTCGCGCGGTCAGCGAACGTCGACCGGGCCTCTTTAGAGGCCAATAAATAACAGTCACTAGATAAAGACTTAGAGATCGAACAACAGAGAGTAAATAGGCGCATAACAGGCTGATGGGCACTAAGCAGCAAAAAACTAACAACAAAACGTTGGCTGCTCACAAAAAAATTAACAAAAGACCAATAAATGGAGAGATAGGTTATGGATTTAGGCAAACTTGGCATCTGGTATTTTTTTGATGGCATGTCAGCAGCAGACAGTGCAACAGCAGCAAAGCGGCTGGAATCGCTGGGTTATGGCACATTATGGTTGCCTGAGACTATAGGCAAAGATCCCTTAGTATCAGCTGCATGGCTACTGGCGAATACCGAAAAGCTCAATTTGGCCAGTGGTATTGTCAACATCTATAACCGCGAACCAGGCGTTACCGTGGCGGCACAAAAAACTTTGGCCGAACAATCAGGTGGCCGCTTTGCACTGGCAATAGGCGTATCACACAAGCCATTAGTCGAGGGCGTTAGAGGGTTAGAGTACGGCCCACCTTTGGCAACCATGCGTACATACCTAGAGCGTATGGCCAGCGCGCCGTACAATGGCTTCGCCCCTGCCGAGACACCGCCAACACTGATCGCGGCCCTAGGCCCAAAAATGCTGGAGTTGGCAAAAAACAGCACCGATGGTGCTCACCCCTACTTCACCTCGCCCGTACATACCAAGATGGCCAGAGACATTATGGGTGAAGGTCCGCTGCTTTGTGTGGAGCAAAAAGTGATTCTAGAAACCGATACGGCCAAGGCTCGAGAATTGGCTCGACCAGTGGCCAAGATCTATAACAGACTGCCCAACTACCGTAACAACTGGTTGCGCATGGGCTTGAACGAAAACGATATCGATAATCTGAGCGACAAATTTATCGACGCTACCTTTGCCTACGGTGATGTAGACGCAATTAAGGAAAGAATTTCAGAACATATGGATGCCGGCGCAGACCACGTATGCATACAGCCAGTCAATCCAAATGGCGTATTTGGCGACTTACACTGGGAGTGCCTAGAAGCGTTAGCGCCATAAAAAAAGAAGCGTTAGCGCCCTAAAAAGAGCGCTGGCTAAAGACTGGCAATGCGGTAAGACATTGGGTTTTACCGCTTTATGCTGCCCACCTAATTCAGCGGCGCAACTGCCACCTATCTCAACTCTACCTAGTTAACCTCTGACTACTTAAACTCCACCTATATAAACTCAGAAAAGGCCCCATACTTGCTACGGAAATAAAGCAAAGGCTGACCCTGAGTTTGATCTTGAGGAGATTCGAAGTGGCGCACACGGCCAACGGCAATTGTGTGATCGCCAGCATCATGTTCAGCTTCTAAATCGCATTCAATATGGGCCAACACACCGGCTAATATGGGCCCACCCAAAAAACCTTCACGCCACTCAACCGTGGCAAATTTATCAGCGCCAGGTTGCGCCATGGTGGCACAAACATCCGCTTGGTTTGCTGCCAAAATATTGATACAGAAGCCACCACTGGCGCGAATTTTTTGCCAACTGGAAGAGGTTTTGCCAGGGCAAAATGCCACCAAAGGCGGATCTAGCGAGAGCGAGACAAATGACTGAGCCGCAAAACCCACCGGCGCGCCTTCAAAATTTGCCGTAACTATCACTATGCCGGTACAAAAATTGCCCATCGTTTGACGAAACGCCGCACCGTCAAAGTGCTCCCCCGAAACTTCTGCCATGACCGTGCAGCCTTATTATGTTTTCCAAGCGCCATCATACCGCAAAGCGCCACAAAGATTAGAATACCGTCCACTTGAGCCAACCCATGTCCCAAACTAGCAGCTTGCATGAGCGCTAACCCAAGAGGAACGTTTCAGCAGCCCAAAGCCTTTGCTTAAGTGAAAGCCTCTGCTTAAATACAGGGCAGCTAAAAGACATAAACTTAAGGAATCTACGGTGAGCGATTTATCTACCTTCAGAACAGACACCCGAACCTGGTTAAAGGCCAACTGCCCCGCATCAATGCGCACACCAATGCCAGAAGAAGAAACCGTATGGGGTGGACGCAATCAGCAGTGGGCTAATGAAGATTCCAAATTATGGTTAGAGAGTATGGCTGAGAAAGGCTGGACCGTGCCACGTTGGCCAGCAGAATATGGCGGCGGCGGTTTAACAGCTGACGAAGACAAGGTCTTACAACAAGAGTTAGGCCGCATAAAAGCCCGCTCACCACTGCAGAGCTTTGGTATCTGGATGTTAGGACCAGCGCTGCTGGAGTTCGCTACAGAAGAGCAAAAGAAACATTACTTGCCGCAAATTGCCCGAGGAGAAATCCGCTGGTGCCAAGGTTACTCAGAACCCAACTTCGGCTCAGATCTTGCAAGCCTACAAACTAAAGCAGAGGACCAAGGCGACCATTACTTAGTCAACGGCGCAAAAATTTGGACCTCTTACGCCAATGAAGCGGACTGGATTTTTTGTTTAGTGCGTACCGACCAGCAGGCTTCCAAGCACGAAGGCATCAGCTTTCTCTTGTTCGACATGGCCAGCGAGGGTGTGAGTACGTCGCCAATTCAGTTAATCAGCGGCGCCTCGCCTTTTTGCCAAACCTTCTTTGACGATGTTCGAGTACCCAAAACTCAGTTAGTCGGCGAGTTAAACAAAGGCTGGGGCATTGCCAAACGCTTGCTACAACACGAGCGCCAAATGATCTCAGGCATCGGTGGCAACAGTGCCTTGGGCGGTTCATCTAGCAAGCTACATGACATTGCAAAAGCATATGTTGGCGAAGAGGCTGGGCGCATTGCAGATCCAGCGATACGCGAAAAAGTGGCTGTACAAGAAATCAATGACAAAGCCTTTCAGCTGACTATGGCTCGCGCAGGGGAAGAAGCCAAAGAAGGTAAAGCCGACGGCAATCTGGCATCTATCTTCAAGTTCTATGGCACTGAACAAAACAAGCGCAAATATGAGCGCATGTTAGAAATTATGGGTACCCAGGCCGTGGGCTGGAGTGGCGATGCTTTTTCCACCAAGGAAATAGGCACCACCAGACAATGGTTAAGATCTAAAGCCAACTCCATTGAAGGCGGCACTAGCGAAGTGCAATTGAATGTAATTGCCAAGCGAGTATTGGGCTTACCAGACTAACAGCTTTACCAACAACAAACGCGACCGGATTAATTCGGTCGAGCACTTAACTTTTTAGTGCGCCTCTACCCCTTGCCTCTCTGACACCTAAGCGTCGATTACCCTAGCCTTGCTTACCAAAGCACAGGTTTGACCACCGCCAGCAAAATCACCAGCGGTACACTAATGCCCACCCAAGGTGACACAGTTTTGAGAAACTTCCATTGCAATGCCCGGTCCTTGCTCTAACTATTTACATCACTCTCTCTATTTTTTAAAATTCTGGGTCCCAGCACATGAGATATCCAAACATCCAAAACTTCCAAGGGAATAAAAAAGCCGACAACAATCACTAGCTTGACCAGCATCCAAGAATTATCCGTAGTCCAACCTGCCATAACAAACATCAACAAGCCGGTGATCAGCGCCAAAGAAAATACGATGTGTTCAAGCACCACTGTTTTATCAAATTGCTCATAGACCCAAATCAAACGCCGCTGCAATTCGATATTTTGCGGGTCTTTTTTTACCTCAAATAGCGTGCTGCGAAAGTAGTAAACATAAGCGCCCACGGCGCTCATACCCCAAATCATCATCGAAAACAGATGAATGAATTTGATATAGGGGTAATACACCATCAAATTATCTGTCATCGGTGTTTCCTGTCTGTGCATGACCTATTTAAAAAGACAGAAAGTCTTAATATCATCCGGCTTACTAAAAGCTAAAATAGGGCAGTCTGCCGCGCCAATAGACCCCGACGGACGAATACAAAATCATGACGAGCAACCTACAAATACCGAGACCAATCACCACCAGCCCGCACGCTAATAGACCTTTTGTATAAAAGCTGGTTGCATTTCTCCAAGCTAACCTCATCATGGGGCCCTTACCTGCCTAATAGGATTGTCGTCATGGAAATGATTATATTACTCGTAATTGTCGCAGTACTGGCTTTTTGGCTGGTGGCGATCTACAACAAACTTGTCGCGCTAAAAAATCGTCAAGAAAACGGTTTTTCGCAGATCGAAGTACAACTCAAAAGGCGTTATGACCTGATCCCGAATCTGGTAGAAACCGCCAAAGCCTATATGGCACATGAACGCGAAACATTAGAATCTGTTATCAACGCTCGTAATGATGCGTCTGCTGGCCTTGCGGCAGCAGCCGGCGACCCAAGCAATGGTGCAGCCATTCAACAGCTTGCTGGCGCCGAGGGTATATTAGGTAGTGCCATGAGCCGACTGAATGTAGTTATGGAAGCCTACCCTGATCTCAAAGCCAATCAGAATATGATGCAGCTTACTGAAGAGCTCACCTCAACTGAGAACAAAGTTGCTTTTTCTCGACAAGCCTTCAATGACCAAGTCACCGAATACAATACTTACCGCAGTTCTTTTCCGCCTGTAATGGTTGCAGCAACTTTTGGTCATCCCAGTGATGCTCAACTGTTAGAATTTGAAGATTCTGCCGCTATTCAGGCAGCACCAAAGATTTCCTTCTAGCACAGCAACTGTCAGCAAATAAAGGGCATAACTATTTAATGATTTGCAATAATCTATGAACTTTTTTCAGGCCCAAGACCAAGCTAAAAGTAAGACTAAGCAACTAACATTTTTGTTTGTAGCCGCTTTGCTGTCACTACTCATAATGGCTAACTTACTCGTAGCCATTATGTTGAGCTTTGAAAATCCAGAAACCAATTTCGCCCAAACTATTGCGCGAACACCGCCGGAGACCTGGTTTTTTATTAGCTTAGGCGTGGGCGGCGTGGTGGCAGTTGCCAGCATATTTAAATACTTATCTCTGCGCGGTGGCGGCAAAGCGGTAGCAGAATCTTTGGGCGGCATATTGATCCATCAAAACACGCGCAACCCTCAAGAGAGACAACTGCTAAATGTTGTAGAAGAAATGGCCATTGCTGCGGGACTTAGCGTACCGCCGGTTTATCTCATTCGCGAAAACAGCATTAATGCGTTTGCGGCAGGATTTTCAACCAATGATGCCGTTATTGGAATTAATCAGGGCACACTAGATCTGCTCAATCGAGAAGAATTACAGGGAGTAGTTGCCCACGAGTTCAGCCATATTTTGAATGGCGACATGCGTATAAATCTACGTCTGATGGCATTACTACACGGCATTTTATTTTTAGGCATCATTGGCGGCAGCTTTCTTAGAGGTTCAATGTTTAGCCGCAGCAAAGAGCGCGGCGGAATCATCGCTTTAGGTATCGGTTTGTTGATCATCGGTTACGGCGGGACCTTTTTCGGTAACATAATTAAGGCCGCAGTCAGCCGCCAGCGAGAGTTTTTAGCCGACGCAGCCGCGGTGCAATTTACCCGTTCTAATACTGGCATTGCCAACGCACTGAAAAAAATTGGCGGCCACAGTGTTGGTTCACAAATTAAAAATGCCCAGGCGGAACAAAGCAGTCATATGTTCTTTGGCGCCATCAAGCCCTTCGCTGCCAACCTCATGTCCACTCACCCACCACTAGAGAAACGCATTCAAGCCCTAGATCCAAACTGGAGTGGCAAGTTTGCAGCCACTGAGAGCCAACCTAAGCCATCTAGCAGCGCGCCAAGCTCAGCCCTTGCATCAGGCTTCAGTGGTTCGACAGGCACTTCAACCCAACAGACAAAGGCTAGCCAATCTGAGCTTTTAGCAAGCGTTGGTAATGCCAACTTAGCCCAAGCCCAGGCGCTTATTCATAACTCAGACGAAGGTCTGTTATCCGCCGCACACGATACTTTTGAAGCGCGCGCGTTGATTTACGCCATGCTAGTGGCCACGGATCCTGAAATTGCAAAACAACAGTTGGCGCTCATTGATGCCAACGCAGAAGCCGGCGTACCCCCTCATGTGCATCAGTTGCTGCCTACGGTGCTTAAGATAGACCAAGAACAAAAACTCACATTGCTAGAAATGGCAGTTCCCAGTCTGAAAGAATTATCAGCCAGCCAGTACAAACGCTTCACAGGTATCACCAACCAACTCATAGTCGCCGACCAACAGGTAGATATTTTTGAGTGGGTACTGCACCGCATTTTGACCAAAGAGCTGTACGGTCACTTTGTTGCACCCAGCCGAAGTGGCGGCAACATCAGCTCATTGAAACGCTTGGCTCCAGAACTACATTTATTGCTCAGCGTTATCGCCGCAGCAGGGATAGCTGATTCCCAAGCACAAACTTCAGCCTTTGACGAAGGTTGGGACTTATTACCGATCAACAAGACTAAAACTTTCACGAAATTAGAATATTTCGACTACGAAGCATTCAACCATGCGCTGGGTAAACTGCGGGACCTAAAACCTCAACTCAAAGCCAGCCTGATGAATGCCTGCATTCATACTGCGCTGGCTGACGGTACGTTGGCACAAAATCAATTTGCCCTCATTAAAGGCGTAGGCGCCACCTTAGATTGCCCACTACCACCGCTCGGCGTAAATCCACAGTAGGAAAAAATAATTCCTACATAAATTTAGCGATCTCTATTTCGCAAAGCGAGCTTTAGCACTGAATTGAGGCGCCTATTTATGTAAAAATGCGCGCTGAATTAAGCAGTGGTGTCATTAGTAAAGGCCGCCGGCTATAGCAGCCTACCTTTGCGATAAACCATAGCAACCAGTTAGCAGATTCATCCACAGGACCCAAGGGGGCCAGTAACGATGCATGACAATGTGTATGTAGACAAACAACAGCATATCGTCGACTTCGCCTTCAATAAGGACGTGGTCGCAGTCTTCCCAGATATGATACGGCGCTCGGTACCCGGCTATGAAACCATTATTCCTATGACTGGTTTAATTGCCGCTCGTCACTTGGGTGATGAAGGAACGGCCTACGACCTTGGTTGTTCATTGGGCGCTTCTACCCTGGCAATTTTGCAGCAAAGCCAAGCATCTAACATTCGCGTAATTGGCGTGGACAATTCATTAGCAATGATCGAAGAAGCAAAAAAACAAATCACAGATAGCAGGGCCTCGTTCGAGTGTGCTGATTTACTCAGCACATCAATACAAGGCGCCAAGGTGGTCGTACTAAATTTCGTTGCCCAATTTTTAGAGCCCCAAGAACGCTTGACCCTTTTCACTCGCCTACGCGAAGAAATGCATCCAGATGGTTTACTCATCGTTTCCGAAAAAGTCTGCAATGCTGATGATTCAATGCAAAGCGTTTTTGATGAAACTCACCTGAACTGGAAGCGGGCCAACGGCTACAGCGAAATCGAAGTGAGCCAAAAGCGTCAGGCGTTAGAAAACGTGATGAAAGTAGATACAGAGGAAGTGCAACTCCAGCGCTTTCAAGACGCAGGCTTCACCCTTAGCAAACAATGGTTTCGCTGCCTTAATTGGGCATCATTTTTAGTCTACAAAAGGTTCTCTACTTCTTGAGCGCACCGATAGAACTTTTTGCCTGGCCCGAAAATTTACCTGAATGGCCAAGACACCTACTAGCTGAGCGTTTTCGCCGCGAAAACCACGGCGACTTTCCACATTGGGTTGAGGCCATCAACGGGCTGCCACTGGGGCCAAATATGGCAAACACTCAGCTACAAGCTGATGCGGTTAGCTGCACAGTTGGCCTGAGTGCTGATGCCTCTAGCCTGTTGCGTGACCAGCTTATGCACTTGCACCCGTGGCGCAAAGGTCCCTTTCAAATCGGTGATATTTTTATCGATACAGAGTGGCACTCAGATTGGAAATGGCGACGTCTGAGCAAAACTCTTGGCAGCTTCAAAGGTCAACGGGTTTTAGATATCGGCTGCGGCAACGGCTATTTCGGCTGGCGTATGCTGGGAGCGGGTGCCGGTGAAGTCATAGGCATCGACCCTACCTTGCTATTTTGCATGCAGCACCAAGCGATACAGAAATACTTCCAAGACAGGCGCAATTGGGTTCTACCCCTAAAAATAGAAGAAATACCCAACAGCACAACCTTTGACCGTGTCTTTAGCATGGGTGTTCTATATCACCGCCGTGATCCTCAAGAACATATAGACAAAGTCTTTGACCTTACTGCGCCCAGTGGCGGCCAAGGTATCATTGAGACACTCGTGGTTGATGGCGCTCAAAGCCTGTACCCAGAAGACCGTTACGCCCGCATGCGTAATGTTTGGTGCGTGCCTACGGTAGATGATTTATGTAGTTGGATGGCTAACGCTGGATTCAGCGATATTCATGTGATTGATGTAACTACAACCAGTTTGGAAGAGCAGCGCAGTACGCCATGGATGCATTTTGAATCGCTGGTTCATTCCTTAGACCCGCATGATCAGACACTTACAGCAGAAGGCCACCCTCGGCCCATACGCGCGATGGTTGTGGGTCATAAGGACTGAGCGATTTTTTTGCCCGTGCGAATGCTAGGTCAAGTAACAGCCTACCGAATACTACAAGGTATTTGATCCAGTACGCATCTTAGCTAAGGTATACTCCTTACATATTCTACTCAAAGAGAGGTCGGCTGTTATGTTTGGCATAGTTCCCTTTCAATTCAGATTCCGCGGCAAAATAAACATCATTCTCGACATGTACTACTGCTTTTTAGAAGCAGGTAGCGTCGCCCTACACCCCACTCAAATCGCCAAAAAAACCGGCGTGAGTTTTGCGGAGGTTGCGCGCAGGCTAGATGCAACGCCAGAACTCTTCGTTAAAATCCCCACCCGCCAAGGTGATGTGACACGCTATCGGGTGACCTCAAGCGCTGCGACTAGAGACCCAGATGAAGTAGAAGCGCTTATTTCTCAATATGCGCGGAGGGAATCCCTACTCCTTTACACCTTTGCCGGCATGTTCATTACCATGATGGTAATCATTGTATTCACCATTGCCCCAAACCTTTGAGCCCCTGTTATGCCTGAAATGCTAAGCCCCGAATTAATTCAACTACGTGACAACTGTGCCAATTTTGCTACTCAGCATCTTTTACTTCACGCAGATCAGCCAGCAGCAGACGCTCGAGAGCAAGTCAGAGCCGCGGCCAAAGCTGCCGGCCTCTTTGCCATGACTCAGCCCACGGCCTTTGGTGGCAGCGCCGCCGGACAACTGGCCCTGTGTGTTGCCAGAGAAACCTTAGCCGCTGCCAACCCGCCCTTTCTGGACAGCGTCTTTGGCCCCAGCCCAGGCGTACTGGGAGACGTTCAACAGCCCCTTGCCAGCTCGCATTTAGAGCCTCTTTTAGCAGGCGAGAAGCGCAGCAGTTTTGGTTTCACCGAACCCGATGATGTCGAACCTACCCGCGGCGTTATAGAGGGCGACAATGTTATTATTAACGGACAAAAATCCTATGTTACAGGCGGCGCAGACGCAGACTTTATAAATGCGTTAGTCCGAGTGGAAGGTCGAGGTCCATCAATGATTGTTATCGACACCCATTTGTCCGGGGTCAAGATTGAAAATAAATTTGTTTCACTAGATGGCTCCCATCACGCCGCCTTCAGTTTCACTAATGTGGCTGTGCCAACCAGTCAAATTATTGGCGAACCTGGTGAAGGACTACCTAAGGCCATGCGACAAATTGGCGACATCCGCTTACTCTTTGCCGCCCAAGCATGCGGCTATATGATTTGGGTTTTAGATTTACTTAATCAACATCTAAAGACTCCTGACAAAAGCGGCCAGGCAAGAGGCGACAAAGATGTGGTGCGCTGGCACTACGCGGAGTTGCGCATACAAGCTTTTGCGGCACGCAGCATGCTTTACCGCACGGCGCGACTGGCTGATCAAGGCGAGAATATTGTTAACGAGGCCATGGCGACTAAAGTCTTTGCGACCGAAGCACTTGGGGTAGTGGTAGACCACGCTATTCAATTAGTGGGCGGCACCGCTTTGGTTGAGGATCATCCATTAGCCATTTTATATCGCAAGGTTAGAGGATTGCGCTTAGCGGAGGGCGCAACGGACGTGCTGAAACTGAATATTGGCAGAGGCATTCTAGAATTAGATAAGGGTCGAATTTAGGCTAATCCTAAAACTACGGCGCAAATAAAAACTGGCAGCTCGACGTTACCTAGCAGAACTGTCGCATAAAACTTGGCAAAAAAATGGATAGAGGCAAAATGAAAAAATATAATGCAAAATTTTCCACCGCAACAATCATAAGTATGACCCTGTTGATACTGGGCGGCTGTACCTTTGTCAATCTCACCGACGCAGGCAGCCAAGTGCGCCAAGCCAATGTAGACGACGTAACTAACTGCAAGTTGGTCGGCGAGGTATCTAGCCAAACAAAAGATAAGATTGTCTTCAACCGAAATACTGGCAGTGTCAAAGAAGAGCTGATTGTTTTAGCGCGTAACAAAGCAGTAGAACTAGACGCCAATGCAATTGTTACTGACGGCAAACCTTACGATGGCGCGCAAAACTTTAAGGCTTATCGCTGCGAAGGCTAGCTGCCGCGCCAGCAACCTTTGGCTTCAGGGCTGCTTGACTAAAATGCAGCTTGCGGACTTGCAAAATACATGGCTACAAGTCGTCTAAAGGTCGCTCTTTTGACCATAGATTTCACGGTTAGTTTCTTTACTGACAGCAGACTTCTTGACTAACAAGTACACTGATCCGACCCCCCCGCGTTGACGTTGGGCCGAGCAATAAGCGATAACCATTGGGTGTTGAATTAACCAATGCGCGACATAGCTCTTGAGCTTGCCAGGGGTTTCACTGCGTTGGCCTTTTCCGTGGCTGATCAAAACACAGCGCCAACTCTTGGCGCTGGCTTGGTTAACTAGGTTATAAACCAATGTCCGAGCTTCCTTCACCGTCTTGTGATGCAGATCAAGTTCACGCTCAATGAGATAACCGCCTTTGCGCAGCTTATTGAAAACCGCAAGTTGCACGCCCTCTTGCTTCCACTCCAACACTTCCAAAGGATCGCGAAGTTTCACTTCGCTAAGACTGAGCATGTTTTTTTCGTCTTCGACTTTAGCGAAGTCTTCTGCGGCTTGCTGCCGCTGCAGGTGTGTCTGACTTGGCCCTTGCCAGCCCGCTTTGGGTGCAATACTGCTGGGATGATTTAACGGTTCAACATCCTTCATCGCTGCCGAAAAGGCATCTTCATCCGTGTCAATTTCTTGCATGAGGTATGTCCATTAAGCGCCAACACCGCCACTACCAAAAAGGGGCCGAAATACAGCATTTATTTAGTCTATCTAAGTCACATTACCCAACATAATGCTGGGTAACCGGTCGGAGCTGGTTTCCGGAATGGGCTGGTTATTTTGCGCATGATAAGTAAACACAGGCGAAATTTTTACTTGGTCAGTAAGGTTTCTTCCCGCCGCATGAAACAGTCGACAATGGAAAAACAATGCGTCCCCTGCAGCTAACTCCACCACCTTTGCTTGCTCAATGAGTTTCTGGTTTTCTTCTAGCTCAGGGCGCAAAAATAAATTTCGGTCCAAACGCCCACGACCAAAATCCTCTACATGTGTGCCTGGAATAATACTCAGAGCGCCATTTTTTTCAAGCTCATCGCCAAGGGCATACCACACAGAAACCAGCTCAGGGCGATCAAATGACCAGTATCTAATGTCTTGATGCCACAGGGTTGCGCTGCTGAAACCCGGATGCTTTGTCATCACACAATTATGGTGGCACTGAGACAATTGCACTTGGTTTGTACCCATCAACAGCGACAGTATTTGCGCAACATCTTCATGCAATGCCAAAGCTTTTAATTCATCAGAGCGTGCATAGGCGTGCAGCAGGCGTCGCGGCGTTGAACCACCTAGGCCCGAACGGTGACCAGGAGCACCCGGATAACCAAGATCTGCTTCTAGCTCTGCCGGTCCTACTAATGGCTCTAGGTCGCCTTGAATAGAAGCCTTAAGCTGTGCCCGCGCAAGCTCAGACAAAAAACCATGGGCAACAAAATAGCCGTCTTCAGCAAACGCGTTCAAGTCTCTATTTGTAAGTTCTGCAAACATAGGTTGTATCTCTTGGCTGTAACTTTTATCTATAACTTTTATCGATAACTCTTATTCATAACTCTTTATGATAAAAAGAACGCGCCCAGCCTAATGGATAGCTGTATACCCAGCATATTCGAAGATTGATGGCAGCAAGCAATGCAAATTAAAAAGTTGTGTCCACTATAGAGTCGCCATTCACAGTGATCTTTAACACCCTAGTGGACGACCAATATTTGACCTCAATATAGTGGTGCTCTTCCCACTCCAACTCCACGTTGGTCCAAACATATTGGGGCTCAAGCTCGCCTTTGTCCCTGCGCTTGCGCAGACAATTATCTAGGTATAACTCAATAGCCCCATCGTCGGTTAAATAAAGATCAAATATCTTATGACGATGGCTAAATTCAAGATGCTTTGACAACGCGCGCTCCAACAGCAGATTCCGTTTTTCTGATTGTAGCAAGCCCATCAAAATAAGCTCGGATAACCCACTATTAAGTCTGACTTATTGTTAACTTTAGCCCGAGTGTTGGTTGCGGCGGGCAGAATTAGTAATGAACCTCTAATAACGCCGCTGATAAGGTTACAATAATCAAACATCGCACGGGAGGCGGGTATGACAGATTCAACTAAATTTGCCAAAGTACTAAAGACACCAGAGGTCATAGCATTGGCATTTGGCGCCATGATCGGCTGGAGCTGGGTGCTTCTTACCGGCGTATGGCTCACTGCCGCAGGCACCATTGGTACGCTTATCGCCTTCTGCGTGGGCGGCTTAGCTGTGACCTTAATCGGTTTAACTTACAGCGAGTTGGCCGCAGCCATGCCCAAAGCTGGCGGCGAACATATCTATACACAGCGCGCCCTAGGTTCACGGTGGTCTTTTGTCTGCACTTGGGCACTGCTCTTTTCCTATGTAAACGTGTGCATGTTTGAAGCGGTCGCCCTGCCCTCAGCAGTAGAATATTTATATCCAGACATTCGTCTTGGTACATTATGGAATGTGTTAGGCAGCGACGTGGACCTCGGTTTTATTCTCATCGGGATTGGAGCCACCGCCTTAGTCACTTGGGTCAACTACCTTGGCATTCGCACCGCAGCAATACTGCAAGCTGTGATCACCGCGCTTATTGTTGTTACCGGCATTCTCTTGATAAGCGGCGCCATTGCATTTGGCGATGCGAGCAACGCTCAGCCTTGGATAGCCACGCCAGTCAGCGGCATTCTTATTGTCTTGATCATGGTGCCGTCCATGCTGATTGGTTTCGACGTTATCCCTCAGTCTGCTGAAGAAATAGACTTACCACCAAATAAGATTGGTCGACTGCTCATATTTTCCGTGGCCTGTGCAGTGGCTTGGTACATCTTAATTGCAATGGCTGTAGGCTTTGGTCTTACTGCAGAAACCCTTTCCACCACCAAAATGGCCACCGCCGATGCTGCAACAGCTTTGTGGAGTGGCTCTTGGGCAGGCAGCTTATTGGTGCTTGGCGGGATAGGTGGCATCTTAACCAGTTGGAACGCCTTTATTGTTGGCGCATCCCGCGTGCTCTTTGCACTAGCGGAATCCGGCCATGTGCCCAAGGTATTTGCAAAAATACACCCTAAACACAAAACCCCCTACGTTGGCATTTTGGCCATTGGTGCGTTAACTATGGTCGCGCCATTGTTTGGCCGCACAATATTAGTTTGGTTAGTCAACAGCGGTAGTTTTGCGGTGACCGTAGCCTTTGTATTTGTCGCTATCTCATTTTTGGTACTGCGCAAAACAGAACCCGATATGCCACGACCGTTTAAGGTCAGTCATCCAAACTTGGTTGGCTACGGTGGGGTGTTTATGTCACTGGGACTGTTATCTGCGTTCTTTCCATGGAGTGCCAGCGCACTGGCATGGCCGCAGGAGTGGATGACTATTTTGGTCTGGTCAATCATTGGTGCTGCTTTGTTGCTTCGCTACGAGCGCAACAAATCTTCTGACTGAGCGTTAACTTGAAGTTGCTGCTAGCTGCCTAAAATGGCAGCTAGCCCTAGGACTTGTCTAGGCACTCCTAATTTTAGGCGCAAACAGTTCTTGAATATGCTCTTCTGGCAAAGGCTGGGTGGCCTTAGACACAATGACCGTGAAGGCAATAGAGACCAACTCTCCCATTGCGGCGCACGACCATGGGTTGGGAGATTCAATCACCAGCCACTGCACTGCATTTTGCAGCATACCCGGCGCAAACCACTCAGGATCAATGGCCCTATTAAAGACCAATATAAAGGTTAGTCCGCCAGAAATAAGTCCGGCAAAAGCCCCTGACTTAGTCACACCAGACCACACCGAACCTAAAATAAGCGGCCCGGCAAATGCCGCCATCATGCAGCCACTGCCGATCCAAACAATGATCGTGACATTCATATCCAACATATTCCACGCCAGAATGGTGCACAAAATCATAATCACTACAGTGCTGATTCGGCTGACATTTAATACTCTGCGTTCCACTTCTTCTTCACTGAGATTGGCACGGTACTTAGGCACAAAACTTAAACGATAAATGTCGTTGGCAACAATTTGTGAGGACGATACGACCAACCCGTCAGCAGTAGACATGACCGCGGCGAGAATGCCGACGCCCAGTAACGCAGCCAACCAACTAGGGAACAGTTCGATAAAGAGCATAATCAATGCCTGATTGCCGTTTACACCCTCGCCTAGTATTGCTCTGGCCATAATGCCGCCCAGACCCAACATGCCGAGAATAAGTCCAAAGCTAAAGGCCAGACGAATAAACATGCTGCGCTGAGAAGGCTCCTTAAGAGCCCACAGCTTATTACCAATATGCGGCAACATACCTAACGGCACGTGAGCAAGAAAAACAGCTACAACCGACCACCATGAATGGTAGAGGACATTTTCAGGATTGAGAATTTTGACGAGGTTTTCGTCTTGGCTGCGCAAACTGTCCAACATGCCACTGAAACCACCTTCGCTGCCATAACCGGTGACAAACATTGCGGTGACTAATAAGCCGACCAAAACCATGATAAATCCCTGTACTCCATCGGTAAGGATATCCGCATGGGCACCACCCATAACCACATAAACAAGTAGCACAAGGGAGGTAATAATCAGTGCTACTAAAGGCGGCAAGCCGAGCATGACCTCAAACATAATAATGCCCGAGACTAACTGACCGGCCAGATAGAAAAACAGTGAGAGTGAGAACAATGAGACTAAAATACGCACAGCGTCAGATTTATAGCGAATGCCTAAATACTCTGGAATAGAGCGCATACCAAAAGAATGGCCGGAGTTACTGACCAGATGCAAACATAACAAAACGCCGGTATAAACACCCATAGGGTAGAGAAAAACCGACCACATCACTGACATACCAGCGTCGTAGCCAATACCTGGAAAACCAACAAAGGTGGCGCCGCTGGCAGTGGTGGCGGCAAAGGCAAAAGCTAAAAAGATAGGCCCGTAACTACTACGTGCAGTGGCAAAATCATCACCACTGGTTACCTTCCGTTGACCAATAATGCCAAACACCAACATCATGCCGATATACAGCGCAAGAAATATCCACGACCAAACTACAAGACTCATACCTTCCCCTAAACCAAAATCCCCTACGAAAACTCAGTCTAACAAACTGGTGAAAAGAAGAAGTCTTGCGCTGGCAGAATAAATTGCGTACTACTCCGAGTGAATTTGGACACAAAAAAATAGAATAGAGGGGCGAATATGTTGACCATTTGGGGTGGCACAACTTCACGGACATTGCATGCACATTGGATGTGCCACGAGCTGGACCTAGACTATCAGGCTAAACTCATTGGGCCACGTACAGGTGAAACTCATACTGAGGCATTCCTCAGGATCAATCCAAAGGGCAAGATCCCTGTTTTGATGGACGATGATCTTGTGCTCTCCGAAGGCGCAGCCATCATCACCTACCTTGCTGACACCTATGCTAAACCCGGCACCCTTATACCTACTCATGGCAGTCATGACCGCGCGCGCTACAATCAGTGGTTGTCTTTCATTCAAATGGAGTTAGACGCCCATACTTTGTACGTTATGCGCAAACATAGAGATTTACAGCATTTGTACGGCCAGGCTCCTGCAGCCGTTGAGGCCGCAATAGCAGGATTTAATAAGCAAGTTGCTGTGGCATCAGAACATCTTCGGCAAAAGGAATACTTGGTTGGCGACTATTTTACTGGCGCGGACTTAATGCTCGCTGGAATTTTGCAATGGGCCAAAGACTACGGCTTTGATCTTGACCAGACATTGCTCGACTACACAAACAGACAACATCAGCGGCCCGCCTATATTGGAGCGAACAAGCTTAACAAAAGTACTGCTGGCTAAAACCAGAAGACTAAAGCCAGGCGGTTAAGTCACTGTCGCAGGCTTTAGCTCCGGCACTGGCAGTTGCATAGGCAAAGGACTGGCCAGCATCCGCGATGACATTAACAACGCCGCCTTGCATCATGCCATCGTATGCGTGAGGTGCGGCTCTGCGGTCCAAACCATATCGAATTCCCCTATCCCTACCTGAGTAAAATGTAGCCCAGTTAAATCCATACCGCGGACAAAAGACGGAGCCATAGAAAGATCGAGGTCCTCCCCCGTACCATTGACCGCCCTATCAATTAGCTGCTGGATATCCTTTATCGGGTTAAATTTTGCTTTCGACATCGCTCTTCTCCTGCGCCTGTGGCGCACTGTTGTAATACGTTTTTGACCTACCTTATTGTTTTTATTATTTGATTTTTATTATCTGATTTTTATCGGCTTTTGTGCTTCTGAGGTAAAACTCTTAGCGTTAGCGTTTTACCCTAGCTATTTAATTTTGCTCACCCAGATCTAATACCATGGCCAAATTACCGCGTTCGTAACGATCGTCCGGATTCATCGGCAAATCTTTGAAGCCCAGCTTGTGATAAACCGCCAGCGCCGGTTTCAGCACATCGTTGGTGGTCAAAATAATCTGTTTACCCTGACGCTGGAAAGCAAATTCAATACAGTGCTGAAGCAGAAGTTGGCCTAACCCCTCACCTTGGCGATTGGGTAAAATTGCCATCTTGGCCAGCTCATAGACTTCTATAGCTTTAGCTGATTGCGCTACTGCTTGTTGGGGTTCCTCTTTCCACTTCTTTTTAGGGCCCTTTTTAGGGACCATGGCCGCAGTACCAATCACCTGTTCACCACCATTAGCGCAATCAAGCAGAAAAAATATTTCCCCGCCGTTATCAATGGCGTAGGCCTCTGGGTGATCTAGAGCTGCCCGATCTTCGGCCTCGATAACAAAAAATTCAGTGATCCACTGATAATTCAAGGCAGCAAAATCGCCTGCATATTTAGCCTGGTAGCCAACAATAACGATGTCGCTATTTGCACCCTCGGCCACCGTTTCATCTCCACTCATGCCTTTAACCACTCAAGTATTGCTGCGCTTTCCTCCACAGGATAAGTATGCGAAAGATCGGCCAGTTCTCGATAAACCACTTTGGCACCAGCAATTGTTAGAGCATCTTGCGCGGTCCGCGCCACATCAACGGGAAACATCCAGTCCAACGAACCGTGCGTCAGATAAACGGGCAAATCCCTTATCCGCTGGTCGTCTACCACTTCCAACAGCATAGGGTGGAATGAGGCAGCACAAGGGGCCAAATGGGTGAAGGGAGAATCTGCCGTTAAACCGCTGACATAGCTGAACGTGCCGCCGTCAGACATACCCGCCAAAAGAATTCTGTCCTCATCAATTTGCCAGTTTTCACGGGCATAGCTGACTAATTGAGCAAGCCTGTCACTGTCCTGCTCAGGGTCCATCAACGACCAAGTTCGATCCTGGGAGGTGGGGCTTATCACAACACAGTTATGTGTTCGCGCTGCACGCAGCCAAGACCACAAAAACTGCCGCCCATGCCCACTCCCCCCGTGCAGAGCCATTACTAAGGGTACTTTTTCCCCTGCATAGGATTCAGGCACGTAAACCGAAAAACCGCCGCGCTGCTGACTTGCGTTATCCGCATGCATAACCCCTACATTGGGCTGCTCCGGGTTATTCTGGCTCAAGGCCGCGAGCAAAGTTTTATCGTCCCGATGACTGGGTTCTAAGAAATAGCGGCTCACTGGGGGCAGCATATAAGTCAAAGGATAGGCAGCTTCAACAGCCTTGGTAGCAAGCCCCATGGCTCTGTAGGCTAACATGGCAGGATCTGGGTCAGCGGCGGCGCCAGTAAATCCTGCATATGCTTTCAACGCTAAAATTGCGCTACTCCTGGCATGTTCAACAAATTCCTGCAGATCATCCGGCCAAGCAACAGCAGAAAAAACCTCCAAGCCAGTCTGAAGCGGCTGCTCATGGGACTCAATTGCACCCACAACGGCTGGAATATTGGGTGGGTGCATATGCCGGCCAGCATAGGTCAGTGCATCTAACGCGGTGAGTAATGGCGGCACTAAGGCCGTGGTGGCATCAAGCATTTCATCTGTTTCTGACACTGGTTTCCCCTCATACAAATAACGACGCCAACTGCGCTCACGCACTGGGGCATAACCTTGGGCCTATTTATTTTTCTGGTCACCCCCGATGAGGCAAATTAGCCCGGCTCACAGCCCCAAGGCCAGAACTTTTTCGCTATAGTGATTATGCATTAGGACACAAAGCGACGTTTTTTTGACATGACCTCAGGCAATGTAGAGGTCTTCCTAGAGGTTGGGGCTTGCCGAACTTTCAAGGTTGGCAAAGGTACGAAAGAGAGAAAACCATAATCACGAAGGCAATGACGCCCTAACATATAGAGCTTGCGAACTTATGACTGAACCAACCTTTACCGATGAACGAGCATCTGCAACAGATACCCAACCCTACTATTTGCCTTTAACGGATGAGGTTGAAGTTTTTCGCGCAGCTTATACGGCCAGGTTACCCATTCTTTTAAAGGGGCCGACTGGTTGCGGAAAAACGCGTTTTGTTGAACACATGACTTGGTTACTAAACAACGAAAAACCTGTTGAGGCGCAAAGCGAAACGCCGCTTATTACTGTGTCTTGTCACGAAGATTTAACAGCCACTGATATGGTCGGACGCTATCTACTGAAGGGTGATGAAACCATTTGGTCCGACGGCCCATTAACCCGCGCAGTACGCAGCGGCTCAATATGCTACTTAGACGAAATTGTGGAAGCACGCAAAGACACCACGGTCCTCATTCACTCCCTCACTGACCATAGACGCATACTACCCATCGACAAAACCGGTGAATTGATTCAAGCCCACGACGAATTTTTACTGGTCATTTCATATAACCCTGGCTATCAAAGCGTACTTAAAGACCTTAAGCCAAGCACTCGCCAGCGCTTCGTCAGCCTCGAATTTGATTACCCTGATGTGGAAATAGAACGCCGCATCATTGCCCACGAATCCGGCGTTGATGACACTCAAGCAGAGCGCCTTGCGACCATTGGCCAGCGTGTGCGCAACCTCAAGCAACATGGCTTCGAAGAGGGTGTGAGTACACGCTTACTCATTTACACCGGCGAGTTGATCGCTGGTGGAATCGAGCCGCGCCGCGCGGCAAAAGCGGCCATCATCAGCGCCATTTCTGACGATGCCGGTGTACAAGAAGCGGTGGCGGACATTGTCGACGTTATTCTGCCGTAAATGCAGATACTCTTAGCAGATGTTGAAAGCGCGCTAAGCCTTTTCACCGAGGGTATTGCCGGGCGCTATTTGCATATCCGAGGTACCGAAGAATTTAAACTCAACCCACGCCTGAATTTAGCCATGGGCGCAATGGGGCAGAGCCACGACACACTGTTTTTACCCGAAGAACTAAGCACTGCCACGCCAGCAGGCTACCGCGTATTGGTCATGGAGCAGTTGGGCTTAAGAGAATGTGGCACGCTGAAATTTCGCATGGCTAGGGCGCTTGAGCAATTGCCTGAACTGGCGGCAAGGTATCAACCGCGCAAAGACCTCAGCCCAAGAACCGGCGACTACCGAGTTCTCTTCGACAGCTTTGATCAACCCCAAATTGCCGAACGGCTTTTTCTGCTGTTGGACCAAGCGCGTATTCAAGCTTATATGGTCAGCACTTACCCTGGTTTAAGGCGACACCTAACCAGCCACCAGGAATACCTACTGGCTTTTGAACCCTGTGAAATGGACCTGCTAGGTCAAGCTATGGAATGGCTACGTGGTGCAGTATTCAGCCAAGAAATTAATTCTGGCCCGGGTTGGCAAGCCCTGAACTTGGCGCTGCAAGAACAAAGCAACGCAGACCTTAGCGTTTACGACAGCGTGGCATGCCTGTGCAAAATTTATGACCAAGTCGTTGCTGAGTACGAAGTGCCAGAAAGCGCCCCCTACCAGCAAAAGGACGAATCCTTAGTAGATTGGCTCAACCGTGAACAGCGTATTGAAGATTGGGAAGAGGATTTAGACGAGATCAACGAGGATATGGCCACCCAAGCTGCCGCCAATGAAATACCTACGGGCCAAGAAACAGAAGCCGTTCAAGGCGAGGGCGGCGACGGCTCACAGCGCGAGGCGGGCCTTGATATTGAAATCAAAGAATTAAAAGACGAGCGCGACGCCCTCAAGCGCCGCGTCGATATGGAGCGCTCGTCAGTTCAACACGCGCTAGGACATGACCGCAGCGCATCGCGCAGCTATCGCTATGACGAATGGGACCATCTAAATCGTCGCTACTTGCGCGCATGGTGCCGGGTATTTGAAGAAGAATTAGTCTCTGAGTCTGCTGAAGACGTTGATCATCTGAAACGCGTCATTCGCGACTATCAGCCCATGGTCCAGCGCCAGCTCGAACAGATTAGGCCTACAGGACTAGAGCGCGTGCGACGGGTACAGGATGGTGACGAACTAGACCTCACCGCCATTATTGAAGCACGACAAGATTTACGCGCAGGACACAGTCCGGATGAGCGCTACTATTCGCGCAAAGAACGGGTGCAACGCGACGTATGCGCGGTATTTTTGGTGGACCAGTCGGCGTCAACAGATGATCCCATTCATCCGCCAGAACCTACAGATTGGTCAAACTATGATGCAGAGGCCGAAGTAGATTTACGCGCCGGCTGGTACGCAGCCCTTGAGCCAGAGGAAGAGGAAGCACCAGAGGAAACACCGCGCAAGATCATAGACCTGGAACGTGACGCCATGGTGGTTATGGCAGCCTCACTAGACGCCCTTGGCGACAGCTACGGCATTTACGGTTTCTCCGGGTACAGCAAAGACAATGTAGAAATTTTTGTCGCTAAAGAGCCAGAAGATAATTTTTCGCAAAAGACTCTGCAAAGTATCGCGGCCATGCAGCCGAAGGGTTCTACTCGAATGGGTCCTGCAATTCGCCACGGCAGTCACAAGCTCATGGCCTCGGGTAGTGCTATGAAAGTGCTTATTGTCATCAGCGATGGTTTCCCACAAGACTGTGACTACGGTCCCGAGCGCGGCAATCACGACTACGGGGTAGAAGATACCGCCAAGTCCTTGTTAGAGGCTCAGCAGAAAGGCATAGAAACTTTTTGTATTACCGTAGACAAGTCTGGCCACGACTATCTAAAACGAATGTGCCCAGATGAGCGGTATATGATCATTGAAGATATGGAAGATTTACCCGATCAGCTGACCAAAGTGTATGCCACTCTCACCGGTCGATAGAGACCTAGAAAAAAGAGGCGTAAAAGCTAGGGCCAAACAAAGCGCCGATCGCCGAGCTACTGCACCGACCAAATCAACATCAAAACGAACAAAGCTACTAGACCCAAAATAAAAATCGCCGTGGACCAGTCCCCTTCCTGCGCTTCAACGGGGTTTTCACGCCAGCGTTTCACCATTGGCCACATAGCAAAAGCCATAAGCCCCATGGCAATTAGCGCACCTATTTGCATCCATTCCATTTTATAGCTCCCAAAATAAACCCGGCGCAGTGGCCGGGTTCTTAATCAACAAACTGGTTCAGGCCAGTTCAACCAATAGCTATTTCGCCTAGTCGTCGCTGCCGAAGATACCGAGAATTGCCAATAAGTGGATAAAGATATTGAAGATGCTCAGATACAAGCCGTAAGTCGCCATGATGTAGTTAGTCTCACCACCACGAATAATAGCGCCGGTTTGCATTAAAATCAGGCAGCTCATCAACATAATAACCGCTGCGGAAACGCCTAAAGAGAGCAGGGGGATTTGCAGGAAGATATTGGCGATCATGCTAACAATAAGCACCATCATACCAATAGCCACAAAACCACCCATAAAACTGAAATCGCGCTTGGTCATCGTCGCATAAGCGCTAAGCCCCAAAAAAATTGTCGCGGTGCCGCCCAATGCAGTAGCGACAATCATTGGGCCTTTCGCCATTGATAGATACAAACTAATTACTGGGCCAATGCCGAAGCCAAGCAAGCCGGTAACCAAGAAAATCACACCCAGACCCGCACCAGAGTTCGCTGTTTTTGGCAGAACAAAAATGCCCAGCACCATAGAAGCAATCATGCAAATCAAATAAGCCCCAGTAGGTACATTCAGAACCATGGCCATCATGGCCATAACCGCGCTAAAGCCCAACGTGGCGGATAGTAGTAAATAGGTATTCTTCAATACCTTGTTTGTTTCTAGGGTAGAAAGGCCTGCTACAGAAGCCTGACGCATTGTTCTTTGTTCCATCTTAAAAACCTCTAATGACATTAGATAAATGTTATGTTGCACTCAACAGTCCCTAAGAACTGACTGGCTATGACGTATATATTGGCGTTTATGGGTGCGATTGCAAGTGCAATTGAGGGTTTTCGGCGCTTAAAGCACCCTTGTCTAGGATTCCCAGGGAAACCCAGCTCTATTCTCCTACGCTAATGAACAAGAAGCACTATTACTGGCTTTTTGCCCGGCTATTAGCTCACTTAAGACCAACGCAAAATCCTATCAAAACCGGACAAAAAACGGTGCCGACAAGTTGTTACGGTCGAGGGTCTTTTTTGGCAAATTGGCGTTCTTTTTTCGTCAATCTCGAGTAATAATACGTCCAGTTTCAGAGTCAAAACTGCTGGCGTTTAGGGTGTACTGTCGACCTCTTCTTTTTGGAAGCAAAAACAAATGGCGCTACCACAACTTGATCCACGTTTTGAAGAATACGTCAGAGAGCATCCGACCATTTCTTACGCCCAGCCAGATGACCCGTGGCTGGTTAAACACTTTATTTCATCCATGGAAGTTGTCTTTGGCCGGCGCAAAATTGAGTCTGTTTATCGCAAACTCAAAGAGGGTCCCTTTGCCATAGAAGACTTTTTCCAGGCCGCCTTCGCCGCCACAGGCATACAACCCTATTATGACGATGCGAAACTCGCGGCCATTCCCAAAACCGGACCACTGGTATTTGTTGCCAACCACCCGTTTGGGGTAATAGACGGCATGGCGCTATGCGACATGGCCATTAACGCTCGGGGCGAGTTCAGAATTCTCATTAATGCAATGCTTTGCCAAGACCGAGACCTCGCCCCTCACTTTTTACCCATTGATTTCAAACCCACCAAGGCAGCGCTGAAAAATAATATAAGTGCGAAGAAAGTAGCTCAAGAATGCTTGGCTAAAGACATTCCAATTATTATTTTTCCATCAGGTTTTGTCTCCACCGCCAACAAACGCGGCTTTGGCGAGGTGGTAGATGCGCCTTGGACAACGTTTGCAGCAAAACTGATACGTGATGCTAAAGCCACGGTGGTCCCAGTTTATTTCCATGGCCGCAACAGCCGTCGCTTTCACCTAGCCTCGCACATTGCAGAACCTTTACGCATGGCACTACTGCTCAACGAAGCACTGAAGCAATTTGGTAAAGAGATAAAAGCTGATGTTGGCGAGCCTCCGCTGCCATGGTTAAAACTATCGGAATTTACAACACGCCAAACCCTCACCGACTTCCTCTACCAAAAAGTCCAAGATCTGGCCCCCATGACTAATGAGACCAACCAAGCGACAAAGAAAAAGCGCTTTCTAAGACGCATTGGTTAGCGCTCTTTGACTCCGTGTCACACTTCTAAACTCTCCTCAACTCTCCGCAGCTTCATCACGCTGGTCTTTTTCCCGTAGCAATTTAGCTAAGACTGATAGTATCTGAGGCCAAATATTGCATAAGTAGTTTTTCAATATGGAAGACGAGTTTTCGACACAGCCGCCTTGGGTGGAAATTTTCCGCTCTGACCAGCAAGCACAAATTCAGGATGCGGCCTTAGTCCTTGCAGCGGTAGAAATAGACTACCGAGTTCACCGACCGCAAACCGTTCCGCCTGGGCCATGGTCGTTATTGGTTGAGCCACATAATCAAGAAATGGGCCACCAACAACTAGTTGAATTTTGGGAAGAGAATTCAAAGCCACCGGTAAAACCAATAGAAGTTGCTACAGTGGACACCGGTTGGTGGGGGGTCATCGGCTTTCTGGCGGTTATTTGGTCCGTGCCCAACTTGGCTCAATTCACAAACGTAGACCTGCGCGATGCCGGTATATTAGATGCAGGACTCATTGCCCAAGGCGAAGTGTGGCGCATTGTCACCGCCCTCACTCTACACGCCGATTTCAGCCACATATTAAGCAACACCGTGTTTGGCAGTTTGTTTGGTCTCTTTGCATCGCGCTACTTAGGCTCTGGCTGCGCATGGCTGGTGATTGTGCTGGCGAGCATGGCCGCCAACTACACCAACGCGTTAATACATCCAGACGACTTCCGCTCACTTGGCGCGTCCACCGCCTCATTCGCGGCCCTAGGACTCGCGCCCACGGTGTTGTGGCGTAAAGGCATATTTAGGCATCAGGACTGGCGGCGCGCTTTAGCACCAGTGTTCGCGGCAGTTTGTATGCTCGCTTACATGGGTTTTGGCGGCGAGCGAACGGATATTGGCGCTCATGTATTTGGCTTCGCTTTTGGCGCATTGGCGGGCTATTTTATTGCACCAGTAAACTTCCAAGCCATGGGCCCAGCAATGCAACAAAAACTCGGCATCGCGTCGCTAAGCATCATTCTCTTCAGCTGGAGTATCGCGCTGAAATAAACTTGCACCACAAACGTTAAGGTTAGGTTCAGTTAACTAGGCCTAGTGTGGCTTCCAACATCCCAACAAGCGCAATTGATATCTATATCAATTCAAAGCGCTTGAAGCAGATGAATGAGGAGGTTTTATGTTTGAGCGGATTTTGAAAAATAATACAAATGAACTCACCCAGCCCGCTCGCTGGGCTTGCAGCCTAACCCTGCTAGCAACCCTTGGCCTGTCGGATGTTTCAGCACATGCCGTAACAGATGTGACGAATGTCCCTCTCGCGTCTGTTGCCACAGTAAAAAATAACGATTCAGAACTATTAAATAGCGAGGCACTGGAAAAACTAGTGGCGCCCATCGCCCTGTATCCCGACGATCTCATCGCCATTGTGCTACCGGCATCCACAGACCCCGTTGGCGTGGTACTGGCCGCACGCCGTTTGGAGGAAGAACAGCCTCAAAGTCAAAATAAGCACGACACACAGCCTGTCGATTCAGCGCAACTAGGCGCAAGCCAAGCCATTGACGCCTTAAGACACTACCCTGACGTGCTGGCGAAAATGAACGTTAATTTAAATTGGACTAGAGCACTGGGTGAGGCTGCGTCCTCGCAACAAGGCGACCTGCTAGATGCCATACAGGACTATAGAAAAGCCGCAGCAGACTCTGGCTTTTTAAAAAACGATGAGCATCAGGTCGTCGAGGTCGCAGACGACACAGTGCTGATTCTGCCACGAGACCCCCAAGTTATTTATGTACCGGACTATAGCCCTCGACAGGTAGTGGTTTATCGAACAGCACCAAGACGCGCAATGAGATACCACTCAACACCGTCACCAGTGTACTACCGCCGTTACAACTCCTCCCACCGCTATCATCGCGCAACCCAAGATTGGCATAGCCCAACATTTACTTTGGCCTGGCATGACGGACATATTCGACCACGTCATCGCGGCCATTCTAACAGCAGATACTACCGGTCACGACAGCGTCATTACCTGCATAACAGCAAACCGCAAAGGAGCAAACATAACCGCCACTATGACAATCGCCAGCACGGTTATATAGATCATAGACCGCGCAATAAACACAGCACCCATGATAATAGAAGACATCACTCTTCAAGGAACAGTGTAAGCGTTGACCACAACCGTAGATCTAACCGCGGGTTCAACCATAGAGACAAGGGCGAGCGCCTTCACAATGATAATCAGAGAGGTCAACAACAACCCTCCCATAATGGCCGCCAGCAGCAGAATAGAAACGGTGCCCGCAATACAAATCTGACGTCAAGTGCCAACGAGTCCAAACAGCTCCGAGCCTGGAAGTGAAAAGTTGAATCTACTTTTTAGTGTGCTTTCACTTAATGCAGCACTTAATCTACTACGCCCCCCCACTCCGGGGCTTTGGGATTAAGCGCCCAAACTAAGGCCACCATGGAAAGTCCGGAAACAGGACACCAGTAGAAAAACGCAATACCTGCGCTAGACATCCAAACCACCAGCAAGCAAGCCAATGCAAAACCCAACATAATAGTTGGGAACGTACCAATACCAAATCGCGCCAAAATAATACTGCCAAAAATTGCGCCATAAACGTAGTTGGGTAGTTTAAAGGTTAAATCTAATAGGCCCTCAGCAGAATAATTGTCGAAGAATAGCGCCAACACAAAGAAGATTAAGCCCCAAACCAACATGAAAAATCTGGAGGCTTTCAAGTAATGGGTTTCAGTTTCGGCTTGCCGCCAACGGCTATAAATATGATTAACGGTTAAGTCAGAGCTTTCTGCCAATGCAGAATCTAGTGTTGAAATAGCCGCTGCAAATATCGCTGCGATAAAAATACCCGATATACCCACAGGTAGCTCTGATGCAATAAAATGCGGGAATATTCTATCTGGTGAGGCCGCCAACTCTAGAGCCACATCGTCGGGCAAACCTCGTTCACCGTAAAAAGCATATAAGGCCAAACCCACACCCAGAATAACCAAGTGCATAACGTAAAATAGCGCAGCAAAATTAAACGCCTTTTGTGCGTCGCCAACACTGCGACAGGCTTTAACCCGCTGCCAGGTACCCTGAGTGCTGCCTTGAGCAATACTTAAACCTATTGCGCCAATGACCCCGGCCCAAATGGTGTAGCGCTTTTCAGGGTCGGTATCAAAATCGAACAACACCAACTTAGCCTGATCATCTAACCAAATGATTGTCTCGGGTAGCGATCGCTCTAAACTTAAGAGCATATAGATTAGCGCAAAACCTGCACCCACCGCGAATAGGCCAAAGAGCAGAAAGTCTGTCCAGATCACGGTTTTAATGCCCGCAAGCGCACCCCAGAGTACGCTAATCAGCATCACAAATAGCGCGCACGGTGCCAGTCCCCAGCCGCTGATGACGTCTAATACCAAACCCGCTGTGAGCAGTTTTACCCCTGAGTTAATGACATTAAGCAGCAAGCCCAGATACATTGAAAACTCGCCGGTGGCCGGATCTATGCGCCGAGCAATGTACTCATAACTAGTGGCCAAGCCCTGGCTTTCATAAAATGGCCGCGCCAGCAATCGAGCGACAACCACCTTACCAGCAGCCAAACCTAAGATAACTTGGAAGTAAGTTAAATTGCCGCCCTCAGCAAAAACTGCTGCGGGCACCGAGATAAAGGTCACTGAACTGACGACGGTAGCAATGATACTTGCTGACACTGCCCACCAAGGCATTGAGCCGTCGGCTTGGAAAAAACCTTTGCGGTCCTTTATGTTGCCACTAAGCCTGTGACCTACATAGGTCACGGCCAGCATTACCAATACAACAACTGCAAAATCAATGGGGTGCAAAAGCTAACTCACTTAGAAGTATTGGTGGGCAACGCGGGTAAGGCAAGCTCAGCTGGCGTGACAGGAAGAAAAGTGGCAATAAATTTTCTTTGGGTGAAACGACACCCCTCTTCTGAGTACTGATAATCATCAAAGTACTCGCCCATGGCAGTAAAATTGGCAACCATGGTTGGGCCACCACTTTTAGCGCCGCTATAAATCAGCGCATAACTTACCCCAGTCGCATGAGTTGCATCCACTGGCGTTATGCGAATATTAGTCATCATGTGGCGCAAAGTCGGCCCATCCTTATTTGCCAAACGCGCAGCAATGGCTTTATGCCCAACAAAGGTTAGATCCATTACCGATAACGAGCCGTCCGCGGTGAACAAACCCGCAAACTTCTCAGCGTCTTCTTGATCTCGGTAAGTTGCATAATCTAAAACCAGCTCATGACAACTGGCGATCATCTCTGAATTAACTTGGGCAGCTTGGGTGGATAGGGGCATGGCAAATCCAGCCAGAGCCAATAAAAACACCCACCCAAGAGACGACAAGTTGTCAGGAGCCAAAGCGTTCACAACCGAACAATCCGAGTACCCACGTTACCGCCAGATAACAAATCTACAAAGGCTTCTGGCGCTGCAGTTAGCCCATTGACTTCATCAGTCAAGCTGATCATTTCACCACTTTGTAGCCAAGTATGAATTTGCTCGCGGGCCATAGAATATTGTTCGGCAAAATCAAACACCAAAAATCCGCGCATAGTGATGCGGTTATTCACCAACAATCCAGGAATACCTCGGGGGCCTGGCTCTGGTGTATTGGTGTCATATTGCGATACCACACCACAACAGCTAATACGCCCTGCAACGTTCATACGAAACAACGCAGACCCTAAGATCATGCCGCCAGTATTGTCGAAGTACACGTCGACACCATTGGGTGTCGCCTCTTTCAAATTCTGGCGATAATTCGCGTCTTTGTAATTGACCACGCTGCCAAAACCTAGCTGCTCGGTAAGTATGCGGCCTTTTTCTTCGCTGCCACACACACCAACGGTATGACATCCGACAATGCGGGCCATTTGTCCTACCATATGCCCAACAGAACCTGCTGCTGCTGAAACCATAACGGTTTCACCCGCCTTCGCTTGGCCCACTTCATTAAGCCCAAAGTACGCAGTCAATCCGTTGATACCTAACGGGCCTAAGTAATGAATCGGGTCATGACTAGGATCAATCTTAGTGACCAACTTAGCATCTTGGGCAGAGTAAGCCTGCCAGCCTGTAGCTGCTGTGACATGATCGCCAACACTAAATTCGGACGCATTAGACGCCACCACTTCACCCACGCCAGTACCGTTCATAACTCGGCCTGCTTCAGGCGCGCCGGCGTAACTGGCACTGCCCTGAAGACCCGCACGCGTGCCCGCAGTAATCGCAAAGGCAATAGTTTTAATGAGCACTTGGCCCTGACCAATCTCTGGCATAGCCGATTCTGAAAGACGATAATTATCTGCGGTCAATTTACCTTTAGGCAAACTGTCTATAAGTACTTGTTGATTCTGCATGATGAGTTCCTTTTAGGCTGAATAGAGGTTTATTATTTATAAATGAGGGGTATCCGCACAGTTTTACAAGACTGACTACAGGTCTGTCATAGTTTAGCGCGGTACCAATTTAGGTAACTGCCCATTATTTCTGCAAACTCTGGCCGTGCGCTCAAATTGAGCATGTGCGCGTAAGCCCTTGGGTACCGCTGCAGGCCGTCGCTACTAATGAGTTTGTAGCCTTGAGCATGCAGGCTTTTCTCTGCATGGCCTTCGCGCAAGAATTGAGCAAAGTCACAAACGAAGGAAATGTCGGCAATCGACAGTGTACTGCCTACTAGAAACGAGGCCTGCATATCTTCTGAGTTTTGTATCTCTATGTTGGCATTAGTAGAGACGCCCGCTAACGCAGCTTCAATACCGTCCAAATAAAATTCGTACGCACCAACCATACGTTGATATGTTTCTTCGCTGAGAGACTCAATATCCAGCAAGTAAACTTGCGCTTCACGCGCAAAGACCAAGTTAGCATCTAGAAAACTGTCAATTCGCGAGGCTTCGTAATGTTCACTGCCATACAACTTGGGTAAACCGAGTTTGTCCGGCGCTGCACGTACAACACTGCGCAAAATACTATTGGACTCAAATATACCGACTTGCCCATCACTGCTGAAACCAGCAGGTACTGTACCAAATGGGTGGGCTTGGAGAAATTCATCCGTTTTATATAGTGCGCCTTTAAAGCCTCTGCGGCCCTGACGCGCAGCGGGATTGTCTGGCGTTTTTTCTTCATCCGTTAGTAGGCGCGGCTGGGCATCCCACAACCAGTCTCCTAGCTTGGCTGGCTTGTCTCCGGTAACCACCACATCTACCTCAAGTAACTTAGCGGCTATTAGTGATTTCCACACCCGTGGGTTGGGTAAATAAGAAAATATTTTAAGTACTGTTGTGCTCACCTATTTCTCCCCTTACAACTTATTAGCCCTCAACAACCACGCTATCTTGTCTACCACCAGCCGCGCAAAGGCATACCGACAACAGAACATTCGACATAGCTCTCGAACGCAGTAAAAATACAGGGGACCGAGTTTAGGCTACCCGCAACAAAACCTCATCTTGATTTAGTAGATAATCTGCCGATACTCTGGACCTAAGTTTTTGCTCCTAGTTTCGGTCTTTTGTATGAGGAGGTTGCAATGAAGTTGCTTTATCGAATAACTAACTTAATTGTGCTAAGCCTAGTCGCTTTGTTTATCACTGGATGCGGTGCGCCAACATCCCAGATTGTGAACACGCAATCCGGTCCGGTTCAAGGTATCACTAGTGAAGGCGTCTCTATTTTCCGCGGTATTCCCTACGCAGCACCACCCTTGGGAGATTTGCGCTGGACACCGCCACAACCGGCGCAACCTTGGACTGAACCACTTATCGCAGACACTTACGGCCCTAGTTGCTGGCAGCCTACAGGTATCGGCAACGACGCATTTCTAAGTGCATTAGTAGCTGGGTCAGGCATGTCTGAATTTTCGCAATGGGTGCTGAAAACTGGCGCTGGTCTAGCTGAAGTATCCATTTCCGAAGATTGCCTAACCCTTAACGTTTTAACCCCAGAGATTAACGGCGAAAAACCGCTACCGGTTATGTTGTGGATTCACGGTGGCGCACATCAATACGGCTCTGGCGGCGACAACTACGAGTCAACAAGCTTTGTTAACAATAGCGTGATACTTGTAACCATTAACTATCGTCTGGGTATCTACGGCTTTATGGCCCACCCTGAACTTGCAACTGAAGACGCCAATGGCAGCACAGGCAACTATGGCATGTTGGATCAAATCGCGGCGCTACATTGGGTTAAAGCAAACATCAAAAAATTCGGTGGCGATGCTAAGAACGTCACCATCTTTGGCGAATCTGCCGGGGGACACTCGGTTGGCCAACTGATGGCCTCGCCTTTAGCCAGAGGGTTATTCCACAAAGCCATCGCCCAGAGCGGCACTGGTTTTCAGCAATTCCAAACAACTAACAAGACCAATGAGAATATCAGTGGATTTAGTGCGGGTCGTATAGTCGCAGCCAAGGTCGGTGTCAGCGGCGAAAAAGAGATAGCCAAATTACGCGCCATGAGCGTAGAGGCATTGGCAGAGGCAGCAACGGATTTAACAATCAGCAGCACCTTTCATCCGCAAATCGACGGCTACGTGTTGCCCAAATCAACCGCGCAAATATTTGCTCTGGGCGAGCAAGCACCTGTACCACTGATGCTTGGCAGCAACGCAGACGAAGGCTCGGTACTTTATTACATGGGATTAACGCCTGTAGACGGCAGCACCGTCACGGGACCTGAAACCATCGAACAATGGGACAGTTTGCTGCAAGAAGAATTTGGCGATCAGGCCGATGCACTAAGTATGCAATACGCGGTGGACGGCGACAGCGACGTTGTTAAGGGCGCAGAGCAACTTATGGGCGACAGCTACTTTGGTAGACACGCCTACTTTATGGCCCAACGCCATAGCGCATTAGGAAACCCCACCTTTATGTATTTCTTTGAGCGGCGCTCGCCGTCTCCTGATGAGACGATTGGCGCAACTCACGCCTTCGAAATATTCCCACTATTCGGCACTACCCTACCGCTCTGGCCTACCGACGAACGCGACGAGCTACTGTCCAAGGAAATGCAATCTTACTGGAGTAGCTTTGCTAAAATGGGCGACCCGAATAATGACAGCGCTCCCTCTTGGCAATCTTTCAGTCAACTGCAGCCCTTTGAGATGGCTCTGGGCCATGACAAGAGCTATAGCCGACCGGTTGCAAGGATGGATCGCTACGAGGCGATGAATGGGCAGCTGCTGCGCAGAGAAAAACGCGCGTTAGAGTTATCTGAATGATGCTTTAACTGTATTTTAGAGAAGGGCCAGAATGGTGTAATTCAGGCCTTGAGCAACCAGTGATATGCGCTACCGCAAACCCTATGCCAATCTTACGGTAAGGTTTCGATAAAAGGCTTTATCGTCTAACCAATGCGTTGCACAGCGCACTAAATCACCGCGCTCATCGATTAAAGTTTTGCCATCATCGGTAACCAGCACATGCAGATCTTCCATGCCTATGCCCTCTTCAGAGAAAGCTAAATAGACCGCTACACAGTCATAAAGTACAGAGGACTGCACATCTGGATTCATGCTCTTGACCAAATCCGTCATCACCGGCCAATCTCGCGCGGCTTTAAACCAGTTGTGATGGTTTTGTAAAACAGCCTGAGTAAGCGAATTTTTGCTGGCCGCAACCTGCCTATATTGATCGCCCTTTAATACAGCCGTGCCGCAGGTATCAAGTGGTGTAATGGTTTTAGGCCAAGGTGCTGCAAAAACTTTCTGGCAAGCTACGGCGTCCTGAACAACGTTAAATTCGCGCATAGCTTTCGCAATACCTACATAACCCACTCGCAGACTACCGTGCATGCCAATGAACTTGGCATTTTCAACAATGGAAGGTGCGTGCTCTAACGCTGCCGCTACGTTCGTTAAAGGGCCAATAGCAATGAGCGTAACGGCTTCTTCGCTGGCCAAAATAGTATCGCTTATTGCAGCAATACCCTCGGCATAAACTATGCCGGGATAATCTGCCAGCTGATAGTCTCCCAACCATTCGATATGCGTTTTTAACGAATCCTCTCCCGCAAGCCCAACACCTACTGGTATGTCAGTACGTCCGGCCACTTCCAATATCTTTGCGACTAACGCAGCTCTATACGTCGTATCGCCTGTACAAGTGGTAATTAGCCTTATCTCTAACTCTGGACATTGTAGTAAAAAAGCAAGCGCCCAAACATCATCTACATCTAAGCCGATGTCTGTATCTAAAATAACGGGTATAGGCATATAGTTTCTACTCTGTGCATTTTTATAAAGAGTTACCGACTCGCTGCAATAGCTGCAATAAAGTTAGGCCCGATACCACAGCAGCCGCCTAGAATACTCGCTCCCATGGATCGCCAACGATCTACATACTGCATAAATTCGTCAACGGTCATTTCAACATGCTCGGTACCGACTTCATTATCTAGCGTCCAACCGGGTGGTATGTGATAGCGATTTGGGTAAGCGCCCACTGGCTTATCGGTGAGTTTCACAATTTTCTCAATAGCAACTGAAATGGCTTCTGGCGCAGTACAGTTAAACAAATAGGCATCCGGACTGAAGGGAGCAACTGCCGCTATTGCATCTTCTATGCTTTCACCACTACGTAAACCACCGCCGGGAGTTTCGTCTAATGTCCAAGCAATCCATACCGGCTTTTCCGAATCCACTGCTCTGGCCGCTTTCGCCGCAGTAGCAGCTTCTCTTGCGCACGACATGGTTTCGCACAAGTAAATATCTACGGACGGCTTGAGCACAATGGCTAAATTTTTATAAACTTCCAACCCTTCCGAATCTGTTGGCACTAAATCGTGTCGATAGCTTTCACTCAGGGGCGGCAGACAACCGGCCACTTCAATTTTAGTCGTTGCAGAGTCAGCAGCAGTACGTGCCATTTTTGCAGCGATATCCGTTAAATCTTCGTATCGATCCGACATACCAGCTTTGGCCAAATAGCTTGGGATAGTTGAATACGAGTTGGTAGTGATAACCTCGGCGCCCGCCTTGATGTAGTCACTGTGTACCTCCATAACTGCATCTGGTGAATCAAGCAAAGCACGAGCTGACCATAAACCATTGGAGGGCATTATGCCCCGCGCAATAAGTTCGGCGCCCATGCCGCCATCCAACACTTTTAATTTTTTATTCATATATGGTATCGGTGTTTATTAATTTTTGGCTAAATCCAAGGCTCGGCAGTAACACAAAAAAGGCTACCTAACTGTTCGGCGAGCGATGATATCTCCATCTTCTATCTCTGCACAGCAAACAAACCGCCCAGCAACGACAATTCGTAGATAGTAACTAAACTTTCCGCATCTGCCACTAGTGGATTGTCCACTTTTACATGAATTATAAACTAACCATTCAGCCAAATTTTCAGCTTGGTATTTGCAAAATTGGCGAAAACGGATAGATTCACCAAACTACGAAATAGGGAGAAAGCAATTGCCAATACCAGATAACCGATACGATAGAATTCAAGCTGCATGGCAGGGTCGAATCTCTGGATGCATGCTAGGGAAAGCAGTGGAATTATTCTCTATGCGCGAGGGGCCGCAAGCTCTAAATGATTATCTCCACGCAACTAACGCACTGCCATTAAGAGATTACATTCCTTACAACCAAGAACTGGCATCAAAACATATCGACAAGAATTGCTGCGCAGGGTATCTAACCCACAGCAGTCCTGATGACGATATTAACTACACGACACTTGCTTTACTGATGCTGGAAAAGTTTGGGAAAGACTTAACTACCACTGACGTGGCCCGAAGCTGGATGAAGTTTTTACCCGTCGCAAGTACCTATACCGCAGAGCGAGCAGCCTACAAAACACTACTTAGCAATGCTCACGAATGGTTCCCGGAGGGAAAAGATCCAGGCTTTGATTTAACAATGTGTGCAAACAACGCTTATAGTGATTGGATCGGCGCGCAAATTAGGGCTGATCTATATGGCTGGGTATGTCCTGGCAATCCAGACTTAGCAGTAAAATTGGTCACTGCTGATGCGCAGTTGTCCCACCATGGAGACGGGGTTTATGGCGCAGTATTGGTCGCGGCATTGGGCGCTCTTATACCTGAATTTTGCTCCACAGATAGCACATCTGATAAACCATTGGAGCAAGCCTTAGATCAGGCCCTTACTTACCTTCCCGAGGACAGCGAATGCGCCAGGGCCGCCCATTTCGCTAGGCAATTAACTGCAGACCCTAATGGCTCTGAGCTCATTAGAGAACGTTACAAAGACTTAAGCGTCGTGCACACGGTAAATAATCTAGCGTTAGTGATATGGGCTTTGTTGAGACATCAAGACGATTTCAGCGCCGCTATTGGCGACGTTGTTTCTGCTGGCCTAGACACAGACTGCAACGGCGCAACCGTGGGAGCATTGTGGGCACTGCAAGGCAAATCAATACCCGAACAATGGATAGGACCATGGCGAGGACGAGTAGGTTTATCCTTGGCGGGCTACGGTCAAATTGATTTGGATGAACTGGTCTCTCGCACCATCGCAGTAGCTAAGGTGATGGATTTAAAACAGTAGTCCGAGAGTTCAAAGGCTTTTCCTAGCAACCTTGGCAAAATTCGTCGCGCAATTTTTGAATAATTTGGGGAATTAATGATGGCTTTAGTCCGCTATGTAACAGAAATGGGAATGGGCATCGACGTTCACGGCGGCGACTATACAAAGGCCGCAAAGAGAGCTGTGTCTGACGCAATTAGGCACTCGAGTTTGAATTTTTTTCATGCGCTAAATAAGTCACCAGATGACATGCGCATTACGGTTAGTATTGGAGTGGCGGAGCCAAACAATGTCGACCGAGCGGCCGTAGCAGCTACGCTACCTTATGGAAAAGTCACGGTGGAACCTGTCTTCGGTGGCCTGAATGTACTTGCAGATCAGGGCAATGATCTTATGGTAATCGCCAATGCAGCAGTGATTGTTTGCTTTGAAGAGTAAAAAAATATTTAAACCAGCGCGTTTAGCTAAAAGGCGTCGAATATTCGCGAGAATTTGATCGCTAGTTCTCTACGCTTTTCCATAGGGCCTAGGATCGAATCATCATTGAGTTCGTTATAAACTAAGTAAAATCCCGAGTTTGCCGACTGCAACCACGAAAATCTTAAATTCGATGCTACGAGGTTGGATCGATCATCGTGTTGCACTAATAGTTGTAAAAGTACTTTGGGGGTAAACGAATAAGACATACGTAACCGCGAGACGTTTACCTCAAAGGAACCGTTAGTTAAAGGCAAATCGATATCATTCCTACTCCAGATTAAATTACTGGTAAAGGCATCTCCAAAGCGATAGCTGAAAGTAGTTTCCAACGCATTTCGATTACCACCGTAAAACCCGCCTATTTTCGACGTTAGCGAAAAACTCAACGGTTTACGCCGGTCACTCATCAATACCATTTGTGACTCTGAGTGATCGTATTCTCCAACGCCAACATAAGTTCCGGAATTAATTTGAAAAGGCTCTTGAACACCTTCGTGGGTGAAATTAACGCCCGTATGTACTTCCCACCCGTTATACCATTCGAAATGATTGTCTAGGTGTAGAAAACCGGATTCATAAAACCCTTGGTCGTCTCTATAACCACGATAATAGATATGTGGGCGGAGCTCAAAGAGTCCTAACAAGTCTTCGGGGCGGCGGCGATGCCAAACCATCGCGCTCACTTTCTCGTAATTAGTGCGGCGCAGGAAACCTACTTCTGGGTTGAAATTTTCTTCAACCTTCGAATAGGCAAAAAAGTTACTCCATGCCTCTGATTTATAATTGAACTTCGCCATACCGGACATATCTTTGCCTCTCAGTGACGGGGTATCCGTCTTGGCGATATAACCGGATATAGTTACGTTATCTCCTATCCCTAAACGACTGTCCACGGCGTAGGTGCGATTGATATCACCTGTAGCTTTATCATTTTTGTTTATTACTAACCCACCTAAGGAAGTTCGGTCTCCAAATTCTTGATTAACGCGCGCCAGACTATATTCAGCTTCTCCTAATCCTTCGCTATTGTCACCGGTCATCATGTGTAAGAAACCTACGTTAGTATCTCCGCTAACTTTTCCTGAAAGACGTATGCCACCATCTATAGGTGTCGGCGCTCCATTGGAATCCAAACCGATGCGACGGCTAAAAAACAGCTCTACATCACCCGAATCACCTACAGAAAACTGTCCCGAATTTTCTAGAAAGAAAGGGCGCTTTTCGGGTAAAAATATGGAGAACCTATCCAAATTTACTTGCACCTCGTCTACCTCAACTTGCGCGAAATCCGTGTTGTAAGTTAAATCCATAGTCAAACTGGGGGATATCGAATACTTTGCATCCAAACCAACTTCGCTTTGTTGCTGGGTGCCGGGGGCTGAATCGCCCCCACGAACCACCTGAGCCAATACGTAAGGGGTGAATTTAAGATTGCGTTGTTTTGGCGCTTTAACGGATGTCAAAGTGCCGGCTTGAGAGACTCGAAACAAGTCATATTGGCGTTTTAGTGGCGCCCAATAAGCGACCTCATCCACGCGACCAATATTGCGCTGAAAATTAATCCCCCAACTTTGCACTTCGGCCGAGCTATAGCGCAGGGACTTAAAGGGAATTGCAAATTCTGCACTCCAACCAAAGTCACCCACCTTAGTCGCCACTTCCCAAGTAGCGTCCCAGTTTTTATTAAAGCCACCACCGCCGTCTCGCGAACCTTCCTTTGTCACTTGACCGTCGTATTGAGCGCCGCCAGGGGTGGTACCAAATACAAAGCCATTCTGCCGGTCTTGGAATCCATCAATAATAAATCGAAAGCTATCAATATTCCTTAAGCTAGCGTCGCGGCGAGCATCTGAGATGATCAGTGTTGCAGGATCATCGTCTAAGCAGACTACCGCCAGATAAAACGTATCCTCGCTATAACCAATATAAACACGAGTTTTTTGACTTGCTGGCTGCCCTTGCTGGGGGCGCACTTGAACAAACCCGGTGGCCGCAGCTTGATCTTGCCACACGGCATCGGACAAAACTTCACCGTCTACTAAGGGGTTTTGCTGTAAAAGCTGCGCCGTTAGACTGGGCGATTTTGGGTCACCAGATTGAGCGTTAACATGGGAGGTAACCAGGACCAATATTGTCGGTAAAAGCAAACACCGGACGAAGCTCTTCAAGAAAAAATCCTTTCTATAGTTTTAAGGTAGTTACAGCATGGATACAGCTCTCCTACAGGCGCTTTAAAAGCTGAGCAATAAGCTAGCAATCTGGTTGGTGAGAACACGCCGTTTAATATGCGTAGGGCTATGCTAAATTATTTTCAGCATAGCCCAAGCACAGAACTGCCTAAAGGCAGCATTTTTGCTATAGACGAGTAACGCGGACTGGAAGTGCAGTATAGCCCTTAACAAAAGACGAGAAGGTACGCTCAACGTCCCCTACGACTTCGATCTTCTCGAAACGCTTCATGATCTCTTCCCAAAGTACTCGCAGCTGCATTTCAGCAAGACGATTACCCATGCAACGGTGTATACCAAAACCAAAGGACAAGTGCTGACGAGCGTTCGCACGATCAATAATCAACTCTTCGCCGCGTTCGAAAAAGTCCTCGTCTCTGTTACCAGACACGTACCACATCAGCATTTGATCGCCGGCCTTAATTTGCTTACCACCAACCTCACAATCATTATTGGCTGTACGGCGCATATAGGCCAAAGGTGTTTGCCAGCGAATGATCTCGGCAACCATATTTGGAATGAGATCATGATTTGCTTTGAGCTTTTTATACTCAGCTGGGAATTCATTCAGCCCCAGCACGCCACCCGTCATAGAATTACGCGTGGTGTCATTGCCGCCCACGATCAACAAAATCAGATTACCTAAAAACTCCAGAGGCTCCATGTCTTTGGTGTCTTTACCGTTCGCCAGCATTGAAACAAAGTCGTCAGTAGGATTTGCTTTTCGCTCTTCCCAAATCCGCGTGAAGTAGACCAAACATTCGATGAGTTCTTCGCGACGCTGCTCCTCTGAATCAATGACACCGCCACCGGGCACTGCAGTGGCCACATCTGACCAGCGAGTTAATTTGGCGCGTTCTTCAAATGGGAAGTCGAACAGAGTGGCTAGCATTTGCGTGGTCAGCTCAACAGAAACTTTTTCTACCCAGTTAAAGGTTTCACCCTCTGGCAGCGAATCCAAAACATTACCGGTACGCTCCCGGATCAAGCTTTCCATTGCAGCCAAGTTTCTTGTAGAAACTACCGGCGCAACGGTCTTGCGCTGCACGTCGTGCTTTGGTTGGTCCATTGCAATGAATAGGCTGATGTCTAAAGCACCTTCAGGCAAAGGCTGGTCTATTGGAAAGCCTAAAGTAATACCATGTGCGCTAGAAAAATTGACGTGGTCAGAGTCCACTGCCTTGATTTCTTCATAGCGAGTTAACGACCAGTATCTACCCGCTACTTCAGTTTCGTTGAAATGTACCGGGTCGTCACGACGCAGGCGCTCAAAGTACTCGAGCATACGGTTTTCCGCGAATAGTCTGTTCCAAACAGGATTTATGTCTTCAAGTGGCAAATCATTGGCCGCAGGAATATCGCCGCGCACTGTGTCTTGTTCAGATCCTGGGCGAACGTAACTAGGCGGTGTATCCGTTGCCAGTGACTCTTCTAAGCTCGATTTAGTATCAATTGCTTCACTCATTAGTAGCTCCCTTCTAATAGACCCCAAAACATACATGAGTTGGGGCTTTCTTGCGATGCTCGGCCCGGATTTTGTCGGTTTTTCGTCGACAAATTCTACTGAATTTCGCCGTCAGTACGAGCTGATTTAAGAAAACCGATATTAAACGCAAATAATTATCATTTAGTTGTTTATAATGATTCTCATTTAGATAAACTGTGCTCGTCAGATATCAAAAATAGAAAATAAACGCTCATGAAAAATAATATTACCGCAAAAATTAACGTTTTTAGACTCGCCCCACTGTTAGTGGCCAGCGTTATTACCCCAACTATCAATCATGCCGACGATGGCAGCTTGTTTATTGAAGAAGTTACTATTATTGGCGAAAAAGTCACCGGAGATCAGGTCAGCGGCAGCGCCCATTACATTGGTACCGCAGAATTAGAGCAGCAAGGTTACTCGGATATTCAACGTACCATACGTCAGGTGCCGGGAGTCTCTGTGCAAGTAGAAGACGGCTATGGACTGCGCCCCAATCTAAGCATTCGCGGTGTTGCAACAGAACGCAGCGGTCGAATTACGCTACTTGAAGATAACGTCCTTATCGCACCAGCCCCTTACTCAGCGCCTAGCGCATACTACTTTCCGACTTTTGGTCGTATGAGTGCAGTAGAGGTTCTGAAAGGACCAGCAGCCATCACTCAAGGCCCCTACACCATTGGTGGCGCCGTCAACATGGTTTCCACCCCCATCCCTAATGAGACTGCAGGTGCATTGACCGTTGAGGCGGGCGAAAATTCAACTTACCGATTGCACGGATATTACGGTACTGAGCTGGACAGCGGCATAGGCGTGTTAATTGAAACTCATCAATGGCAATCTGATGGCTTTCAGACCATCGATAGAGGCGGCAATAGTGGTTTGGACATAGAGGACTATATGCTCAAGCTCAGCTATGCGCCGAAGACTTCAAATCATGCTGTTGAATTCAAATATCAGAGAGCAACGCAAAATTCTGATCAAAGTTACTTAGGCTTAACCGATGCTGATTTTAATGCCCAGGCATTACGCCGCTATGGCATCTCTAAATTGGACAATATTGAAACAGTGCACGACCAAGTTATTTTGCGCTATCGCTGGCAGGCCACTGAGGATTTCTCTGTTTCGGCCACCTACTACAACAATGAACATGAGCGTGATTGGTATAAAACTGAAGGTATAGATTTTGATGGCAGCAGCGATGCACAATCATTTTCGCGTACCAGTTGGTCTAAAGTCATCACTGCCGCTAACTTGGGACGAGATCAGAATGGATTTACCCCAGCGCAGCTGAACCAGATATTAGACGGCACCTTAGATACCGCTGCTGGCAGCATCCAACTTCGCTCAAACGCTAGAAAGTACGTTTCAAAGGGCATTCAGCTGAGCGCTGAATGGTCTGTCGCTCTAGGAGAAGTTAAACACGATGTATCCTTTGGCCTCCGCGTGCATGAGGATGAAGAAGACCGTTTGCAGAGAAACAGTACATTTAGCCAACAAAGTGGTGCGCTGGTATTAGACGATCTTGGCTTACTCGGTAATGCGGGTAACCGAGTTCAATACGCTGAAGCCATAGCAATCCACGTCTACGACCGTATTGAGGTCGACCGCTGGGTGATCACTCCTGGACTGCGTTACGAAGACATTGATCAACAACGACGACGCTGGGAGACTCGCTCAAGTCGCACCACAACCCCGTCTTTAAGAGCCGATGCTAGCCTGCGCGACCAACGCCAAAACAAAACACAGGTTTGGCTACCAGGTATTGGCGCGAGCTATCAACTATCTGACAGCAATGTAATTTTCGCTGGCGTGCACAAAGGCTTCACAGCGCCAACTAATGCGCCCAATGTAAAAGAAGAAACCGCCATCAACTATGAGCTCGGACTACGGCATTCAGGCGCGTTTTATACAGAAACGACAATTTTCCTCAGCGACTACGACAATTTGCTAGGGCAGTGTACGGCTTCTTCTGGCACCGATTGCATTATCGGTGATGCCTTTAATGGCGAAGCAGCAACAGTTAAGGGCTTAGAATTACTGGTTTCAAAGGATCTGTTTTCCTCAGCAACCATCAAATTTCCAGCTAGCCTGACCTATACTTATATCGACAGCCAGTTCGATACCGATATTGCCAACACTGATTTTTTTGGGTCTGTGAGCGCCGGCGACCCAATTCCCTATATTCCAGAGCACCAGGCGAATCTATCAGTTGGCGCTCAATGGAGTGACTGGTCAGTCTATGCAACGGCCAGTTACGTCGATGCGGTGTGTGTGAGAGCCTCTTGCGGCGATTTCGAGAAAACCGATTCCTCGACCACAATAGACTTGGCAGGGCATTACCAAATTAACGAAACAACTTCTGTTTCGTTAAAATTGGAAAACGCAACTGACAGCGAGGACATCCTAGGCAGACAGCCATATGGCGCGCGACCAAACAAGTCGCGCACAGCATCAGTAGGATTCAGGATCAACCTATAATCAAGATATCGAGTACATCCACTGACGAAGGCGGAACTGAAATATCTCGACTAGCTAGCCGGATTTTCAAGCTCCAACTAAATGCCACTTCAATAGAGGTGGCATTTTTTATGTAGAACTCCTCACCAACTCTTCAAACACCCCTGTATAACGCCTTTTCCCCTCCATCTACTCCCACACTTCATCATCTAAACCCTACCGCTTAAGCACTGGATTTACCCAAAAGCATTAGCCTATGCACAAAATGGTTCGGGTCCCTTTGCTATTGGAAGATCCGTTGGAGTGCGCTCACATCTTGGGGCGGCCCAGGCTGCTCCACAAACATGCGAGGAATACCGCACCAACAGCAACATCGCTAGCCCTTGCGAGATAGTTTTACTCGACAACTCCGTCATTGAGTTGGGCAGACTGTACAAAGCCGGGTCGATGGAAGAACCCCCCGTTAGGTATGGCAAACAAGCGATATAAACACCCATAACAGTATTTATTTGGCCGGCACTATCCACCTTCTAAAACCAACATTGTTACCATTGCCCGCCGTTTATGATGAGGTTTTTAGAAGGGCTGATCGGCTGGCTTTAGAAATAAATCCACTCTTATTCACTGACCCCAAACGGATTGCAAAAATTCAAACCATTACGCATGTAGACAAAAAAGAGGTCAAAGATGCGATGAGCAGGAAACTGAGAACAAAAGCCATCAAATTTCTCAGAAGCTTAGGCGCGACTAAAGACACAGTTTTTAGCACTTCTCCGGGTATGCTCTCAACCCAAATTGAGCTGATAAAATTAAACAGTCTTGGCTATAACATTAATGCGGGCGTAGACGCCGCTTATGCGCGACAGGGAAGTGTCGAAGGCAAAGCCATTTTAGAGGTTGATATTCATCAATTGTATGCTCTATCTAGAAAGGATCTAGATAACGACCCTGTTCTAAAACCTATCGCCGACCGGCTTTACGACGAACGCAACTTAGGCATGTTTAAGCAAATAGAAATTTATTTAACCCAGCCTGAGACTACAACCCTAATGGTTGGCGCGGGGCACTATGGAGGTCCAAAAGGCTTAGCGACGCTACTCACCGAGAAAGGCTATTTAGAGCAGCAACTCAACCACAGTGGCGAGCCTATTTAGGCTAATTTATTTGGTAAGTAAAATAACCTAAAGGCTGAGGGCAAGGTTATGATCAAGTGCAGAGGAAATATCAAAACAAAGGCGAGGCAAATTGCGCCTCACCTCAGCAGCCAAACGAGTAATTAAAACGTAGTGGCTTTGCCATCTAAGAATTCTTGAATAAACACTCCGTTTGTCTCAACCCAATCTTTGTCTGGCCGTTTATCTAGTTTTTACCGCGCAACTCTAGGACCAAATCTTTGGGCGTAGTCTCTGGCAAAGCAAGCACATCAACGGCGCCGGCAAAACGCTCGTCAATGGCAGTAGATATTTCATCGAACCGTCCCACGGCTGAAAATGCGTGGACCACGTCATCTGAGATCTCTTGTGTCATTTCTGCCCATTGGCCTTTCTTCGACATATCATTGAGCTTGCGGCCCAAATCTTCCCATCCATGGGATTCAAATACGGGCCAATACGAGGGTGTTGAGCCATAAAATCCAACCCGCATGCGCACCCACTCAAACATTTTGTTAACAGCTTCATCGTCTGCACCAGTGACAACAAACCCACCACCAGAGATTTCAAAGTCCTGGCGAGACTTACCCTTGTTATCTAAGCCTTTCTCTAGCCGCGGCATAATCACCTCATTCAGGTACTTGCGGGTGCAAAACGCATGCAGCATGACACCATCACACTCCTCCGCTGCTACTTTCATCATTGCTGGGCCAACCGCTGCAATCTGAATTTTCGGCACATCGCAGGCTAACGGGTGCGGCGTGAAATTAGGTGTCATTAAACTAAATTGGTAATGCTCGCCCTGATAATCAAGTTTAGTGCCATTCGCCCAGCAGTCCCAAATAGCACGCACGGATTGCACGTACTCGCGCATACGTGGTGCCGGCGCACTCCACGGCACACTGAAACGGCGCAAATTATGGCCCTTCACTTGGCTACCTATCCCCAACGTAAAACGACCGTTACTGGCCCGCTGTAAATCCCAAGATTGATTAGCGGCAACCATTGGACTGCGCGCAAACGCGATGGCTATATTGGTGCGAATCTCAAGATCGTCTGTTTGGGTCGCCGCCACCGCTAGAGGTAGAAATGCGTCCTGACGATTTTCTTGGGTAGAAATACCACTAAAGCCATTGTCTTGGGCTGCTTTCGCAGCTAAGCCCACTTGCCGCAAATCATGAGCAGGCACCCCAGTATTTATTTTCATACCTTTCGCTTCCTGTTTCGCCAATTCAAATGAACACAACCGATCTGCTAGCGCCGGATTGAGAGTTAAGCCTGCTGCATTTCGCGAGCGCGCTTAAATCCAGGACGCTGCATGAGCGCCTCTAAATAACGTTTGCAGTTAGGCTTATAGCGCGCGTCTAAGCCCAGTGAAACACCGAGAAAAAGTGCGTAACCCACCGCTATGTCGGCAATAGTGAATTTGTCAGCGACTAAAAAATCTTTACCTTCTAACGCCGCTTCCACTGCACGCAACCGCGACCAATACCAGATGGAGTAATCTTCAACCACTTGAGGAATACGACGTTCTTCAGGCTCTAAGCGGGTGTAGCGCAATACCAATGTCTGAGGAAAGGTCAGAGTGGCATCACTACGATACAACCAATTCAGGTACTCGCCATACTCTGGCTCATCTACAGTGACAGACAGCGGCGTAGGACCATACTTATCCGCCAAGTATTGGCAGATGCCAGATGACTCGGTCATGACCATTTCACCGTCAGTAAAAGTAGGCACTGTACCCATTGGGTTCAGATCGAGGTAGCCCGGGTAGGTGGCACGAGGCGGGAACTGCATATTTATAAGTTCATAATCCAAACCCATTTCCTCTAAAGCCCACAACGGTCTTAAAGAGCGCGAATCGCTACAGTGATATAATTTCATTTTTTCTCTTTACTACTTATCGTATTCTCAGCGACGAACTTGACGCCGCTTTGTTTCTGTTTCTGTTGGTATTTCTATTTCGAGTTTCAGCTTTATCTTTTAATGCCAACTAACTCACTTCATCCAGTAGGAGCGGCCCCAACAGCGCTCGATGATAGGCCGCGTCACCAAACTGATACTGGCACCACAATGCTCTGCGTAAAAACAACTGGGCATCGCAATCGTAAGTGAAGCCAAAACCACCATGAAATTGCACCGCACGGTCACCAGCAAAAGCAAAGGCTTCGCTGCCTTGGGCTTTGGCCATACGAATTGCTGACTCTATTGCGTTGGCATCTTCACCAGCCAACAACGTTGCGGCGTGGTAAAGGTGCGAGCGACAGGCCTCCATAGATAACAAAATTTGTACCGAGGGATGCTTTAAAGACTGATAGCTACCAATGTACTGATCAAACTGTTTACGAGTTGTTAGGTAATCTACTATGACGTGCAAAACGCCTGCTAGGCCACCTGCCATTTCAGCAGTCAGTAACAATAACGCGGCCTGCTCAACGCTGGCGAAATCTGCACCATCTAATATCTGCTCCGCGGGCACAGTTACCCCGTCTAGATCTAGAGTATAACTACGACGAGTTTCATCAATAACCGTTTCCCGGGTCAACGCATTGGCTGGCAGTTGATCTGCCTGCACAAGCACCAATCGTGGCGCGCTATCGATCATTGCTGAAACAACGATAACGGCAGCTTTCGGCGCATCTAACACAAAGCACTTTTTGCCGGTCAACGTTAACGCCCCCCCTGCAACTACACCTTGAGTTTGAATTTCCTTTAATCGCCAATTACCGTCTTCTTCCGTCAACGCAATACTAGCAACAGCACCCAAAGCAATCTGCGGTAGCCAATGATTCTTCTGCGTCTCACTACCCGAAACCACCAATACATTCGCTGCGAGCACCGTGGACACATACGGCGAACCCATAAGATGGCGGCCCATACTTTCAACAATGGGTACAACATCTGCCAGGCTCAGCCCCAGCCCACCATACTGCTCTGGAATAGTAATGCCGAGCCAACCCAGGTCTGCCATTTCTGACCAAATACCAGCATCCACACTGTCATCCAATTCAATTTGTCGCCGTACAACATCTAAGGGCGAATTTTTTCGACAAAAATCTACTGCGGTTTCTAGCAGCATGGTTTGTTCTTCGGTGAACTCTATAGTCGCCATGTGGCTCTCCTATTTAACCCTTGGGCAGGCCAAGCACACGCTCGCCAATAATGTTGTGTTGGATCTGCGTGGTGCCACCACCAATGGTTCCTGAAAACGCATTCAAATAAGAGCGCTGCCACATACCTCCGTCAACGGCATCTTTGCTCACATAACGAGCACCATTAGCGCCTTGTAGCGAAATGGCAAACTGACACATACGACGTTTGAGTTCTGAGGAGCGCAGCTTACCGGACATACTGATAGCGGTAGGCCAGTCAGTTGCAAGTGCAGGCACCTTGGCTCGTGCCGCCATTAACGAATTGTTTTGCGACTCGGTGATCAAATCTACCAACTCATTGCGCACGTGGGCGTCTTCAATGGCTGGTCGACCGTTGCGCTTGGCTCTACGTGCCAACTTAACAATGTCGTCAATGGTTAAATCCATCATCGCTAAGCCGCCCGCTTGACCACCTGTAGCGCCACGCTCAAAGGTGAGAGTAGCCATCGCCACCTTCCAGCCCTCGCCTTCATTGCCTATCATGCAAGAAGCGGGAATCCGCGCGTCGTTGAAAAACGTCTGGCAAAAACCATATTCTCCGGTTAGCTTTTTGATCGGTCGCGGTTCAATGCCCTCAGCCTGCATGGGCGCTAGGAAAAAACTTAAACCCGCATACTTGCTTTTACTTTCCTGAGAAGTTCTTGCTAGTAGGATCATATATTTGGCATAACTGCCTAGGCTGGTCCAAATCTTAGAGCCGTTAACAACGTATTCGTCCCCATCTTTGACCGCCTTGCACTGAGCACTACCCAAATCTGAACCGTGATCAGGCTCAGAGAAACCTTGGCACCACATGTCTTCGGCGCTGAGAATACCCTTGATATATTTGGCTTTTTCCGCTTCGGAACCCATCATTAAAATCAGCGGCCCGGCCCAGTTTAAACCAATGGTGTTAGGTAAAAATGGGACGCGATGCTTGGCCATAGCCTTTGTAGCAATATCTTGGAACACTTGGTCCACGCCACCGCCGCCATATTCCTTCGGCCACGCCATGCCCACGTAACCGTTTTCATAGACCTTGTTTTGCCAGTTTCGCAAAAACTCAAACTGACTGTCAGTGCCTACTTCCATGAAAGTTTCCGGTAAAATAAACCCGGGATTAGCCGGCTTATTTTCCAAAAACCAACGGTCTGCTTGCTCCTCGAACTCTTTTAGTTCTGCTTGGGTGGTTGTCATACTAGATGCCTCATTATATTAAATTTTGTCTCGCGCATCGCTCTGTTAAGCCAAGTCTACGTGAGCGCACGCAACTCCAACAAAGGTGCTATCAATTCTATCCACTTTTTAACGTAGCTCTGGGTGGTCTGCTGGTCTACCCCATAATGCTCCTGAATCAGCAAGCCGCGCATAAAACTGCGGGTCATATTCAGCAACATGACTACCTCTTGATCGTTGCCGCTGTTGGCGCGATAACTGGCTAAGCTTTGCTGATCTAAATTTTTTCCCCAATCTACCAGCTCATCTGAAATACGGTGAGCTAACGCTTTGTTTGTACGCGAGGCGTTGAGCACCTCCATTAACGCGCGGTAGGCAGCTGTGTTAATGAAGCGCTGCCACGCATCCATCAGGGCTGCTTCCACTGACACTGGTTGAGATTCTTTTCTCTGCACAGTTCTAAGCAGCAGTGTGTCTACCGTTGCGGCAATCAAATCCTCTTTAGTCGGAAAATGATGTTGCACCGCGCCTTTAGAGAAGCCCGCCATCTGGGCAACACGAATGATGGAGGTTTCCGCATAGCCTACAGCCGCTAACGAGCTGATTGCGGCGCTACAGATACCCTCTCTGGCGCGCGCACTCTTTGCTTGCTGTAATCCTAGTTGTGCGGTCACGTGTCCTCCTTGATTGAGGATAAGTTAGCATAAAAAAACCTTCTGGCTGGCTTTTTATTCTGATAGGTTTAGAGCGTTGATGAAAACTACATCTATAAAGTCCCGGGGGGAAAACATGCCGATACTGGAATCCAAATTGGACACCAGAGCTGACATTTTTCAGCAGAATAAGAGCGATATGCTGGAAACGCTCACAGAGTTACAAGACTTGTACGACAAAGCAGCTGAGGGCGGCGGCGCAGAGGCAGTGGCTCGCATACGCAAGCGCGGCAAGATGCCCATCAGAGAACGCATAGCCAACATATTGGACCGAGATTCCTCTTTCTTGGAAATCAGCCCACTGGCTGCTTGGCGCTCTCCCTACGATTTAGGTTCCGGTTTTGTTGTCGGCATTGGAGTTATAGAAGGCGTTGAGTGCGTCATTTTAGGTCACGACCCGTCGGTTAGAGCAGGCGCCTTCAACCCGTTCAACTCGAAAAAGTTAATGCGCGGCTTAGAAATAGCCCGCGAGAACAGATTGCCCTATGTGCAGTTTGTTGAGAGCGCCGGCGCGGATTTGCGCGGTGAAGCAGGCGGCGATCCTGAAGCGGTTATTCAAAACGAGATAGAGCATTTTGCTGAATCTGGGCGGCTGTTTTACGAGATCACCGAACTCTCCAAAATGCGCATCCCCACAATATCCGTGGTATTTGGAGCAGCCACAGCTGGGGGCGCTTACCAGCCAGGCATGAGCGACTACAACATCATGGTTAAAAACCAGACCATGCTAGCCCTAGGTTCACCGCCCTTGGTGAAAATGGCCACAGGCGAAGATGCTGACGCTGAAAGCTTAGGCGGCGCAGACATGCATACACAGATTTCTGGTGTAGGTGACTATTTAGCCCAAGACGAAATGGACGCGCTGCGCATGTGCCGGGAAGTGGTTTCACACCTAAACTGGCGCAAACTTGGCCCAGAACCAAAGGCTGTTTTCACCGAACCCAAGCACAACCCAGAGGACATGCTGGGCTTGGTCTCAAAAGACCTACGCAGCCCGTTGGATATTCGCGAAGTCATTATGCGTATTGTCGACGGTTCTAAATTTGAGGAATTCAAACCCCTATACGGCCCCACACTAGTGTGCGGATGGTCATCTATTCACGGCTACCCAGTTGGTCTAATTGGGAATAACGGCGCGCTGTTTTCAGAGTCCGCGGAAAAAGCGGCACAATTTATTCAGCTTTGTAACCAAATTGATGTACCCCTAGTGTTTTTGCACAATATCACCGGCTTTCTTGTGGGCACCGACTTTGAGCATGGCGGCATCACCAAAAACGGTTCCAAGATGATCAATGCCGTGGCCAATTCCACGGTCCCTCATGTCACCGTAATTGTGGGCTCTTCCTACGGCGCCGGTAACTACGGCATGAGTGGGCGCGCATTTGGCACATCTTTCACCTACATCTGGCCTTTCGCAAAAATAGCGGTCATGGGACCCAAGCAAATGGCCGGGGTAATGACCATTGTTGGGCGCGGCGCTGCCGAGCGGCGCGGCGCAGAATTCGACGAAGCCGCCAATGAAGAGCGCGTAGCCATTGCAGAGCACTGGGCCGAAGAGCGATCAAAAGGTTTGTACGCAACTTCTAGAGTTGCAGACGACGGCATGATTGATCCACGGGACACCAGAGAGGTCATTGCGATGTCTCTCTCGGCTTGTCACAACAACGAAGTTAAAGGCACCAAGGAGTACGGCACATGGCGCATGTAATCACCCCTATCACAAGACTATTGATCGCCAACCGTGGCGAAATAGCACGACGCATCATGCGCACTGCCCACGATATGGGTATCAGTACCGTGGCCATTTATGCAGACAGCGATGCCAACGCACCCTTTGTCAATGAAGCAGACAGCGCGGTGGCCTTAAACGGTCGCACCACAGCAGAAACCTATTTAGATGTGGGCAAAGTTTTGGACGCTTGTCGGCGCAGTGGCGCGGACGCCATTCACCCGGGCTATGGATTTTTATCCGAAAACGAAGCATTTGCTCAGGCAGTAATAGACGCAGGCATTAAGTGGCTTGGGCCCACCCCAAAAGTCATTGGATTAATGGGCGACAAACTGTCTGCCAAAAGGCTAATGGATGAAGCCGGCGTACCAACCCTACCCGGTGTGGAAATTGAAGCAGATACCGACATCGTGGCAGCAGCGGCAAAAATTGGTTATCCGGTATTGGTGAAAGCATCAGCCGGTGGCGGCGGTCGCGGCATGCGCGTGGTTGAAAATGAAGCAGGGCTAGTTGCCGCCGTGGAGGGTGCCAAACGCGAAGCGGGCAGTTCTTTTGGCGACGACACCGTGTTCTTAGAAAAATGGCTCGCCACCTCGCGCCACGTAGAAATTCAAATTCTCGGCGACAGCCACGGCAACTTAGTACATTGCTACGAGCGCGAGTGCTCAATTCAGCGTCGCCATCAAAAGATCATTGAAGAGGCCCCCAGCCCAGCAGTAGACGATGCCCTACGCTCCCGCATGGGGGACGCAGCTATTGCCGCTGCGAAAAAGCTCGGCTATTCATCTGCAGGTACAGTTGAATTTTTGCTCAGCGGCGACGACTTTTACTTCTTAGAAGTGAACGCCCGCTTACAAGTAGAACACCCAATTACTGAAGAGATTATTGGTAAAGACTTAGTCCGCGAACAAATTCGCGTGGCAGAAGGCGAGACATTGTCTTTCACCCAAGAAGATATAAGTATCAACGGTCATGCAATAGAAGCCCGCCTTTATGCTGAAGATCCAGCCAAGGGTTTCCTCCCTGCGCCTGGCCCCGTGCTGGCTTGGACACCTTCAACCATTGGCAAAGCGCGCTTTGATTCCGGGGTAGAAACAGGCAGTGAAATCAGCACGCAATTTGATCCAATGATTGCCAAGGTAATTGTCCATGCCCCTACGCGTCGAGAGGCCGTCAGCCGACTGGCCCGTGTGCTTGAGACCACAGAGATTCAAGGTCTAAAAACCAATAGAGATTTCTTGGTCACCACTTTGCGCACACCAGAGTACTTAGCTGGGGACACCACCACTGACTTTATCGAACGCGTAAAACCTGCATTAACCCGCGAAGTTTCCCGCCAAGAATTAGTCGAGGCGGCAATCGCCACAACGATAGAGGGCCAAGCGCGCAGACGCGCCGCGGCCAAAGTATTGGGCACCATGAGCAGTGGGTGGCGCAATTCCACCATGCCCATGGAACGCATCAGCTATAAGTTTGGCAAAAAAGATGAAGTTGAGGTGACCTATAAGCGCCAACGCAGCGGTACGTTTGCAGTACATGTAGATGAGCAAACTATGCACGTTACTTGCTATGCAAGCGGCGAGGGTAATGTGGATCTAGACCTAGACGGACGCCGACTACACTTTAATGTTTCGCCACATGCAGATGACTGGCTCATACACAGTAATCATGGCGACCTGTGTCTAACAGAACTACCCCGTTATCCATCTACCGACTCAGATGAGAGCGGCGGTGGTCTAACGGCTCCTATGCCCGGCTCAGTGTTAGAAACACAAGTTGCTGCAGGGGCTAAGGTCGCAAAGGGCGATTTACTGGTGATTTTAGAGGCCATGAAAATGGAACACCGAATTACTGCGCCACGTGACGGCGTGGTGGAATCAGTGCACGTCAACGTGGGCGAACAAGTTGAAAACGCCCAACTGCTAGTCACACTAGCTGCGGTAGAAGGAGAATAAAAATGGCAGGTACCCAAGCGACACTTTACGAAATAAAAAATGGCGCAGCGTGGATTACGCTAAACCGACCAGAGAACCGCAACGCATTGTCGTCAGCTTTAGTCACAGAACTTTATGACCATTTACTCGCATCTAATGCAAATGATGCCGTGCGCTCTATTGTTATCACAGGCAATGGACCGGCCTTCTGCGCCGGCGCAGATCTAAAAAGCCCGCCAGGGCAATTGTCGGAAGGGTCATCTCGCGCAGTACCCTACGCAGATGTACTCACCGCAATACTGGACAGCCCAAAGCCTGTGATCGCAGCCATTAATGGCGCAGCCTTCGCTGGGGGCCTGGGCTTAGTTGGCGCTTCCGACATTGTGATCAGCCGCGAAGACGTACAAATGAGCTTTTCTGAAGTACGTATTGGTGTCATACCGGCGATTATTTCTGTAGTTTGTTTACCCAAGCTCGGCGCCCACCATGGCATGAAGCTGTTCTTGACCGGCGAGCGTTTTGACGGCCACCAAGCCGTGCACATGGGCTTGGCGCATCGCGCAGTACCAGCGGACCAATTGCACGCCGCGGTGGAAGAGGAAATTGTCATGATCAATCTTGGAGGCCCGATAGCCGTTCAGGAATGTAAAAAGCTAGCCCGCAGAGTGCCCACGTTAACTACGGCTGAAGCCTTTAAGGAAACAGCCGAGTGGAGTACGCGCATGTTCCGCTCAGATGAAGGCGCAGAAGGCATGGCGTCTTTCCGAGAAAAACGCAAACCCTCCTGGGTTGCAAAAGTTTAAGGGCGCTTTACAAAAATTGATCGCAATGTCCTTTTTATAAAGAAGGGGTATCGAGGCAATGCCTTTGAAAGGCATATCAAAGAGGGTGAAGGGAAATGACAGACGTAATACGTATTGGCAATTGCAGCGGCTTCTATGGGGATAGATTAGACGCAGCGAGAGAAATGGTTGAAGGCGGCCCCATTGATGTGCTCACAGGCGACTACCTCGCAGAACTAACCATGTCCATTTTATATGGCCAAAAACAAGCCCGCGGCGAAAACATGGGCTATGTGGGCACGTTCTTAAAACAGCTCAAAGAGGTGGCGGTAAGCTGTAAAGAGAAGAACATAAAAATTGTTACTAATGCCGGCGGACTAAACCCTAAAAGCATGGCTGAAGAAGTCGAAAAGATACTTAAAGTATTAGGTGTAGATTCTAAAGTGGCCTACATAGAGGGCGACAATATTCTTGAGGACCTTGAGCAACTACAAAAAGACGGCGAGTCTTTCACCAACCTAGACACTCAGGTTGCGCTCAAAGACACCGACCAACAGGCGCTCACGGCCAACGCTTATCTTGGCGGCTGGGGCATTAAAGAAGCCTTGGACCAAGGCGCGGACATTGTCATTTGCCCAAGAGTCACAGACGCCGCCGTGGTCATTGGGCCTGCCGCATGGAAGTTCAACTGGCAGCGCAACGACTACGATGCGTTAGCTGGCGCCCTCGCCGCTGGACACATTATTGAATGCGGCGCTCAGTGCTGTGGCGGCAACTATGCGTTTTTTGAGGAGGTGCCAAGCTTTAGAGATGTGGGTTACCCCATCGCTGAGATAGAAGCCAACGGCAACTTTACCGTGACCAAGCACGCAGGAACTGGCGGACTGGTCTCCGTAGGTACCATTACCGCCCAACTGCTGTATGAAATTTCAACACCGGCCTATTACAACCCAGATGTCATCGCGCATTTCGACACTATGAAAATAGAACAAGCTGGCGATGACCGCGTATATGTCAGCGGTTGCAGGGGCAGCAGCCCTCCACCCACCCACAAGGTCTGTTTCAATACACGCGGACTATATAAGCAATCTATGGAAACTCTGCTCACGGGCTTAGACATAGAGCTAAAAGCCGAGCGCTTTTTAGACGCAGTGTTCCACAACATCGGCGGGCGTGAGCAGTTTGAAGATGTAGACATACACCTAATCAGAAGTGATCAAGAAGATCCTGACAGTAATGAAGTCGCCCACGCTGCATTGCGCGTAACCTTAACCAGCAAAGACCCAAGTAAGTTTGGCCGAATTTTTTCTGCGAAAGTCACAGAACTGGGCTTGGCGGGCATACCGGGCAACACCGGCAGAGGCGCGGCAGGCTTCAATGGCGACGCCGCTGTCATTCACTGGCCGGCGTTAATAGACAGCCAGCGTTTAACCGAAATTGTCCATTTTGGCGGCAAAACCACCGAAGTGTTGCCCACCCAGCGCTTAGGACTGGATGAAATCTACTACCAAGAAACGCCAGCGGTCATTGCACCGGCACCCACCGGGCCTGTCAAACGCATTCCATTTGGACGCTTATTCGGCACACGCTCTGGGGACAAAGGCGGCAATGCAAATATGGGCGTTTGGGCACGGACAGATGAAGCCTATAGTTTTCTCTACGAGTTTTTAACGGTGGAAGAATTCAAGCGGCTCGCGCCTGACTTTGGTATTTATGAAGTAGAGCGCTACGACATACCAAACTTAAGAGCCATGAATTTCTATATAAAGGGTGTGTTAGGTACTGGCGCTGCGTCAAACCACCGTATAGATAAGCAGGCCAAAACTTTGGGCGAATACTTCAGAGCGAAATATATTGAAGTACCAGAAAGCTTGGCTGTAGGCCTATAACCTAGCTTAGCAGGCCTGTTAAAAAGCCCTCCATACGTGGGCTTTTTGGCCTCTCACGCCCCCCGTTTCCCACTCATTTTCGCGGCTGATTGAGAGCAGTTGATTATCAAAAAACTGCTCGGGAGTGATTTTTTTTGCGATACCCTGCCAATCGTTTCATCCCCCTCGAAGTGACCTTTACTCCAACCCCTTTGAAGAAAGACGAAATGTCCAAGTACAGTAGCAAGCCTAACTTCGGGCGTTCCGCTACATCTTGCTAGCCTTAGTCTTAGTAACACGGGCCTATTCGAGAAACCCAACTTAAGCAGTTAGACTATGTTCATTCTTAGCAGGCAACGGAGGCTCCTACATGTCGCTGGTCAAAAAATTACTAGTTTGCTTCACAGCAACGTTTCTACTCCCCTATTCTGGGCTGGCCTTAGCGGGAGAACCCGGCAGCGGCGCGCGCAAGTTCGCGCAGCTAGAGCAACTGCTGCCCACGCCAAATAGCTACCGCACAGCATCCGGCGCACCTGGGTTTGCCTATTGGCAACAGCAAGCCGACTACAAAATTCAGGTGGCACTAGATGAAGACAACCAATCAATTGTAGGCAGTGAACAAATCACCTACACCAACAATTCGCCAGATACTCTCAACTACCTGTGGCTGCAATTAGATCAAAATCGATTTGCCGAAGGGTCTCTCGATCGCCGCTCACAAACCACCAACCCCAAAGAGGATAAGATCAGCTTTAACCGGCTTCGGCAGGCACAATCTTTTGCTGACAAAGAACACGGTTATAGCGACCTAATTGTCACAGACAAAAGTGGTAACCCCCTACCCTTTGTGGTGGTAGACACCATGATGCGCATCGATCTTAAATCGGCACTGAAGCCGAAGGGCAAAATTGTGTTCAACATCGGCTGGGCTTACAACCTTATTGAGCAAGCGGCCATTGGCGGGCGCGGTGGATACGAGCATTTCGAAGACAACGACAGCTACATTTTCTTCCTTGCCCAATGGTTTCCAAGAATGGTTGCGTATACCGACTATGCCGGTTGGCAGCACAAAGCATTCCTAGGCCGAGGCGAGTTCACTTTAGAATTCGGCAACTATGAAGTCGCCATTACTGTACCAGAGGGACATATCGTATCCGCTACTGGCGAACTAACTAATGCCAGTGAGATGTTAACCAAAGCACAGCGCCAACGCTTGGTCCAAGCCAACACGGAAACGCCCGTATTCGTTGTCACCCCCGAGGAGGCTCTGGCCAACGAAAACCTGACAGACAAACCGAGCGGCAGCAAAACTTGGCGTTTCAATGCCCAGCGCATTCGCGACTTTGCATGGTCATCGTCACGGAAATTTATTTGGGATGCTATGCTGCATAACCAACCTAATGCCAAACACGACAATGTATTAGCCATGTCATTTTATCCAAACGAAGCTGAACCGGCATGGTCCCAATATTCCACGCAAGCCGTAATCCACACGTTAGACATCTACTCACGCTTTTCCTTCGATTACCCCTATCCAACCGCGCAGTCTGTTAACACATGGGAGCGTGGTGGTATGGAATATCCAATGATCACGTTTAATGGCTATCGACCGTCAGTTGAGAAAAAAGAGGATGACCAGGATGAGGAGGACTCTGACGGTACCTCTGAAGGCCCAGAGGACACTATCACCTATTCGCGCCAAATAAAGTACGGGCTGATTGGTGTCATCATCCATGAAATAGGCCACATCTATTTCCCCATGGTAGTTAACTCAGATGAGCGTCAGTGGACATGGATGGACGAAGGTATAAATACCTTTTTGGAATATGTTGCTGAGCTCGAGTGGGAAGAGCGCTTCCCAGCCTTTCGCGGCAAAACCAATGTGTTGGACTATATTCCAGAGTACATGACCTCTACAAATCAAGTGCCGATCATGACACAGTCCGATTCAATTTTGCAGTTTGGCCCAAATGCTTATTCCAAACCCGCCGCCGCGCTAACCGTACTGCGCGAAACTGTCATGGGTCGCCAGCAGTTCGATTTTGCATTTAAGCAATATGCCAACCGGTGGAAATTCAAACGACCTACGCCGGCAGATTTTTTTAGAACTATGGAAGATGCTTCAGGCGTGGATTTAGACTGGTTTTGGCGCGGCTGGTTTTACAGCACGGACCATGTAGATATGGCCGTTAACGACATACGTGAGTATCGTATAAAGACAGGTAATCCAGAAATAGATTTCCCATTGAACCGTATAGAAAACGAAGCACTTTATCCTCAGCCCATAATGCAAGAACGCAACGCCGCAGCCGGTTACACAACTCGCCTGCAACGGCTGCCTGCAATCACTGATTTCTATAATGAGAACGATGAATTCACGGTGTCCAACAAAGACAGAAATAAATATCAGTCATATTTGAAGGGGTTGGATGACTGGGAGAAACAAGTGTTAGCTCGAACCATAGAAGACGAACCCTATGTTTACTTCATAGATATAGAAAACAAGGGAGGCTTAGTCAGCCCGCTGCCCATGAACATCACGTATGAAGACGGCAGCTCCAGACAACTCAACTTACCCGCTGAAATCTGGCGGCGTAATGCCGAGAACATCACCCATGTGCTGCTGGAAAACAAAACCATAGCAAAGGTCTCTATCGACGACAGACACCAAACGGCCGACGCGGACTTTTCCAACAACGCCTTTCCCCCAAGCATCACCTTATCAAGAATGGCGCTATACAAACGCAAGCGCGAGGAAAGAAATCTCATGGCAGACATGTTGGTGGAGCTAAAAGGCGGCAACGATACAAAGGCCAGCAAAAATGTGCCCCTAATCGAAAGTACTGACCCGTGAGAGCGCGCGCACGCAACCGCGCAATACACTCAACTCTAAGCAAATACTGTTTAAGGGCCGCTTTAGCTCTACTGTGCTTTCCTCTATTGGCAAGCGCGCATAGGCAACATCTAAGCTGGACAGAGGTGGCGTTAAGCGATGATAAAAAATTTGCAGAGATCACTCACCGCTTGCATCAGCACGACAGCGTCGCCCTGCTCAGGAGTATGGGTTTCGACAACCCAGATTTAGATTCGCTAGAACACTTGGCGGTGCTCGCAGTGTACGCCGCCAGAAATACGCAGCTCTTACTGAAAGACGGTACATTGGCGAAGGCAGAAATCATTGGCGCTGAAGCCGAGGGTGACTTCGTTTTTGTTTATCAAGAAACACTAGAGCAGCCCTCACTGCTTGAAAAAATAGCCACGTCCATATTTATGGATTTAAATGCTGAACAAATTAACCGAATCAACATTTTGCACAACGGCAATATAAGCTCTCTGAAATTCACCGTTAACAACCTAAGCGCTAGAAAAATTCTCTAGACACTAGGCGTTGCAAAGGGTTGTTAGAAACACCTAATCCCGTTACCTGCCCAATTCCAGAGCGAATGAGGCCATCGGTGAGCACACAAAATCTTCGATAGTTCTCGGTTAAGCGGAAAATTTCTGAGGAGTGAGTCAACCTAGGCAACTAAACTCAAGAGCCAAAGACTTTAAGCCTAGCCGATGGCATATTTCCAGCGCCGTCTAACAGTTAATGGCTGCCGTCGGCGCCTGTACCGGGCGGTCTGGAGCGCACGAATCTTAAAAATGGCGCAAAAATTGCCCGTCGACCTATCCTAAGAAATCGCCTTATGTGCAAAAATCGGCTTTTTGATCAAAAACGCGCAAAATAGCTAAATTAAAAAATGCAATAAGAAACACATAAGAATGCGTTACAAAGCCAATTTTTTGATATACTCACCCGAAGTTCCTAGTATGAATGTGTTTTAGGTCTTTATCGAAAATTGCAATTCAGAGGTCGAGCCAATGAGTTTGGCCTTCTTTTTTGCACTTTCACCAACAAATTAGAGTATAGAAAATGAGTAAAGGTACAGTAAAGTGGTTTAACGCCGACAAAGGTTTCGGTTTTATTACACCAGAAGATGGCAGCAAAGATTTATTTGTTCACCATTCAGAAATCCAGTCTGGCGGCGATTATGCCACATTGAGTGACGGCCAAGCAGTTGAGTTCGAAGTTGGCCAAGGCCAAAAAGGACCATGTGCGAATAAGGTTACTGCTATCTAATTAGCAAGTCACTGAAAACAAAACAGACATGGACAGACTACCCAGTAGTTCGTTCATGTTTGTGGCGTTAACCCTCAAGCAGAGTCAACCAACAGCAAAACTTCAAAGCCCAGTTCTGCGGCGAAATTTATACCCTTAGCCAGCTTGGCTGTTCTTTATATCAATAGGCTCATACAGGCCTGGCAACCGCTCCCCCCATCTCCCATAAATTTATCTATCAATTCACCAATCAACGCTTCAAGCGAAATCAAAAAGACTAACAACTGATTATTCGAATATGACAGGCGAACAAGAAAATAATCCACTGCATGGCGTAACCCTCGAGACGGTTGTAACCAGACTGGTAGAACACTATAACTGGGATGGATTGGCGGACAGGATAGACATCAACTGCTTTAAGAGTGATCCATCTGTTAAATCATCGCTGAAGTTCTTGCGTAAAACTCGTTGGGCGCGAGACAAGGTGGAGAACCTTTTTATTGCAACCTTTGCAAAACCATCGCCCTGGCGAAACGCCAAATATCCGCGCTGAGTAATTCTACAAAAACGCATTAAAAAGACGCTGACGCAGGAGACTGCCCCTCCCCAAAAAAAGCACCTACCCATTTTTTAAATAGCTGTATAAAGAGTTTTCCAAATAGCTATTTGAATAACCCTTATAGATACACCAGTGCTATCGAAATACTTATATGTGAATACTTGCACCCAAGTATTCACATATAAGTACCAAAACCTGAGCACTACTTCAAAGACTACTGCCGAGTTAAATGAAAGCCCTGTGGAACATAATTGATGGGGGACGACCAAGCACGCTCTTGCAGGGTTGCCGCCAAGTCAGAACGAAGTGCTGTGCCGGCACGAATGGCGTCCCAAGTACTCCAGCGACAAGTGGGATTTTCTAATGCACGGGTGTAGTAAAACGCACGCTGGCTAGTCTTAAAGTTTGGATCAGTCCAAACCGTGCGCAACTGCGCATCGCCGGTATTGGCGCTGATACTACAATCGCCTAAATCGACCAAAGCACCATTATCTGGACAGCGATTAGTTGCGGGGTCTACTGCAACACCACCGGCGCAGGCAACGTCTATGACTTCTTCATAGGTCTCGCCAGATGCGTCTATCCAGCCTTTAATAATTTGCAGGCGCTGAAGTGGTGCGCTGTTGGCATCAGCTTGAGCCCATATCGCAAATTGCGGCGCGGCCTCAGAAACGCTCTCGTTAGAATCAGACGGCGGCATGAGATCCGCGCCCATAGTGACACCTGTTGCGTAAGCCTGTGCCACGCCGTCAATGGAATCCAATAAATAACTGGGTAAACCGTAGCCTGCAAAAAATCGCAAACGCATGCGCGGGCCAGATGTGGCAAATGTTTCTTTACGGCGCAGTGCGGCGTAAATGGCTTCCCGGGTATTTTCCTCTGCCCACACACCAGCAAGCCCTGAGGCACCAAAGGTGGGCTGAGCACCACCCACATAGGTTAAGCCGTCTACCTCGGTCATTGCTTGAGGCGCAAGGGTATTGAACAGCCAACCTTCAGCTGGACCGAAAGGCACCGAGCCGCGCAGCTGCGCATCCGAAGATAGAACACCCAACTTTGAGCTGAATTCGGATTCGTCGTTTTGCGCAGCACCCGTGTGGGTATCACTGGAGCCAATCACACCAAATGCATAGGGGTTAGCGACCCCTTGCGCTTCTAGCGCCAAACCGCGACGCAAAGCATTACGCACATAACTGCCCTCAGGCTCGCTGGGTAGCGTGGTTGCAACACGAAACTCCATCAACTCAAAGGTCGCCCACTCATCTGTTGTGGACAAACTTGGGTGAGTCTCCGAAGTACCTTTAATTTGAGTAATTTCCACCAACGGCTCATTACGAATGCGTTGAACGGCATAGTCATTGTCGATAGGTTCCCCGAAAAAGTCCACGAGCTTAAACATCTGGCCATTAGAGCCATTAGAGTTGTGTGGAATGGCCATAGATTCAACGCCCGCTTCGCGCAGTTTGTCCATCCAACTCCATAGATCTTCGGGATTGTTTGAATGTAGGCGGGAGAAGGGTACTTCCGGCACTAAGTCGCTGCTTTCAAAGACAACGTTGCGGTGCAGGTTGCCTCGGTCGTCAGACCCGGTGGTGTACTCGTAGGCAACAAACGTGGTGAAGCGGCCAGGATCATTGAACATATCCGCTGCCCTGACTGTGTCTGCCCAAGCTCGGCGGGTAATGGCCAACGTTTCCTCAGCTTCGATATCGCCGCCAATAATGCCAGGCACTAAACCGGCCAAAAGTTTGGTGAAGCTGCTCAACCGATCAGGCAAACTCCAACGATCCATATTATCTGGCGCATTCAGATCATGTATCACCTCGGTGAAAGGATACTTAGACAAATCGCTATCGGTATCTGCAGCCACTGGCGCCACGCCCATAAACATTGCGTGATCGGTGACACCATAAAAATCTAATGGCTCGCTTAACTGCATGTCATAACCGGAAGGATGCTTAATGGCTTCGCCCTGAGCAAAGCGATAGGCATCATACGGTGTGGCCAAGGTGCCAAAGGCATAGGCGTCAAATGAATAAGTTGTGTGCACGTGCAAATCACCGAAGTAGGCATTGCGCTGAGGATTGGCAGCAACCCGTCGGTCAATAACAATGTGGTCCGTTGCAAACACAGCTTGCCCCAACGCCCCAGCAATCTGAGTCTGGTCTAGCGGTGTAGTCCTTTCACAACCGGCCAACAATAGGCCTACAAACAATGCACAAAATGGTCCAGTGCGCTGTCTTAATCCCAATCCTTCGAATGCCATTTTTTTCATGCCTGCCGCAAAAATTAATGGCAATCATTGTGAATCACCAATCGCTTTGTGGCAACGCAAACGCCGTGAATAGCCGGCCTTAAAAGGCCTATGGGGTGCGCTGCTGCATTTTTTTCACCTAGGCCATTACGAACTGCTCGAACGGGCCGACAAATTCGCGGTGATGATTATCTTGACGTGCGTGCAAATCCGCCAGCAATTTATACCTACAGAAGCGGCATTTAAGAGATTTGGTTCTACGTACCTGACTAGTAGTAAGAGCATCCAGTTATCGAAAACATCAAATCAGCCTCAAAACTGGTCAAACATCCTACACGCCCCAGCCATATCAGTTACCACAAGTTCTAAATTGGCTGGTGCCAAATTTGCAGTACTCTGCAGCAAAAGCCCCTTCAGCACGCCAGCTGCATCAATTGTCATGTCGCCATCGATGACCGCCTTACTTAAAGCATTAGCAGCTTGCTTGAGCAGCACCTTAATCTGTCGAATATCTGTGCGGATAGCAGCCAACTCAGTAGCCTGACTTAAGGTACTGGCATTGGCTGCGCGTGCCTGTGCCGCGCAGATAGCATCACGAGCGAGCAGGTCTAAGCGAATGGGCTTATAACGCGCAATACCGCCCGTAATATCCTGCGTTAGCTCGGGATACATGGCTTTGCCTACGGCACGCCTTAGGGGCGAATGAGCGACGTAAATACTGCCGTCGGCCGCGACAATGCTCATGGCCAATGAATCCTCTCGGCCTTCTGCAAAGTAGCGTAGTTTTCCTGTTTGTCGGTCCAGTAGCCCCATACCAACATGTAGCATCAGATTGGAACCCAGCAACGACTTGCCGCCGCCGACACCAATCACCACACCGTTGGCTGTAATCGTCGCGGTTAACGAATTTGTTTGTTCATCGACATTGGCATACCCATCAAACCCCGTGAGTTCTGCTGTCCATGTCCGCGCACCGCTGTCGCCATTGTCCACCAGTTGAATTATGTCTTTGCGGGTGACGGCGTACAGCTCATTATTATCCGCAGCCACTGAAATTGAACCAACCAAAGGTTCGCCCACATCCACACGCCATATTTCGCTTAACTCACTGTCTAGGGCAATAACATTGCCCAGGTTATCTGACACGTACAGGCGCTGGCCATCTGGGCTTAGGGCAGGGGTTGAACCGGTACCACCCTGAAAAGTTGCGCGATTCAACAACTGAAATTCAAACCCACCGTCAGCATCATCTGGGCTACTAATTAGATCAAAGGCGTAAATCGCACCGATTTCAGATCGACCATCCTCGACACCATCCTCTGCATCATTCGCTGTGGCGGCTATATAAATTCGGCCGCTTTGAGGATCAATACTGAAAAAATTAGTGACTAAGCCGCCACCACCGTAGATATAACTCACGGCCGAGGAGAATAAGCTCAAACCAGCCGCATTCTTACCGAAGGCTTTATCCATCAGCGGGTCCACTCGATCTACGACAAACCCAGGAATTTTCGTACCATTACCGCTAACCGCAGGCGCACCGGGTACTTGCCCAATAGGCGCCACCAACTCACCTGTTCTGCGGTTGAAGGCAAATAGTTCTCCGGCCTTCGACACAGCGATCAGCGAATCTGTTGCCGGGTGATAGTTGAAACTATGCACTTTCGAACCCGCACTTCTGTCAGGGTCTAACGGTGGTAGGCGTAAACCAGTAGGCATGCTCCAAATCGTTGAGCCATCTGGTCTCAAAGCCATCGCGCGCGCATAACCAATAATGTAAATAATCTGCGCGCCAGAGTTGTCAGGGTCGTTCAATATGAACGCGGGACTGGCAGAATGCATTGCGTCGTCCGCGGTTATCGCCCAACGGCGTACACCGGTTTGGGCGTCGAGTGACACCAACACCACACGTTCGCCGTGGTAGAACTGTGGACTAAAATACAAATTGCCTTGGTTATCAAAGAGCGGTCCGTTACCGATGAAGTAGGACGGCTCCGCAACCCAATCAAGTTCAAACATCGGCGCAGCAACGCCCCACACGCTGTCCGAATTCGCCACGCCCACATGAATGGCATTAAAAGTATCCGGCTCTGGAATAACATCGTAACTGTGGTTTACGGTTGCGCGCGCGCCAACTGGTTTCCATTGAGTTTTTTCAGGAGAAGCAAAAACCTTAGGGTTGTGGGGGCGTGTATCATCAACAAAGATTTTGAAAACCCCAAAACCAACAACCGCAACCAGTAACAAACTGAGCACTTTCCGAGTATTCATTTTCAAGATTCCTATTATTGACCTTCACCACTTTATCAAACCGGTAGAGAGCAGACACCGTTGTTTACGGCGTCCACCCTAGAGGATTTTCTGCTTCGCCAGAGCGCGGCCACAAAGCCAAAAATGTAGGGCACCCCAGAGACCTACAAGCGAAAAGTAGGCCAGCGCCACACTTAGAGCATCCTCACCATAAAGAGGGTTGAACAAATCACTTAACACACCTACAAGTAAAGGACCGAGGCCTAAGCCAATGAGGTTGAGGCAGAGCATCTTAACCGCCGATGAAACTGCCCGCATTTGTACCGGTGACAAGGTTTGCACCATGGCTATGCTGGGTCCAAGAAAACAATTACCGAGGAAACCCGGAATAATAAACAGCAACATCGCCGTAGTTAAATCGTCCGATAATAAACCCAAAACAAACAATGGTATGGAGATGAACGGCACAATGGCAAGCATCCACATGCCATATTGGAAACCCCGAATAGAAAGGCTATCAAACCACTTACCGGCGACCAGCGCACCCACCGCACCCAAAATGCCAAACACACCAGCCATCATAAGACCGGCCTGAGATTGACTCAGACCGTGTGCCCTGATGAAAAAAGTGGGTAACCACTGAGTAAGTCCATAAGACATCAACCCCGCCACAACGGAGCCCGCAATGAGATGCCGCATAGCAGGGTTGGCCCACATTGTGGCGGCAGTGGTAAATATGGGCGGTGGCGGCGGTGGTATTTCCGTTTCAAAGGTGCCCCTAGCTGGCTCACGCAGCAGTTTAGCCATAACAAGGGCCAACAATAGGCCGGGGGCACCTACGGCCACCATGGCAACGCGCCAATTGTAAGCCTCGGCAATAAACCCGCCCCCAACAAAACCCAACATCATGCCAAAACTACCGCCCAGCATTAGCGTGGCCATGGCGAAGCCCCGACGATGAGCCGGAAAGTAGTCAGCAATTATAGAGTGACTTGCAGGGTTCACTCCCGCCTCACCAATGCCTACACCAATACGAAATAGCAGCAGGCTGACAAAACCGGCGGCTAGACCACTAAACGCGGTCATCAAGGAGAAAATAACCAGACTGGCAATAATGATCCACTTGCGACTGTATTGGTCAGACAAGCGCGCAATAGGTAGACCCATGGTGGCGTAGAACAAGGCGAATGAAATCCCTCCTAACAACCCTAACTGGGTATCGCTCAGATCGAACTCTGCTTTTATATCGGGAAAGAGAATTGACAAAATCATCCTATCGCTTATCGACAGGGTGTAGGCCAACACCAACAAAAGCATAGCGGTGCGGTGACCTGCCAAGGGTTCAATGACTGTTTGCTTATTCATTGTGGCTTGTGTCTTCAAGCGCAGCGCAGACCAAAAAATTTTGTGCCAATGCCTATTCCCAATTTCTATCAAAGCTCAGTATAGTAACCCTACAACTTCAAACAGGGTCATATTCGGACATGAATTTCGACTAAGGTGTTGAGTGACCATCAATAGCGATATGCACCAAGAGCGAGCCATGAGGACAAGTCAAATTCAGCGTGACGTGTTTACGCACCTAATAGCCGAGTTAAAAAAAGCAGGGGTTACTGCGGAACAACTGCTTCACCAATCGCAGTTAAGAGAACAAACGGCATCGAACTCAGATCAAACCTTAACGCCAGGCAACAACCCACTAATAACCCTAGAAACCGCGGTGACGCTTGCTGGCGACCCTACTCTGGCACTACGCTTGGGCCAGCAGATTGGCATTGAAAGTTACGGTACCTTCGGTTTTGCCTTGCTGAGTTGCGCAACCTTGAGAGAGTCCATTGAGCTATTGCTGCGCTACGGGAAGGTTTTTTTCAACCCAGGCTGGTTATCCCAGGATCATGACAAAGGCCTATTGCTTAGACTGGATCTAAATAGAGGCACGCCAGCGCAACAGCAAATAGTTGCCGAACTGTGCTTTTCACAATTGGCTAGCATCGGCAATTCTCTTTTTCGCCGTCACCTTGAGGGTGCGCAGATCAGCTTTTCGTACGCTAAACCCGCTCATGCAAGCAGCTACAAAATGATATTGGGGGCGGAGGTCACTTTCGAGTCCGAACACAGCGAATTATTTCTACCAACGCATGTCCTCGAGACTGCCGTTAAGACAGCCAATATTTCCGACCACGTGGTTTTTCATCAGCAGTGCGAAGAAATGTTGCTCGGTCTTGATAGAGTAGGAAAAGCTACCGCCGATGTAAGACAACTACTGATTCAATCCGCTGGCGATTTTCTTACCATTGAACAAGTAGCCGAGCGTTTACATATTAGCCAGCGCACATTACGACGGCGCCTAAAGGCAGAATCTACCAATTTCAGATCTACCTTGGATGAGATCAGAGACTTACTTGCAAAGGAATATTTAGCTAAGACCGAGTTGACCGTTGCTGAAATTGCACACCTACTGGAATACTCGGAAACGGTGAACTTTCGGCGGGCATTTGGGCGCTGGAACGGCATTGCGCCTAACACCTACCGCCAAAACCCACACGGCTAAAACGGCTAAAACGGCTAAAACCCCCAGAACATAAAGACACAACAAGCTGGCCGAATATGATTCCACCCCACTCTTTTCCCCAATGTATTGTTTGTTTTTTACCACCCCAAGAGAACAAACATGACAGTAATCACTAACGCTTCACGTATGCCTGAAGGCATGGCACTAGAAGTCCGGAATCTCAGGTTCGAACTAAGCCAACAACTGGCCAATGATTGGCTCGACAACGATCCGTTTAAGACTGCATTCTTTAACGCCCTGAGTATGACTTTCCCCGCTGGCGAGCGCTTTTTTATCGAAAGTGTTCGCCACTATAAGGATGAAATCAAAGACCCTAAGCTGCAAAAAGAGATGAGCGGCTTTTTTGCTCAGGAGGGCGTTCATTCTCGAGAACACCGCAAATACAACAGGGTATTGTGTGAACTGCGTGGTTACAGCCAGGAAAAAATGGAGGCCAGAACCGAGAAATTGGTGCAAAAAGGTAGAAAAAAAATGTCGCGTAAAGCTCAGTTGGCGGCAACCTGTGGCGTGGAACATCTCACCGCCATCCTTGCAAGTAAAATTCTCAATGGTTGGATGCTCAGTGATGCTCCACGTCAAATACGGGACTTGTGGGAATGGCACTCCGCTGAAGAGCTAGAACACAAATCTGTTGCCTTCGATGTCTATACTCAGATTGGCGGCAACTACAAGGCTAGGAAGCTAACGCTGCGGATATTTACCGTGCACTTTATGCTCGACCTACTGGCAAACACCTTCTACATGCTGCGTAAAGATAAAAAGTTTTGGAAATTGTCTACGTTTCAAAGTGGCTTTAATTTTCTTTTCGCTAAACGTGGCGTATTTAGAGAATTGCGCAGCGATTATCTCAGCTATTTCGACCCCAACTTTCACCCCTGGGACGATGATAACAGGGACCTATTGGCGCGTTGGCAAACCCCTAAGGCCGCATGAACAGGGCGGCCGCCAAGGAAAACAAGGTGTGGCGACCTTGTTACCCCACCAATGGGACCGAATATCCGCCAACCCATACCTTACAGTTTTTCCGACAGCTTTCAGTTGGCAAAGCTGGTGCTTTCAACTCTCCTGCCATACCAGATAGGTGACGACCAAGCGCGTTCCTGAATAGTGGTTGGCAAATCTGAGCGCGGCGTTTTACCGGCGCGTAACGCGTCCCATGTAGACCAACGGCAAACCGGGTTTTCCAACACGCGCACGTAATAAAATACCTCTTGCCCTGGCATAAAGTTAGGATCTTGCCAAAGCGTTTTAAGCTCGCTGGCGCCAACGTTAGCTGTAGTTGAACAGTCATTTAGACTCACTTGAGCATCATTATCAGGGCAGCGATGGGTTTGTGGGTCCACGCTTAAGCCATCTGAACACGCCACATCATAGACCTGCTCCCTGTGCTCGCCCTTCTCTAACCAGCCTTTGATTACTTGCATGCGCTGCAGTTGGGCGGTGTTTGGATCGGCTACCGCCCAGGTTAAAAACGTCGGTTGGCGCTCACCGCGGGCTTGTAACGTGGCACCCATCGTGACGCCAGTTTGATATGCACTTTTAATTAAATTCGGACTGTCTATTTGTGCTTTATCGATTTCGTAGCCGGCAAAGAAACGCACTTTAATCCGGGTACCACTGGTGGCAAATGTTTCCTTACGCCGCAGCGCATCATAAATCGCCTCGCGGGTATTCTCTTCTGCCCAGACCCCGGCAATACCTGAAGCGCCCCAATATTTGTAGCCGGAAAAATTGAGGTAGGTTGAGCCATCTACTTCTTCTGCCATATCTGGAGCAGCAAGTTTAATCAGTGTGCCGTAAAGAAAGCTCGCAGGTATAGAGCCGCGCTTCTCGGGGCTGCTGTCAAAGGAGCCGATTTTGCCAAAGTAATTGTCTTCCTGAAGCGAGGCAGCGGCTGTGTGGGTATCGCTAGAACCAATCACTCCGAATTTATAGGGATTTGCACCGACACGCTGCTGCATTAACAACCCTCGCTGCCAGGCATTTCTAACATAGCTCCCAGGCGGGTTGCTGAGTATCTTGGTGGAGGTACGTAACGGGAAAATTTCGAAATTTGCCCACTCATCATTTTTCGATAGAAGCGGATGGGTCTCAGAAGTGCCTTTGACTTGGGTGATTTCTGCTAGAGGTTCATTGCGTAGGCGTTGCTCTGCATAATCGCTATCAATAGGTTTGTCCGCCCAATCGTTAAGCGGAAACATTGCACCGTTAGATCCGTTGCTGTTGTGAGGTATCGCTAGACTTTCAATGTCTTGTTTACGCAGCCAGTCCATCCAGTCCCATAAACCTTCGGGATTAATACTATTGAAGCGCGAGAACGGCACGGCAGGTAAGCGTTCGGTACTACGAAAAATTACGTTGCGATGGAGTGCCTCTCGCTCTGCTGTAGATGAAGTAAACTCATACCCAGCAAAGGTTGTAAACGTTCCAGGCTGGTAGGCCGCGTTTGCTGCTGCAACGGTTTTTGACCACGCAGATTTACTGACATTATTAACCGTCACGTTGTCGATAGTACCGTCGAGTAGGCTGATCACAACGTCGCTGACAAAGTTACTGAATACCTTGCTTCTTTTCGCCAGATCCAAGATACCACCGTCAACTGATTCATTAATATCGTGATAGGGCTTGGCAAAATCGTACTTAGAGATTGGTGAACTGGTATCTGCCGCTTCATTGATCAAACCAAGAAAAACCCCATGATCCGTTACCGCATAAAAATCTAGCGCCTGAGCCAACTGCACTTCAAATCCACTCGGATGCTTGATCGCCTCTCCTTGCGCATAACGATAAGCGTCTTCCGGCGATGCTGTTGTACCAAAAGCAGAAGCATCGAACGACAGCGTTGTATGAACGTGCAAATCGCCAAAGTAAGCATTGCGGTCAGGATTAACCTGCGGGCGTTTGGGCGCGGCATTAAACTCTTTCGACAAAGCTGGAAACGTTATCAACTCGTCACTTGCTGGGATAACCGTATTAGTCGAGCGGAAATATTTTTGCGCCTCAGTGCGCTTGTCTTTTGCTATTTGCTCATCAGAACAGGCGCCCACGGCAAAGCCTACGGAGATCAAACAAACAAAAGAGGTGATACGAACATTCATGCATTTACCTTACTTGAAGCAAACTGCTCCGTTACGTGTTGATCGAGGGTTAGCTTGTTGGGTCTAGCCAGATAGGACTGGTCCATGCTCGCTCGCGTATGGTTGCCGGGACGCGTGCATCTGGCGTGCGCCCCAAACGAATTGCGTCGTAACTGGACCAACGGCAAGTCGGATTCATCAGCACTCGCACGTAGTAAAATGCACTCTGGGCCGGATCGTAGTCAGGGTCGCGCCATAACGTTTTCAGTTCATTAGCACCCGAACCTGCACTAAAGGTGCACGTATTAAGGTCGACACTGGCGCCGTTGTCCGGACAGCGGCCAGTTGCGGAATCCACTTTCAGTCCATCAGCGCAAGCGATATCCACCACCTTCTCGTGCGTTTTGCCCTGAGAGTCGATCCAACCTTTGACCATTTGCGCTCGTTGCAGAGGCGCGTCCATTGGGTCTCGCGTTGCCCAAACCAAAAAATCAGGAGACGATTGGTTAGCACTCTGCGCGCGCAGCTCGCTGCCCATTGGTACAGCATCAGATATTAAGGGCCTATCTGCATTGGCATTTTTCAACGCAGCTTCATCAAAATCCCAACCGGCATAAAAACGCACCGCCATGCGCGGGCCAGATGTCGCGTAGGTTTCACGGCGAGCAAGCGCGTCAAAAATAGCTTCGCGGGTATTTTCAGGCGCCCAAACAGCTGCAAGACCGCCCGAAGTATGGAATTTAAGAATCGACTTATAAGATTTTGCTTCCGTACCGCCTCGCAAACGCCGAAGAGCAGGGGAAGTGACCGCACCCACCGCACCGGGAAAATCCCATTCTTCCACATCGCCAGGATTAGAATTATGGCTGTCCGTGGCAGCAATAAAGCCCACTTGCAGAGGGTTAAATCCCAACGCTTGATCAAGTTCCAACCCCACCTTGAGCCCTTGACGAACAAATCCTGTGGTAAACGCACAACCTGTTAACTGGCCGGGCAAGCAAGGATCAAGCACTTGTCCAAAGCCGCACTCTTCATCTGTAGCGCCAACACCAAGTGCACATTCCTGCGCGCCCTTGACCTGATATATTTCTACCAGCGGCTCGCGCCTTTGGCGCATCAGCCAGTCGGCCTCATCATATTCGCGGCCGTCCCAAGTGAAACGCGAATAGGTTAACCCCCATGCTTTGTTGGGGTTATGCGGTATGGTCAAAAAGTCACAATTTTTGCCACAACTCGCTTCAAGACTCTTCCACAGTTCAATAGCGTTAGGCACATCAAAACTCGAAAGAGCACGTTCAGGCACAGTATTAGAGCGGAAAATCACATTGCGATGATGCTTACCTTGATCGGGCAGTCCGGGCGAATACTCGTAGCCAATTAACGTGGTCAATTCACCCGGCTCGTAGTACTCGTCAGCAAGTTTTATATAACGCGCCCAATCAGTGGTGGCGTTATTGTAGCAACGTTCAAGGGAGCCATCGCCAATTTTACAAGTAGGAAAAGCGCCAGGTTTAGGGGATTGCCGGGTGGTCTGTTGGTAGACACCTACAGGTTTCGATGGATCACCAAGGTCTGCAGTACCACGAATATTGCCAACCAAAATTCTAAAAATCATCGGGTTTTGCATATTGGCCAGCCAACAGGCAAGGTCCTCGCCGACGGACAAATCCGGATTGTCGCAGTGGGTACGAGTACCAAAACCTTCGGCATGATCTGTAATAGCCACAAAGTCCAGCGGGCGACTCAGCTGCATAGTCTCGCCACCCGCTGTGGTTAACGGCATCCCTTTAGCAAAACGGTAAGCATCTTCAATACCCAGCGTATTACCAAAAAGACTGGCATCAAAACTTTCAGCAGTGTGGACGTGCAGTTCACCCCAATATAGATTCATATTGGGGTTCGGCGCTGCCTGATAAACCGCAGCCTGAGGAGTAGGTAACGCGATCTTACTGTCATCTTGCAGTGCCAGATCAAGAGCTGCTGCTTCCGGCCCGAATCTCTCAGCACCGTCTTGCAAAGGAATAACAATTTTAACAGTGAACACACCAACCAGCACAAGCAAGATAACCAGAAAACCTAAAAAAACTTTTTTAAACATAAGTAACCCCGTGCTTTTGCTCAAACGTTTTCCAGCCCGTCGAAATGCCCATAGCTTAAGCTTTGCACATAATCGTAACTATAGTAGGGGATAGAGATGAAGAGAAATCATATTCGGCCAACTTTGGCACGCGCCCTCTTTCTGCGGCTTTCATCCATGAGTTTGCAAAGGCAATAGGGTTCTTTAGCTGCCAGAGAACGAGGACGGGTACCTACATCAACAACGGGTTGAGAAACAGCAGTGGACAGATAATGAAAATTCGATACGCGTTATGCCTACACCTCAGAAAGATATTCATGACGGCATAAGGCGAGATGGCGGCGGCCGGATTGAACCGGCTACCGCACTTCTTGCGTTACTTTTTGCGTTAGTTAGTCTTCAAAGCCTAAGAAGGAAGTTGCTTCTGCAACACTTCTGCGCTCGGAAACTACCGCATTGGCCGGAAAACTGTCATCTGGCCAACCCAACGCAACAGCCTTCATGATCACCTGATCCTCAGCGATATTTGCATGCTCGCGTACCACTGGCGACTGCATAATACCCTGACTGTTAATCACCGCACCTAAGCCACGAGACCAAGCCGCGTTAACCAGCGCAGTTGTTACCGCACCACAGTCAAAAGCCGTGTCATCGCTGTCTGCCAACACTCGGTCATAAGTAATAATTACACAGACCGGCGCATCAAACTGGCGAAAACCGCGCAGCACCCAGTCCATGCGCTTCTCTTTATCTTCACGCTCAATACCCATAGCAGCAAACAATTGCTTAGCAACCCCAACCTGACGGTCGCGGTGTTGCCCGGCAAAGGCCTCGCCAATACGGAACTCACGAGAATGCGGCACACCGGCTACATTACGCTCGGTGTTACCGGCGCGAATGAGGTCTAAGGGTTCACCGGAGATGACAGTAAAATTCCACGGCTGGGTGTTCATCGAAGACGGCGAACGCATTGCCAGTTTCAAAACTTCTTCAATCAGTGCTTTCGGCACAGGGTCTGGTTTATAGCCTCTGACGCTACGGCGTCCGAGGAGGACATCATCAAACTGCATTTCGTAATTCCCTATGTGGATGACTCAATAGTTTACAGGAATATCCGGGGCGCAAAAATATGGATTATTGTCTAAAACTCTGCACGCGCGGATATTTGAAGGCTTGAATCTTCGATACACCGTTCGAATATTTTTATTATTCCATTGTTGATCGCGCAACCACCCCGCCCTGGCTCAGGAATCATTTAACTTGGCGCAATCGTCGTATCTCGCGGCTCACGAATTGGCATCACTAGCTTCTGCAACAATGTCGGTTCTGTCGGACCCGTACCGCACTCTTGCGTATCGCCATCTACAAACGTACCAAAGAGCCGATCCCAAATTAATGTTGCGCACCCATAGTTAGTATTGCTCTGCTCAAGCACCATAGAGTGGTGTCCAATGTGGTGTCTATTGGTGGTAAAAAACAGATCCATCCATTTGCTGCTCATATTTAGATTTGAATGCGCAATAGATGCTTGTGTGACTAAGAGAATCGTTGCACCAAGGGCCGCTTCCCCGACACCAAGAAGCATCCCTATAAGTGCCGCGGGCAAGGCCAAAAAAAACAGCTCTAGCGGATGGTTCAGACCAAAATTTAGCGCGTTTAACTGCTTAAAAGAATGGTGGGCGCCATGACCGGATATTCGCCAAACCACATTCCATTTGTGCTCAGCTCGATGAATCCAGTACCAAATAAACTCACTGGCAAGAAAAACCATAAATGCTTGAACTAATAACGGCCAACTATGGGGCCAAAAATCGAGGCCTGATAGGCTGCTTACCTGGCTAAGGGGGCCAGGCAGCTGATTGTTATAAAGCACCCCAACCATCGTTGAAGCAACAAAAAGCGTTACAACAAGCACCAGAGCGCCAAGTTTACTTAACGCCGCACTTACCCAAGCCGGACGTGCTGGGCGTATATATTCCAAAGTGCCGAGCACTACATGAAGACCAATAACCGTCCCAAAAAATATAAACGGTGAATCTGTGAGTAGCCACGCGCTTAAAACAGATATCAAGATTACGGGGTGCAGGGCATACTGAATGAACTTATCTAACATAGCTAAACCACTCTCCAAGTAAGTGCAAAATCAGTTTATGCCTTGCTGGAAAATAATGCGAGACACCTACATGCACCGTATTTTTGGCTTTTTCCTACTCTTCCTCTGCCCAGTTATGAGCAGCGCCAACCATGATAATTTGCAAATCGCCGAGTCGATTTTAGACGCTTTTTATACTTTTGACCAAAACAAATTAACCCAGTTTCTCGTGCCCAGCGCCGACGCAGATCGAGTGCTTTACTATCAAGCATGGGCACAAGCCGCTAACTACAAAATTAAGAACAGAAATCTCTGCGTTCACAATGCGAGCAAGGCGATTGTTTGCGCCGTTACTGTTAACGATGATTTCGGTCAAACAATGGGCTATGTAGCCACCGACACGTTCACAATGACCATCCAAGAAAACAAAGTTTCTGCGATCAGCTTTGTGGGCGATGATCCGCCAATATTCCAGCAACTTTTTGCGTGGATCGCAAAAAATAAACCTCAGGTGCTTAGCGGGCCATGTAAAGATTTATTCAACGGTGGCAAAACGCCGGGGGATTGTGCACGCGCCGTGGTCGCCGCTGCTAAAGAATTTATGGCACTTTAAAATACATAACGCCACCCGATTAGTGGACCCTGAAATGTTTCGCTGTCGCACTTCTACAGCGTAGCATTGACGTTGGCATTGATCGATGTCACCGAGATGGTGCCCTATGAGAACTAACCTCAGCGATCAAAGCATCCACAATTGTGAGGGACAACGTTGATTTTATGTGGACGAAAACAACGACCAAGAAAACTTAATTTTCACCACCTAGGCCTCACTCCTTCTTGGCCTTGGAGGTGCGGGAAAACTCCCCCCCTCAATGATTCTCCCTCCAAGGGACCTCAGGCTTCGTGCAACATTGCCTGAGCGGTTACAATAGAAGCGTCGCGTCAATGATCAGCGCTGAGAAGGCTGCACTTTTTCCGGCTCATTTCACCACTAAAAACCTTCGTATTGCAGTGAAGCTCTACCAGAATGGCAAAACTGCTAGCCCCAGGTGAATTAAGCATTCGCACAATTACAATTTAGGGTTGCATAGCCATGTAGATGACGTGGCTAATATGTGATGTGCTATAGAAGCACCTGTCGGCGTCCCCGCAAAAACCAGACAATGATGAACCTAGACCACACAAACCACTTTCATAAGAGTCCGCTTTAGACTACCGCCTAATCGGAATAAATATCAGAGGACTGATTGGGATATAACGCGTGGCCCCATGATCAAGGCGCTGGGCGTTCCGATCGTGTCGCATCTATCGAGTCACCGATGAAAGATCGCCGCCCAGAACTGCTGGCGTCTCACAGTATGTGGTGAGTATGTATCGTTGATGATCTTTTACCCGCTGCGAGAGCACTTTCGCGATGCCTGGCAGTTCCGAATTGGCCGCAAAGAATTTCAACATGCCCTGATTTTGCTTGGTCACCGGCATAATCTCTGGCGGCGTCGCCATAACGCTCATACCCATCGTCGCCCAATAAATGTCGGCTGCCGAAAGTGAATCGCCTACAAGATATTTTGAACCGCGCTCGGCTTGCTGCTTGAGGCGAGTGTCGATCAAAGTGATTACCTCAGCAATTTTGGCTGGCGCTGCGGCGCTCGCTTCATCGCTGTATCCGTATTTTCGGCCCAAAGGGCCATCAGACAAGATCCGCATATTCCAAAGCAAGCCGTCTTCTGCCAAGACCACAGCACATAAACCAAACATATCGACTCGATGTGCGTAATTTTCAGGAATCAGCGCTGGACTGCTCAAACTGCCAATGTTTTCAGCGAGCGCCAGTTGTTCTATCCAAACATTTCTTGGTCGCTCATCATTGTGAAACATAGTTGGCAAGCCAGTCTGCTTTGTGAGTTCATACAAACGCGTCTGTCGGTCTTTGCCGGTTTTTTTGTCGACACCCATCATTGGGTGGAGTGCCCTGATGATCGGAATGTCTTTTACGAAACAGATATTCTTAAGCGCTTCTGCATATAACGCTTGGACGCCGGGTATGAAGGTTATGCGTGTTCCCTCGGTCATCTGCGCAGCTTCGTCAAGAGAGATAAAATGTAGGCTGTTTGGCGTGTTTTCGTTTGTCATTTTTTTGTCTCTGTTGGGTTTCTGGTGGATTCAAATTCATTGCCGCTATTGACGCCCTTACCAAGGCGCACTCAGCGTTCGTAAGCAGAGGTGGCATGCGGTTGGGACCAAATTAGCTGAGATGCGTGCCTTTCGTCCACTTACTTTCCACTTAGAAGAAGGCGCATTAGCAGCGCAGTACCATCCTACGCTGGGTATACCCAGCGCACGTTATGACAGCAGGTTTGAACGTCTTAGCTTCCCAGTTTTAGCGCTAGTTTCTGTCTACCATATCCTTCTCCAGCCGGGGCCAGGTCAATAAGAAAAACAGTGAACTTGCAATATATAAAAGCGCCATGATAACCATCGCCGACTGTAAGCTCTGGGCGTAGACCTCACCGCAGACACTCTGCAGGTTTCCGCTTAACTCTCCGATAACGCGCGGATGGCACTGGTTTCGAGTCAGTTCCTCTACTGCAACGCCAAGTTCAGCCACGCCATTGACAAAGAAAATATCCGAGATTGCTCCGATAAAAAGAGGACCAAATCCGTAACCGATGAGGTTGACAACGAACAGCAGCACTGCTGTCGCGGTGGCACGAACACGCATGCTCACCACGCCTTGGCCAATGGTGTATTGGGCTGCAAGATATCCGTACTTCACGAATCCAGCGATGATCAAGCCGATGGCGGCATAGAGTAGATTCTGTGTAGTAAAGGCAAACACATAAAATGGGACCGACAAAGCCAACCCCGCAGCAGGCAGCCAGGCAATGGCGCCCGGGTGTTTTTTGTAAAGTTTTGTTGCAAGCCAACCTGTAAAAAACGTGCCGATGGCAGATGACAACGACACGGGTGCGTTGATCCAAATGGCTGCTTCACCAGCGGTGATTTCGTGAGCCCGAACAAGAAAGATGGACTGGAACGAGGAGATTCCGTAGCCGCAGAAAGCAGCGACAGTGGCGCCACCCGTCATTAGCCAGAAAGCGGGCTTCGTGGTCAGTTCGCTGACCGCCTCGCGAAACGTCACTTCTTCTTTGGACTGCGTGCCAGTTGGATCTGTGTAACCGCGTGGCGGCTCTTTCACAGTCAATTTAAACACAGCGGCAAGCAACAAGCCCGGTAGGCCGACGACAAAAAACGCCGTTCGCCAGTCGAACGCATCAGTCACCCAACCGCCGATTAGATTGGCGAACATGGTGCCGAGTGTTACGCCCATGGCGTAGACGCCCAGCGCCTGAGACCTGTCACGCGGCGCATAATAGTCTGCGATTAACGAGTTGGCCGGCGGTGTACAGCCTGCCTCGCCAATGCCTACGCCGACGCGACACATCAACAAAATCCAGAACGCGCCAATGGTGACCGAGCCGACAGTGACTTCGGTTGCCAGCCCACATAGCGCTGTCATGAGAGACCATAGAGCAACGCATACGGACATAATCCACACGCGGTGAGCTTTATCGGCATATCGAGCCAGAGGAAGACCCACAATTGTGTAGAGAAGGGCAAAACCGAAGCCAGTCAGGAGACCGAATTGGGTATCGGAAATACCTAGTTCCGGCACCAGTTCAGGACCGACCACGGCTAGTAAGCCACGGTCGACAAAGTTCATAATGTAGATCAGCGTTAGGGCTGAAAGCACATAGGTTCGATAACGTTGCGTCCCGTACCCTGTGATTTGATTGATTGCTTCACCTTGTTTAGAAGGGGTTACTACTATCATAAATGGCTCTCTTCAAAAAGGGGCAGCTATTAGCGATGACGCCGACTGAAACAGTTTCAGTTAGCTTTATCTGGCGTATGAAAGGCAAGAATATACAAGTATCTCCTACAACCGGCAACGTTCTGATCAATGGGGTAGAGCAAAAATTACAACTAGCTTTTACTCGGCTCCCACCCTCGCCTCATTCAGCACCCACTACATCTCGCCGAGACTGAGCCCAACGAGGTGCTAATCCTAGTCTTTGCCGAAATTACTTATCATTCGGATCTTCAATAGCAAGGCCCTCTGCCAGCCAGTAAAAAACAATCGCACCACACAAAATAAGAATGAATAGATGAATTCATGAATAACTCTGTTCGGTAACCAACGAATATCGACCTCTGCGATGCCCTTCTTTGGTCACCAGGCCTTTGTCCACAAGTAGCTTCAATTGGTTGCTTAAATTAGTTAGGAAGATAGTTTCAGAGTAAATATGATTCATCTTTTAATACTGTTCACTCGATGTTTGGGGGTCTGACAGCAATCCCAAAATACGATAAACCGAAGGCATCTACCTTTAGTGAACTCTCGCCAGCAATATGTCTGCCTCGTCGACAGTAAACCGACCCCAATCAAATAGCAGATTAATTGAGAAATCCCTAATTAAACGCCATTGGCCCATTAGCCGGGCGTCATCGCCATTTCGCGAGTACCTCAAGACATCGTCGACAGAGGCTGCTATTGCCGTGGAGCCCATCACAATCTCGATTGGTGTCTGGTCGAAGTCTTTCACTCGCTTATTAGAATGATGCGCCGCCACCAAGCCTGACCCAGTTTCGCTAGCTGTGGCGATTAATTCAGCACAAGATTTTTACTCGGTGTCATAGTTGCCTTGTTAAGCGCCTTGATTACTACCTTGATCATTTACGTTAAGCTGACCAAGGCCAAGAAGCCGTGCGTGCAATAAACGGAGAGAGTCATGCAGAACAAAGTACTGATAGTTGGCGCCAGTGGTTTGGTGGGTACCGCTGCAGCCGTTAGCTTTGCGCGCGAGGGTTGGCAGGTAATCGCGGCATCGCGGCGCCGTCCGAAGCTGCTGGATCAGGCAACTATTGATTTTGTGGCTATGGATTTACAGGACAAAGACGCCTGTACCGAGGCCTGTGCGAAGCTTCGAGGCATTACCCATGTGGTTTATACCGCGGTTTTCGAACTTCCGGGACTCGTTGATGGTTGGTCTGACCCCGTGCAAATCAGCACCAACGGAAAGATGCTGGAGAACCTCCTTGATGCAGTAACGGTATCCAACCGCTTGCAGCACGTCACGCTACTTCAAGGTACTAAGGCTTATGGTGCCATGGTGGGGCCAATGCGAATTCCAGCGCGCGAGAGTCAGCCCCGGGTTGAACACCCAAATTTTTACTGGCTACAAGAGGACTTTTTACGCGACCACGCCAAGTACCATGATTATACATTTACCATATTGCGGCCGCAGATGATTGTAGGCCCCAACCATGGCGTCGTGATGAATCTTCCGCCAGTGATTGGTGTCTATGCTGCTCTGCGCCAAGAAGAAGGATTGTCGTTAGCCTTTCCAGGAGGCGTAGATCGAGCCCTAGAGGCTGTAGATGTGCGTTTGGTAGGAGACTCGTGCCTATGGGCGGCAACCCATCGATGCGCTCAGGGTGAAACCTATAACTTAACCAATGGCGAGGTTTTTAGCTGGCGAGACATGTGGCCCGCAATTGCACAAACGTTAGAAGTGCAACTGGGCGAAGATGAATCGTTATCGGTAGCGGACTACGTAACGGAGCGAGAACCGCTTTGGCAAAACGTCGTTGCGAGGCATAACCTAGCCCCCAATACGCTTGAGCAGATCGTCGGCGAATCTCACCACTACGCAGATTTGTGTTTTGCTCATGGTGCGAGCGAGCCAACGCCTCCGATTTTCGTTAGTACCGTCAAAATCCATCAGGCAGGATTCACTCAGACCTACGATAGCGAGAAGAGTTTTTGCTATTGGCTTAGCGATCTTCGAGCACGCCGCATAATTCCCTAGCCAGTTGTCTTTATTCCGCAACGACAACTTGCGTTTCTCCATTTGCGAGGACGCAAATGGTTTGACCGCTAACAACGTGGATTGCTCTACCTAGTTGAAAAAGCCAACCAAACAAAGCCTAAACACGGCAAAAAATACAAAACCAGTTGATTTGCGCATGAAACTCTGTCGTACCAACTTTCCGCTAAAAACTGTGAGCAGGCACTCGCGGCCGCCATCGCAGGTTTTAGAGCGCTATGCCATTGAGATCAACTTCTGCATCACGCTTGTCACGTCGTCGGCTAGAAACATATCGGTAATAGGTGCGCCACCCATTATCGGTTTTAACAAGTTTGTCGTAGTAGCTGCCAGTTGACGTTAATCCCTTGCCAATTAGTGCGACGATGCGAAAACGAAGCTCAACGACATGTTCATCCGATTCGGCATAAATATTGGTCATCATGTGGGTCCGGGGGTGTGCGGCCTCAGATTCCATAAAGGCCTTGATGTCGTCGAGCCCTTTGCAGACCCGAGAACCGACGCTTGTTAGATCGAATACAGCATCCTGTGTGAATACGGTATCGAGTTTCGCCCAATTTCGATCATCGATCGCGTCTCCATATCGACCAGGAAGCTCGTGAATCTCAACACGATCAGCAGTTGTCAGAAAATACGCCATAGAAACTGTGTCCAGCCTATTTTAACGAAATTAGAATGCATTGATCTTAAAAATGACGAACGAAATTTGAACTCGCTCACCAAATTAAAAAACTAAATCGCCGAAACCTTTCAGCCCCCAACGAACACAAAATAAACTACATTCGTTGTTCTTCAAACACAACCTACGCATAAGAACAGGTCAGATGAGTATCGCATTACCTTTCACCGAGCTAGGCATACCTCGCTAGAGAGAATTAAAGCGACGATTTTAGAGTTGCCCTACACAAATTAATTCTTAAATGGAATATATTCAATGCAAAATATTCTTTGGACGCACCAATGATTTAGATGTCTAATGAAACCTAGACAGCACGAAATAGCTTAGACAAATATAGGACAATGGCATGATTGATCAACTCACTGCGAATGCAAACCGTCAGCAAGCAGAGGACACGCAAGAAGTAAAACGAAGCCTCCCACTACGCAGAGTAGATGAACATGCTTCAGAATTTGAGCGTTCTAGGCAAGCAAGTAAAACTTGGTCAATGGGGCAAGATTAACAGCCCACCCAACAGGAAATTAAGGACTGGTGGCTCGAATAGTTTGCTCCAACCCTTTTTTTTATCGGAGAACCGATGCCGACCAAAGAACAGGCTTAGATGTCAAAGCAACTTTTGATTTGCATAAGCCTAGGCTCTGCTTCGTTAAGCGAGACTTCTTTCCGACCGGGATGGCTGTAGGGTCTACTGATCCAGCTAATGAACACAAGGGCGAAAAGTTAAATCAGTAGTCATCGTTTTGATCAGTGAAGGGTTTTCGTAAGATCGTAAATGTTAGGTATGAACGGCTTCAACCTTTCCAGCAAAAAAAGACCGGATTCGTAAAAAAATGAGCGAGGGCGTAAAAGCTCTTGTGCGACTATCCTGCAATTCAACTTAGCAATGCTCACAAACTCTAAATTACATGTGGCCGAACTTAATGAGTTTTTTAGCAACCTCGATTAGTTCACTTTTCGTGGATCTCACAAATTTGTGTTTCACGTTTAGATAATGACCATTTTTTTCTCTAGTCTGCCCTATAGGCTTTATATTTCTGCCTAGTTCCAAATGATCATTTAGGCCGAATTTTAGTTTTGTGTCACTAGGTAATTCTCTTGACCGGACGAGCGTCCCGGAAAAATTGTCCCATAGTGAAAAGCAAGAACCAAAGTTTATATCTTGATGGTAAACGCTGTGGTGAATCTGATGCTGCGTTGGACTAATAAACAACCCTTCCAAAGGCCCAAAGGATAGGCGCACATGAGAATGCCTCAAATTAGCGGCAGCCATATTAAAAACAAAGCCTAACGCGTCTACCCCCAACAATTCTAAAGCGTTAAGTTGCCCTTTGAACAACCAAATGAAAATACCTGCTACTAACGAGAAGACGATAAATCCTCTCGCAGAATACACAATACTCTCTATAGGATGAACGCGAAAAACCGTAAATGGAGTGAGTACTATGGCGCTATGGTGGACCCTGTGCATTCTCCACAACAGCGGCCACCGGTGCATCTCTCGATGGAGAAGAAAGCGGCTAGCGTCATCCGCTAAAAATAGTGTTCCGCTAAATAAAATTGCGACGAATAACCAGGAAAAAGAGACAATCTGAACATCACCCACGTTAACCTGCAAGAATGCACCAACAATGAGTGCCCCGCTTAATCGAGCACCTAGCGCTGGTATGATAAGCGAAGTGCGGATCAGACTATTAATAAACATCAGGGCATAGTCAACCAGTGTGGATCGGTTAAACCAATAGTGGGGATTTGTGAGAGCTAGCAACTGTGATCGTGGATCAAACGATCGTCGTTGATAAGTGGTAGCGAGAGAAGCGATTAAAATCGCCGTAAAGGCATAACCCCAGTAAATTCGTTTGCCGGGGTCTAAAAAAAATTGCAGAGGCCCAGTTATACCCTCCATATTAAACTCGGCACTCTACGTTCGACCTTGTCTCCTGCTGCCAGTGCGGGACGGAGCATTGCCCTATAAGAATGTATATCTAGCACGCAAGATCAGAGTCCGAGGTAGGTTCGGTCTAGCGCCGAAAGGTCGGTGCGAAACAATCGCTCTGTCATCAGCAGCATTACGAGCCAGCAATTGCAGAGAAAAAGGCTCTGAAATGAACCATGTCAAGCCTAGATCTACGACTGTGTAATCTTCAGCGTGAAGATCCGATTGGATATTACTTGATCCTGGCTCTTCTCGCATTTTAGATTGGTATTTTATACTGGCAGACAACTCCCATGAACTGTTAGTCAACCTAGCATCTACGTTTGCCATGTGCTGTGGTAGGTAGGGCAACTCATCCCCGGCTCTAACGATACCAAATTGAGAAAATGTCGAAAGGAAACTGTCCTGAAACTCAGAGTGTGTATATGTGTAGGACCCCTTCAGTGAGAACGAAAACTCCTCTCCTAGCGGCATAGAATAATCTAGCATCGTTTCGAGGCCATATATTTCTACAGCACCACCACTGAATTCATCGCCAGGTTGGCAACCAAAATCACTGATACGGCAACGTCCTAATAAATTGCTGTAGTCACTAAAGAAGCCAATGGCTTCGGCAAACAATTCGCCGCGTTGGAATCGGAGACCCGCTTCGTAATTAACGCTCTCTTCTGCACTAACGCCACTCGAACCGGGACCCGAGGGGGAAAACCCTCGATGCACGCCAGCAACGAAACTGTATGAATCATTCCAAGGGAAAAACACACTCACTCCAGGAGAGGTTTCTTGTTGGTCATTCGCAGACTCTACACCGATCAGTAAATTATCAACCGATCCAGAAATATCTTCGTGACGAACACCCAAGGTTACCAGCATGCGCTCGAACTGAAAGTCGTTTGAGAGATAAATAGAATAAGCGTCTGTCTCTGCATGATTAACCACCTTAGGGTCGCGGGTCACACCGTCAAAAACAAGCTGGCCACTGCGCATTAAGTAACCTCTCTGCTTGTGTTCTCGATCTACTTCGTCGTAGTGGTAGCGAATTCCACTGGAAAGCGTTTGATTTATCCCAAACAGCTTATGATCTAAATTCATACTTAACTGCAATCCAGACGACATAAATTCCCGATCATTATTTGTAACATCAATAGTGTCGGCAGCAACACCAGTGGAGTCCACGGCACCCGTCAAAACTAAGTACTGATTACCGTAAAACTTCGGGTTGGCTAAAATTTTCTGAGTAGCGGTGCCTGACAAGAGACCATCAAACTTGTTCCAGGCGCGCTCGAACTCGTTGCGATAGGCTTTTACATTAACCTGCAGTCCTTCGTTGATGCTTACACCATAGTTAACTTGTATTAACCGGTGTTTGCTTAAAAAATAATCTAACGAAGACGCTCTATATCGGCGGTCAGGGTTGGAACTAAAGTCCGCGTCTGTCAATCCTAAGTAGGTCTCGTCAGAATTTTCGTCAGCGTACCCCACCTTAAATGTTACAACTTGATGAAGTTCCGTTTTAGGCTGCCATTTCAATTTAACGTTAATATCGTTTCTCTCGAAACCGCTATCGTCGCCTCCATCTAACTGCTTGAATCCATCGCTTTGATATCGTAAAAAGTCGACTAGAACGCCGACGCTCTCAATAGGTTTTGCCACAAAACCCTCCATTTTTGCGTAGGCATCGGAACCATAGCTAAGGTCGACCTCCCCCTGAGATTCATCAGGTACATCTGCGGTTACAAAATTGATGGCTCCACCGACTGTATGGGGACCATACTTTATTGCCGAAGGGCCTTTAAGCACTTCTACCGCGCTCATCCTCGCAACATTTGGGACGTAATAGGCGGCGGGTGCGGAGTACGGTGCCGGGCCGATTAGAACGCCATCTTCCATCATGGTTATCTTTTGGCTTCTGTCAGTCGTTGCTCCTCTAATACCGATATTTGGCCTCAGACCGTACCCGTCTTCTTCGCGGAAATAGAGGCCAGGAACTGACGCAAGTATCTGATTCAAGTCAGTCTGATCTTGCCGATCCAAATCCTCTTTATCGATCACACTGCCAGAACCCGCTACTTTCCGCGCGTCCTCTTTTGTCCCAATAACTAGCACTTCTTCAATTATTTGCCCGGCATGCACGCCGTAAAAAGAGCTGAACATCAACGCGGTCGCACTACCCACCATTAAAAATGTTTGTTTCATTATTCTAGTCATTATCTGATTGAACCGAACCTGGCAAGTTAACTTCTAGGACAGTTACAAATTCTATTTTCAAGACGTCTGTAATCCTTTTCATTAAACCCGTTAGCGCGCACGCACTGTAGTTTGTGGACTGCGTGTCTGGGCTAACATATGAATTAGTGCACTGTGTTTCAGTTGCGGAGTCGTTTATTGCCGTCGCCTGATCAAATATAGAAACAGTAGCGGCATCTATATTAGCGAGCGCAGCATCTGTTTTCTCGAGGAGACTAGCCGTCACATCTGCATAACCACGCTCGGTAATTAAATCATCTAAGCCTTTCCCATCCCCCGCGGTAAAAATCGATCGAAACCCTTGAAGGTTATTCTTAATGGCAGCAGAAGACGTTTCGGTATACGGAAACTCTACTAAACTCGCGCAAGAAAATGAGGAGCACTCTTCCTTTACCCCTGTTGGAATTCCTACTTTTCGATCCTTAGCTTCCTTGTCCATGTGAACAATAATCACGTCCGTTAGGGCCTGTAGAGATGCGCCTGCATTACCTTCACTTACAAACGTTGCCCTGTAATCGTTGCCTGACGCCTGCCAACTCGTGAGCACCGAGGACGCTGCAGATGCAACATCGGATGCTAGCTTCGATGCATAAGTGCAACGCTGCGTCTTTTTATCTGTAGAGGAAAGTTCGTCCCAAGATGAGGTTTCGGTTATTTGAGGAGCGCAACTTGTAGTTAAAGTCGTATTGAAAAGAAGATACTCGATAGCGCCCAGGCCGCGCTGGTTAGAAGAGCGAGCGCTAAGATCAAAATTAGCGTCAGTTTGAGCCACTACCGCTCTATCAATAGAGCATTCGCCAAGATCTACATTCGCATAAGAGTGGATTCGGTTTCTTAACGTGTCGTCGTTATTCGCGATTGGCCCGACAGCATGCGATTCCGTTTTTTGCATCGCAGTCACTGCGTCTTGCCAAACTATTTTCATCGCGCTTTGGGCTGCAGCCTCGCCCGCTGAACCGATCGCTGAACAATAAGAATCTACACCCGAGGAAGCCGATAGAGCAGAGGTAGCCGTGGAAAGCGCTGTATAATTCGGGATCATTACTTTGTCAGCAATATCTACAAGCATTCCAGCCAAATCAAAGTCGTCTGATGAACTTGAGGGCGTTGAGGCCGCAGGAGTTGAAGCGGCTGGGGTCGAAGCTACCGGAGTTGAGCTTGAACCGCCCCCGCCTCCACCACAACCAGTGAGAGCAATAGCGCCAGCAATAAAAATCACTTTACTTAGATCTATATTTAACATTCCGAAAACCCGTTTTTTTGAAGTCCTAAAACAAAGAAGGCAAAGAACGTAGCGTTCTTTGCCCCCATAAGCTGAACAAACTATCGAAGCTAAAGCCTCGATAATAAGCACTTTACCAAACAGCTACTGTAGCCTCTGGGAAGCCGTACGCAGTTGCGAGTTTTTCTTTCGCAGCATCTAGCGTCACGACATAAGCTGCAAGAGCTTCATCAGCAGTGCCTGTTGCTGCCACCCCGTTTTGGCTACCATCTGCCAACACTGGCGCATCGCCCATATCCGAAAGAATCTTCTTCAGATCTGCTAAAGCAGTAGTGCTCGCGTGGAAAGGTGAGTCCGGGCTGAACTGAAGACCCAAAGCAAATCCCTTCATCTCGCTCCAGTGCTTAGCATAGTCGGTAAAGTTCTTGGCATTTGCGTACTGGCCATTTGAGATCTTCGCAATATCGTCCGTCACATCATTGACATAATGTATAACGGTTGCAGCGATACATTTTTCAACAGCTAAAGCTGCCGCTTTCGCCTGAGCAGTAACGACTGCTGCCTGAGCGGTGCTGAGAGTGCCAGCGACTGTAGCCTCGCTCAATACATGCCGGCCGAGCAAGAATGCATCAAACGCCTCTTTTGAAAGGTTGGTGTCCCCTATTCCATCACCATTAGCATCTTTACGATCTCGCTTTGCACAGTTTTGAGATAGAGCCAAGTTGACTTCCGATCGCACGTCAATACTTCCATCAGAGTTTGCATCGTTATACCCATTTGCCCAGCCAGTTCTTGACGCCATAAATCCTGTGCCAGGAGTCTTGCCTACAGCCTCATCATCCGTGAAATCATTGTTATTACGAGCCGCGCCGTAGTATCCAAAAGCCTCATCCCAATTATGCTCTCCGCCAGCATAAGCCTTAGTGCCTTCTTGAGTAAGCTGGTTGGCGAAATCAGCTTTTAGATAGTCATTGCTCAATTGAGAAAAGTTTACCGCACCTAAAAGAAATTTCTGCAGTAGCTGGCGTAGGTTTCGACCATTTGCATCGACCTCCGTTCCCTCTGCAAGCTCAATAGTAGCTGGGCCGTCTGGAGTAGGTACCGAAAAGGAAGTTCCATCCGTGGACTCGACTGCTAGTCTATTTATCAGATGATTCACCAACTCAATAGGTAGCGGAGTGGAATCCATCCCTTCCGCCCAGCCAAAGAACTCGTCATTGATTAATTTGGTGGTTTCACCACCACCTGCGCCGTTGCCTCCAGCAATCTTACCATTGAGGTTTTTGCCAGTGCTGACGTCTCCAAACGTGGGCCCAGGAATAACAGTTTCGCCGCTGATGGTATAGCCGTGTGCTACTGAATCAACAGCCTTGTCATTACCGGTGACGTAAAGATCCATGGAAGCAGTTACCGCAGCGACGGTTTGCCCAGCATCTTCCGTAATCCCTTCCGCGGTCCTAACCAAACCTAATATAAGCAACTGACGTGCAGTTTGACCTGTATAACTTACTGAATCCGCCGCAGAGCTATCAAATGCACTGATAAACGGTCCGTAAACTGTTGGGATTGCCGTGTCGCAAGCGTCACCAGTACCGTCGCCGTCTTTGTCGGCTTGGGTAGTATTTGCTGTGGCAGGACAGTTATCAGCATTATCCCCCACGCCGTCGCTATCTGAGTCTTTAGTTTCAGCGGCGTTTGTTGCAAATGCATCTGTCGCGTTTGCTACACCGTCTCCGTCCGAATCCTTGGACATGTAACTATCACCACCGCAACCGGATAGCATTAGAACCGCACAAGCTACTAATCCCAGCGACCGATTGACAGCGCGGGTATTGATCTTGGCCTCAAAAATCTCTTTTAAAATGTACATAATCACACCTATCTTTTTTTCGTAGCGTTCGACAAAATTATGTCGATATCAAAATTTTTTGGTCGCGAGACCGGATTTTTAGTCGGTTGTTATGCGTATGGGAAGGAGATTAAACGAATCCCGAATATGAAATTTCCTTTGTTCAGGTTCGCCACACGTAAAAGCTGAAGCTTTTCTCGCACGCTTACAATCGAGGAGTAAATTTTAACGTTAATACTAACACGAATGCAAATCATTCTTATTAAGATTATTTGTCAAGTCAATCCAAAAAGACCGCTTAACTCAATGACAGCATATTTGCTCACTACGTAAGCGAGCGTTGAGTCTGCAAGATGCTCCAGCAACACGGATTCACGCTCTCACACAAGCGAAATAGTGGGCTTAGAGCTATATGTGAAGTATTGAAATATCGAAGTGGTAGCTACGGGTGGACTTGAACCACCGACCCCAGCATTATGAATGCTGTGCTCTAACCAGCTGAGCTACGTAGCCACGGTCCCCGACCGGCTTATCGGGGGAGACGAATTGTCCTTACACCATCCTTTCTTGTCAATCCGCTAACGAAGCAATCTTCGCTTTTCGCCATCCTCTGAGGTCATTGAGCAAAAAAATTGCCTGCAAACTGTCTAATTCGTTGATTTTCAACACCCGTTCAGCCAATGCGCCTTGATTAAGCAACTGCCCTCGCAAAGTTCCTGGCAACAATCCACAGCTTACCGGCGGGGTAAAAAGTTGGTCTTCAAGGCGATAAACAACATTCGCAATGTCCGACTCTGTAACCTCCTCGGCTTGATTAAACATCATCGGCTCAACGCCTTCCGGCACCTCACTGCGCGCTCGCTCATAGGCGCTTCGATCTGTAGTTTTGTGCTGTAGCAGTGGATCATCTGCTTGAATTGGTGTCTTACACAGCGCTATTAACTGCTCTGGTAACTGATCCTGAGCCTCCATAGTAGGCATTTCCTGATTCAACGCTCTGCCAGCAAAACGTTGACATGCGACGGTAAAGGCACCGGCACCACTTAGGGTCAGCCTCACCCGTTGAGGGCCGTGAACTTCAACCTTCTTTACAGCAGCCTCCAAACTGGATTTGGCCTCTGTCTCAACAAAGGCAATACCAAAGAAGTTGGCGCTGTCCTGCATTCTGCTTAGGTGTTGCTCAAGCAAGCTAAAACCTGTCTCTGGGTCCCAGCCTAATGTTTCAAACAATGCAAAATCTTCCGCTGTTTTCACGTTGTTTAATATACGGGTCTTTGCCAGTACTTCGGCATATTCTTCCTCCGCCACGGAGTCCCAGACAATGCCTCCACCAGCACCGTAGGTTGCCTGACCGGTTTGTTGATCTATCCATGTTGTACGTATGGCGATGCTGAACTGCGCTTGGCGCTTGGGAGCAATGTAGCCAATGGCACCGGTGTAAATTTCCCGTGGGGTTTTTTCTCGCTGCGCGATGCTCGACATAGCCGCGCGTTTGGGTGCGCCGGTAATAGAGGCCGCGGGGAATAATTGCTTAAAAATTTCAGTCACCGAAGCATCGGTTTCAGCCTCAATACTTGAGGTCATTTGCCAAACTGTGGGGTAGCGCTCTAGCGCAAACAATTCACTGACTTTAACGCTGCCCGGCCTGGCCACCCTGCCTAGATCATTTCTGACCATGTCTGTAATCATTAAATTTTCAGCTTGGTTCTTTTTTGAATCGGCTAGCCAAGTTTGCTGCGCTTTATCTGCTTGATCATTTTGCCCACGCTGGGCGGTGCCCTTCATTGGTCTTGAAATGAGTCGCTGATTATCTAGATGAAAGAACAACTCTGGAGAGCCAGAGGCGATGACAAATTCGTCAGTTTCGATATACGCACCTTGAGGTGCTTCTAAACCGATGCTCTGAAAGTGTTCCCAAGGGCTGCTGACGCCGCCGCGTAAGCGCAAAGTATGATTGATTTGATAAACGTCTCCGGCTGCAATCTGCGCTCTAATCCTTTCAATGTCTTGCCAATAATCCGCATGCTGAGTATCTAAACACCAGACTTCAGCACTTAGGCTTAAAGGTGCTTCCGGTTGGTAGATATCTGAATCAGCAAAGAGGCCGAAATAGACTAATGGCAGCTTCCCGGGCTTATGTGTAGTTAAAGAAGGATCAAAACCACTGGCGGCTTCATAACTGACAAACCCTACAGCGATCAAATTTTCAGCATTTACTCGTTGTTCCACCGCCTTAAGCATTGGTTCAACTTCGTCTAAAGTCGTCGCAAGCAAAACATCCACAGGGTTGTTGTAGGATCGCCACTGAGCGGAAACGGGGTTATATAGAAGGCAACGTTTGATCATAATTAGGGGTTGCCGCACCATCGAAGCTAAAATTTGAGACACAAGTTTATTCCTTTCATCAACACATTCCAGCCTAAAGCCAGTTCTGTCTAGAAAAAAATTTGTTAAAGGCGAGAGCTGCCCAGGAGTGACCGTAGCGCATTAGGGTAGAAGAACTCACCTTCATCGTGAACTATCCTCGTGGAACGAAATCCAAGACTTCTCTAATCTACCGCTTCAAATAAAGGATATCGATTTAATGAAGTTCAGTTGTACTAGCATATCAAAGAACGCCGCCTCTACGGTTTGTGTCGCCCTGCTTTCCACCCTGCTTGCCACCCAGTCTTTTGGCGCGCTAGCCGATGCTAACAATGAGGTGCCCAACAGCAATGATGCAAAAATTGAGGAGGTGCTTGTACTAGCCAATCACCTGCCTACAAATGCTAACAACGTAGGCAGCAGTATTAGCAGCATCAACACGAGCGATTTTGCGCGCCAAGCTACCTTTGATGTCAGCCAACTACTGCGCACAATACCCAACATGTCAGTTAACCGTGCAGGGCCACTTGGCGCATTAACTCAAGTCAGAATTCGCGGTGCCGAGGCGAATCACACGCTGGTATTAATAGATGGCGTTGAGGTTAACGATGTAGGTAATGGTTCGGAATTCAACTTCGCTCATTTAGCTGGGGCTGACATTAGCCGCATTGAAGTTTTGCGCGGTCCACAAAGCGCTCGCTTTGGCGCCGATACTATTGGCGGCGTCATTGGCATATTCACTAACCAAGCAATCCAACCTGGTGTAAAGACCAACGTAAACCTTGAGTCCGGAAGTTTCAAAACTCGCTACGGCAGTGCGGGCGTATCCGTCGCGCAGCCCCAGGGCGAAAACCTTTGGACTAGCCAACTCAACGTTAGCAGGATGATCAGCGATGGTTACAGCGCATCAACGCTTGGTAACGAGAATGATGGTTTTGAAGATTCTAGTGCGCGCGGTTCACTTGGCTACCGATGGGGCGACGCAAGCCTTGTTAAGATAACTTTAAGTCAGACGGAATTAGATACCCAAGGTGACGAGCAAGACTTCGACTTTCCATCTACCGCAACCCAGGGCTTGGTCATTGATGCAGATCAAAACAACGCCTCTAAGCAGCGATTTGCCAACCTTCTTTTGCAAACCGAATATTTTGGTTGGCAGCAACAGATGAACATTAGCGAAAGCAAAAACCGCTCTAGATTCTTTGACACCGGCACTTTAGTCAGTGGTCTCAACGGCGAGCGCAATAAGGTGGACCTGCAAACCAGCAAGCTTGTCCAAGTTGGTGACTTAACCCATTCATTGCTGATTGGTGCTCAATATGAAGGCCGCGAATTTGAAAACATTTATCCAACCATTGGCGGCGCTAATTATAAAGCCAAAGATCGCCAACAAAGTCTGGCAGGGGAATATGTATTGCAAACCCCTAGCCGATCTATTGCTCTGAGCGTTAGAGCCGACGACAACCAACGCTTTGATAACGCCACCACATCTAGAGTGACACTCAGTCAAAATCTGCCGCAAAACTTCCGCCTGCATAGCAGCTGGGGCCAAGGTATAGTTAACCCTACGTTCTTTGAGTTGTTCGGCTTCACCCCCAATAGCTTTACTGGCAATCCAAACCTACAGCCTGAAGAATCTACAAGCTGGGACTTGGGCTTATCTGGCAGTCTTTTGAGTGAACGTGTTGATTTCGACCTCACCTACTTCTCTGCAGACCTAACCAATGAAATTGAAACCGTATTCGATATGACTACTTTCACTTCATCGCCTGCAAATCAGGCTGGCAATAGCCAGCGCCACGGTTGGGAAATGAGCATGGGCGCTGGGATTAACGAGCAACTGTCACTCGCCGCTCATTGGAACTTTTTGCACAGCCGCGACCCTGATGCACGCGAGGAAGTTAGACGCCCAGAGCAAAGCGGTAGCGTCAGCCTTCACTACGTGACCACTAATGATCAAGGCCGCCTAAGCTTGCAGGTATTGCACAACGGCAAAGCCCAAGACAGCGAATTTATCTTTAGCACGACCCAAGACAGAGTCACTCTGGCCGGCTACACGCTAGTTAACCTGACCGCAAGCTATGATCTGAAACCAAACGTCACACTATACCTACGCGGCGAGAACCTTTTGGATGACGACTACCAAGAAGTGTTTGGCTACCAGGCTCCAGGCATTGGCGTTTACGCAGGTTTGAAGGCTAGATTCTAAATTTCAGCCCTTGAGGCAAACTGCTAAACCTCTGAAGAATGCATTTCTTCTTCAGAGGTTGTGGCGCTTAGTAGCCAATTAGCTATCATGACGTTTACCCAATAATTGAGAAATGCCGATATGCGCATCGCTACTTGGAACGTAAATGGTCTCCGCGCCCGCTTGGAATATATCACTAAGTGGTTAGAAGACAGACAACCTGATGTGGTTGGTTTCCAAGAATTGAAAACTCCAGATGACGTATTCCCCATAGATCACTTCAAAGAACTCGGCTACGAGGCCCTGGTGCACGGGCAAAAGAGCTGGAATGGCGTGGCCATTCTTAGCAAGCACCCGGCAGAACTGGTGCATACCGGCTTGGAAGACCAAGGCGAAGTAGGCTCACGTCTAATTACCGCTGACATTGATGGCAAATTTGAATTCACAACCGTGTATTGCCCCAACGGTAAAAACCTTGAACATGCAGATTACGCGGGCAAGCTGGGTTGGTACGACAGCCTGAATAAGCAATGGCAGTCAGGCAAAAAAGGCCCACGCATTATCTGTGGCGATTTCAATATCGTGCCAGAGCCCATTGATGGATGGAAAGGCGAGGCGGCGGATGGCGGCATTTTCCACACCAAGGAAGAAAGAGCTCGCCTACAATCACTTATGGACACTGGGCTTACAGATTTGTACCGCCATTTTTATCCAGAAGAGCAGGCGTTCACCTGGTGGGATTATCGCGGTGGTTCGTTCCATCGAAAGCGCGGATTGCGCATCGACTTTATTTTGGCCACTGAAGGCGTCGACGCGCTGACCAAAGACGTTGTGATAGACCGAGATTATCGAAGAAAGATCGAAGAGTTGACACCATCGGACCATGCACCTGTCTACGCAGACATCGACTTGTAGGCACTGACCTATCTCCCCCAACTCGCAGGCATAAGGCGGTTTGAGAAGGTTTAATCATCTGGGCAAAATATTGCCCGGATGCTGCGCAATTTCATCGCGTTGTATTTGCATTGACTAAACCGTCGCTCTTTTACTCATAATTCACCACCAAATTGCTTTAAAACTCCTAGCAGGCGGTCCGAACGCCATATTTCGCGTGAGCTTTACCCCATTCGGTGGTAACGTACGCGATTCGGAATCCAGCCAAAATAAAAACCTTATATTTTTCAATGGCTTAACAAGATCAATCCTACGAATCAGGACCACCTTAGAGAGAACAAATGAAAGACCTGACACGCTATCGCAATATCGGCATTTTCGCCCACGTGGACGCTGGCAAAACCACGACTACAGAACGGATTCTTAAGCTGACAGGCAAGATCCATAAAATTGGTGAAGTGCATGACGGCGCTGCCACCACTGACTTCATGGAGCAAGAACAAGAACGCGGAATTACCATTCAATCCGCAGCGACAAGTTGTACTTGGGACGACCACAGACTCAACATCATCGACACACCTGGACACGTTGACTTCACCATTGAAGTTTACCGTTCACTGAAAGTACTCGATGGCGGCGTTGGTGTTTTTTGCGGATCTGGTGGTGTTGAACCACAATCAGAAACCAACTGGCGTTATGCTAACGAATCTGAAGTTGCACGACTGATCTTCGTAAACAAGCTAGACCGCCTTGGCGCAGACTTCTACAGAGTTGTAGATCAAGTGCGCAAGGTATTGGGCGCAAACGCTTTGGTTATGGCACTGCCTATTGGTGAAGAAGACGGCTTTAACGGCGTTGTTGATTTGATGACTGAAAAGTCTTGGATTTGGGACGACTCCAACGATCCAGAAGCTTATGTAATTGGTGACATTCCTGACGACATGAGAGAAAAAGCAGCAGAATTCCGTGAAGCATTGGTAGAAACTGCGCTAGAGCAAGACGATGACTTAATGGAAGCTTACTTAGAAGGTAACGAGCCTTCTATTGATGATCTTAAGCGTTGCATCCGTAAGGGAACCATTGCACTGGACTTCTTCCCAACATTTTGTGGGTCTGCGTTCAAGAACAAAGGCGTGCAAAACGTCCTTAACGCGGTTGTAGATTATCTACCTAACCCAATGGAAGTTGAGCCTCAGCCAGAAGTTGACTTGGAAGGTAACGAAACAGGCAGCTTCGCTATTGTTGATGCAGACGGCCCGCTACGCGCACTTGCATTCAAAATTATGGATGACCGTTACGGCGCGCTAACCTTTACGCGTATCTACTCAGGCAGCTTGAAAAAAGGCGACACCGTTCTGAACACCTTTACAGGTAAGAGCGAGCGTATTGGCCGAATCGTAGAGATGCACGCTGACTCAAGAGAAGAGTTAGATGTTGCGCAAGCAGGCGATATTGTTGCGCTGCTCGGCATGAAGAACACGCAAACTGGCCACACCTTATGTGACCCAGTTAACCCAGCAACACTAGAGCCTATGGTCTTCCCAGATCCAGTGATCTCCGTTGCTATTTCGCCACGCGACAAAGCCGGGGCTGAAAAGATGGGTATTGCTCTGTCTAAGATGATTGCAGAAGATCCTTCTTTCTACGTTGAAACAGATGAAGAATCTGGTGAAACCATCATGCGCGGCATGGGTGAATTGCACTTAGACATTAAGGTCGACATCCTCAGACGTACTCACGGCATTGATGTTGATGTAGGTAAGCCACAGGTTGCTTATCGCGAAACCATCACTAAGCGTATTGAAGACACTTATACCCACAAGAAGCAAACTGGTGGTTCTGGTCAGTTCGCTAAGATTGACTACACCATTGAGCCAGGCGAAGTGGGCAGCGGTTACGAGTTCGAATCTAAGGTAACTGGTGGTAACGTACCTCGTGAATTCTGGCCTGCTGTTGAGAAAGCGTTCAGAGTTTCAATGGATGAAGGTACTTTAGCCGGCTACCCACTCTTAGACGTCAAAGTCATATTGACTGACGGTAGCTTCCACGCTGTTGATTCCTCTGCAATTGCATATGAATTAGCCGCTAAAGCAGCGTACAGACAGTCAATTCCTAAAGCTGTTCCACAGTTGTTAGAGCCAGTGATGAAGGTAGACGTATTTACCCCAGACGATCACGTAGGTGACGTAATTGGTGACTTGAACCGTCGACGCGGCATGATCAAGTCTCAAGAAGCGGGTATTACAGGCGTACGCGTTAAGGCAGACTGCCCATTATCCGAAATGTTCGGTTACATCGGCGACCTACGCACAATGACTTCTGGACGTGGTCAGTTCTCTATGGAGTTCTCGCACTACGCACCTTGCCCATCGAATGTAGCAGACCAGGTAGTACAAGAAGTGAAGGAGCGTAAAGCAGCCAAATAATATCGGCAGCTTAACCGCTTAGTAAGAACGGCATTCGGGTTTACCCAAATGCCGTTTTTTTTCGCCTGAAATTTGAGCAGGCTAAGGTCAGTGCGTTGTTATAAAAAGGGGCTGGAGAAATACACTGCCAATTACAGTGCTAAGGAGACTCGATAACTTGTAAATATGTTTTTCATGGAGAACTTAAAGCCGCAAGCACCCGCGCAGCTTTGCTGCGTCCGAGTGCTATGCCTTGTTAGTTTGATGGTTTAACGAGACCGGAAACATAAAGAAGCTCCTCAATTAAAGCCCTGTAGCCCAATCTAACTAGCCGAATATCATTCCTGCGACAGTTATATTTAACTATGTGTGCAGATAAGTTACCTAACTCGGAAAAATCATCGATATCTTTCTTTACGTCTGACGATAATTTTATTTCCTATTTTGACTTGGCATGATTGATCAGTGCTTTTAGGTTTTGATAATTACCTTCTGCATCCTGCACTTGATTTTCAATGCCTACAGACTCAAAACATTAAATAAGTAGTATTTCTGATAATCAGCGCATCATGAGGGCGCAGCAATCAAAAAGGTTATTTTCGTAAGCTGTATTAATTTGCTGAACAACTTTTAAAAGATATAGCCTATTTGCTTCCTTCAAGAGAATTTCTGGAAGAAGTGGTTCGTCAGAAATTATTTCTTCACTTTCCGACAAGTCTGGGAAGGCAACGCGCAGAGCTGCAGCCCTTTTTACAGAAAGTTTAAATAGATCCTCTTTACTACCATTCACAAATGTAGGAGATTTCTTAGTTTTTCTTTTTAGTCGTGCTCCATTTCGCTTGGCGTAGCCTAGCTCTACCAAAATGGCTGACATATCGGCTACCGTGAACTCTGCTTGTTCTTTATTTTCTAGAAAATAGAAAGCCAAGTGCTCAATCTTTTTAAGCTCAGTTTTATTGAGCCCAATTTGCCTGGCTTACGAATTGCTCAACTTTCACGAGTTACCCTTATTGTAATTCTGCTTTAGGCATATCATGTTCTAGATAATTTATGCCGCTGACAGGTACCTCAATATCTTCTGGCTCGTCGATATCTACGCAGCATTTAACTTTTGCAGTGTCCCTCATGCTTTGCTCAAGCGCTTTAGGTATTTTCTGACCTACACTTCGATAACAAGTGAGAGCATGACCCAGATTCGCTTTCTCGACGACAATCACTTGTTTTAGGTAATAGATGAAAATGAGATTACGTTCATAATTTGTTTTGTGGTCACAGCGATCATAAAACTCTTTTAGGGTTGGATTGTCCTCACTATCAGAGAGATCCAGGTTTTTAGCGATGCCCGGTGCCTTTTTCAGTTTGGAAAAATTTCCAGATGAAGGTGCTGCTTTTTTGGGTTTACCTTTCTTCGCTGGAGTTGTTGTAGCTGTAGACTTTTTTACTGGTGTAGAAGTTGCGGGAGGAGGCGAAGTAAGCCTCCCCTTAAAATCATCGTAGATATTTTTCGCGAATTCTTCTGTTCCTTCTATTTCAAGAGTACCCGATGTTTGGTCTATTTTTAATTTTGTAGTCATTGCTGCTCCTTCTTGAGTATACCGATGTTTGTAAACCCAACGCCTTGCTTTGAGGCGACCAAACCAACGTGTAGGCAGGCCTAGCGGAGCGCGTAGTCCTCTGAGCTAACAGAGAACTATGGATGCGTTTTGCACCCACTAGGATTCAGACAAGTGGAATGTTTTTTGCGCCAGACGGCATCCGATTAGAGAACCTAACCGGCGGGGATTTTTCTACTTATAGATGTCTAACAACTTCGAGTGAAGGAGCTAGAGCATAGTGATGTGAAAACAGCCGAAATTCATACCCATACATTTGAAGGAAACGCAGAGGCCGTTGCCAGCGTATTGTCGGCGGTGCTAACGTGGCCGCTGCTGACAACAACTGTTATCGCACGTCAAAACGTTCTGAGATTTAGCCGCCGCGTTGATATAAGTGCGTGGGACACAGCACATAAACAGCGCTTAACTCGAGACAAACAGGGCAACGAGTGAGTCGTGTTGACAGAACTTCAGCAAACAACTACGAGTCTAAAAAACCGGTTGGTCCGCAAGCGATCGCTTGCGAGTCCGAATTTAGATAACGCTTTTGCAGCGTTATACATTAAAGCGGAAGTGGAGCACGTCGCCGTCTGACAGTACGTACTCTTTGCCCTCTAAACGCCAACGGCCTGCATCTTTGGCACCAGACTCCCCACCTAAGGTAACGTAGTCTTCGAAGGCTATGCATTCTGCTCGAATAAAACCCTTTTCAAAATCAGTATGAATTACGCCGGCTGCTTGAGGTGCTTTGACACCGATAGGCACTGTCCATGAGCGTACTTCTTGCGGCCCTGCGGTAAAGTACTGGTGCAGCCCAAGCAACTTGTAGCCTGCGCGAATCACTCTATTTAGACCCGGTTCGGAAAGGCCTAATTCTTGCAGAAATTCAGCGCGCTCTTCGTCTTCTAGTTCGGCAATATCTGATTCAATTTTATTACTCACCACCACTACTTCTGCGTCTTCTGCATCTGCGATGCCACGCACAATATCAACCAACGGATTATTTTCTAATCCATCTTCAGCAACATTAGCGATATATAAAATGGGCTTGGCGGTAATGAAGTGGAACTCGTGCAGAGCCGCGTGTTCCTCTTCTGTGAACTCTACCGAGCGCACTGGATCGCCCGCCTCTAAAGCGACTTTAACCTTGTCTAACAGCAGTAGAGAGGCCCTGGCCTCTTTGTCTCCGGAACTGGCCACACGACTGACTCTATCATGTACTTTTTCCATAGTATCCAGATCAGCTAGGGCCAATTCAGTGTTAATGATTTCAATATCATCTGCGGGCGAGACTTTGCCTGAAACGTGCACTACGTTGTCGTCTTCGAAGCATCGAACCACGTGGGCCAGTGCTTGGGTTTCGCGCACGTGGGCCAAAAATTGATTACCCAAGCCTTCGCCTTGAGACGCGCCTGCAACCAAGCCTGCAATGTCTACAAACTCCATGCTGGTTGGAATAATTTTCTTTGGCTTAACAATTTCGGCCAACTGCAGCAAGCGTGGATCTGGCACGGGTACAACGCCGGTATTGGGATCAATTGTGCAGAACGGAAAGTTCTCCGCATCAATACCCGCTTTGGTTAACGCATTAAAAAGGGTTGATTTGCCTACGTTGGGTAGACCTACAATGCCGCAATTAAATCCCACTATTATTCTCCTAGAGAAATTCTGACTAATACATTTTGAATGTTTGCCTTCATTTATTGCTTATAAATGCAGGCTTGTTTCATCTTTTAAAAATGCCTGATTAAGTACCCTGATCGGTGTCTTTAGCCGCCTCGATGGCTGCCTTTTCTATCTTTAGATCTGCTTCTCTTTTGCTTTTGAGCAGCGCTTTCTTTTCCGCTTTTTCTTGCAGCTCTTTTTCTGACAACGGCGGCGAATGCAATGCAGTCATAGCGCTTTGCCAATTGCCATTAACCATATCTGAAAGCAAAGCCTCCGCAAAATGCCCAGATGCTGCGGTCAATTCACGCTCGCTTTGCTGGGGTGTTTGCTGGGTGAGGTAAGCGTTTACTTTGTCTTTGGAGCCGGGGTGACCTACCCCAATACGTAATCTATGAAACTGATCTTGGTTGGCGCAACCAGCGCGCACACTCTTAACCCCGTTATGACCGTTGTCGCCACCGCCACTTTTGATCTTCACCACACCGGGTTCAAAGGCAACCTCGTCATAAGCGACCAATATTTCTTCTGGCTCGATCTTATAAAAACGCGCCACCGCGCCACTAGAGTCGCCACTCAAATTCATAAAGGTGCTGGGAATCAATAACCTGAGATCTACACCGGCAATAACCCCACGACCTACTTCGCCTTTAAACTTAGTGTCTTGAGCAAGCGGTATATTAAAACGGTGAGCGAGTTCTCTAACCCAAACCGCGCCCACGTTGTGGCGAGTTTTTTCGTATTGAGCTCCGGGGTTACCCAACCCTACGATGAGCTTTAAGGCGGTCATTTTGTTAGACCAACTATCATCAGGGGATTCGTTTGTGCTGAGAACCGCAGCATATGGCTTATAAATGGAATCAAGGTACAGCAGACCTTGCAGCAACTGGCGCCAATGAAATTGTGCGAATTGCTGAAAGTCCTAACTGAGACGAACGGGTAGTTAACCCTCACCGCCTTCATCATCAGCAGATGCTGGTGGTACAGCAGGCTCATCACTGATTTCTTCATCTTCACCAGTACCGCGACGTGCTGTAACACTGGCCACTGGAATGTCACGATCTTCGCCAAAGGCAAGTGCTCCAATAGTAACGCCTTCAGGAATGATCAGTTCGCTGAGGTGGATAGAAACACCGGCGGCGATCTCCGCCATATCTACTTCGATATACTCTGGCAGTGCTGCTGGCAAACAAGTGATTTCCACTTCGGTCATGTTATGAGTAAGCGTACCGCCTTCGATCTTCACACCCACACAAGATTCTTCATTAAGGAAGTGCAGTGGAACACTTACGTTAATAGTCTTGTTAGCGCTGATTCGCATAAAGTCGATGTGCAGTAGACGCTCATTGGCTGGATTACGCTGTAAGTCACGCACAACCGCCTGCTCTTTCTTATCATTAATGGTGAGATCGATAATTTGCGAGTAAAAAGCTTCTAGCTGCATAGCTTTACCCATTTCGTTAGCCGAAAGCGTAAGCATTTGAGGGCCTTTGTCCTCGCCGTAGATTATACCGGGAACTTTATCTTCCAAACGACGTAGACGGCGGCTCGCACCTTTCCCTATGTCTGTTCGAAGTTCCGCGGTCAGTTGAATATTATCTGACATCTTGTGTCTCCAAAGTCTTAATTGTAGTTGCTGGCTGATCTGCGACCGATCTGCCGGCTCTTTTGCACCAAGGGCGAGACGCTTCGGTTATCGAAACATCGCGCTGATGGATTCTTCATTGCTTACTCGCCGGATAGACTCGGCCAGTAAACGATCTAAACTTAACTGAAAGATCTTGTTGCAGGCTTTCGCTTCTGCTGACAAAGGAATGGTATCCGTAACTATCATTCTATCCAACTTCGAAGCGGCTATGCGCTCAATGGCTGGGCCAGAGAAAACTGCGTGAGTTATGTAACACACTACTTCTTTCGCGCCTTCAGCTTTTAATGCTTCAGCGGCGGTAGATAAAGTACCTGCAGTGTCAACAATGTCGTCAACAATGATGCAGGTCTTACCTTCAACATCACCGATAACGTTCATCACCTCAGTAACATTAGCTTGAGGACGACGTTTATCAATAATGGCCAAGTCGAGATCGTCGATTTGCTTCGCTATTGCTCTTGCTCTGACCACACCGCCCACGTCCGGCGACACGACGATAGGGTTGACATATTTCTGGGCCAAAATATGGTCGACCAAAACCGGCGAGCCATAAATATTGTCTACGGGGATGTTGAAGAACCCCTGAATCTGGTCAGCGTGCAAATCCACTGTGAGAATTCTGTCTATACCCACCGTGCTGATCATATCCGCTACAACCTTGGCGCTGATCGCAACTCGGGCTGAGCGCGGTCTTCGGTCTTGGCGCGCATAACCAAAGTAAGGCACCACTGCGGTTACTCGATGAGCTGATGCGCGATGACATGCGTCAGCCATGATCAAAAGTTCCATCAAGTTGTCGCTGGTAGGCGCGCAAGTTGATTGCAGCAGAAATACGTCTTTGCCACGAACGTTTTCGTGAATTTCTACAGTAACTTCACCATCACTAAACCGGCCAACATCAGCGTGTCCAAGGTCTAGGTGTAATTTCTGAGCAACTCTGGAAGACAACTCTTTGTTCGCACCGCCAGAAAACAACATCAAATTAGCCATTTCACTTTCCCCAAGTGTTTTCGCAAAGACCGTGATCTCGAACAAATAACAATATGAATGGCTGGGGTGGCAGGATTCGAACCTGCGCATGCCGGGATCAAAACCCGGTGCCTTACCGCTTGGCGACACCCCAAGAACTTTTGATACAGTGTGTTCCCACACCGCATGCGATTTTTTATACAGTCATTGATCGCTGTCGACCACCGCACTCTCTCTTTATTCTAGAATACTCTATTCCGTATCTTATCTTGCCCTCTTTCCCCTATCTGAAAACCCACAAAGGTGATCAAAAGCGAAGGCAAAATACTCAAAGACGCTTTGCAACTTTAAGAAATTGCCAACTTTCCAGCCTCTTTTTCAAGCGCGCTATTGTCCTGATAGCGCCACGAAGTGTCAAACATCTTTGCAGCTAAACCGCCGCTAAACATCAAAGGAGGGCATTGTTTTTCACTCTTTCTGATTATTTGGCGCTTTTTCGGCCAATAATTATTTTAAGTTGCAGATCTCGGCCCTCGATAGTGATTCTTCCTGGTGGTCCGAGAGCTTCGCCCAGAACACCCTGAATATGATCTGTATAGCTCACAGACCACCCGGCCTGAGTGAACCTAATTAGTCGGCCCTGTGCATCCTTTTCAACAGTTTCTACCGCAGCATTAGGTACCACAGCGCCCCTAATCCAATAAGGGAAAACGTCAATAGGTGCTGACCAACCCAACTGTCGTTGCATAATCTCGCTCGGCTTGCCTTGATCAATAATCTGAGTGCCTTGTGTTAGCTCGGCATAATTAGCCGACCCTGCAATTAAAGTACGGCCCACGCCCAGCGGGCCCCAAAGCTCAATTTGGAAATTTTCTGCCTGCTGAGACCAGCGAAAACCAGCGCTGCTGCGTTGTTCAGGCTGAATAATGATCAATTTTCCGCTTACCGCGTAGGTCTCAGCGGTGTCACTGGAGTGATTGGCCGGCAGTGAGGTACAAGCTGAAAAAAGCAAAACCAAAAAATTGAGATAAAAGCCCCGAAGGGAAAGACAGCCCAGAGTTAATGTGCGCTTAGCGACAAAAATCCCGGCTAGGGGTTGCGAGATTAAGGGTAATTTCATCTTGGGTTACATCCAAATATAAGTTTGAAAACTACTGCGGTCATCGACATTGCTTGTCGCGCAACAAAATTCGCGGCTTGCACATAGAAAACCGACGCGTACAGCAAACATAAATCTAACATCAAGAGACTAAAGGCTTGGGCCACCTTCTGTTATCATCGTCAGTCAATTTTCAGTGCTTCTACATTCATGAGCATATTGGCATACGGTTTAAATTATCGCACCGCCTCACTAGATCTTAGGGAGCGCATTGCCTTTCCCGAAGAAAAGTTAGCTCAAGCACTAAAATCTTTAACCAATGACATTTCAGGTGTCTCTGAAGTAGCCATCATCTCCACCTGCAATAGAACTGAATTTTATTGTGCCGCAGACCCGAGCAGCGGTGAAGACATATCACACTGGCTTGCAGACACACGTCTCATAGCACTGAACGAACTTGAAAACGCCAGCTATCAATATTGGGACCACGATGCGGCCCAGCATATTATCCGGGTAGCCTCCGGCTTAGATTCGCAAATGCTCGGCGAACCGCAAATTATGGGGCAGGTTAAATCTGCCTATGACATGGCGCGCACGTGCGGGACCATTGGCCCAGAGCTGAACTTGCTGTCTAGAATTACGTTGCAGACAGCCAAGCAGATTCGCAGTGAAACCGGCATCGGCAAAAACCCAATTTCTATCGCCTATACAGCAGTGTCTATGGCCGGTAAAATTTTTGAGAATTTGAGTACCAAGAAAGCGTTGTTACTCGGTGCAGGTGAGACTATCGGTTTGGTGGCAGATCATTTAGCAGCAAAAAATATTGGTTCTATGACTATTGCCAATAGAACGCTGGCCAATGCTCAGCTACTGGCGAGAAAATACAGTGCTCAATCTATCCAGCTCGCCGAGATAGCTGGGGTTTTACATGAATATGATATGGTCATCGCCTCCACGGGCAGCAGCCTGCCCGTCTTAGGTAAGGACGCTGTAGAAGCTGCTATTAAAAAGCGCAAGCGACGACCCATGTTCATGGTGGACATTGCGGTACCCAGAGACATTGAAGCTGGAGTTGCAGAACTGCCAGACGCTTACCTTTACACCATTGATGATCTCACCGAGATCGTGGAACGAAATCTCGCGCAACGCCAAACTGCAGCAGCAGATGCAGAGACAATTGTCGCAAGGGGTGCAAAAGATTTTCAAAGAGAGAAGCGCGTGCAGCAAGATAAAAACCTACTCACCTCCTTTCGCACACAGGCCAACGAAATTCGCGAAGCTGAATTGACTCGAGCACTGCGAGACCTGGCCAAGGACGGCGACGCAGAAGGCGCTATTTTGCGCTTGAGCCAAAACCTAACTAACAAGCTGATTCACCCGACTACTGCTGCAATGCGCGAAGCAAGCGCTGAAGACCGCCAAGATTTACTCGGCTACCTAAGCAGCATTTACGCGCCCTCTGTGAGCTCTCTTACAGACAGCATTGTAGCCGAGGAGGTTCAATCCATGAGCAAGCCTGCGGACACTCAACCGACCAAACTAGAAGACTAAATATGATCCTGTCAGACTCCATGATGTCTAAATTAGGCAGCCTTACGGACCGCTTTGAAGAAGTATCCGCGCTGTTGTCTGATGCAGAAGTGATGTCTAACCGAGAAAAATTTACCGCACTGTCTAAAGAGTTTGCAGAAATTGAACCGGTAGTAATGTGCTACCAAGAGGTGACTGGCCTCAACAACGACCTTGATGACAGTAAGGTACTGCTTGAAGATGACGATGCAGAAATCCGCCAGTTGGCAGAAATGGACATTCAGGAGAGCAAAGAGAAACTGTCGGAGCTAACGCAAAAACTGCAAACTCTTTTGCTACCCAGAGATCCAAACGATCATTCCAACGTATTTCTAGAAATTCGCGCAGGCACTGGTGGCGACGAAGCTGCACTGTTCTCTGGCAGCCTGTTCCGCATGTACAACAAATTTGCAGAAAACCAGGGTTGGCGTGTGGAAATTTTGAATGAGCGGCCTGGAGAACATGGCGGTTACAAAGAAATAATTTCGCGCATTGAAGGGCGTGATGTTTATAGCCAACTGAAATTTGAATCAGGCGCGCACAGAGTACAGCGAGTGCCCGAAACCGAGTCCCAAGGCCGCGTGCATACGTCCGCCTGCACCGTCGCGATCATGCCCGAGGTGGATGAAATTGGTGCCATAGCGATTGAAAAGAAGGACCTGCGCGAAGATACTTTTAGAGCTTCCGGCGCAGGTGGCCAGCACGTTAACAAAACCGATTCAGCTATTCGCCTTACCCACCTACCAACGGGCACAGTTGTAGAGTGCCAAGATGAACGTTCGCAACATAAAAACCGCGCACGAGCTATGTCGTTGCTGCAGTCTAGGTTGTTGGATGCCGCTCAAAGCAAACAGCAAAGCGAGCAAGCTGCCAGCCGTCGACAATTAGTCGGCTCTGGCGATCGCTCAGAACGTATCCGCACCTATAATTTTCCTCAAGGGCGCGTCACCGATCACCGCATTAATCTGACGCTGTACAAGCTCGACGAGGTGATAGAAGGCCAACTTAACTCAATTGTTGAGCCGCTTATTCAGGAACACCAGGCGGATCTACTGCAAAATCTTTCTGAAGATTAATTGATAGTGGCAGAGTCTAAGACAGCAACCGACACTGGACAGACTTTGACCACAGGACAGTGGATAAAGCAGCAGAGTGACCTGCCCAGGCTGGACTGCGAATTAACCCTTTGCCATATTTTACAGGTTAACCGTGCCAGCATTTTGGCTCGTCCAGAACGACCGCTAGCTGCCAGAGAGCTTGTAGAAATAGATCGTTGGGCTCACGCACTACGCAACGATGTTCCCTTCGCTTACCTAGCTGGCGAACAAGAATTTTGGGGGTTAAGTCTTTCCGTATCCCCCCACGTTTTAGTCCCCAGGCCTGAAACAGAACTTTTAGTAGCGAGCGCGTTAGCGCTGTTACAAAGTGACGCTAATGTTTTGGACTTAGGCACCGGTAGTGGTGCAGTCGCTTTGGCCATTGCCAGCGAGCGTATTGATGCCAAAGTCACTGCCACTGACATTTCCGCTGAGGCTTTACTGGTGGCAAAGCAAAACGCTGAGAAGCTGGAAGTTGAAGTTACTTTTGAAGAAAGCCGGTGGTTTGAAAACCTCATAGGCCGTTGGCAAATCGTTGTCAGCAACCCGCCTTACATTGACCCCACCGACCCGCACTTAAAACAACTTCATGCAGAACCACAGCACGCACTGATTGCTGGTGAAAATGGTCTGGCAGACCTACGACAAATCATCAAGGAAGCACCAGCTTATTTGCATAATAAAGGCTGGCTGTTGTTAGAACACGGTTTTGATCAAGCCGACCAAGTGCGACTAATATTAGAACAAAGTGGTTTTCAATCGGTGACCTCGCATAGAGATCTGGCCAATATTGAACGCGTCTCTGTAGGTCAATACTTCCATGAATGACGACCAGCTACTTAGATTTAGCCGACAAATAATGCTGCCGGATTTTGATGTCGCCGGACAAGAGAAGCTGCTGAGCGCGAGAGTGCTATTAATCGGTCTCGGCGGTTTGGGCTCCCCTATAGCCATGTATTTAGGCGCTGCCGGGGTTGGCCAACTGATACTGGTCGACAATGACCAAGTAGACACTTCAAACCTACAACGGCAAATTGCCCACAGAGAACAGGACATCGGTGTTAACAAAGCTCACTCAGCGGCAAGCGCAGTGAAGGACCTCAATGGTAAGACCGACGTCACAATAATTGAGCAGCGCTTAGAGGGCGCAGAGCTAGAAAGCCAAATTGATCGCGCAGACTTGGTCATTGATGCAACGGACAATTTTGACAGCAGACACTCAATTAATCAGTTTTGCTGGACAACCAAAACGCCATTAGTCTCTGGTGCCGCTATTCGCTGGGAAGGACAGATCTCAGTATTTGACCCAACAGACCCGCTGTCACCTTGCTATCAGTGTCTGTACCCAGAAACCGGCATTGGTGATAGAGCCGCTTTGAATTGTTCAGAAAATGGTGTTATCGCCCCGCTGGTAGGCATCATTGGCAGCTGCCAAGCTTTGGAAGCAATAAAATATCTTGCGGGCGTGGGTAGCAGCTTGGTGGGCTACAGTCTTTTCTTTGACAGCAAGTATATGGAGTGGCGCAAACTCAAGTTGAGTAAAGCCAAAGATTGCCCAGTATGCTCGAAGGGCTGATTACGTAAAAAGCTAAGAAGCGGCTGCGCGTAAATTGAGTTGGCGCAGCAAGTGCTCGCACAACTTCTGGCGCACCTCCGTCATATTCGCGCCGTCGTGATGATCAACCAAGTGGGTCACGCTGATGTCGGTTAAACCACAGGGGTTGATCTGACTGAACGGGCTTAGGTCCATGTCTACATTCAAACTCAAACCGTGATAGCTACACCCTTTACTCACTCGAAGACCCAGAGAAGCTATTTTAGCGTTGTCTATGTAGACGCCCGGGGCATCGCTGCGCAAACGGCTGCTGACCTCGTACTCTTCAAGAAGCGCCTGAATACCTGCTTCTATGCGTGTAACCAGCTCTCTAACGCCTATGCCCAGACGCCGCAGATCTAGCAGCAAGTAGACGGTGAGCTGGCCTGGCCCATGATAGGTAACCTGTCCGCCGCGGTTAGATTGCACCACCGGAATGCTGCCTGGAAAAAGAATATGCTCCGCCTTACCCGCCTGCCCCTGGGTAAAAACTGACCGATGCTCTGTAAGCCAAATTTCATCTGCGGTATCTACGCTTCTTAACTGGGTGAATTCCTGCATACGGGCATATACGGGTTCGTAGTGTGTCTCACCAAGATCTAGTACCTTTACTTGGTTTTGCTCAAAGCGTGTGGAAGTAAGTGATGAGTCTGTCATTAGTTATATGCAATGCAGTGGGTCAATAGGGACTGATGGTTAGAAACCGAGGTCATTCAGATGACCATGCGCACAGCAGTGTCTGTCATTAGATCGTCGTACATTTCCTTGAGTTGCACTGGACCTTGAGCCATCAAGTTAATACGTACAGAAATAAATTTATCACCGCTACTGTTACGGATATTTATATCATCTGGGGTGACATCCGGCGCATGCCTACGAGCTGTTTCGATAACACGATTTGCCACACCTTCACCGGTACGACAAATAATCTTAATTGGGTAACGGCAAGGGAACTCTATTTCTGGGGCTTTAGTCATTGCCGAACATAGACTCAAAGAGAAGAAAAACAAAGTCGCCAAGCCTAGAGAATACGCCAGCCTCGGGCACATCTAGCAGGGTCACTACATCTCCCTCATAAATGACCTCGTCTGCTAAAACCAGCTTTAGTCGACCAACAATTTGCCCGGCTACCAAAGGCGCCTCTAACTGAATAGGCACGGAAATTTCGGCCTGTATGTCCTTGTAATAGCCGCGCGGGACGGTTACGGACACTTCCTCAACGACACCTAAGCCAACACTTTCAAGGGTGCCATAGAATACGGGTTCGGCGCGCAGTTCAGAGTTTGCATTATAGAGCGTTTGGGTTTCGAAATTTCGAAAACCAAACGATAGAAGCTTTTGGCTCTCGCGCATACGCGCTTCATCGCTGGTAGTACCCAGCACAACACTTATTAAACGCATGCCCTCACGCTCAGCGGACGCTACTAAACAATATCCAGCATCTTTAGTATAGCCGGTTTTCACGCCATCAACAGAGCGATCACGCCAAAGTAGCTTGTTCCTATTCGGTTGATCAATGTCGTTATATTTAAAACGCTTCTCAGAGTAAAGCTCGTATTGCTGCGGATGCTCGTTGATTAACGCCCGCGTTAATTTGGCTAAATCTTGAGCTGTACTGTAGTGATTGTCGTTAGGTAGCCCGGTGGGGTTTTCAAAATTTGTGTCGTTCATCCCCAAAGCTTTTGCTTGCTCGTTCATCAGACCTGCAAAATCAAATTCGCTGCCTGCAATATGCTCTGCTAGTGCAACGCTTGCATCATTACCAGATTGAATAATGACGCCTTTCAAAAGATCGCCAACGGTTACTCGCGTACCTTCTCGAATGAACATCTTAGAGCCACCTGTGCGCCAGGCATTAACACTGATCTGTACTTCTTCCTCGAGCCCTAGCCGACCTAGATTAATTTCCTGCTCGACAAGATAGCCGGTCATTATTTTAGTCAAGCTGGCTGGTGCTTTGTGTTGATCTGAATTTTGTTCGGCGAGCACTTTGTTGGTTTTCGCATCAAGCAAAATATAGGAAGTGGCCTGAATATTTGGCGGTGGTAAGGTGAGCGGTTTCTGAGCGACTGAAAATCCAGCTGAAGCGGTCAAAACGACGAAAGCGATCGAGGATTTAAGAATATGGGCTTTAGGCATTTTTTTGCACGTTGCTATTGCTAAGGAGATGTATCTTAACATCCATCGACCAAGGGGACGAAATTTTGCGGACAGTTTCTAGTGTCTATCTAGACAAAAGGTAGCAGTCATGGCGGATAAGGAACTATAGTAATCTACAAACATTGACGCTGCTAGAAATACCAGCAAAAAATCTACCACTGATTATTCAACGGGGCGAATATCGACCTGCCCCAAGCCAAGAGTAGCGACCAAAGCTTTTAACCGCTCAATGGGCGCGCCACTAGACATAGGCCCAACTTGCAATCGATACACATCAGCACCCAGCAGCTTTACAACTTTAACAACAGCGCCTGATGTAACCTCTAGCTGGTTTCTAGCTGATCGTGCACGGCTTAGATCATCAAAGTCGCCAACCTCCAGCAAAAAATCTTCAATGTTTTCGCGAATGGTTTCAACTCGAACTCGGGCAGTGCCGTTTTTGTGAAAGCCTAGCTTTACTGCCGCAGCGAAAGATAAATCGATAATTCTGTTGCTGTGAAAAGGGCCTCTATCGTTGATGCGCACAATGGTGCTTTTACCGTTAGCTAAATTGGTCACTCGAGCGAATACGGGGATTGGTAGCGAACGATGAGCAGCGGTTAACGTAAACATATCGAATGGCTCGCCACTTGAGGTTAATCGGCCATGGAATTTGCTGCCATACCAAGAAGCGTTACCTTCTTCGTAATAACCTTGAGAAGAGGGCAGTACCGCATATTCCTTACCCCAAACATTATAAGTAGCTGGATTACCTCTAGCACTAGGGGACAAATCGACCACCTGAGGATTTCCTAGGTTTGCAAGTTGGGCCATTGCAGTCGGAGCGAGTACTGGCGCAGCGTCTTGATCTTGATCATAACGTCCAGCCTTAGGTGGGGGCTGCGTTGCACATCCCACCAACAGACCCAGCAATACGACAATCCAAACTAATCGCTTCACCCGGCCTCGCTAGCTTCAGCGCGGAGCTGGCGGATGGTTTCGCTTAATTGATAGACCGCCATGGCATAAAGCCTGCTGTGGTTGTAGCGCGTGATGACATAAAAGTCATCGAAGCCCAACCAAAAGTCTGCGCCATCAGGCTGACCCATGCGCATTAACATTGCATTGGCCTGTAAGTCTTCGCTCATTGAGACTGGCATTTCCACACCCAACTCTTGCCACTGTTGCAATGTCATATTGGGTTTTAGCGAGCTATTAGCCAGCTCTAGAAGCTCTGGGGTAGGCGCTTTAACGCTGACTTTCTGCGTCACCACACTATCACCCTGCCAACCGTGGCGCGCAAAATAGTTAGCCACACTGCCTATAGCGTCAACTTCATTGCTCCAAATATCTCTGACGCCATCATCGTCAAAATCTACCGCAAAGTTCCGGTAACTCGAGGAAATGAATTGGCCGTAACCCATGGCCCCAGCATAGGAGCCTTTTAAACTCAGTGGGCTCTTACCTTCCTCACGAGCCAATAATAAAAATTGCGTGAGCTCGCTAAGAAAGAACTTGGCTCTGGGCGGGTAATCGAACCCCAGCGTCGCTAGTGCATCGACCACCTTATACGAACCCGTAATACGACCGTAACGTGTTTCTACACCAATAATTGCAACAATGATCGCCGCGTCAACACCATAAGCCAGCTCTGCTCGGGCCAGGGTCTCAGCATTTTCTTGCCAAAACTTTAGGCCTAATTTGACTCGCGACTGATCGACCAAAATTTTACGATATTCGTGCCACTGCAGACGTCTTTCAGCGGGTCTAGATATTAGCTCGATTATTCTGTCTTTCTTTTCCGCTTGACGAAAAATTTCTTCCAATGCCTGCCGAGAAAAATCATGTTCCGCGACAAGCGAAGCAATATACGATTCTACCTCCGGCCGACCAACATAGTCGTCTGCGGCATATACAGAAGCTACTTGGATAGATATTAAGACGCCTATTGCGAGGCGGGAAAAAATTTTCCAGCGAATACCAAATAATCGAAAAAACATAAATTCCTCCTACCAAGCCTTATGTGTGCGCATCGACATTATAATGCCAAAACCTGCCATCAGAGTAATAGCCGAAGTACCTCCGTAACTTACTAAAGGCAGCGGCACGCCCACTACGGGCAATATACCGCTGACCATAGCTATGTTGACGAATAAGTAGATAAAAAACGTTAGTACCAATGCGCCGGCCACCAGACGCCCAAAAGTACTGCCTGCCTTAGAGGCTAAAAACAGACCTCGAGCAATGATCAGCAGATAGAGGGTAAGTAAAAATGCGACACCGACAAAACCTAACTCCTCGCCGACCACTGCGACAATGAAGTCTGTCCTCGCCTCGGGCAAAAAATCTAAATAACTCTGACTGCCCTGATATAGGCCTTTTCCGAAGACACCACCAGAACCGATTGCAGTGGTGGACTGAATGATGTTCCAGCCTGCGCCCAACGGATCACTCTGAGGGTCAAAAAGGGTTAAGATTCGTTGCCGCTGATAGTCCTTCAGCACGAACTGCCACAACAATGGCGCAGCCGCCGCAATGAGCGCAAAAGCGCCAAAAATCCAGCGCCAAGACAAACCCGCTAGTAATAATACGGCTACACCAGCCCCGGCGACTAAAATGCTGGTACCCAAATCCGGCTCTACACCAATCAGAAAGGCAGGCACGCCGATAATAAGCAAACTAAACGCTGTATGTTTGAGGGAAGGAGGGAGAACCCTTTGTTGTAAGTACCACGCCACCGCCATTGGCACGGCGATCTTCATAAGCTCGGAGGGTTGGAATCTGAACAAGCCCGGAATATCTATCCAGCGCTGTGAACCCTTTACCTTAACGCCCACAAATAAAACCAAAATTAGCAGCACCAGCCCGACCATGTACAAGAAAGGTGCCCAGCGCAAGTATATTGCTGGGGGTAGTTGCGCAGCTATTATGAGCGCTGCATAGGCTAATCCAATGCGCCGCACTTGGGCTTCAAACAATGCGTCTTTGCCATCGACAGCGCTACTTAATATGACTAATCCAAAGAGCACCACACCGGTAATTAGCAATAGTAAAATCGGGTCGACGTGGATCCGCGCATACCAACTTGAAGACGATCCGGTTTCGTAACTGGGTAAACTGCGCTGAAAATCGCGACTCATACTGACACCATAAAAATATGCATCTAACGAACACTCGGTATTTCTGTAGACAAATGCGCGTCAATAACCGCTTTAGCCACAGGAGCAGCTACGGTGCTTCCGCCGCCGCCATTCTCCACCAGCACGGCAACCGCTATTGTTGGGTTATCAACCGGCGCGAAGGCAATAAACCATGCATGTTTACGACGAAACTCCGACAATTTCTCTTCGTCGTAGACCTCTCCCTGATTAATCTCCACCACCTGTGCCGTACCTGATTTACCAGCCATGCGGTAACCAATTTTTTGCCCAATATACGCCCACGCAGTACCGTTTCCGCGAAAGCCTTTACCGCCGCGATGAACCACATCCTCCATGGAATCTACCATGGCCTCCCAGTCTTCTTCGCTGAGGCCAAGAATTTGTGGCGGCTCATCTACACCATTCATTTCGTCAATAGAGGCATCACTGGTCAAGAGCATTTTGGGGCGAACTACTCGGCCGCGATTAGCGATAGTGGCCGCCACCGTTGCCATTTGTAAGGGCGTGGCCAAAAGGTCACCTTGACCAATACCCAAATTCACCGAGTCTCCAGGATACCAGGGCTGATTTTTAACATTACGTTTCCACTCGGGCGTAGGCAGCAAACCACTACTTGCTTCTGGTATGTCTAACGCCAAATTCCGACCAAAACCAAATTGGCCAGCAAAACCAAGCAACGAGTCAATTGGCATGCGGCTGGCAAGGTCGTAAAAATAAACATTGGACGACCGGTAAATTGCTCTATTCAAATTGACCTCGCCTTGGCCTCCAGAGTTCTCCTTTGTCCAGGACCAATCTCTATACACGCGCTTTTGGCCCGGCAATTTGAACCAACCTTTATCTTCAATGGTTTCTTCCCAATCTGTTATCGCTGCACTAATACCAGCTAAACCAACAACAGGTTTAAAGGTAGATCCTGGCGCGTATTGACCATTTACTGCGCGATTAAAAAGCGGCAAATAAATAGAATCTGTTAGCTCCCTGAATTGCGAGGACGACATACCGCTAACAAATAGATTAGGGTCATAGCTTGGCTCGCTAACCATAGCCAAAACGCCGCCGGTAATTGGATCTAACGCAACTATTGCGCCACGCCGGCCAGCTAATGCGTCGACACTGGCGGCTTGTAACTTGCTGTCTAAGTGTAAGGTCAAATTTTTACCTGTCTGCGCTCCTTGCACATCTAAGACCCGGCGCACTCGGCTATGAGCGTCCGTTTCTACTTTTTGGTAGCCGACTTTCCCATGCAGACTTTTTTCGTAAAACGCTTCGACCCCGCGCTTACCAATAAACTGCGAGCCACTGTATTGAACGGGCTCTACGGTTTCTAAATCCTCTTTTGTCAGGCGCCTTACAGAACCCACTGCATGGGCAGCCAACGCGCCCATCGGGTAAGATCGGATAAGGTGGCTGATAACTTCAATACCTCTGAGGCGATGTCGATTGACAGCCAACAGAGCCACTTGTTTTTCTGAGAGTGCTTCTAAAATAACAACCGCGGAATCGGGCCTACGACGTTTCGCTAGCTCAGCTTGAATTCTTTCTACCTGTTCTGGACCCAGGGATAAAATTTCGACAATAGCGCTAAATAGCACGTCAACATTTTCTACCCGCTCGGCGACTACAGCTAATGAAAAAGATGTTTGATTATCGGCCAGCAGACGACCATTGCGATCGTAAATCATACCTCTGGAAGGCACTATAGTCTGGATTTGGAGGCGATTATTGTCGGCTCGGAGTTGATACCTTTCATGTTCGACAATCTGCAGGGTCAACATTCGTGCGACCAATACAGCAAACAGGATAACTACCAGAACAAATAGCGTCGTAGCTCGACCTACAAACATTTCCTGTTCGCGACCGGGATCCTTTATCGATAATTCTAGTGACAACTAGCCATCCTCACACACGATGATAAGGGTGCCCGGTACTGATATTCCAGGCCCTATATATAGCTTCGGCTAATATTACGCGAACCATATAGTGAGGAAACGTTAACTTCGACAAAGAAATTTTTTGATCGGCCCGACTGAGCACCTCTTTTCCAAGCCCATCTGCACCACCGATAAGAAACGCAACATCTCGTCCTTCCATTTGCCACACCTTAAGCTCACTAGCCAAGCCAACACTAGAGCAAGAACCGCCATGTTCATCAAGCGCTATAACCCAATCATTTTTGCCAATTTGCGCTAATAACTTTTGTGCTTCGTATTGCTGATATTTTGCGGGGTCAGCATGATGGCGTGGCGCCTGCATTTCTAACAACAACATCGGCATTTCTCGAGGCATACGCTTGGCATACTCTTCGAACCCAGTTTTGATCCAACTGGGGCACTTATTACCAATGGATAATATGCGTATTTTCATTGATCTTAGTTAAACCGATCTTAGTTAAATTGATCTTAGTCAATAAGTGCTCGCTACTCAGGCTCTACGCGCTCCATTGCTGGCTTACTACGACTAGACATCTCCGTCCACAATCGCTCTATCTCGTAAAAGCCGCGGGCCTCTGTGTTCATTACATGCACTAATACGTCGCCCAAATCTACAAGCACCCAGTCGTAACTTTCGCGTCCCTCTATGCCTAGCGGTTGAATACCAATTGCCTTTGCAGATTCACTGACATTGTCGACTATCGCTTTAACGTGGCGGTTAGAGTTACCACTGGTCAACACCATGTAGTCCGTCATTGGTGTGAGCGCCGCCACATCTAGCGAGACAATGTCTACGCCCTTAAGATCTTCGATGGCTGCGGTGACGTGGTCACGTAATGCACTTGGGTTCAAACGATACTCTCCGTTGTAATATAGAGTTGATGTTGTTCAATGTATTGACTCACTGCTGGAGCCAACAGATCAGAAACACTCTGACCTAAGCCCAGCTGCTGACGCACAAATGTAGCTGAAACTTCCTGCATTGGAAGCGGCAACCTTAACATCTGCCCGGCCCTGCTATGGTCTATTTTTTCGCGTTGGCGCTGAGCGCAAAAGTTTACCAGACTGCGGTCTTCTAGGGTCATTTGTCCGGGTCTATCTAATACCACCAGGTTGCACAAATTGGAGATTTCATTCCAGCGATACCATGACGTCAGCGTTGCGAAGGAATCGTGACCAAGAATCCACACAGGAGGAGAATTATCCTCACCCGTTGAGCTTTTATTCGCAGCCATTGCCGCCAGCGTGTCAAAGGTATAAGAAGTACCTGGTCTATTCAGTTCGCTATCATCCGCTATTAAGTTACTGTGCGCGGCGCAGGCCAACTGGAGCATTTGCCAGCGATGTTCATTGGATGTCTGCGAAGGCGCTCTGTGTCCAGGCCGAGCTGACAGCAGCATATGAATAGAGCTGAGTCCCAGCTCAGCAGCCACCGCAAGCGCCGCATGTGTATGCCCATTATGTACCGGGTCGAAAGTGCCACCGAATATACCGATCATCCGTTGTGCGCTCTTTGCACTTTAACGATTACGGATTTCGCCATTACCGAATACAACATACTTTTGCGATGTAAGCCCTTCTAGACCAACCGGTCCCCGTGCATGGATTTTATCTGTGGATATACCCACTTCAGCGCCTAATCCATATTCGAATCCGTCGGCAAACTGCGTAGATGCGTTAATCATGACCGATGCTGAATCTACCTCCGCAATAAAGCGTCGGGAGTTGGCAAAGCTCTGGGTCACAATGACATCCGTATGCTGGGAGCCGTATTCGTTTATGTGAGCTATTGCTGCATCTAGATCTGCGACAATTTTTATTGCCAAAATTGGGCCCAGATATTCGGTCTCCCAATCTTGCTCGGTGGCAGACGCCATCTGTGTAATAGTGCACGCAAGCTCGCAGCCACGTAATTCAACACCTGCGTTTACGTACTGCTCAGCAAGCGTGGGCAAAATTTCCGCAGCGCTTTGTTCATGTATCAGTAAGGTTTCTAACGCATTGCACACTGCATATTTTTCAACCTTCGAGTTGAACGCTATACTTTTTGCCATATCGATATCTACGTCGCCATCAATAAACACATGGCAAATGCCATCTAGGTGCTTAATTACTGGAATAGTCGCTTCTTTAGAAATGCGATCTATTAAACTCTTACCGCCTCTAGGCACAATAACATCTACATAGTCATCTAACTGTATAAGTGCGCCTACTGCTGCTCGATCGGTGGTATTGATCAACTGTACACATGCAGAAGGTAAGCCAGCAGCTTCTAAACCTGCAACCACACACTTGGCTATCGCTTGGTTTGAATGAAATGCTTCGGTGCCACCACGTAAAATACAAGCGTTGCCAGACTTCAGAGACAAACTCGCGGCGTCCACTGTAACGTTGGGGCGAGACTCGTAAATCATGCCTATTACGCCTAACGGCACGCGCATTTTGCCAATCTGAATGCCGCTGGGACGAAAACTAAAATCCGACATTTCTCCAACCGGATCTTTTAGCACATCTACTTGGAGAAGGCCTTCGATCATTTGATCAATGCCTTTATCGTCCAAAAAAAGGCGTTCGATCAGCGGTTGGTCGATAGCATTTTTCTGTGCGGCCTGCATGTCTTGCGCATTAGCCAGCTTAATGTCTTGTCGAGCGTGATCTACCGCTTCAGCAATTGCCTTAAGTGCCGCAGATTTCGTTGCTGAAGATGCCGCCCCAATAACGCGCGAGGCATCTCTAGCTGCACGGCCAACACCCTGCATGTAACTTTTAATATTTGTGTCCATGCTGCACATTATAGGGGTAAAAGTCGCAGCGCTCACCTACCCAATCTGCGAATGTGCCAAAAGAATTAGGTGTCCAACCTCTCGTTCATTTGCTCGTTCATTTACACGCTCACTTACTAATTCACCTGCTGCCCACTTAAAGCGCATATTAATGTGTTCGCCTACTGACCAAATTTGGTCACCAACCGCTCTAATTCTGTAAGCCGCTCTTTAGCGCCACTCATCTGCAACAGAGTCTGTTTTATTTCTGGCTCTATAGGCAGCAGGTCTGCAAGGCGGTGACTCACTGATCGGGCCTCATTTAGTCTAATCGGTGGATTCAGTTGTTGAATAAGCGGGTGCTGCATTAGATCTTGGAGTACAGCAACCAATGAGTCATGTGCGGGGGTCAGCTCGCCCATAGGCTCTTCTTTGGCAAACTCTACCGTTGCTTTTAATAACCCGTCTTTTTGCAGGTAAAGCTCTTTGATAGAAAACTTTCGTCCACCTTGGGCGACGATACCCAACAAGCCATTATCGGCTTGATTAAAATCGACAATTTTCGCCTCAGTGCCTACGCGAAACACGTCGGGCATAACATCCGCATTTTTATCGGCGACATCACTGCCAGTGCGCAACAATACGACACCAAAATTGACTTGATTGCGCATGCACCAGCGAATCATATCTACATACCGCGGCTCAAAAATACGCAATGGCAAAACGCCTTCAGGAAATAGGACTGAGCGAAGGGGGAAAAGAGGGATTTCGGGTAACTCTAATCCGCCACGTTCTTTTTCGTTAGCAATAGCTTCTGACAACTGCCGACTCCTCATTTGTTTTAATTAGGGTGTCTGATGTTTTGCGCAACTATAACTAGCCTAGACTGGCGTCGCCAATGTTATGCTCCTTTCTTTGACGACGCCCCTACTAAACGGCTGGGTAAACTCATAATTTTTAGCACAAGTCTTTGTTTAAAATTAGCACAACACTTCGCACACAGAGGAACGACAGCTTTGGAATGGTTACAAGTACTGGTATTGGCCTTACTACAGGGAATTACAGAATTTTTACCGGTTTCAAGTTCGGCGCACCTAGTGCTGCCTGCGCAGTTGACCAGTTGGCCAGACCAAGGCTTGGCATTTGATGTTGCTGTACACTTTGGCACACTCATTGCGGTGCTCGCGTATTTTCGTAAAGACTTACTGACCATGCTTTGGGCTGTTGCACAAGCACCTGCAGTTTATGCGGTACGCTCGGGGCGAGCCTCAAGTAACCCAGAAATACACCAAGCCGCATTAGGTATAAAGCAAGTACTGAAACTTGTGCTAGCTACCCTACCCGTCATTGTCATTGGCTTGTTTGGGAAAGACTTTATTCAAGAACAGTTGCGCACAGTACCGGTAATAGCGACCACGACAATGTTATTTGGTGCCGCGCTTTGGTACGCAGATAGAGGACCAACATCAAATAGCGCAATTACCTGGCAGGCCGCTGCGCTCATAGGGCTGGCCCAGAGTATTGCGTTAATTCCTGGCACTTCACGCTCAGGTATTACCATTACTGCGGCGCTACTACTGGGCCTGAGTAGAGTGGAGGCAGCAAGATTTTCGTTCTTGTTGGCTATTCCAACTATCGCCGGCGCTCAATTGCTGTTGTCGTTAGATTTAGCTGAAGGCAATGTCGAGACTGATCTAGCCAAGGTGGCCGCTGGCGCCGCCCTTTCTGGTGTTAGCGCCTACCTAGGAATTCACTACTTCATTCAGCTAGTCGAACGAACGGGCATGTTGCCCTACGTTGTGTATCGATTGGTATTGGGCTTAGTGTTGTTCGGCCTAATATACGCAGGACTGTAGCTAGTCTATTGCCGGCCTACTTTACACTGCTGCTTGCAGGCATATTGCTCAACCGCGCCAAAACTAGACCACGACTAGATAATAGCGCTGGGCATATTCCTCTGTTGTTTAACAAAGAGCGCGTTAAAAAAGACAATGAGCCCACAAAAACGTATCCAAGACAGTCCAAAGACACAGCCGTCAGTTAGCAAAATGCTAACCAGCGCTAGAAGGGAATGTCGTCTTCAAAATCTGTGTCGTCTGACAGGGTAGGCGCACTGTCCACAGCTACCGTCGCAGGCTGAGCTTGAGGCTGGTTTTCAAATCCACTGGGCGCGCCACTTTGCGCTGGCGTATATTGCGCAGGCGCGCTTGATGAGCCGCCCATACTTCCGCCACTGCCTCCGCCCATGCCACTATCGCCGCCGCCACGACTGTCCAACATCTGCAATTCACGGGCGTTCACTTCAGTACGGTATTTTTTCTGTCCGTCCGCTTCCCAACTGGAAGTTCGCAAGCTGCCTTCAATATAAACCTTTGAACCCTTGCGCAGATATTCACCGGCTATCTCGGCTAAGCGAGCAAAACACACTATGTTGTGCCACTCGGTACGTTCCTGCGTTTCACCCGAGGATTTGTCTTTCCATGACTCGGATGTGGCAATACTGAACCTTGTAACCGCGCTTCCACTTTGGGCATATCTGGTTTCTGGATCTCGCCCAAGGTTTCCAATGAGCATTACTTTGTTAATTCCTCTGGCCATAATCTTCTCCGCATAAGATGACGCTGTTGCTTAGTGTAGTGCAAAAAACTGATGTCACCCACTCTAAAATGCTGCTCATTCGGTGAGCGGATATCTTTATGGGTGTAGGAAAGTGCCAACGTATATGAAGGCTTAATGCTGAACGCAGATGTGCAACTACACGACAATTTCACGCAATATCCGATACCCTTCGTCAGCCGTAGCTTGCCGCTTACCCAGGCCCAAGCTATGTTGATTACGCCCATCTACCGAACAAGAGCGACAGTAACCTTGGACACGATTTCAGTACGCGGTGCACGCACCCACAACCTACGTAACATCGACATAGACATTCCACGAGATAAGCTGGTAATCATTACCGGACTATCGGGGTCGGGAAAATCGTCGCTCGCCTTTGATACGCTGTATGCAGAGGGCCAAAGAAGGTATGTCGAGTCTCTTTCGGCCTACGCGCGGCAGTTCCTGTCGATGATGGAAAAGCCAGATATAGATCATATTGAAGGTCTTTCGCCGGCAATTTCCATTGAACAAAAGTCCACGTCGCATAACCCGCGCTCCACCGTTGGTACCATAACCGAGATTTATGACTACCTACGCCTGCTGTATGCAAGGGTTGGTGAACCTCGGTGCCCAGAACACTCTCTGCCATTGGACGCCCAGACTGTCAGCCAAATGGTCGATCAAGTCATAGCTAACATGCCTGATCTGCGGGTGATGATTCTGGCGCCCATTGTTAATGAGCGTAAGGGTGAGCATCTTCATGTTTTCCAAGAGCTTATAAGCAACGGTTATGTACGAGCACGAATCAACGGTCTGATTGTTGACCTTGACGATGCCCCAGCGTTGGATAAAAAGAAAAAACACACCATAGAAGCGGTTATCGACAGAGTGCGGGTTAAAGAAGACATTGCGCAACGGCTGGCTGAGAGTTTCGAAACTGCCCTTGGGTTGTCCGACGGCGTGGCCTTAGTTATGGATATGGATGACGAAAAGAGCGAGGCGTTAGTTTTTTCCTCGCGCTTTGCCTGTCCTACCTGTGGCTACAGTATCTCTGAGCTTGAGCCACGCATGTTTTCTTTCAACAACCCAGCCGGCGCATGCGGCGGGTGTGATGGACTGGGGGTTACGCAATTTTTTGATCCCGAGTTGGTTGTTGCTGACAGAGACTTAACTCTCGCGGAAGGTGCCATACGGGGCTGGGATAGAAGAAATATTTACTACTTCCATATGCTTTCGTCCTTAGCCGATCACTACGAATTTGATGTCGAGATGCCTTTTAAAAAGCTCAGCAAAAAGAACCAAGATGTCATTCTGAACGGCAGCGGGCGCACACGCATTGACTTTAGTTATGCCAATGACCGGGGCGATGTCATTCGCCGCACCCACAGATTTGAGGGTGTGTTGCCAAATATGCAGCGGCGTTTTCGGGAAACCGATTCGTCTATGGTCAGAGAGAATCTGCAAAAATTCATGCGTGTTACTGATTGCCCAACCTGCCAGGGCACTAGGCTAAAGGAAGAGTCGAGAAACGTCTTTATTGGCGAAACAGACTTGCCAAGTGTCACTCACAGCGCAGTATCCGACACCTTAAAGCACTTGAGCACTCTGAAGCTGAAAGGGCAGAGGGCCACTATTGCCGACAAAATTCTTAAAGAAATAACCGCTAGGCTGCAATTTTTGGTCGACGTGGGGCTCAACTATTTAACCTTAGACCGTAGCGCGGATACGTTATCTGGCGGTGAGGCGCAGAGAATCCGCCTGGCTAGCCAAATTGGTGCTGGTCTGGTTGGTGTAATGTACATCCTCGACGAACCATCAATCGGTCTGCACCAGAGGGATAATGAAAGACTGCTGCATACCCTTGAACACCTGCGCGATTTAGGCAACACGGTGATCGTGGTAGAACACGATGAAGAGGCGATGCGCAGAGCCGACTACCTTATAGACATCGGCCCAGGAGCCGGTGTACACGGTGGCGAGATTGTCGCTGAAGGCACTTTTGATGAAGTTGTCAAAAACAAGAAATCTATAACCGGACAATATCTGAGCGGCGCGAAGTCTATTGCCATTCCTGCCAAGCGCGTAGCTCCAAACCCAGAAAAGAATTTGGTTCTGACGGGCGCAAGTGGCAACAACTTGAACGACGTGTCTGTGAGCATACCGTGCGGATTATTGACCTGTATCACCGGTGTTTCCGGGTCAGGAAAATCCACCCTTATCAACCATACCCTTTATCCAGTTACTGCTACTGTGCTGAACAAAGCGACCACTCTTAAACCGAGACCTTATGAGGCGATAGATGGGCTGCAACACTTGGATAAGGTTGTTGATATTGATCAAAGTCCGATCGGTAGAACTCCGCGTTCGAATCCAGCGACGTATACAGGACTGTTTACGCCCATAAGAGAGCTGTTTGCCCAAGTACCAGAGTCTAGAGCACGGGGCTATAAGCCTGGACGCTTTAGTTTTAACGTAAAAGGCGGTCGCTGTGAGGCATGTCAAGGTGACGGTATGATTAAGGTAGAAATGCACTTTTTACCGGACATCTATGTCCCCTGCGATGTTTGCCACGGCAAACGCTATAACCGCGAGACACTGGATATTCGTTATAAGGGCAAGAATATTCACGAGGTGTTGGATATGACAGTGGAGGACGCCGGTATTTTCTTTGCACCCGTGCCAATGCTGTCGCGAAAACTACAAACCCTGATTGATGTGGGGCTTTCCTACATTCGCCTGGGCCAATCGGCTACCACGCTTTCCGGCGGCGAAGCGCAGAGAATTAAATTAAGCCGTGAGCTATCCAAGCGTGATACCGGTCAAACGCTATATATTCTCGATGAACCGACCACCGGCCTGCACTTTCACGACATAGCGCAGTTACTAGAAGTACTGCACAGACTGAGGGATGACGGAAATACAGTAGTGGTTATTGAGCATAATTTAGACGTGGTGAAGACCGCCGACTGGGTTATCGATCTAGGTCCTGAGGGAGGCTCAGGCGGTGGGCACATCGTCGCAACGGGCACCCCGGAGCAGATCGTGAAAGTGAAGAAGTCTCATACGGGAAGATTTTTGCAGCCCTTACTCACTGCTAAGTAAGGTCTCTTAGTAGCTAAGAAGTTACTACCCCGACATAGACTATTTCTACAAGCCAGCCTGCAAATCAGGCTGGTAAAAGCGCGAAGCCTAAATATTTGTACTAGCTCATGCAGTGCTTTAGGGCGCTAGTGCATAACTGGATATTTTCGCGGCGTGCTGAGTAGCCCATCAAGCCGATGCGCCAAACCTTACCTGCGAATGCACCAAGGCCTGCGCCTATTTCTAAGTTGAATTCGTTCAACAAACGCTTGCGTACCGCGGCCTCGTCAACACCTTCTGGGATCTTTACTAGATTCAACTGCGGCAATCTGTAGCTGGCATCAACCACGAACTCTAGGCCAATGCTGTTTAGGTTCTCAACCAGGATCTCATGCATAGCTCGGTGTCTGTTCCAGGAGTTCTCTAAACCTTCTTCCTTGACCATTAACAACGCTTCATGGAGGCCATACATGGAATTTACCGGAGCCGTGTGGTGATAGGTTCTAGCGCCATCCCCTTCCCAGTAAGCCATGAGCAACGACAAATCTAGGAACCAACTTTGTACTGGCGTATTTCTAGCCGTAACTTGAGCAGCCGCTTTGTCACTAAACGTAATCAAGCTGATTCCGGGCGGTGCGGATAAGCACTTCTGGGTGCCAGAGTAAGTCACATCTGCCTTCCAGGCATCTACCTCTAATTCGATACCCGCTAAACCCGTTACCGAGTCGACGATACTCAGGCAATCATACTGCTGGGCTAAGGCACACAGCGTCTTTGCGTCTGAGCCCACTCCAGTGGAGGTCTCGGCATGTACGAAGGCAAGTATTTTGGCTTTTGGGTTGGCTTTAAGCGCGGCTTCGACTTTTTCAGGGTCAACCTGAGTGCCCCAAGCGTCCTCAACAGTAACGAGGTCGCCATTCATACGGCGAACGTTCTCTGCCATGCGCATTCCAAATACGCCATTAATACAGACGATAACTTTATCGCCGGCTTCAACTAAATTGGCGAAGGACGCTTCCATAGCTGCAGAGCCTGGAGCCGAAAGAGGTAGGGTGAGTTTGTTTTCAGTGCGAAAGCAATATCGCAGGAGTTCTTTGATGTCTTCCATCAAAGCAATGAATTCGGGATCTAGATGACCAATAGTAGCTTTCGCCATGGCTCCCAGAACTCGCGGATGTACATCCGATGGCCCTGGGCCCATCAATGTTCTAGGGGTCGGGTGAAAGCTACTACTCACAGCGATTTAGTCCTTCTTTGTATCTGACTGATCAGCATCCTCTGCTACGGCTTCATCCGCTGTTTCAACTACAGCTTCCGTTTCTTCCACTGCCTGCCCTTCTTCAACAGCGGCCATATCTGCGTCGAACTCTTCTACCTCAGCGATTGGACGCCCAACAAACTCGATGAAAGCCATAGGCGCTGCGTCACCGGTACGGAAACCGCACTTTAGAATACGTGTGTAGCCGCCTGGGCGCTCCTGGTAGCGTGGACCGAGCTCTGTGAATAACTTACCTACCGCTGCTTTGCTACGCGTGCGAGCGAAAGCTAAGCGACGATTCGCTACCGAATCTTCCTTGGCTAGCGTAATTAGCGGTTCAGCGACCTTACGCAATTCTTTAGCTTTTGGCAGTGTAGTTTTAATGACTTCACACTCAATTAGAGATGTGGCCATATTGCGAAACATAGCCTGACGGTGCGAGCTGTTTCGATTTAGTTGTCTGCCACTCTTTCGATGACGCATTATTCGTTCCTGTACCTATAAGCGTGTTGACGCTTTTTTACCGACCCTATTTCTAGAATCCTGTTATCTCGTGAGTCGAGCCTGGATTATATCCGGCCACCATATAGATTTGCTGGCGGCCAATTTTCTAGGCGCATACCCAATGACAAACCTCTTGATGCCAGAACGTCTTTGATTTCTGTCAGTGACTTCTTACCCAAGTTTGGTGTTTTCAATAGCTCTACTTCGGTGCGCTGAATCAGATCACCAATATAGTAGATATTCTCTGCTTTCAAGCAATTTGCTGAACGCACAGTAAGCTCTAAGTCATCCACCGGACGAATCAGTATCGGATCTGCTTCGTCCTCTTTCTCTTCCTCAACCTGTTCGCTTTCGCTGTCTAGGTCGACGAAAACAGCAAGTTGGTGCTGCAGAATAGTAGCCGCTCTTCTGATCGCTTCTTCGGGATCAATCGTGCCATTAGTTTCTAAATCTAGAACTAGCTTGTCCAGGTCAGTACGTTGCTCAACACGCGTGCTTTCCACACTGTACGAGACTCTGCGCAACGGACTATAGGAAGCATCTAACCGCAACGAACCGATTGGCCGCCCCTCTTCTTCGCGACTTGCTGAGGCTTGAGAATCAACCGGAACGTATCCACGACCTCTCGTTACCTTAGCTTCGATCCGAATAGAACCGCTTGCGTTCAAGTTGCAAACAACATGATCAGGGTTGGCTATTTCAATATCTTCGGAAAGCTCGAAATCACCTGCCGTAACCACACCAGCGCCGCTCTTTGTTAGAACGATAGTGCCATGATCTTGGTTGTGCATAATAATACTGATGTCTTTCAAATTAAGAAGTATATCAATGACATCTTCTTGAACGCCTTCAATCGTGCTGTACTCATGCAGAACACCATCGATCTGTACTTCGGTAATGGCGCAACCGGGCATAGAAGACAATAAGATCCTACGCAGCGTGTTGCCCAATGTGTGGCCGAAACCGCGCTCCAATGGCTCTAAAGTAACCTTAGAACGAAACGGGCTGTCAGATTGCACTTCAATATTTCGTGGAGTCAGAAATTCGTTTGCCAATTGTGACATATATTTGTCTCCCAAAGAGGCGCCAAGGCGCCCAATAAATTACTTAGAGTAAAGTTCTACGATCAAGTTTTCGTTGATCTCAGCCGGTAACTCTTCGCGGTCTGGTAGACGCTTGAAAGTACCTTCGAACTTGTCTGCACTTAAATCAACCCAATCGATCTCGCCGCGCTGGCTAGCCAACTGCAGTGCCGCTTGAATACGCAATTGCGCGCGCGACTTCTCAGCGATCGCCACGACATCTCCCGCTTTAACCTGGTAAGACGCAATGTTTACCCAATGACCGTTAACGGTCACTGACTTATGCGACACCAATTGGCGCGACTCGGCTCTTGTACAACCAAAGCCCATGCGATAAACAACGTTGTCTAACCGGCATTCGAGCAACTTGAGCAGATTTTCACCCGTTGCGCCCTGCTTACGGTCAGCTTTCTTATAATAATTACGGAACTGCTTTTCCAATACTCCGTAAATACGACGTACCTTCTGCTTCTCACGCAACTGGACCGCATAGTCTGATAAACGACCACGACGCTGGCCATGCATGCCAGGTGGGTTATCAATCTTGCACTTTGAATCGATTGGACGAACACCGCTCTTTAGGAAGAGGTCAGTGCCTTCTCGACGACTCAACTTGAGTTTTGGACCTAAATACCGACCCATACCTATTTCTCCATTCGATTATGCATCATTACAATTCCCAGCACTTAAACGCGACGGCGTTTAGGTGGGCGACAGCCATTGTGAGGAATTGGTGTTACATCTGCGATGCTGTTTATTTTAAGGCCTGCCGCGTTTATGGCGCGAACTGCGGACTCACGACCTGGACCAGGTCCTTTAACGAAAACATCTACACTCTTCATACCAAATTCAACAGCAACTAGGCTGGCTTTCTCGGCAGCAATCTGCGCCGCAAATGGGGTACTTTTACGTGAACCCCTGAAACCTGAGCCACCAGAGGTAGCCCAGCTCAGCGCATTGCCTTGTCGATCTGTAATCGTAATGATCGTATTGTTGAAGGACGCATGGATATGCGCCATTCCGTCTACGACAACACGTTTAGCATTTTTACGTTCAGCCATATTTGTTTCTCTACCTTGCCCTATCTACGGATCGGACGACGCGGGCCCTTACGGGTGCGCGCATTGGTTTTTGTTCTCTGTCCATGCACTGGCAAGTGCCGACGATGACGTATTCCTCGATAACAACCCAGATCCATCAATCGCTTGATGTTCATGGATGTTTCTCGACGTAAGTCGCCTTCTACCGTGAACTTTGCAACTTCATTACGAATTGCGTCCAGGTTAGCTTCGTCTAACTCACCAATCTTAGTTTCCGGTTGCACGCCAGCCAGACCACAGATTTTCACTGCGGTGGTTGCTCCAATCCCGAAGATATATGTCAACGAGATTCTTGCGTGCTTGTTATCCGGTATGTTGATTCCGGCAATACGTGCCATCTATTCGCTCCGTCTTACACTTGATGCCATAACTACCAACTACCCTTGGCGCTGTTTATGGCGAGGTTCAGAACTACAAATAATTCGTACAACGCCTTTGCGCTTTACGACTTTACAGTTCCGACAAATTTTCTTTACTGATGCTCTTACTTTCATAGTTTCCTACCAAATGGGTGTCGATTAGCGACGCCGCCCATAGTTTTGTAGTTTCGACTTTTCCATCAACTTCGCGTACTGGCTACTCATTAGGTGTGATTGCACTTGCGACATAAAGTCCATTGCTACCACGACCACAATAAGCACTGCGGTTCCACCTAGTTGGAAGGAAGTGTTAAAAAAGACCACCATAAATTCTGGTAACAAACACACCAAGGTCACATAAAGCGCGCCAAAAACGGTGAGTCGGGTGATCACATCATCAATGTACTTAGAAGTCTGTTGTCCCGGACGTATACCAGGAACATAAGCGCCCTGTTTCTTTAAATTGTCTGCGACATCCTTTGGGTCGAACATAATAGCTGTATAAAAGAAGCTAAAAAATATGATCCCTGCTGCGAACATCATTATGTACAGAGGCTGTCCCGGAGACAACACAAGCGCCACGTCTTGTAGCGCGCCCATACCAGGATTGCTACCAAACCAACTAGCCATGGAAGCCGGAGCCAAAAGCAAACTGGACGCAAAAATAGCGGGAATCACGCCAGCCATATTAATCTTTAACGGTAAGTGACTGCTCTGGGCCTGAAAAACTCTCCGCCCTTGCTGCTTCTTGGCGTAGTTTACTGTAATTCTTCTCTGTCCGCGCTCGACTCTGACAACAAGCCATACGATAGCTATGGCAAGCACGCCCATCGCTAATAGCGCGATAATATTAAGGTTGCCCAAGCGTGCCTGCTCGAACATCTGCCCCAGCGCCGAAGGAAAACCGGACACAATGCCCGAGAAAATCAACAGCGAAATACCGTTACCAACGCCGCGCTCTGTAATCTGCTCGCCTAGCCACATCATGAAGATGGAACCGGTCACCAGCGTCAGAGTAGCAACGAATGTGAATGTGAAGCCGCTTTCGAACGCAAGCCCCTGGTTCGCTAAGGTGACCGCGAGCGATGTGCCTTGAATTAATGCGATGCCCAATGTCAGCAAACGAGTAGCGCGTGTAATCTTTCTACGGCCTGCGTCACCCTCTTTCCGCCATTGCTGGAACTGGGGCCACATCATGGTCAACAAATTCATAATAATGCTGGCTGTAATGTAAGGAATTACCCCTAGAGCGAGAATACTCATACGCTCCCAAGCGCCACCCGAGAACATATTGAACAGCTCGAGTATACCGCCCTGATTCTGGTTAAAGATCGCCTGCAATTGTGCGGGGTCAATCCCCGGAACAGGAATATGCGTTCCAATTCGGTACACCAACAAGGCAAAGAGCACGAACAGCAGACGGCTACGGAGTTCTGCAACCCCTGCCTGATTTCCTGCTAGCTGACTAGCTACATCTTGTTGGTTATTGGACATTATTTTTTCTATGCTTCTTTAATAATCTTAGATATACAGTGCGATGTCTTGACGACTACTCCGCAGCTGCTGTCTCTTCAGTGCGTTCTTTCTTCTTCAGTTTACCCGGCACAACTGGCTCGAAAACGACAACCGAACCACCAGCTGCTTCGATAGCTGCTTGAGCGCCTTTAGTCACGCCGATGCTTGCATCTTCTACCTTGAAGGCTCTAGACACCGCGCCTGATAACATGATTCGCACGCGCTTCATGTCTCTTCTTATTACGTTTGCAGCTTTCAAGGTGTCTAAGGTGACCAAGTCGCCATCCACCTTCGCCAATTCGCTCGAACGCACCTCAGTGGTCGTCAAACTTACGCGCGAACGGAAACCGAACTTAGGTATACGCATTTGTAAAGGAAGCTGACCGCCTTCAAAACCTGGACGGACTCCGCCACCTGAACGTGCCTTCTGGCCCTTCTGACCGCGACCAGATGTCTTACCCCAGCCAGAACCGGAACCGCGACCAACGCGACGCTTAGCTTTGTGACTGCCATCAGCAGGGTGCAAATCATTCAAATGCATTAGGATTCTCCCTCGACATGCACCATGTAATGCACGCGACTAATCATTCCGCGAACGGAAGGTGTGTCTTCAACAGTCACAGTATGACCAATACGTCGAAGCCCTAAACCCATCAAACAGGCCTTGTGATTCTTTAAACGACCAATCGGGCTTTTAGTCTGGGTCACGCTAATAGATTTACTGCTCATAACTATGCCTCAGCCTTAAGCGACAATATTGTCGACAGTCTTACCGCGTTTTTCAGCAACGCGCTCTGGTGATTTAACACCCATAAGCGCCTTAAACGTTGCTCTAACCACGTTGACTGGATTTGTTGATCCGTAGCACTTAGCTAAAACGTTGTGGACACCTGCAGCTTCTAATACAGCTCGCATTGTGCCACCAGCAATTACACCAGTACCTTCAGACGCTGGCTGCATATATACCTTAGATGCCGAGTGACGAGCAGTGGTGGCATACCACAACGTACCGCCATTAAGATCTACATCCACCATGTTGCGCCGGGCAGCTTCCATTGCCTTTTGAATCGCTGTTGGTACTTCGCGTGCTTTACCACGCCCAAAACCAACCCGACCATTACCGTCTCCAACAACTGTTAGCGCGGTAAAACCAAAGATCCGCCCGCCTTTTACAACCTTGGCAACTCTATTCACCTGAACTAGCTTCTCAACTAATCCTTCTTCATCTACTTTATCGGTATAAGCCATTTAGAACTCCAATCCGCCTTCGCGAGCGGCATCTGCTAATGCTTTTACTCGGCCGTGATACTTAAAACCTGATCGATCAAATGCGACAGCTTTTACACCCTGCTCTTTCGCTCGTTCAGCCAACAACGCTCCGACTTTAGCCGCCGTCTCAACGTTTCCTGTAGCTGAGCCACGTAGTGCCTCTTCTAAGGTAGACGCTTGGGCCAAAATGGCTCCGCCATCGGCAGAAATCACCTGTGCATACATATGCTGAGGTGTGCGATTGACTGACAAACGAACAGCACCCAGCTCACGCATTTTCATGCGGCTACGACGCGCTCTTCTTAATCTGCTTGATTTCTTACTGTTCATGCTTCGAACCCGGTTTCCATTTTGCGCACTTCGTAAATGCGCGATCCATTTCTCTATTCTTCAACCGCCCAGCTCCTTAGGGCATGGAGTCTCTCCGCGCCCAAATGATTATGGCTGTTAAACTAATTACTTCTTTTTGGCTTCTTTACGTCTTACGTACTCGCCCGCATACCGAACACCCTTGCCTTTGTAGGGCTCTGGTGGTCTAAACGCTCTAATCTCTGCACACACTTGGCCAACCTGCTGCTTATCCATACCGGCAATCACAACTTCGGTTTGCGTTGGCGTACTTGCTGAGATGCCCTCGGGCAGCTTGTACACTACTGGATGAGAAAAGCCTAACTGCAGCGTCAATGTATCGCCCTGTGATGCAGCACGATAACCAACACCCTGGAGCTCCAACTTACGCTCGAACCCTGTAGTTACGCCTGTAACCATATTTTGCACCAATGCACGCATGGTGCCAGCCATTGCATCTGCTGCACGAGCTTCTGACTGAGCGCTTATACGCAGCTCGCCATCTTCTTGCTTGAGAGCAACGTACTCATGGATGTCCATCTCCATCTGGCCCTTGCCACCCTTCACTGAGAAGTGCTGGCCGGTGATCTTTACCTCTAAACCTGAAGGAAGAACGACTGGATTATTTGCTACGCGAGACATTAAAGTTCCCCTAAAAAACCGTACAAAGTACTTCGCCACCGATCCCTTGAGAACGGGCATTCTTGTCGGTCATCACACCCTTATTGGTGCTGACTATCGCCACCCCAAGTCCACCGCGGACTTTAGGTATATCGTTACTTTCTTTGTAGATTCGCAGCCCTGGACGGCTAACCCGCGAAATCTCTTCAATAACCGGAGATCCGTTGTGGTACTTCAGATCAACTGTAATATTTGACTTAACTTCATCGCTGACAGAGTAACCCAAAATGAAACCTTCGCTTTGTAGGACATCTAATATCGCTCTTTTGCCCTTAGAGTTAGGCATTTTAACCGTTACGTGACCAGCCATTTGGGCGTTTCTTACCCTGGTGAGGAGGTCAGCTATTGGATCTTGCATTGTCATAATAAATACCTACCAGCTGGCCTTAACTAAACCGGGAACATCGCCGCGCATAGCAGCTTCGCGTAACATATTTCGCGAGAGGCCGAACTTCCGGTAAACACCGTGAGGGCGACCAGTAATACCGCAACGTCGTCGATGTCTAACTGCACTTGCATCACGTGGCTGCGCATTTAACTTTAACTGCGCATCCCAACGATCCTCATCGGATACGTTACGGTTAGAAATAATCGCTTTAAGAGCTGCGCGCTTAGCACCGAGTCTGCCTCGGGTATCTGCTCGCTTCTTCTCTCTTTCAATCATGGAACGCTTTGCCATAACTAATCTCTTCTCTATGTACGGAAAGGAAACTTGAATGCTTTTAATAGCTCAAGTGCCACTTCATTTGTTTTAGCTGTGGTCGTCACACAGATATCAAGACCGCGAATTTTATCGATCTTGTCGTAATCTATTTCAGCAAATACGATTTGCTCAGTCAGACCCATGCTGAAATTGCCACGTCCGTCAAAGGACTTAGGGTTCAGGCCGCGGAAGTCACGCATCCGTGGAATTGCGATGCTTACCAGACGCTCAATAAAGTCGTACATCTTTTCTCTACGCAAAGTTACCTTGCAACCAATCGGATAGCCTTCACGGATTTTAAAACCCGCTTCAGAACGGCGTGCCAAACAAATAACAGGCTGCTGCCCTGCAATTAGCGTCATATCCGACACGGCTGCGTCCATTACCTTCCGGTCAGTAATCGCTTCGCCCACACCCATGTTAAGCGTAACCTTAGTGATCTTAGGCACTTCCATCGGGTTGCTGATCGCCAAGTCTTTTTGCAACTTAGGGTGCAGCTCAGTTTTATAATGTTCGTATAAATTAGACATGTTTAGTCTTCAATCTCTTTGCCGTTTGATTTGAAGAAGCGAATTTTCGTTCCATCTTCAATGCGCAGACCAACTTTATCCGCTTTTTCGCTCTCGTGATTCCAGATTGCAACGTTAGAGCCTTGAATCGGCGCTTCCTGAGGAACGATTCCACCTTGATCGCCTGTATTGGGGTTAGGGCGCTTATGCTTCTTAACCATGTTAATACCAGCAACCATTAGTCTGCCATCCTTCATGACGCGCAGAACTTCACCGCGACGACCTTTGTCGCGACCGGCAACTACTACCACTTCATCTTTTTTCTTGATCTTTAACATGCCGACAATCTCTTAGGATCTCTATTCATCTATTTTCTATACCTAAAGTACTTCAGGCGCTAAGGAAACAATACGCATAAAATTTTCAGTTCTGAGTTCGCGCGTAACCGGCCCAAATATACGAGTACCGACGGGTTGCTTCTGAGCATTAAGCAGTACAGCAGCGTTGTGATCGAACTTGATCAAAGAGCCGTCAGGTCGACGAACGCCTTTACGAGTACGCACAACTACTGCGTCCATAACCTGGCCCTTCTTAACGCGACCACGGGGTATGGCTTCTTTAATAGTGACCTTAATCACGTCGCCAATACCAGCATAACGCCTGTGGCTTCCGCCTAAGACTTTAATACACTGAACCCTTCGAGCACCGCTGTTATCAGCAATCTCGAGCATACTTTCTGTCTGAATCATTGCTCTCTAAACTCCAGTAGACCGAACGTCGACGCTCTGCAGCATCCAGGTCTTTGTTTTTGACAATGGGCGACATTCTATAACTGTCACTATGTCACCAATCTTGCAGGTATTCTCCTCGTCATGCGCATGAATCTTGGACGACTTACGTACGTACTTGCCATAAACCGGGTGCTTGACCCTACGTTCGACTTTGATAGTGATACCTTTTTGCATACGATCACTGACCACCACTCCGGATACAGTACGCGGATTAGTCTGTGCTTTTTCTGCTTCAGACATCTTTACTCTCCTTCATCACTGTTTTCACCCGTGCGATATCGCGACGTATTTCTTTAAGAAGATGCGGCTGACCTAGCTGGCCACTAGCATTTTGCATCCGCAGCGAAAAATGCTCGCGGCGTAAACGTACCACTTCAGTTTGCAGTTCTTCTGCAGTCTTTTCTCTCAAATCTTGGACTTTCATTACATTGCTGTCCGCTTAACAAATACTGTCTTAAAAGGCAATTTAGCCGCCGCCAATGCTAATGCTTCACGCGCCATCTCTTCTGACACACCCTGCATTTCATAGAGAACGCGACCCGGCTGAATAAGAGCTACCCAATATTCAACGCTACCCTTACCTTTACCTTGGCGAACTTCCAAGGGCTTTTTGGTAATTGGTTTGTCAGGGAACACTCGAATCCAGATCTTTCCGCCTCGGCGAATACGACGAGTCATAGCTCGTCTACCGGCTTCAATTTGACGCGCAGTAAGTCTACCCCGCCCAATGGCTTTAAGACCAAACTCACCAAAACTGACGCGACTACCTCTCAGGGCGAGGCCTCGGTTGCGTCCCTTGTGCATTTTTCTAAATTTTGTTCTTTTCGGCTGTAACATCTTCGTACTTAATTACGGCTTAGGCTTGCTGAGAAGCTTGAGCAGGGGCTTGTGGCCCGATAACTTCACCTTTAAAGATCCACACTTTGATGCCTAAAATACCATAGGTAGTTTCAGCTTCAAAAGTTGCATAATCGATATCTGCACGAAGGGTGTGCAGTGGCACTCTCCCTTCATGATAGACCTCAGAACGAGCAATTTCTGCTCCACCAAGACGACCAGCAACACGCACCTTGATACCTTCGGCACCCAAGCGCATTGCGTTCTGTATTACTCTCTTCATCGCTCGTCTAAACTGTACTCGGCGCTCTAACTGCTGAGCTACATTTTGAGCGACTAGCACCGCATCCAATTCTGGCTTACGGATCTCTTCGATATTCACGTGGACGGGCACACCCATCATCTTACTTAAGTCATTGCGTAGACGCTCTACGTCTTCGCCTTTCTTCCCAATCACAATGCCAGGACGTGCCGTGTGAATGGTTACGCGCGCTGTCTGAGCAGGCCGAGCAATCTCAATTCGACCAACAGAGGCGTCAGCTAGGCGCTTGCGTAGAAACCGACGCACCTCTAAGTCGTTTAATAAGTATAAAGCGTAGTTCTTCTTGTCCGCATACCACACTGATGTGTGATCTTTGACAATCCCTAAGCGAATACCGGTTGGATGTACTTTTTGACCCATACTATTCTCTTACTTTGTATCCGAAACCGTCACGGTGATGTGACAGCTGCGTTTTAGGATTCTATCCGCACGGCCTTTAGCGCGTGGACGAATGCGTTTCATTGTCATACCTTCATTGACGAAGATTTCCGATATGCGGAGATCGTCTACATCGGCGCCCTCGTTATGCTCAGCATTTGCAATTGCTGACTCAAGGGTCTTCTTCACTAATACAGCACCTTTCTTGGTGCTGAAATTCAATATATCCAAAGCATCAGCCACTGGCTTGCCGCGAACTTGGTCTGCCACTAAGCGAACCTTCTGCGCGGAGATACTTAAGCGTTTTGCAATCGCTCTGACTTCCATCTTCTTTCTCTACCTTAATCTGCGCGCTATCGCTTAGCTTTCTTATCAGCCGTATGGCCACGATAAGTACGAGTGGGTGCAAACTCACCCAGCTTATGACCTACCATGTCTTCGTTGATAACGACTGGAATGTGTTGACGGCCGTTATAAATGGCAATGGTTAAACCAACCATTTCAGGCATGACCATTGAGCGACGCGACCAAGTCTTAATTGGACGACGTTCACTGTTAGCCACGGCGTTTTCTACCTTCTTCAAAAGATGGGTATCAACAAATGGGCCTTTAAATAATGATCTTGGCACTTACGTTACTCCGTTTATCGCTTGCTGCGACGACGCACTATGAGGCTGTCGGTACGCTTATTCTTTCTGGTCTTGTGACCCTTTGTTGGCATTCCCCAGGGTGAAACTGGGTGTCTACCGCCTGATGTCTTACCTTCACCACCGCCATGTGGGTGGTCGACTGGGTTCATAGCTACACCACGAACAGTTGGGCGCACTCCGCGCCATCTCTGCGCGCCAGCCTTACCCAATGAACGAAGACTATGTTCACTGTTACCTACTTCGCCAAGTGTTGCTCTACATTCGCTGAGTACACGGCGCATTTCGCCAGATTTCATACGCAAAGTCGCATGCGCGCCTTCTCTAGCCACCAATTGACAAGAGCCACCGGCGCTACGCACCATCTGAGCACCCTTACCAGGCTTCAACTCGACACAGTGGATAACACTACCCACGGGAATGCTTCTCAACGCTAGCGTGTTACCAGACTTGATAGGCGCAGTTGGCCCGCTCATTACTGAATCTCCCGCGTGGACGCCCTTCGGCGCGATAATGTAGCGTCGCTCGCCGTCTGCATACTTTAACAGCGCAATGTTTGCCGTTCTATTGGGATCGTACTCTAGACGCTCTACTACTGCTGGAATGCCATCTTTCGTGCGCTTCCAATCTATAATTCTATAGTGTTGCTTGTGACCGCCGCCTCGATGCCGAGTCGTTATCCGTCCAGCGTTATTTCTACCGCCGGTCCTAGATTGCGATACTAGTAGCGCTTTATGCGGCGCTCCCCTATGCAACTCGGGGTTGACGATTTTAACGACAAATCGACGTCCCGGTGAAGTTGGTTTCGTTTTTACAACAGCCATTACGCTAAACCCTTATTCCGCAACCATGTAGTCGAGCTCTTGGCCCTGCGCTACGGTCACGTATGCCTTTTTCCAATTCTTCTTGCGCGACATACCGCGCGCAGTCTTCTTTGTTTTGCCTTTTACATTTACTGTACTGACATTCTTCACTGAGACTTTAAAAATCGTCTCAATAGCTTCGCGTATCTCAGCCTTCGTAGCATCTACAGATACTTTGAAAGCGTATTGATTAGCCAAATCACCTAGCACAGATACCTTTTCTGATATGTGAGGTTCGCGTAGAACAGTAAAGATGCGCTCCTGGTTCATACCAATGCCTCTTCTAACTTCTTCAATGCGGCAACCGTGATCAGCACTTTGTCGTGACTGATTAGACTCACCGGATCAACACCCTCAACATCTCGAACATCCACAAAGCGAACGTTCCGAGCTGCTAAAAACAAATTCTCATCGCCGTCTTCCGTAACGATTAGTACGTTACTCATATCTAAACTCTTAAGCTGGGTTAACAACTCTTTAGTCTTAGGCGCCTTAACTGAAAAACTCTCAACCGCGACAAGGCGCTCTTTGCGAATAAGCTCGGAAAGAATGCAACGTAGCGCGCCGCGGTACATCTTGCGATTCACTTTCGTTGAGTGATCTTGTGGCTGGGCAGCGAATGTCACGCCACCTGAACGCCATATTGGAGATCTAGTAGTACCCGCTCGTGCGCGACCAGTGCCTTTCTGACGCCATGGCTTCTTGCCACCACCGCTCACTGCTGAACGATTCTTCTGAGCTCGCGAACCTTGTCTCGCACCCGCCATATAAGCGACTACAACTTGGTGTACGAGCGATTCGTTAAACTCTCTGCTAAATGCGCTATCAGCTACTTCAACGCTGCCGCCGTCCAGGGCTAGATTCAAATTCATTCCCCTTCTCCCGCAGCCGACGCTTCTGGGCGACCCTTAACTGCTGGACGAATAAATACGTCTCCACCAGTCGCTCCAGGCACAGCACCTTTAACCATAATAAGGTTTCGCTCTGCATCTACCCGAATAATCTCTAGATTCTGCGTTGTCACGCGAGCAGCGCCCATGTGACCTGACATCTTCTTACCTTTAAATACGCGACCAGGGGTTTGGCATTGGCCAATAGAACCCGGCGCACGGTGAGAAATTGAGTTGCCGTGAGTGGCGTCTTGACCTGCAAAGTTCCACCGCTTGATGGTGCCTGCAAAACCCTTACCCTTTGATGTGCCCTGCACGTCAACGGTCTGTCCTGCAGCGAACTGCCCGACAGTAAGTTCGCCACCGACATTTAACTCATCAGCTTGCATGGAACGAAATTCCCACAAACCGCGACCCGCGCCAGCTTTCGCCTTTGCAAAATGTCCGGCCATAGGCTTACTTACGCGACTCTGTCGTCTTTCGCCCGTGGTCACTTGGACGGCTACATAGCCATCGCTTTCGACACTCTTTACCTGAGTAATCCTATTAGGCTCGGCTTCTATAACCGTGACCGGCACGGATTCGCCTTCTTCATTGAAGATGCGGGTCATGCCACTTTTTTTACCTACCAGTCCAATTGCCATTGGTCTAATCCTACCTTTGTGCGGTAACAACAGCGTGCTGGGCTCCCTCCCTCTCTACTCTTTCGAGTAAAAGGACAGTGCCCGGCTTTCGCCAATCGCCAGCCCCCAATCGGAGCCTTTTCGTATCAAAACTTCACAACCTCACCAACTCTTTCAAGAGCCAGCAAAACTCCGATTAATTCAAACTAATTTGTACTTCAACCCCAGCAGCCAGATCGAGCTTCATAAGCGCATCAACTGTCTTTTCTGTAGGTTCAACAATATCGAGGAGTCTTTTATGGGTTCGGATCTCGTATTGGTCCCGTGCGTCTTTATTGACGTGAGGTGATACAAGAATTGTAAACCGCTCTATACGAGTGGGCAGCGGGATAGGTCCCTTCACTTGCGCACCAGTCCGTTTAGCTGTATCAACTATTTCCTGTGTCGATACATCTATGAGACGATGATCAAATGCTTTCAAGCGAATGCGTATACGCTGATTTTGCACTTACAAACTCCAACCCTAATTAAATTTAACTCATTCTCCACCCGCACTCAACGCACGAATGGTTAAAAGAGCATTTCTCCTGTTAAAGAGCATCTCACCGCAACCTTAGTGCAGCTACACCCGCATGGAACGACTGTAAAACTGCCGTTTGTGACGCTTCTTAGACTAAAACCTAAGGCCTCGCGCTGTCCAAAGCGGGAGGCGAACTATACAGAGTAGAATTATTTCAAGCAACACTTCTTGTCGTGAATAACGTAATTAATGTAATTATTTTCGCATTATTTTTAGTTAACTTAGTCCAACGCCACCAAAGCGGGCCGCTCTTTGCAGAGCAAAACCTACTCCGATCCCAACCCCTGCCCCATCAATGCAACAAAGGTTACCGACCACCTCACAACTTTCGCCTTAAGCGATTACCTTAGCAACAACACCCGCACCTACTGTACGGCCGCCTTCGCGAATAGCAAAACGCAGACCATCATCCATCGCAATTGGGCATATAAGCTCAACTACCATCTTGATGTTATCGCCCGGCATGACCATCTCTACACCCTCAGGTAGCTCACACGCGCCGGTTACATCCGTAGTACGGAAGTAAAACTGTGGGCGGTAACCCTTAAAGAATGGTGTATGACGGCCGCCTTCGTCTTTGGACAGTACATATACTTCTGCCTCAAACTTAGTATGCGGTGTAATAGCACCTGGCTTGGTCAATACCTGACCACGCTCTACTTCTTCACGCTTAGTGCCGCGTAGCAGAACACCAACGTTCTCGCCTGCTCGACCTTCGTCCAACAACTTACGGAACATCTCAACACCTGTGCAGGTAGTCTTAGTTGTGTCTTTAACGCCTACGATTTCGATCTCGTCGCCTACATTCACAATGCCGCGTTCTACACGACCTGTTACTACTGTGCCACGACCTGAGATGGAGAATACATCTTCAATAGGCATCAAAAACGGTAAGTCTACTGCGCGCTCGGGCTCTGGAATAAAGCTGTCTAGGGTTTCCACGAGCTTCTTAACTGCTGTAGTACCTAGCTCGTTGTCGTCCCTGCCTTCCAATGCCATCAGGGCGCTGCCCATGATGATGGGCGTGTCGCCTGAAAACTCGTATTGCTCTAAAAGATCAACAAGCTCCATTTCTACAAGCTCTTTCATCTCTTCATATTCTTCGGTGCCTACACCGCCGCAGTCTTCTGCCAACAAATCAGCTTTGTTCAAGAATACAACTATCTTAGGAACACCAACCTGACGTGACAACAAAATGTGCTCACGCGTTTGTGGCATTGGGCCGTCTGTCGCGCCACATACTAGGATAGCGCCGTCCATCTGCGCCGCACCGGTGATCATGTTTTTCACATAGTCGGCGTGTCCTGGGCAGTCAACATGTGCGTAGTGACGCCCTTCACTTTCGTATTCGACGTGACTGGTCGCAATTGTAATACCGCGCTCTCTTTCTTCAGGCGCATTATCAATCTGAGCGAAATCGCGCATCTCGCCGCCGTAAACTTCAGCACAAACTCTTGTCAGTGCCGCTGTTAATGTTGTCTTACCATGGTCTACGTGGCCAATTGTGCCCACGTTTACGTGTGGTTTGTTTCTTTCAAATTTCTCTTTAGCCATCTGCCTTCCTTACGGTTGTATTTATCGAGACCGAATTCTGTCCATCACTGCGTCGGGCACATCAGCGTACTTTGCGAAAGCCATTGTGTAGGTTGCGCGACCTTGAGTACTACTCCTTAAATCTGTCGAGTAACCAAACATTTCCGATAAAGCGACTTCTGCTTTTACTACTTTACCTGCCGGAGTTTCCTCCATACCTACGATCATGCCGCGCCGGCGATTCAGATCACCGACCACATCACCCATATAATCCTCTGGCGTAACAACTTCGACTATCATCACTGGCTCGAGCAGCACAGGATTTGCATTCATTGCGCCCTCGCGGAAAGCCATTGCCGCAGCGATCTTAAACGCCATCTCGGAAGAGTCAACATCGTGAAATGAGCCACCTATTAACGTAGCCTTGACGCCAATTAGCCGATGCCCAGCAATAACGCCGTTACGCATTTGATCTTGAATACCCTGATCTACCGCGGGAATGAATTCTTTGGGAATAACACCATCAGTGATCTCGTCAACAAACTCGTAAGCAAATTCACCATCCTCATCTTTAAACGGCTCTAAGCGAACCTTCACATGACCATACTGACCGCGGCCGCCTGCCTCACGAATGAACTTGCCTTCTTGCTCAGCAACACCGCGAATAGTCTCGCGGTAGGAAACTTGGGGCTTGCCGATGTTGGCTATGACATTAAACTCGCGACGCATACGGTCGACAATAATATCGAGGTGTAATTCGCCCATACCGGAGATTACTGTCTGGCCTGTTTCTTTATCTGTTTCGACTTTAAATGAAGGGTCTTCCTGAGCGAGCTTGCCCAGCGCGACGGTTAACTTGTCTTGATCCCCTACTGAGCGCGGCTCGACTGCCACTGATATCACTGGTTCAGGAAAATCCATACGCTCTAAAATTATAGAATGCTCTTTTGTGCACAAAGTCTCGCCAGTAGTGACGTCTTTGAAACCAATAACTGCGGCGATATCACCCGCTCGAACTTCGCTAATTTCATTACGATTATTAGCGTGCATTTGTACCATTCGCCCGACGCGCTCACGCTTGCTTTTGATAGGGTTAAATACTTGGTCACCGGTTTTTAACACGCCCGAATAAACTCGGAAAAACGTTAGGGTGCCGACAAAAGGGTCTGTAGCTATCTTAAAGGCAAGGGCTGCAAATGGCGCAGCGTCTTCGGAGGGACATTCTCCGATAGTACCGTCAGATAACTCACCTTCTATGGCTTTTACTTCTGTTGGTGCGGGTAAAAAATCTACCACAGCATCAAGTACGCTCTGCACACCTTTGTTCTTAAACGCAGAGCCACAGGTTGCGAGAACAATATCGTTTGCTAATGTTCTTAAACGCAGGCCAAGCTTTATTTCATCTACGCTTAACTCGCCGCCTTCTAAGTACTTCTCGGTCAGCTCGTCATTAGCCTCCGCCGCAGCCTCGACTAAAACTTCCCGGAGTCTTTCCGCCTCGGCTTGGTACTCTTCTGGAATATCTGAACGTTCATGGGTTAGCCCTTGATCGTTTTCCCCCCAATGAACAGCCTGCATTTCGATAAGGTCTATTACGCCAGCAAAATTTTCCTCAAAGCCAAGGGCCATTTGAATTTGCACAACGTGGGCGCCTAGGCGCTCGCCTATTTGCTCAACCACTCTGGGAAAATCCGCGCCCTGCCTGTCCATTTTGTTTACAAATACTAGGCGCGGAACGACGTACTTATCGGCTTGTCGCCATACTGTTTCAGACTGAGGCTCAACACCCGACGTGCCGCAAAACACGACAACTGCACCGTCGAGTACGCGCAGACTGCGCTCGACTTCAATAGTGAAGTCCACGTGGCCTGGGGTATCTATAATATTGATTTGATGCTCGTCGTACTGCTTGCTCATGCCTGCCCAATAGCAGGTGGTAGCAGCCGACGTTATGGTAATGCCGCGCTCTTGTTCTTGCTCCATCCAGTCCATGACAGCCGCGCCGTCATGAACCTCTCCGATCTTATGGGAAAGACCTGTGTAAAAAAGAACACGTTCGGTTGTTGTGGTCTTGCCTGCATCCACATGGGCCACAATGCCTATATTCCGATATCTGCTTATAGGCGTAGTGCGGGGCATGGCAGTTTACTTCGTAGGGGTAAATAGAGGCCGGAACTAACTACCAGCCTGACTTAGAGCCAGGCTAGCAGTACTATTAGTAGCGATAATGCGCGAAGGCTCTATTCGCATCAGCCATTCTATGCGTATCTTCACGCTTCTTAACTGCGCTACCACGTCCATCAGCGGCATCCATCAACTCGCCGGCTAATCTTGCAGCCATAGACTTTTCGCTACGCTTACGCGAGCTGTCAACTAACCAACGCATAGCCAATGCATTACGTCTGGAGGGACGAACTTCGACTGGTACCTGATAAGTTGCGCCACCTACCCGGCGAGATTTAACCTCTACCATTGGTGCAATAGCTTCTAATGCTTTTTCGAACACTTCGATCGGATCAGCGCCATCTTTTTGCTGAACACGTTCTAAGGCGCCATAAACAATACGCTCAGCCACAGCTTTCTTACCGCTGACCATTACGTGGTTCATAAACTTAGCAACCACTTGGTTGTGGTACTTAGGATCTGGAAGAATTTCTCTTTTTGCGACTACGCGACGTCTTGGCATTGCTTTCTCCTTGCTTCAGGTAAATCCTCAGAAAATCTGAGGCCTTACTGAGAATAAAAATTTGTTATTGGGGGTTACTTAGGGCGCTTGGCGCCATACTTAGACCGGCCTTGACGGCGATCAACAACACCCGAGGTATCTAATGTGCCACGAATCGTGTGGTATCGAACACCAGGTAAATCCTTTACGCGACCACCACGAATAAGAACAACTGAGTGTTCTTGGAGGTTGTGGCCTTCACCACCAATGTAAGAAGTTACTTCATAACCATTGGTTAGGCGCACTCTACATACTTTACGTAATGCTGAGTTTGGCTTTTTAGGTGTCGTTGTATAAACACGTGTACAGACGCCGCGCTTCTGCGGGCAAGCTTGCAGTGCAGGCACAATGTTTTTGACTACTTTGCGCTTTCGCGGCTTTCGAACTAATTGGCTGATGGTTGCCATAACTTACTTAGATCTCCATACGTTGGGCCTTCACGACCCAGAATCCGGGCCGGCATTCTAATCGCGGCCCGAAGTTTAAACAAGGCCCAATAGGGCCTTTAATTATTCTATCGTTTTCGCTGCGCTCGCAAAACACACCGAAAACTTATGCAGTGCTACTTATTCAGCGTTGCGTGCGGACAATGCCTCACTCAATGCCCGTTCAATATCATCTGCCGTTACGCTGTCTTTATTAGTGCCAGCACGTTCTTCTTCACGTTGGCGCTTACGATCCGCGTGATAAGTAAGGCCGGTGCCCGCAGGTATTAGTCGCCCTACTACAACGTTCTCCTTCAGACCGCGCAAGAAATCTTGCTTGCCCGTTACAGCTGCTTCGGTAAGCACCCGAGTAGTTTCCTGGAAGGATGCCGCAGAAATAAAGGACTCAGTAGCGAGAGACGCTTTAGTAATACCCAACAACAAGCGCTGGAATTCCGCTTCGGCTTTGCCTTCTTCGCGCAGCTCAGCGTTTATTCTGCGAATTTGCGCAAACTCAACCTGCTCGCCTCTAATAAGGTTTGAATCACCAGCGTGTACAATTTCTACTTTGCGCAACATCTGTCGGCAAATTACTTCGATGTGCTTATCGTTAATTGTTACACCCTGAAGTCGGTAAACTTCTTGAATCTCATTAATAATATACTTGGCAAGTTCTTCTACGCCTTTCAGACGAAGAATATCGTGCGCACTAAACGGTCCGTCACAAACTGTTTCGCCGCGCTCTACCTGCTCACCGTCAAACACACCAATAGTGCGCCACTTGGGAATCAGCGTTTCTACTGGATCGCCGTCTAATGGCGTAATTACCAAACGACGCTTACCCTTAGTCTCCTTACCAAAGGACACCAGACCTGTAGCCTCAGCCAAAATTGCAGGCTCTTTCGGCTTCCTTGCTTCGAACAAGTCAGCAACCCGTGGCAGACCACCGGTAATGTCCCGAGTTTTAGATCCTTCTTGCGGGATTCTCGCAATAATATCGCCAATACCAATCTTAACGCCGTCTTCCATATTAAGAATAGCGTTGCTTGGCATAAAGTAATTCGCTGGGACTTCACTACCAGGAAGCATTACTGCGTCACTTTTAGCATCTGTTAGACGCACAGCTGGACGCAAATCCTTTGCAGCACTTGGGCGATCTTTAGGATCTAGTACGGTAATGTTGGTTAGACCAGTCAATTCGTCAGTCTGACGATTCATAGACAAGCCTTCTTCCATCTCGAAGAATTCAACGTTACCGCTTACTTCAGAAACGATTGGGTGGGTGTGCGGATCCCACTGAGCGATGATCTGCCCTGCCTCAACTTTATCTTCGTCGGCGACAGAAATAACTGCGCCATATGGAAGTTTATATCTTTCACGTTCGCGACCATGGTCGTCAGCAACCGCAATGGCACCAGATCTAGATACAGCTACTAGCTCACCAGACTCTCGTTTTACAGTCTTCAAGTTGTGCAGACGAATTGTTCCGCCGTGCTTAACCTGAATATTATCAACCGCTGTTGCTCTAGATGCTGCGCCACCAATATGGAACGTACGCATGGTTAACTGGGTACCGGGCTCACCAATAGACTGGGCCGCGATAACGCCAACTGCTTCACCAACGTTGATAAAGTGTCCACGTGCGAGGTCACGTCCGTAACATGCACGGCATACGCCGTGGAATGTTTCACAGGTGATAGCCGAACGCACAGTCATGGTGTCTACACCAAGTGCATCTAACTGTTCTACCCAAGCCTCATCAATCAACGTGCCTCTGGCGATAAGCAGAGTCTTGCCGTCTACATCTAGTATGTCTTCTGCAACGGTACGTCCAAGAACGCGTGCGCCCAGCGGAAGTACTACGTCACCGCCTTCAATAATAGAAGTAACGAATAGCCCTGCTGTTGTACCGCAATCTTCATCGGTAATAACAACGTCTTGAGCTACGTCGACAAGGCGACGGGTCAAATACCCTGAGTTGGCTGTTTTAAGCGCCGTATCAGCGAGACCTTTGCGTGCGCCGTGAGTCGAAATAAAGTAGTCGTTAACTGTCAAACCTTCTCTAAAGTTTGCAGTAATCGCATTTTCAATAATGCTGCCGTCTGGACGAGTCATCAAACCACGCATACCTGCTAACTGACGGATCTGAGCGGGCGAACCACGAGCACCGGAGTCTGCATACATAAACACTGAGTTGAATGAAGCTTGTTCTTCGTCTTCACCGTCGCGGTTTACTACTGTTTCTTTAGAAATGCCGTCCATCATAGAGCGCGCAACCAAATCATTGGCGCGCAACCAAATATCTACTACTTTATTGTACTTCTCACCCTGAGTTACCAGACCAGACGCATACTGAGATTCGATCTCGGCAACTTCCGCTTCGGCTTCGCCAATGATGCGATTCTTAGCTTGAGGAATAACAAAGTCTTCAACACCAATAGATGAACCAGAGGCTGTTGAGTGAGCGAAACCTGCATACATCAATTGGTCGGCAAAAATTACGGTTTCTTTCAGACCACAACGTCTGTAGCAATCATTTATAAGGTTTGAAATTGCCTTCTTGTCCATAGCGCGATTGACCATTTCGAATGGCATCGCCTTAGGCACAATGCCATACAACAAGGTACGACCAACAGTTGTGTCATAAATAGTAGTCTGAGCAACCAACTCATCGGCTTCGTTTGCTACATGCTCTTCGATACGCACTTTCACTTTGGCGTGCAAGTTCACCTGTTGCGCATAAAACGCACGGTGCACTTCATCTAAGTTTGCAAATACCGAACCTTCACCCTGAACGTTTACTTTGTCTCGGGTCATGTAGTAAATGCCTAATACAACGTCCTGTGAAGGAACAATGATAGGTTCACCACTGGCTGGCGATAAAATGTTGTTAGTGGACATCATCAATGCACGGCACTCAAGCTGCGCCTCCAATGTCAGCGGGACGTGGACAGCCATTTGGTCGCCGTCAAAGTCCGCGTTGTACGCACTACAAACGAGCGGGTGAAGCTGAATAGCCTTACCTTCAATAAGTACCGGCTCAAACGCTTGAATACCCAATCTGTGCAATGTAGGAGCACGATTCAACATGACCGGGTGTTCACGAATCACGTCGGCGAGAATATCCCAAACCTCCGCAGTTTCGCGCTCGACCATTTTCTTAGCGGCTTTAATAGTTGTCGCAAGCTGACGGTCTTCGAGCTTACCGAAGATGAACGGCTTAAATAGTTCTAATGCCATCTTCTTAGGCAAACCACACTGGTGTAGGCGCAGTTTGGGTCCAACCACGATCACTGAACGACCGGAGTAGTCCACTCGCTTACCCAACAAATTTTGACGGAAGCGACCTTGCTTACCCTTAATCATATCAGCAAGTGACTTAAGTGGGCGCTTGTTGGATCCTGTAATTGCTCTACCGCGACGACCGTTGTCTAACAGCGCATCTACAGATTCCTGCAGCATGCGCTTTTCGTTACGCACAATAATATCTGGCGCAGACAGGTCTAACAGGCGCTTGAGGCGGTTGTTACGGTTAATAACGCGGCGATACAAGTCGTTCAAATCAGAAGTTGCAAAACGACCACCGTCCAATGGCACTAGTGGCCGCAAATCTGGTGGCAGAACAGGTAGTACTGTCATGACCATCCATTCAGGCTTATTGCCTGACTTGGTGAATGCTTCCATAAGCTTCAAACGCTTAGAGAACTTCTTGATCTTAGTTTCTGAATTAGTTGCTGGAATCTCTTCACGCAGCTGGGCGATGTCGCCTTCCATGTCTAAGTTCAACAACAACTGCTGTACAGCCTCGGCACCCATACGGGCGTCGAACTCATCGCCATACTGCTCTAATGTTTGGTAGTACTCTTCGTCGTTGAGCAGCTGTCCCACTTCAAGATCGGTAAGGCCAGCATCGATAACAACAAAGGATTCAAAATAAAGCACACGCTCGATATCTCGTAGCGTCATATCTAGAAGTAAGCCGATACGCGACGGTAACGACTTCAAGAACCAAATATGTGCGGTGGGGCATGCAAGCTCGATGTGACCCATACGTTCACGACGAACTTTGGTTAATGTGACTTCCACACCACACTTCTCGCAGATTACACCACGGTGCTTCAAACGCTTGTATTTACCACACAAGCACTCGTAGTCTTTTACCGGGCCAAAGATACGCGCGCAAAATAGGCCGTCGCGTTCTGGCTTGAAGGTTCTATAGTTAATGGTCTCTGGCTTTTTTACTTCGCCAAAGGACCATGAACGTATCATTTCTGGGGATGCCAAACCGATTCTCAGAGCGTCGAATTCATCAACGCTACCCTGGGCTTTTAGCAAATTAAGTAAGTCTTTCACGATCTTTCCTCATTTTCTGTTGGAGACGCCCTGCCTAAACAAGGCGCGTCTCGTTCGAGTGGGTTACGCCCACTCAATACGCTCAAGGTTGTTATTCCGCTTCCAATTCAATATTGATACCTAGAGAACGAATCTCTTTGACCAACACATTAAAGGACTCGGGCATACCCGGCTCCATCTTAAAGTCGCCGTCGACAATGTTCTTGTACATTTTGGTTCGACCCGCAACGTCATCTGACTTAACAGTTAACATTTCTTGCAACGTATACGCCGCACCGTACGCTTCCAATGCCCACACTTCCATTTCTCCGAAGCGCTGGCCACCAAACTGAGCTTTACCACCCAGTGGCTGCTGCGTAACCAAGCTGTAAGAACCTGTGCTACGTGCGTGCATTTTGTCATCAACCAAGTGGTTGAGCTTGAGCATGTACATGTAGCCCACAGTAGTTTCGCGAGCAAATGCGTCACCGGTACGACCGTCATAAAGCGTGGTCTGTCCAGTAACCGGCAAGTCTGCAAGCTCTAGCATCCTCTTGATCTCTGCCTCAGATGCACCATCAAACGCTGGCGTGGCGAAAGGTAGACCTTTACGCAAGTTACGAGCCAGATCTAAAACCTCAGTGTCATTGAGCGACTTAATATCCGCAGGCGTGCCGCCCACTTCATTGTAAACCTGCTCCATGAACTTACGGATATCAGCTGTCTTACGCTGCGCTTCTAACATGCCATTGATCTTGTCGCCAATACCTCTGGCCGCCCAACCTAAGTGGGTCTCCAATACCTGCCCAACGTTCATTCGCGACGGCACGCCCAATGGGTTCAAGACGATATCTACCGGCTCACCATATTCGTCAAAAGGCATATCTTCTACTGGCATAATCACCGAGATAACACCTTTATTACCGTGCCGGCCAGCCATCTTATCGCCGGGTTGAATACGACGCTTAATAGCCAAGTAAACTTTGACGATTTTAAGCACGCCAGGTGCTAGATCATCACCAGTTTCTAGCTTACCGCGCTGATCAGCATAGATCGCTTCCAATCCTTCTTTACGTTCCGCCATGTGCGCTTCAGCTTTTTCAAGCTGTTCGTTTAGCGCATCATCCTTCATACGGATACGGAACCAATCGTCTTTCGGCAGGCCGGCTAGGTAAGCGGCATCTATATTCTTGCCCTTATCTAAACCAGGTGCACTGGCAACTTGTTTACCATCAAGCGCTTGCTGCAAACGTTCAAAAGTAGCGATCTCGATAATACGGAACTCATCGTCCAAGTCTTTGCGAATCTTGGACAGCTGAGTTTGCTCGATGTCTCGCGCTCGCTCGTCTTTCTCTACACCATCTCTGGTGAAGACCTGAACGTCAATTACCGTACCTGTAACACTGGTCGGTACACGCTGAGATGTATCTTTTACATCCGAAGCTTTTTCACCGAAAATTGCGCGGAGAAGCTTTTCTTCTGGTGTTAGCTGGGTTTCGCCCTTAGGTGTCACTTTACCAACCAAAATATCGCCACCACTGACTTCAGCACCGATGTAAACAATTCCAGATTCGTCTAGCTTGGACAAGGCGCCCTCGCCAACGTTTGGAATATCACAAGTGATCTCCTCCGGCCCCAACTTGGTATCGCGAGCGATACAGGTGAGCTCTTGAATGTGAATACTGGTGAAACGATCTTCCTTTACAACACGCTCAGACACCAAGATGGAGTCCTCGAAGTTGTAACCATTCCAAGGCATAAATGCGATCCGCATATTCTGCCCCAGCGCTAACTCACCCATATCAATAGATGGGCCGTCCGCTAGGATATCTTTCGCTGCAATCTTATCGCCTGGCTTAACCAATGGACGCTGATTGATACAGGTATTCTGATTTGAACGGGTAAACTTGGTTAGAGTATAAATATCTACGCCTGCCTCACCCGCCGCTGTTTCATCGTCTGCAACGCGAATAACAATACGACCGGCATCAACACTGTCGACTACGCCACCACGAAGTGCGGTAACACAGACGCCAGAGTCGCGCGCCACGTTGCGCTCCATACCTGTTCCAACTAGAGGCTTTTCAGCTTTTAGCGTTGGAACTGCTTGGCGCTGCATGTTTGAGCCCATAAGTGCTCGGTTAGCATCGTCGTGCTCTAGGAAAGGAATGAGTGACGCGGCCACAGATACCACCTGTTTGGGTGATACATCCATGAAGTCTACGTTCTCTTTAGCAGTCCTGGTAAACTCGTTTTGGTGACGCACCTCTACCAAATCAGTGTCAAAGCGGTCATTGCTATCCAAAGGCGCGCTGGCCTGAGCGATAACATATTGCGCTTCGTCAATTGCGGACAAATACTCAACGTCCTTGGTAACCACTCCATCTACCACTTTGTGGTAAGGGGATTCTAAGAAGCCATAGTCGTTAGTACGCGCGTAGGTCGCTAAACTATTGATCAAACCAATGTTCGGGCCTTCAGGTGTCTCAATAGGACATACGCGACCGTAGTGAGTTGGATGCACGTCTCGCACTTCAAAACCAGCACGCTCACGTGTCAATCCGCCAGGCCCTAATGCTGAAACACGACGCTTGTGCGTGACTTCAGACAATGGGTTGTTTTGGTCCATAAACTGGGACAACTGCGAGGAACCAAAGAATTCCTTCACAGCCGCAGCAACAGGCTTGGCGTTGATCATATCCTGAGGCATCAAGCCTTCAGATTCTGCCAAGCTCAGGCGCTCTTTAACAGCACGCTCGACACGGATCAAACCAACACGGAATTGGTTCTCTGCCATTTCGCCTACAGAGCGAACGCGACGGTTACCCAAATGGTCAATATCGTCCACTGCGCCTTTGCCGTTACGAATGTCGAGCAACGTCTTAAGAACGTCTACAATATCTGAACTAGAGAGAATGCCTTCGCCTTCAATTTCTTCACGACCCAAACGACGATTGAATTTCATTCGACCAACGGCCGAGAGGTCGTAGCGCTCGCCGGAGAAAAACAAATTGCTGAACAGGTTTTCAGCAGACTCTTTAGTCGGCGGCTCGCCAGGACGCATCATTCGATAGATCTCGACTAAGGCTTCCATCTTATTGCTTGAAGGGTCGACTCTCATGGTGTCTGAGATAAACGGACCACAATCAAGCTCGTTCGTGTAGATCGTCTCGAAACTCGTGATCTTCAGTTCGAACAACTTCTCTAGAATTTCTTCAGTGATGATTGAGTTACATGGAACAGCTACTTCACCAGTTGATTCGTCAACAATGTCTTTGGCTGTTACTTGCTCGAGCAAGTACTCCTTTGGCACCTCAAGGCTGGTCATGCCGCTGTCTTCTAACAAGCGAACGTGGCGTGCAGTAATACGGCGACCGCTATCGACAATGACTTTGCCATCTGGGCCAGTAATATCGAATGTAGCAACGTCACCACGAAGGCGTTCTGCAATCAGTTCCTGCGACACATTGTCGCCATCAATCAGTACGGTATTCGTATCGAAAAACGTTGCCAGTATTTCTTCGCTGGAAAATTCTAGCGCACGCAGAATAATGGTGGCTGGTAGTTTACGGCGACGGTCAATACGAACAAAGACGGAGTCTTTAGGGTCGAATTCAAAGTCTAACCATGAGCCGCGGTAAGGAATGACACGAGCGTTATAAAGGAGCTTGCCCGAGCTGTGGGTCTTGCCTTTGTCGTGGTCAAAAAATACGCCGGGAGAGCGGTGTAACTGAGAAACAACAACACGCTCAGTGCCGTTAATAACGAAGGTACCATTGCCTGTCATTAACGGGATTTCGCCCATATATACTTCTTGCTCTTTCACATCCTTAACTGTTTTGTTGGATGTTTCTTTATCATAAATAATCAAGCGGACTTTTACGCGCAACGGTGCTGCGTAGGTGATGCTACGAAGGACACATTCCTTAACATCAAAAACAGGTTCGCCAAGGCGATAATCTACGTATTCTAATGCAGCGCTGCCTGAATAACTGGCAATCGGAAACACCGATTTAAACGCGGCATGCAAGCCGGACTCAGCACGCTCTTCGGCGCTGGTGCCAACCTGCAAAAAATTGGTGTATGAATCGACCTGAATAGCCAGGAGATAGGGCAATTCCATCTTTTCGGATAACTTACCGAAATCCTTCCGTATGCGTTTCCTCTCAGTAAAGCTATACGCCATGCGAGCCTCCTACAGTCTAAAATTCATTACTAATCTATTGAGGCTTTTCACCCCACGCATAAAAGGCCAGAGCTTGTAGCCGTTTCAAAGAAACTAACTACAAGTCCAGCCAATCATTTACCTAAGAACGCTTAAAGCGGTCAAACTACTTGAGTTCAACCGTAGCGCCAGCTTCTTCGAGCTGCTTCTTAACTTCTTCGGCTTCGTCTTTGCTTACGCCTTCCTTAACTGCAGAAGGTGCTTCGTCAACCAATGCTTTAGCTTCTTTCAAGCCAAGCCCAGTGGCCGCGCGAACAGCCTTGATGACGTTTACTTTCTTGTCGCCGGCAGCTTGGAGAACAACATCAAATTCTGTTTGTTCTTCAGCAGCAGCAGCAGCACCTTCTGCGGCGGCAGGGGCGGCAGCAACGGCTGCTGCCGCTGATACGCCAAACTTTTCTTCCATATCGGAGATTAGTTCAACAACCTCCATTACACTCATCTCTGCGATAGCATTTAAAATATCATCTTTCGATAATGCCATTTCGTTATCTCCTAAATTTCTTAGCGATTCTGTTTGAGGCTGTTAGCCTTCCGCTTGTTTCTGGTCTCTTACGGCTGCAATGGTACGCACCAACTTGCCAGGCACCTCGTTCAAGGATCTTGCCAGTTTCACAACCGGCGCCTGCATGACACTCATGAGCATAGATCTTGCCTGATCTAGTGTTGGCAACTTAGCGACCCGATCTAATTGATCAGCGCTGAGTAATAGTCCACCAATAGACAATGCCTTCACTTCTAGCTCTGCGAAGTCTTTCGCGTATTCTTTAATCAGTCTAGCCGCGGCGCCTGGATCTTCCTGCGAAAATGCCAAGAGCGTTGGTCCAACAAAGGCATCGTTCAGACACTCGTACTCAGTGCCCTCTACAGCGCGCTTTGCTAGCGTGTTTCTAACTACTCGCAGATATACGCCTGATTCTCGCGCTTTAACGCGCATCTCAGTCATTTCCGCTACAGTTAAACCACGATAGTCTGCAATTACTGCCGACAAAGCAGATGCGGCAACTTCATTAACCTCGGCAACAATTTGCTGCTTTTGTTCGAGTCTTAACGCCACGTGCTTCTCCTAGTTCATCAACATTGCTGCTGGTCGTTTATCGAAAACTCGCTTTGCAGCGGTTTTGTTTAGGGCGAATCTCTATCGCTTTTAGAATAGACAGCTGTAAAGCTGACACTCTCGCGACCCGGAGACGATGATCTTCACCAGACAACTCGACTGCGCTTTTGGGTTAGACCCATCGCGTTGTTGAATGCCCTTGGATGTCTCATCCGTTACTTGTTAGAGCAACTCACCATCTGCGTAGGAAATTAAGCCCCTTCACCTAAGTGATGCGACTCCTACGGTTTTTGACGGCCCCAAGAACTAACTAATCAGTCCTCGAGCCTCCAAAACTTAAATTTCTAATGAAGCCTGATCAATTGATACACCAGGGCCCATCGTCGTGGAAAGCGTAATCTTCTTCAGATATATGCCTTTGGCCGACGCAGGTTTAGCTTTCTTTAGGTCACTCATAAGAGCTTCTAAATTTTGCTTAATTGCATCAACGTCGAATCCAACCTGCCCTACACTGCCATGAACGATTCCAGCCTTGTCTGTACGAAACTGAATCTGTCCTGACTTGGCGTTTTTCACCGCGGTTTCAACGTCAGGTGTAACGGTTCCGGTCTTAGGGTTTGGCATAAGGCCACGGGGACCTAAAACCTTACCAAGCTGGCCAACAATACGCATGGCATCTGGTGTAGCAATAACTACGTCAAAGTCCATTTTGCCGGCTTTTACTTCTTCAGCTAAATCTTCGAAACCCACAAGGTCTGCGCCTGCTGCTGTGGCTTTATCGGCATTGTCGCCTTGGGCGAATACTGCAACACGGACAGTCTTACCTGTACCGTGAGGTAGAGTAGTAGCACCACGAACGACTTGATCGGACTTACGTGGGTCAACGCCAAGGTTGATGGACACATCAAAAGACTCTTTAAACTTAGTCTTCGACAAGTCACTCAACAGGGTCACCGCTTCAGTGATTTCGTATTCTTTACCGCCGTCTACTTTCTCAGCGATAAGGCGCATTCTTTTAGTTACTTTTGACATCTCTAAACGCCCTCTACATCAATACCGGAACTACGCGCTGTACCTGCGATGGTGCGTACTGCTGCATCCATGTCGGCGGCAGTCAGATCTGGCATCTTTAGCTTCGCGATTTCTTCTAGTTGAGCTCTATTTACCTTGGCAACCTTAACGGTGTTAGGTGTAGCGGAACCTTTAGTTATGCCAGCAGCTTTCTGCAAAAGTACAGCTGCGGGGGGTGTCTTCGTTACGAATGTAAAGCTGCGATCAGCGTATACAGTAATAACAACTGGAATTGGTAGTCCTTGCTCCATGGATTGTGTCTGTGCGTTAAACGCCTTACAAAAATCCATGATATTGACGCCGTGTTGACCAAGTGCTGGGCCAACTGGGGGACTTGGATTTGCCTGACCCGCTGCAACTTGCAATTTAATGTAGGCATCTACTTTCTTAGCCATCTTCGCTCCTTTATGGGTACAAGCGTGTGCGGATAAAACGCATCACTCCCCTTGGTTATATGCAATCTCAGCGGCTAAACCGAAATCGATTCCTTTATTTGGCTTTAACTAGCCCTTCTCTACCTGACCGAAATCTAGCTCCACAGGAGTAGATCGCCCAAAAATCGTAACCGCCACTCGTAGGCGACTCTTCTCGTAGTTGACCTCTTCAACCACACCACTGAAATCATTAAACGGTCCATCAGTAACGCGGACGATTTCACCTGGTTCAAATACTGTCTTAGGCGTCGCTTTCTCACTGCCAGCGGCCACTCTATCTAAAATCGCTGCAGCCTCTCGAGGCGTTAACGGCGCAGGTTTATCTGCTTTGCCACCAATAAAACCCATGACTCGAGGGGTTTCTTTAACTAGGTGCCACGTATCGTCGTTGAGTTCCATTTCAACCAGCACATAGCCGGGGAAAAACTTACGTTCGCTACGTCTCTTTTGACCAGCCCGCATCTCTACCACCTCTTCGGTAGGTACCAAAATCTCGCCAAAAAACTCTTGGTGACTAGAAAGCTCAACTCGCTCCTGCAAGGCACGAGCAACATTCTTTTCGAAACCTGAATATGCGTGTACCACATACCAATTCTTAGACATTACTAATCACCCGATAATGGAGCTAACAAGCCAACCCAACAGGGAGTCTAAACCCCACATAATTAGGGCAAATATAATCACTATAACAATAACAATAAGCGTTGTCTGAGTGGTCTCTTGATTAGACGGCCAAACGACTCTACGAACCTCGACCCGAGCCTCTTTCATGAGGTTCCAAATGCGCGCGCCCCGTTCTGTTAGCACGGCAATATAACCAGCTAACACCGCAGCGACTAACAGCCCGACAACTCGAGCCAGAAGAAACTCATTTTGGTAGTACCAATTGCCAAATACACCCGCAACAAGTAAAGAACCCACAACCAACCATTTCAGCCAGTCCAAACTACCGGCGCCATTTTCAGCATTTGTACTCACACAAACTTCCTAATCATATTCAGGCGGCAAAAAGTCAACGTTCACTGTCTCGGACCTCGGCATCTTTCACCATCTCAGCTAAAAGATGGCAGGCCAGGAGGGAATCGAACCCCCAACCTGCGGTTTTGGAGACCGCTGCTCTGCCAATTGAGCTACTGGCCTTTAGTCCGATCTAATCATCCAATACTGTGGGTTAAACTATCTTTGAGAATCTTTCTCAAAATTCAATTTCTAAATCTTAGCTTCAGCGCTATGCCGCAGCTCTATAAAGGTAAGCCCGTTTTTAACGGGCTTACCTAATATAGTTTCGCCTTAAGCGATTACCTTAGCAACAACGCCCGCACCTACTGTACGGCCGCCTTCGCGAATAGCAAAACGCAGACCATCATCCATCGCAATTGGGCATATAAGCTCAACTACCATCTTGATGTTATCGCCCGGCATGACCATCTCTACACCCTCAGGTAGCTCACACGCGCCGGTTACATCCGTAGTACGGAAGTAAAACTGTGGGCGGTAACCCTTAAAGAATGGTGTATGACGGCCGCCTTCGTCTTTGGACAGTACATATACTTCTGCCTCAAACTTAGTATGCGGTGTAATAGCACCTGGCTTGGTCAATACCTGACCACGCTCTACTTCTTCACGCTTAGTGCCGCGTAGCAGAACACCAACGTTCTCGCCTGCTCGACCTTCGTCCAACAACTTACGGAACATCTCAACACCTGTGCAGGTAGTCTTAGTTGTGTCTTTAACGCCTACGATTTCGATCTCGTCGCCTACATTCACAATGCCGCGTTCTACACGACCTGTTACTACTGTGCCACGACCTGAGATGGAGAATACATCTTCAATAGGCATCAAAAACGGTAAGTCTACTGCGCGCTCGGGCTCTGGAATAAAGCTGTCTAGGGTTTCCACGAGCTTCTTAACTGCTGTAGTACCTAGCTCGTTGTCGTCCCTGCCTTCCAATGCCATCAGGGCGCTGCCCATGATGATGGGCGTGTCGCCTGAAAACTCGTATTGCTCTAAAAGATCAACAAGCTCCATTTCTACAAGCTCTTTCATCTCTTCATATTCTTCGGTGCCTACACCGCCGCAGTCTTCTGCCAACAAATCAGCTTTGTTCAAGAATACAACTATCTTAGGAACACCAACCTGACGTGACAACAAAATGTGCTCACGCGTTTGTGGCATTGGGCCGTCTGTCGCGCCACATACTAGGATAGCGCCGTCCATCTGCGCCGCACCGGTGATCATGTTTTTCACATAGTCGGCGTGTCCTGGGCAGTCAACATGTGCGTAGTGACGCCCTTCACTTTCGTATTCGACGTGACTGGTCGCAATTGTAATACCGCGCTCTCTTTCTTCAGGCGCATTATCAATCTGAGCGAAATCGCGCATCTCGCCGCCGTAAACTTCAGCACAAACTCTTGTCAGTGCCGCTGTTAATGTTGTCTTACCATGGTCTACGTGGCCAATTGTGCCCACGTTTACGTGTGGTTTGTTTCTTTCAAATTTCTCTTTAGCCATTTTTAACCCTCAGATGCAACCAGACAGTCTTAATTAAATCGTAGGTATAACCCTACACGTTATGTTTGGAGCGCATATGCGCTCCCCTCTATCCACTTTCCAACTTCTTTTCCAATGAAAAAAAATGGTGCTCACAATCGGATTTGAACCGATGACCTCTTCCTTACCAAGGAAGTGCTCTACCGACTGAGCTATGTGAGCCTCGACCGGGATACCAGCTTCTTGCGTAGGCCGGCAGTTTATGCCAACCCACTATACTCACGCCACTCAAATCAGTCTTGAGCAAGCAAAAGACCAGCCCCACCAAAACGGTGTGGAGCGGGTAGCGGGAATCGAACCCGCATCTTCAGCTTGGAAGGCTGAGGTTCTACCATTGAACCATACCCGCGTACCGTTCTTTAATCAGCGAACCGCCCATTGGCGTCGCTCTTCGCCTACACAAAAAACAACAACCTTTAGGCCATTGCGCATGCAGCTAATGGTGGTGGGAGAAGGATTCGAACCTTCGAAGGCTTAGCCGTCAGATTTACAGTCTGATCCCTTTGACCGCTCGGGAACCCCACCAAATACTTTCTAATTTTTTTCGATCTATAACTTTTTCGATGTAAAACTATTGCTTTACCCCTGTTCAGCGGCCATTTTATTTAGGTCAAGCTGACTAATGAAGCAATTCCGCTCCTGCACATTTGAGCTAGTTATTACCTTAAAACTAGCCAAAATGGTGCCGCCACAAGGAGTCGAACCCTGGACCTTCTCATTACAAGTGAGCTGCTCTACCAGCTGAGCTATGGCGGCCAAAACGGGAGCGAGATTCTATAGAATAGAATCTGTATACGCAATGGACCTTAACAAGGAATTTTACATTATTTGGTCCTAATTGAGACCTCGCCGCCGTGAATACGCTCTTTTCCCCTGTCAGATTCAACTATTAGCTCGCCAGTTTCACCAACACCAAGTACTTTCACCGGGCGATCTGGCGCGTCCCCCGCGCTTACTAAATTGCAGTCTTTACCCTGCAAGGCGTGTAACTTGTCAAAAGAAGATATAAACGGTGAAAAACCATTTTCCTCAAAATGACGCAAATGTCTATTCAGCGCATTTAGGCATGCCGCTAACAACATGTTGCGCTTGACTAGGCTGCCACACCTTCTGACATCTGTAACTGGCTGGTCGATGGAGCGTATTTCTGCATTAGATAGATCAACATTAACCCCAAACCCAATTATGACTTGAGCTCCCTGCTTTGAACTAACTAATTCGACAAGAATTCCTGCTAATTTTTTATTCTTGACCCACAGGTCGTTTGGCCACTTCAATGCTATCCCCACTACCCCAGCGGTTTCCAGCGCCTCCGCCAGAGCCAAACCGACCACCAGGCTGAGGCCTCCTAGGTCGCTGAGATTGCGCGTAGAGGCCCTCCCTAGGCTCACAGCGAGGTTTCTCGCATACGGGCTTAGCCAGTGACGACCACGCCGCCCTCGGCCTTGATATTGGAATTCTGCAGCACACACCCGGCTGTCGATGCTTGCAGTTTGGGCTTCCTGCACAAGGAGAGTATTTGTTGATGCAATGCATTTGTGGATATGTAGATCTAAATGACGATTATCTTTATCTAGAGCCGCATTAATAATTTCAGTATTAAGCAAATCTATGCCTTGAGGCCAGGTCAGTAACCCCGCTCGCAAAACTAACCCTATCGTTTGGTAGGGTAGATCAATGTGTGCGGTCCAATCTGATTCTCGAATCGATTTTTGTTGCTCCAATTGAAGAATAAGCTCGGTCATTTTAGCAAGTTCGCTCATACAGCTTATTGATCCAGAAAATTAAAGACTGAGTGGCTTATGGGCCTACCCGCTGAAGGTTCGGCTGAAAAAAGAGCTGGGACAACAGCGCACCGTCGAATGTAGTAAACGTCGGGAACATTGTATTGGCAAAAACATCGCGTAGCCAATCACCGAATTTGCTTACACTTCCTCAGGAATGCCTAGCAACCAGAAACGCTTTTTGCTGCACCTAACTAAGCGCAATAGGAAGTTTGTGGTGCGCCTTGACCAATCCATAATCGGCTTTGTAGCAGCGCCTCCATGCAGGGTATCACAGCGCCGCGTAAATCGAGACGGTCACCACGCAAAGGGCAATCGAAAACAGCTTAGTATATTTCCACACCTCTAAATCTCCCAAAGGCGGTTGAGCGTCCCGCCGGTCTCGCGATTGTGGATAGAAATACGAAATAGCAAACATCACAAACATCACAAACATCACAAACATCACAAACATCACAAACATCACAAACATATTCAGTGAAACTTAATGCCCCAAATATGCACAAAGTGGAAGCCCACGGGGAAGATAAACGTAGTTGATAGATAAAACGTTAACCAATAAGCAATACGACTTTAGCCGCAGCGACGGTAATTATTTTGGTGAAAAACCCAGCCAACATAATTGAAACAATGGGGATAAAAAATATGCCGTTCAGTTTCTGTAGTAGCTGATGATGACCATCTGGCGAACTCGCAACCCAGGGCGCGACGGCTATTGCGAAAAGAGCCAACACCATAGATGTGAATTTTCCCACTCGAACTACCTTTAACTCAGTGCAATTTTTGTCTACCAATTGTTGGTAGATATCTATGCTAAAAAAGGTCGCGGCACTGTTTAAGACGCTATTAAATGTGCTTAAGACAGCCCTCATAACAATGGCAGCAAAGATACCAACAAGGCCCAATGGAAGGACCTTTTTTATCAATTCGGGGTAGATCATGTCCTGGTTTTCGTAAAGGCTATCGCCGAAATAATAATATCCAATTACACCCGGGAGGATGATAATTAGTGGCCTCAAGATCTTTAACGCCCCGGCCAGCAACAACCCCTTTTGCGCTTCAACCAAATTTTTAGCGCTTAAAACGCGCTGAATAATAGTTTGGTTCATGCTCCAAAAGTACAGCTGATTTATGATTAACCGGGTAAACAATACGCCAAACGGTAAAACGGAATCTGCCGAGCCAATTACGTTAAATTTTTCCGGCGCATGGTTGTACACCGCTGTTATACCGCTCAATAAGTTACCCTCGCCCATACTCACCAAGGCAACACAAGGCACCGCTAAGTCGACTATGAGCAGCCCTCAGCCATTCAACGTGTCAGAGACCGCAACGGCCTTTAAGCCCCCCAAGGATTGCTTATAAGGGGCCCAAGAGACCTATAGCGATCACTGTAAGTGTGTTCCCTTGAGATTTAGATAGCCCTAACTCTGCCGATATATTGAAAATGCTCTCGATGTTAATGGCCCCGGTATAAAGCACTAATGGGAGTAAAGTCACTACGAAAGAAACCATTAGAAAAAACGCAACTAAGGTCCTAGTGGTACGGTCAAAACGGTATTCCAAACATTACGGGATCCTGGTTAAGCCCATACGCAGATACTTTGGAACGAAATATACCGCACTTGCTACGAGAGCCAAGGCAGAAGTCACATCCCAAGGGATAATGGTAAAGCCGTTTTTGTCAGAAGAGCCGTTGATCCCGATCAAGTGTTCGGTAGAAATATTGGTCAAAAGCATTGAGCCTGCTATCACGACTTCTGTGAGGCTGCGCCCCCTAAAAAATATCCGTCTTGAGAGGCCCAAATTCTCCCTGCGCAACTTGTCCACGAATAGATGGCAACAAAAAACGTATATGCAAGAAACGGAAGAATGGAGATCATTTACAATCCATGGGATGCTCGGCGTTGCTCGTCAAACGGTGCACTACTACTAAATGTGATGCCAAAACAGGTGCTGAGGGACTGTTATGCGGCGGTAAAAAAGGAATGGGAGGGGCCTAACGCAGGCAGTACCAGGCAGTTGCCATAGAATGAGGGAAACAGCGCCAGCCGGGTAACGACATTTGATTGCCAGGCGAGCCTCATGACAGGCTGTGGCAAGCTCCTTGGTTTTTGGCTCTCGCTACTCCTTTCGCGTTCTAAGAACTTTACTGTTTGCAAAAAATCCGCTGATTAACATTATCAAAATCTTTATCCATCGACTCGAGGGATTGTTCGGAGAAATGCAAGCCGCCCAATTGATGTCTGCCAATAGGGTGTATTACGACTGGTCAACGGTACTATCAAAGCCCGATTACAGGTCAAAGATGCGGGACAAAGAGACTTAATTTAGATGCGGAGGGTTTAGTTAACTGAAAAAGACTCTTTTTTAGGCAAAAAAAACGCCCCGTTTCAATGAAACGGGGCGTTTAGAATATAAGCCTGACGATGTCCTACTCTCACATGGGGAAACCCCACACTACCATCGGCGCTAAGTCGTTTCACTTCTGAGTTCGATATGGGATCAGGTGGTTCCAACTCGCTATGTTCGTCAGACAAACTGTACCCTGCCGAAGCAGAGACCCATTCACCACCTAAGTGGAGTGAGTAATTCGTCAATGAACTCCTAACCCAAGGGTTAGACGATCATTATAAACTGCATGTTACGTACAGCTTAAAATTAACTTTTCAGAGATAGTATTTTTTCGCATATGCCCTAGCGGCAATAAATTTGATGTCTAAAAAACATCGGCTTGAATACATTCGATTATATGGTCAAGCCTCACGGGCAATTAGTACAGGTTAGCTCAACGCCTCACAGCGCTTACACACCCTGCCTATCAACCTCGTAGTCTTCGAGGGCCCTTTAGAATCGCTAGATTAGTGAGATCTCATCTTGAGGGAGGCTTCCCGCTTAGATGCTTTCAGCGGTTATCCCTTCCGAACGTAGCTACCCGGCAATGCCACTGGCGTGACAACCGGAACACCAGAGGTTCGTCCACTCCGGTCCTCTCGTACTAGGAGCAGCTCCTCTCAAATCTCATACGCCCACGGCAGATAGGGACCGAACTGTCTCACGACGTTCTAAACCCAGCTCGCGTACCACTTTAAATGGCGAACAGCCATACCCTTGGGACTGGCTTCAGCCCCAGGATGTGATGAGCCGACATCGAGGTGCCAAACACCGCCGTCGATGTGAACTCTTGGGCGGTATCAGCCTGTTATCCCCGGCGTACCTTTTATCCGTTGAGCGATGGCCCTTCCATACAGAACCACCGGATCACTAAGACCGACTTTCGTCCCTGCTCGCCCCGTCGGGCTCGCAGTCAAGCACACTTCTGCCTTTATACGCATTGCATGATTTCCGACCATGCTGAGTGTACCTTCGTACTCCTCCGTTACTCTTTAGGAGGAGACCGCCCCAGTCAAACTACCCACCACACACTGTCCTCGATCCAGATAATGGACCTGAGTTAGAACCTCAACGTAATCAGGGTGGTATTTCAAGGTTGACTCCACAGCAACTAGCGTCGCTGCTTCAAAGTCTCCCACCTATCCTACACAAATTAAGCCAAAGTCCAGTGTGAAGCTATAGTAAAGGTGCACGGGGTCTTTCCGTCTAGCCGCGGGTACACGGCATCTTGACCGCGATTTCAATTTCACTGAGTCTCGGGTGGAGACAGTGTGGCCATCGTTACGCCATTCGTGCAGGTCGGAACTTACCCGACAAGGAATTTCGCTACCTTAGGACCGTTATAGTTACGGCCGCCGTTTACTGGGGCTTCGATCAAGAGCTTCGCCGAAGCTAACCCCATCAATTAACCTTCCAGCACCGGGCAGGCGTCACACCCTATACTTCCACTTACGTGTTTGCAGAGTGCTGTGTTTTTAATAAACAGTCGCAGCCACCTGGTATCTTCGACCGCCGATAGCTTAGGGAGCAAGTCCCATCACCGTCAGCGGCGCACCTTCTCCCGAAGTTACGGTGCCATTTTGCCTAGTTCCTTCACCCGAGTTCTCTCAAGCGCCTTGGTATTCTCTACCCAACCACCTGTGTCGGTTTGGGGTACGGTCATATGTAACCTGAAGCTTAGAGGTTTTTCTTGGAAGCATGGCATCGACTACTTCTTGCTCGTATAAGAGTAATTCGTCATCGCATCTCGGCCTTAAGAGAGTCCGGATTTACCTAAACTCTCGGCCTACGTGCTTAAACCTGGACAACCATCGCCAGGCTAGCCTAGCCTTCTCCGTCACCCCATCGCAGTTACATTTGGTACAGGAATATTAACCTGTTTCCCATCGACTACGCCTTTCGGCCTCGCCTTAGGGGCCGACTAACCCTGCGCCGATGAACGTTGCGCAGGAAACCTTGGTTTTTCGGCGAAGAGGATTTTCACCTCTTTTATCGTTACTCATGTCAGCATTCGCACTTCTGATACCTCCAGCATGCCTCCCGGCACACCTTCACAGGCTTACAGAACGCTCCTCTACCACACATACAAAGTATGTGTCCGCAGCTTCGGTATACAGTTTTAGCCCCGTTAAATCTTCCGCGCAGGCCGACTCGACCAGTGAGCTATTACGCTTTCTTTAAAGGATGGCTGCTTCTAAGCCAACCTCCTGGCTGTCTGGGCCTTCCCACATCGTTTCCCACTTAACTGTAATTTAGGGACCTTAGCTGGCGGTCTGGGTTGTTTCCCTTTCCACGACGGACGTTAGCACCCGCCGTGTGTCTCCCTCGCTGTACTCATCGGTATTCGGAGTTTGCATGGGGTTGGTAAGTCTAGACGACCCCCTAGCCCAAACAGTGCTCTACCCCCGATGGTAATACGAGAGGCTCTACCTAAATAGATTTCGAGGAGAACCAGCTATCTCCGGGCTTGATTAGCCTTTCACTCCTAACCACAGGTCATCCCCTAATTTTTCAACATTAGTGGGTTCGGTCCTCCAGTTGATGTTACTCAACCTTCAACCTGCCCATGGCTAGATCGCCCGGTTTCGGGTCTACTCCTTGCGACTAAGACGCCCTATTAAGACTCGGTTTCCCTACGGCTCCCCTATACGGTTAACCTTGCCACAAAAAGTAACTCGCTGACCCATTATACAAAAGGTACGCAGTCACACGTCCGAAGACATGCTCCCACTGCTTGTATGCATCTGGTTTCAGGTTCTATTTCACTCCCCTCACAGGGGTTCTTTTCGCCTTTCCCTCACGGTACTGGTTCACTATCGGTCAGCTGAGAGTATTTAGCCTTGGAGGATGGTCCCCCCATATTCAGACAAGGTTTCACGTGCCCCGTCCTACTCGATTTCATCTATATCTTGCTTTCGTGTACGGGACTATCACCCTATATCGCGCAACTTTCCAGAAGCTTCCACTAACAAAATATAAACTTAAGGGCTGGTCCCCTTTCGCTCGTCGCTACTAAGGGAATCTCTGTTGATTTCTTTTCCTTTGGGTACTTAGATATTTCAGTTCCCCAAGTTCGCTTCTACACCCTATGTATTCAGGTGCAGATACCGCCGGAGCGGTGGGTTTCCCCATTCGGAAATCCCCGGATCAAAGTCTATTTGCCGACTCCCCGAGGCTTATCGCAGGCTATAACGTCCTTCATCGCCTTCAGCTGCCAAGGCATCCACCAGATGCACTTTTATGCTTGACCATATAATCCAATGTATTGGTAAACCAACGCATCTTCAGTACATGCTCTTCATATTTTCATCACATATTCATCATCTATTTCATTCGCCTTCCCCGTGATCCAACTTAAGCTTGCCAATTTCCGATCCAACCACTCGAACAGCGGCAAGATCGTCCATCCACGTCACAACATCCACGCGAGCGCTTCAGTGTTGTATTCACAAGAGAATACTAAGACATATATCTAGAAAAAATTTTTGTACCCGCATAACTTCTGCGAAACCATAAATGGCGTCGCATAATTTTGCGGACTATCTCTGAATTGTTAAAGAACAAAACTTAAGCAAGTGCTCAAGTTCACATCGGAAATGTTCGTTCTCTTAAGCTATTAAGGGAACACATCGAATGTGAACTCGGAAAGGACGAGGCGCTGTACTAAATACTAAACAATTTTTTGTTGCATCTGCTTACTCTTAAGAACAAGTACGTGGCCTATTGCATAGTAGACAAATGGTGGAGCCGAGGAGGATCGAACTCCTGACCTCCTGCGTGCAAGGCAGGCGCTCTCCCAGCTGAGCTACGGCCCCATTATGCAGCGTCAGCACTAAAGTCCGCTCGTCGATTATGGTGGGTCTGGGTGGATTTGAACCACCGACCTCACCCTTATCAGGGGTGCGCTCTAACCAACTGAGCTACAGACCCAGAGTGCTCAAAAAAATTATTAGCAACAAACCATTCGTGTAGGAACAACGCAATTCGCTAGGAGTTGGACCTATTTTTTCCAGCCTCAAATGTGACTGAATCAAGGCCTATCGTTTTAAGGAGGTGATCCAGCCGCAGGTTCCCCTACGGCTACCTTGTTACGACTTCACCCCAGTCATGAACCACACCGTGGTAACCGTCCTCCCGAGGGTTAAACTAATTACTTCTGGTGCAATCCACTTCCATGGTGTGACGGGCGGTGTGTACAAGGCCCGGGAACGTATTCACCGCGACATTCTGATTCGCGATTACTAGCGATTCCGACTTCATGGGGTCGAGTTGCAGACCCCAATCCGGACTACGAGAAGTTTTTTGGGATTCGCTTACCATTGCTGGTTTGCAGCCCTTTGTACTCCCCATTGTAGCACGTTTGTAGCCCACCCCGTAAGGGCCATGATGACTTGACGTCGTCCCCACCTTCCTCCGGTTTGTCACCGGCAGTCTCCTTAGAGTTCCCGACATTACTCGCTGGCAAATAAGGACAAGGGTTGCGCTCGTTACGGGACTTAACCCAACATCTCACGACACGAGCTGACGACAGCCATGCAGCACCTGTATCTCGGTTCCCGAAGGCACCAATCTATCTCTAGAAAGTTCCGAGTATGTCAAGGGGTGGTAAGGTTCTTCGCGTTGCATCGAATTAAACAACATGCTCCACCGCTTGTGCGGGCCCCCGTCAATTCATTTGAGTTTTAACCTTGCGGCCGTACTCCCCAGGCGGAGAACTTATCGCGTTAGCTGCGCCACCAAAGCCTTAAAGGCCCCAACGGCTAGTTCTCATCGTTTACGGCGTGGACTACCAGGGTATCTAATCCTGTTTGCTCCCCACGCTTTCGCACCTCAGCGTCAGTGTTGGTCCAGGCGGCTGCCTTCGCCATCGGTATTCCTTCCTATATCTACGCATTTCACCGCTACACAGGAAATTCTACCGCCCTCTACCACACTCTAGTTTTACAGTTTGGAATGCAGTTCCCAGGTTGAGCCCGGGGCTTTCACATCCCACTTATCAAACCGCCTACGCGCGCTTTACGCCCAGTAATTCCGATTAACGTTCGTACCCTCCGTATTACCGCGGCTGCTGGCACGGAGTTAGCCGGTACTTCTTCTGTCGCTAACGTCAAGACCACGACATATTAAATCGTAGCTTTTCTTCACGACTGAAAGTGCTTTACAACCCTAAGGCCTTCTTCGCACACGCGGCATCGCTGGGTCAGGCTTCCGCCCATTGCCCAAGATTCCCTACTGCTGCCTCCCGTAGGAGTCTGGACCGTGTCTCAGTTCCAGTGTGGCTGATCGTCCTCTCAGACCAGCTATAGATCGTCGCCTTGGTGAGCCTTTACCTCACCAACAAGCTAATCTAACGCAGGCTCCTCTAATAGCGTGAGGTCCGAAGATCCCCCACTTTCCTCCTAAGAGCGTATGCGGTATTAGCTCGAGTTTCCTCGAGTTGTCCCCCACTACTAGGTAGATTCCTACGCGTTACTCACCCGTCCGCCACTGTACTCACACCGGAGTGTTTTCTCGTTCGACTTGCATGTATTAGGCGTGCCGCCAACGTTCAATCTGAGCCATGATCAAACTCTTCAGTTTAATTTTTCCGACTTTCAGCTAAGTGATTGGATAAATCCTTTCAAATCGCCATGATGCCAATTAATCATTTACTCAAAACGAATCACGTGTTCCCACACGAATGGCTTGTTTAGTACTAAGTGTCGTTAACGAATGTGTTGCTATTCGCGGCCACTTTGTACTTGCTATTTGTTTTTAAAGAACTGCTGCTCCGCTTTCGGCTTCGCTGCAAGGGAGGCGTATAATACGTAAAGAGAATTTCCGCGCAACCCCTAAATTGCAATAAATTGAACTAATTGCAAAATAGTTCGAATTAGACACCGCGCACGAGCATGCCATATTGCTTTTTGCCCCTACGTATAAGGTAAAACTGGCCAAACAGGGAGTCATCAAAAGATAACGTCATTTTTGGGTCCGTTACCAATTGACCGTTGATTTTGACCCCATTGCCCTGAATTAGTTTACGCGCCTCACCCGTAGATTTGGCTAAAGACGCCTCCACCATGGCCGTAAGCAGCCCGATGCCCGATTCACCAGTGCAACTTTGCAGTCCATCTTGCTGTAGTTGAGCCAAGTCAGCCTCCTGTAAGCCAGCAACCTCCCCGGCGAACAAACACTCGCTTATCCGCTCAGCTGACTTCAGCGCGTCTTCCCCATGTACCAATTGGGTTACTTCACGGGCCAGCTTGCGTTGACCGCCACGTAACTCGGGCCGCGCAATGGTCGCGCCAGCAAGATCTGCCACCTCATCCTCCCCTAGAAACGTAAAGAGTTTTAGAAACGGTTCGACGTCAGCATCTGCGGTATTCAGCCAAAATTGATAAAAACTGTACGGCGATGTCTTTTTCGCATCCAGCCAGACCGCACCGGAAGCCGACTTACCAAACTTAGTGCCGTCAGACTTAGTCACCAGCGGCATAGTTAACGCAAAGGCTTCCTTGCCCACATGCCTACGTACTAAATCAATACCGGAAACAATATTTCCCCATTGATCGCTTCCGCCTATCTGAATAAGACAATCTTCGCGCCGGGCCAGCTCCAAGAAATCCATAGCCTGCAAAAGCATGTAACTGAACTCCGTATAGGAAATCCCCTGACCTTCACGATCAAGACGCGTCTTTACAGATTCCCGCTGAATCATTCCGTTGACTGAAAAGTGCTTGCCTATATCGCGCAAAAAACTCACTACATCTAGTTTTTCAGTCCAGTCCAAGTTGTTGCAAATCACCGCCGGATTTTCCCCATCGAAATCTAGAAATCGGCCAACCTGGGTTTGCAATGACTCTACCCACGAACCAACCACACCCTTCGTATTTAAATTACGTTCGTCATCGCGACCTGAAGGGTCGCCTATCAGACCCGTCGCGCCCCCCAGCAATAATATTGGTTTATGCCCCTGCAACTGAAAACGCTTTAAAGCAAGCAGCGGCACTAAACTCCCTATATGCAAACTGTCTGCTGTGGGATCAAAACCGCAATAAAGCGACCTGGAACCTCCCTGCAAATATTTTTCTAGACCAGCCGCGTTAGAAAGTTGCGCTACAAGCCCGCGCCAACGTAGCTCATGCATGAGACCCTGTGTTTTCATATTCACCTTAAAGCGTAAGTATAATTTTAAAAGATTGATCAACACCCTAATGGTAACTCGCAAATTACTCATCGGGACATCTAGTTCCGAGCGTCATATTAAATCAGAGAGACCCAACGCAAAATAGTGCCCGCCAGTAAGACTTTTTTCACCACGAGTTTCCCTTATACTGCCCGGACTTCAGCTAAGCCGTGCATCATGGGTTTTGATCCGCGATAGCAAGCTGCCTAAAACACCTATGCCTCTAACTTGATGAGCAGAAAAACATAGCATGAACTTTCCCACCCTACACAAACGAGTAATCCTTATAACAGGCTTGGGGCTACTTATTTTACAACTTAGCGGAATTGGCAGCAGCGATGAAGAGGCCAGTAAAGATGCCAGCGCTACAATCAACCTCGAAAATCAGGCCAGCGACGAAGAGCCCTTCAACGAAATCTCGAAAAATAGTGAACTGGTAACGCCTCACCCTACGCCTACGCCAGAGCCAACACCCGTTACTACAGTCGACAAAGTTAGGGCAGGCGACAACTTAGCCAAAATTTTTTCACGTAATGGTTACTCTGCAAAAGACTTACACCAAATAAGTGGCACCAAATTAGGCAAGCAACTTGAGAATATTTTCCCAGGCAATAGCCTTACTTTTGCATCGTTCAACGGCCAGCTTGTAAAATTCACTTACCATCCTTCTCGGCTCGAGTCTCTTGAGTTTACCCGCGAAGAGACAGGTTTTTCTGCGGTGAAAAATGTCGCTTACCCCGACAGAGTAATTTCTTATAAACACGCCACCATCGATGATAGCTTATTCTTATCTAGCCAAAGAGCGGGCCTCCCAGACAAATTGACTATGCGTTTGGCACAAATCTTTCAATGGGATATCGACTTTGTATTAGACATCAGACCTGGCGATCAATTTTTTGTACTCTACGAAGAGCTGTACCTAGACGGGGATTACATTGGCACAGGGGAAATTTTGGCGGCCGACTTCATCAACCAACGGAACACATATTCTGCGGTAACGTTTACAAATCCAACAGGCAATAAAGATTTTTATACGCCTAAAGGCATAAGTATGCGAAAGGCATTTTTGCGTGCCCCGGTAGAATTTTCGCGTATCAGCTCAAGTTTCAACTTGCGCAGAAGACACCCATTGCATAAAACAGTTCGCCCACATAGAGGCATAGATTATGCGGCCCCCACCGGCACACCCATATTGGCGGCAGGCGACGGCCGCGTGAAAACTGCCTCACGAACCAATTCGAATGGACGATATATTGTCATTCAACATGGCGAACAGTTCGTAACCAAATACCTGCACCTTTCAAAATTCGGTAAGAACATAAAATCTGGGCGCAAAGTTCGCCAAGGACAAATCATCGGTTACGTGGGTTCTACCGGGTGGGCAACAGGGCCGCATCTACACTATGAGTTTCTAGTAAACGGTACGCACAAAAATCCGCGCACGGTAAAATTGCCAAAAGCGGAACCCGTAGCAAAAAGGGAGTTGGCCACATTCCGAGCTGCAACCAGGCAATATGCTTTACTTTTAAATAGTTACAAAGACCAAATCACGCTGGTTACCGCCCAATGAAAAAACTCAATAGATCGCTTTACGTTGGGGCAATGAGCGGGACCAGTGTCGATGGATTGGACCTCGCTTTAGTTGATATCCAACTAGAGCGAGACGAATTAAAAATCAAAGTTATTAACGCTCAAACTGTAGCGCTGCCCTTAGCGCTCCGCGAAGACCTTTTAAGACTCGGCCAGCCAAGCGATGACGATTTTTATCAACTTGGGGCATGCGACAATTTGCTTGGGCAATTCATCGGCCTAAGCATTAACAGTTACCTAGAGGCATTAGGAATTAATGGCGCAGAGGTGGCTGCAATTGGTAGTCATGGTCAAACAATACGACACCGCCCTCCGGGCATGGGTACAACACCTTTTACCCTACAAATTGGCGACCCAAACAGCATTGCTGAGATAACCGGAATAACTACGATTGCAGACTTCCGCAGGCGTGATGTTGCGGCAGGAGGCCACGGCGCGCCATTAACTCCTGCTTTTCATGAAATTTTATTCGGCAAATTGGATACCAATGTCGCTGTTCTGAACATTGGCGGCATCAGTAACCTAACCCTATTAGGCGGTCAAACGCTGATTGGTTTTGATACTGGACCAGGAAACGGTTTGATTGACCAATGGTGCGAGATTCATAAAGACATACCATTCGATAAAGGAGGTGCTTGGGCGTCTAGTGGGAAAATTTGCGAAAACCTACTTCAGTCATTCCTCCAAGATCCATACTTCGCCTTGTCTGCGCCGAAAAGCACAGGTAGAGAATACTTCAACCTACCTTGGCTAGAACGGCACCTTGAGACCATAGGTCAATCTACGCCCGCAACGCTGGCTATAGAGGATGTACAAGCAACCCTAGTTGAGTTAACCGCACAGAGCATTGCGGATTGTCTACGCAAAGAATCTAATGAAATCGCAGCCGTAGCAGTCTGCGGGGGCGGCAGGCTAAACGAATATCTGATGCAGCGGCTTGCAATAAACTGCGAGCTCAGTGACACAAGCAAAATTAACATCCAGCCGACGGAATTTTGGGGAGTGGATGGAGATTCTTTAGAGGCCGCAGCGTTCGCTTGGCTTGCCTACCAAAGAATGAACAATTTACCTGGCAATATGCCCACGGTCACCGGCGCCAAAGGCAAACGTATTCTCGGCGCCATATTTCCTGGCTAGCTAAGTATTGAGTACGAAACAGTACGGACCATTCTTAGGCAACTACGGAGCAGAAGTTCTGCCAGCACGCAATCCCCTCAAACAGCAGCCGTGCTCGCGAATTAGACGGCCTAAATGGCGAAAGAGCTGCCACACCCACAGGTAGCGGATGCATTTGGATTAGTTACTACAAACTGGGAACCATTTAGATTTTCAACGTAGTCGACCTGCGCACCTGCTAAGTACGGGTAACTCATAGAATCTACCAGCATGGTTACCCCAGATCGTTCGACCATTGCATCGTCCTCTGCAACTTCACTGTCAAATGTGAATCCGTAGGAAAAACCATTACAACCGCCGCCGGTTATAAAGACCCGCAGTTTAAGAGAGTCATCGCCATCGTTATCTATTAGGCGCTTAACTTTGATCGCGGCGCTTTCTGAAAAACTGATTTCTGCTAGCATGGGAGTCGACTGTCTCAAGAATTTGATTGAAAACAAAGCATATAGGCTTAGCAAGAAAACCAAAAGCGACTAACACAGAAAGATCTAGCAAGAATGTGACGAAGCATCTCTGTAAAGTGGCTTTGGCAGCTAAGCTTTTCATCTCTTACCCTTTATGCTGCTGGGGTAGAGGAAACCTTATGTACGAACTAGGAGCGACCTGTTTATCAACTATTTACAGCTAGGGTATCCTATGAACGGCCGCCGTCTACCGGCAGCGCATGCACTGTGCCTTTTTGGCCAGCGTCTTTTTCCGCATGAATTAATCGACCCTGAACTTGGGCACCCATGTGCATTTCAATCACACTGTAATATAGATCACCTTGAACTTCGGCACCTGCAGACACTTCCAAACGCTCATCAGCATATACATTGCCCTCTAGCCGACCATTAATGACGACATTAGGAACGCGAATATCACCCACTACCAACCCCTCAGGGCTCACCACCAAGGTAGCGCCTGGCTCTTCAGCTGAAATATTGCCTGTTACTTTACCTTTTACAAACAGCTGGCTACTAAAATGCAGACTGCCTTCAATTTCACTGTCTGCAGCTACCAGGGTAATGTCTTGTTTGGATTTCATTACTTTCATACCTGCTGTTCCTCTTGCCTGCTCTATTAACCGCTCTTTTATGCTACGTTCTTTCTGTTCAGTGTTTTTTCTGTTCAATGTTCTTTTTATTCAATGTTCTTTCTGTCTATTAGTGCGTTGTTAACCTGCCATTGACGCGGCCGAGTCGTTCAACTCTCGGTAACTTCAAATTCTTTCAACACATGCTGCCAAAGCAGGCCTGCTTTGTCGCCGATTGTTTAGTTCGACAAATTTGCCACATGAGGCCAAGCGACAATTAGATCCTATGCCCCTTCAACAACCCAAGGAAAAGACCTATCTATTGACGGCCCTTTTTTCGTACGAAGAGTCACAATTACCGCTTGTGGTGCAAAATTCTCCGGTAGATTTAGCACACCGTCCAAATCTTGAAAGTACCGAAAGCGAAAATTCAGTGTATCCAAAGAATTTGTCTCAAGCTCTGCCAAAGTAAACTGAGCCTCTCCACCATCAACTGTACCCTGCACAACCAATGAGGCTTGCCCAGATACCAAGCGCCTCACTTTCGCGGCCTGAGTAACTAAAATAACAAATCTATAACTATTAGCGCCCTCACCGGGCAGCAAATCGAAACCACCTACGCGTAACCCTTGCGGTCCATCGTCGGAGGTCATGAGGTTCCTAAAAAAACCTAGCTCTTCAAACAATTCGGCCCGCTCGCCATGCATACCCGTAAGTTGCTCCCGCATTGCCGTGACCGCGAACTTCTGAGTTTCTAATGACAACTCTGCATCGACAACTCTATTACGTAATTCCTGTTCGGCAGCCTGCGTCGCACCCAGGGCTGCTCGAAGCCCTTTGTTTTCGACAATAGCCTGTTGGGCGCGCCACTGCCCTGCAAAAAATCCACCACCAAGAGACAGTAATAGCGCGAGCGCAAACACTATGGCGTATATGCCCTTACGAGCTGGTCGATCTTCCACAACCCTATACAAAGAGTTTTTCATACTTCATCAAGACTTTTTAGAGATTTATCCACCGTTCTACTTATAATGTGTTTGTTGAACCCAATAGTACCTCAATGATCGCTAATGAAAGAAAAAATCCTAATTTCGATTGATACTTTTGGCACTTGGAGCAATTGCACCACCTGTGCTGTTTAGACGCATTCGGTGGCTACAATGGACCCACATTTAAACCGGCCGCTCGTAACCGAAAACAAACCTAGGAAACTAGACATTGAATATTTATCTCTGGCTCAAAGCATTCCACTTGATTGCTCTCATAGCGTGGTTCGCGGGCATTTTTTATCTACCACGACTTTTCGTCTATCACGCCGCCGCCGAGGATCAAATCAGCCGAGATCGCTTCAAAGTCATGGAGATCAAACTACTGCGGGTCATCATGAACCCCGCAATGATTTTGACCATAGTTTTGGGCATTTGGATGCTAGCAGTCAACTGGGCAGCACTTTCTGGCCAGACGTGGATCTGGATCAAAATTGCATTAGTGCTTGGACTAGTGGGTTATCAGCACTTCTGTCTCAAAATAACTAAAGCTTTCGCTCGGGGTGAAACCCCCTACAGCGAGAAATTCTTCCGCATTTTTAATGAAATACCGGTACTCATACTCGTACCTGTCGTTCTTTTAGCCATCATTAAGCCCTTTTAGAAAATTAGAACCGAGAGCAATATGAATAGAGACAAGTCCAAAACTCTGATGGAGAGAGCCTGCAAAACTATCCCTGGTGGGGTCAATTCCCCCGTCCGAGCGTTCAAAGGCGTAGGCGGCGACCCAATCTTTTTCGAAAGAGGCCAAGGGGCGTATATTTATGACGTAGATGACAACGCTTATATTGATTACATTGGCTCTTGGGGGCCGATGATCCTTGGGCATAATCACCGACCAACAATAGACGCGGTAACCGAACAAGCCAGCAAAGCTTTAGGTTTTGGCGCGCCTACCGAAATAGAAATAATGGTGGCAGAAAAAATTGTCGAAATCATGCCCAGCATGGAAAGCGTGCGCATGGTCAACTCAGGCACTGAGGCGACAATGTCGGCTATTCGCCTCGCTAGAGGATTTACTGACCGAGACTTCATCGTCAAATTTGAAGGCTGTTATCACGGTCACTCGGATTCATTATTGGTCAAAGCTGGTAGCGGTGTACTTACCCTTGGGCTGCCCAACTCTCCAGGTGTGCCCGAGGCACTAGCAGAAAAAACACTTACAGCGCCTTATAACGACTTGGAGTCTACCGAACAGCTCTTCAAAGCCTATGGTGATCAAATCGCTTGCGTAATTGTTGAACCTATCGCTGGGAACATGGGCTGCATACTCCCTGATCCAGAGTTTTTGCGCGGGCTGAAATCTCTGACGGAAAAATTTGGCAGCGTTTTGATCTTTGACGAGGTTATGTCTGGGTTCAGAGTTGCGCCAGGTGGCGCTCAAGAAATTTACGGCATCTCTCCCGACCTCACCACGCTTGGCAAAATCGTAGGTGGCGGATTGCCAGTCGGTGCATTTGGCGGACGCCAGGATATTATGTCTCACATCGCGCCCCTGGGTCCTATCTATCAAGCAGGTACCCTTTCAGGCAATCCATTGGCTATGAGCGCTGGTTTAACCACACTCAATCATCTGACACCGGACGTCTACGCCAAGATTACCAAAGCCACAGACAAACTGATTGCCGGCCTAGTAAAAGGTGCTAGCAAAAATGGCATCACCGTCTGCGAAAATCACGTTTGCGGAATGTTCGGATTTTTCTTTGGTATTGAAAAAGCAGAGAACTACCAACATGTAGCTGCGTCTAACATCGCAATGTTCAATGACTTCTTTCACATCATGCTTAATAGTGGCGTCTATCTTGCGCCCTCAGCTTTTGAGGCCGGGTTCATATCCGCCGAACATAATGACGAAATCATCAATCTCACCCTAAAAGCTGCGGAGAATGCGTTCACGCAGATTGCAGCAAAACACGCTTAGACTGGAAAAATAAAAATGTACGATATTTATGGCATAGGAAACGCAATCGTCGATGTAGACGTCACGGTCGATGAAGACTTTTTACAAGCTCAAGAATTACCTAAAGGACAAATGACCCTGGCTGATTCAGCCCGAATCAGTGCGTTGGTAGAAGCTTTAGGTGACAAATCAATGAATAGAAGTAGTGGCGGCTCAGCAGCCAACACTATTTTTGCTGCAACAGGCTTTGGCTTAACAACGGGCTATGCCTGCAGGCTCGCTGGTGACCTGAATGGCAATTATTTTTCCAATGAGATGTCAGAAGCCAACATTCATACATCTGCGATCGACACCGAAAGCGGCGAAAGCTCAGGCCAATGTCTAGTGATGATCACTGACGACGCTCAACGAACAATGTGCACTGACCTGGGCATTTCCAGCAACGTCACAATGAATGAAGTTGATCAAGCAGGGCTGAGCCAAGCAAAGATGCTCTACATCGAGGGCTATCTAAGTTCTTCACCAACCAGCTCAGCCTCGGCGATAAAATGCCACGAAATAGCGCGCGCGAAAGGCATCCAAACAGCCATAACGCTGTCTGATGTTGCTATGGTTTCGTTCTTCCGCGACTCATTAACGAGCATCATTGGCAACGGCGTAAATGTCTTATTCTGTAACGCTGAAGAAGCCCTGAGCTGGGCACAAACCGACCGCCTAGATATCGCTATCAATGAGCTGAAAGACATAGCACCAGAACTGTATATCACCCTAGGTAGCGACGGCGCCCAAGTGGTTACCCAGTCTGGTTCCATCAATGTCAGCGGGCTGTCAGTCAACCCTATAGACACCAATGGTGCCGGCGATATTTATGCTGGAGCGTGCCTTGCCGCCAGAAGCCAAGGCGCCAACCCTCAAGATGCAGCGAAATTTGCAAATCACGCAGCAGCTCACCTGATTCAATCCTATGGCGCTCGGCTGACTTCCATCCAAGCTTATGTAGATCTAAAAGCCAGCTTCGTAAACTGAGTTTTTAATTAGGCCCGGAGCGAGTTCTCAACTAGCTCCGACCTCAGATACTGGCTCAGTAACCCGCTATGACCCACCCTAGGGTTATGGCGGGTTACTGATTAGTTTCGATAGCTGCCCTCAGATCAAACCCTTGCAATGTTTTGCAAAACCCTCCTACCAGTTAAGTTAACGAAAATTCTAGCTGGGCCCCAAGCGCCATAATGTTCAGATCGGTAACACATCCATATGCAAGTACCTCAACCCCTTTATCAATGGCTTGTTCTAGAGCCTGCGCATACAACGGGTCAATCTCATGTGCAGGACGAACTCGGGCAAGCCCAGTATGCTGTGCACAAAAAATGAGTACACCGCGATCCCCTGCCTCAACCCGCCTCACCAGCGCATTCACATGCTTGCGCGCACGCGCGCTAACTGAATCGGGAAACGCGCCTTGAGTACCTTCTATGTGTAGCGTCAAACTTTTCACTTCTACATAAGCTCGGCGCTCACCAATTGACGCTAGAAAGTCGAAGCGCCCATTGCCCTCGGGAATCTTTATTTCTGGCTTTACCTCTGAATATTCTTTCAGTACATTTATATATCTATTAGTCAGGCCTTCGCCGACCAGTGCGTTGGCTCTGCCTGTATTCACACTCACCAAACCGTGTTCGCTCTCGACAAATTCTAAAGTACCCGGATACTTACGCGTGGCATTATCGGATATTGAATAATAAACCCGACTATCTGGCACTGCGCAGCCCGTCATAGACCCGGTATTAGGGCAATGTACCGTCAACTGCTCGCCATCTTTAGTAATAACATCCGCGAGGAAACGCTTATAACGGCGAACCAAAACGCCTTCAAATAACTCTGGCAGCTTCAAACTTTAACCGCCCAATCTGCAAGGGCGTTACCAAGACGCTCCAAGCCTAAAACAATAGACTCTTCGCTGGTGGTATATGCAAAGCGCACATAATGCCCAGCATTACTGTCACCAAAATCATACCCGGGTGTTACGGCAACCTGATATTCCTCAATCAAGCGCCAACAGAAATCCGCGCTATCCATATTTGTATGACTGATATCGACGTAGAGATAGAAAGCCCCATCTGGCATCACTGGAATATTAAATCCCAACGCTACTAAGCCCTCAGAAAGTATCTTCGCTCTGGCTTCAAATGTTTCTTTGCGCTGGTTATGTATAGACATTGCGTCATCGGCAAAAGCCACAACCGCTGCATGTTGCGCAGGTGTACTGGCGGAGATAAATAGATTTTGCGCCAGCTTAGTTAACGGCTCCACAGCAGCTTCCGGCACAACAACCCAACCCAAGCGCCAGCCGGTCATCCCAAAAAATTTAGAAAAACTATTGAGCACAAAAATTTCTGGGCAAAGGCTCAAACCCGAAGTGTAGGTCACATGATCTCGAGTGAGGTTTTGATAAATTTCATCCAAGATAAAGAAGCCCCCCTGAGCAGCAACGAAGCTCTGAATAGCAATAAGCTCATTCGGGTGGATCATGGTGCCTGTCGGATTGGCCGGTGAGGCGAGCAAAACCCCTTTGGTGTTTTCACCCCATGCATTTTGAATATCAGCGAGTGTAGGCTGAAAGCGATTTTCAGCAAAAACGGGTACCTTTATAGGTACACCGCCAACCAGCTTGGTAAATACTTCATTACACGGATAGCCCGGGTCTGTAATCAGCAATTCATCGCCTGCGTCTAGCAGCAAGGAAGCTAAAAGCACTAAGCCGCCACTGGCACCACTTGTGACCAATATGCGCCCAATCGGAATGGCTATATCTTGGCTGTGATAGAAATCTGCTATGCACTGGCGCAATTCAATAATACCTTGGGCCGAGGTGTATTTGGTCTGTCCTGCATCTAGCGCGCTGTGAGCTGCTGAAACAATAGGCGCCGCCGTCTGGAAATCTGGTTCGCCCACCTCAAAGTGCACTACCCTTTTACCTTCAGCCTCAAACTCGCCCGCGCGCTGTACCAACTGCATAACCGTAAAGGGGCTGATATCATTGCTAAGCTGTGAGTACATAACCTTTGCCCTGAATTTGGAAGAGCCAATTCTGCACTAGTTCACACGTCTATGAAATTGACTAATTGCCTCACGTATTTAAATGTAGTTTTCCTCCTTCGCTTCTGGTAGGTTACGCGCCCTCTTAATCTTGGGTTGTAAAGACCCCGAATGAAGGACACAAACATGGCAGCTGATGCAAAAGCAAAAAAGGCGACAGAAAAAACTCCTGTGACTCGCACTGCCAAAAAACGTGCAAAAGCCGGCGTAGACTCTCAATTTCGCAACTTCACACCTTATAAAACTAAGCGTGGTGAGAAGTATATGACCGAAGGGCAACTTGCCCACCTTAAAGAAATTCTGGTCAACTGGCGCACAGAGTTGATGGAAGAAGTCGATCGTACTGTGAATCATATGCAAGAAGAAGCGGCAAACTTTCCGGACCCTGCGGATAGAGCGACTCAAGAAGAAGAGTTCAGTATTGAACTGCGGACCAGAGACCGTGAGCGCAAGTTAATCAAGAAAATCGATAAAACAATAGATTTGCTGGAGCTAGATGATTTTGGCTTCTGCGAGACCTGCGGCATCGAAATTGGTTTGCGTCGCTTGGAGGCAAGACCAACAGCAACTCAGTGCGTTGACTGCAAATCTCTTGACGAAATTAAAGAGAGACAGATGCACGGCTAATTAAGCCAACTGAGGTCGAAGAATATTTGGCGCCAAAAAATAGGCGCCACATCATACGTGCAAAGAATAGACGTAGGAATAGGCGTCGAACCTAAATACCGCGCTTAGCGTGACGCCGTCGAAGCACTGAAGTTAAAGTGCGACTTTTCAGACTCCTTCAGTGCGCAGTCACAAATAAACGCTGCGCGTGGCAACCAGTTTAGCCACTTACCCGCCTGTAACCACACCAAGCTCAGCCTTGCATGAATATCCCATAGCCTTCATGCTTTGAGCTAACATCAATTTTTTAGCCAATGAACCAATGCATTCCAATCGAAAATTGCTAGGGCGATTTGCGCCTTCGCCTACCGGCCCACTGCACATGGGCAGCCTAATCGCTGCGGTGGCTAGTTATTGCGACATCAAACAGAGGGGTGGACGCTGGCATGTTCGCATCGATGATCTAGACCCGCCGCGCGAAGTGCCCAAAGCGGCTGAGTCTATTTTGCAAACTCTCAGCGCTCACGGCCTTAAAAGCGATCTGCCCATTGATTATCAAAGTCAGCACTCCGCGGCCTACACTCGTGCTTTAAGTCAACTCGCACCGCTTTCTTTTTTTTGCACCTGCAGGCGTAAACAGCTACAGGACTTTGCGATTTACCCCGGTACTTGTCGCCATAATAAGGAGGCCACCGAGCATTCCGCTACCCGAATATCAGTTGGCGAGAAAAAGACAACTTTTGAAGATCTAATTTTAGGCATACAAGAGCACAATCTGAGCGCAGAATTTGGCGATTACATCATTCGACGAAAAGACGGTCTGATAGCCTATAACTTAGCCACAGCCGTCGATGATGCTGCAGAAATTACCCACGTTGTTCGAGGGCAGGATCTATACCCAACCACATCAGTACAAGTACACCTCATGCAAGTGCTTGGATTAACCCCTCCAATTTATGCTCACATCCCTGTTCTAACCTATGCAGACGGTAAAAAATTATCCAAACAGAACCTCGCACCCGCATTAAATGATGCTTTTGCAGCCAGCAATTTGCGTAGTGCATTCCGCTATCTCGGCATGCCCATGATAAAGGCGGAGAATTGGACCGTTCAACAACTGCTGGCGTGGGGTATAACCAACTGGAATCTAAGCAAACTACCAGGGAAACTCAGGCCATTTTCGACTACTTCATAACTTTGTTTTGCACGCGGCAACCTATGTCGTATATACAACTAAAAAAGAGCCTCAAATGTGGCTCAAATAGAATAAAGAACTTAACTCTCTGAGCGACTCGCCCTAGAGGGTTTGCTACCATCCAATCATGATAAAACTAATTCTTATCGACAAAAATTCGAACCGAAGAACGGAAACGGCCAACAAAATCCGTAATCACGGTATTAAGGTGCGCGACTCAGCAGATTTATCCTCAGAATCTTTGACACAATTCGACTGTCTGTTGATTGTTGACGAAGTTATTAGAAATGACTTGGTGGAGACGGCGCAAAAATTACCCGTTATTATTTTAGCATCGACTCCAACTATTAAAGAATCGGTAACTATGTTGCAGTCTGGTGCAACCGACTACTTGGCAATGCCTACTGAGACTGGCGATTTATTGGCTAGTATTGAGAGAGCAACCACCCACCTGAAAAGCGCTAAAGTGCCTGAACTAGACAAGGCAGAAATGATCGGCTCGTCAGAGGTGATGAAGACTCTGCGCCGACGCATCAACAAAGTTGGCCCAACAGATTCTTCCGTACTAATATTGGGTCAGTCAGGAACAGGCAAAGAATTAGTAGCACAGGGGCTGCATGGCTCAAGTGGTCGCGTCCACGCGCCAATGATCATTCTTAACTGCGCTACCGTGCCGCAAAATTTAATCGAGGCAGAACTCTTCGGCGCAGAGGCCTACGGCGACAGCCAAGTGGGCAATCGCGGCCTAGTGGAAGCTGCCGATGGAGGGACCCTATTTCTTGACGAGATATCAGAATTAGCGCCGAGCGCCCAAGCTCGACTGCTGCAAGTAGCCCAAGGCGAAAATCGCAAAGTTGGCGGCGCAAACTCCAAGCCGATCAATGTAAGAATTATTGCTGCTACTCACAGAGACTTGAAAGCCATGACAGAAAATGGCGACTTTCGCTCGGACCTTTTCTATCGCCTAAATGTGGTCAGCTTCAACTTGTCGCCGCTGCGCAATAGACATCAAGATATTTTAGAGATTGGCGAGTACTTACTCATTGAGACTTGCCGCAAACTCGATAAACCACTGCTAAAAATTGGCGATGAAGCAAGAAAAGCCATGCTTGAATATCATTGGCCGGGCAACGTCAGAGAATTAGGCAACGCTATTGAGCGCGCTGTAATACTGGCGGATGAGGGTGGCGTCATTACCAAAAGCTTGCTCGCCATAGAGCCAGAAGAATCTTTGAATAATGTTGATTTAGCTGCGGCAGACCCATCTCAAACATCATTAGAGGACTACTTTGTTCGCTTTGTGCAAGACAATGAAGAGTCCCTTACAGAAACTGAGTTAGCGGAGAAATTAGGCATTAGTAGAAAAAGCCTTTGGGAACGCAGACAACGACTAAATATTCCTCGCAAAAAGACGCGCAATCGCGGCTTACGCGGCGCCATAGGATCTTCAAACTGACTTCCAAAGACACCAGTACCAACACGCCTAAAGCCCTGCGAGTGACCAAGCATGGTATCAAAGAGAAACACTTAGATGCGAACGCGCTGAAGGTGATTGCTGAGCTCAACGCTAATGGATTCCAAGCCTTCTTAGTCGGCGGGTGTGTTAGAGATGCCCTGTGCGGCGAACGCCCCAAAGATTTCGACGTTGCAACCAATGCACCCCTCGAAAAAATCAGTAAAATTTTTCGCCGCGCCAGAATTGTCGGACGCAGATTCCCCATTGTTCACGTTCGCTACGGTAGAGATTTAATTGAAGTGTCCACTTTCAGGCAATCCATGTCTGACAATGTAGTGCACGACCAGCAAGGCATGATTTTGCGCGACCATACGTTTGGTACGCTGCAAGAAGATGCTTTTAGAAGAGACTTCAGCGTCAATGCTCTGTACTACGATCCGAATACCAACGAGATCATAGACTATGTTGGTGGCTTGAAAGATATAGAAGAAAAACGTCTGCGCTTTATCGGTGAAACAAAAGTTCGGCTTGCTGAAGACCCAGTGAGGGTACTCAGAGCCCTACGATTTGGGGAAAAACTTGGCTTCACCGTAGAGAAAAAAATTCTCGCCCTTGTAGATGACACGGCCAAGCGTTTAGACGCCGTACCGCCAGCTCGACTATTTGACGAATTTTTAAAACTATTCCTGAATGGCTACGGCGAGAAAATTTGGCGCAAAATGCGCGACACCAAATTAGCTGGTGCATTGTTCCCCAGCTGCAACCCGCAAAGCCCATTGGTATTGGCCGCTATGCGTAACACCGATGAAAGAATTAGGGGCGGCGCCTCTATCACACCCGGCTTTCTGGTTGCGGTGCTGTTGTGGGAAGATTTTTGTGCACGCAAAAATGAGTGGCAGCCAGGCGACGAAGATGCCGCGTTTATGACACTGAAAGACCAGCAAAGTTATGTTGCCGTGCCGCGCCGTTTTGGTAGTTTTGCCCGCGAAGTGTGGATGACTCAAGACAGACTCATAAATCGAAGTCCAAAAGCTATTGAGCGAGTAAGTACTCACAAACGATTTAGAGCCGGGTATGACTTCTTATGCTTGCGAGCCGAGTCTGAACCAGCGCTGCAAGCGTGCGCTGAATGGTGGACTGATTATCAAACTGCGGACCCGGAAAATAAACAGAAAATGATTCAATCCCTGCCTCGGGACGCAAAAAAGAAGCGTCGCAAAAAGCGTGCGAGTAAGCCCAAGGAATCTGCAAGCTGCGCACAACAGACCTTAAGTTGATGTTGTTTAAGTTTATTAATTTAACATGTCACATTTTTTGCTTTTGGAGTGTTTTGAGCATTTGGCTGTTGAACCAAAGACCACCCTTGTCCATGATTAGCGTAACGCAAATTTGGGCAACATGGTGGTTAAACCTGAACCACCCACTCGTACCATGACAGAACAAAACTTAACAAATGATATTGCAGTTTCTTCAGTGACCATCAATCAGTCGCTGATGGACGTGAATGGTAATATAGGTGATTTCAGCGTCAGCGCTGTGCAAAGAGCGACTACAATGATCGCCGCGGCATCGGCAATTCAACCTTTACCGAAGTACTTGGCAATTGAAGGTCCAATTGGCGTGGGCAAGACTACCCTAGCACGCAAATTGGCGGACGTATTCGCCTATCCGTTAATGCTTGAACCCGTTACGGAAAACCCTTTTTTGGATCGCTTTTACGCGGAAGGTGCTAGCCAAGCGCTACCCACCCAACTTTTTTTCTTATTGCATCGTGCTCGACAAGTGGGCGATATGCCTGGCAACGATTTACTCGACCGCTCTTTAGTAGCCGACTTCATGATGGAAAAAGATGAGCTCTTTGCAAAACTCACCTTAGATACAGAAGAATTTCTGCTCTATCAACAAATTCAAACTAGCTTGAAGGTGAAACCGCCTGTACCTGACCTTGTCATCTATTTACAGGCTCCGGCTAAAACTCTACAAGACCGGGTACTGCGTAGAGGCAATAATTTTGAGCAGAGTATTGAGTTAGATTATCTAGATGCGCTGAACGACAGTTACACCGAATTTTTTCACTACTATGCACAAGCGCCACTACTCATAGTTAATGCTTCAGAAGTTGATTTCGCCAACAACGACGAGCATTTTTTAGCGCTGCTTGAACAAATATTGTGTATGGAAGGTACACGACAATTTTATAACCCTAACCCCACCCTGATTTAGCCTTAATGGTCGATTGAGCGGTTTCAATTTGTAATACCCAAAAACCGATTCCCAAGGCACACCTGTAGAAGATAGAGAAATTACATGAGCGATATTTATCCCGTTCCGGCAAACATTGCAAAAAGATGTCTTATTAACCGCGATACTTACAAAAAAATGTATCAACGCTCCATTAAAGATTCAGATGGCTTTTGGGCAGACCAAGCCAAGCTATTTCTCGATTGGCAAAAACCATGGGATACGGTGTCTCACGCAGACCTGCCTAATGGCAACGTTACATGGTTCAGCGGTGGCCAGCTTAATGTCAGCGTCAACTGCATAGACCGCCACCTACCTGAGCGCGCTAACCAAACAGCCATTATTTGGGAAGGCGATGAACCCAACAACGACGCGCACATTACCTACCAACAGTTGTCGGATAACGTTTGCCAATTGGCTAATGGCTTAAGAGCGCGCGGTGTTAAAAAAGGCGATCGCGTCTGCATTTACATGCCGATGATTCCAGAAGCAGCGTACGCGATGCTGGCTTGCGCAAGGATCGGCGCAGTACATAGCGTCGTTTTCGGCGGCTTTTCGCCGCAGTCGCTTAAAGACAGAATTTTAGATTCGGATTGCCAAACATTAATCACTGCAGACGAAGGCTTGCGTGGTGGTAAAGCCGTGCCCCTAAAAGAAAACGCAGAAAAAGCGTTGGCGTCATGCCCCAATATTCACACGGTCGTTACCGTGCGTAAAACTGGCGCAGATGTGTCATGGCAAGAAGGGCGGGATATTTGGTACCACGAACTCACAGCTAGTCAGGCCGCCACTGCAGAACCTGCCACCATGGAGGCCGAAGACCCGCTGTTTATACTCTATACCTCGGGTTCAACTGGCAAACCAAAAGGCGTGCAACACTCCAGCGGCGGATACTTGCTGCATTCAGCGATGACGCATAAATACGTTTTTGACTACCAAGACGGCGACATTTATTGGTGTACTGCAGACGTTGGCTGGATTACCGGACACTCTTATATCGTCTATGGGCCGTTGGCGAATGGTGCGACCACGCTCATGTTTGAAGGTATTCCAACCTATCCCGATGCCTCGCGCTGCTGGGAAATCATAGACAAGCACCAGGTGAATATCTTCTACACAGCGCCAACTGCCCTTAGACAACTTATGGCCCAGGGCGATGACTACGTGACTAAATGTTCTAGAAGCTCGCTGCATTTACTAGGCAGTGTCGGCGAACCGATTAATCCAGAAGCATGGGAGTGGTATCACCGAGTGGTTGGCGATAGCCGCTGCCCAATAGTAGATACATGGTGGCAGACAGAAACCGGCGGCATCATGATCACGCCACTGCCTGGTGCAACTGATCTTAAACCGGGTTCAGCCAGTTTACCGTTCTTTGGTGTGCAGCCTGCGCTTATGGACGCAGAAGGTAATCTCATCGAAGACCAAGCGGCTTCAGGCAATTTGGTCATTACTGGTGCGTGGCCTGGGCAAATCAGAACCGTATACGGCGACCACCAGCGGGTAATAGACACGTATTACTCAACCTATAAAGGCTACTATTTCACCGGCGACGGTGCTCGGCGCGATGAAGATGGTTACTATTGGATCACGGGGCGCGTGGACGATGTAATGAATATCTCGGGACATAGAATTGGCACTGCCGAGGTAGAAAGCGCGCTAGTGCTGCACCCGCGCGTGGCAGAAGCTGCGGTGGTTGGCTTTCCACATGATGTTAAAGGCGAGGCGATTTATGCCTACGTCACGCTTATGGCAGGCGATGATTCAGATCCAGAGATCTTACAAAAAGAGTTGATCGATATGGTCAGGACCGAAATTGGGCCTATCGCAAAACCAGAAGTTATCCAGTGGGCACCGGGATTACCAAAAACAAGGTCAGGCAAGATTATGCGTAGAATTTTACGCAAAATTGCTGCAAATGAGTTGGACAGCCTGGGCGACACATCGACTTTAGCAGACCCATCTGTAGTCGATGACTTAGTTGCTAACCGAGTGCAGCAATAGATCGACAACCGCTCGGTAAGAGTTCCGCGATAGCAGGGCAATAGCACCGCAGTAGTTCTGCAACAATGCTACAACGTCTAGCAACTAAAGCGCTCTGGCCTCGCAGGTTTTTTGATTTGTACAAGATCGGGCGTTTCCAGAAAAAAAGATCCAAGCAAAAAAAACCGGCGTATACGCCGGTCTTTTTTCAGTTTGCTGGAGAAGAAGTTACTCTTCTGGCGCATCCTGCTCTTGATAGTTAGGCAGTTCTTTAATAGACAGCTTAATTCTTCCGCGCTGATCTACATCCAAAACAACCACATCAACTTCTTCACCTTCGGTCAGATAGTCGCCTACATTCTCAACACGCTCTTCAGCGATTTGTGAGATGTGCAGCAAGCCATCTTTGCCAGGCAAAATGTTGACGAAAGCACCGAAGTCTACAATCCGCTCAACCTTACCGTGGTAAATACGGCCAACTTCAGCTTCTGCAGTAATTTCTTGAATACGGTTAACGGCCGCATCTTTTGCAGCACTGTCTTCAGCATAAATTCTTACGCTGCCGTCGTCATTGATGTCCACTTCAGCACCGGTTTCTTCAACGATAGAACGAATAGTCGCACCGCCTTTACCAATGATGTCGCGAATCTTGTCTGGATGAACATTCAAAGTCACCATAGCTGGTGCATTGTCAGACAGCTCTTCTCGCGAAACGCTGATGACCTTATTCATCTCATCAAGAATATGAATACGTGCTTCATGAGCCTGAGACATCGCAGCTTCCATAATCTCTTCGGTAATACCGTCGATCTTAATATCCATCTGCAATGCAGTCACACCCGCTGCTGTACCCGCCACTTTAAAGTCCATATCACCAAGGTGGTCTTCATCACCCAAGATATCTGTTAACACAGCGTAGCGATTGCCTTCTTTAACTAGACCCATTGCTACACCGGCGATAGGTGCCTTCATCGGCACGCCGGCATCCATTAGCGCTAGCGATGTACCACATACACTGGCCATAGAACTGGAACCATTAGACTCTGTAATTTCAGAAACCACACGAATGGTATAAGGGAAATCTTCAGCATTTGGCAGCGAAGCAGTGACGCCTCTACGAGCCAACTTACCGTGACCAATTTCGCGACGCTTAGGACCACTCATAAAGCCAGCTTCACCAACACTGTATGGAGGGAAGTTGTAGTGCAGCATAAAGGTATCTTTGTAGGATCCTTCAAGCGCATCGATCATCGCTGCATCACGTAACGTACCGAGGGTTGCCACTACAAGCGCCTGCGTTTCGCCGCGAGTAAACAGCGCCGATCCATGAGCTTTTGGCAAAACGCCAACTTCTACCTCAATAGGTCGCACAGTACGTAGATCGCGACCGTCAATACGAGGCTCGCCATTAAGTACGCGCTGGCGCACCAAATCTTTTTCTACTTTGCCGAACATATCTGCAACATCGTCACCTGCGTACGCAGCTGCTTCGCCACCAGCAAGTTGTTCAACGACGCCTCTCTTGATTTCGCCAACTTTAGTTTGGCGATCCATCTTGTCACTGATGCGATAAGCTTCACCAAGATCAGCTTTAATAGCGTCGCTAACCTTAGCTAAAAGCGCTTCGTCTTTTTCTTCAGCTTGCCAATCCCACGAAGGCTTGCCAGCTTCTGTTGCGAACTCGGCAACTGCAGTAATAACGGTCTGCATTTCTTGATGTGCGAACAAAACAGCACCAAGCATTTCGTCTTCGGTTAATTCTTTTGCTTCAGACTCAACCATCAACACTGCGCCGTCAGTACCGGATACCACCATATTCAGCATAGATTCTTTAAGCACGTCATATCCTGGATTCAGAATATAATTGCCGTCAATGTAACCCACTCGGGCCGCACCAATTGGTCCCTTAAAAGGAATGCCTGAAATAGACAGCGCTGCAGAAGTACCAATCATTGCCGCAATATCTGGATCTTGGTTTTTGTCTGTAGATACAACAGTACAAACCACCTGGACTTCGTTCATGAATCCCTTAGGAAACAATGGCCTGATAGGCCTGTCTATAAGGCGACAAGTCAACGTTTCTTTTTCGCTAGGGCGTCCTTCGCGACGGAAGAAACCGCCAGGAATTTTGCCTGCGGCATAAGTCTTTTCTTGGTAATTTACAGTAAGCGGGAAAAAGTCCTGGCCAGGGCGAGCACTTCTTGCACCAACTACTGTGGTTAAAACCACGGTTTGACCAATGGTTACTACCACTGATCCGGTGGCTTGCTTAGCGATCTTATTGGTCTCCATAGTGACCAGTTTATCGCCAAACTGAAATTGTTTGGTAATTGGGTTCAAATTGATTCCTCCAATCGGAATTGCTTATTTATAGCGTTTCTATTTTCTTTCAAGTTCTATATATCTTTTTGATATCTGCGAAATGCGGCTCCCAGCGAATTGCTCGGAAGCTACAAAGCTCTGTGACTATCGACGCAAATCAAGGCGCTTAATCAAATCACTGTAACGAGCCACATCTTTTCTCTTTAGATAATCTAGAAGTTTTCTTCTTTGATTAACCATTCTGATCAGACCACGTCTAGAGTGGTGATCTTTCTGGTGTTCTTTAAAGTGCCCTTGTAGAGTATTGATGTTGTTAGTCAACAACGCTACCTGCACCTCTGGGGAACCTGTGTCACCGTCTTCATGTTGATATTCTTTTACGATATCTGCTTTTACAGCGGCAGTTAGTGCCATCTTTCATCTCCTTCAATACGCGAAAAAATTACCGTATGAACCGCGCATATTTACAGTACATACTTTAAATATCTCTACAGACCTTCCTAGCTAAAGACCACTAATCTTCGTGGCGCTATCCGACCGTCTGCCAAGACTTCTCCAACGCCGAGAAAGACATCGCCTTCCTCAGCTATTTCCAATAATTGCACCCAACCTTCGGTTGGAGCTTTAGCTAACTGAACAGGTTGACCCTGCAGCAAATAGTGAGCGGTATCAGTGACCATCCGCACCTTTGGCCAATCTTGCACTGAACTACCGATTGGCTTTAACAAACTGTCCAAAGACTCGTGATCTGTATACGCGTCCAGCTGCTCAAAGCTAATGGCTTCAGACCCAACGTATGGCCCTGCCGCCAGACGGCGCAAACCAATTACATGTCCACCACAGCCTAGCGCATGACCCAAGTCTTCTGCAATGGTCCGGACATAGGTGCCTTTGCTACAGTGTATATTGAGCTCTAGTTCGCCGCCGTCAAATTTAACCAATTCATTACTAAAAATGGTTACGGCACGAGCTTTACGTTCCACCTCAATGCCCTGTCGAGCCAGCTTGTACAAGGGCTGACCCTGATGTTTAAGCGCAGAATACATGGAAGGAATTTGTTCAATTTCTCCGCGAAACTTTTCCAACGCTTGCTCAACGACATCAGCGGTCACATGAGATGCATCTGATCCACCAGTGACTTCACCATCGGCGTCACCTGTTGCGGTGGTCACTCCAAGCTTAATACGCGTCCAATACTTCTTATCTGAATCTAATAAGTACCGCGAAAACTTGGTTGCTTCGCCAAAGCATAAAGGCAAAACACCCGTCGCCAATGGATCTAAACTTCCGGTATGTCCGACTTTTTGAGCATCGAACAGTCGCTTTGCACGCTGCACGACATCATTCGATGAAATACCTAGCGGCTTATCAACAATTAGCACACCATTAATAGGTCTACCGCGCCTACGTTTAGCCACTACACTTTCTCACCATCAAAAGCATACTAATCTTCTGCGTCATCTGTGTTCCCCCGACTTTCGTCTTGGGAAACGGCTTTACCAATCAACTTTTCGATACGCGGCCCTCTTTCAACAAGCTCATCATAGTGAAAGCGTGTTCGTGGGGTCGTGCGCATCGTATGTCGCTTAGCCAACTCTGAGCGAAAAAACCCAGCGGCCTTATTCAACACCGAAATAAGTTCGCTTTTATCTTCGTCTGTTTCTGCTTGCAGCGAAGAAACATAGATTTCTGCATACGACAGATCTTTACTGACCTTCACGTCGTTGACGCTAACAAAGGAGCCAACTCGAGGGTCGCGCATATCGCGCTGAAGAATCCGCGCAACTTCGTCACGCACAAAGTCGGCTACTCTTAAATCACGAGACATTTAAAACCTTACTCGCATACTTATTCGTATAAAAATGGGTGTTTCGAGAATTTTTCAAAATTACTCTCAAAGCTCTCGTGCAATTTCCTTGGTATCGAATACTTCGATCAAGTCACCAGAGCGAACGTCGTTGTAATTTCGTACGCCAATACCACACTCGGTACCGTTACGAACATCAGCGACATCGTCCTTAAAGCGACGCAGCGATTCCAATTCGCCTTCATAAATTACAACGTTGTCACGTAACACGCGAATTGGCTTATTTCGGAAAACTGTTCCTTCCGTAACCATGCAACCCGCTATTTGTCCATAACGTGGCGAACGGAAAACATCGCGAACTTCGGCGATACCAACAATTTCTTCGCGTATTTCAGGTGACAACATACCCGACAGTGACTTCTTAACATCGTCTATCAGCTCGTAAATCACGCTGTAGTAACGCAACTCCATTCCAGATTTTTCAAGCAGCACTTTCGCTGTCTTATCTGCGCGAACATTGAAACCAATAACTGCAGCGCCATAAGTAGCTGCCATTGTCGCATCAGATTCGGAAATTCCGCCAACACCTGAACCCAACACTTGAACAGATACTTCGTCGTTACCTAGCTCCCCTAGAGACTGAATAATCGCCTCTAAGCTACCGCGAACGTCTGCCTTAATAACGAGTTTAAGAATACTCTTCTCGCCCTCGGCCATATTGGCGAACATGTTTTCAAGTTTGGACGCATGCTGCATGGCTTGCAGACGATCTTGGTTCTTTTCACGACGAAACTCTGCTAATTCTCGCGCAGATCGTTCGTCTGACACGGCAGCAAAATCATCTCCAGCGCCGGGTGTGCCGTTGAGACCTAACACTTCTACTGGCTGCGAAGGACCAGCAATTTGCGTAGGCTGACCCGAGTCATCTAGCATTGCGCGTACGCGGCCATGAAATTCGCCGGCAATAACAATATCGCCCTGCTTTAGCGAGCCATTCTGCACAAGAATTGTGGCGACCGGGCCGCGGCCACGATCTAAACGCGATTCAATAACCACACCCTGAGCAGGTGCATCTTCAATGGCACCCAGCTCGAGCAACTCTGATTGCAGTACGATAGCCTCTAACAATGCTTCTACGCCTTCACCAGTCGCCGCAGAAACTTTACGGAATTGCGTTTCGCCGCCCCATTCTTCAGGAATGACATCCTTCGACGCAAGTTCATTAGTGACGCGGTCGGGATCTACCCCTTCCAAATCCATCTTGTTGATAGCGACAATGATTGGCACTTCTGCTGCTTTTGCATGTTGAATGGCTTCCACTGTCTGCGGCATCACGCCGTCATCAGCGGCAACAACCAACACCACAATATCTGTAACCTTGGCACCACGTGCGCGCATTGATGTAAATGCGGCGTGTCCTGGTGTATCAATAAAGGTGATTTGACCGGTTTCGGTGCCTACACTGTAAGCGCCAATATGCTGAGTAATGCCACCAGCTTCGCCAGTTGTGACTCGCGCATCCCGAATGCGGTCGAGCAACGATGTCTTACCATGGTCTACGTGACCCATAACCGTAACAACCGGTGCACGACTACTAACATCACCTTCAATGACAAATGAAGCGACAAGCTGTTCTTCAAGAACATCTTCGCTAACAATCTTAATCTTATGGCCCATTTCTTCAACAACAAGCGTGGCTGTATCTTGGTCAATAGGCTGATTGATGCTGGCCATAACGCCCATACCCATCAATGTCTTAATTACCGCGCCAGCTTTAACAGCCATACCCTGGGCTAAATCTCCCACTGATATGACTTCACCCACTTCAACTTCTCGCGAAATGAATTCAGTCGGCTTAAATTCGCCGCCTTGCTGATCAACATGGAGGGCAGTGTCGCGGCGAGCTGGGCGTTTCTTGGAGCGCCGTTCGGACTTCAAACTTAATTCGCGTCGACGGCCTTGGTTCTTATTGTCCCCACCGCCGCCGCCGGCGGTTGCAGCCGGACGTTCGCGACCACGAGCACGCTTGCCGCCGCGTTGATCTGATTGTTCTTTGGCCTGCACATCTGCTGCCGACACCGGTGCCTTAGACGCAGCTTTAGAAGCGGTCGCTGCATCTACAGCTTCGTCTTTATCTAATTTTTCTTGGGTTTGGCGCTCTTGTTCTTTGCGAGCTTCTTCTTCGCGCTGGGCTTTTTCTTCTGCCTGGCGACGCTCTGTTTCATCTTTACGGTCTTGCTCCGCTTTGCGCGCTAACTCTTCTGCTTCTTTACGCGAAGACTCTTCTTCGTGGATGCGCTTGGCTTCTACTTCACTTTGCGAAACGTTTGCTGGGGCTTCTGTACTAACCGCTTGCTCTACGTCATCCTGAGCCAACTCGCTACGCTTAACGTAGGTACGCTTGCGGCGAACTTCAACAGTTACATCTCTACCCGCACGACCTTGACCAGACTTTAATGTGCCTGTGCTTTTTCTCTTCAGAGTAATCTTCTCAGCAGGCTTTTCAGTCTCGCCGTGGCCTCTCTTTAAGAAACCTAGCAAAACTTGCTTCTGCTCTTCACTAACAACGTCGCCTTCCGCCTGATGCGATAAACCGGCTTCTTGCATTTGCTTGAGCAAACGCTCTACCGGAGCACCAACCGTATCTGCTAGTTGTTTTACTGTTACTTCAACCATCAATCACTCCTGCCGCTCTTCCCAAAGGTCAGAGCTGCGCTCCCTTATTCCATTGTCGTATCTGCCGCAGCGCTGTCTGTAGCTGCTTCATTTTCCTCTGCAAACCATGGTTCGCGAGCTTTTAAAATTAGCTTAGCTGCTGTTTTTTCGTCAAGGTCTGGCTCAATATCTAATACCTCTGGCACCGAAAGTTCAGCAAGGTCTTCCATGCAAATCACTTCGTTTCCAGCAAGCTTAAAGGCTAGCTCTCGAGTCATACCTTCCATCGTCAATAAGTCTTCAGCTGGCGCGCCATCTCCCAGTGCTTCTTCAGTGGCTATTGCTTTCGTTAACAAAGCGTCCTTCGCTCTATTACGCAACTCACCGACGATTTCCTCATCAAATCCGTCAATGGCCACAATCTCTTCGATAGGCACGTAGGCAATTTCTTCTAGAGTAGTAAAACCCTCTTCTACCAAAACGCCGGCGACATCTTCGTCTACAGCCAAAGCATCCATAAATTCTGTAACGAACTTAGTGGTTTCCTCTTCTTGCTTTTGCGATGCCTCACCTTCAGTCATGATATTTAATGACCAACCACACAAGTCACTGGCAAGGCGAACATTTTGTCCACCACGGCCAATGGCCTGGGCTAGATTTTCTTCCGTTACGGCAATATCCATGCTGTGGGTTTCTTCATCTAGGACGATGGAAGCCACTTCAGCAGGAGCCATAGCATTAATTGTGAGCTGAGCTGGGTTGTCGTCCCAAAGAACAATATCAATGCGCTCACCGGCCAGCTCGCCAGAAACTGCTTGGACGCGAGAGCCTCGCATACCAACGCAAGCACCAACTGGATCTATACGGCCGTCATTCGTGCGCACGGCAACCTTGGCTCTTGAGCCTGGATCTCGTGCTGCACCACGAATTTGAATCACGTCTTCAGCAATTTCAGGAACTTCTACTTTGAATAGTTCAATAAGCATAGAAGACACTGTGCGCGACAATATTAGTTGCGGACCACGGTTTTCGGGACGAATTTCAACCAACATGGCACGTATTCGATCGCCCACTCTGAGCACTTCACGGGGTATGAGGTGCTCTCGAGTCAAAATCCCTTCGGCATTACCACCAAGGTCGATGACCACATTGTCGCGGCCCATTTTCTTCACGGTTCCGCTAACGAGCTCGTTTAGGCGAGCCTCGTAAGCTTCGATGATTTGCGCACGTTCAGCTTCACGAACTTTCTGGACAATTACCTGCTTCGCCGTCTGCGCAGCAATACGCCCAAAGCCTACTGATTCGACCTGCTCTTCTATTAAATCACCAAGAGCAATATCAGAGCCTTTGACTTGAGCCTGCTCGATGTCAATCTGAGCATCAGGGTTAGCTTCTTGATCAGGATCGTTGACGATCACTTCAAAATCTACGACTTCCCATGTGCGGAAGGTTTCGTATTCACCATTCTCGCGATCAATGACCACGCGGAATTCTGCAAATTCGCCGTAACGTTTTTTCGTCGCCATAGCCAATGCTGACTCAATAGCTTCAAACAAAACTTCTTTGGGAACCCCTTTCTCATGAGAGACGGATTCAACCACCAAGAGTATTTCTTTACTCATGCTTCGTCCTTACCTCAACCAAAATTCGGCACAATACGTGCCTTTTGAATGTTTTCTAACGGCAGCAGATACTCATCCCCTGCCTCCTGCAACACAACGCTGCGGTCTTCTACTCCAGCCAATAGGCCGATAATTTTTTTCCGTCCTTCGAAGGGGAAATTAAGGCGAATCTCTAACTGCTCGCCAATACTTTCTAGGTACTGTGCTTCTTTAAACAGCAATCGATCCATTCCCGGTGACGAAACTTCAAGGGTATAAGCCATCGGCATCATTTCTTCTACATCGAGAAGATCGCTGACATGCCGGCTTACTTCAGCGCACAGATCCACATTTATGCCATCTTCGCCGTCGATATAGACCCGAAGAACACTATGTTTACCCTGGCTGATGTATTCCACACCCCAAACCGTGCAACCCAAAGATTCCACCGTAGGCGTGATCAACTCATCAATCTGCAATTCTTTGTTGTTCAACCGTATAGCCCGCTCAGTTCACGCATAGTTTTTCAACCGCCAATTGCGCTTGAACAAAAACACCTGATCAAACGCGCACTTTTTCTACTGGCACAAAAAATGGGCCTATAGCCCATCTCATTTACGTGACTCTGACTCTGTTACTTAACTCAGCGGTCCAAAACGACCAACAGCTGAAAAAGAGCCTGGGCATACTGCCTTCAACACATTCTTCTACAAAAGATTCACGCTATCTTTCGCTGAATTAGTCACCCCTTCAACGGTGACAAAAGACGCCTCATATAGAGGTCTTTTCAATTGTGGTAGCGGGGGCAGGATTTGAACCCACGACCTTCGGGTTATGAGCCCGACGAGCTACCAGACTGCTCCACCCCGCAACAATTGGGAGCAGAATTATATGGATCTAAGCAGCATCGCGCAAGCAAAAGTCTCCTAATTATCAAAAGGATCGCCCTATTTTAGAAGAAAAGACCGAATAAGCAGCTAAGAAGAGAGTTGCAGCAGCTTTTAATGCTCAAGGGAGGAAGAAAAATACTCGGGAGTAGAAGCCCGGGATAATAGCTCGGGGAAATACCTGTACAGACTGTACGGTCGCTCCCTAGCACTAAAGTGGGTTAACAAATATCCAAAGTTACGTGTCGCCACCGCTATGGGAGCTGCGAGACAGATACAGTGACTTAGTCATATATTTTAGTTATGGTGCCGAAGGCGAGACTCGAACTCGCACGGGCATAAGCCCACTACCCCCTCAAGGTAGCGTGTCTACCAATTTCACCACTCCGGCATATTCACTAAAATTTAACTAATAAAACTTCCTAACTCCCAACCAAACAACACTGTGTAAACCAGACCTTAAAGCCCTGGAATGTCTCCAGTAGGCGCTTCTTCAACGGGTACAGACATTGCGCCAGGAAGCTCAACCGTGCCTTCTATCGCCTGGGGAATGCCAAGAGAATTTGCCTGAGCTGCACGTTCTTTAGCCGTGTAAGCCAAACCAAAGGCTATGAGGAAAAAGGCAATAGCTAACCAGGTTGTTATCCTAGTCATCAGGCTGCCGCCGCCACCGCTACCCAATACCGTGTTGGATGAACCGCTACCAAAAGCCGCGCCTACGTCAGCACCTTTACCTTGTTGAACCAAAATCAGCACGATCAATGCAACCGCATCAACTACAAGTAAGGACAACAACACTGTTTCTAAAGTCGACATCTATCTTCTCTCTTTCTGAGATGAATCATCTACAGATTCTCTCTATTAAATCGCATAAGGCGCACAGGGTTTGTGTTAATCACTTACCCTGATGAATTATATCGCGGCGACAATTGCCGCAAAGCTAGGCGCTTTCAACGAGGCCCCGCCCACTAAAGCACCATCTATCCCTTCTTGGGCGAACAATAGCCCGGCATTTTTTGGGTTAACGCTGCCGCCATAAATAATCCGCACCGCTTTTGCCGTATCTTGATCTAACCCAGAAACCAAATCACGGATTGAAGCATGCATTTGCCCAGCCTGTTCAGGTGTTGCTGTTAGCCCCGTACCAATAGCCCAAAGTGGCTCGTAAGCTATAGCACCTTTGGCCAATGCCGATACGCCACACAAATCAATAATAGCCTTAAGCTGATTACTAACCACGGCAAAGGCTTTTCCTGCTTCTCTTTGCGCTAACGTTTCGCCCACACAAACTATGGGGCTCAAACCAGCTGCAATTACTGCGGCAAACTTCTGCGCCACCAGATCATCACCTTCGCTTTGATCGGTTCGACGCTCTGAATGACCTACTATAACCCAAGAGCCGCCAACGTCTTTCACCATCGAGGCCGCTATCTCACCTGTATGCGCGCCTTCTAAAGCAACGCCTACATCTTGCAACCCCACTTGCACAAACTTGGAGGTTACACCTTGCACTTCGCCTAAATAAACCGCGGGTGGAAACAGCACCACGTCAGCGCCTAAATCAACGCCTTGATCAAAACTTTCCGCAAACTTGTGCACCATCGTCAGCGAACCGTGCATCTTCCAGTTAGCGGCAATCAAATATCTGCGCATGCAAACCTCTTCGAACTCATCCCGCCTTTCGCGGCGCGCTATGTTATACGCTGTCCTGAGTTTTTCCAAGTGCTGAGAGCATTCAGAATGCTGTCCGGTGTCAGCGCAGAGAAACCATTTGCCCTTTTGCCCATCATTACCGAAATGTCCGGCTACGCAAAACATTGCTTGCCTATTGTTTTTGACTAGTGTTTGCCTGCCTACTTCTGATCATGGCGGAACATTGCGGTAGGTGATTGGTCTAGGGGCTGGCGTATTAATATTGCAGCCACCAACAAAACGACTAGCAAACCAACACAAATAAGAGCGGCATTGAACATGCTGCCTGTGAGATCTAACGCAACGCTGAATATGAGAGGACCAATAGCGCTACCAAAAACAGTAAATGCAGTATTTAAACCCGTGATCTCGCCAAGGTGAGTGGCGCCAAATTGCCGAATAAAGACTAAATTCGACAACGTTCCCCAGAGGCCGCTACCCACGCCAAAACCTGCCACCAGAAACCAATAACCAATATTAGTTTCTAGATTCATTAAGCCCACAGCGCCGAATAAAAAACTCACTAACATCACCAGCAAGAATGGTTTAAGCCGCATGTAGTCCGCCAATGTACTGGCAGCCAAGTTAACGACCACCGTAATAATTGCCTGAGGTATGAAGTAGGCAAAAGCCTCGTCCCTACCTCTACCTGCCTCAGCAAAAATTGCGACTATGTGAAAAGTCACCGCAGTTCCAAAAAGCGCATGCATAGATAAAGCGGATGAATAAAGCCAAAAAATCGGGTTGCGCTTAACTTGGGCTAAATCCAGATCTGAGGGCTCACTCAAACTCAGGTCGGAACTCGAACTCGACTCAGAGAATGCCGCACTGGCTTTTTCGACCTTTGGCCGTGCGCGACTACCATCAATCTGCAAATTACAAACTTCCGGTCTGTCTCGCACCACCAAAAATGAGATCAAAGCAAAGCCTGGCCCTACCACTAAAGCTAATAATAGGAGTGAATCACGCCACCCGAAGTCGTCTATAAGCGCTGCGAGCAGCAGGGGCGAAAGAGAAAACCCCAGAGAAATAAAAACTCCTCGAAAACCGAGCACCCGCCCTCTATTTCGCATAAACCACAGCAATAGCATATTAGTACTGACACTGGTCATAACGCCTTGACCGCTAAAACGAACGCCAAAATAACCGAGCAAAATTAGCGGAAAAGTAATGATTGATAGATCGACCTCCACCCACTGCAAAACTTGTTGGGCGACAAGATCGATACTACTGATAAAAACCAGCGCGCAACCTAGTCCTAGAGCAGAGGCGGTAAGCATGATACGCGCACCCAACTGATCATATAGACGACCTGCCTTGGTCAGAAATAACGCGCTACCAATAGTGCCTAGCATGTAGGCAAGAGAAAGTTCAGTGCGTGACAAACCGAATGATACAATAAAGGCATCGGCGAACACCGCCATGCCCATAGTTTGGCCAGGCACGCTGAACAAAAAACCTAGCGTAGAAATGAACGCAATGACCCAGCCATAAAAAATAGGTGTACGGCCAGCTTGGTAAGGCCAATCGCCCTGTAAGCGGCCTACATATTTAGAAAACATAAATTACCTAAGAACAAGAAAAGAGAATTTCTGCGACGCTCATCGCAAGACGTTGCCGCTCTATAACTGCGAGCATACGTATTATTGAATATATGGTTGGGAGGGGTTCGGATGGCCGCTATTTTTTATTTGCTGCCACACGGAGCATCTTAACTGTCCGACACAGCTTCCAACCCTGACCGACACAAGGGCCTATTTATCGGATGGTAACACCACATCAACAGCCTGCTGGACTAGGGTCTGGGCGATCTGTTTTACCTCGGACTCGCTATCGCCTTCCACCATAACCCGCAACAAAGGCTCGGTACCAGATGCTCGAACTAACACGCGGCCACGCCCTTCCAACACTTTACTTTGATCGCTTATGGCGGTTTGCATCTGGTCGCTCTGCGCAACCAATCCTGGCGATGCTACTTCGACGTTTAGCAAAACTTGCGGCACCTTGTGCATACCAGCAACCAGCTCTTTCAAACTTCGTTGATCATTCCCGCTTCCCATCGACACTAAAACCTGCAAAGCAGCGACAATCGCATCCCCTGTGGTCGTTAAATCCATTGTCAAAATATGGCCGGAGGGCTCGCCACCTATCACCCACTTCTTCTTTTTCATCAACTCTAAAACGTAACGATCACCCACGTTGGCACGAAGAAAGGGAATGGAGAGACCCTCTAACGCCTTTTCCAGACCAAAGTTACTCATGACTGTGCCGACAACACCTCCTTTGAGCTTTTTATTTAGTTTAAGACTCTGGGCAATTCCAAAAATAATTTCGTCGCCATCTACAATGCTACCTTCGTGATCCACCAAAACCAGTCGGTCTCCATCGCCGTCGAAGGCAATGCCGAGATCCGCGCCTTCAGCTAAAACGCGCTGCTGCAAATTTTCTGGATGAGTAGAGCCACAATTTTCATTGATGTTAAAACCATCGGGGTCGGCAAATGTTAAAACAACTTCGGCACCCAACTCTTCAAACACTTTTAACGCAACGCCATAGGTAGCACCATTGGCACAATCAATAACAATGCGCATACCGCGCAATCTAAAGTCACTGCTTACGCAGCTCTTACAAAACTCTACATAACGCCCAGGCGCGTCATTTATGCGTGACGCTCGTCCCAAATTTCCCGAGTCTTCGCAAACCATAAACGTATCTAGTGTCGCTTCGATTTCTTGCTCAATCTCGTCACTCAGCTTACTGCCGTGGCGATCAAAAAATTTGATGCCATTATCGTAGTAAGGGTTGTGGGAAGCACTTATAACTATGCCTGCATCTGCGCCTAAGGTGCGCGTGAGGTAAGCAATGGCAGGCGTGGGCATGGGTCCGAGCAGACTGACATCTGCACCAGCCGAAACTAACCCAGATTGAATAACGGACTCGAGCATATAGCCAGAAATTCGCGTGTCTTTGCCAATGAGCACTCGCGCGCGACGGTCTTGACCAGCAAAAACTTTACCCACGGCCCAGCTCAGACGTAAACAAAACTCAGGCGTGATGGGATAGCTCCCTACGCGACCACGAATACCATCCGTGCCAAAATACTTCTGCCCCATCAACCTATTTTTCCTCTTATCACCTGCAACGAATAAGTCACATGCGACTAACATTTCAGCAGCTTAAAATTTAGGCGCTTTATCATCCAACCGCTCGGTGAGCTGCATATTAGCTACCTGCCACATATCAGCTGGCTGCTGTTAACGAAGACCAGACCTTGAGACCATCCACTGTTTCTTTAACATCGTGGGCCCGAACTATGTTCGCGCCATTCTGAACGGCTAAGACTGCGGCCGCAACACTAGAGGCTAAACGATCGCCCACTTGGCGACCAGTAATTTGTCCAAGCATGGATTTTCTGGAAATACCTACCAAAATAGGACAGCCGTCTATACGCAACGCTTCAATGTGCGCCAGCAATTGCAGGTTATGCAGCAGAGACTTACCAAAGCCAAAACCTGGATCAACAAGCATCCGTTCTGCAGCAATGCCTTGGTTCAAGCAGCTTTGATATCTAAGGCTGAGAAATTGCGTAACCTCTATGACAACTTCCTCGTAACGGGGATTATCTTGCATGGTCCCAGGCAAACCCTGCATGTGCATCAACGCATAGGCCACATCAGAATTAGCTACCGCAGTCATCACACTTGCATCTGACCCAGCACTGATGTCGTTAATCATATGCGCGCCAGCATCGATAGTGGCTTTGGCAGTTTCGCCATTGCGCGTATCTACAGAAATAATACAGTCTAGTTGTTTCAAAGCTTCCACTACGGGAAGCACCCGGCGAATTTCTTCGGCAACGGTAATGGCTTGTGCGCCAGGACGGCTCGATTCACCACCAATATCCAGCACCTGAGCACCTTCATCAATCATGCGTTGTGCATTAGTAATAATTTTATCGAGAGGAATTTGGGCGTCATCGAAGAGATTGCCGCCATCGGAAAAAGAATCAGGGGTGATGTTCAACACCCCCATAACTTGGGGGTGCTGTAAATCTAGCTGTTTTTCCGCGCAGCGAAGGAAGCGCGGTGGTGTCATCTTAGTTTTCTTCTGCTGGACCACCGATAGGTGACTGGGTGTCGCCGCGATCTGACTTTCCAGACGGAGGTGGCGTATCACTTGGATGGCGAGGCTTAGCGCCAGCCATAATGTCATCTAACTGGTCTGCGGATAACGTTTCAAATTCCACCAATGCTTCAGCCATAACGTGCAACTTATCAAGATTCTCTGTCAGCAATCTTACTGCATCGCCATAACAACCATCGACAATAGACCTCACTTCTTCATCTATCGCGCGAGCGGTATCAGGCGAATGGCTTTTGTTTTTTGCACCTGCAGACATACCCAAAAAAACTTCACCGTCATCCTCGTCATACATCAATGGACCCATCCGTTCAGACAGACCCCACTTTGTAACCATATTCCGCGCTAATGAAGTTGCTCTTTGAATGTCGTTAGAAGCACCCGTTGTGACGTGCTCTATACCCAAGATCATCTCTTCCGCAATACGACCTCCAAAGAGGCTGGATATTTGCGAACAAATACCTTGGCGACTGAGGCTGTAGCGATCTTCTACCGGCAGAAACATAGTCACACCCAAGGCCCGACCACGAGGAATAATAGACACCTTGTAAACAGGATCGTGCTCAGGCATCAGTCGCCCAACAATTACATGACCTGCTTCATGGTAAGCGGTGTTACGCTTTTCGCGTTCAGACATCACCATAGATTTGCGCTCTGCACCCATCATGATTTTGTCTTTGGCTTTGTCGAATTCTTCCATGGCAACTAGACGCTTGCCTGCCCTTGCAGCAAATAACGCCGCCTCATTAACCAAATTGGCAATATCAGCACCGGAGAATCCAGGCGTTCCGCGCGCAATGATGCTTGCATCTACGTCGTCTGCGACAGGTACTTTACGCATGTGTACTTTGGTTATTTGCTCGCGACCACGAATATCCGGCAAGCCGACAACGACCTGGCGGTCAAAACGACCAGGACGTAACAACGCTGGGTCAAGTACGTCGGGGCGATTGGTCGCAGCAACAACAATAACGCCGTCATTACCCTCGAACCCGTCCATTTCAACTAATAGCTGGTTCAACGTTTGTTCGCGCTCATCGTTTCCGCCGCCTATGCCAGCACCGCGATGCCTGCCTACGGCGTCAATCTCATCGATAAAGATGATACAAGGCGCCTGCTTCTTAGCTTGTTCGAACATGTCACGAACACGGGATGCGCCCACGCCGACAAACATTTCAACGAAATCCGACCCTGAGATGGAGAAGAATGGCACTTTCGCTTCTCCCGCAATGGCTTTTGCAAGTAAGGTTTTACCGGTACCCGGTTGGCCCACCATCAAAACACCGCGAGGAATGTGTCCACCTAAGCGCTGGAACTTGCCCGGATCGCGGAGGAATTCCACTAGTTCTTGAACGTCTTCTTTCGCTTCATCTACACCGGCAACATCAGCAAAAGTTGTCTTAATCTGATCTTCAGACAGTAGCTTGGCTTTACTTCGACCGAACGACATTGGCCCGCCACGTCCACCAGCGCCGCCTTGCATCTGGCGCATAAAAAACATTGCTACAGCCAAGATAATCAGAATTGGGAAGCTGGCAATCAGTAGTTGAGTCCAAAAACCCTGCGTCTCTTCCGGCGCCACATTGAAGTCCACCCCACCGTCACGCAGACGATCGGTCAAAACCAAGTCGCTGGATAAACGAGTAACGGTAACCTTATTGCCCGAGGTGTCCTCGGCATAAATTTTGTCACCTTGAATAGTGGCACTACTTATTTGGCCCTGCTCAACGTCCTGCAGAAAATCCGAGTAACTGAGTTCTGGCGTTTGTGGCGCTACATCAAATTTATTAAATACCGTCAGCAAAACAGCCAAGATGATCAGCCAAAGTACTATATTTTTTCCCATATCTGACACGGGACTTACCTCACGTTATGTTAATAGTTGGACGCGACATCCGAATAAGCACTTTTATGCATTAATCTTGGCCGATAGTCATATTTAAACAGACAACCTGTCTCAAACCCATCCTATTCGGTTCACTGACAAGTGATTTCGAGCGTTAGTCTGCGCCAATGCTTGTGAAATTGGCGGCAAATCTATTTTTTTAGCTTAGACATTCCTCGTCTGATGACGCTTTATTCGGGCAAAAAGTCCAATGCCACCACAAAAACCTCACGAGACTCAGGCCTGGAAGCCTTGGGTTTGGTCATATGGACTTGTTTAAAGACCTTTTTCAAACCCTTCACCCAAGCATCTAAGCCTTCGCCCTGAAATGCCTTAATCGCCATAGACCCACGCTGATTCATCCAGCGGTGGCAGCTGTCTAGCGAAACATCCGCTAAATCCATTGATCTGGCTTGGTCGACGGCTCTAACTCCGGATATATTTGGGGCCATATCTGATAAAACAAGGTCGAGCTTCTGCCCGGCCAAAATTCGCTCTATCTCTTCATCAACCTCTGGCTCACCAGCAAAGCCCTCAATAACGTGGGCCTTATCCCCACTGGTAATGGGTAGAGGGTCGATGGCAATGAGTAGACTGCCAGCCAATCGTTCTTCCAAATAGTTTGTCCAGCCACCTGGGGCAGCACCCAGCTCTAGAACATTCAGATGCGGCTTGACCAATTTATAGCGCTGATCAAGCTGCTCGAGTTTGAAATGAGCACGAGAAATTTGCCCGCCACCTTGAGCTTGGCGGACAAACTGGTCCTTGCGCTGGCGTTGGAGCCAACGATCACTAGATTTACTGCGTTTTACCATGCTTTTTATCAATACTCTGCGAGGCTAGTCTTATAGAATACCCGAATGAAAAATATCCAACTGAGTTCACAACAAAAAAAATCCCTTAGAAGCATTGCTCATCATCTTGACCCTGTGGTCGCGGTAAGCGAGCGAGGGCTCTCAGAAGGCATAACAGAAGAAACTGAGAGAGCACTTAACGATCATGAACTCATCAAAGTCAAAGTATTCGACAACGATCGAGCAGTGAGGCAAGAGATTGCTAACGAGCTTGCGGAGAAAACAGGGTCAGTGGTCCTACAAAAAATCGGCAAAATCGCCGTTTTGTACCGCAAAAACCCAAATGCAAATGCGAAACTTTCTAATGTCAGTCGCTACGTGGACGCAAAAGATTTCTAAAGCCGCGCTTTCCCCAAATAACAACGGCGTTTCACAAAGGTGCTTGTACCCTGAAGAACAAGCTCTGCCACATACCGCAAATGCACCCTAACCGTGGGATACATTGGTAATCTCATACTCCATATCACCACCTGGGGTAGCGACGAGTACGACATCATCTAGCGACTTGCCAATAAGGGCTCGAGCGATGGGCGACATTACGGAAATTTTGCCATCACGCAGATTCGCTTCGTCTTCGCCAACAATGCGGTAGACCTTTACTTCCTCTGAGTCAGTATCCATCAGGGTAACCGTTGAACCAAAAATCACTTTCCCAGTAGCTACAATCTTGCTCACATCAATAATCTGCGCATCAGCAAGCTTGCCTTCAATTTCTTGAATACGGCCTTCATTAAAACTTTGTTGTTCACGGGCCGCATGATATTCGGCATTTTCTTTTAGATCGCCGTGGGCCCGCGCTTCTGAAATAGCTTGAGTAATTTCTTGGCGCAGCGCAGTTTTTCTATGCGCGACTTCTTCACGCAAGCTCTCTGCACCCTCAATAGTCATTGGAATCGGCATATCAATTATCCCTTTTGCGAGAGGTTTTGGTGCAAGTCCTGCAAGCTGGTTACTCGCTCACCAATGCCTTCTTTAATCGCAATACAAAACGCTTCACCACCAGTTAAGGTGGTTGTGTAACACACCTTCTTAAGCAGCGCCAGACGGCGAATAATTGCTGAGTGTGCAATAGACTGCCGCCCTTCTGTTGTATTAATGATCAAATCTATCTGCTCGTTCTTGAGCATATCTGAAACGTCTGGACGCCCTTCATTAACCTTTTGTATCAGGCTGCACTCTACATTCGCGGCACCCAATACGCGCAACGTGCCAGTAGTTGCAACCAACTGAAAACCAAGATCAATAAGATCTTTTGCTACTTTCACAACACCTGGCTTATCTGAATCTTTCACGCTAAGGAATGCTCTACCACCGCTAGGTAGACGCTCGCCCGCACCTAGCGACGCTTTCGAGAAAGCCTCACCAAATGTCAGTCCAACGCCCATCACTTCGCCGGTAGATTTCATCTCAGGTCCTAAGATGGGATCCACACCAATGAACTTATTAAACGGGAAAACCGACTCTTTAACGTGGAAGGCGGTCGGAATAATTTCCTCAGTAAACCCTATGCTGGCAAGAGTCTCACCGGCCATGCAACGTGCGGCAACTTTAGCTAAAGAAACGCCGATGCATTTAGACACGAAGGGTACTGTTCGAGATGCTCGAGGATTCACTTCAATAACGAAGACATCTGTACCCTGCACGGCCATCTGCACATTCATCAAGCCAATAACTTCTAACTCAATGGCCAGCGCTTTAACCTGCTCACGAATCTCGTTTTGAATATCCATCGGCAAGTTATAAGGCGGTAGCGAACAAGCAGAATCACCAGAGTGCACGCCCGCTTGTTCGATATGCTGCATGATCGCGCCAATGACCACATTTTCCCCATCGCAAATGGCGTCCACGTCTACTTCTACCGCTTGATCAAGAAATCTGTCGAGCAAAACTGGCGAGTCGTTAGACACATCCACCGCATTTTGCATGTACTGTCTAAGTTCCTCCGGGTTGTAAACTAGCTCCATCGCTCGACCGCCCAATACATAGGAGGGACGAACAATAATTGGGTAGCCAATTTCTGCTGCGCGCTCAATACCTTGTTCAGTACTAGATGCCACTCGGTTATAGGGCTGACGAAGGCCTAATTTGACAACTAACTGCTGAAAGCGCTCGCGATCTTCAGCGCGATCAATCGCATCGGGACTGGTCCCTATAATAGGTACGCCAAGCCGTGCGAGATCATCAGCCAATTTGAGTGGTGTCTGCCCGCCAAACTGCACAATAACGCCGGTAGGCTGTTCAACTTCTACAATGGCTAAAACATCTTCAAGAGTAAGCGGCTCAAAATAAAGTCGATCAGAAGTGTCATAGTCAGTAGAAACCGTTTCAGGATTACAGTTAACCATAATGGTTTCGTAACCATCTTCACGCATGGCAAGTGCCGCGTGAACACAGCAGTAATCAAATTCAATGCCCTGACCTATGCGGTTTGGACCGCCACCGAGCACCATAATTTTCTTTCTATTGGTTGGCAGTGATTCGCACTCTTCCTCATAAGTTGAATACATATAAGCGCTGCTAGCAGGAAACTCCGCCGCGCAGGTGTCTACTCGCCGATAAACAGGTTTAACGCCATGAGCGTGCCGCGTTTCGCGAACCTCACTTTCTGTCGTATTCAACAACGCCGCCAAACGTGGGTCAGAAAAACCCTTAGTTTTGGCAACCAGCCACTCTTGCTTGGTTAAGCTCGCCGCCGTGCGGGTAGTGAGCTCGGCTTCAGCTAAAATCAAATCTTCAATTTCAGCCAAAAACCAATGGTCTATTTTGGTCAGCTCAAACAGATCTTCGATACTCATGCCTGTTCTTAATCCGTCCGCCACGTACCAAAGCCGATGAGAGCTGGGATTACGTAACTCACGCTTTAGCACGCTACGCCATTCCGGATCGGCTTGGTCTATCATCGGGTCAAAGCCCGCCATACCTATCTCTAATCCGCGCATCGCTTTTTGCAACGACTCTTGGAAAGTCCGTCCTATTGCCATGACTTCACCCACAGATTTCATCTGGGTGGTTAAGCGCGCATCAGCCATAGGGAATTTTTCGAAGGTGAAACGAGGAATCTTAGTCACTACATAGTCGATACTCGGCTCAAATGAAGCCGGCGTAACACCACCGGTAATATCGTTACCCAACTCGTCCAAGGTATAGCCAACAGCCAACTTGGCTGCGATCTTGGCGATTGGGAAGCCAGTGGCTTTAGACGCTAGGGCTGAAGATCGAGAAACTCGTGGATTCATCTCAATAACAACAATGCGCCCATCTTCTGGGTTAATGCCGAATTGAACATTTGACCCACCGGTGTCTACACCGATCTCGCGCAGCACATCTATGGATGCGTTGCGTAGCAGTTGGTATTCTTTGTCAGTCAGCGTTTGTGCAGGGGCAACCGTAATGCTGTCGCCGGTATGCACGCCCATAGGGTCAAAGTTTTCAATGGCGCAGACAATGATGCAGTTGTCTTTGTTGTCACGCACCACCTCCATCTCGAACTCTTTCCAGCCCAACAAAGACTCGTCAATCAACAGCTCAGAAGTAGGCGAAAGATCTAATCCGCGAGTACAAATTTCCTCAAACTCTTCTCGGTTGTACGCAATACCGCCGCCGCTACCGCCCATAGTAAATGAGGGGCGAATAACACAAGGAAAACCTAACTGGCTTTGCACCTGAATAGCTTCTTCCATGCTGTGAGCTATGGCTGATCTGGGTGTAGAAAGACCGATAGATTTCATGGCGCGATCAAAGCGCTCACGGTCTTCAGCTTTATCAATGGCGTCCTGGCTAGCGCCAATCAATTCAACAGAAAATTCTTCCAATACGCCTTCGCGGACTAAGTCTAGGGCACAGTTCAGTGCGGTTTGACCGCCCATCGTGGGCAAGAGCACATCGGGGCGCTCTTGCTCAATAATCTTTGCAACAGTGGTCCATTCAACAGGCTCGACATAAGTTGCGTCAGCCATAGCAGGGTCAGTCATAATGGTAGCTGGGTTGGAGTTAACCAGCACAACGCGGTAACCCTCATCTTTTAGCGCTTTACATGCTTGAGCACCGGAGTAGTCAAACTCACAGGCTTGACCAATAACGATAGGCCCCGCACCGAGAATGAGGACAGATTTGATGTCGGTTCGCTTCGGCACCTTATACCCCTTTAGACGTGTTTTCAGTCATCAAATCAATGAACTGATCAAATAGATATTCACAATCCTGCGGTCCAGGACTTGCTTCGGGGTGGCCTTGAAAGCCAAAAGCAGGTACATCCGTTCTAATGACTCCTTGCACGGTGCCATCGAACAACGACTTATGTGTACAAGCCAAATTTTCTGGCAGGCTTTTTTCGTCTACAGCAAAGCCATGGTTTTGACTGGTAATCATTACAACACCAGACTTTAGATCTTGTACCGGGTGGTTAGCGCCATGATGACCATGAGACATTTTCACTGTCTGTGCGCCGCTGGCCAAAGCCAAAAGCTGGTGACCTAAACAAATACCGAATATGGGTATACCGGTTTTCAGTAAACTTTGAATTGCAGTAATTGCGTAATCGCAGGGCTCTGGATCACCGGGGCCATTAGAGAGGAAAATACCGTCCGGGTTCAGAGCTAATACTTCTTCAGCAGTAGTTTGCGCTGGCACGACGGTTAGGTCACAGCCCTTGCCCGCCAATATGCGCAAAATATTTCGCTTTACGCCGAAATCAAAAGCAACAACACGAAAGGTCTTAGCTGAATCGGCTGCAGAAAAAATGCCGTAACCTGCAGCCAAATCCCAAGGCGTTTGCGTCCATGAACGCGTCTCGCCAGAAACCTCTTGAGCCAAATCCATGCCTTGTAAACCGGCAAAACCACGCGCCTCAGACAAAGCTTTGCTCAAGCCTTCCTCGGTAGCAGCTTCAGGCCCTGCCAAAATACATCCAGCTAAGGCACCTTTCTCACGAATAACACGTGTTAGCCGCCGGGTATCTACATCGGCAATAGCAATAGCATTTTGGTCGGCCAAATAATCTGGTAATGAGCCGCGCTGACGCCAGCTACTGACGCGTTTAGGCGTTTGACGAATAACCAAACCAGCAGCCCAGATCCGATCAGACTCGGCGTCTTCTTCGGTCACTCCGGTATTGCCAATTTGTGGATATGTGAGGGTAATGATCTGACGACGATAAGAGGGGTCTGTCAGTATTTCCTGATAGCCTGTCATCGCAGTGTTGAAGACCACTTCACCAACAGTAATACCTTGCGCGCCAATTGATTGGCCGCGAAAAATACTACCGTCTTCGAGCGCTAATAAAGCCGGTATCAACAACTTTCCTTAATTTGAGCTAATCACTTACGAGGGCTCTCTCAGCTATGGTCTGTTTAGCTTATTGGCAGACCTTTAACAATCACCAAATCACTAGAAAATAACTTCGCGCTACATCTCGCACCTATCTCGCCAGCACTCCAATAAGTCGCTATTGCCTCCTCGTGGGCTCGGCGTAGTAAGCTCAACCTTCTCTTAAAAAGCTGGTTTTAGCGCCCAAGCGAACCCTGCAATAGGCACAATATGACCTAAAGTCTTCCCTGAAATTGGAATGTACGTAATAAGGAAGAATTGTACGCAGGCATAGCGAAAAATGCAGCAAAAATTACGCCTGAGTTACAGGCCCAGTAAGTCCTGCATGTTATACAAGCCGGGGTCTTTGCCATGCACAAAACCCACTGCGCGCAGAGCACCTTGAGCAAAATTGCTGCGGCTGTGGGCTCTATGGGTAATTTCCAAACGTTCGCCTTCACCGGCAAACATCACAGTATGCTCACCAACAATATCGCCACCACGGATGGTAGAAAAACCAATTGTCTTGGCATTTCGTGCACCGGTAATACCTTGACGGCCATAAATCGCGTTTTCATCGAGGTCTCGGCCCAAAGCCTTGGCAAGCACTTCGCCAATACGCAAAGCCGTACCTGAGGGCGCATCTACTTTATGACGGTGATGGGCTTCAATAACTTCTACATCCACGTCATCGCCCAGGGCCTTGGCCGCAAGCTCAATAAGACGTAGGGAAAGATTTACCCCGACGCTCATATTCGGAGAAATAAATAACGGCGTGCGTCCAGCAAGCTGTGCTAGCTGATCCAGCTGTGCAGCAGTCAGACCAGTTGTACCAATAACCATAGCCTTGCTATTGCGGGCACAAATATCTGCCAAGCCAAGCGTTGCCTCAGGAATGGTGAAATCTATCACCACATCAAAAGCACCCACTTGAGACTCAGGATATGCGCTGATCATGATGCCTTTATCACCAATACCCACCAGAGCGCCGGCGTCAGCGCCAATAAAAGAATGTCCTGGATGCTCGAACGCAGCGCCCAAGCTAAGTTGCGGTGCATCTTCAATGGCTTGAACCAACGTTTTACCCATGCGACCTGCGCATCCAGCTACAGCTACTCGAATCATTCGACCTCCCCTCCCAGAATGAACCTATGTTTGTTGCCTAGCAAAATGCGCTAGGGCTTAAGACCGTCAAAGAAATTCTTCACACCGTCAAACCAGCTTTTCTCGCGCGGCGAGTGCTTTGTACTGGCGCCCAATGAGGCTTTAAATTCTTCCAACAGCTTACGTTGCTCATCGGTCAATTTCACAGGCGTTTCTAAAACAACCTTGCACAACAAATCGCCAACGCCGGTACTTCGCACCTGGGTGACACCCTTACCACGCAAGCGAAACACTTTGCCTGTTTGAGTTTCTGCTGGCACCTTAAGTTTTACTCGACCATCTAACGTGGGCACATCAAGCTCACCACCCAGTGCCGCATCAACAAAAGAAATGGGTACTTCACAGTAAAGGTGTTTGCCGTCGCGTTGAAATATGGCGTGATCGCTGACATCTATCTGTACGTATAGATCTCCAGCCGGGCCATTATTCGGGCCAGCTTCACCTTCGCCAGATAAGCGGATTCTATCGCCGGTATCAACGCCAGCAGGGATTTTGACTGAGAGCTTTTTACGCCGCTCGACACGACCCGCGCCACTACAGGAGCGGCATGGATCAGTGATAACACGACCAGCGCCACGGCAGCGCGGACAAGTCTGCTGTAAAGAGAAAAAACCTTGCGCCACTCTAATTTGACCAGCGCCGTTACAGTCAGGACAGGTAGATGCGGTTGTGCCTTCCTTGGCACCAGAACCGTCGCAGACATCGCAACCCGCCAAAACCGGGATACTGATTTCTGTGGTATCGCCATTAACCGCCTGCTCTAAACTTAGGCGCAGGTTATAGCGCAGGTCAGAACCACGAGCTGGGCCACTTCTGCCGCCACCACGCTGACCGCCAAAAATATCGCCAAACACATCACCAAAGACATCGCCAAAATTACCGGCGCCACCGCCGCCACCCTGGCTTTGCTGATCTAAACCTGCATGACCATACTGGTCATAAACGCCGCGCTTTTCCGCGTCGCTGAGCACTTCATAGGCTTCATTAGCCTCTTTGAATTTTTCTTCCGCGTTAGCGTCATCGCTATTACGGTCAGGGTGGAATTTCATCGCGAGACGACGATAAGCCTTCTTGAGATCAGCATCAGAAGCGCCTTTATTAACGCCCAATATTTCGTAATAGTCTCGTTTCGCCATCTCTTTCCCTAAATGATCTTAGGCAACTTAACGCAGCCCCTCTCTATATAAGCGCTATAAAAGCGCTACAGTTCGGCGGCAGTGTAGCCTAATAACTTCTCATGAATTAGCCTTACTAAGTTGCCCCACCACATGCAACAACGCGGCACAGTTAGTGACAAAAGCCACAAACATACGCCGCGCGTTATTAGTTACAGTTTACCTGCTTGTCAAAACCGGCTTTATGCCTCCTCTCCAAGCAGCGACTTACGCTGCAGGGAGATCAAGCTCAAACCTATATCGCGATTATTTTTCGCCTTCTTTGGGGTCTTTAACTTCTTCAAACTCGGCGTCAACGGCATCGTCTGCAGGCCCGCTTTCAGCCTCTGGCGCATCTGCGCCGGCGTCTTGCTGAGCGTACATCTTCTGCGCCAACTCGCCTGAAGCTTCAGACAACGTATTGATCTTTGCTTCAATCATGTCTTTGTCATCGCTCTTCAACGAATCTTCTAAGTCTGTTGCAGCAGCTTCAATCGCCGTTTTTTCTTCATCAGACGCTACATCACCGGCATCAGCCACGGCTTTACGTGCGCCATGAATGAGGCCATCCGCCTGGTTGCGCAATGTCACTAACTCTTCAAATTTCTTATCTTCTTCAGAGTGCGCTTCTGCATCGCGAATCATCTGCTCAATTTCTTCATCAGAAAGTCCACTTGAGGCTTTAATGACAATTGATTGTTCTTTGCCGGTAGCCTTGTCTTTAGCTGAAACGTTAAGTATGCCGTTGGCGTCAATATCGAAAGCCACTTCAACTTGTGGTACGCCGCGAGGCGCTGGTGGAATATCCGACAAGTCGAATCTGCCCAAAGATTTATTTTGTCCCGCTTGCTTACGCTCACCCTGCAACACGTGAATGGTCACTGCAGTTTGGTTGTCGTCCGCTGTTGAAAACACCTGAGTTTTCTTAGTTGGAATGGTTGTGTTTTTCTCGATTAACACGCTCATCACCTGACCCATGGTTTCAATACCAAGAGACAGTGGGCTTACATCAAGTAGCAATACGTCTTTCACATCGCCTGAGAGTACCGCTGCCTGAATTGCTGCGCCCATAGCCACCGCTTCGTCAGGGTTAACGTCACGACGTGCATCTTGCTTAAAGAAACCTTTAACCTGCTCTTGCACCATAGGCATGCGAGTCTGCCCACCGACCAAAATCACATCATCAATATCGCTGACAGAAAGGTTGGCGTCATCCAATGCAATACGACATGGATCAATTGTACGGCTAACCAAGTCGCCCACTAGAGACTCAAGCTTGGCTCTGGTGAGCTTCAACACTAAGTGCTTAGGGCCGGTCTGATCGGCTGTAATATAGGGCAAGTTAATTTCAGCTTGCTGACCATTCGAAAGCTCAATTTTAGCTTTTTCTGCGGCTTCTTTAAGGCGCTGCAGCGCCAAAGGATCGTTATGTAAATCAACGCCGTGCTCTTTCTTAAACTCATCAGCTAGATGGTCGATGATTTTAAGGTCGAAATCTTCACCACCTAAAAACGTATCGCCATTGGTGGACAGCACTTCGAACTGGTGCTCGCCATCTACTTGTGCAATTTCGATAATTGATACGTCAAACGTACCGCCACCCAGGTCGTATACCGCAATCTTGGTATCGCCGCGCTTCTTGTCTAGGCCGTAAGCAAGGGCTGCTGCAGTTGGCTCATTAATAATACGGCGTACTTCTAAGCCAGCAATTTTGCCCGCGTCTTTTGTTGCTTGGCGCTGACTGTCATTAAAGTATGCAGGAACGGTAATTACTGCCTCGGTAACTTCTTCACCAAGATATTCTTCTGCGGTCTTCTTCATCTTTTTCAGAATTTCTGCAGAGATCTGCGGTGGCGCTAACTCTTCGCCATTGATATCAATCCAAGCATCGCCGTTACCCGCAGCGGCAATCTTGTAAGGGACCATTTTTATGTCTTTCTGCACTACGTCGTCTTTAAATTTACGTCCAATTAAACGCTTAACCGCAAAAACTGTATTTACAGGGTTGGTCACCGCTTGACGCTTAGCGTTCTGACCGACAAGAATTTCACCGTCTTCGGTATACGCGATGATTGATGGCGTTGTTCTATCGCCTTCTGAATTCTCAATTACGCGAGGATCACCACCGTCCAAGACTGCTACACATGAGTTGGTTGTGCCCAAATCAATGCCAATAATTCTTCCCATCTTTTATCTCCACTTAATTTCTGCGTTTAGGCTCTCTGCGCTAATGGCAAACCCGTGCCTCACGCATAGCCTGTATATTAGGCCTCCAGCTATTTCTTCAAGGGCTGGTCACTTTTGACCTTCATCTAGATGAGCCGATTTACTCGACTCAATTGCCGTTCAGAGTTAGCTAACTAAGGTGCCTTAACCACAATCACTTTCGCTGCTCTGGCCAAACGACCATTGAGTACGTAACCCTTTTGCATAACATCCATTACCGAATTCGGTTCAGCATCTGGGTTAGGCACAACGGCCATCGCCTCGTGATGCTGAGGATCAAAAGGCAGACCTAGCGGGTCAATTTGCTCTACACCCGCCTTAGCAAGGGTATCTACAAATAGCTTATGAGATAACGACACGCCCTCAACAATGGCTTTAATGCCCTCGCCAGGCTCTGAATTTTCAGCCGTCTCAATGGCTTTTTCCATGCTGTCCACTACAGGAAAAAGCTCTCCGAGCAGTTTTTCAACGGCAAACTTGTGCGCGTTCTCAACATCTCGTTGCGCCCTGCGGCGTACATTTTCCATCTCAGCAATACTGCGTAATAGCTGGTCTTTGGCTTCGGCTAACTGCTCATCTAAAGGTTCAGGCTCGGCTTCTGCCTGCCCAAAATCACCAGCCGCCATTTGCGCTTCTGCTGCGTCCGGAATCTCGTCAATGTCACGCTGCTCAGCAGAATTTTGCTGGTCAATTGTTGACTGATTTTCTTCTTGATCTTCGCTCACTCGGTCCCTCCCAGTTTTTTCACTGTGGCGGATATATAAGGGTATCTATATCGATAACAAGGGTAAAAATAAATTAATCTGAAAGAGAGGGCGAGTTAGCCGATAAAGCGTGCCCGATAAATCAAAAAGAAGATCAAAAAGACGGCGAAAAGTCGAAGACCTAGAAAACGCGATTAACTGTAGCGCATCGCCGCACTGAGCACTCGAGCGGTGACATCAACCACAGGAATGACATCCTTATAATCCATTCTGGTGGGGCCAATTACACCCAACACGCCTGCGAGCTCACCATTGACCTTATATGAAGAGGTCACCAAAGACATATCACCCAGTGGGCGATAGCCCGACTCTTTACCAATAAATAACTGCACGCCAGAGCTTTCAATACACTGATCTAATAAATGTAAGACCCGGCCCTTTTTTGAAATAGCCTCAAACAATGATTTCACTTTGTCCGTATCCGGGGTGAAATCTAATAAACGTCGCTCACCACTGACCAAAAGTTCTTGACCATCGCCCTCTAATTCTTTTGAGTCAAAGGCCTTGGCTGCCATATCCAAAGCACGCTGCATCAATTGATCCATACGGTCTTTGTCGTCTTGCATACTTTCCACAACAGAATTACGCACCTGTATCAGCGGCTTGCCGCCAAATTCTCTGTTTAGCAGAACAGAGGCTTGGGTCAGCTCATTATCGGAGAAGGGTTTATCAAGATGAATCACGCGGTTTTGCACCTCGCGATCGCTGAGCACTAGAATGACTAGAATTCGCAGCTCATCTAAGCGCAAAAATTCTATTTGCCGAAGGCTAACTTGGTTGCGCCGCGGCGTAGTGATGAGGCAAGTCATCTGGGTAAATTGCGACAGTACATTAGAGGCCGCGTTGACTAGCTCAGATGAGGACATATCTGGATGCAACTCTGCCTCAATTTCTTTCGCTCGCGCATCCTGCCATGGCTCAACGCTCAACAGGGTATCCACAAAAAAACGCAGCCCAAGCTGAGTTGGAATTTTTCCAGCGGAAGTGTGTGGCGAGCTCACCAAGCCCAAGGCTTCAAGGTCACCCATAACACTACGCACAGTTGCCGAAGAAACCTGAACCTCAGGCAACATTGCCAACGCCTTGGAGGCGACTGGCGTACCGTCTGCTATATAATGTTCGACCAACAACTTAAACAGCTGCTGTGCGCGAAGATCGACATCATTTTCCATGTAAGTAGTACCTGACCCTTTTTCTGGTTAAGTTGCTCAATAAATTGCTTTTTACCGCCCAGCTTCTCGAACGGCCGCCGCATCGAGTCGCCCTGCAAAAAAAGAAAAAAGTTTCTGCGTAACATCTGCGCTTTTTCAACCCAACTGCGAAACGCCAAATATGGACAATCGCAATGTTAGAGGTAATGAAAGTACCAGTGATAGCACGATCATGCATCATTTGATGATAATCTAAGCGTCATTATTGCTGCATTGATTAAATCAAAATGTTGAAACAGCTGACCATTCGTAATTATGTGCTCGTAGACGCCCTGGACGTATCCTTTGCTGCAGGCCTAACCGGCATTACCGGAGAGTCTGGCGCTGGCAAATCTATACTCCTCGGAGCGTTGAGTTTGCTTCTGGGAGAACGCGCTAAAACCGACTGCGTTCGGCCCGGGGCCGATAAAGCCGACATCAGTGCGGAATTTGAAATATTGGCATCAGGGTTTCTGCAAACCAAACTGGCAGCAGACGAATTGCTCGAAGACGGCGACACTCATTGCCTTGTACGTCGAGTAATCAGTGCCGAGGGGCGCTCGCGCGCCTTCATCAATAGCATTCCGGTGACTTTGCAGTATTTGAAAGACATCAGCGAGCACTTGGTAGATATCCAAGGTCAAAATGAACATCAACGATTACTTGATCGAAATGTACAAAGAAGCTTGCTCGATGATTATGGCAAGCTCACACCCCAGAGCAAAAAAATCTCTCGGTTGTATAAAACTTGGCAGAGCACCGTGCAGGAAATAGCCAGACTGCAAAAAGTCATAACCGCCCACGAAGATAGAAAAACGCTACTGAAGTATCAGTTAGAAGAATTCGCAAATTTATCGATTGGCGAAAATGAATTAGCGCAACTGGAGCTAGAGCAAAAAAGGCTGGCACAAGCCCAAAGCATTCTGGAAATACTCAGCCGCGCCAATGACAATTTAGAAGAGTTAGATGATCTGCACCAAACCGCGCGCATGCTCGGCGAGCTAGATGATTCTCATCAAGACCTTACGGTCGCCAAAGACACTCTCGTTTCTGCATTGGCGTTACTAGATGATGCCGCTAGAGATTTAAGACGCTACCAAGACCAAGTAGTCGTTGACCCCGGTGCACTACTGGAAATAGACGAGCGCATCAGCGCGATTTTGGAAGTGGCGCGCAAGCACAAAATCCAACCCGAACGGGTCTCTGGCTTTGCACAAGAGTTGCAGCAAGAGTTCGACAACATTGCGTCTGATACCACACTGCTAGATGAACTCACCGTCAAAGAAAGCGCGCTTGAGGCAGAATTCCTAACTTCCGCGAAAAAATTATCTACCGCCCGACGCAGGCACAGCGCCGGGTTCTGTAAAGATGTGAACAAGTATATTCAAGCTTTGGGCATCAAAGATGGCGCCCTGAGCGTGATCTTTCACGACCAGCAAAGCGAACACGGCTTGGAACAAGTTGAATTCCATGTTACGACAAATGCAAACTTCGCCGCTGGCCCACTGGGTAGGATTGCTTCAGGCGGCGAACAGACACGCATTAGCTTAGCCATCCAAATTGTTGCGGCAGCCAACAGCGCCCTACCATGTTTGGTATTAGACGAAGCCGACGTCGGCGTTGGCGGCACAACCGCCGATACCGTTGGTCGAATTCTGCGCGACCTTGCGGATCATACCCAAGTGTTGTGCGTAACCCACGCCCCTCAGGTTGCCGCCCTGGGTCACAACCATATGCGCGTGAGTAAGCACAAAGACCAAACAGTTATTGAACCTTTATCCGCAGAAAGTCGGGTCGAAGAACTGGCAAGAATGCTCGCCGGCGCAGATGTAACGGCAAAAACTCGAGCCTATGCGACAACGCTCCTACAAGAAGCCCATCCCAAATAATGCATACCGAATAACAGCAAAAGAATTCTTCTAGCAATCAACGCTGGTCAGCGCCTACCGGGGTAGTTAATATCTGCGCCATGAAAAACCTAATGATCTCAGCCCTTAGCATTACTCTCCTTGGAGGGTGTGGCTTGTCCAACCTTAAATTCCCAGAAGTGAAAATTCCTCGGGTTTATAAAATACCTGTGCAACAAGGTAATGTGATCACCCAAGAAATGGTCAATCGACTGAAGCCAGGAATGACGAGGAACCAAGTGTCTTTTGTAATGGGCGATACCGTCCTGCAAGACCCTTTCGAGCGCAATCGCTGGGTTTATCTTTACACTTTAGAAGTACCAGATTTTTTTAATCAACAACTGAAAATGGTCTTAGATTTCGAAGATGACCTGCTGACGACTATCTCAGGTGATCTAGCGCCAATACCGGAAGAAACAGAGGAAACAGCAGTAGAAGTTGAGACTGCCGTTGGAACCACCGCTGAACAAAAACAAAATGTTGCGGCGGAAACGGAAACTCAAATGTCTCTTGCCAACCAAGAAGTGTCCAGCGAATAACCTGTAAGAGTCGCGCAACGCTTATACAGTCTGAGATTTAGCTCGGATTCTACGCGCGGTCTTCGCGTCTGAGATTAGAGGTCGATACAACTCCAAACGATCGCCGTCCTTAAGCAATTGCTCAGGAGCGCATACTTCACCAAAAATACCCACCGAAAAGTCATCAAAAGGCAAATCTAAACCCATTGGATGCTGGAGTAAAAGGCCTAGGCAAGTTGCCACATCTGCGCCTTCTTCAACGTCTAGCTCAATATGACGCTGATCATTTTGCTCGGCATAGACCACTTCAATAAGCATTATTTGCTTTGCGGCTGCTGGGCATAGCTGTCACCTACATCCTGAATTCTTTGCGTAAAGGCCGCGACCATTCGGTCAGCAACTGCATTTGCCATTGGACTGAGCAAACGAGACAACATGCCCTGAGCCACAAATTCTAGGGTGAGATCAATGCGACAACCTTCATCACTCAGCGCCTTAAAAATCCAACTGCCTTCCAGCACTTCAAAAGGCCCTTCGTCCAAAGTCATCTCAATGCGTTCATACAAAACACAGGTGTTTGTAGTGACAAAGCTATATGTCATTCCCTTTGCACCGGCGGTGATACTGGCTCTGACTTGCCCCTCGTCTCTCTCGCCATCTTTAACTCCCAGAACTAACAATTCAACACTATCGCATCCGGGCAAAAATTCTGGGTAGCTTGCAACGTCGTTTACTACGTCATAAGCAACGTTGGCTGGCACCATTAGCAGGGACGAGCGGGTCAGTACTGTCATAAATTCATCAGGCTCTGAATTAGTGGCCAAACAGTAAATATAAATATCGCAAGCACACCCAGTGGCGCTAAAATACCAGCAACAATACGCCAAGCCCAAGACATAGCTGGGCTAGAAATACCCAGCTGTCGATTCACCATATCTTTGGGCAACAACCACACGGCAAATATTGTGATCAACATACCACCCAACGGCAGCATAATATTTTGCGAGAGATAATCGACAAAGCCGAAGAAATTGAGCTCACCGACAATAAAGAAGTCTGACCAAATATTGAATGAAAATGCCGTGCCTAAGCCCAACAGCCAACACAACACACCCAGGCTTATAGCAACCCGTTGACGTTTCGCATTGTACTCTTCGGTAAGGTAGGCCAGTGCAGGCTCCGTAAGAGAGATGGCTGAAGTGATAGCGGCAAAACTGATCAAGATAAAAAACACAGCACCAAAAAACGAGCCGAAGGGCAGCTGTCCAAAAGCTAAAGGTAGCGTCACAAAGGTTAGGCCCGGTCCCTGACCGATCTCTAAACCATTGGCAAAGACAATTGGGAAAATAGCTAAACCAGCTGCAATGGCTACCAACGTGTCTAGCAAAGCAATGGTCACAACAGTCGTACTTAACTTGGCGTCTTCAGGCACATAGGCCCCATAAGCCATCATGGTGCCCATACCCAAACTCAGGGTAAAAAATGCTTGGCCCATGGCAATAAGCCAAGCCTCTGGACCAACCGCGTCCCACTTCAGATCAAACATAAAGGCCCAACCCTGCGCAAAACCACCAGAGTTAAAGCTGTAAATAAGTAACACGATAAGCAATATGAAGAGCGCGGGCATAAACCATTGAATGGCTTTCTCTAAACCCGCAGTGACTCCGCGGCCAACGATCCAAACGGTCAACACCATGAAGACAGTTTGGTAGGCGATCATCTCCAGCGGGTTGGCTTGGAGATCAGTAAATGCTTGGGCAACAAAATCTCCGCTGGCGCCGTCAAAAGTGCCGCTGGCTGTTAACCAAACATAGTTCAATGCCCAGCCCGCAATAACCGCGTAGTAAGAGAGAATAAGAAAGCCAGTAATCACACCCAGCCAGCCCAACAGCGCCCAACGCTGACTGCGACCCGCTTTTTTCGCCAAAATGCGCATTGTGTGAATAGGACTAGAACGCCCCTCTCGGCCCATCAGCACTTCCGAGATCATGATGGGAATACCAACTAAGGCTATACAAACCAGGTAAATGAGAACAAAAGCGCCACCACCATTCTCACCCGCAATGTACGGGAACTTCCAAATATTACCCAAGCCAACGGCAGAGCCGGCAGCAGCCAAAACAAACAACCACCGACTAGACCAGCGACTTTGAGAGGAATTGTCTTGTAAAGCCATAACGCGTTTTTAATCTCCTAAAGGAGGGGCAGTTTACTACTGATATCATAGAGTCGCCTAGAGATTGCTATGTACGGATAACAACCTGATATACTCTTCGCCAACAGCCTTCCTAAACCAAGCAAAGTACCAAGCCATAATGGCCAAATCAGCAAAGAAATCCAGTCCAGGCACCATCGCGCAAAATCGAAGGGCTCGGCACGACTATTTTATCGAAGATCGCTTTGAAGCGGGCCTGATGCTGCTCGGCTGGGAAGTAAAAAGTATTCGCGACGGCAAGGTGCAATTGGCTGAAGGTTACATCAACCTACACCAAGGCGAAGCCTATTTAGCGGGCTGCAATATTACCCCACTACTCAGCGCATCAACCCATGTTATTGCTGAACCTCAGCGTGTACGAAAATTACTTCTGCACGCCAAAGAACTGGCGCAACTGTTTGTTGCTAACCAGCAAAAAGGCTACACCATTGTGCCATTGGCCATGTATTGGAAAGGCAATAAGGTAAAGGTTGAGATCGCCCTGGGTAAAGGCAAGAAGCAACACGACAAGCGCGCAACTATGAAGGAAGGTGATTGGCAGCGCGACAAGCAACGGCTGTTTAAAACTTCAGCCCACTAGGACTAATCCTACGCCTAGCCCATTGCAGATCGTTCTAGGTGGCAAACGATCTAGGGACAGATCGTAAGCACAGCTCTAGGAGTGGATCTAACAACAACCTTAAGAACAAATAGAACGACGCCAAGCAACCATTTCAATCGCCGCTACGGCGGCCTCAATACCTTTATTGAACTCATCATCAGAGCAGCGATCAATAGCTTGCTGCATTTCAAAAACGGGTAAAATTTCTACTAATATTGGCCGGCGAAAGTCATGCATCACGGAGCCAAGCCCGCGCATGCTCTCTTCACTGATCATCTCAAAGTGCAACGTATCGCCTTTAACGATTATGCCAAAACAGACAATGGCGTCTATTTTTTTCTCAGCATTAATCGCCAAATTTCTAGCGTCTTCAGCCAGTAAATCTCTGGCCGCTAAAGGGATTTCGAGGCAACCGGGTAGAGTGTACTCGTCGATCTTTGTATAGCCAGCGTCTTCAAGCACGGCGCGGCAGGCATCTGCCATATTTTGCACATGCTGCAAATGCCACTTGGACTTCAAAATACAAATTCTGCCGGGGTCTGTGACCTTGGGCAGATTGGAGATATCGACTTTAGCTTTCAATCTTTTACCTTTTTTGGCTTTTTACCCTTTTGCTTTTTTCATTAGCCCACGTTCTTTAAAGAGGCATCGGCGAGGGTCCAGGCGCCAGTCACGTCATTGCATTGAATACGCCTCTCGCTAGCAAGTTCGCTAAAATCCGCTCTAAGTTGCCACATGCCACTTGGCGCGTTACGCGCGCGCAATACATCGGCAACCGCACCTGCCTTGATACCCGATTGATTTTCTTTTATCAGTTCTTTAATAATTTGGAAAACTTCTTCAATTCTTCTTCGCTCAGTGCTCAATGCCCACTCCCAGTGCTCAATAATCGACGCGAATTAGTACCAGGGAGTACCTATTCCCGCCAGGGTTCCTGCTTCTGATAACTCAGAAGGTGCTGCTCCAATTCTTGTCTAACGCCTTCATTTTCATCCAATGCCGCCGCTGTAATGGCTTCCTTTTGAACCGCCAACGCGTCTTCGAATAATCCAGACTCCGCATATGCCGCAGCTAATGTGTCTAAGTACGCTGCGGAAGCCTCTAGGCCAACAGCTTTTAATGCATGTTGCAGAGATAACTCACCATTACGCAACTCGTCAGTTTTACTGGTAGCCAATAACCACGCTAGATCATTATGACTTTGCGCGCCACCAAATTTGGTCGCCCTTGAGAACCACTCCAGCGCGCGATCATCTTGGCCGATAGCCAGCAACATATAGGCTAAGGCCGAATGCGCATATTCATCTCCAGCCTCAATGCCACGCATATACCAAGACTCGGCCTGCTGCACATCTACCGAGCGCCCCAACCCAGCTTCGAACATGTGCGCCATGCCCGCAAAGCTCTGAACCTGACCCAATTCAACACCGGACATATATAATTCAAAGGCCCTGTCATAGTTCACTACAGTGCCGATGCCTGACAAATGGGCATAGGCCAACCGCGCATAGGCAGACTCTGCCCCTGCATCCATGGCTTTTTTTAGCAAATTGAATGAGCGCTCATTAGCGGTTACTTCACTCAACTCAAATTCGCCTTTGCTGTACATATACGCCAAAGCGACAAAAGCATTAGCTTCGCCTGCGGCGAAAGCACGCTCGTACCACTCCTCAGCCAGCGCAGGGTCTGGCGAGTCAGTTGCCTCCTGACGATAGCTGCGCGCCATTTGCACCATGGCAAATGCATCACCTTTTTCTTCTGCCACCGCGGATAACAAATTTCGTGCGCGAGAAATGTCTTTAGCAATGCCATTGCCTTGGAGCAAAGCAAAACCCAGGTAAGCGGACGCGCCTGCATGCCCCGCATCAGCAGCAAGTTGAAATAATCCAACGCCAAACACTGGGTCAGGCTTAGTCCCCAAACCCTCATAGTGAGCGCGCCCCACCATAAACAGTACGACAGGGTTATTGGGGCTGAACTCCAATGCGCGATTAAAGTCTCGTAGCGATGACACTGGCAAGCCTTGGGCAAAGTAGCTATAGCCACGTAAGTAAAAGGCCTTACTACGCAGATCAGGAGATACGTAAGGGTCTACTAAAGCCGGCTCTAAGTAGCTGCGAGCAAGACTAAACTCGCCTTCTTTAATCAAAGTAACAGCGCGATCAATATTCCCGCGACTGTCCACAGCAAAAGACACGGAAGAGGCGACAAGCGCCATTAAAACGCAAAAGCTCAAAAAACATTTCTTCATCCCATAAGCTTAACATTGCAGCGAACTCTGCCAACCGACGTAAAGGCGAAAAATGATGACAAATGGATCGACATAGCGTGGTAACATTCGCATATCCTAAGATAGAGGACCTGTTCTAAACAACAGATTACCGAATCGAACACGTTTATTTGCTGAGCAGAAGATGCGCGCTCACCACCTCGAGAGAATCGTTGTTAAAACGCAAACTCTGAGCAATGACGATGACATCAAAGTACTGCTACAAGAGTGCTCTGGTAGAGACACAGCAAATGGACACATGTATTCCAATAGAATTTAGGGCGACATGGTTCCAGACCGCCCAAGACAGCCAAAGCTGGATTGGGTATTCCGCGTCAAACGCAAGTTAGATGCGGATCGAATGAACCATCTAGTCAACAACCTTATTGGGGGCGACATGGTTTCGACGCGGGTATCAAAATTTGAGGTGCATGCCGAGAGGGTAGTGACTCTCGTAAAACAATCGCTGTAACTTTATAGTTGCCAACGACGAAAACTACGCACTAGCGGCCTAAAAAACCCGCTTACGTCCATGATTCGTTTCTTGCTAGGAGAAATGGACGGCAAAACAGCAAGATCGCGCGGATACCTCGCCCGGGGTTGAACCGTTAAAACTAATCGGGATCGCAGAAAGTACCCTGACCGTCGGGTCACTGGACGCTAAATTAATAGACGGACCCTAAGCATGTAGAGCCAATAATGGCGAACCAGCGGACGCGGGTTCAACTCCCGCCGCCTCCACCACTTGATGGTTCTGGGATATACGAAGTTAAAAATTCTTCATATATCTCAGAACCTTATGGTTCACCACACTTCAGCGGCCAAAATTTCGTCAAACTTATCTAGCTGATGACTCAAGTTAACCTTTAAATGTTATCTAAGAAATGGCCTTTAAAAGCTAGCCATTCCAGCCAAGATTAAAGCGCAGACTATAAAGGCTAATTGCGTCACAAAGACGAGGACAAAACTGAGCTACAGCGGAAAGGAAATCGGCGTGCCAACCAATCAACAACTGGAGCGTTCCTAGAGAGGAGATCTATCTACCTGCATTTCTAATTACCTAATTACCTACCTAAATAGGGGTATAGGGTAGAGAAGAAAGGCAGTGGGAATAGGAATTTTAATCTCGCTGCGATTGGCTGACACATGAACACTTTATCAAACTCTAGTATTAATACAAATGATTCTTATTCGCGTTAACACCCTTGCGAAACTCGCGAACCTGGCTCAGTCAGCATGAGTAAGGTAGCCTCACTTTTATCAAAATAACCACCGACTAAAAGAACAGCATTGGTTTTTCGACCGGAAAGGGAATTTATATATTTCCACCACATTCTTCGCAAGAGCAAATTTATGCGTAATCCATCTCCATTAATCGGCGCGCCGCTAGCGCCGACAATGTTCAAACTTGCCGTGCCCGGCGTCATAGGCGCGTTGCTGACTTCCTCCCCCTGTCTAATAGAAGCTATCTTCCTAAAGGAGGCCGGCTCTGAGGCTTTGGCCGCAGTTGCGTTGTTGTGCCCTCTTGTCATTCTGTCTGGGATGTTTTCAGCCAAGGCATTCAGCGGCGCTATCAGCGGGTTCATAGCTCGTGCAATAGGTGCCGGTAACCATGAAGAAGCCAGTGCGCGTCACTCGACCGTAATGCATTGAACCCACATAGCAAAACCTGCAGTTATATCAACGGATATACCAGCAGTTAAAAAGCTCGGACTCAGAAAAAGCGGGCGGCCAAAAAGGACGAAAATAATGATTGATATCAACGGTATGGCTCACGTCATTCTCACTGTCAGCCAGTTCGATAAAGCGCATAAATTTTATTCGCGCTTGTTGCCAGAATTTGGCATGACCAAAGTTGAAGACGGTCCAGATTTTCTCTACCACGTAGGTGCTCGTACAGCCATTGGTGTACGCAAGTGCGACCCAGAATTTGCTGAAGAAACGTTCCAACAATATCGTGTGGGCTTACATCACATCTGCCTGCGTGCCAGAAGCCGTGAAGACATCGACAAAACCGCAGAGCTCGCTGCATCTCTGGGCGCCAATATCATCCGAGGCCCAGAAGAACGCGACTGGGCGCCAGGATATTACTACGTGCTGTTTGAGGACCCAGACGGTATACGTATTGAAGTCAACTACGTACCCGGCGTTGGACTATTTGACACAGGGCAGAGCTTTGGCTCAGGGGAAGACTACGTTCGTGAAAATGGCCAAGACCTTCACCCGCCAAAATAAACTTTGGATTTACCTCGCGGCCTAATTCACAAGCACTAACTTGCCCACTATTTTGCCAGCCAACTGATCTTTCAGAGCATTTTGATAATCGCTCATCCGCCGACAAACAACCTCGGCTGGTGCAAGCGCGCCGTCAGCCGCCCAGCGCATCAGCGTATCCATTAATTCCTCATTAATGTTGGGGTTAGCACGAAACTCACCACCCCAGTCAACACCAACGATGGACGATCTTTTTAACAGAGGAAGGTTAAGGGGAATCTTTGGAATTTCACCACCCGCAAAGCCCACAACTAGAAATCTACCACCAGGAGATAAGGAGCGAAAAGCCGGCTCGGCTTTATCGCCGCCAACCGGATCATAGACCATATTTAACCCACTGACTTTGGTCAGCTCATTCAGCGCACTCCGCCAACTTGGGTCGGTATAGTCAACCGTGTGATCTGCACCAAAACTCAGTGCGGCACGGCGCTTGTCATCACTAGATGCGGCGGCAATCACGCGTGCGCCCATGGCTTTAGCAACACTAATGGCCGACGAACCAACCCCACCTGCAGCGCCCAAAATTAGCAGCGTTTCGCCAGCTTTGAGATGACCGCAATCTCTCAGTCCATAAAGGGCAGTGGCATAATTAATATAAAAGCCGGCAGCAATAGTATCGCTAAGATTAGCCGGAATTTTAACTAAGGTTGCTGCTGCAACGGCAATACTGTCTGCGTAAGCGCCACCACTGGCCATACCCAGAACTCGGTCGCCGGGCTGAACATTGATAACGCTGTCGCCAACCTCACTGACTACGCCCGCAAATTCGCTGCCCGGGTAATAAGGCAGGGGCGGTTTGACCTGGTATAAGCCCTGCACCATTAAGCCATCTACAAAACCAACGCCTGCCGCGCTGATGTTCACTAACGCCTCATTGGCCTGTGGTGACGGCGCATCAACCTCAATACGTTGAAGGTTTTCTGGCGGACCAAATACATGACAACATACTTTTTTCATAACTTCTCTCTCTCGACTAACAAAGACTCAAACTACACGAGCAAGCCACGAATGTCTGACAGTCGAGTGCGCAAAAGGAGATTGAAATGTTAGCCACGAATTCAGTCACTGAAGGTGTTTGTTAAGCGGCGGCTTATTTGAGTAAGGACAGAGACATTCTGAGAATTTCTTGAGTGTTAGAAAGCACAAAACTACCCATTTTCTGCATCATTTGTTCGCGTGCTAACTTGGCACTCTGAAGCGCAAAGTCCGCATCCATAGTGCGCGACTTAGAAGCGTCCAACTGTATAGACGTTTGCAGCAGGCGCTCAACACCAAAATCTATAGAGCTTTGTAACGCACCCAACTGCGCCTGATTAGTAGCTGAGTGCGCTAAAGCGCCATCAACAATAGACAGCGCTGTATTAGCCCCGGCAGTGGTAGAAATATCTATTGTAGAAACAGTATTCATATCCGAAACAATTGCGTTGGATGTAATTTCCACATAGTTCGCAGCAAACACGGTGGAATAGGAATTACCGTTGTCTCCGCCCAAACCGTAAAGACGGTCGGCCATATCTTCAAATTCAGCTCGATCTAAACTGCCGGATTTTTTCTCAACAGCAATATTATCAACGCGCAAGCTCGCGTCCCGCGAGACCAAAGGATAATCAGAGGCTTGCACCGTGACATTATCAACATACAAGTTTGCACCTGCAGCCCTGCCACCCGAGGCGTCCCAGGTGCCCGCGACAAATACAAAGCGGTAATCGCCATCGGTTTCAATAGTTTTAGAAACCGTTGCCCAGGAAGTGCTTGCGCCTCCAGTTGCGCCGGTTTCGTTTAGCAACTCCTCAACATGACCTGTGTTTTCATTAACTAAGTAGCCAACCACATCGTATGCGTCAGAGCCGCCAGTGGCGCGCCAATCAAAACCTACTGAGTCGCCCTTTTTCAGGGTCACTGAGTCGTCACTGACTAGATAAGGTCCGTGCAAAATACCAAAGCCATTCTGCAGTTGGGCTGAAGATCGCAACTGCGTAGACAGCCCGCTCCCGGTGGAAGTTTCCGTTGATAGCTTAGCCGTAAATGTAGCGGAATTAGGCGCCGTAGAATCATGCGGTGCAGCGCCAACGACGGTGGCCGGAAATACAGTGTCGGTGGCGCTAGGCTGCCCAGCAATATTATCTAGGCCATTTAAACGAACTTGGCTGGTATACGTTGTCCAACCAGGAATTACAGTATCCCCAACACTACCATTTTCAAAGTCACCGTTGGTAAATTCGACAGCTTCGTCACTGCGCACACCACCAACAAACACCACCTTATAGTTGCCAGCTTTCTCAATAGTTTGGTTAACGACCGCCCAACTACTGGAGGCACCACCGCTGCCAGTTGCGTTGAGTAGCTCCTGAGTTTCGCCAGTTTCTTCATCAATTGCGTATGCATATACATCATAATCGGCGGTACCCGCGAGGCCACGCCAATCAAAAGAAAGCTTGTCTCCAGGTTCAAGCGCATAGGTCTCTGAAGTCTCAAAAACCGGACCATGGACAATGCCTACACTGGGTACATTTATCGGACCACTTTGCAGCTCTACAGAAAAACCGGTGGCACTTGAGCTATCAGCAACCCGCTTAATACTAAAAGTCGCATCTGCATAGGGCGCCTTTGCATCACCGGCAGCATCTAGTAGACCATTGGTAAAACTAGGCAATGTCTCATCTAAGGGTATGTTGTGGTTACTAAGGCGCGTTTCTCCGTCGAGATTAACTCGCTGATTGTAGCTGTCCCATTTTGCAAAGGAAGCGGAGCCAGCGGCCTCATCATCAAAGCCAGCCTCAGACAGGCCATAGGCAAAATTAAAGCGCGCGACACCATTGGTTAAATCTGATGCGGCAGTATCGAGCAAACCGACAAGATCGGCGCTTTCGCCATTACCACGAAACAGCTTTCCACCAACCACCGACAGCTCGTCTTTTACAATTGAAGCGACTGAATCTTGCGTGATTTTTTTGCTCTGATCGTCGTCAAAATGACTCACCGCTCCTGTGTTATGAATAGAAAATACGTTGTTTGACGACAACTTAATACTGCCTGAAACAATAGTTGTATCGGTAGACCCCGAGCCGTCTAAACTAATAGCCGCGCCAACTGCGTCCGTAGCGCCGCCAGCCCAGCCAACTTTCTGCACCTGCAGAGAAGTAAACGTCGCGCCGGCACGCTCATTTTCAATACTAATATCTCGACCACTTCTATCTGTTAACTGTACTGCCCCTGCAAAAAATTGAGCCTGAACACCTGTTTCTCCGGAGATGCGATTAATCGCCGCAGCTGCTGCTATGCCCTCGCCCGAGCGAATAGAGAAATTGCCCGTGCTGAAACCATTTATTTTCAGGCTGTAGGTGTCTGCTTCGCCGCTAGTCGACGTAAGCGTAGCTCTTGTAACTGCATCGGCTTTAACACCGGTAAGATTACTTTCAGCATTGATTGCTTTGGCAATTTGATCTGCCGGCTGATTTGTTCGCCAATTGATATCTGTAGGCTGACCTGAGTCATTTATTATCGTCATAATGCTTGGGTTGTCTGCCCGAGTAATTTCACTCGCACTTGCGGCGGCCGTTAGTGCACCATCGCCCTCGCTGGTATAGGTATGTGCGCCAATATCCTGAGGGCGAAAACTATCTATACCGTGGGAGAGGAAATCCGTTGCGCCTACACCGACCTGAAATGTGAAGGGATCTTTATATTCACCTAGCAATGCAACGCCGTTGTACTTTGTATCCAAAGCTAGACGGGTTATGGAGTCAACCAACTGGGCCACCTCAGACTGCAAAGAAGCACGGTCTTTATCCGTTGTCGCGTTTGCTGCTTGTAAGGCGAGCTCGCGAATACGCAGAAGTGCGTCGCTAACTCGCTCTATTCCTGTATCAGCAACACCGGCCATTGCGCCAGCATTGGAAATGTTTTGCACTGCCTCGGTCTGCCACCTGACATGAGCAGCCATCTGACTACCGCGCATAAACGCCGCCGGATCCTCCCTGCTGAGGTTAGACTTAAGCCCGGTGCTAAGGCTTTCCATCGCACGTTCCAAGCGTTGGGAACTCTGATCCATATTGGAACGAGCTATGAGCGTTGAACTGTTTAGAGAGGATATTGCAGCCACAATAGGGCGCCCCAAAGTTAATAAACACTGTATCCATACAATTTTCGTACCAAGAAAGTTGTACGGCAATAAACTCATAACTTATTGTTTTAATTATCTTTTAAACTCCGCCTAGGTTCATTACGGGTGATTTAGACGTCGAATTTCCGACAATTGGGCACCAGCCGTCTGAATTGCTCACAAATTCAATATTGGACAAGTCAGAGACTATTGATGGACTTACTATAAATTAGTTACTCAACAAGACCGAAAATCACCGCACAGCTCATCCAGTTGAATTGAGCATCAGTACTAATGCCCTATAGTCAGTAAGGGGGCGCAATCCAGCCACCACCTCGTCCCTTAAAACTGTCATCTTCCCGAGCTGGCCGCGCCAGCAACACAAATCTGCGAGCGCTCAGAAGCCGAAATTTTTTCTTCAATAAAATCAATTAATTACGCCAAAAATAAATTATTTTGCGCTGCTATTAGCCGCCAAATTCGTGCCGCCATAAACTAGTGAGCGCCGCGACCCTGTATATTCCAGGTTCACTCACCAACCATTCCTTAAAGCTGCATGAGTGGGTTATATAGGTTATTTCATTGTTTTTCCGGAGTGATATTGTGCCGACGCTGATCTTGTCAATTTTTTGTGAACATCGAGCCATTGCGATACGAAAGAATTTGACCTATCTTTAGCCATCGGGAGATAAAAGGCCTGAGAAAAATTTCGAAAGACTGATCGAAAAAATCTGCTGTCGAGTGAAATCGATAATTTGATCGAGAGAGGCGATCAATTGACATTCATGAGGCGCTTTTGGCCACCCACCGGCAGACTCACTTGAGATAATGTTGGAAGAAGTTGGGGCTAGGAGAAAATCGTGGTTAGCGGAGATGTGAAAAACTCAAACAACTAGATCAAAAGGAGAGCAATATGTTGGACCCTAACGATTATGTAGGTGTCACCTTCTGGATTATTTCCGCAGCCATGGTTGCGGCGACTTACTTTTTCACCGTTGAACGCGATCGCGCGGAAGGCAAGTGGAAAACATCTCTGACGGTTGCTGCGATGGTGACTGGTATCGCTGCAATTCACTACTTCTACATGCGAGGAGTTTGGGTGGATACAGGCCAAAGCCCCACAGTTTTCCGCTACGTTGACTGGCTACTGACTGTGCCACTGCAGATTGTCGAGTTCTACTTGATTCTTGCAGCTATCGCTGTGGTTCGGGCTGCTCTTTTCTGGAAGCTACTGATTGCGTCTCTCGTGATGCTAATCTTCGGTTATCTTGGAGAAGTCGGTGCGATGGACTACTGGGTCGCGTTCATCATAGGTATGGCCGGTTGGTTGTATATCATCTATGAGATCTTCATTGGTGAAGCAAGCCAAATAAGCGCATCCCAAGGCACTGCTGCCAGCCAAACGGCTTTTAACGCACTAAGAATAATCGTAACTGTAGGCTGGGCTATCTACCCTATAGGTTACATCTTAGGTGGAGGAGCTGAAGGCTCTGCTGCTGGGCTTAATATCGTTTACAACCTTGCTGACTTTGTTAACAAGATTGCATTCGGTGTTGTGATCTGGGCCGCTGCTACTTCTTCGTCTGAAAAGGCTTAAAAGCCAGACATTCGAAACTGAGCGATAACTTTGGCGTTACGGGGCACATTCTCCCCGTAACGCCAAAACCCATAAAACTTAATAGCTACAACAATAAGCCTCATAGACTTTCTACTCTAATTAGATTTTTGAACGCTTGATTTGGGGGAAAGATGAAAATTACTAGTCTCAACCTTGCGCTTGAAAATATTGTTCGCACGTATGGCGAAGACGCTGGAGCGCTCTCACAGGCAGCTTGTCACCACTTAACCACACCGGGCAAACGCACTAGGTCCAAGCTCCTATTTTCCACTTCACCATCACCTACACACATAGAATTGCTATTGCATGCCGCCGCCGCCGTTGAACTTGTCCACGAAGCATCTATTGTCCATGATGACATTCAAGACCTGACAGAGTTCAGACGAGGAAAACCTTCGGTCTGGCATAAATTTGGCGCCAATACCGCCTTACTCTTGGGTGATCACTTTGTTTCCGCAGCTTTTAGAACAATTGCGGAAGTAGAAGTAAGACCAAACGTACAGGTGAAGCTTTTCATAATGCTATCTCAAGCGATAAGTCGCGCCGCCTCAGGCCAGCATTTGCAACTATCGAGCGATGCTAAAAGCGAGGAACTCGCAAAAATCTACAACGAAGTTGCAATTAGCAAAACCGGTGCGTTCATTGCATTGCCGTTGCAGTTTTCTAACCTCATCGGACACGAGCAAACTCTAGATACTGAGCCCGCGCGATTATGCGGCGAACAACTGGGGCTGGCCTATCAAATACTGGATGATCTACGACCTTTCTTAAAACCCACGAATTTGGCTCGCAACGAAGATATTTTAGCTAAGGTAATTACCGCTCCAGTTGCCGCTATGCAGTCGATAACACCCAACGAAGACCCGTTCGAAGTATTAATAGAGCAACCCTATCAGCGCAATCTGGCATTAAATTTATGTAAGTCATGGCAGGCGCAAGCCATAAAAAATGCCCTTGAACATGCCAACAAACTACCCACTCAAAGCAGTGATGTGATCAACAAATTCATTGAGGAAAGACTGATTATCAAAGCGCCGAGCAACCCACTCAAAAATACAAGTGCGAACAAACAAAAGCCTCGAGAGTCATACCAACCATGGCAAAAACATGGCAACGCGAGCACTGAAATAGGATGAGTAAACAAGTCATCGTTATTGGCAGCGGCTTTGGCGGCATAGCAAGCGCCTTACGCGCGCGAAAATTGGGTTTTGACGTAACCTTGGTGGAACGCTTAGAACAACTAGGTGGGCGCGCACAAACCTTCCAAGAACAAGGCTTTATCTTCGATGCGGGGCCAACGGTCATCACTGCGCCATTTTTATTCGACGAACTATTCGAACTATATGATCGCGACATCGCCGATTATATAGAGATGATGCCGGTCACTCCTTGGTATCGCTACGAATTTAACGATGGCTCATACCTCAACTACGGCGGTAGCCTCGAAGATACATTGGCAGAAATTCAACGCATCAATCCTGCTGATGTAGAGGGCTACAAAAAATTACTCGCACACTCAGAAAAAATCTTTGATGTAGGCTTTACCCAGCTAGCCCACGTGCCGTTTAACCGTCTTTGGTTCATGCTTAAACAAGTCCCTGAGTTAATAAGGCTGGGCTGTTACCGCACTGTATGGCAGTTCACAAAACGCTACCTTAAAGATGATCGCCTAAGACGCGCCTTTAGCATTCAACCTCTGCTAGTAGGAGGCAACCCCTTTAGCACCACTAGCATTTATTCACTCATCCACTATTTGGAAAGGCGTTGGGGCGTTCATTATCCACGTGGCGGTACCGGTGCATTAGTTCAGGCATTAGGCAAACTGATGGTGGAGGTGGGCATAGAGGTGCGTCTCGACACGGATGTAAAAGAAATACAATTCGAAGGGGGCAACGCTACTGGCGTAAACCTTGCCGACGGGGCCTCACTTCGAGCAGATATTGTGATTTGCAACGGCGACCCTGCGCACACCTATAAGCACCTTATTGCAGAAAACCTACGTAAAAGGTGGACTAATAGGCGTATTGATAAACTCAAGTATTCTATGGGGCTTTACGTACTCTATTTCGGCACGAATAAAAAATATGAAGATGTCGAGCACCATACAATTATCTTTGGCGACGAGTATCAGCAACTGTTACAGAGGATTTTTGACGGCGGCGAGGCCGGCGATGATCTAAGCCTATATCTGCACCGCCCGACTGCCACAGATCCGAATTTAGCACCGCAGGGTAAGGATGCCTTTTATGTGCTTGCCCCAGTGCCGAACTTACAGCGCGATGATTGGGGGCAGGTAAAAGCCCAAGTCAAAGAGCGGGTCCTCGATATTTTACAAGAGCGCATTCTGCCCAACCTACGTGAAAACTTGGAAGTGTGCTTTGACTTCGACCCAAATGATTTCCAAGCGCAATATCAATCTCAATGGGGAGCGGGCTTTTCGATCGCACCGATTTTTAGCCAATCGGCATTTTTTCGTTTTCATAACCGTGCTGAAGACTTCTCCAATCTCTACTTCGTTGGTGCTGGCACTCATCCTGGTGCCGGCGTCCCTGGGGTTTTAAGTTCAGCCAAAGTAGTCGAAAATTTACTATTGCAAGACCACCCTAAAGCTACGAGCAATCATTATGAATAGCCAATTAGCAAAAGCGGAAGAAACGTTTAAAGCTAATGCAAAAACATTCTCGTTAGCCGCACGTTTTCTCGATAGAGATCGTTACGAGGCGGTAGCAAGGCTTTACGCGTTTTGTAGATATGTTGACGATCTTGCAGATACGGGCAACCCCGGTAGTAACAGCGAGGCGCTAACGACACTTCGGCAGAGCATTTACGCTGGCCAGAGCAATGACGATCAAATCAATGACTTATTGCAACTCAAGGAACATCACAATATTCCTACAGAGCTGATATTAGATTTCGTCGACGCCATCATAGAAGACCAATACCCCCGCGAACTGCAAAGCGTTGACCAGTTAGTCCGTTTCTCTTACGGAGTAGCATCCACCGTTGGTCTAATGATGTGCCATGTATTTGAAGTCCGGAATCCCAGCGCATTTCCTTTCGCTATTGACCTTGGCATCGCCATGCAAATAAGCAATATCAGTCGTGATATTCTCGAAGACGCCGAACGCGACAGAATTTATATCCCAGCAGAGTTGTTGGGCGCGCCAATAACTTGCGAAGGACTGCTAAAGGGCGACCAATCTATGCGCGACAACGCTTATGAAGCCGCCCAACAACTTTTGCAGATAGCTGACGAATACTACGCCAGCGCCGCACTGGGCTATGGCTACCTACCCAGAAGTGTAAGGCATACGATTAAGGTTGCTGCACGTCTATATCAGGCGATAGGCGAAAAAATCAGTGCCTCTCCAACGACCTATTGGCAGCAGCGCAGCTTTGTTTCACGTCGTCGAAAATGCTCACTGATTTTACAAATGCTATGGCAACGAATGAACGAAGGGTCTAGCACTTTACTGATAGGCAAAGTCAGTCATTGCCAGCAACTACACAAGGCCTTGGGCGAAAACAAATTCTCCGCCTAAGTACACTCCGTGTCCACTGAGCCCCGCACTACAAATTGTGATGTAGTCATCCTCGGCGGTGGCATGAGCGGCCTGGCCCTCGCGTGTCATATCGCTGATCGCAATGATAGACACGTAGAACAAGCAAAAACCGTTTGGGTAGTAGAACCGCGTGCAAACTATCAACAAGATAAAACATGGTGCTTTTGGCAACAGCACTCAACACCTTTCGATGCTGCGATCACCCACCGCTGGCAGCGCTGGCAGATAAGTTCTGAAGGTCAGACCCATACCTGCGAGTGCCCAGAACTACCCTATGTAAGAGTGGACAGCGGACGTTACTACGCCATCGCCCAGGAGCGCTTGGATAGATGTTCATCAGTAAACTTGCTAACTGGAATACGAGCAAACACCTTGCAAGTAGACCAAGCGAAGGTAACTGTATATTGCGAAAACCTTCAATTTGTAGCTGACTATGTTTACGACACGCGACCCAAAGACATTGCCGACGACACACTTTTACAGCATTTTGTCGGCTGGGAAGTAGAGACCGATAACGACGCCTTCGACCCGCAAACAGTAACGTTGATGGATTTTCAAACCACCACTGATGGCGACATCCACTTTTTTTACGTCCTGCCCTTTGACAAACGACATGCGTTGATTGAAACCACTCATTTCTCTAAAACCCTGCTAGACGATAAAACCTATGCGAGAGAGTTAACTGACTATTTAAGTGCGCAGCTGGGTGTTTCAAACTGGCAGATCCAGCGCAAGGAACGCGGCGTTATACCCATGCCAAAAAACGCTCCGAATCCTGCACAAAGAGAGTATTGCAACGTAATTCCATTTGGTCTTCATGCAGACACTGCTAAACCTTCAACCGGATATTGCTACCCCCACGCACAATGCCAAGCGCGACATCATGTGCGCAGCCTCTTTGCAGCGGAAGTGCAAGCTGCCGATGCTCGAAAACCCCTTGCGCGCTGGCTTGATCAAGTATTCATTAGTTTTCTTGAACATCGACCCGACCACGCAGCCGATACATTTCTGCAGCTGTTTAAACGGGTACCTGCGCAAATATTAATACGCTTTCTAAGCGACAATGCCAGGATAACCGACTACCTCAGAGTGATAACAGCAATGCCCAAACTTTTACTCATCCGCGAAGCCATCCGCTGTGTTCGAAACAAATAGGCCGTTGCAGTTTTTTTTGTTGAGCTGTGTGGCAGCGGTAGCCTGTAGCTTGGTCTTTGGAGCGCAGCACAGCTGGATCCTAATTGGCTGTTGCATAGTTATCCTAATAGCCGGACTACCTCATGGCGCATTCGACATCTACATCGTCGCGAATCTTTTCCAAAACAGGGCTTTTGTCCTTGCGATAGCCGGTTACCTCAGTCTAATTGCAGGTACGGTAATGTTGTGGTGGGTCAGCCCCGACATTTTTTTGCTGGCGTTTCTCAGCTACTCTGCTTTTCACTTTGGCGACTCGGACTGGCCGACCGCGTCGACAATCCATAAGACCGCCTGGGGCATCACAATTATCGCACTACCCTGTCTATTGGCGAATCAGCAAGTAACGTTCCTATTTACACTAATACTTAACGCCGAACCGCCCTCACTAATAACAAGCGGTTTTGGCTATCTGGCGATACCCGCAGCACTATTTTGCAGCCTAAAAACTACAACGCATCAACCAAATCTAACGACACCAGTATTGTTGATCGCCTACGCTTTAGTTTGCATCATCGGTGGTGCTCTCCCAGCGTTTACCTGCTATTTTGCGTTTTTGCACGGGCCACACCACCTGCAACGTTGGCGATTTAAATTGCCTAGCAGTGGAAATTCGGGCGTGTATCTTTTAAGCTTTAGTGTATTCGCGATCATACTCGTACTCGTCGTACTGACCTCACAACTCAGCCCAAATGATCCATGGGTCCTCTCGGGCTCCTCTCTCGACAGTAGCGCCATCCGCTATACCTTTGTTGCGTTAGCAGCACTGACTGTTCCGCATATGGCCTTTCTCTATATCGCTGGAAAGCGCGGCTAATTTGACGTATCTAGCCAAAGCCAAAGTCGCAATACAGCGCCATGTATTGCATTGGTACGCTGCCAATGTAAGACTAAATCTCACACCTTGAACAAATACCATACCGAAAACAGTTTTGATCTTATGATTAAGTCAGGATATAAAAATACCGCAAGAATAATTAGCAGCGGGTGTTGTATCACTCAAGTATCGACCAGCGCCCAGACTTAACAAAGCACCCCAAAAGCAAATATAAAGGAACTAGATATGCTCAGACTTCACGGCTTTTCTGCCAGTAATTACTACAACGTACCTAAACTCGCATTTTTGGAGAAAGGTGTATCGTTTGAGGAGGTCGAGTCCTACACAGGCGTTGGCCCAAAGTATAAACCCGAATATCTAGACAAAAGCCCACTGGGTAAAGTGCCCGCACTTGAGACAGAGGAAGGCTTTATTAGCGAATCTCGGGCGATTTTGGAATATATCGAACGCGCCTACCCCCAGCACCCATTATTGCCAGCCAGCGCTTTTGGCACAGCCAAAGTACAAGAACTGTCACAGTTCATTGAACTCTACTTTGAGCTTGTGGCTCGTCGCGTAATACCAAATCTTCTCTCAGGCACCACGCCAGAGCCCACAGTATTGAAAGAGGTTCAGACGGGTCTTACTAAAGCAACAGATGCACTGGGGAAACTTTCTACTTTTAAACAATTTGCCTATGGCGATACATTTACCATGGCGGATATCGCGGCTATTTTAAACTTACCCGTGGTACGTAACGTTGGTAAGCAGTTCTTAGGTAAAGACCCCTTGTCAAAAGTGCCCGGATTAGACGCTTATTGCGCTCGCATGGAAGAGCGCCCCCATGTCAAGACAATCCGCGCCGATGCGGCAGCGAATCGTCCAGGTTTTATGACGCACCTAAAAGAACTCTACGGGATCTAGTACTGACAGGAATCTACTGCGCTCATTAACTAGATACGGTTTTCGTAGCCCATCTATTTCTGCACGCAGTCTTGCAGTTCTCCGTGAATAAAGACTGAACTACCGCTACCTAGACCTACAAACCCCGCGAACTGATTCGCGGGGCTACATCTATGCCACCTTGCATGCTTTCTGGAGTCACTAACCCGCACTACAAGTCACTATCGCTCAGTGTTTATTAAAAAATAAACAAAGCCTCGCGAACCAGTAACACCAGTAACACCAGTAATGCCACCCAAGAAAGCACAAAGATACCGAAGCGCAAAACAACGACATTCACCGTTGCCTGAATGAGCGAGTGCACCACACGAAGAACGACGAACGCCCATGCGACATTCACTGCCAAAGCATCCACATGCCCGGCTACCGCGATAGCAATACAAGTGGCGTAGAAGAGGGTAGGCTGCTCAAACAGATGATTGTAGTTATCTGCAATGCGGCGCACGTGGGATGGCAGATAGCTCATACCAACCGGGTGACCCATTTCATCCTCAGGAATATCAGCGCCAGCAATAGCTGGAATACGCGTGACATACATCCAAATCATCATCACCCCACTCCAAAGACCAAGCGCTATAACCGGCTGTAAAATTGCATTAGCGTCCATTTCCCTCTCCCTGTTAATTTGACAACTCAGCTTGAAGCAAGTCATTCGGGTGGACTTCTTGGCCCCGCTGAAGTCTCCTAGCAACGCCTAGAATCTATTTGCCAAGGCGAATACTGGCGGCAAACCAAATCTTTTCTCATGGTAGCCAGGTCGGTACTCAACGACTCAGAATTGAATTACCTACCCCTCTTTGCTACTAATACGATAGTTACTAATTAGCTCATACTCTGACCGCGCCGCCCAAATTGCGGCGCACCTCCTGTTTAAGGGCATTGATAACCAACAACATGTACGGCCAATTTTTGCGGGCACTTGTTGGCATTTGCAGTACTCAAAGGATGTTTTATGAAATACCCTCTTCGCAATTGGCTCGCTGCTTTACTGTGTATGGTGAGCTTTGGGTGCGCTGCACCCGCTGAAAAGCCAGACCATAACGACCCTACTAAATACACGCTTGCGCCCGACATACTTTGGGCATCACCGGACGGTTTCGACCTGACCATGGATATCTACACACCAACATCAGGTAAAGACAGCTACCCAGTACTGATAATTTTCCATGGTGGCGGCTGGCTGATTAACGACAAATCGATTATGGATGAGCCAGCAAAGTACTTTGCCACGAACAGCGAATATGTGATTTGCAACGTCAACTACCGCTTGCTCGGCGATCAAGACAATACCGTAACTATTGATCAAATTGTCGAAGATACATTTGGCGCTGTGCTTTGGGCAAAACATAATATTCACCAATACCAAGGCGACCCAGCCCGAGTAGCTGTGACCGGCGACAGTGCCGGAGCGCACCTTGCTGCGATGGTAGTCAACCAAGGACAGAGGCTGAGCTCCCAGGGGTACAATGCCCAAACGTTGGGGTTTAACCCCTCCTACCTAGCACCGGGCGACATCGCTGAAACGGTCGTTGAAAATGGCGGCATAAAAGTACAGGGGGCACTTTTAAGTTATGGCGCTTTCAACCTTTATCAACGCGGCTCTGATGGCTTTGAAACTTGGAAAAACCCTTTTTGGTATATGGGTGGAGCCCTACCACGCGGCATTTTCGGCGGCGAAATAAATTCAACATCCCACCCCGAAATGTACAAGGGAGTGTCCCCTGCTCATACAATACCCTTAAGTACTAACCGCGCGCTGCCTCCACAGCTATTGACTGTTGGAAGTGCTGACACACTTACTACTCCGGCACAGGTACAGGACTACCTAACGAAGTTACAAGCCGCCGGACACACAGCGGAATACTGGGAATATGCCGATCAACGGCATGCGTATTTAGATTCCGGGCACAACGCTTTTCTTGGCGTTAGCTTTGCAGACAACGCACCACCTGCGCTAGACGTTATGATTACATTTCTGGATGGCATCTTTTACCCGGCGGAAAACCCATAAGCCGTTCGACAGTCACCCAGTACGACGCCAGCAAGAAAAGTTAGTCTGCGACCTCCACAGCAAAAGTGGTGTAAATCCTGCGAATGCCCGAAATTGCCACCGGCGCATACAAGGCCAACGCAACACCTACCCAAACTGTGGGCAGCAGCGCAAACGCCGCAATCCAGCAACCAATAAACCCAACAAGACGCATAAGTACTAATGGAAAACGTTGCATTGGGTTCACCCCGTCGCCCTGATAGGTAAAAGCTTTAGGCCGCAGAAACCAGCCGTGAGCCATCAACATCAAAGAGAACATAAAAAAGGGTGGCGCCCTACCGCCTGTAACAGGGGTTTCATCTAACACCGCGTCAGCGGCTGAAGACTCGGCAAGAGATGCCTGAATCCGCTGCCAAACGTAATCTTCCGTCGGCCGCCCCCCAGCACCACCCATGTTTTCCCGGCTGGGAACAGACTGCCAACGATAAAGCGTACGGTCAGAATTCAGTGCGAGCACACCCGGCTGATAAAAGCCCTTCGGGTGGGTAGCACCCCATGAGGTATCGCGGGTAATAAACTCGCCAACTTCGCTTGTACGCAGATCTAGCATACCTTGCTGGCGCGCAGCATCAGCGATCTCTTGATGAGGGTCACCCACACACTCAAACGAAAGTTCCCAATCTTGCTGAGCGCGGGAAGACAGCGCCTGGGGCTCACTTGTCACAGCATACACTTCGCCACCCGCTGCCCGGATAGCATCCACCACACCGCTAAAAACGTAGCCTCGTAACTCGAGGCGACAGGGAGGTCACCAGAAGCCACGATAAAATAACAACACAGCAAAAGAATGCTGCCCCGCCACATCAGCTAGCCATGCTTTTCTTGCCCCAGGAGGTGGATCAAGTTCAGCCACACCAAGGCTGTCTTGCGCGTGATCTATACCCAACCAAGCAACCGTGGGCGCACCAGCAGAACCGGCAACTCTAAAGGTTTCCTGGCGGCAAACACCCTCACCACACAGCACCAAACGCAGGTCCTGACCGCTTTTTGATACAGCTGGCGGATCAACAATGCCCGTCACTTCAAAGGACGCGTTTTCATGTGAGTTAAACCAAGCCAAAGCGCTATCCACTTCGGCTTGCAGATTTTGGGGAATTATTTCGTGTACATTTGTCATGAGCCAAAGCTAAACGAAACGCCATATATCCGTCAATTAGTACAGTTTGTCGTATTTTTTCAGTATTGAGTCGAATGCGCTTGATCTAGAAAAGTTTCAGCTCTTTGCTTTGCCGACCTAGGGGTTTGCACAACTACCAGGCGCTATTTCCACAAGAGCACAGTACTACCGTTATGATAGATGTATTCCCATTCATTAAGGTTCGAAACTGGCATAGTGGATGCCCGCGCACACATTCCAGATATTATGAACCTGGTTGCCAGCGACGCTTTTGACCCGTCAATAGTGATCACACGTATTGCCGAGTAGCATGGCGCGCCAGAAGCTTTAAAAGATGAAGGGCCAAAGGTTGTGGTGACGAGACCTCGGCTAAACCCCTAGCACCCGTAGGCAAATCTGATTAACGTAGTGACTTACGTGCAAAGCTTGCAAAGCTCGCAGCACAGGGTTTTATGTCGGCTTAAAGGGCCTAGGGGAGAGATGATGAATGTAATAGTACAAGGGCACTGCGACCCTCGATTCGAAAAGGTAAGAGCAACGTTACAAGCTAACTTAGACAGCGGCGCTGACGTTGGCGCGTCCGTTGCGGTTACCTATAAAGACGAGTTGGTAGTAGATCTTTTTGGTGGCCACCTAGACGAGGACAAAATTGAACCGTGGCAAGAGAACACCATTGTTAACGTTTACTCCACCACCAAAACCATGTCGTTCCTATGCATGCTTATGCTGGCTGATCGCAAGTTACTAGACTTTGACGAGAACGTGGCCACCTACTGGCCAGGGTTTGCAGCTAACGGCAAAGAACAAGTCAAAGTCTGGCACCTTATGAACCACGCAGCTGGACTGTCTGGCATGGACGTCGCAGTTACCTCAGAAGACATGTACGACTGGGAAAAGATCACAAGCTTGCTTGCCGCCCAAGCACCTTGGTGGGCGCCAGGCAGCGCCATGGGCTATCACGCTTTAACCCAGGGTTATCTGCTGGGCGAAGTGCTACGACGTATCACCGGCCAAACTATGGGCGCGTTCTTCAAGCAAGAAGTGGCGGATAAATTAGGCGTGGACTTTCATATTGGCGTACCTGATGACGCACTGCCCCGTATCGGCCACCTTATCCCTCCGCCCAACCGCAGGCTGGGGAAAGATACTGCTGGAGACAGCATTGCCGGACGCACCTACACGAACCCTGCGGGGGACGCTCGAGACAGTTGGACCCTTGCGTGGAAAAAGGCCGAAATTCCAGCGGCTAACGGTCACGGCAACGCCAGATCGGTAGCAAAAGTTCATGCGGTGCTCGCAAACCTAGGCGAATCTCAGGGTGTACGCTTGCTCTCGGAGGAAACCGCGCGCTCGGTTATGGTGCCGCGCATTAGCGGTCACGACCAAGTAGTAGACGTACCTATGACCTACGGTCTTGGCTTTGGTATGCCCCCGGGCAGCAACCGCAACTTATGTTTTTGGGGCGGTTGGGGTGGCTCTACCGCCATCATCGACCAAGACCAAAATTTCTCAATTTCTTACGTCATGAACAAAATGCATGCGGGGCTAATGGGTGATGAGCGAGGTATATCTATTTCTCAAGCAGTATTTACCAGCTTGGCGGGGTAGAGGCTAAAGGGGCGCTCTAGCGCCCTTAAGACGCCTTTGAGCTTACTCGCAAAAGATCAACCGCTAGGCTAAAGCCTAGCTGTTCACTTACTCACAAACTTTTACCTACCTGTATATTGCGGCGCACGCTTTTCAATAAAGGCCTGCATGCCTTCTTTGGCATCCTTAGTGCGGCTACACAAAACCTGATTACGATTTTCCACCGCAATAGCCGCCTCCAAACCCGCGGCGTCAATGGCTACATTTAAACCGTCCTTGGTCAGCCGCAAGCCCATTGGTGAAGCCAGCAACATTTGTTGAGCATAGTCATTTGCTGTGGCAAACAGGTCGTGTTCGGCCACGACCTCAGACACCAAATTAGTACTCAAGCACCGTTCTGCATGAATGAATTTGCCGGTTAACATCAGCTCGGATGCAACCGATGTACCTACGAGCCGAGGCAAGAAGTAGCTGGTGCCCATATCGCAGGCGGACAAACCGACTTTGATAAAGGCCGCATTCATCTTGGCTGTATCAGCTGCAATACGTACATCCGAGGCTAGAGCGAAAGCAAACCCACCCCCACATGCTGCACCCTGAATCATACTGATAATAGGCTGGGGGCAACGGCGCATCTTGATATACACATCGGCAAGATAGCCCTGAAAACCCATGCCACTACCAAAGGGGCGTGCCTGACTAGGATCACTAGCCGACTTGATATCTAGCCCTGCACAGAATGCTTTGCCACGCCCGCCCATTATCACCACTCGCGTATTTTCATTTTCAGCCAGTTGATCGAAATAATGGCGCAGCTCAGTGACCATGGGCGTGTTAATTGAATTAAGTTGTTCAGGGCGATTTAGCCATAGAATGTCTAGTGCGCCCTGCTGCTCGATCTCAATAGTTTTATAATCGTTGATCTCCATGTCCTCTCTCTCCTTCTCAGACTTTCCTACAGCTTAATTATTTGTCACCACGAATACTATTAGACAAGGCCATTGTTGTAATGACAGCACTGGCCTTATGCGGAACTTATGGCCTACTCTTAGATTAATATTGGGAATTTAGATCGCGCTTGCGGCAAGTTGTGGCGAATTGAGGAGAGAAAATATGAGCACTTTATTCATGGTTAAAAGTGACGCGGCTGATGGGCGCGAGGATGAGTACAATACTTGGTACAACGAGGTTCATCTACCGGAGGTGTTGCAAATTGAGGGCTTTCAGGCTGCGCAAAGATTTGCGCTGAATGAGCACCAAGTACAAAAGGGTCAGACCCATGGCTATTTGGCCATCTACGAAATAGACAGCGATAACGTGGCAGAGACCCTACTAAATCTGCAGCAAGCTACTTGGCTAAACATGAGCGACGCCATAGACCAGCGGCATGTCGATATATCTGTCTTCAGCGCAGTTACCGAGCATATGAAAAGTACTAGTTAATGCGCTCTAGAAGCTTTCCACTAATTCTAAAAAAGTACCGTCTGGGTCTTTAAAACAAAAGAAACTGCTGCCACTGGTTGCGTTCATATAAGCCGTGGCCGGTGGCGACAATACTTCAACCCCCTGGGCTACCAAGAAATCGTAATCTGCCTGCAAATTGGTCGTGCGCAACGCCAACCGCGCCAACCCCGTTCGATACAAATTGGCATAGGGTGCACTAGTGTCTCGCGGTGTTAGCCATTCCAAAAGATCAATCAAAACCGCTGGTTCAACGCCGCGCAACTTCATGATGGCGCCGTTAACACGGTAGTCTTGCATGGCCACTGCTTGATTGACCTCTGGCGTATTGGTCTGGGGCACCTGCCACACATGCTCAAACCCAAGCATTTCGTAGAACGCTTTGGAGCGCTCAAAGTTACTGCAATTAATATTGATGTGTACCAGACCACTAATATTCATCGTTGAATTCCTCAGCACAGAAAAAACTTCTGTTGTTTAAAAATAACCGGCCTAACCTAACGGCTGGGCCTTTCAACTTAGACAACGGTGTCGCCATTATCTACAACCATTTCCGTGCCATTCACATGTTTCGACACGTCCGAGAGCAGATAGGCCACCATATGCGCCACATCGTCTGGTTCACCAATCCCCATTGAAAGCCGCGCTTTCTCCTGATCTTCCATAGCCCCGAGGTCCACATCCACGAGTTCTTTCAGTGCATGGTGAACCATTGGGGTATTGATACTGCCGGGGTGCACGGAGTTGCAGCGGACCTTAAGACGCACGCGGCGACAATGAATGGCTATGGCCTTAGTCATTGAGCGAATACCACCCTTAGCCGCGGAATAAGCTAGATAATCGGGAATGCCGATGAGCGCAGCTGTTGACGACATATTTACGATAGACCCACCCCCGCTTGCTTTCATCAGCTTGATGGCCGCCTGGCAACCAAAGAACGTACCATCCAAATGGACTGCCATGGTATTGCGCCAAACCTCAAGCGAGGTATTTTCTATATTAGCGATATGGGCAACGCCTGCGTTATTCACCAACCCATCTAAGCGACCATATTTCGCCTGCACACCCAACATAACTTGGCCCTAGCGATCTTCATCTGCCACATCATGCACCAAAAAAATTGCACCTATTTCTTTCGCCAACGCCGAACCACGTTCAACATCTATATCCGTCATGACCACATGAGCGCCTTGACTGGCGAGCAGTCGCGCATCGGCAAAACCTAGCCCGGATGCCGCACCTGTAACAACCACCACTTTCCCTTCAATACCACTCACTGCACCGCTCATACGTTCCCCACTGTAGATTTATTGTTGATTTACTCTCACTCGGTTATCGCCAAATTAGCTTTGCGAATAACGTTGTTGAAATGCCACTAGCTCGCGCTTCACTTCTGGCGCTAACAAATACAGTCCTATCAAATTTGGAATTGATATTAAGAAAACCAACGCATCGGATATGTCTATAACAGACTGCAAGTTAATGGCGCTGCCTACTACTATGAAAAATAGAAAGGTAAGTCTAAAGATCATGCTCGATAACTGGGAACGTCCAACTAAAAATTCCAGAGCAATTAACCCATAGTAAGACCAAGCCAGCATGGTAGAAAAAGCAAACAAAGTGGCAATAATAGCCAGCAAAGGGGACGAGCCGGGTATAGCTGAGTCAAACGCGCGAATCGACATTTCTATCCCACTGATGCCGCTGGTAGCCTCACCCGGAATAATCACCAGAATCACAATGACCAGTGCAGTCATTGTGCAAACCACTACCGAATCAATAAACGGCTCGAGTAGCGCCACCATGCCTTGGGTCACTGGCTCGTCCGTTTTAGCCGCTGCATGAGCAATGCCCGCTGAACCCAAACCCGCCTCATTAGAAAATACGGCACGCTGAAAACCGATAATCATGGCACCTATAACCCCGCCACTGACACCGTTGGCGGTAAAGGCTTCGCTGAAGATCAGAGCAAAAGCATCGTCTACTAAAGAATAATTCAGACTGAGGACAATAATAACCAGCGCCAAATAGACAACTAACATTATTGGCACCAAGCGCGAAGTCACAAACGCAATACTCTTTAGACCGCCGATAATGACCAAGCCAATGGTCACGGCCAAAATAAGTCCCACTAGAATATTTGAGTAGGCGAAATTAGCTTCGCCCAATTGAGACGTGAGAATAACCGCGGCCTGATTGGACTGGAACATGTTGCCAATGCCAAAGCAGCCTATGACCATACACAGCGCATAAAACTTAGCCATGGCGTTACCCAACTTCGGGCGACCTATTCGCGCCAAACCTTCTTGCAGGTAGAACATGGGCCCACCGGCCACACTGGCGTCATCACGGTTTTGTCGATACAAAGTACTCAACGTGCATTCACAGAACTTTGTCGACATACCTAAGAAGCCTGCGACAGCTAACCAAAAAGCAGCCCCAGCGCCGCCTAAAGAAATAGCCACTGCTACACCGGCAATGTTACCAATGCCTACCGTACCTGATACTGCAGTGGTCAACGCCTGGAAGTGTGTGATCTCGCCAACTGTACCCTCTTTATATTTGGGTTTTTGGGTGAGCAATTTTATTGCCGTTGCAAAGCCGCGGATGTTGATGAAGTTGAAATAGACCGTACAAAAGACCGCGCCCATAACCAACCAGAGCACAATGAGGGGCACCCCCACGCCAAAAAATTCGACTTTAAAAAACACTATAGAGGTAAGGGCTGCGGCTAATGTTGCCATGGCAGTCTCAAGAAAATTCAGCATACGGTGCACTCACTTCATCTTGTTAAATATTCATTTCGATCAACTCTGATCTTGGCTATGTACTACTAAATTAATCGGCTGCTTCATTTTCCGCAGAAAACACAGTTATGCCTCGAGCGATGGTTTGCAGCACTTTGATATTTAGCAAATCCTCTTTTGCCATACGCAAAGGATTTGCAGACAACAATACGAAATCTGCCTGCTTACCCACTTCAATAGAACCTTTACGGTCTTCCTCAAAGTATTGATACGCTGCGTTCACGGTCACAGCTTTCAAAGCCTCCTCTACGGATATGCGCTCGCTAGAACCTAGCACTTGACCGCTGCGAGTCAGTCTATTGCTAGTGGCCCATACCAAACGCATAACATCTGGGGGTACGATAGGCGCGTCATTATGCACGGTAAACGTGATGCCTTTTGCTAAGCTGCTGGCGGTGGGACTTATACGACTACCGCGCTCTAAACCAAGCACAGAATCTCTGTGCCAATCACCCCAGTAAAAAGTATGCGCCGAGAAATAAGATGGAATGACGTTCATTGCCGCCATGTCGTCCAACTGGTCATCGCGCACGGTTTGCGCATGAATCATAACGCTTCGATGATCCTTCGGTTTTTTGCCCTCTAAGCTATTAGTAAGCGCTTGTATAAACAAATCCGCAGCAGCATCGCCATTCGCGTGGGCAAGGATAGGTATCTCAGCGTCGATAAATTTATCGAACAGCGCATCCACAGAAGCCGCCGGCATGATGGGGTAGCCACGATAGTCGGCATGCTGCCCGTGAGGCTGCACTTCATAGGGTTTCGTTAGATAAGCCGTTTTACCCTGAGGCGAGCCATCTAAAACCATCTTCACGCCACCAACACGAAAACCATTCTCATATGGCGCAAGAATCGGCAGGGCTAAAGCGGGATCTTTTATATAGCTTTCATCAGCACGTTGATAGGCCACTACATCAATAGGAAACTCGCGGTAAGTCGCTGAAGCTTGCAACAACTGCACTACTTGAGACGACGCTGCGCCATCCTGCGCGGTAGTGATGCCATAGCGCGCATAATCTAAAACGCCCTGATGAATCTCTTCAAAGGGCGCATCGCTGGCAGTCATATACTTTCTTACCGCATAGGTCGCGGTCTCTTCCAGCACGCCATTGGGTTTGCTTGTACCAGGATAGCGTCTAATAACTCCGCCCTCAGGGTCTTTGGTATCCGCATTGAGATTGGCAATTTCTAAAGCCCTAGAATTCACCGCGGCCAAGTGTCCGGACACATGCATCAGCATAATAGGGTGGGTTGCAGACACTATATCTAAATCATCTCGTGTGGGATGACGCTGCTCAGTCAGAAGCGAGTCGTCGTAGCCCATACCAATAATCCACTGACCACTAGCCAACTTTTTACTATCTGCATAGTTTTTAAGTTCTTGCACTAGATCGGAAATGTCTTTGGCAGGACCAACAGGGGGTGAAGCCACATTGGCTAAACTTGCCACGCGCGCATGAAAGGAAATATGCCCATGAGCGTCAATAAAGCCCGGTAGTAGAGCCTTGCCATCGAGCGGCACAATACGCCGCGCACTACCCCGCCAGTCTTTACGCAGGCCAACAAACACGATTTTGTCATTCTTCACAGCAACAAAATTAGTTGGCGAAGGCTGATCAGCAAAGGTAAGAATGTTGTTGCCGTAAAAAGCAAAATCCGCCGCCATCGAGATAGGCTGGGCAGTAGTAACTGTGGCTGACGGCGACACGCTAGCAGCACTTAAGCCGCCTGAGCCAGACAATAAAAGCGCCGCGTAAACCACTAATGCTAAGTTTTTCATATTTCTACCCCCATAGATTTACCGCGCATAATGACATATGAGCCCCCTATGCCGGCCGGCAAAAAATCTTTGCCGAGGCACCCCTTGAACCATCAATATGCTGCTAATCTTGGAGAAAATAACAGGAGTTTGCTATGTCTACATCTTTATATGATTTGAGTGTTGGGTCTTTTCTGCAAATGGCAGAGGCAACGGTGGGAATTATGCAAGTTGGCCAGCAGCATTGCGCTGACAACAGCATTAACTTAGGTGACGTTGTTGCAAACACGTTGCACCCAGATATGGCTGGCTTTCACTTTCAGATTGTCTGCGTCACGCACCAATCTTTGGGCGCTATCAGAGGTCTACAGAACGGCGAATTTGGACCACCCAGTGGTTACGAGCAAATGGACTACGCTGGCTTGCTTGCGTTAACGCAGCAAACTATTGATGCGCTTAAAGCCCTAGACCCTGCGAGCATTAACGAGCTTAGCGGCGGTACTGTTGTGTTCAAAATGGGTAAAACAGAAATTCCATTTACCTGCGAAAACTTCATTCAGTCCTTCGCTCTGCCAAACCTATACTTCCACGCCACCACCGCCTACGACATTTTGCGTATGCAGGGAGCACCCCTTGGCAAAATGAACTTTTTGGGACAGATGCGTATTCGGGTGTAGTTTTAAGTCGGCGTTCGACTGGCCTTTAGTCGGAGCTCAGGTTCCGGAGCTGCCGGCAGCAACTAAGCTAAATCTTAAAAATTCGGTTAATCAAATGAGAATAATAATATCCCTCCTTGTTATGGCTACTATTACAGCCTCAGCTGTGCCAGCACTGGCTGAGGACAACCACCAAATATTTGAGTTGGGTGATTTCACCCTTGAAGGCGGCACGGTACTGCCCAATGCCAAGCTTTCATTTGTGACGCACGGCAAATTGAAAGCCGACGGCAGCAACGTAATACTGGTGCCTTCAGCCTATTTAGGTGACCACCATGGATTTGATTATCTTATTCAGCCAGATATGGCGTTAGATCCAGAGAAATATTTTATTGTTGCAACGGACATGTTCCAAAACGGCCTTTCGAGCTCGCCAAGCAATACACCCGCACCCTTCAATGGCCCCAACTTTCCAGCAATATCAATACGAGACAACGTTCATGCCACCTACCGGCTGTTAACTGAAAAATTTGGCGTGAGTCATATTAACGCGGTCATGGGTTTTTCCATGGGTGCGCAGCAAGCTTTTCAGTGGGCAGTGAGCTATCCGGATTTTATGATCAAAGTAATCGGTCTGGCAGGCTCGGCGGTAGAGTACCCGCATGGCGCAATTCGCTTAGAAGGCTTTAAAGCGGCTATTAAGGCAGATGCAAATTTTGCTCATGGAAACTATACGCAGCCACCAGTTCGAGGACTTAAAGCTGGCGGCACCCACTGGGCCGCTTGGGGCACATCACAAGAGTGGTTTCGTTTAGGCCTCTACCAAGAAATGGGCCTAAAAAATCCGGACGATATGATCGGCTTTATGCAAAACTTAGTCTTAAGTTGGGATGCCAACGACTTACTAGGACTGGCCGCAACTTGGCAAAATAATAATGTGGGCGACACACCTGGATTTAGCGGTAGCGCAGAAAAAGCACTTGGCTCAATTAAGGCAGAGGTACTTTACATGCCGTCGCAAACGGATATGTATTTTCAGATAGACGCTTTACGTGCAGAAGCTACGCTCATTCCAAAGGTGACTTTAGCGGTTATTCCTACTCTATGGGGCCATCTAGCTGGACTCGGCGTGGCACCGCAAGACAAGTCTTTCATCAATGACAATATAGCGAATTTTCTCAACCACTAGAGACCTGAGCGCGGCAAGAAGGCGGCAGTATTTTATAGATTTGGGGCAGGCAGGCGCATGACTCAGCGAGTTGGGTATAGCGGCATAAAAAAAGGCCGTTACAGCTTTTGCAAAAACCTCTAATTCATATCTCAACGGGTGACTGAGCGTTAGCGTACCGCGCGATACATGGGATGTACCGGCGGCGAAGTTGCCGACTGGATTTTACCCATCACCTCAAATCCATGACGCTCGTAGAGCGAGATATTGGCGGGGTTTGAAGATTCTAAATAAGCTGGCAAGCCTGCCGCGTCACATTTCGCTAGAGCATGTTTCATTAGCAAAGCACCTAGCCCACGCCCTTGGTGGCAGGGATCCACTCCAATCAACGGCAAATACCAGCAAGGCTCTGTCGGGTGATAGGCCTCCATTTCACCCAAAACGCTGCCCACCTCTTCCATACGTTCTTCAGCAACTGTTTTACTCAACAGCACAGACACTTCAGATCCGTCGTCTGCATGACTGTCATCGCTGGGCGGCACCCAAAGCGCGGCGCCAGCGTAATTATCTATTTCAAAAGCTGTACCCGCGGCAAAAGCCGCGCCACCAAAATTATCGTAAACCTGCGCTGCGTAGGTCAGATAGACATTTGCTTGGGGGAAAATCCAACGAGTCAAAGGATCTGCTGCGAATGCAGCGACTATGGTATTGAGCGCCACGCCGCGATGCTCAGGCTCAACAACGGTTACCAGTGGTAAGTTATCAGTCATACTTCTCAACCTTAATTTTTGATCTTATCTTATTTTACGTTTTTACAAAATTTTCAACGAGGCAATTCTCATAGCTTACACAGCTCACATAGATAAGGTGTCGCTATTTTCTGACAGCCACTTACGCTTAACTTTGTAATCTGGCATCACACGTGCCACTTCGGACCAATATGCTGGGCTATGGTTGTGTTGCAGAATATGGCACAGCTCATGCACCACCACGTAATCCAAAATTTCTACGGGGCCATGAATAAGCCGCCAGTTAAGCTGAATTTGGCCATTCTTTTTACAACTACCCCAACGGGCCTTATAGGCTTTAACCTGCAATCCGGTGGGTCGCACACCAACTACAGGCGCAAAAAATTCTAACCGCTCCGCGAGTAATATTGCAGCCTCGTCGATCAACCAACGCTCGAGTACCAGCCGCACATACAATGAATTTGCTAACTCTTGAGTTGCTACAGTAACCAGCACCCGCTCACCCAGCAGCTCAACTTGGGGCGGACCGCCAGTCTTGACCTTTAGGCGGTAGGTTTTACCTAGGTAGGGTATTGGGTCACCATCTTCGAAATCCAGCAGTGGCCGCGTCGTAAGAGAAGCCGCATATTCCAGCTTTTTTCTGATCCACGGTGTCTTTTTTTCTACTAGTTCAACAATCTTCTGGTGCTTAATGTCATTCGGCACCCTAAAGGAAACGCCTGATTTATCTACTTTAATCGTAGCGCTACGCCTGCGATCTGAGCGAATCACAGTCACATCAAAATATCTGAACGCCAGAATTTCGGGCATTAAGCTAACTCTTTGGTTATCCGGGGCCAACACAGCATCATGCTAAGCACCTGCGGCCAGTTGCTCAAGTAAATCTGCAGGGAAGCTGCCTTTAAAAGCGCTAATCCCAAGCTCAGTACGCACGGTCGCAATGTCTTTGTGCCAGTGCTCTTCCCACTCAATAGCCATAAATGATGGTGCTTGGCGACCGTGCTGCCAAGACTCTGCAATATTTTGCATTAGTAAACCAAAGCCTTGGGGGGTGCGCACATGGCTCATGGTCGCTCCCGTGGCCAAAAACATAGCCGAATAATTATGCCCAAACTGAGCTAACTGAAAAGATGAGATGGCTATTTCGTGCAAACTGGTGGTCTGATAGCCGCCAGCCAAGTGCCAGACATCATGCATCTGTAAAATCCGCGTATTTAAATAGCGCAACGCCGGCGTCATTTGATCTAACCCAATTGCTTGCCTATCTAACACTTCTGGGTCGAACCCGTTATCTACCCACATGCTATATAAATCGCGCCCTAAACTGCCTTCAGGCAAAACTTTGAGGGTTTTTAAAGCAAGTAGGGGCGGCACTGTTTTTGCTGTTGGCGAATCCGCGCCAGGGTGGGCAATAGCCGCCGCTTCCGAGAGCCCACTATAATTTTCGTCAAGTACTCCGCCTAGAGCGGCAACCGTAACCGTAATGGAAGTTGCATCATAACCGCCTTTTGGTCCCTCTACGGTTGCCACAAAAGCACGCCAAAATTCCTCAGGCAAGGTCGTACAGGGAACATTGCAATCATTACGCGACAGCGGCAGGCCTAGTTGAGCATCCGCAATGACATCAAAAACATAAGGAATACCAGCTGGCGAAGCAAAAGCAGACCAAATCATTGCACCACAAACCTGAGCCTGATCTTGGCGATCTCCCTGCACAGCGCCGCTTACCGCTTTGTACAATGCGTATAAATCAGGTTGCACAGAATACTTATGTAACTCCGCAATATACTCTTGCATCAACTCAGTGCTTTGCACCTTTTGTGTTTTTTGCATCATTTATTCCTCTTAGCCGATGCCTCAATTTACCGACACAATACGCGCTAACACAAGATTTATAGCCGCTTGTCGTAAAAAAACCCTATCCCGTGCGAGCGGCATATATGTACCCTAGCCGTTCAAGAAAGCATCACTTATTGGACAATATGTTATAATGTAAAAACCATCTGAAAGTTCAAACTAAACCACCTCTGGTTTCTAGGCTTACCGCAGGACAATCGGCGCATGTCTAACCGATATTTTTCAGCAACCGCATCTGTAGCCAAAACTTGCGCTAATACGAGTGCTGGATGGCTGTTGGCTTTTAGGTTGATACTGATGGGCTGCTTAGCCCTATCTCTAGCGGCTTGCGGCGGCGGTGGGGGCGGCACAGCAACCACCCCCGTGGGCATCAGCCCAACCAACTCCGCCCCTGTCATCTCAAACCCTGGCCGATTGTCAGTCCCGGAAGGCACGCGTTCAGTTGTCAACATGTCCGCTGTAGACGCCCAAGGACAAACCATTACATTCGACGTTCTCGGCGTCGACGCAACCTTCTTCAATATGACCGGCAACGGGTCGCTGTCCTTTAAAAGCGTACCGAGCTTTAACAACCCGCTGGATGCCAACGCCGACAATATTTACCAAGTAAGCGTACAAGCCTCCGATGGCATTGCTGCATCCTTCCTGGCCTTAAATATTGCCGTAACCAGCGGTATGGTTTTCGCACCCGCCAGCGATTTTGCCAATCGATGCGGCATTCCAAGAACCGGTGTAGACCCGACATCTGGGGCCCCCTTCCCAGATATTCGAGGAACTTTCGCCGACGAGAACAGTTTCTTGCGCTCTTGGAGCAATGACCAATACTTGTGGTACGCGGAAATTGAGGACGTCGATCCAACAACCAATGCCAGCTCCGCTCAAAACGTGGAAGCCTATTTTGAGCTCATGCGCACCTTTGCTAAAACGCCGTCAGGTGCGGACAGAGATCGCTTTCACTTCACTTACGACACAGAAGAATGGAATAGCTTTTCATCGTCTGGGGCGTCTGTTGGCTACGGGGCGCAATTTATTTTGCAAAGATCATCGCCGCCACGCGCCTTAGTTGTCGCCTTTGTCGAGGCCGATAGTTCAGCCTCCAGCCCATCTGTAAACCTGCAACGAGGCGCGCAGATTATCAGCGCAGATGGTGTGAACGTAGAATCAGGCACCGATACAGCAACACTCAACGCGGCCATATTTCCTGCAAACGCCGGTGAAACCCATCAATTTGAGGTGAGAGACGTGGGCGCCACTAGCACCCGTACCATTTCAATGACTACCTCGGCCATCACCGTTGATCCAGTACCCTTACACAAAGTTGTGGCCACGCCAGCTGGACCAGTAGGCTACATACAGTTCAATGACCACATTGCCACTGCAGAAGAAGAATTGGTGAATGCTGTTACCGATTTAGCCGCAGCAAATATCACAGATTTGGTATTAGACATGCGTTACAACGGCGGCGGTTATTTGATCATAGCCAATCAACTTGCCTATATGATCGCCGGCCCTACCGCGCGCAACCAAGTGTTTGAAACGCTCAAATTTAATGACAAGTACCCAAGCGTTAACCCTGTTACCGGCGCCGCATTGCAACCCTCCCTATTCCAAGAGCAAACTGTTGGCCTGACCCTTACCTCAGGAGTAAACCTACCCACTCTTGGACTCAACAGAGTATTTGTACTCACTAGCAGCAGCACATGCTCCGCGTCTGAATCTATTATTAACGGCTTACGTGGTATCAACATTGAAGTTGTGCAAATAGGCACCACCACCTGTGGCAAACCCTATGGCTTTTATCCCCAAGAAAACTGCGGCACCACCTACTTTTCCACCCAATTCCAAGGCACTAACGCTGCCGGCTTTGGTGACTATCCAGATGGTTTTTCACCACAAAATCTGAACGTAGTAGAAGGCGTTGCTATACCGGGATGCAAGGTTGAAGATGATTTTTCGCAGCTTTTGGGCAACGAAAATGAAGCTTTATTTGCTGCGGCCCTAGTTTATAGAAATGCGCCCGGCACCTGCCCGGCATTACCTACTAGCCGTGGCCTAGCGCTGCAGCCAAGCACAATAAAACAGCTACCTGGCGGCAAAAATCAGGACTTGCTCAACAGCCGAGTAGCTCCTGGCAAAATCCTCAGGTCGAACGCTCTTTAGCCTATCAGCAACTCGCTAGCACCGAAACTCTGCGCAAAAAAGCTGAAGAAAAGATTTAGATAGCGATGAACGTTTGTACATTATTTCCACGCTAATGACTGTGGCTAAGTCTGCGGCATTATGACACTGTAAGGCGGGTTGTTTTTTGCTGCAAGAGCGCCTCCAAAAAAGGACTGAAATCAGGAGAAGTCGTGAAAACACCGAGCAAAACTGTACTTGTTGTGGAAGACCATAAGGAACTAGCTGAAACAGTGGGCGCCTATTTAGAGGCCAGCTCCTATATTGTCGACTATGCTGCTGACGGCCTCACCGCTATGCACCTAGGCGTAACCAACACCTACGACGCCATCGTATTAGACGTTATGCTGCCTGGCGCAGATGGACTAACCGTGTGCAAACGTTTACGTGAAGATGCCAACGTGACCACACCCATCATCATGCTTACGGCCAGAGACCAACTTAATGATAAGCTCCAAGGCTTTGCCTCTGGCGCTGACGACTATCTAATTAAACCCTTCGATATGGCCGAACTAAAAGCACGGTTAGACGCAGTAATTAGGCGCAGTCAGCACCTAGAAAAAGAATTCCTTGTCAGCGACTTAAAGTTAAACTTGGACACCATGGAAGTTACCCGGGGCGAAACGCCCTTGATGTTGTCCCGCACCCTATTCAATATTTTGCACATACTGATCCGTGAATCACCTAAAGTTGTTCCACGAGCGGCACTTGAAAGAGAGCTTTGGGGCGACGAGCCACCCGATAGTGATACGTTAAGAAGTCATATTTATAACCTGCGACGGATTATAGATAGGCCTTTTGGCAAACCGCTTTTGCAAACCAGGCAGGGCCAAGGCTACTGCCTGAAAGAAACAGCGGAAGCTTAACCTTGCTATATATGGCTGCCACTGCATGCTGGCAGCCCACCTATTATAAGACCGCATAGGTCAAATCTCAGAGACCCCACAATGCCCAACCTAGTCTGGTTCCGCGCAGATCTTCGCGTACGTGACAATCCAGCCCTCTACTACGCCTGTCAATCTGGCCCAGTGGAAGCACTGTTTATACTTACCCCAAGCCAATGGTTAGAGCACACCATATCGCCTCATCGCTTAGCATTAATTTTGCGAACACTAGACCAACTCAGTCACGATCTAGCTGAACTGGGTATCCCGTTAAAAATTGTCAAATCAGACAACTATGCTAGTTGTATAAGCGTGGTCGTAAAAAATGCAAAAGCCATAGGCGCCACTGGCGTTTTCTTCAATGACGAGGTCGCTCTCAACGAAGCGCGTCGGGACGGCGAGGTAATTGCAGCCTTGCACAGCGACGGCATCGCTTGCGAAACATTCAATGCATTTACTTGCCTAAAACCAGGCAGCGTACGCAAACCTGACGGCTCCGCTTATTCAGTCTTCACGCCGTTCAAAAGGCGTTGGTTGTCTGTATTAACGGAGGTCGGATTAGACATTCTGCCAGCGCCCAAGGCACAGGGGCCATCAATCACACCCAATCAAGCACCGGCAAAAATTGCCGATACGAGCAAAGACTTTGGCAGTGAACTTTGGAAGGCAGGGGAACGCACCGCTCTGAGTCAACTCAATGCATTTTGTAAAAATCGCGCTGACAACTACCAGCGCGACAGAGATATACCTAACGTTCGCGGCACCAGTGGTTTGTCGCCGCAACTGGCAATAGGTACGATTTCTGCCAATCAATGTTTAGCTGCCGCTTATAAAGTTAATGGCGGTCGTTGGGTTGGACCGTCAGAAGGTATCAACACTTGGGTTAGCGAAATTATCTGGCGCGAATTCTATAACCACATTTTGGTCGAACACCCCAGACTAGCAATGGGCCAGGCATTTCGTCGCGAAACCGATAATTTGCCCTGGACCCAAGACACCGAGTTATTAGAGCGCTGGCAGAAAGGCGAAACGGGATTGCCCTTGGTAGATGCAGGCATGCGCCAACTCAACAGCACTGGCTGGATGCACAATCGCCTGCGCATGGTCACGGCACAATTCCTCGCCAAACATTTATTCCTAGACTGGCGCTTGGGCGAGCAATACTTTATGTCAAAGCTAGTCGATTGCGACATTGCTGCCAACAACGGCGGCTGGCAGTGGAGCGCATCTACAGGCACAGATGCGGTACCCTACTTTCGCATGTTCAACCCAATCCGCCAGGCGGAACGCTTTGACGCCAACGGCGACTTTGTAAGAAGTATGGTCCCCGAACTGGCTAATGCCGGGAAGAAGCAAATCCTTGAACCATGGAAGGTCGGCGGCTTTGCTGGTTATCCTGAGCCAATCATAGATCTGGCGCAAGGCAGAGACAGTACGTTAGCAATTTGGAAAACCATGCGCGCAGGCCTTAGCTAAAAATTAGCTAGCCATATTTCTTCGAGACATTCGCAAAGGGTAGCTATAAAAACTCGGGCTAAGCGCATTCCGTGTCACCCGAGACCGGCAAGCTGATGCTTATTTTAGTGCCAACACCCTCTTCACTTTGCACGTCAATGCGGCCACTAAACTGTTCGACCATTCTACGCACTATAGACAACCCTAAGCCGTGACCTGCATTACTGACCCGGGCACGATCGCCTCGGTAGAAGGGCTCAAACGCTTGGTGTAATTCATCAAGGCTCATACCTATGCCCGTATCAGCAACCACAAAGCCGGTGGCGCTCACAGAGACAGTGACCGCACCTTCATGGGTGTAATTAATGGCATTGCGGAGCAAATTGATCATCAATATCTGCACGACGCGTTTAGGTACATTGGTCCACAAATCGCCAACAGATTCGCTTACTAGGGAAATACCACGCTCATCTGCAAGAGACGCAAGTTGCTCAACATAATTAGGCACCAAGTCGTTAATGAGCGTTGGTTCGCCGTGCCGATCTACTTCTTCACCTCGAGCAAGTAACAGCATAGTTCCAATCAGACCTTCCATGTCGTCCACGGTGCGCCGCATTCTATCTAGGGCTTTCCAATCCCTTTCAGGACGATCTGATTTAAGTTGCAGCAAATCTAACGAACCCTTAAAAACAGCGATTGGTGTCCGCAGTTCATGACTGGCATCTCGAGTGAATATACGCTCTCGTTCGATAAAGGTATCTAGGCGCTCAGCAAAGCCGTCGATGGCGTCAATCATCACGTCCACCTCGGGGTTGGCAATTCTGCGCAAATCTCCAAGATCTACTGCCGGTTGATTGAAGTCACCAAAGCGAAATTCTTCTAGATAGTCTGCCAACTGCACCAACGGTGAAATAGCTTGATGGGAAAGCCTGTAGGTAAGAAACGAGAAGCCGTAAATCAACAGCAGTGCAATAGACAGAGGCAGAATGCCAAACAAAAACGCCAACTGAGAAACATCTTCACTGGCAAATAGTAAATACAAGCGCGGCCCCACGCCGGGCGCTTGCTGGCTGACATAAAGTGTTGGGTTAGTCGCGCCCAGATCGACCCGGCCGAGAAATCCAGACTGATGCGGTCGCAATGCTACCGGCAACCCAGTTACATCTTCACCATGAGACATAAAGCCAATCATATTATTGGTATTGGGTAAAGATTGAGTCGGGTTGTCCTGGTAAAGCATCCAGTAATGATCGGCTTCATCCTCCAATGCTTCGCTGATCAAAAAGTCGTCAACAATGGTATTGGTGGTAAAAATGCCGGCAGCCACTGCAAGACTGACGAGCGCCACCTGCAAAGCAAACACGCGGCCTAATTTAGTACTCAGTCTAGTTCGTTGAATATTCAAAACTCACCTGTTGCATTAGAAGAAGACGCAACCTATAGCTTAAAGGAAGACAGCGGCCTTCGAGTAAAAGTTGTGCCGCGAAAATACACCAACAATATGCAGGCTCATGCCGAGATCAAGCAGACTGAGTAATAGGCGCAACTTCATCTTTCGCCTCACTTCTACCATTAACGTAATTTGTTAAACTGAAAAGCCCGTAGTAGACGACAAACCAGATGAAGCCAAGAATGGCCAAATTTTCATAGGACGGAATGACCACAGCACCAAAACGCTCACCTGCCATATAAGAGAAAGGCGCACTAGCGCCAATCAACAAACCACCAATCAAGGGTCGCTCAACAAAAAATATCAACCCATGGTTCAACGACAACCCTACAGCCACCCACAACAAAACAATCCACAGCGGCGCTAGTGTGATACCCGCAATAGACAGTGACGCTGATGAGGCATAATCCAGCACGCCAAAATGCATCCAAGCAGTGTCTAAGAGCAGACCGAACAGCCCCAAGCCCACGGCGTAGGGCCAGTCAACAGCAATATTTCTTTGATATATATTTAGGCACAGCATGGCGAACACAACACCAAGACCATAGCTATTACCCCCTACCACACAGGCCACCCACGCGACTTTGAGGAACAACGCGTTAACGAATTTGCTGCTAGACAAATAATCTGAAAGCTTCACTAATAATGATTCCTTTGCTTTGATCGGCTGAGTAAGAGTAGCGTTTGACATATTTTCCTTTCGCTTCTACATCGGTTCTGCATCAGTTTAGACGAACCAAATCAGCAACGCGGCCTACTTGCGCAGGTCACTTTGGTAGTCCGGCCGATGCTTTCGAGTAAGCGCTGCCCAGTCAAACAATGGTCTATATTTTTCTCTCTGCGAACTTCAGAACACGATTTTCGACTTTCTACGCCCTTGCGTGAAGATTCCGTGAAGTAGAAGAAAATCCCCATCACCAATGCTTCACGAATGCGTGTCTACGCTTGGACTATGAAAAAGCTTACTTACTTACTCACAGCACTTGTTATCGTCACCGGCCTTGGTTGCGCGTCTCAAACAGATAAAAGCAACTCTGCTTATCCAAATGCCTACAGAGAGGCTTTGAGCGACTTTCCGGGAGACCGAACAGTCGACGAAGAGACGATTAATGAATTCACCCAATTCTTAATGAGCCTTGGACAACCCGGAGCGGCAGCTACCGCGAGCGAACTCTACGCCGAAGAGTTGCATTTCAGTGATGCGCTGATGCATACAAGAGACAGAGAAACAGTAGTCACTCATTTTGACGGCCTAGGCAAAGCAGGTACAACAGTGGATGTAGAGATGCATCAAACACTGATATCGGGCGCGGATGTCTATTTAGTTTGGTCCATGCGGGCTACCTTCAAGCCTATCATTCGCACCGTAGAGAGCGACACTTTGGGCATTACCCATCTGCGCTTTAACGAGCAAGGGCAAGTCGTATTACATCAGGACTTTTGGGATTCCGGTCTTGGCTTTTACGCCCACTTGCCCTTGTTGGGTGGGGTAGTCAGGGCGGTTAGTAAACGCTTCCAAGCAGAATAGCGAGCTCAAATGCTGTCCGCACTTCTTGCCTTAGCTGCCATTCAAGGGCTTGCAGCACTAACTTGGTTTTGGTCGCTGAAACGTCATGACATGAGCGTTGCTGACATATTTTGGCCCCTTTACCATGTCGTCGCAGCCATTATTTTTTTCACGGTTAGTGGGCAGGACGATTTATTCGCCGCTGCGGTACTTGGGCTGATTATCATCTGGGGCCTGCGCTTGGCGCTACACATCAGCGCGCGCCAAATGGGCAAAGGTGAAGATCATCGCTACACAGCCGCACGCAGAACCAAAGACGATAGGTTCCCCCACACCAGCCTCTACATAATCTTTATGCCTCAAGCGCTGATGGCCTGGGGGGTGAGTTTGGTGCTACTCCCGATACTTAAGTACACGGGTGAAGCCAGCTGGAGCCAGTGGATGTTCTTGGCGCTCGCCTTAGGTGGTCTCATTTTTGAAGTTATGGCTGATTTGCAACTGACTCGCTTTAGAGCGGAAATGCCAGCCAGCGCGGTTCTCAGTTCAGGTTTATGGCGATATAGCCGCCACCCAAATTATTTTGGAGAGTGGCTTTTTTGGCTTGGCATTTGCCTTGTCTCTATGCATCACAGTGTCTTGTGGCCCATATTGGCAATGGCTCTATTAACCTTTTTGCTTACTCGGTTCACTGGCGTAAAGCGTATGGAATCAGATATCGAGCAGCGGAGACCTGGATATACTCACTACGTAACGAGCACTTCCAGTTTTTTCCCGTGGCGACAGCTCATCATCGCAGGTGTCGTTATATTCACCGTGACACCAGATGTCAGCGCTAACGATACCACCCCAGCCGGCTACGCCGCCTCTTCTGGCCACACCAACTATGCTCAAGGCGAGCCAGCCCAGGAAAATTTTAGCGGCAAAACAGAAACTTGGCGCTTCAAAGCGTTTATTGACAAAAAGGAAGTCGGCTATCATTCGTTCAAAGCCTACTACCACTCCTCTGGCATTCGGCTTGAGGGCGAAGCAAAATTCGAATACAAACTCCTTGGTATCACCTTGTTCTCCTATGAGCATGCGGTGGTTGAAGAATACGACAACAATTATTGTCTACAAAAGATCACCAGCAATACGCAAATCAGAGATAAATCTCTTTCTTTGCAGGGTAATCTGACCCCCCAAGGATTTGCAGTTGACGCCCCCACCAATGAAATTCATGACACTCAATGCGTTGTCCCCTTCGCCTACTGGGCACCGACCTTCGTTGCACAAAGTGAATTACTCAACGGCCAAACTGGCGAGTTAGTACCCGTGTCCATAACCCCAGAAAGCCAGTTAAATGACCTAGAGACAAGCTATCGCGTTGAAACAGACGAGATGTCGCTCGCTGTGCGATACGACGCTACTGGTAATTGGATAGGTTTGATCTCAGATCTGCCGGCAAAACGAAAGCTCATCTACAAAATACAAATTTATAAAACTGAGAATCAGGATTTTCTGACAACAGTGGAATAAGTATTCCTTTATCAAAAGTATTCTAAATAGGATTTGCATTAGCGCGCTCAGCAAATCACCCGCAAAGCCCAACATCCGCTTTAGACCAAAACCCGAGTGCAATAGCGGCCTTCCACGAGGCTTTTGATTGGTTATGCAATCTATCCGGACATTGGCAAACACTCCAATAGCGCTCTGAAACATACATAATCGCGCCAAACTAGTGCCCCCACCGAAAGAATTGTTATCTTTCCATACAAACCACCATTTTATCCAAAAAAAGCACCTCTTTAGAGGTTTGAATTTCTAGAAAAAGCCTAGGCTGCACACCACCCTACTTTACAAACTCGTCATCTAATTTCAAAACACCTTGAGTATGCAATGCGCCTATCTCGTCTACCGTCTTATTTAACCAACCGGCCAAAACATCAATATTGTGCTCACCCCTATGCGGTGCTGGACCTCTAACCCCACTTTTAGCGGCGGAAAATCGATAAGGCGACTGGGTTATGGGGCGGGTACCGCCAGCCCGATCATCAATTTGTACAATAGCGCCACGTGCGGCAACCGTTGGCTGCTGTAGCAAATCAGCTGGCGCTCGAACACGCCCCCAGGCCAAATTCATTTTCCCCATGGACGCCTCCACGTCATCCCAAGAAGGTAATGCGGCTAAATACTTACCGACAATTTCGTGACGAATGCGAATTTTTTCCGCTAATTCCATTTCTTTATGAGTGGGATCGTCAACATCCATCAGGCGCGTGAGCTGCTGCCACAAGAAACGGAAATCCGCCGACAAAAGAATAGGCCCAGCACCCGTTTCCCACGTGTCGTTGGGTAAGGCGGCGGTGTCTTCCGCATCTTCAATGGCGTAGTGCACTTGGTCATCTGTGGCGACGGTTGCATCAATCATCGCAATATCAATATGCTGCCCCAACCCTGAGCGATGGCGCAAAATAACCGCAGCGAGCAAGCCCACCAAACCATGCAACGAGGCATTGGTGTCTGCTACAGATAATGGCAAATCATTAAATGGCAGCCCACCACGATCTGCTTGGCGATACATAAGCCCCGCTTCGGCGTGAACTATAGGTGCATAGGCGGGTCTATGCGATTCTGGCCCACCGTGACCAAAGCCAGAGATAGACAGCATAATGAGCTTCGGATTAATAGCCTTTAGCGCCTCATAACCAAGGCCTAATCTGGGCATCACATCTGGGCGATAATTTTCGATCAAAATGTCCGCCTCTTTAACGAGCTCAAACACCAGTTCCTTGGCACCTTGAGCACGTAAATCCATACAGATATTACGTTTGCCAGCGTTCTGCTGATGGTAATAGCCGGGCAAGCCCTGAATCACCTTGCCCCACAGGCGCGTGACATCGCCATCAGGCGGCTCCACCTTGACCACGTCGGCACCAAGATCACAAAGCATCCGGCCAGCAAACGGGCCCGCCAAAACCCGTGAAAAGTCCAAAACCTTTAAGCCCTCTAACGGATATTCTTGCTCCGACATACGTTCCCCTCGTTTTCATTATGCCAACATTAACCTGAGTATAAACCCCAGCGTCAAGCAAATTGTAGGCTTCTACCGTAGGTGCATCACTGGTAGACATCTTTTATGTCGGCTTTGAACGATCGACTGTAGACCAAGCCGCGCAAAAAGCAGCTGACATCCAAGGCCGAGTGATCAAAGGTGACCAAGACCCTAGTAAAGGTTACTTCTAACGCTCTGATCATTTCAGTTTGGCGAAGATTGGAGTGCCATCTCTGAACTTTGAAGGCGGTGAGGATTTACGCAACGATGGCGTGGAAGCAGGCAAAGCGTTCAACGAAATTTATACCAACCAAAATTATCATCAGCCCAGTGACGAGATCACCGGTAAGTGGTTATTTGACGGCATGGTGAACGATGCTCAGTTTGGTTTTTATGCTGGCTGGGTTCTGGCTAAACAGACTGAGTTGCCCGCCTGGCACCCTGACGATGAGTTTGAAGCAGCGAAATTAACTGCGCTGAAGGCTATAGAGGCCCCATAGTCGTTAGCTACAAAAGTCAATTACCACAGACTTGTTCTAATGAACATCAGCTGCGTCACCCTGCGCTTGGCGCAGCTTTTCAAAATCAAAATCTGGTTGCTGGGCAGCGCCAATAATGACTGCTTCGCGACGCACAATTTTCGCTGCCGCTGCTTTAACCTGGGTCACTGCATCGTGAGGTATAACCACCGCGCCATGTTGATCTGCATGAATCACATCACCGTCTACTACACGCATACCTGCAACATCTACCGGACGCGAAAAGTCCACAACATGAACAAAAGCATGTGAAGGTAAAACACTAGCCGCAAGCATTTGAAAGCCCGGCGCAATGTCCGGCAAATCACGGACGCCGCCGTCAGTGACTAAACCAACGCAGCCAAAACCTTTATGTATATTAGAATTCACTTCGCCCCATAAACAGCCATAGCCGCCATGACCATCCAAATCTTGAATCACCACAACACTGGGCCTAGCCCCTTGATCGATATAGGCATAATAAGCATCAGATAAAGCTCTGGCATCAGCGCCACTTAAGTCACTTGGGTGCGCGGCTCTGATTGTAGCGGTACGGGCGATGCCCACCATAGGCGGCAACTCTGGACGAGTGCAAACCAAATGCTTGGCCGTAAAACCGTAACCGCGCCGTCTTGGCACTATCAGCTCCAGAGCATTACACACCGTTGGTGTATCCATGGTCTGCAGTTCTGCTATGAGCCGCGGAGTCAGCACACCATCCCAAATCTCTTGCTCTTTATCGCTCATATTGCCCCTCGGTTAGGTAACTACTATTTCATCACTCAGATATTGGCCTATTTGCACTGACGCTACCAGAGCATTGAACTGCGTTAGTTACGCGGTTTGCTCCTGAACTTTTTTCGACTCACCTGCGCCCGGTGTAAAGTCGACAAATATGTTGTACAACGCAGGCACCAGAATCAGCGTAATAATTGTGGCAAACAAAATGCCAAACGCTAACGAAATAGCCATTGGAATAATCATCTGAGCTTGGGTAGAGGATTCGCTCAAGATCGGCACCAGGCCGAAGAATGTTGTTAACGAAGTTAAAATAATTGGCCTAAATCTTTCCGTGCCCGATTCGATAGATGCCTGAGCATGAGACATACCAGCGCGGACCTTTTTATTTACAAAGTCCACCATAATTAAGCTGTCGTTTACCACCACACCACCAAGCGCAATAAACCCTAGGAGTGAAATAATACTAACGGTTTTTCCGAGGAAAAAATGCCCCAAGATAGCGCCAATTAAACCGAAAGGAATCACGGACATAATGATCAAAGGCTGGAGATAAGATTTCAGCGGTATAGCAAGCAAGGCGTAAATACCGGCCAAGACAAAGAATACGGCTACCCAAAGTTCTCTAATGGCAGCACGCTCATCCTTTGAACTACCGTCAAGCTCCATGGAGACACCGGCAAAGTCTCTAGCCAAAATTGGTTCAAAACTTTCTCTTATCTGACGCAGTACATCATTAGATTCTACCACCGAAGAATTTACATTAGCGCTGATGTTCACCGCACGCTTTTTATCAATACGCCGAATAACATCATAACCTTGAGCCAGCTCAAATTCTGCCGCAGAAGAAAAGGGGATCTCTTGGCCAGCAGACACCTTAATCCACATGCTTTCGAGATCTCCAATAGAGCGCCTGTCGCTCTTTGGATACCTCACCATAACTTTAATTTCTTGGCCGTCACGTTGGAAACGTTGTGCTTCGGCGCCATAAAATGCTTCACGCACCTGACTGGCTAAATCCACTAACGTAATACCCAAAATTTCAGCCGAAGGTTTTATCTTCAAACTCAACTCTTGCGGGCCTTCGTTTACCGAGGCTGCCACTTCGTAAACGCCATCAACAGAGGATAGATGCTTTTGTAGTTCCGCAGCTGCGGCCTCCAACTGCAGGGTGTTTTTGCCCAGCAACTTAAATGCCACCGGCGCGCCGCCCATTTGCTCTTTGGAAATAAATTTCATTTCAGAAGTACCGGCAATTTCACCAACATCTTCTCGCCAACGGCGCTCTATCTCTTCAGGCAGAACCTGTAGTTCCTCGTTAGGTAAAAGTTCGATAAGAATAAAGCCCTGCTTGTCTTGCGCAACAAATGCAAAAACATTCTGTATGAAACCCGTGTTGGTGGGGGATTCGGCGAGAATTTCATTTTCTATACGTATTGCGCTGTTGTACATGCGGTCAACTATCTGCTGAGCCAAACCAGGGGGAGAACCCTCCAACACCTCAACAGAGGCGCGCAATATCGGCTGATCAATATCGGGGAAAAACCCATATTTTATAAATCCACCCCACATTAACCCAAGCACAAGCATGATCATGCCAACAAAGGTGGCAACCGTTGCGTATCGAAACTCAATCGCTAGCACAACAAGGGGTTGATACACCTGCTTTATAAAACGCTGAAGTTTTTCATCCACCCATTCAGGGATACCGCGTTTTGTTTCCTTTGGCGGAGGCAACATAGCTAAGTGGGAGGGCAGAATAAGCTTACTTTCAACCAACGAAAAAAACAGACAAAATATCACCACCCACGCTGTTGCCGCAGTCAAACTAGAGGGCGGGCCTGTAACCAACAACATTGGCGCGAAAGCCATAATGGTCGTGAGCACGCCAAATGTTGCAGGCACCGCAACGCGTTGTGCGCCAGCAACAATGTTGTGCAAATTGTAGCCGTCTCGTTCAGTCTGAGTGTGCACGCTCTCCGCAATAATAATTGCGTCATCAACTACAATACCCAAGACCAGTATGAAGGCGAATAGGCTAATGATATTGATGGTGACACCCACCCAGGGCATCATTAATGCGGCACCAAAAAATGCAATAGGCAGACCAATAAGAACCCAAATAGCCATGCGCAGTCTTAGAAAAAGACCCAATACTACGAAAACTAAAACTGCCCCGAGCATCATGTTTTTTACCAACATGTCGATTTGGCTTTTCAAATAGAAAGAACTGTCGGCCCAAACATCTAGCCTGATGCCTGTTGGCAGCGTGGCTTGGCGAGCTTCAACATAAGCGTGCACTGCTTCGCTTATTTTAATCTCGCTCTCTTGGTCCGTGGACTGCACTTCAATGGCTAGACTGGGCTTGCCGTTAAAAAACGCATAGAACTCCTCTTCAACAAAACCGTCAGTCACCGACGCAATATCACCCAGGCGCAAAATCGAACCATCAGTATTAGTGAGAACAATGATGTTCTCGAACTCTTGTGCAGAATAGGCCTGCCCCATGGCGCGCAAGCGGATGGAGCCCGCTTCAGAATTTATCGTGCCACCTGGAATATCAGCAGACCAACGCCTTATGATTTGCGCCACCTCAGATAACGACAAATTATATTCGCGCAACCGATCTTCCGGTATTTCGATAGCTACTTCGAAGTCGCGCCCACCCAAAATTGAGGCATAGGTAACTTCCGGTAAAGCGGTAATTTCGTCCTTAATGTCGTTCGCAAGGTATTTCATTGCGGTTTCGTCTAGATTGCCAGAAACCGCAACTCGCAGCGTCTGCATCTTCCGCTCTACTTTTGAAATGACAGGCCGTTCACTGTCTAGGGGGAAGGTGGAAATACTGTCTATCGCTAGTTTTATATCATCTGTTAGATCGGCAATTTCAAAATCAACTTTGGCCCGGACGTCTACGCTGGCCAAACCCTCTCTTGCGGTACTTCTTATTTCTTGGATGCCTTCAATTGAATTGAGCGCCTCTTCAATTTTTACAACAATACCCAGTTCAACTTCCTCTGGGCCAGCACCGGGGTAGGCGACATTAATGCTTACCCTATCGAAGACTATGGACGGCATGCTCTCTTTTTTCAGATCGAAAATGGCCAACAAGCCAAAAGCAAAAATAAACACCATGAGCAAATTTGACGCTACATGATTGGAAGCAAACCACCCGATAATACCCGGCGGTGGTCCTATGACATCAACCACTGGAGGAGCCTTTGAGTTTTCTGCGACGTTCTTTTCAGACATATGACTTAGCCATTCACTCTAACTTTTTGACCGGGCAATGGTTTATCTAACGGGGTTATGCAATATCTCGCGCCCTCAGGTATACCGCCGTCTATGTAGAAGAACAACTCATCGGAGCGCACTATGGACACGTCTTTAGGTTGAATCTGCTGATGTTCATCTACAAGCCAAAGAGTTTTGCCTCGATGCAGAGAATGGCGTGGAATAAGAAATAAATCGCCACCGGACCTACCCGTAATTTCTGCTGAAACATAGGTGCCAATGAGCAGGGGAATTGCGTCGCTCTTGCTCAGCAACTGATAGGGGTCCTGAATTTGCGCAACCAAATAGAGGACTCGACTGGCGGTATCAAATACACCTTCAGAACGGGTAATTTGGCCCTGCCAGGTGAATACAGTGCCGCCCAATTCAGCGGATACTACAACAGGTAAAGGTTCACCACTACGGATCTTACTGATATCTAAGAAAGCTAAATCACGCTGGGTAACGGGCAGCCTGATCTCAGCAACGTCCACCGCGACTGTTGTGGCCAGCGCAGAGCCCATGCTCACAAATTGGCCTACATCTGCGCGCTTCTCAAGCACCATGCCCATGTACGGGGCGCGAATAACCGTGCGGTCCAAATCACCTTCGGCTTTCTCTAATTCCGCTTCAGCAAACTGCAATTCCGCTACCGCTTCTAAAAGTTGAGGTTTACGAAGGGTCAGGGCTGAGGCCGGGCCAGTGCCTGGCTTTAATTTGAGTAAGCGTTTGTAATCTTCTTTGGCGTAACCTGCTAACGCACTTTCTTTTGCCAGTAACGTCTCAGCCTTGGCAACACTGGCACGCGCTCTTTTTACTGCACTCTGATAATTTCGTGGATCAATGCGCACAAGCACGTCACCAGTGTTGAAGAATCCACCACTGACAAATGCTTCAGATACTTCAATGATCTGGCCTGAAGCTTCAGCCATTAGATTAGTCTGAGTACGCGCGCCGACGGTGCCCTGAGAGCTGATGGAAAATTCCACAGGCTGCCGATTGGCTGTAGCAATATCTACAAGCAAACTCGGCGGCTCAATAGCTATTTTGGCTGGAACCTCCCGGGCGTTCATCATGACTATAGATAAACCAGCACAGCAGAGCAAAATGACTGCAGGCAAAATTACTTTTGTTTTACTTTTCATAACGAACGCGTCTTTTTGATTAACTTTCTTAGAAGCCCTTTTTCTACGCACTTTTGATAAACGCTTTTACTAGGCGCTTATCGGTACAGCACCGATATATAGCTATTATTATCACGACAAAGATTGCCTCCAGGTGAATTTTTGTGATTTTGCTTATAAATGCCAAACTTATGCGCGCACCAGCGTAAAATCTGTTCCTAACGGTCAAAAACCTAGCGCTACAAACGCTTTATGATCAAACAGGGCAGGTCTGCTCAAAATCCCGCAAAACAGTCTTGCGACCGCTGTTGCCTAGATCACGATATGTCTTTAAATTGGTTCAAGAGAGCGTGATATTTGAGATTAAGAGGGAGAATTGGGTGTCTGAGCGAACAAGAGCTGAAGTACTAAAAGAATTAACGGCTGCGGGGCAGCCTTACGAGCTTGTACCCGGAACCGTCTTCGACAGAGCGTGTTTAAGGTTTAAAAATGCGCCGCCTACTTTGCGCGACCTTTTTGCCGAAAGCCGCAGTGATGTGGAGTTCATCATTTATGAAGACCAGCGTCTAACCTTCGATCAGGCCTACATTGAAGCCTCGAAAATCGCCATGATCCTTATGAACGACTACGGTATCGAACCCGGCGATAGAGTGGCCATTTCTATGCGCAACTACCCTGAATGGATTTTGGCATTCATGGCCACCACCTCCATTGGCGGCATCGCTGTGGCAATGAACGCTTTATGGCAGCCAGAGGAAATGGCTTATGGCCTTGCTGACAGCGGCGCAAAAGTGCTGCTCGCCGACGAGGAAAGGCTTGCTCGCTTTGCGCAGATAGCCACGCCACCCAAAGTTGATCTCATTGCGGTAAGAACTACTGCTTATGCAAATGCGCCGGAACTTGCCTCACTGGTTACAAACCTTGAGCAAAGCGGCCAAGCAATTGAAATGCCCGCCCAGGGCGCACAACCTGAAGACGATGCCACCCTGCTCTACACCTCGGGTTCTACGGGCCACCCCAAAGGCGTTGCCTCTTGCCACGTAAATATTGTCAGCGCACTTATGAGCTGGGAGCTGGATATGCACAGTGCAGTGGCATTAATGGATGAACCACCAGAAGCCCCCGCACACCCACCAGCATCGTTAATGGCTGTGCCGTTATTTCACGCCACGGGATCTCACGCGGTATATCTGGCCAGCTATCGCCACCAACGCAAATTGGTCTGCATGTATAAGTGGGACCCAGTCATTGCGGCGCAAATGATTGAGGAAGAAAAAATCTCGACCTTTATTGCGCCTGCAGCAATGACTGGCGACCTGGTGTTAGAAGCGCAACGCTCCCAACGCGATTTAAGCTCGCTTTCTTCAGTGGGCGGCGGCGGCGCACCGCGAGCTCCGGAGCAAGTACGAAATATTGAAAAATCATTCGCTAAAGCACTGCCAGGAACTGGTTGGGGCATGACCGAAACTAACGCCATTGGCACCGGTATTGGCGGCCTCGATTATCTAGAGCGCCCAGAAAGCTCAGGCCGTTGCAGCGGTGTAATGGAATTGAAGATCATTGATGAGCCAGGCAATGAACTACCCGCTTTGAGCAGAGGCGAATTACTCATACGTGGCACCGCCGTCTTCCGTGGCTACTGGAATCGCCCTGACGCAAACGCAGAAACCTTCTTACCCGGAGGTTGGATGCGCACCGGAGATGTGGCGTATTTAGATGAAGAAGGTTATCTATTCATAGTGGATAGAATTAAAGATTTGGTCATTCGCGGCGGCGAGAACATTGGCTGCGGCGAGGTAGAGGCAGCACTGTTGGAACACCCCCTCATTCACGAGGCATCTGTTTACGCTGTGCCTGATGAGAGACTAGGCGAAGAAGTAGGCGCTACTATCTACACAGATCAGCCTATTGATGAGGAAGAGCTGAATGCATTTTTGCTCACTCGCCTCGCTCGCTTCAAAGTACCCGCATACACTTGGCAGCAACACGGGCCACTGCCCCGCACCGCTTCAGGCAAAATACTCAAACGCGACCTGCGCGAAGAGGCTTGCCTAAGGTTAACTACTTAAACGGAAATAAACATGCAAGCCATTGCCAAGTTGATTCGCATAAATCTCACTCTGGCAATTTTGTTGTCGATTAACCTGGTGGGTTGTACGGAAAAGGAGGCTGGGATGAGCGCTGATATGCACAAAGAGCGGGTCAATCAAGTCTCCACCGAGTATGGGATGCTTGAGGGCTCATGGTCAGAGGCAGACGCGAGTATTGGCGTATTTCGCGGCATCCCTTACGCACAGCCACCTGTTGGCGATTTGCGATGGCGTGCACCCAAAGGTTTAGCATCTTGGACCGGCGTGCGCCAAGCAACCACGTTTGGTGCAGCGTGCTGGCAATCCTACAGCGACGATGCCTTTGTCTGGAGTCGCGGTGAATTCCCACGCAGCGAGGACTGCCTACACCTAAATATTTGGCAACCGGAAAAAGCCGGTGCCGCAGCCCCTGTGATGGTTTGGTTTCACGGCGGCGCGCACACCGGCGGCTTTGCCCACGTTGAATTATTCGACGGCACTGAACTGGCGCACCAAGGTGTTGTGGTTGTTACAGTGAATTACCGGCTTGGCCCTTGGGGATTTTTGGCCCACCCAGCACTTGCTGACGAATCCGAGCACAACAGCACTGGCAACTATGGGCTAATGGATAAAATTGCGGCGCTGAAATGGGTACAAAAAAATATCCAAAGCTTTGGTGGTAACCCAGACAATGTGACCATATTTGGTCAATCCGCAGGGTCTAGTAGCGTCTGCGCGCTAATGGCCTCACCACTCGCAAGCGGCCTGTTCGATAAAGCGATAGGGCAATCTGCGGCTTGCCTGGTGAAAGAAAAGTGCGACGCTAACGGTCAACAACGTGGCGCACGACTCGCGCAACTTGCGCTGGGTGAATTAGGTGCACGAGGCTCTGAGGCTCAGATAACCGCAAAACAGCTACGCGGCATAGACAACCAGAGTTTGTTGTCCGCTATGGAGAACAGTAATTGGAGCGAGGGCAGTCGCATAGTGGTAGATGGCCGGGTACTGCCTGAGGCCCCAGTGGATGTGTTTAACGCCAACCAACAAGCAAAGGTGCCGTTATTGGTAGGGTCTTTAGCCAACGAAGGCCATGAACTGCTGCCACTAAACAATGCCCTGACAGAATCTGAGTTAGATCAATATCTGCGCAAAACATTTGCCGATACTGCACCCAAGCTCAAGGCTCTTTACGCCGAGGACTTAGCTATTTCCCCCGGCATGGCGCTGCGACAAATTCTCACGGACGCGTTTATGGCCATGTCTATGCGTAGTTGGGCCCAGTACAACCACAATGCTGACCAGCCTACCTACCTTTACTACATGGACTATGTGCCACCGGCCTATCAAATTTACCTCTTTAAAGAACCGAACCTCAACCTACCCGGCGGTCCGCGCAGCACCGGGGCTTATCACTCGGGTGACTTAGCCTATGTCTTTAACAATGTGGGGAAAACTGGTGAATTTTGGCTAGAGGAAGACTTTGCCATGGCCCGCGCAATGAGCGGCTATTGGACAAACTTTGCTAAAACCGGCAATCCAAATGGGACCAACTTACCGAACTGGGCGCGGTACGAGCCACAAAATCACAGCACACAGCTGCTCTCAAATCCAATCAAGACCATTGCCGGGGCTAAACGCGAAAAGTTAGATTTGCTGGCCCGGCGCTACCAAGCAAAAAAATAGTAATGTTTGTATAAGCCAATGGTTACAAAGTAACTGTGAGCGTTTAGCATACGCTTTTAGCATACGCTTTTAGCAACGCTCACAATATTTTTACGAATGTAAGCAAGCACTGGACTACTTAAGACAATGACCGAAAAGAAGAAGACTGCAACCAGCAAAGAAGATGACGTTAACTTTGAAGCAGCAATGCTTGACCTGGAACAGTTAGTCAGTCAAATGGAAAATGGCGATCTCAGCCTAGATGATTCGCTTAAGGCTTTTGAGCGGGGCGTGCTGTTAACGCGCCATTGCCAAAAATCTTTGGCCGAAGCAGAACTGAAAGTTAAGATGCTCTCCGCAGAGGGTGTGATAGACGACTTATATATAAGCGATCTAGATGCTTAGTGATTTTACTGCTCTGCAGTTGCAAATAGAAGAGTCATTGCAGCAGCACTTACCCACCAACTCGCAAATAGCCCAACCCATGCTCAATGCGATGACCTATGCGGTAATGGGCGGCGGCAAAAGACTTAGACCAATGCTGGTGTGTGCCGGCAGTGAAGCTTTCGGTGGAAACTACTCCAAGGCCCTACCAGCAGGCTGCGCCTTCGAATTTATCCATGCTTACTCGCTGATCCATGACGACTTGCCGGCCATGGATGATGATGATCTAAGACACGGCCGACCGAGTAACCATGTAGCTTTTGGTGAGGCCAACGCTATTTTGGCCGGAGACAGCCTTCACTCTTTAGCCTTCCAATCTATCAGCGAAGCTGCAAATATTTCTCTAACAAGCAAGCTGAGCATCATTACCCTACTCTCAAAAGCCGCAGGCTGGCCCGGCATGTCTGGCGGCCAATGCCTAGATATAGAAGCTGAGGGTAAGGCCTTGTCGCTGTCAGAACTGGAAGTGTTACATGCCGCAAAAACCGGCGCATTGATCAAATCAGCCCTTGAAGTGGGCGCGCTGTGCGCGGACGCAGATACTAGCTCTACCGCTTACAAAGCCATTGGAGAATTTGGCGCAAAGATCGGCTTAGCATTTCAGGTGGTGGACGATATATTGGATGTCACGCAGACAAGCGAGGTGTTGGGCAAGCCCGCCGGCTCAGACGAAGGCTTGAACAAGAATACGTTTCCTCAACTACTGGGGTTAGAAAAATCAAAAGAGAAGGCAGAGGATTTGCTGCAGGAAGCATTATATCTACTGGAGCAAAACAATCTGAAGACGCCGCTACTGGAAATGTTGGCTAATCGCGCCGTACACAGAACGTCCTAACGCCCGCATTCGCAGTTATTGCCCTTTGTTTGAAGGCTAACCTAGCAAACAAGAATAACTAAAGCTGAAGCAGCAACCAAATAATGCCAGCGCTGATCAAACCAGCCATCATGTCGTCTGCCATGACACCTAAGCCGCTGTGCACGTTAGCGTCGAGCCACCCCACAACTCCAGGTTTGACGATATCAAAAAGACGAAATAGGCCGAATGCGAGCAATGCCACCCACCAAATCTGCGGCGCAAAAATCAGCGCCAGCCATACACCGGCCACTTCGTCCGCAACTATCTGCGGTTCATCTTGAACACCAAGGAGGTCAATCAATCTACTGCATAGCCACCAACTGATAAGAAAATAACCAACAATTATCAGTAACTGTGTGAGAGCTGGCAGCTCAGCGAGAAAAAACCACCAAAAGATCAATCCACCTAAAGACCCCCAAGTACCTGGTGCTGGCCGCAAAAAGCCCAGTCCAAATGCTGTGAGCCAAAATACTGAAGGTTGAAAAATTTGACTTGGACTAAGCATCGAAATGTTTGTATCCCTTAATGTCTATGGATTTACCATTCAGCCAAATGCCTTTTTCTGTACACAGTTCGCCAATGTGAAAAGCATCAGGATGTGGCTGGTCGCTGGCAAATAGCAGCTGATAGTCATCACTGGCGTTCAGTGCATCCGCCAAACTTGCGCCGTCGGTTAACGGAATCTTTTCTTGCACAAGTCTGGCACCACAACCGCTGGCCTTAGTTAGGTGGCCTAAGTCTTGCAACAGGCCGTCAGATATATCTATGGCACACGAGGCAGAACTCAACCTTTGCTGCCAGTCAAATCTCGCTCGGGGTTTATAGTAAGCCTTTTGCAATTCATTCATTGCCTCAACCTGAACTGGCAGCAGCATATCTTGACGCAGGCAGGCACTAGCGCCTCCTAACGGTCCAGAAACATAAATCTTGTCGTCAGGCCTACCACCGGAGCGTCTAATCTCACTGCCATGAGCCACTTCACCATTAGCACTAACAGCAATATTTAGCGGGCCACGCGTCATGTTTCCACCACAAATATAGGTACCACTGTCCCGGGCGGCTTCGGCCATACCTCGACTTAACTCAGCCAGCCAACTACCATCACCAACATCACTTTCAGTGAGGGTCAAAGCAACAACACAATATCTGGGCGCAGCGCCCATTGCCGCAAGGTCAGACAGGCTAACCATAAGCGCTCGGTAACCTATTAAAAATGCTGGGGCCCTTGCGGGAAAATGCACGCCGGGAACAAGAACATCAATGGAGGCGACTTGGTCAAAACCGGGGGTAGTTGTAATGACTGCAGCATCATCGCCGGGGCCTAAATGCACCCACTCGCCTTGAGCGCGATCACCCATGGCCTCAACGATGAGGTCTATTAGCGCAAATTCATCCACGCCCACTACCTTTAGCCGCGTTGACTTCAATACTTCTTGCTGTACTAGCCAACTGGTCTAATACGCCATTAACATACTTGTGCGCATCTTGCGAGCCAAACAATTTGGTTAATTCAACGTATTCATCGATGACAACCTTATAAGGAACATCAATACGCTGAATCATTTCTGTTGCGGCCAAGCGCAGTATGCCCCGCTCAACCACATCTAATTGATCAATGGAGCGATCTAGCAAAGGGCTTAGCGCGGCATCTAGTTCTACGGTGGTGGTCATCATCAAATGGAGTACTTCACTAAAAAAATCAGCGTCTGCCTTGTCTAACGCTTTTTCACCAAACTCTTTGCGTAACTGAGCAATACTAGTGCCAGACACATGCCATTGATAAACAGCTTGGACTAATGCTCTGCGTGCTTTACGGCGCGCCCACATATTTGGCTTCTTCGGCGATTTATCGGGCGCTTGATCGGTCATTTAGTTTTTGTTCTCTTATGTTCTTTCAGACGACGCCAAGCGTCAGCTATAGGACTATTTGGCTAACGGACGCAGGGTCAACCGAATGTCGCCGCCTATTCTAGCCTGATCCACCACTTTGGCATCTATGCTATCTGCAAGTTTTTCAATATTAAAATCTGCCAACTGGCGAACGTTCTGGCCCAAAGCCTTGGGTGCCAGGTAACAAATCCATTCGTCCCACAAATTAGCTTGAAGAAAACTACCCACCACACCCGGACCCGCTTCTACTAAAACTTCATTACAACCACGATTGCCCAACTCGTCTAACAAGGCTGCAATATCGGTTGGCCCATCTTTTAAATACAGCCGACTGACACCTTGTGCATCCTTGCCAGAGACCTCTAATGCATCGTTATGAATAAGCAAAGTTGGCTGACCATCACACAGGAGCTTGCTAGATGAAGGCGTGCGCGCTGTGGAATCTAAGACCACTCGAAGGGGCTGATGACAATGTGCGTACTCAGCATCACGGACATTGAGTTGAGGGTCGTCCGCTATGACCGTGCCGACGCCAGTAATCACCGCGTCGCTGCGCGCGCGCCAGTACTGCACATCCATTCTAGCGCTTGGGCCAGTAATCCACTGACTTTCGCCATTTGCTAGAGCAATTGCGCCATCAATACTGCTGGCTGTTTTAAGCCGCACCAGTGGTCTATTGGTAGTGATGCGTTTAGCAAAACCTGCGATGCAGACCCGCGCTTCGGCTAAGCCCAACAATTCTACTTTGATGTTTGCAGCTTCGAGCAGGGCAATTCCATTGCCTGCGACACGAGGGTTAGGGTCTAAAGCACCTATAACCACCCGAGCCACACCTGCATCAATTAGCGTCCGCGCGCAGGCAGGGGTTTGGCCAAAGAATGAGCATGGCTCGAGGCTGACATAAACCGTGGCTCCTTTCACATCGCCGCCGGCATCTGCAATTGCGTTGACCTCGGCGTGGCCTTGGCCCGCGTACTGGTGATAACCCCGACCAATGACCTGGCCATTAAGAGTAATAATGCACCCGACTGTTGGGTTAGGCGCACAGGTGAAACGTCCCCCTTCAGCAAGCTGAACAGTTGCCTGAATAAATAGTCGGTCAGAAGCTTTCATAAAAGATCAGGATTCTTTAGCGAGACTGAGTTTTTGAATCTCATCGGCAAATTCGCTCAGATCTTGGAAGTCGCGGTAGACCGAAGCAAAGCGCACATAAGCAACAGGGTCGAGGGCACGTAACTCAGTCATGACTTCTTCGCCTACCTGTAAAGAGGGCAGCTCGCGCTCGCCGGTGGAACGCATGCGATGCTTGATGTGGTTGAGAGAAGTTTCAATTTCATCGACACTAACGGGGCGCTTCTCTAACGCCTTGGACAAACCGTAGCGCAACTTGTCTTCGTCGAAAGGTTCTCTGCGGCCATCTCGCTTAATCAGGTGAGGCATCACCAACTCAGCAGTTTCGAAAGTGGTATAGCGTTCTCCACAGGTTAGGCATTCGCGTCTACGACGCACAGCTTCGCCATCCGTCACCAGACGAGAATCTATTACCTTTGTGTCTTCCGCACTACAAAAGGGACAATGCATGGCCAGTTACCTTTCGAATGAGCTATTATTCCAACCTTGATCTAGTTTTTCGGATAAACCGGAAATCTACCACAAAGCTCGAGGACCTTGGCTTGAACAGCCTGATTCACTTCTTCGTTTTCAATGTCGTCTAAGATATCGGCAATCCAACCCGCAAGTAAACGGCATTCCGCTTCTTTAAAGCCTCTACGAGTCACCGCCGGAGAACCAATACGCACACCACTGGTAACAAAAGGCGAGCGAGGATCGTTAGGCACGGCATTCTTGTTCACGGTGATATTTGCCTTACCAAGAGCGGCATCCGCCGCCTTACCGGTAATGTCTTTGTCGACCAAATCCAAGAGCAACAAGTGATTGTCAGTACCACCAGATACCACGGAATAACCACGATCCATCAAACCAGCGGCAAGCGCACGGGCATTAGCCAAGGTTTGCGTTTGGTAAGTCTTAAACTCAGGGGTCATAGCTTCTTTAAACGCCACGGCTTTAGCAGCAATGACGTGCATCAAAGGCCCGCCTTGGCTACCAGGGAAGAGCGCTGAATTAAGTTTCTTCTCAATTTCTGGGTTAGAGCGCGCTAAGATAATGCCGCCTCGTGGACCGCCCAAAGTCTTGTGGGTAGTAGAGGTAACAACGTCTGCGAAGGGCACAGGGCTGGGGTATTCGCCAGCGGCAACTAGGCCAGCAACGTGGGCCATATCAACCAGAAGGTATGCACCTACAGAATCGGCGATTTCACGAAAGCGCTGCCAGTCAATTTGGCGCGAATAGGCAGAGAAACCAGCGAGTAAAAGTTTAGGACGATGCTCTTGGGCTAGGCGTGCCACTTCATCATAGTCGATGGCGCCGGTCGCAATGTCGATACCATACTGAACTGCGTTATACAGTTTGCCAGAGAAGTTGACCGAAGCACCGTGTGTTAAGTGACCACCATCTGCAAGGCTCATACCTAAAACCGTATCGCCACCTTCTAGTAAGGCCAAGTAAACTGCGGCATTAGCCTGAGAACCGGAGTGCGGTTGCACGTTGGCATAATCCGCGCCAAATAATTCTTTAATCCGTTCAATAGCCAGCACTTCCACTTTGTCGACGTGCTCACAACCGCCGTAATAGCGCTTGCCCGGGTAACCTTCGGCATATTTATTAGTTAATACGCTGCCTTGGGCTTCCATAGTTCTTGGGCTGGCGTAGTTTTCCGAAGCAATCAGCTCAATGTGCTCTTCTTGACGACGGGTTTCTTGGGCGATAGCGGAAGCAACTTCTTTATCAAAACCAGCAATGGTCTCATTTCCTGAAAACATGAATAAACCTCTTTTAAATGGGGCAACTTGAAATTGTGCGGCGGGAAAAACAAAACCGCTTTAAAGCTACAAAGTATAACTTAAAGCGCAGGATCATAGACGTGAAAGAAGCGCCATTTTAGTAGAAATTCTTTCATATTGTTTAGACAACAGGCACCCAAACCAAGCAAAGGCGACAGCAATTCAAAAACGCCGCGCAAAACTAAAAGCAACACTTAGCGCTAAGCTAAAGTCCAGATACGCCCGGTAGTAAGAAGGTAACGGCGAGGTATGGGGGGGAATAATTAAAAAGTAATGACAAAGTTAATTTGCCAGTTCGCCGTATAAGGGATGGCATGGCGTATATATGACCGTATACTGCCGCTTTTGTTTTATCAGGAAGATTAATGGCGCAGTACGTTTATACCATGCAAGGGGTGACTAAAATTGTCCCACCACAAAGAACCATTCTGGAAAATATTCACTTGTCGTTTTTCCCTGGCGCGAAAATTGGCGTGCTGGGCCTAAACGGTTCAGGTAAATCTAGCCTGCTGAGAATTATGGCGGGAGAAGACACCGATATTGAGGGTGAAGCCAGACCGCAAAAAGACATTCGCGTGGGTTACCTGCCTCAGGAACCAGCGCTAGATGAAGACTTAGACGTACGCGGCAATGTAGAGCTGGGCGTAGCGGAGATCATTTCTGTACTGAAAGAGTACAACGAAATTTCCGACAAGTTCGCAGAGCCTATGGACAACGACGAAATGACACGCCTGTTAGAACGCCAAGGTGATTTGTCTACCCAGATAGACGCAGTAGATGGCTGGGAAATCGACCGCACATTAGACATTGCCGCCGACGCGCTGAGATTACCCGCGTGGGACACGCCCGTGAACATGCTGTCAGGCGGAGAGCGCAGACGTGTAGCCCTATGCTCACTGTTATTATCTAAGCCAGACATGTTGTTATTAGATGAGCCCACCAACCACTTAGATGCAGAAAGCGTGTCTTGGTTAGAGCGCTTTCTCGATGATTACGCTGGCACCGTTGTGGCAGTGACCCACGACCGCTACTTCCTCGACAATGTCGCTAGCTGGATTTTAGAGTTAGACCGCGGACGCGGGCTACCCTATGAAGGCAACTACACCAATTGGTTAGAAAACAAAGAGGCACGACTGGCACAAGAAGCATCACGTGATGAAGCCAAGCAACGTGTGATTAAGGCCGAACTAGAATGGGTGCGATCCAACGCCAAAGGTAAGCGGACAAAGAGCAAGTCACGGTTGGCGCGCTTTGATGACCTGGTTGCAGCCGAAGAAGAACGACGCAACGAAACAGGCGAACTGTTTATTCCCACAGGCGAGCGTCTTGGCGAGAAAGTCATGGTGATCAACAACTTGAGCAAGGGCTTTGGCGAACGATTGTTGATAGACAACTTCAACGCCATCATCCCTCGCGGCGCAATCGTCGGCATCATTGGCGGCAACGGAGCAGGTAAGTCGACTTTCTTCAAGATGCTAACCGGACAAGAAACCCCCGATACCGGCAGTATTGATATTGGTTCAACCGTGCAAATGGCCTACGTTGACCAAAGTCGCGATGAACTTTCTGATGACAAAACTGTATGGGAAGAAGTCTCTGACAACCAAGACATCATGCGTATTGGTAAGCACGAAATCGCCAGCCGAGCATATGTAGGTAAATTCAACTTCAAAGGCACCGACCAACAAAAATTTGTTGGTAAACTTTCTGGCGGAGAACGCAACCGCGTACACCTAGCAAAACTGCTGCGCAGAGGCGCAAACGTATTGCTGTTGGATGAACCAACTAACGACTTAGATGTGGAAACACTGCGCGCACTGGAAGAAGCCATACTCAGCTTCGCAGGTACCGCTTTGGTGATCTCACACGACAGATGGTTCCTCGACCGAGTCGCCACCCACATCATCGCCTTTGAAGGCGACAGCGATGTGATTTGGTATGAAGGCAACTACAGCGAGTATGAAGTAGACCGCAGGAAACGCTTAGGCGATTCAGCACCCACCCGGGTGCAGTACAAGCCTATTCATAGATAGAGAAGAGAAAGATTGGGATAGGTAGAGGTAGCCGGAACAGGCTACCTTTATCATAGTCGCTTGATGCTTGCAGGCTGCCTAGCTAATAATCTATTGCCTTATCCACATCAGCTTTGCCAATTTTCATTTCTTTATTTTAATGGCTATTACACCGAACGCCAAGTTAAATAGCGGGCGCCTTTTGCGCGTCCAGTAAAGGCCGCTTTTTGGCCGGAACGATACTTGAGTGTATTGTTAGCAGTTCTATAGTGATACATCTTCTTTACGACCTTTTCTTACCAACCAAGTAAGATACTCAACACCCAAGTTTGTGATGTGTATTTGTTCCTCCTGATGAACGATTAATAACTGAGAATATAAAAAACTAAGATATTGCTCAGATGTCCGTTCTTTCTATTGAAAAAGGTATAGTTCTTTTACACGTTTGATATGGTTATTTACATACTCTGTTGTTCTGCCATCACCTACGACTTCATTGAGTTTCTTTAACAGAAATATTTAACTACCAAATATTGAGCTGTGTATCTTTCCAACTGCTAAAAACAATTGAGTGCCTGCTAAATACTTTATAGGGACATTTGTCGTATCTCCCTCTATGGAGAGCCCTCTTACAGTTAGATCATTTCTAATGGTTTTTTCGGTTTCATTAATTACGATTGGACTACCTACTGCACCTAAGAGTTGCTGAACTGCCTCGGAACCAGTCTGTGTTTTACCGTGTTGATTTTCTAGTGAAAATTCAGCTGTTAAACCTCCCTTGTCAATTTTTGTTGTTCTCGAAATAAACGGGGAAGTTGGGCTGGCGAAACACAAGAGTGAAAGTTAAGGCAAATAGAAATGCCAAGTGGTGCCATGTAATCGTATTTAATATTTCTTCCATATGTACCTTGTACTGCTAACATTTGTATATTGCGCGTGCGCATTTAGCTGCTTTCTTTTGTTTAAGAAGACATCACTAGGTGATTTATTTTGTTGGGCATTATTCCTAATCGGTACGATTCTTTCCAAATAAAGTTTCCATGCGCAATAAGCCTTTCTGCGATACGCGTTAGTCCTTTACACGAACAGAGGACTATGGAAACGGTTTGCGCTCACTAGGATTCAGACAGTTAAAATGTTTTTTTTCGGCATCCGGTTAGAGAAACTAATCGGCGGGGATTTTTAACTATAGACCTGCGACTACTTCAAGCGCGGCGGCTAAGGTCTTTACGCCATGAACGGTCATGTTGCCGAGCTTTTCTTTGGGGCTGTTAGCAAAAGGTACTATGGCGTGTCTGAAGCCGTGCTTGGCGGCTTCACGCATGCGTTCTTGACCGTTAGTGACCGGACGTAACTCTCCTGTTAGTCCAAGTTCGCCAAAGACAATAAGGTCTCTGGGTAATATTCGGTCACGGAATGAACTGAGCACCGCTAACAATACTGCGAGGTCTGCACCGGTCTCTGCAATGCGCACGCCACCTACTACATTGGCGAACACATCTTGGTCACCCAAGGCTATGCCGCAATGGCGGTGCAATACTGCCAAGTGCATGGCTAGCCGTTGTTGATCTAAGCCCACTGCTACACGCTTGGGGTGGCCGCCGGCTACGTCATCTACTAAAGCCTGTAGTTCTACCAACAAAGGCCGAGTTCCTTCCCAAGTAACGGTGGCAATACTGCCGGGGGAATCTACGTCGCCGCGCTGTAGAAATATGGCTGATGGATTGGCGACTTCTTTCATGCCCATATCGGTCATGGCGAAGACGCCTAGCTCGTTCACTGCGCCAAAACGATTTTTGTGTCCGCGTAGGGTTCTGAAGCGGCTCCCTGCTGGACTGTCTAGCATCATAAAGCAGTCGATCATATGCTCTAAGACCTTGGGGCCAGCAATGCCACCTTCTTTGGTGATGTGGCCGACCAGCACAATGACCACGTCTTTTTGTTTTGCCAAACGGGTAAAGTATGCGGCAGTTTCTTTTACTTGGGTAACCGAACCTGGGGTGGAATCTACCGACTCCATTTGCATGACTTGTATTGAGTCTAGTATGACTACCGCGGGCTTTTGCTCTTCTATTAGGTTCGCTATGATCTCTGCACGGGTCTCTGCTGCCACATTGAGGCCGTCTAACGGCAGGTTGAGGCGCTTGGCGCGCATGGCTAATTGCTGCAATGATTCTTCGCCGGTGACATACAGTACCCCTTTGCTTTGGGCCAAGGTGGTACAGGCTTGCAATAGTAGCGTGCTTTTACCTGCACCGGGGTCGCCGCCAATTAACACCACGGAACCAGGCACAAAGCCGCCTCCCAAAACGCGATCTAATTCTTTAAAGCCCGAGGCGATACGCGGGGATTCTAAGGCTTCTATTTCACTGAGTTTTTTGACTTGCGCGGTAACACCCGCATAGCCTACGGCTGCATTGGCAATGGGCGTTATATTAACTCGGGTTAGAGTATTCCAAGCACTACACGTGCCGCACTGGCCCTGCCACTTACTGTGTTCAGCGCCGCAATCTTCGCAAACAAATGCAGACTTAGTTTTACTCTTGGCCATGTCGCCTTTTATCCGGTTTCTTTAAGCTGTTTGTGTAGCCGACGAGGGTATGAGTTAACGAAGCCGCTGATGTTAGTCGGTAAAGTCGTTGTACATTTCGTGGGCGAGGTCTTCAAATTTGGTTAAATTGCCGGTGAATTTCATTTTCACCCTACCAATGGGTCCGTTACGCTGCTTGCCAATAATGATCTCTGCCAAACCAACATCTTCGCTATTCTCGTTATACACCTCATCTCTGTAGATGAAGAGAATAACGTCGGCATCTTGCTCGATAGCGCCTGATTCACGTAAGTCTGAGTTCATTGGACGTTTATCCGGCCGCGATTCTAACTGACGATTAAGCTGGGAAAGCGCAACCACAGGGCAACTCATTTCTTTGGCCAGCGCTTTCAGTGAGCGGGAAATTTCGGAAATTTCCGTGGCTCGGTTTTCGCTTGATTTCGCCGTACGCATTAATTGCAGATAATCAATTACGATCATGTCCAGACCACCGGCCTCACGGGAAACTCGTCGCGCACGGGAACGTACTTCACCTGGGGTCAGGGCAGGGGTGTCGTCAATGTACAGGCGCTTGTCTTTCAACTGACTCACAGCACCCGTAAAGCGGGTCCAGTCTTCGTCTTTCAGCTCACCGTTGCGCAATCTCGTTTGGTCAATACGACCTAGGCTTGAAATCATACGCATAACAATTTGTTCAGAGGGCATTTCCATACTGAATACCAGCACTGCTCCACCCGACATGGCGGCGTGCTCAACCATATTTACGGCGAAAGCGGTTTTACCCATGGAAGGTCGTGCTGCCAAAATAACAAGATCCGAGGGCTGCCAGCCTGAAGTCTTTTTATCTAGATCTTTAAACCCAGAGGAAACGCCGGTAATGGCGCCTTTAGATGCGAAAAGAAATTCAACCTTCTCAACGGCTTTAGCCAACAAGGGCGTGATTTTTTCTGGGCCATTTTCTTTAATGCGATTTTCTGCGATTTGAAAAACAGACTGTTCGGCCAGTTCAAGCAAGGTATCTGTATCGCGCCCGTCTGGGGTGAACGCTGAGTCTACAATCTGATTTGCCGCGCCGATAAGCTGGCGCAGCACAGAGCGCTCGCGGACAATTTTGCCGTACGCCAAAATATTACTGGTGCCCGGGGTAGATTCTGTAAGTTCTGCTAGATAAGCAATGCCGCCAGCTTTTTCTAGTAGGCCTCTGGATTGTAGGCGCTCGGAGACGGTTACTGCGTCTAGGGGCGCATCATCAGTGGCCAACTCGTTCATTGCGGCAAAAATAATTTGGTGCTGGGTGCGGTAAAAATCGGTGTCTGCCACCACCTCTATGAGATCAAACCAAGATTGGTCGTCTAGCATTAAGCCGCCCAGTACCGACTGCTCTGCCTCATTAGAGTGGGGCGGCACTTTCAGCGCGCTTAAGACGTTATTTTCTAGGGAATACTCAGGCATGGGCGATTCAATTTTTGCATTTACGGGCTTTCTAATTGCTACGACGGCGGCCAGTAAGTCCGCAGGTCGCTCTTAGATATGGGATAGAGAGATTGAGCAGTAAACGTTGGGATTGCAAGTCATTGAGTTATCGACTTAGCGTTGCTCGCATCGTAATTCTACAAGCTGAAGTTTCAGCAGGGTTAATTAGGTTTTTGTTAAACGCTCTTTTGTTCAACGTTCTTTTACTAAAGAAGGCCCCAATGCATAAAAGCACTGGGGCTTTGTCATAATAGATCTATTTAATCTACTGGTTACTCTTCAACAACAGCGACTTTAATGCCGGCTGTTACGTCTGAGTGAAGCTGCACGGCGATGTCGTACTCACCTATAGCGCGAATAGCACCATCTGGCAGGCGAACTTCGCTACGCTCTACTTCATGTCCATCTGCTACTAGGGCATCTGCGATGTCCTGAGTACCAACGGAACCATATAAACGACCTTCTTCGCCAGATTTAACCATGATGGTCAAAATGTGGCCTTCTATCTTCTCTGCGCGAGCCTTAGCTACACCCAAAATACCTTCGGCTTTCGCTTCTAGCTCTGCACGGCGTTGCTCAAAAACTTCACGATTTGCCTTGTTCGCTTGAACAGCTTTGGCATTTGGAATTAGGTAGTTACGAGCAAAGCCTGGCTTTACAGAAACTTCATCACCCAAATCACCAAGGTTGTTTACGCGTTCTAATAATATAACGTTCATTGACTTTCCTTATGCCAGCTTATTTATGCTGGTCGGTATAAGGCAACAATGCCAAATATCTAGCGCGCTTAACTTCTTTTGCAAGATTACGCTGGAATCGGGCTGTTGCGCCGGTGATACGACTAGGAACGATTTTTCCGGTTTCACCAATAAACTGTTTTAGTGAATCCAAATTTTTGTAGTCCACTTCAATTTCTTTGAACTGGACTTGTACTCTTCTGCCACCGCCTCTCATCATGATGCTTCTCCTTCAACAGGTGCGTCTGCCGCAGGCTCTGCAACCACTTCGGCTACTGGTGCCGCTTCAGCTGCTGTCTCTGCTGCTCTGCTAGCAGATTCTTCTTCGCGACGACGATCACGTTCACGATCCTTCTCTTTGTCTCGCAGTTCTTCTTCATAAACTTTAGAGTTACCAGTGACAGCGCCTTCACGTCTGATAACCATGCTACGAATCACTGCATCGTTAAAGCGGAATGCGCTTTCTAGCTCATCAAGAATTTCTTGACCCACTTCGATGTTGAGCATGATGTAGTGTGCTTTGTGCACTTTGTTGATTGGGAAAGCCAGTTGGCGACGGCCCCAGTCTTCGGTTCTATGCACCGTGCCGTTTCCGCGTTCTATCATCCCGTGATAGCGTTCGATCATACTTGGTACTTGATCGCTCTGATCAGGGTGTACCATGAAAACAATTTCATAATGTCGCATTGCGCTTCCTTATGGTTGACGTCAGTCAAGCTGGCGAGTTACCTCCAAGGATTTACGCTTTCGCTACCATTGTGAGGCAAGGATTAAACCCACAAAGCTACTAGCTCCGCGGGCGAGCATTGTAGGCGGGCGCGGCGTGGCGTGCAAGGCCTTTGATTAGGTTAAAGCACCCTATGGTAGGGCTTTTACCTCTATCTGCACTGTCTTAACACTTCATCTAGGCCTTACTTTTAGGCCTTATCTTTGCTCGTTACTTTTTACGCGCTGCGTTAGAGGCTTTGTTATTAACGTCGCCATCGTCGACTAGGAGGCTTTGGCCCTAGCCGCAACTGCTCGTTGCCGGACCATTTCATACAGAAGGACACCGGTAGCTACCGATACGTTGAGGCTTTCAACGCTGCCAAGCATGGGGATACTCACCAGGTGATCACACAAACTTCGAGTCAACCGGCGTAAGCCTTTGCCTTCGCTGCCCATGACTAACGCGTTAGGGCCTTTGGAATCCATGGTATCCCAGACAGTGCCGCCCTCTCCGTCGGCTCCCAGCACCCAAACACCTTGGCCTTGCAGCCAGGCAATCGTCCGAGCAAGGTTGGTCACTTGAACCAAAAATAAATCTTCTGCGCCGCCTTGGGCAGTTTTTAACACCACCGGGCTCAAAGGTGCGCTGTTACGCTTGGGCATTATTACTGCATCAACGCCCGCGGCATTGGCCGTGCGTAAACAGGCGCCCAAATTACGCGGATCTGTTATCTCATCCAGGATCAAAATCAGCGCTTCGCTACCAAACTCTGGCCACTTGTCTTTGAGGTCTTTCTCATCGGCCAAAGTGCGAGAATGACACTCAAGCAATACGCCTTGGTGAGCTATATCTGGCGCTCGACGTCGAAACCAAATTTCTTCCATGGTTTGAAACCGCACGCTGGACTCTCGCGCTAGGCTAATTAGCTCATTGTAACGAGCATCGCGACGGCCTTTCATCAAATAGAGACAGCGCGCCAATGCAGGGGCCTCTCGTAGTGCAGCTCTCACCGCCTGAATTCCTACCACTTCATCCATCTAAATAAACTCGCTCTCTACTTTTGTAACTTTTATGATTTTTACAGCTCTTGTATCTCTAATAACACCCCCCGGCAGTCCTAATAATTAGTTAGGCCGGTACTTGCTACCAAGGTTTGTGTTAACTCTTATCAGCAAATTTGCTGCGCGGTTTGGCTCGGACCTTCTTCTTTACTTTTTTCTTGCCAACATCCGCGTTGCTTTTGCCCTTCTTCTTTTGCTTCTTGCTGGGGCTAGCTTCTGCCGCTGGGTTCTCTACCCCCGCTGCATCTGCTTCAACCCTATGCCTGCGTCGGCTTTCCCTACTGCCTGAAGTACCGTCTTCTTGGCTCGCGCCTGTAAGTTCTGCGTCAGCTTTGGCTTTAATCTTGCGCTTACTGGCTGCCCAGGGATCGTTGGCATCCGCGGCAGTATCTTCCGGGCTTCTCAGCTCAGGGCTGTTTTTATCAAAGCGCTCAGGGCTGTTTTTACGCCGGCTCTTAACTTTCCGTAGGTCATCGCCTCCACCAGCATTTGGTATAAGGTGTAGTTCGATTTTACCTTGGGGTGGTTCTACGTTAATCACGACAACATCTATTTTGTCCCCTAGGGTAAAACGCTTGCCGTTACGCTCTCCATACAGACATTGGCTACGTCGGTCATAGCGAAAGTAGTCGGAACCTAAATCGGAGATATGCAGAAGGCCCTGTACATAATATTCTTCTATCTCAATGAACAGTCCAAACTCGGTAACTGTCGCAATGGTGCCGCTTACGGTTTCGCCTACATGCTGGCGCAACAGTTCACACTTAAGCCAAGCTTCAACCGTCCAACCCGCAGATTCTGAGCGACGCTCGTTGTTGGAACATAACTCCCCAAGGGCTGCCAATTTTTCGTCATCTGGCACCCACTTGCTGCGATTTTTATCGACTTGCACAATTGCTTTAATAGCACGGTGCACGAGCAAATCTGGATAACGCCGAATTGGGCTAGTGAAGTGCATGTAGCGCCCTAAACCCAGACCAAAGTGGCCCTTATTTTCTGGGGTATAAACCGCCTGCTTCATGCTGCGTAAAACCAATTGCTGATAAAGCCAGCCGTTGGGTTTCTCTGCCATTTCACCGAGCAAAGTCTTATAGATTAGGGGGCTAGGCACGCCTTGAGGAATGCTCAGACCAATAGACATTAGGTCTTGGCGGAGCTCCTCCAGTTTGAGGGAGTCGGGCTTATCGTGAACCCGGTACAAAGAACGACTTTCATTGGCCTCAATAAACGCTGCAGCGCAGACATTGGCATTGATCATGGCCTCTTCAATAATCTGGTGAGCCATTAGCCGTGGCACGCTGGCAACCCCAGTAACATGGCCGTGCTCAATTTCAATAACACCTTCACGGCTATTAAAGTCGAGCCCGCCGCGATCATCCTTCGCCTGACTAAAGGCCAAAAATACCTGCTTGAGCGTGGCAACTGAAGTTAGCACGCCCGGCATATCTTCTTTATTGCAAGGCAGTGCCTCATCTTTATCTAAATGTGCCTGCACTTGTTCATAAGTGAGCCGGCCGTGAGAGCGAATTATCGCCTCATAAAACTTGTGCTCGCGAACAACACCTTTCACCGACACTTGCATTTCGCACACTAATGCCAAACGATAAACGTCTGGTTTTAGTGAGCACAATTCATTCGATAAACCCTCGGGCAGCATAGGCACCACAAAACCCGGCAAGTAAACCGACGTGGTTCTATTTTGCGCTTCAGTGTCTAAGGAGGAGTTGGGCTTTACGTAGTTGGCCACATCAGCAATGGCGACAATAACCTGCCAGCCTTTGCGCCCACCTAGCGACTTGGCATAAACCGCGTCGTCAAAATCTTTTGCTGTTTCGCCATCAATGGTCACCAGCGGCGTTTGGCTTAAATCAACGCGATCAGGATGCTGGCCAAGCTGCACCGACTTAGGCAGGCGAGCGACGGCGCGCCCAACGGCGTCAGGCCACTCGGTAGGAATATCCAAACTGTCTATGGTGGAACTAATGGCCTGATCAATAACCGAATCAGACTTTAAAACATCGACCAAAACGCCAAATAGACCGTTTCGATCTTGGTCGAGGATCTGCACACGAACCGTGTCGCCGTGGCTTGCATTGTCTGGCTTGGCATCCAACCTGACGCGACCGCTAAAACCGCGGCCCAGAGGGTCTACCTGAGGAAACTTACCCTTGAGGTTAAGTACGCCGACCAACGGACGGGGGCTATATATGAGTATGCGAGTGACCACAGCCTGTTCATCAACAACTTTATATTCGATCTCGTCGCTGGGTCGGCCAGAAAGCCCGCCTCGCTCTGGCTTTGCAAGAGCAATGCCATCGACAAATAGACGCGGGCCAAGGCCCGTTACTAAACCTGTCAGCGCGCCAACAGTTGGCGCAGACGCGACACTAGACACGTTATCTTCTGACGGTTCGTTCACCGCTGACTTAGGGTCTGTGCCTATATTTGTGACCGTATCTGTGCCTTGGTCTGACGTTGAGGCTGGGCTTGGTGTCTTATTTCTTTTCCGAGCTTTTGCAGGCGAAAGTAAGTATTCGCGATGCTCATTAGCAACAATTTCACCTAGTCGAACCAAACCGCGCAGTATTTGCCGAACACGCTTTACGCCATGAGGCTGTGGCACATCTAGTATCTCAACCATTTGCTGCCAAGTAATGGGCACAGGGTGCTCAACTAACAAATCGATCACCCGACGGGCGTTCAAGACGTTTTGCTGTGCACTTCCAGCCGAAGTATTCGTACCATTAGACTTCGACAAGTTTGACACCCTCTAGTAGTTTTAAGTAAAGTCCGCGACCTTATCAGTCTGCACATGCCCAGGTGGTGAAATTGGTAGACACGCTAGCTTCAGGTGCTAGTGGCCGTAAGGCCGTGGAGGTTCAAGTCCTCTTCTGGGCACCAATTTCGGGCATTCAATGTGGGCCGCCTCTGGCGCACCGATCGCACCCAACCTTATAACCAAACCACCTCAGAAAATCGCTGCAGGGCGAGCATTATTTCGATGCGCCACAATAACAGAAGAACCACTGCTATTGGCAAAGAGAAATGCTTTTAAGAGCCTAGACTAATAGCTTGTTGCATTTTCCGGCGTCACGGAAAACCTATTGCAAAACAAAGCGTTAAATAGCGAGAGAAAAAGACAAAAAAAGCCCGGATGCTTACTGCTACACCTGGGCCTCAGTGGCTGAAATCTCAACCTATTTATTCACTTACCGCACTTGTGGCGACAATGATTTGGCACTCGGTACTGCTGAGTGCACCCTTAAATCGTGCAACAATCAGGCCACTCAGAACCGGCCAAAATCGTCTATCTTGGCGTTTTTTCGTAATAAATTCGCACTTTAGGCATTTTGCCTGCTCCGTTTTAATGCGCTAGCGTAATTCGTTGCCGGGAAAACACTTCGCCGAACATTGAGTATTTCTTGATTATTTGCCACATTTCCCGCCAATAAGAATAATAAAAAAACGAGAGAATTATGTGGCAATTAGCCGTACTGCTAATCGGATTAATGTCCACCGCTGGGCTTCAAGCTGAAAGCTCTGCAGCTGGCGACACCGGTAATTGGGATTTTTACCAGCGCGGCGACGCCTCCGAGCACCATGCTCAGCTTGACGCCAATAGTTCTGAGTAATTTCAATTTGGTGCACCGCAACTGGTCCTATATTGCATTCAGAGCCAAGGAAGTTTTGGCGTCTTTGTCAGCTGGAACCAATTCATTGATAACACCATCCACCCAAACCGCCTGAAAGTTGATCAGCAGCCCACTTTATTAATGTCCTGGTTCGCAGGCGTTGAGGGCGAAAATAGCTGGCTGCCTGCGGGTCGCATTACCAGCAAGGTACGGTGCGTACGCGGATAATTGTACTGGCCCAAGCCGAGTTTCAATGACGCGACTTGATCTGATTGGAAAAATGCTTGGTGCACAGGATATAAGCGTGGAGACCACAGATAGTGATGGCAAGCCTTGGTCTGCGGTATTTACCCCAAGAGGCATGAGAATGGCTGCCCGAGAAACCCTGGGATTTTGTGGCATTAACGCTGACGCGCGGTAGGCAACAAACCATCTCATTAACTCCTCACTTGCGCTCACCCCTGCTTCACTGAGCTTTCACACGGCATTCGCAACCACAGGCTTTTACTTACATTCTCAAAAAAGGTTAAAAACATGAAGAATGTAATTACGACGATCTTAAGTGTGGTCTCGGTGCTACTGAGTGTTTCCGCGCACAGTATTGAAGCCCTCGGCTACGCAGTACTTGCCAGTGAGGGTGACATTGAAATCCGCAAATATGAGCCTCACTTGCTCGCCTCTGTGAGAGTGGCTGGCGACTTTGAGGATGCGGGCTCGAAAGCATTCCGCCCGCTGTTTAAATTCATAACTGGCGAAAACACCAGTGATTCCAAAATTGCTATGACCGCGCCTGTAATTCAGTCCAGCGACGACAGTGAATGGTTAATCTCTTTTGTTATGCCTAGAGAATACGACCTAGAGAGTTTGCCTGTGCCGGCGTCCGCGGTAGTTGAAGTCAGTAGCGAGCCGGAAATGGTTATGGCTGCAATGCAGTACAGTGGCGGATGGAGTAAATCACGTTATCAAAAGCACGAAGACCTCATGATGCAGGCGCTTGCGACTAGCAACTATAAATCTTGTGGCGCGCCAAAGTGGGCCCGACACAATGCGCCGTTTACACCCTGGTTTATGCGCAAAAATGAAATCTTAGTGCCGCTTTGTAGTGCGCAGGCCTCGAGCCTGTAAACGTCAGCGTCTTAGGCCAATGCAAAGTAGCTTCTTCCTCCACCACTTGGAAAACTCCAAGGGCTGTCTAAGTCTACCAAGGCAATTGGCTGCCATCTAAACGATAGAACTGTCCTGTTCCTTCGGGGGTAAGCTTTTCAATAAGAAGATCCAACTTCTCAGCACAGGTCTGCGCTGATTGCAGCGGGGCCTTGCGTTGTTTTACAAAAGCCTTGGATAAGTTACTCACCGTGGTTCCGGGGTGAATGGCCACAATTGTCGGCTCATTGCGCCACCGACCTGCCTCAATGGCCAAGCAGCGTATCCCCATATTCAGTGCAGCCTTTGCCATACGGTAACCAAACCACCCGCCCAATTGATTGTCTTCAATGCTGCCCACCTGAGCGGAGAGAAAAGCTGCCTTAAAGCCGGGAACAATTTTTAGTTCATTCGCCATTGCCGAGAACAACAAAATAGGGCCGATGGAATTTACCGCAAAATCGTCATGCAGCTTTGCGCCGCGAATATTGCGCATAGACTTTTCTGGCCCGCCTAAGGGACCTTGCAGATAACCGCTGGCACAGACCCATCGGTGAATGGGCAAGTCCATGGCTGTTAATTGTTCGACACAAAGATCTATAGATTGTTCATCGCGCAGATTGCACTGGAGCCAACGCACTTTGTAGTGAGCTCCGCTCGCAGGCAGATGATGAATTGCCACAACCTGCTCTACCTCGGGGTTATGCAAGTAGCGCTCTAACAATGCGGCACCAATGGCACCAGCCGCTCCAACTATAAGAACATTCATAAAATTTCCACCCTAAAAACCGCCTGTTATCAAACCTAACCGTCTGGTGTCTGTGGTCGAAGATAACACTACCTCCACCAACAAAAACTTGGACAACTTCGCATGAACTCTTTGTCCAGCGCTATTATTCTCAAAAATGTCTAAACTTGTCTAATTTTAATTTGACATTACATAACCAATCCGCGACTATCCTTCCTGAGTATAGACATAACTACCACGGATTAGAAAATGACTAAGCAAAGTAGAAGAGACTTCCTAGCAACTGGAGCAGCACTTTGGGCAACTGCACTGATTCCTGTTGTGGTTCGCGCAGAGCCTTCAGCCCCCATTCTGCAGGAAACGGACGGCATCGCCATAGCCCTCGGGTATAAGAAAGACGCTACCACAGTGGACACCGCCAAGTACCCGAAACGCGCAGGAGCTGCAGGTGCCAGTCAGTTTTGCTCCAACTGCAGACTATATAGCGCAAAAACAGAGGGACTAGGTGGATGTTCAGCTATTCCAAATAAATTGGTTGCTGGGCCAGGCTGGTGCAACGCTTGGATTCCCACAGTTTAGACAGACTTACAAACGAAGTAGATGAACAGCACTTTGACATTACCGGTCTAAAAATAGACAAAACTAGATCGGCCTGCTATGTACACCTGGCAGGTGCATTTTCAAAAGTTACTAAAAGACATTAGATAGACGATACGGCACGGAAGCATAGTTAGACACAGTCGGCACAGAAACCAGCACCACAATAGGCATGGACAACATGGATAGACTCACTATAGGCGCAGTAGCAAACCTCACAGGGGTGCCCTCGCATACACTTCGAAAGTGGGAAAGCAGACATTCAATAGTTGTCCCTCAGCGCAGCGAATCTGGCCGACGCTTTTATGACAACAGCCACGTGCATAGACTGTTACTGGTTAAGCGGTTAATGTCCGAAGGTCACGCCTTGGGCGAGCTCGCTAGACTAGGCACGGAGGCACTTGAGAGCCTCAGTTTACGTCACGACAAAAGTCGCTCAGAAACTCTGGTAGACGGGGTAGACGTGGTTGGATTGAATTTGGCACCGCTATTCGAGCGAACCGAACCAAAAATTTGCCTAGGTCACAGTATATTCGCCCAAACGCTGGAAAGTTGGTTAAACCAAACGAATCGACCTTTACGCCATCATAAAACGTTGCTGGTTGAAAGCGACACACTCCCAGACACTACCGTTGAACAGCTAATCAAACTGCGGAACGGCGCATACCAGCGCGTGATTATTGTTTATACGTTTGCGCCTAGACGTATAGAGCAGCTCCTGGCCAGTCACGGCATCCAGGCTTTGAAATCGCCAGTTACCGCTGACCATTTGAGAACCATGATGAACACAAAGTCACTGGATGTGTCTTCAGAACCGGCGCAAATTGGCGTCAGCGCGTTCACCCCTGAACAGTTGTCTAGCATCGCTAGTATATCTCCCAGCCTGCATTGCGAATGCCCCAACCATATTGCCAAACTGCTCATCGACATTACCGGCTTCGAGAAGTATTGCTTGCAGTGTAAAGATGACGACCCTAAAGAAAAGGCACTACACGCACAACTCGCCGAGATGACGGCGCGCGCCAGAACTATTTTTGAAAGCGCCCTAAGGTCAGTGGCGGTCGTAGATGGTTTAGATTTGAATAATCTGCCTTAGGCCAAATACTCCACCAGGAAGAAGGCACCCGCAGTAATTTAAGGAATGCGTGTGCTTTCTTTCCGCAGCATGCGGTACAGCGTCGCAGCGGTCGCTGAGCAAAGTCTTGCATTGACTAATCCCACCTCTTTTGCTCGAACTTCACGGCGGGACGGTTTCGATATTGCATCTGGAACCTTGTACCTTAGCTTGCGCCCTAACCCATCTGCCTTACTCTGTGCATTTTAGTCCGCGCATGTTTAGCTATATTTTTTCAGCGCTGCTTTTGGCGTAGTTAGTGATGCCCACCAGTAAATTTCTCGGTAGACTAGCCTAAAGAGCAAGCTCACAGCCTTGTGTGAAATGTACCAATAGTCAGAGTAAAAAGATGAAACCTGAAACTGCTGTGTCGCCACTTATTGTCGTGGACTGGGGTACGACCAACTTCCGCGCCTACTTGGTTGAAAGACACATTGACCACTACGGGACCTGCCGAGACAAAGTGGCAACAAACGAAGGGTTGTTGAGTATTCAAGGCGACTATCCCAGCATCTTGAATAGGCAGATCGGCCACTGGCTGGATACCACACAAGCTATTCCAATATTTCTCTGCGGCATGGTTAGTAGCCCCAGAGGGTGGCTAGAGGTGCCGCATATTCCTTGCCCAGCGAATACACAAAAGCTTGCCCACAACGCCCGTCAAATAGACGGCTTTAACAACGGCAATACATGGATTATTCCAGGCTTATCGGGCGTAGGTGTCAGCGGGCATTTTGACGTCATGCGCGGCGAAGAAGTGCAGTACTTTGGCGCCACAAAAATCATCCGAGAGCAAAACTTGCCGACCCCTGATGTTATTTGTTTTCCCGGCACGCACAACAAATGGATCAACACCAGCACAAACACAGGGGGTGAATTGAACCAGTTCTCCACCTCTATGACTGGTGAAGTTTTTGACCTGATGGCCAGCCAATCGCTGCTGTCTAACTCAATTAGCAAACAAGGAATCTGGCAAGAGCATGCGTTTCTTGAAGGCTTAGACAACAGCGCCAGCCAAGGCGGAATAATGCACCAACTGTTCACCGTGCGTTCGCTACAATTATCCGGTGCGCATACAAAAGACGAAGGCGAAGCCTATTTGTCTGGCTTGCTGATTGGCAGCGAGATCAGATCCATGCTGAAAGCCACAAACAAAGACAATGGGAGAGAGGTCGCCATTGTCGGCGCTAATAATTTGACACTCAGATATACATCAGCCATCGAGCACCTTGGGCATTGTGCCTTCACAATTGAGGCAGAAGAGGCGACTATTGTTGGCGCTTTAGAGATAGCTCAACACCTTAACCAGCAGGCTTGAATCACAAATGAATCACTCACTTTCGCACTACTTAGACCAGATGCCTTTGGTGGCTATTTTACGAGGCATTACCCCACTTGAATCTTTAGATGTGGTCGCCTGTCTTTTTACAGCGGGCATTCGGATTGTTGAAGTGCCGCTCAACTCACCAGATCCTTTGGACAGCATTAAGTTAATTGCCGACAATTTTGGCTCACAAATGTTGATAGGCGCTGGAACCGTTTTAGATACCGAGCAAGTAGAAGGCGTTGCCGCGGCCGGTGCACGTCTAATTGTCGCACCCAATACTAATGTGTCCGTCATTCAGGCTGCCGTTGCACTGGATAAAATTTGTGTTCCGGGCACGGCAACACCTTCCGAGATATTCACGGCATTGGATGCCGGTGCAAACGGCGTAAAGGCATTTCCAGCAGAAATGCTGACTCCGCAAATTATTAAGAGCTGGCGCGCAGTATTACCTAAAGATTTAAATATATTGCCGGTTGGCGGCGTATCTACCGACAACATGCGAGGATACTGGCAGGTTGGCGCAAATGGTTTTGGCATTGGCGGCGCGCTCTATAAGTCAGGAAAAAGTATTAACGAAATTAGTGCCAGCGCTAAAGAGTTTGTTATGGCTATGAACACACTACGACTTGAGTCTTAAAGCTACCGTCAATGGGCGAAGTCCACAAAAGACTGGGGTCGCGGCTCGCCCGAAATCCCTGGCTCGTGCGGTATTAGCCGCTAGCTAACATTGCCGTTCGCCTCAATACATACCGACTTCACCACGGCTGCGATTAAACTCTTTAAGGGCCACCCATAACGCCGCCAGCTCAAATAAAACCGCGAAACCAACACAATATGGTTAATGAGGACATTATTTGTCGTGGATGGGTTCGCGAGATGTTTAATGTCCTGATAGACAGAAAAGGCACTAGCCATAGCGAATATCTACATAGCGACAATGAAGCTCCAAAATGCACTTCTTTGCCATGTCCGAATGGCAACAGTTTACTCGAAAGGAGGGTTGCGCGGCCCACGCAACAGCATGCCTTGGATAACGGTATCTATCAGTTAGTGAGCACCTTCGCTCATCAGTGCAGCGCTGCCGGTATGGACCGAAGCTGCAACCTTAGTAACAGATGTTATGAAAATGCCAACTAATACGGCGTAAATAGCTTTTTGCAGAACCAGACAATGGCAGTCTCCCAGATAGTTAGACTGTAAGAACGAACCATCTCTAGGGGATAGGTTGATAGCCCTGATCTTTGCCCTTGGTGAATACACCTACAGCGTCATGCGCATGCAGACTTTCATGATGCTCAATGCGCACCCAAAAATCGTTCCAGCGATGGTCGTCTTCTAAGACTGTTTTTAGCCTTCTGCCCGCGTCTTCAACAAACATTGGGTTCTTACCATTGAGCCGGGCAAACTCCTGCTCGTCTTCTCGTTTAACTGCGCTTTGTACTGGCGTTTTGAGTGCCCCCTCAAGCTGGTCTACCAATGCAGTGATGGGAAGATCGTCGTGAGAATCGTCCAAACGAACCAATGCTTTGGCGGTACTACGCTGACTGTGAGGCGTCGCCAGAATACCCTCTTCGGTGCCTAACCAAGCGTGCACATCGTCGATTTTGATATCGCCTCGAGCACCAAAGTCTTTTGTAAACTGCTCTTGAATGAGCTGGCGAGCCAGTGCCGCAGAACATGGGCAGGTAGAGGAATACTTCACGGCTACAGAAAGTTCTATCGCAATCTCGCCATTGATCAATGTGCCTTTAACCATTACCGGATATGACGCCCAACCGACATTGTCGCTGAGCAATGCTGGACGGCGAATGAAATGATCAAATTCGAATTGAACAAATGCATTGGTACTCAGGTCACTATGAGACTCGAGAATTGAATGCAATAGAACTTTCAATCCAGATGCAGTCAGCGGGTTAGACGTTGCATGTTCATCTAAGAGCAAATACAGGCGCGACATGTGAATGCCTTTCGCCATTGGGTCCGCTAGGTTGACGTAGACTTGAATGCTGGCGTGAGCTTCTTTGTTCTGTTCGCCATCTTTCACTTTGAGCGGCTGGTGAACCTCACTCATTCCAACCCAGTCAAGGGTCTTCTGCGCTTTGGTAAGGGTCTTGTTCGCCACATCCGGCATGTCAAGAACAGGTACAAGCTTAGGAGTGCTCATCAAATTTCCTAGAAAAAATATGGGCCTTAGGTTAGGGCTTTAAAGGTCAACGAAGTGTGAACGAAAAGTGGGTATTTCTTACTTCAAAGCGGTATTTCTTTTACAAAACCTACCAATCAGGCGCTTTTTCAACTACCCACTTAGGCGACTTGAGGTTGATCGCGATATTTTATATATGCTACCGCATTTTTAGTGCGGATCAATATGGGCCGGCGTCTACGCCTTCTACACCCTCTGCGCCTATCGCTATAGCTGCTCTAGATCGGCATCCGTTAGCTGGCGCGCTTCATCTGGCAGCAATGAGGGAATACCGTCAGCTATTGGGTAGGCCAGCTTGCTCACGCGACACCATAACTCCGCATGCTCACGCATAAAGACCAAGGATGTTTTACTCACTGGGCAAACCAATAATTCTAATAACTTGGAATCCATTACTTTATATCCTCCCTTACTCATTCAGTTGAGACTGAATGCAACCGAAGTTTCTTCCGAGACTTGAGACCTAGCCGCACATTTGACGAGGTATTGATCCAGCGACCAACACCTTCGATCTAGAAATACCTAGATATCAAATGGGCTTCTAAGGACGATCGTTTCATGACGATTAGGACCAGTTGAAACAATATCTACCGGCGCGCCGATGGTCTCTTCCACTTTGCGTATATAGTTCTTTGCCTCAGTAGGCAGTTTGTCAAAATCAGTGACGCCCAATGTTGATTCCTGCCAACCAGGTACTGCTTCGTAAACAGGTTCTATGCCTTCATAATACTGGCTGCCAAAACTTGGACTGCCGTCTTCATCTGCGCCAGCGTAGCCGACGCAAATCTTGATGGTTTCTAAGCCGTCCAAAACGTCTAACTTGGTTAAGCAGATACCAGAAATACTATTGATTCTGACCGCTTGACGCAGGGCTACCGCGTCGAACCAACCGCAACGTCTTGGTCTGCCTGTCGTAGAACCAAATTCATGGCCGCGTTTTGCGAGGCCTTCGCCCACGTCATCAAACAGCTCTGTTGGGAACGGCCCAGAACCTACCCGAGTGGTGTAAGCCTTAGTAATACCTAAAACATAGTCCAGATAAGTTGGCCCAAATCCAGTACCCACCGCTGTACCACCGGCAGTGGTATTAGAGGAAGTCACATACGGATAGGTACCTAAATCCACATCCAGCATGGCGCCCTGAGCACCCTCGAACAAAATATTTTTTCCTGCTTCGCGCATGTCATGAAGAAGCGGCACCACATCAGCTGCCATAGCCTTAATTTCGTCTGCCACCTGGACACAGTCGTCTAGCGTCTTGGCAAAGTCTACTGCTGGTTTTTTATAGTAATTAGTCAGCATAAAGTTGTGGTATTCGGCAACCTCAGCAAGCTTGTCAGAAAAATTTTGCCAATAAAACATATCACCCAGACGCAGCCCGCGACGCGCCACCTTGTCTTCATAAGCCGGCCCAATGCCTCGACCAGTAGTGCCAATTTTTTTCAAACCGCGCGCTTCTTCACGCGCTAAATCTAACTCAATGTGGTGGGGCAGAATCAGTGGGCAAGCTGGAGAAATCTTCAGCCGATCCCTGACGGGAACTCCTTTGGCTTCAAGCATTTTGATTTCTTTAAGTATTTCGTGTGGCTCTAACACAACACCATTACCAATTACGCACTGCACATTTTCATGCAATATTCCCGAAGGAATGACATGTAGTACTGTAGTTTCACCGTCTATTACCAGCGTATGTCCGGCATTGTGACCACCTTGAAATCGCACAACGGCGCTGACCTCATCAGTAAGCAAATCCACTATCTTACCTTTGCCTTCGTCACCCCATTGAGTGCCGATGACGACTACATTACGTCCCATTATTTAACCTTAATTATGCTCTGAGCGTTACTCAGCTTTATGTGACCACCTGCCAGTGACCAGATTGAATTTCTAACTTACCTGCGCAGTTATTTGGCGCGACTTCATCTGCTGATAATGCCACCACCACTCGGGCGCCTTGCTCTCTGAGCTTCGCAACTGCTGAAAAGAGACTAATACGCTCTTCTTCTACTACACAGGGCGCAAAATATACGGACTCAGGGACAGAGTTAACGCCCAGCAATTGTTTTAAGCTGAGGTCGAAACCAGTGGCCGGTCGAGCTCGACCAAATACTTTACCAACGCCATCGTAGCGCCCGCCTTGGGCTAAAGCCTGGCCATGTTGAGGGTGATATACCGCAAAAACTGGCCCATTATGATAGCCGTACCCTGATAACTCAGAAACATCTATTCGCAGATCTACGTCTGCTTGATGGATGGTTATCATCTTGGCAAGCGTAGCTATCTCATCTAGTGCTTGGTGAACCGCAGCTGGTGCTTTAGCTAGTACCCGCCGGGCTTCGTCTAACGCACTTACATCGCCCATAAGATTAGGCAGCGCCGCCATCATTTGTGCTTGCTTGGAGTTGCCCAAAAGATTGAGGATGTCGGATTCACCTTTACGCTGAATACGTCTGAAGAGTTCTTGTTGATCTTCGCTGCGGAGAGTTTTGGACCTGACTAAATCAGCCACCAAATTTCGGTAAATGCCCATATGCCCTAGCAATAAAACCGGTTGATGAATGTCTGCGATATGCATCACTTCCAACATCAGCGCGATCACTTCGGCATCTGCCACCAAACTTGGTGCACCAAAAATCTCCGCACCAGCTTTAAGTGGCACTCTCGAATCTTGGGGGTTTTGTGGGCTGGCAAATACCACTGGACCAGCATAGCAAAGACGCTGCACACCATCTGTAATAATACTGTGGGCGTCTATACGTACAGCTTGGGAAGTCATGTCTGCACGGACGCCAAGCTGGCGACCGCTGACTTGATCTACAACTTTTAACGTTTGTAGATCTAGATCCTCACCACTGCCGACGAGCAGTGCATCTAGGTATTCAATCAGTGGGGGATCCACGTAGTCGAAACCCCACGCTACAAAGACGTCGAGTACGCGCCTCCTTAGGATCTCTAAATCCCATGCGCGAGGCGGTAGAAGCTCGTCTACCCCTCGAGGTAGACGCCAATGTGTACTCATCTATTTCTTATATTTACGGGCTAGCGGTTTTTACCGTCGCCACTTTGTAGGTATTTAAAGAAGTCACTGCTTGGATCAAGTACAAGCAAATCGCTCTTGTTGTTGAATACTTCGCTGTACGCATTGATGCTGCGATAAAAGCTATAGAATTCGGGATCTTTATTATAGGCGCTTGCGTAAACATTTGCTGCTTTTGCATCACCATCACCACGCAATTGCTCACTTTCTCTATAGGCTTCCGCCTCCAAGACAACTGCATCGCGATCTGCCTTAGCGCGAATGGCCAAGGCTTTCTCTTGCCCTTCGGCCCGATATTGACGTGCTTCGATCTCTCGCTCTGAGTTCATACGCTCGTAAACTGTGCTGGATACTTCAGACGGTAGGTCAATTTTCTTTACTCGAACATCAACCACTTCAACACCAACAGACTCACGCATAACACGGTCTAGGTCGTTTTTCAGGTCGTCCATCAACTCGTCACGTTGACCAGAAATGACTTCATTCATATCGCGTCTACTGATCTGATTACGCAGGCCTTCGTTCATTCGCTCTTGCAGCAGGCGTTCTGCACGGCGCTCATCGAAAGATGTACCCGTGTAAAATTTCTCAATGTCGGCCACGCGCCATTTCACAAACGAGTCTACGATGAGCGGCTTCTTCTCTATGGTGTAGTAGGTTTCACCTTTAGAATCTAAGGTCAGTACTCGCGCATCAAACTTCTTCACTTCTTCGGCCACTGGCAGTTTGAAGTGCAGTCCTGGTTGGACGGAAGCGTCAACCAAATTACCAAATTCAAGCAAAATGGCTTTTTCGGTCTCTAACACTCTATAGGCGGTCTGATTGAACAGCCCTACGCCCAACAGAACTAAAACTACGAATAATAAGGTTTTTGTAGGCATCTCAAATTCTCCTAGTTACTTCTGGAACGGTTGCTTGAACTCGAACGACTGCCGCTCACATCAAGGCGTAACTGCTCCATCTCTCGGCGCAAGGCAGTAATATCTACGTTAGAGGCATTGCTACCGCTTTGCTGAGTCAACTTATCTAGAGGCAAATACATCATGTTATTGCCGCCTTCAACGTCCACCATCACTTTACTGGCATTCTTGAAAACGTTTTCTAACGCGTCAATGTACAGACGATCTCTTGTTACTTGCTTAGCAAGTGAATACTCATTTAGCAGCTTCTCAAATCGCTCCGCCTCACCTTCAGAACGTGCAATAACACGGTCTCTATAAGCTTGAGCTTCTTCAAGTTGGCGTTGTGCTTTACCACGAGCCTCTGGAACTATTTGTTGCGCATACGCGGTCGCTTGGTTAATAAATTTTTGTTGGTCTTCTTTAGCTTTTTGCACGTCGTTAAAAGCATCTTGCACCTGCACAGGCGGCGCGCTTCGGTCTATATTGACCTTGGTAATATCAATACCTGTGCCGTAATTTTTCAAATAATTACGCAAGCGTTCTTGGACTTCTATCGCTATGGCTTCACGGCCGTCTGTAATAACCTGGTCCATGGTTGCGGACCCCGCAACATGCCTCAGCGCACTTTCTGTGGCTTGATCCAAACTTTTCTTTGGATCTCGAACATTGATCAAATAGTCTGCGGCACTGGCAATAACCCACTGCACCGTGAGACTGATGTCTACAATGTTTTCGTCTTTGGTGAGCATGGACGCTTGATGACTATGGGATTGCACCTGTGTCACATTGACCAACTGTACTTGGTCGATTAACGGCGGATTCCAATGTAGGCCGGGCGTTACCTCTTCATCCATCAATTTACCGAAGCGAAAAACAACGCCACGTTCTTGTTCGTCAACTTGGTAAACACCGCTGAACACATAAAGGCCAGCCAAAACAATAAGCAGAAGGCTGATTGAGCCAGCAGATATACCGCGGCCACCGCCGCCAGTAGAACCCTTGCCACCGCCGAATAAGCCGGATAACCGTCCCTGTAATTTACGTATCGCTTCGTCGAGATCTGGTGGACCTTGATCGCCGCGATTGCCCCAGGGGTCCTTTTCTCCACCGCCTGATTCATTCCAAGCCATGATTATTTGCTCCGCATCGTTTTACTTGAATTAAATAACATCTTTTTGGCGCCCAATTGCCTTAAGCAGCGGTGCACCGAATACTTTTTACAACTACTATCCTTCTAAAAGCCACTCATCTAACAACCAAAAGTGCAGCCATCAATTGGCCAGTGCCCACCTCAAAGTGCTTCGTTAGTAGTACCTACTTAGTAACACTTTCCTGTAACTGCACATTTGATTTTTTCTTCAGCTGGCCGAGCAATTGCTCGTCAGCCTGTACTGTAAGCTTCACACTACCATCTGTCAGCATAGTTTCGTCTAAAACTGCACCTGATTGATAGAGCCAAGCTCGAGTTTTACCATCTCCGGCATCCAGTAGCACTTCATGAGGCGCTACAACGCCTAAAGCACTGCCAATAAACTGCATCAATTCGTCTAGCCCTTGGCCCTTAGCCGCAGAAACCAAACGGTCTGAGTGCTCAAAGAGCTGCCTTTCTTCTAAAGAGAGTAAGTCAGCCTTATTCATAACCCTGATACTGGGCACCTCTTTAGCACCTATTTCTTTTAATACCGCTTCCACCTGCTCAACCCGCTCTTGCCAATTAGTATCGGCAATGTCGATCACATGCAAAAGCAAGTCTGAGTGTACCACTTCTTCCAGGGTTGCCTTAAATGCTTCGACTAAAGCATGTGGCAAAGAACTGACAAAACCCACTGTGTCGGTCAACACGACCTCGCCAGCACCCGGCACATTGATGCGCCGCATTGTCGGATCTAGCGTGGCAAACAACTTATCCTCCGCTAGTACATCGGCATTAGTAACCGAGTTAAAGAGCGTGGATTTGCCAGCGTTAGTATAGCCTACCAATGACACGGTAGGAGTGCCTCGCCTGTTGCGACCGCGTCTATTTTGTTCTCTGCGCTTAGCCACATCGCTTAGCTTTTGTTCCGTGGCTTTGAGCCGCTCAGCCAACATCCGTTGGTCCAGCTCAATTTGTTTCTCGCCAGCGCCACGCAAACCAATACCGCCTTTTTGCCGGTCTAAGTGCGTCCACCCACGAACCAATCGGGTCTGAGCGTGCTTGAGTTGTGCCAGTTCTACCTGCAACTGTCCTTCATGGCTACGCGCGCGCTCCGCAAAGATTGTCAAAATAAGTTCAGTGCGGGTAATCAGCCGACAATCCAGCTCCTGTTCTAAATTACGCTGCTGGCCAGGCGATAAATCATGATTGGTCAGAAGTATTTCCGCGTCCGTGTAGGCAAGCTGGGCTTTGATCTCTTGCACTTTGCCGCTGCCAACAAACCAACGTGAGTCAGGCGTTTCACGCCGTGCAACGACTGTGTCTACAACTATTAGTTCAGCAGAACGGGCTAACTCCGCAAGCTCGTCCCCATCAGGGTTATCGGCTTTGCGCAATTCAACTTGGAGTAGCAACGTACGTCTTCCCGCTTCGGGGCGATCAAATAACATATGCGCTCACAAAGATTTCGCTAAGTTTGGAATCGGTTGTCCGCCACGAGTTGGCTCTTTATCTGACAAGAATCTAGTCACCAGAAGTTTATGGTGTTGAACGTAACAATTTCAAGGGCGGTATTAGCTTAGAAGGTCCTCTGAAAAAATCACTAAGAAAACTATGTCACCCATCGACCCTTGGCTAAATGCAATGGCCGTGTCGAGCACGAGAAAGAATTGAGAGTGCCGCCCAATTCTTTGGGCGAGTTGATGGGACTGATTTTGCTTTAAGCAGAGTATAGACCGCGTAGCACCTCTATCCAAGGACCTGCAAAGACACGTAACGATAAGTCTGTCATTTCGTTACTTTTACCTAGTCTATGTGTGTCCGCCGGAGTCCGCGAGAGTCAATATCGGCACTTTCTATATCTTGCGTAGATATGTCGATAGTCGGGTCATCTATATTGAATTGCGTCGCCTTGGGTTCAGTCCAGATAAAGGCGAGTTCTAGTCCTGCTCATCTTCCGTCTCAGAAAGTTTCACATTGCGGGCAGGCACAACGGTTGACACTGCGTGCTTATAGACCATTTGGCTAACTGAATTTTTTAGCAAAATCACAAACTGATCAAAAGACTCAATATGTCCCTGAAGTTTGATGCCGTTAACCAGGAAGATTGACACTGGGATTCGCTCTTTGCGCAGCGCGTTTAGGTAAGGATCTTGTAATGTATGTCCTTTAGACATTTTAGCCTCCATGTATTCTAATTAGATTATTGTTATTGGCTCTTCTTATCTTCCATTGGCTTTTATCAACTTAGCGTACCGTCAACGCCGAACTTTCACTAAGCGCACTTACGAATCTCGATTTGTCGTGCCGTCTTGCATCGGGTTCCGCAGAGTAGCAGAACCCACACATCAATGAACACATTCATTATACTTCAGCTCAATATGACTTTGACCCTAAAGGCGCGGCCCCAAAGGAGCCGAGCAATGCTTTAGTAGATACCAAAATTTTTTCCACCGGGTTCAACCTATACTACAGGTCTCGCCTCGTTAAACTGCGTTGTTACCTTTTTTATCCAATTTGCCGAGACTATCGGATAGACGGTTATATTCCTCGACCGATTTGCTTCGATTGAGGGTAATGCCGCAACAGATAGCAAAAAATCAGCTCAAATTATGGCGGATAACTCGCCTATTCCATCGGGACAATTGCAATTTAGGTAAACAATCCATTTACCGAACTAGCACTTTGAGTTTGCTGAATCTTATCGACGAAATATGCGCTGGAAAAAGTTGTGCAAAATACTACGCAAAGGCCTTTTTCAACAGCAGGCGGGAGGGAGAAAAGAAAGAAAGGAGGGGACATGAATAAAAGAGCGTAACAGCCAAAATTCCGCTGGCCGATAATAAATTTGTGCCAGACCTCTTAAGACCCTCTAAATTGATCAAACCTGCTCAGAAGTTGACAAACGTTCCACTATCATTGCCGTCGCCTGCTCAGGTTGATCCGTAATGCAGCTCTCTAAACCCGGCCATTGACGCATCCATGTCATTTGCCGCTTAGCCAATTGCCGTGTCGCGGCCACTGCTTTTTCACGCATGGTGTTTACATCAATTGCTCCGGCGAGAAACTGCCAACCTTGGCGATAGCCCACCGCTCTTACCGATGGCAAATCTTCGTGCAGATCACCGCGCTGCCGCAAAGCTCGCACTTCATCAAGAAACCCACCTTTTAGCATTTGATCAAAGCGATTTTCAATGCGTTGGTGCAATACCTCTCTCTGCGTTGGCAAAATACCCAACAATAGTATTTTAGCGCCTAACCTCGAAGAGGCTGACGCTCCTGCGTTTTCGACCCACTGAGAAGACAGCGGCTTGCCAGTCAGGCGCACCACCTCTAGCCCTCGCAATAGTCGTTGATGATTATTTGGGTGAATATTTGCAGCAGCAGCCGGGTCTATTGCTGCCAGCTCATCATGTAACGCCTTGCCACCACGCAGTTCCAATTCTTTAACCAACTGACTTCTAGTAGCTTCGTCTGCATCAGGCAACTTGGCAATGCCCTGCAAAAAACACTTCACGTAGAGCATAGTGCCCCCGACGATAATTGGTGTCTTCTTTTGCGCAAACGCATCAACGATGCATGTATCCGCATCACGCACGAAATCCGCAGCGGAATAGATTTCTTTTGCATCTAATATGCTAACCAACTCATGCGGGTAGGCGGCCAATTCTTCAGTAGAGGGCTTAGCCGTGCCAATATCCATACCTTTATAAATCATTGCAGAGTCTGCGCTAATCAATTGAGCTGCGGATTGCCCTCCAAGGTGATCTTGCAATTTCATCGCCGCATCGGTTTTACCCGCCGCGGTGGGGCCAATTAGGACGACTATTGTTTGCTCATTTTCAATTTGATGAGTTAATAGGCTTTCCCGAGCCATTGCATTGCCAGCACTTTCATTGCTTAAGGACATTAATCGACTACTGACCACGCAAAAACAATTTGTCTAACTCATGCAAACTACGCAGTAAAAAAGTGGGTCGGCCATGATTGCACAGCCCTGCATTCTCAGTTTGTTCCATCTCACGCAGCAAGCCATTCATCTCAGGCAGGGTTAATTGCCTATGCGCCCGCAGCGAACCTCTGCAAGCAAGGGTGGCTAAAAAATCTAGCTGGGTTCTATTAATTTCCTCGCTGGTACCAAACTCTGCCATCTCAGCAATCAGGTCTTTTAACAACTGACCAACGTCAGCTTTACCAAGCAACAGCGGCACCTCTCTGACTACAACGCTGTCTCTTCCCATTCGCTCAACCAGCAAGCCGCTTTCGGCCAATCGTTCGCCAAAGTCTTCGACCAAGTCTGCGTCAGACTCACTGACTCCTACGGTTAAGGGAACTAGTAGGCGCTGCCTTGCAATTCCGTCTAGGGCGGCCTCACGCTTCATTTTTTCGTAAACAATGCGCTCGTGAGCAGCGTGCATATCTACAACAACCAAGCCGTCTGCATTCTGCGCCAAGACATAAATGCCGTGAATTTGAGCAACGGCATAACCTAGCGGTGGCGTCCCCGCCTGCTCTTGCGCAGTAGAGTTACCAGCGCCGCCATTTTCCAAACCTGACTGCAGCCACTGAGGATTTTCCTCAGCTACTAGTTGCACTAAGCCGCCATCTGGACCGATAGACCGCCCCCCAGAACTTGAGAGAGACCCTGAATGAGTTTGCGGTCTGTAACTACTATTGCCTGTTGGTGCATGAGGTAAACCCATCTCTTGTTGTTGGCGTGGCGACGGATTATCTACCCACTGAGTATGTTGCGCGGCAACGGAGCCCTGCGGCAATCCAGGCTCTGCACCCTCATTACTATGCGGGGTTCCCGGACGTAGACTGCGTAAGGCGCGGTTTAGCGAACTGAAAATAAAGTCGTGCACTTGGCGTGCATCACGAAAGCGCACTTCGTGCTTGGTTGGATGCACGTTCACGTCGACCAACTCTTGGGGCAGTTCGAGAAAAATGACATAGACAGCATGGCGCCCATGAAACATCACATCGCTATAAGCTTGACGAATGGCATGCCCCACCAATTTGTCTCGAATCGCCCGACCGTTAACGTAAAAATACTGTTGGTCCATTTGTCTTCGGTTATGGCTGGGTAAACCTACCCAACCATATATTCGATAGTCGTGATTACTTTCATCAATAAAAACCGATTGTTCAACAAAATCTGCGCTCAATACCCGGCCTAGCCGATCTTCGGTATTGCCTGCAGCAAGCACCAGAGGTCTCGCAGCCTTACCGGCGATGCTTGCCTCGCGAGTTTGCTGAAGGGTAAAACCCACATCCATATATGCAAGACTCATACGTCGCAGCACCAGGTCAATTTGATGGGCTTCCGTTCTTTCAGCCTTAAGAAACTTACGTCGGGCAGGGGTGTTGTAAAACAGGTCGCGTACTTCAACCGTTGTGCCCTGATTATGCGCAATGGGACCGGTAGAGATTTCACTCCCACCATGACTCTCCAAATGCCAACCGCCTTCATCGGCATTGGTTGAAGAGCTCAACTTTACTCGCGCTACCGACGCCAAACTGGCCAGCGCTTCGCCGCGAAAGCCAAGACTACTGATACCAATAAGGTCGTCCGCATCAGTGATTTTACTTGTGGCATGGCGCTCTAACGCTAACGGCAAATCCTCGCAGTGAATACCTGAACCATTATCGCGCACCCAAATAAGACCTACGCCGCCGGCTTCGGAGCGAACCTCTACATTTGTTGCACCCGCATCAAGACTGTTTTCTAACAATTCTTTTACAATTGAAGCCGGACGTTCAACCACTTCTCCCGCTGCAATTTGGTCAGCTACAAATGAACTCAAACGCTTTACACGCTTCATACTAGGCTCCACGGGGGATATAAATTGTTTGACCTACACGAATACGATCACTGGACAACTTGTTGCGCCGTTTCAAAGCCGCAGCCGATACCCCATAACGACCAGCGATCTCTGACAATGTATCGCCGGAAGAAATGGTATAACGCAGTTCAGAGCGCCGCGCCGCAAGAAAAGTTAAGGGGGGCGGATTCGCTCGCATATATTCGCCTATGCCGTCGGCAATGGCCTTAGCTAATTTTAATTGATGATTAGACTGGGAAAGCCTTCTTGCCTCTAATGGATTTGAAATAAAACCCGTTTCGACCAAAATCGAGATTATATCAGGTCTATTGAGGACCATAAATCTGGCCTCCGAAACTTCCTTTTTGTGGAGCTTAGTAACTTTTTGCATATTTCGAAGTACGGCTTCGCCCGCCAAACGACTTTCCTCACGCACAAATCTTGTAGAGTTCTCCACTATATATTCTTGAACCGGCGTAATGTATCTGCTGAGCTTTATCGTCTCTCCTACACCTCCGATCATATCGGATTGATTAGCTTGCTTAACCAGGAATTTTTCAAGATCACTGGATTCCCGAACGTCTCCCTCTGATCTCCGTATCCAAACTGAAGCGCCACTCACAGAGGATTGTTTAAACGCATCTGCGTGAATCGACACAAACATATCGGCTCTGCTCTGAGCTGCTCGAGTAGTACGATCTTCTAATTTTACGTAATAATCACCTGTGCGAATCAACACTGCCTTAAAGCCCTTCATACGATTAATCTGATCTGCAGTTCGCCTCGCAATACTCAGAACGACCTTTTTTTCTTCAGCCTTTCTAGGGCCTAACGCACCCGGATCTTCGCCACCATGACCTGCGTCTATGGCAATCACTACGTCTCTATTTTTTTCTTGCGATCGGTTTTTTTTTGCAACAACTACCGGCTTCTTCTTGGTTGGATAAAACAAATCCACCACTAACCTGTGACCGTAAGGGTTAATCGGTCGCAGCTTAAACGGCTTGGCCGACAATGGCCCCTTGGTATCAATAACTATGCGGTAATTCTTACCGCGTTCAGCGCCGCGAATACCCCTAATACCCTTTAGACCTACGCCTGCCTTAGCAAAACTTAGCTTTTTACCTGGCCGTGTATTCTTTAGATCGATGACTATGCGGTGTGGATTTTGTAAGGCAAATTGCTTGAATTGAGTTTCTTGGCGAGCATCAAGTACTACCCGAATAGAATCTGGTGCCTCGTGAACTCTAATGCCGTCTAGGACGTTAGCAAAGACATTTGGCGCTAAGAAAAAAAGCCAACAAAGAATCGCCGCCTGATAAACCAGAGCAACTCGAATAACTTTATTCTTCGTCTTAAGTCCGTGCAAAACGCACACTCACTTTACGTTGAAAGTCTTCATCATCGCTTGGGCGATATAGCTCAAGGTACACGTCTACATCTGGACTGGGCAGCCAGGACTGACCCTGCTCCGGCCACTCAAGCAGCTTTAACCCCGGGCCACTAAAAATTTCATCAAAGCCAACAAATTCTAATTCTTGAGGAGACCGCAGCCGGTATAGGTCAAAATGGTATACCTCAAGATCGTCCAGTTCATAGGGTTCCATTAACGTATAAGTAGGGCTTTTTACCGCGCCTAAAAAACCCAATTCACGAAGAATGCCACGCACAAATGTAGTTTTGCCAGCACCCAAATCGCCATGCAAAAAGATCACTGCGCCGCAGGGGAATTTTTCCTTGAGCACAGGCAAGAGCGCGGCACCAAACCCTTGGGTTGCGGCCTCGTCAATTAGTACTTCGTGCATATCTTCTGCTTCAAGCAACTCGAACATCTCTTCTAATGGCTTAAAATAATCCGTTACATTTTATTCAGCTCGGCACTCCGCCCAGCCCTAGGCAGCGATGATATTACATCTGTGGCCATTAAACTGCGCGGTCCTAATTCGACAGCCGCCAGGTCTGCTGCTGCGCTGTGCCACAACACGGCGCTTTGGAAAGCATAATTGAGCGCAGCCAAATCCGCGTCACCGTTGGCCGCAACTTCAGCGACAAGGGCGCCGGCAATACCACTGAGAACATCACCCATACCGGCGGTAGCCATACCCGCATTGCCTTGTGCGCATATGGCATGCTCTTGCGCCGCAAAAAACACCGAACCGGGACCTTTAAGAACACCATAACAAGCATATGTCTCGGCCAACAAACTTGTCGCGGCAAGGCGATCAGATTCAACTTTGGAAACCGGCCGATTAAGTAGACGTGCAGCTTCAGCAGAGTGGGGTGTTATAAAAAGAGCTGCACTAGAGACGGCACAAAAGTCTTTAACCTCTTGCTCTACGGCCAACCAATAAAGGGCATCGGCGTCTAGAATTTTTACGCAAGGGAGGATTAACGCGCGCTTAAGTATCGCCAATCCCCAAGGCACCCGACCTAGGCCTGGTCCAACTACCACCGCATCACAACCTTGGGCGACAATATCGAAGTTTGCACTATCAGGGTCAACCCACATTGCCTCGGGTAGCCGAGCCAAAATACCGGACCGATGTTCGGCATGAGTGGCAATAGTCACCAATCCAGCGCCAGCGCGAAAAGCCGCTTGGGCTGCCATCAATACAGCACCGGCCATACCCACATCACCGCCCACTACCAAGACATGTCCCTGGCGAGACTTATGCGTGTTTACACGAGCTACCGGCAGCCTACTTGGGGACCACTTAAGGCATGGAGTTGAAGGATAACGATGAAAAATATGCGCTGGCACGCCAAGGTCTGTAACAAGTAAGTCACCCCGTGCAGCAATCGCTGCCCCGGTGTGTAGCCCAATTTTATGGGTTATAAAAGAAACCGTCAGTGTCGCGTTGATACTTTCGTTTACCGCGGCACCAGCAAGGCCTTTGTCGGCGCTGACACCAGAGGGCAAATCTAAACTGAGCACATCACCTTTGTGTGCATTAATGCGACTAATCGTCTGGGCCATCTCCTCCCTGAGCGGCGGCGAAAAACCCGTACCAAGCAGCGCATCGACAACGATTGGATGAGCTATGGGCGCATGAAGATCATCAATCACCAAACCGATTGCCACGCAGTGTTCGTAAGCGCGCAGTGCGTCGCCTGTTAAAATTTGCGGGTCTACCACAGCAACAATTTGTACGTGCATGCCAACTTGGGAGGCCATTGCAGCCAGAACATAGCCGTCACCGGCATTGTTGCCTTTACCGCAAAACACGCTAAAACCGGCGGCATCCGGCCAGCGGTGGCAAAGACAGGCAAGGGCGTAATCGGCCGCACGTTTCATTAGATCAAAACTTTCAATACCCAAGCCGCCTTGGGCTGTGGTTTGAACTGCATCCACATCAATGGCCTGACTGGCTGCAGCGGTATAAAGATGTATTTGCTCATCCAACATAGGTCAATATCATCCGAATAATGAACCTTAAGGCCCGGTATATGCCCGCGCCCCAGCTCGAGCATTTAGTTAGCTGCCACACACTAGTATAGTGTAACCAGCATTGTGCCCACTTTCGAAAAGAATCTATTAGATGCAAGCAGCTTGCATAGAGGTTAATCATCAAAACCCCCAGCGACAACATATCTGAAACGCCTCCCGGCTGGGACCAAGCGCAAATAAGAAGCCAAATAAACGCCCATGCTGAAAATTTGGGTTTCCAAAAATTGGCGGTCACCGACATAGACCTGAGCGCACACGCGCCTCATGTGCGCCGGTGGCTTAATGAAGGCTTTGCTGGAGAGATGGGCTACCTTCACAGGAACTTAGAAAAACGCCTGCATCCGGATCAATTAGAACCAAGCACCTATCGAGTGATCACAGCGCGCATGAACTACCTGCCCGCCGACACCCAGCCCATTGAGGTACTGGAAAACTCTAACAAAGCCTATATCTCTCGCTACGCCCTGGGCCGTGACTACCACAAAGTGCTGCGCCGGCGTTTGGCTAAGCTTGCGAGTCAAATCAACGAGTTGTTAACTCAAGGGCAATCGGCGAATTATCAGTTTCGGGCCTTTACCGATTCTGCGCCGGTATTAGAAAAAGCCCTAGCGGAAAAAGGCGGCTTGGGATGGATGGGCAAACATACACTGATACTCGACAAGGAAGCCGGTTCATGGTTTTTCCTTGGAGAGATTTATACCAATGCTCCGCTGGCGATAGACCAAACTATCGTTGAAGACGCCTGCGGCAAATGCAGCGCATGTATGACCGTATGCCCAACTCAAGCCATTATCAGCCCAAAAAAACTTGATGCCACTCGCTGCATTTCCTATCTCACCATTGAGCACAAAGACAGCATAGACGAAGCACTGCGCCCATTAATGGGCAACCGTATCTACGGTTGCGACGACTGCCAACTGTTTTGCCCGTGGAACCGTGATGCACCCACCACCACTGAGCCTGATTTTGCCGTGCGCAACGGTTTAGACCAACCCGAGCTGTTAGATTTATTCGAATTATCAGAAGAGCAATTTCGGCTGCTTATACAAGGCTCTGCCATGGGCCGTGTCGGTTACCCGCAGTGGCAACGCAACATAGCCATTGCACTGGGCAATGGCGCTGGCGGGGAAGAAGTTGTGAACGCATTAACCCATGGACTGGGGCGAGTCAACCTGATGGTGGATCAGCATATAGACTGGGCGTTAGGGCAACTGAAGGTACGTGCACTCGCAACAAAAACTAGTTGAGAAACAATATGGCCGACAGAAGCAAGAATAAAAAGCTAAGCTAGATACCTAATGATTCATAAGAAGAAGCAATTTTCTTTAAAGAAATCATCATAGCCGCCGTACGCAAATCTGGAATTGGTTTATCGCTGTGTGTTCTCGTGACCTACAATACCGGAGTGATAAGCCGGCGTAAGAGAAAGAGTAAGACCAAAGAACCATTTCGTCTAACGTATTTTAACGCGCCACCAACTGCTCCTAAAATGAGCATTGGCGAACGCCCCGCAATCTGTAATGATATCAAGATATTTTTCGAGATATTTAAAGTTGAGCAAACTCTCTAGCTCACTCACCTCCTCGGCCATATCTTTTAATCCAAACGCAGAGCCGTGCTTAAAGCCCATACCAACATTCGAAAAAGATGACCCTTTTGCCAAAAAATATTCGGCGAAATCTTTAGCTGTAATTTCATTACTCATAGCGGATTCCTCAGCCTCTAAAATTAGAGTTGTCCGGGGCCTAACTAAGACACAAACAAATGCTCGCGGTAGTAGCGCAGCTCTTCTATCGACTCTTGAATGTCCGCAAGGGCAGTATGTTGATTGGTTTTTATAACCCCTGAAGCAATTTCTGGGTGCCAACGCTTTGCCAGCTCCTTAATACTACTAACATCAATTATTCGGTAGTGTAGGTAGCCTTCTAGGTCTGGCATATAGCGGGACAAAAAGCGTCGGTCCTGCCAAATGGTATTGCCACACAACGGCGCTTCGCCAGCTTTTACATGGGCCTCAAGAAAAGCCAAGCAAGTTGCTTCGGCCTCTGTTTCTGTAACCTTAGATTCTTGCACGCGCTGCAACAGTCCGGACGCGGAATGGTGGGTTTGGTTCCAATCGTCCATACCGTCTAACAGCGACTGCGGCTGTTGAATAGCCAATACTGGCCCCACGGCTAACTCATTTAGATCACTATCGGTAATGATGATAGCCATTTCAATAATACGATCTTTTTTGGGATCGAGGCCTGTCATTTCTAAATCAATCCATACTAAGTTGGCGCTCAATGTAATCTCCTTGCCCAAGCTTATAAACGTTCACTGCTATTTGTTGATGAAGCCTCCCACGCCACTCCACCTTGTACGCATGCAATGAATAATAAACCGTCTCGAGCAAATAGTTCGTTTTTTCATCAATCAAAATCTTACTTCCATAACGCGCTCACTTGAGCGATGGCCAGACCTCTTGAGCGCTATTTTTGTGCGCATATTTAGTTCAGCAACAGATGACCCACAGCTAATTTCCGTTATGATTAGCCAATACCAAAGCACACCAGAAGAGATTATTGTGTACCACCACCATCCCGTAGCACTTCTAGAACCATCTGACCTCGCCGCAATGAACAAAGACAAAGTCATTTTGGTTCAGGTCACCAGCGCTGAACTGTTTGCCCAGGCGCACATTCCTAGCGCGGTTTTGGTCACACCTCAAGAATTGGTCTGTGGCATTCCCCCTGCATCCGGCAAGTTGCCGGCTTTGGCAGACCTAGAGACCCTATTTACTCGTATTGGCTACCAGCCTGACTGCAAAATTATTGCTTTCGATGATGAAGGCGGTGGTTGGGCCGGGCGCTTCCTCTGGACCTTAGATATTATTGGCCATGACAACTGGGCCTACTTAGATGGTGGGCTGCACGCTTGGCACGGCGCTGGCATGGAGTTGGCTAAGGGTCCGTGCAGTGCGATGGGTACCGAGCCTGCGAATATCAGTATAGACACTGCCCCAATTGCCGAAATTCCGGACGTAATGGCCACCCTTGAAGATTCACAGCAATTAATTTGGGATGTGCGTTCCAAAGAAGAATATTTGGGCCTGCGTTCAGGGTCCCAGCGAGCCGGACATATCCCGGGCGCAGTTAATCTAGATTGGGAGCTTTTGAAAGACCCGCAAAAACAAACCCGACTTCGCGCTGATATGGCTGAGGTTTTAAAAGATCTGGGGGTGTCGGGTGCTGGGCAGATTATTACACACTGCCAAACTCACCACCGCTCGGGCCTATCTTATTTGGTCGGCCGTTTGCATGGATTGCATATTCGCGCCTACCACGGGTCTTGGTCAGAGTGGGGCAACCAACCAGACACACCTATCGAACTAGACCAATAGTTTAAACACCAGTTAAAGCAATAGAGTAACAACACATATGAGCAATCTATTCAGTAGCTTTCAAAAGGTACTGCCACAGCACGGACTTTCCAGACTTGTTGGCGCTTTAGCGAAGAGCAAGCACCCGTTCGTTAGTAAAACCTTTATTACCCAGTTTGCTAAGGCATACGATATTTCACTGGCTGAAGCAGAGCGTAAATCGCTATCTGACTATGAATCTTTTAACGACTTCTTCACCCGCGCACTAGAACCCGGCGTTCGCCCAATGCCCGGTGGTGCACGCAATTTAGCGAGTCCGGTAGATGGCGCGGTCAGTCAACTGGGCAAGATCGACGGCAACCAACTGATGCAAGCCAAGGGCCATCGCTATTCGCTTAACAGCCTGGCTGGCAAGGCAGGCAGCGGCTTGGAGGATGGTGATTTTTGCACCATCTATTTAGCACCTAACGATTATCATAGAATTCACCTACCGTTCGCTGGCAAGCTTGCACAAACCTTCGCTGTGCCCGGTGCACTATTTTCTGTTAACGGCGCAACAGAGGAAGGCATTGAAGGGTTGTTTTGCCGCAACGAGCGATTGGTATGCCGGTTCAATACGGAATTTGGTCCAATGTTAGTTGTCTTAGTGGGCGCGTCAATCGTTGCCTCCATTGAAACAGTTTGGCCGGGGCCGACCTCACCTTACGGCGTTGAGCAATACGACGATCACAGTATTGAACTGAATCGCGGTGACGAAATTGGGCGCTTTTTGCTGGGCTCAACAGTAGTTTGCTGTTTCCCCAAAGATGCCATTGAACTGAACCCTGAGCTTAAAGTGGGCAGCAAAATCCGACTGGGTGAGAATCTGGGCAAGATACTTTAAGAGGGGGGCTTTGAGAGAAGTGCTTATAGAAAAGGCTTTGAACAAAAGACCTTTGAATAAAGGCCTCTAGCTAAGCAGAGTGTTTGGCACTTCAGAAGTTTCTGAACGTAAGCCCCTTATCTAAACTGCGCTCGCCCATGGCCAGCATCAGCAACCGATCAACACCTAGGGCAACACCGGCACAGGTTGGTAAACCGGTATTCAATGCTGCTATAAATGCGCGGTCAATCTCAACTAGAATTAGGCCTCGCGCTTCGCGAATTTTTTGATCTTGCTGGAAACGTTGTAGGTGATCGCTTGGATCTAAAAGTTCCCAATAACCATTGGCTAACTCAACCCCATCTATGACCAATTCAAAGCGCGCGGCAACTGCTGGGTTATCTGGCTTCAAGCGTGCTAGAGCACCTTGGTCCGCAGGATAATCTACAACAAAAAATCGACCTGGGCTTAACGCGCCCGTGGCTTCGGCAAATGCCAAATCTAGCTCATCTCTGGGGCGGTCTAAGTCGCCAACTAATTCTGCATAGGTCACTGTAGTGTAACTGGCCGGCCCGAGCACCTCATCCACCAAGTCGGCGACCTCTTCCATTAACTGGCCATGATCAAAATCTAGGCGATACCACTCTAACATCGTGAATTCGCTGTTGTGCAAACGCCCCACTTCTTCATGTCTAAAAGCAGGTGCCAACTGATAGATAGAGGGAGCGCCCACAGCGAGCAAACGTTTCATTTGGTATTCGGGGGAGGTTTGCAAAAAGCCGTAGCCAGGAACGGCAATGCTTTCTACATCTGGATCTGTGACGGTATTGGGCGCCAACACTGGCGTTTGAACTTCTAGCACTTGGCGTTGGGCAAAAAATTGGCGCAAGCGCTGCAACAATGCAGCCCGCTGCACCAATCCATTCACATCGGTGCTGGGCTGCCAAGAGGTCACTAGTTCTTTACGCGCGAGACGTATTCCCCAGTTCGCGTGTCTATTTTTAGAATGTCGCCAACATTGATAAACAGTGGCACGCCCTTAATGGTTGCACCCGTCGCTAGGGTCGCTGGCTTGGTGCCGCCGTTGGCTGTGTCGCCTTTCAGTCCTGGATCGGTTTCTGTCACTTCTAGTTCAACAAAATTGGACGCGGCAACTGCAATGGGATCATCGTTCCAAAGTGTGACCACATAAACATCTTGCTCTTTTAGCCAGTCCAGACAATCGCTGACCGCTTCTTTGGAGGCAGCAATTTGTTCAAAGCTGCCGTCAGTGCGCATGAAATGCCAGAACTCACCGTCGCAATACAGATATTCCATATCGGATTCCATCACATCAGCGGCTTCTAGCGATTCGCCAGATTTAAACGTGCGCTCCCAAACTCGACCATTTTTCAGATTCCGAAATTTGACGCGATTAAACGCTTGGCCCTTACCGGGCTTCACAAATTCATTCTCAAGAATATTACAGGGGTCGCCCTCGAGCATTACTTTGATTCCTGAACGGAATTCATTGGTAGAATAGTTGGCCATTTTTCTCGCATTGGATAATTTGAACAGCGCATATGATAACCCCGAATCACAATCCATGGCATCCCAACGATTGGCAAGCCGAGCTTAAACAAGCATTTCGTGCGCCAAAGGCGCTGCTCGAGTACCTGGGTATTTCAAATGTGGCTGCAAATGGCATAGATTTGCAGCCACATTTTGCGCTTTTGGTGCCGCGAGGCTACGCCCAGCGTATAGAACGAGGCAATGTACAAGATCCGCTGCTACGCCAAGTGCTCTCACTGCAATCGGAAAATGAGCAAACACCCGGGTTTGTAGTGGACCCCCTGCAGGAGGGTAATGTTGAGTTGGGCTATGGGCAGACACCGGGGTTACTGCATAAGTATCAAGGTCGGGTGCTAATGATCACCACACCTGCCTGTGCAATTAACTGCCGTTACTGCTTTCGCCGGCATTTTCCTTACACAGATCACAAGCCCAAGGACCAACATCTGGCCCTGGAAGTCATTGCCCAAGACACTAGTATTCGCGAAGTAATTTTATCCGGAGGCGACCCTCTATTAATGAACGATGACGGCATGGCGGCACTCATCCGGAATATAGATGCGCTGGTACACGTCAAACGCATTCGTATTCACAGTAGATTGCCGATCGTACTACCGGAACGAGTGACTATCGATCTTGTCGCAACATTGGCAAGTGCGCGTTGCAAAATCACCATGGTCATCCACAGCAACCACCCAAATGAATTAAATGAAACAACCCAGCGAGCCTTGGCGTGCTTGCGCGGGGCTGGGGTTACTTTGCTCAACCAATCTGTTTTGCTGAAAGGCATAAATAACGATGCGCCAACGCTCATCAAATTGTCAGAACAACTTTTTGACCAAGGGGTGCTGCCATACTATTTACATATGCCAGACAGGGTAGTGGGCACCGCCCACTTTTATTTGGATGACTCTGAGGCCCAGCCTATTTACGAGGTCATGCGCGAACAGCTGCCTGGCTATTTGCTACCGCGACTAGTCAGAGAGCTGCCCGGTGGTATTGCCAAAACCCCTGTTAACTTTGAGCAAAGGCAGCCGCTGAATTTCCAAACAAACATTTAGATCAGCTTGCGGGCGCATTTGTAGGCTTGGCCCTAAGGCTGAATCAGCCAGCTAGCCCTTGAGTTAAACCTTTTGCTCTGAAGAACCCAGGGCCTGCTCAATATCTAAATCGCTAAAGCCGATTAGATAGAGAATGGCATCCAAGCCGAAATTAGAAATGGCATGCTGGGCGCTTTCTTTAACCACAGATTTCGCATGAAAAGCGACACCTAGACCAGCCTGGCTGAGCATGGGTAAGTCATTGGCACCATCGCCCACGGCAATAGTCTGCTCCAGCATAATACCTTCCCGTCGGGCAATGTCTTGCAAAAGCGTTGCCTTACCTTCCGCATCGACAATCTCCCCAACGACCTCGCCAGTCATCTTGCCATCCACTACCGACAGTTCGTTGGCATAGACATAGTCAATGCCTAGGCTGTTACTTAAATATTCGCCCACATACTGGAAACCACCAGAAAGCAGTGCCACGCGATAGCCAAAGTGTTTAAGGGCGCGGATTAATTTGTCAGCGCCATTATTCAATACCACGGCTTCTGCCACTTCATGCAGCACAGTGGCGGGCATGCCTTTAAGCAGCATTGCGCGACGCCGGAAACTTTCCTTGAAATCTATTCGGCCAGCCATGGCATCTTCGGTAATGGCAATAACTTGGTCACCCACACCATGACGTTTGGCCAATTCGTCCATGACCTCTTCAGTGATCAAGGTGGAATCCATATCAAAAGCCACGAGGCGGCGATTGCGTCTAAACACCGTGTCGCGCTGCACACTGAAATCGAAACCAATGTCATCAGCGATAACCAGCAAATCTGCCTGAAATGCTTCGCTGTTTTGCAGGTTGCCACTTAGGCGCATCTCCAAACACAGGCGCGGCGCAACTTCGCCGGCAACTTCTGTATCAGGCTGGGGCTTACGCTGAGGCTTGGTCAGACGGCGAACGGTATCTATATTCAGATCGTAGCGGCGGGTTAAATTACTGACGGCTTTCAGCGGCTCTCCGCCTCGGCCTTGAGACAAGACTGTGAGAATTAGCGGGCTTTGACTGAAACCCTGGGACAATAATTCGTAACTGTCGTTTTCCACCAAAGTAATTCGCAAGGCCGAGCCGACCTTATGACACTGAGCGGTAATATCATCCGTTAACGTTCCCAGTTCTGGCACCTGAACTAAAATACCCAAGGCCAGCTCATCGTGTATCACCGCCTGACCCATATCTAGCACATTGGCATCTGCGTCTACGATGAGTTCCATGAGCGCAGCCATCAAGCCAGGTTTGTCCCGACCCGAGATACTGATGAGAATAATTTCGTCAGCCAAAATAAACCGCCCGAGTTGTAAAAATTTATGCGCACAGTTTAGCTTTTACTGAGGCCCAGATATAAGTGTTGTGTGCTAAATTAGTGCATCTTTCAGACTGAAGTATTGGCAATGACTTGGTGGAGACGTTTTAGGCCGAATAAGGCCACATTCCCGGCAACACTTGTCGCCACCGCACTTTGTAGTTCTGGGCTTTTTTTGCTGTGGTTTGACAACGGCTCAACAAAATTTGAAATGGATCGCTACGGCAACAGTGTTGTCAGTACCTTAGCGCAAACTACCGCCGGGGATTTATTCGATGCCGAACGCATCAACCTTGCCCTTACGGCAAACCACCTGACCGCAAATCCGGAAATTGCTGGCATCACTTTTTACGATGCTGGCAACGAAATAGTTGCTACCAGCGGCACCCAGCGACCCAGCCACCGTTACACAGCAACCGCTATTCTTGACGACACGACGGCGGGTTACGTAAGCATCATTCTTGACCCCGAAGCATTTGAGCGACAAGTGCCTTGGTTGCGTGGCCTGCTGACCTTAATGGTCATTATGCTGACGCCTATTTTGGCAATGCTTGCTCTACAACTTAGTGCTCGGGGCAACCGCTCATTGCCCATTGTCTCCGTACGCAAAGAAGGTCTTGATGCACAAGCAGTTTATGTCGTTGCGCTGACGCTAAATAATCAATACGCCCTTTCTCGCGATGCCCAGGTCACTTCAATTCAAGACGCCATGGTCATGGCCCAAGAGGTATGTGCCCTTTACCCCGGTATCTCGCTGGCACTAAATGAAAAAGGTATCGCCCTGGTTTTAACAAAAGAGGGACTAGGTGGGCTCAAGGCGCTTTATGCTGCGTTTTTGATTCAACGACTATTGTCTGAATATGAAACCGATGGCGAGTTTCGCTGCTTTTTATCAGAGAGCCAGAGTGCAACAAATCCGGCAGAGGCAACAAGAATGGATTTGCAGCAGCTCAGTAGCTTTGACGATTTAGACAAAAATCTAACGTTGGCGTCATTGGCTAAAGCCAATACGCTGCTCTTTGATCAAATGGTTTTTAATGGTTTAAGTGACGCGGAAAAAGCATGGGCCCAGCCATTTAGCCACCCCATTCTAGAAGACGTGGCGCCTGCAAGCAACTTATTCAACATCACTGCATTACCAGAACAGGAAGCCTCATTAATCAGGGAGCAGGCCAAATTGATTTTGGGCTTTAGCTAACGGACGTCTGAGCTAGCCTGTAGCCGCATAACTTGCGCAATGCAACGCACTCTCTTCTGCCTTTTTTGAAGCCCTTTTTCGACTCTTCTAAGCTCTTCTAAGTAAGAAGCGTCTGGACTATAAACGCCCCTAATCTACCGTTAGACGATCCACCTTTTGGAAGCCGCGCGGCAGCTTACGACCACGACGCGCGCGTTCGCCAATGTAGCTTTCTAAGTCTTTAGGTTTCATACGCAAATGTCTTTGACCGGCATGCACCAACAGTTCGTTTCTTTCGCCCAATGCCACCACGCCGACCATTTCTTCTTCTCCGGCCTTAAATGCAGCAGTAGGCACGTTGATCAAGCGGTTACCTTTACCGCGAGCCAGTTCAGGTAGTTCCGCTAAGGGGAAGACTAACAAGCGGCCTCGATCTGTAACTGCTGCCACATAGCAAACTTCTGCTGCCAGCAGTTCTTCAGAAAGTAATACTGGAGGAAGCGCTACGCCTGAATCAGGCACACTCAAACAAGCTTTGCCGGCCTTGTTCTTTGTCACCATATCATCCAGCTGACCGACAAAACCAAATCCGGCATTAGATGCCATCAACGCTTTTTGCTCACCAGTTCCGATCAACACGCCAATAAAGCGCGCGCCCTCTTTGGGCTTAAAGCGGCCTGATAAAGGTTCGCCTTGGCCACGAGCGGATGGCAGGCTGTGCCCTGGCGTATTATAGGTGCGGCCATAGGAGTCGAGGAATATCAGCACATCGCTGGTCCGCCCCTTAACAGCATGGGCAAACTCATCGCCAGTGCGATAGTTCAATTCACGCGGATCAACATCGTGGCCTTTAGCTGAACGCACCCAACCTTTGTCAGAAAGAACCACAGTAATTGGTTCATTAGTAATAAGATCTTCTTCGCTATAAGCGCGAGCCTCTTCAACCTCACCCATTGGCGAACGGCGGGGGTCGCCATACTCTTCGGCTACTTTCAGTAGTTCGTTCTTGATCAAGGTTTGCATCCGCGCCTTGGAACCCAGAGTTTTCTCTAAGCCAGCTTTCTCAATCTCTAACTCACTTTTTTCGCCGGTGAGTTTCATCTCTTCGAGTTTGGCCAAGTTACGCAGACGCAGATCAAGAATTGAATTGGCCTGAATTTCACTTAGCGCAAACTGGTTCATCAACTCAATTTTAGGCTCATCTTCCTCTCGAATAATTCGAATGACTTCATCCAAATTAAGATACGCAACAAGCAAGCCATCTAAAATATGCAACCGATCATTAATCTTGTCTAATCGGAATGTCAGCCTACGCGTGACCACGTCAAAGCGGTAACTCAGCCATTCCTTAAGTATTTTCGCCAGACTCTTAACAGCAGGCCGCTGATCTAAACCGATAATATTTAGGTTAACTCGGTAGCTGCGCTCTAAATCCGTGGTGGCAAACAAATGGCTCATCAAACGGTCATAGTCGATGCGGTTTGATTTAGGCACCAAAATCAAGCGGGTTGGATTTTCGTGATCTGACTCATCGCGCAAATCTACCAACATGGGCAGTTTTTTAACGTGCATCTGCTGCGCAATCGCTTCTAACAGTTTCGCAGGGGATGCTTGGTGCGGCAGCGCAGTAATGACAATATCTGGGCCTTCACGGTGAAAAATAGCGCGGGCCTTTATGCTGCCCTTACCGGTTTCATACATCTGCCTAATATCTGCAGGCGGTGTAATGATTTGCGCATCTGTAGGATAGTCAGGCCCTTTAATATGGGTCATCAAATCTGCGTCTGTGGCCTTGGGGCTATCGAGTAAATGCACACAAGCACTGATCACTTCATTAAGGTTGTGCGGAGGGATGTCTGTTGCCATACCAACGGCGATACCCGTGCTGCCATTAAGCAAGACAAAGGGTGCTCGGGCTGGTAACAGGCGCGGTTCTTGAACGGTGCCGTCGAAGTTTGGATTGTAATCTACCGTGCCCTGGCGAGCCTCAGCAAGCAAAAGGTCCGCGAAGCGCGAGAGGCGCGCTTCGGTGTAACGCATAGCAGCAAATGATTTTGGATCATCTGGTGCGCCCCAATTGCCTTGGCCATCAACCATGGGATAACGAAAAGAAAAGGGCTGCGCCATTAACACCATAGCTTCATAGCAAGCACTGTCACCATGTGGGTGGAACTTGCCCAGCACATCGCCAACTGTTCTAGCAGACTTAGCATGCTTGGCCTGGCTATTTAAACCCAGCTCACTCATTGCATAAATAATACGACGCTGAACTGGCTTCAGACCATCTGCGATATGCGGCAGCGCGCGGTCGTTGATAACGTACATGGAATAATCAAGATACGCCCGCTCGGTGTAGACCGATAGCGGTAGTTGTTCAGTCTCTGGTGCTTGGATTTCGTCATCCATAATATCGAATACCTATCCGTCAGGTGTAATAAAGTTTTATCTGGTTCTTTGCGTTGTTGGGCCGGCCCGCAAAATTTCGCCCGCACTAAAATCAATTCCTTTAATGCTTTTAGTCGTCAGTCGTTAATCAATAACGGCATCATTGCCTTTCTTTTCTAACCAAGCGCGGCGATCTGGCGCACGCTTTTTCGCCAGCAGCATATCCATCATGCTGTCCGTAGACGCACCGGACTCATTGGTTAATTGAACCAAACGCCGGGTATCAGGGAACATAGTGGTTTCACGCAACTGCGGTGGGTTCATTTCACCCAAGCCCTTAAAACGTTGCACACTTGGTGTAGAACGTTTCTTCTCTACTGCTAAACGTTCCAGAATTGCAGTCTTCTCCGCCTCATCGAGGGCATAGTAAACTTCCTTCGCAACATCAATTCTATACAGCGGCGGCATGGCCACATAAACGTGTCCGGCATCCACCAGCGGTCGAAAATGTTTTACGAACAAGGCGCAAAGCAATGTTGCAATGTGCAATCCATCGGAATCCGCATCAGCAAGAATACAAACCTTGTTGTAGCGCAGCCTGCTGAGGTCATCCACGCCAGGGTCCACACCAATGGCTAAAGCGATATCGTGCACTTCTTGAGACGCCAAAACCTGACTGGCATCTACTTCCCAAGTATTCAAGATTTTTCCACGCAAGGGCATGACTGCCTGGAACTCTCTATCGCGGGCTTGTTTAGCTGAACCGCCGGCAGAATCACCTTCAACCAAAAACAGCTCAGCTCGAGCAGTATCTTGACCGGAACAATCGGCTAACTTGCCTGGCAGTGCAGGCCCAGAGGTTATGCGCTTACGAGCAACTTTTTTTGCCGCGTAAAGTCGTTTTTGCGCATTGCTAATGGCCATTTCAGCAATTTTTTCGCCTTCAACCGAATGCTCGTTTAGCCACAAACTAAACGCATCTTTGGCTACACCTGCAACAAAAACTGCAGACTGGCGAGAAGACAGGCGTTCTTTGGTTTGGCCCGCAAATTGCGGATCCGCCAACTTAACGCTGAGCACATAGTTACACTGCTCCCAAATATCATCGCCGGTAATTTTTACGCCGCGGGGGAATAAATCTCGGAATTCACAAAACTCTTTTAATGCGTCAACCAAACCTGAACGCAGACCATTAACGTGGGTGCCGCCTGCGGCAGTAGGAATAAGGTTTACGTAGGACTCAGCAATTTGTGCAGAACCATCAACTACCCACTTAAGCACGTAGTCAGTGGTTTCTTGAACCCCTTGAGCCGTATGTTGAATGGTCATTTCAGGCACGCACTCGGCGTCACCTATGCTTTGTTCAAGATACTGTTTTAAACCGTCTTCGTAATACCAGCTGATGTTGTCGTCAGGCTTGCCCTCAATAGACAAGCTCATGCGCAAACCAGGACAAAGTACTGCCTTGGCACGCAGCAGATGGCGCAGCCGCGTCATCGCCAGCGCGGTGGTGTCAAAGTAAGCGGCTTCGGGAATAAATCTAACTCGGGTACCCGTATTGCGCTTACCAACCGTATCGACTTTTTCTAATTTGGTAACGGGCTCGCCTCTGACATAGCGTTGGCGATACAAATTGCCATCGCGCTTCACTTCTACTTCAAGCCAGTCAGATAAAGCGTTCACTACCGAGACACCCACACCGTGAAGACCACCGGAGAAACTGTAGTTTTCGTTGTCGAACTTTCCGCCCGCATGCAGACGAGTCAAAATAAGTTCTACGCCGGAGATCTTATGCTCCGGGTGAATATCAACGGGCATACCTCGGCCGTCGTCCTGCACTTCGATTGAGCCATCTTGATTAATGGTGACTTCAATTTCTTGCGCGTGACCGGCAATTGCTTCGTCAACACTGTTGTCTACCACTTCTTGGACTAAGTGATTGGGCCTTGTTGTATCGGTATACATACCCGGGCGACGACGCACCGGTTCCAATCCAGTTAAGACCTGTAGTGATTCAGCAGAATAAGTTTTTTCGGCCATTTACCTAATTCGTAGTTGGTTTAAAGGAGTGCGTAATTAAACGCTCTAGCTTAGTTGTTATACAGCCATCTTCGGCAAGAGACAGCCAGCGATAACCCGGCGGCTTGTCGTCCAAAGTAAACGTGGCGCTATTTGGCGCAAATTGGAAACAAGTTGATGGCGACCCTAACAGAGGACCGTAGTCACTTGTTACTTCTATCTCTTGATGCGCATGCCCAAATATAGTCCCGCACAAGTTAGCACCAGGGGTAGCTGCAACGGCAGCCATTATTTCATCCACACGCAAAATCCGATCTTTATCTAACCACGGCGCACCAATCTCAACCAAAGGGTGATGAGTTGCTAATAAAAGGTGCTGAGCGTCACTTGCCACTATGGCTTGAGTGAGATTGGTTAAATCATCTGACGCAATATAGGCAGAAGGTTCGTTATCTACATGAGAGTCCAGTGGCGCAATCAACCACGAACCTAACGTTAAAGCCTGCATAGGCAACTGTGCATGGTGCATATTTGCCAACACGTCATGGTTGCCCGGCAAACACAATAAAGGCACATCAAAAAAACGCCTCACGGTTTCTAAAAAGCGCTGGTAAATCGCGGACGACCCTTCATGCACAAGATCTCCAGACGCCACCACAGCATCGCAAGGATCTTGGGCTTTAGCCTGAATAAGCACAGCCTCCAGTGAGGCTTGAGTATCTACCCCCAATAAGGTTTGGCCAGCCTCAACAAGGTGACAATCTGTGATGTGCAAAACCCGCTGCATTAAAGGCTTATTCCAACTGCCAGCGCAATCTCGCCTTTATGCCCTTCAGAACACCCTTCAGAACTTTGGCTACTGTTGCGGACTATATGACTTTTGCGGCTTTTCTTAATGAGAGCTGCGTTATTCAAGAGTCAGTTTTACCGGCTCAACAACCCCACCAATGGCTAAACAGAGACTCAAATATTCACCCAGAAAACGATTTAACTGCACTTTCTCATCTGGGTGACGCATGCGTTGATTGGGGTATTCGTAATGCCCATGGAAACGATTCTCGTGCTGATATTCCACCACCTCGGCGCTGGAAGAGTCGTGATACATGCGAATACGCATATTTGGGCTACTACCCCAATTTAGCTTGGGCTGCTGGCTCAAGTGCAAAAGGGTCGTATAAGGGCTGCGCTCTAATGCTTTAACGACCACAAAAGTGCCATCGGCACCTGGGGTCAAAGCAATCTTCATTTCGTCTTTCTCGCGCATTTTTGGAAACAACTTGAGCATGCGCTGATAGTTGATATCGCACACAGCCATGTGGGCAGATAAATCTACCTTGTAGGTTCGCTTGCGAATACTGGATATCTCACCCTTGGCAAAACCACGGGTTAAAGCCTTGGAACGGGTTAAAATATCTTTATCTGTCTCAGTACGTTTTTCTGACACTGCTGGCCTAGATAGTTATGGATAGCTAATAAATGCTTAAACCCTAATATACCCACCAGATTGGCTTGGGTCACTGGCCCAAAGTGCTTTTATTTGAACAATTGCAGAATTTGCTGTTGGTCGGATAAATTGCCGACTTGGGACTATTAAACCTGCACCGCAACAGGCGAGAAACGCTAAGTTAGGGCGCTTACTGGTAAGCATGCGAGACGCAGAAATTCTAAAGGCGGAAGCGCGGGCAACCACAAACATGAACTGAATTTTGGTTGCGGGGCGTATAAGTTAGAAACACAGTAAGCTAGCAAGCGCTTAGCATCTATAAATGAGCCGGCAATGTCGCCAGATTCACATTACTTAAACGGCTATTGAGCGCATAATCCTCGAAATGTTCATGTTGGTCTGAAGACCAGCGCAGGAAAGGAACCCTTTCAGGGTTCTGATATACTCAAAGGAATGAGAATAGGCAAAATACCTAGTCTGTTTTTAGGGCGGGGCAATTTTCTGAGACAGGAAGTTTTATGAAGCAGTACAAAATCTCTAACTTAAGCAATGTAAAGATGGTGGCGCTTTTCTCCGCCAGCATGCTATTCACACCATTGGCGGCTGCCGAGAATATGCTCGACGTCTACAAAACCGCCAAAGACAACGACGCAGTGCTGGGTGCCGCCAATGCATCTTTTGCTGCCAGCAAAGAATTGGTTCCCCAAGCACGCTCAAGACTGCTACCTAGCATTGGCGCCCAAACTAGTACCAGTAAAATTAATCGCGATATCTTGCTCGGCGGACAGGCCGTTCTTGGCGAAGAGTACAATGACAATAGCTGGAATGCGCAATTGCGCCAGCCAATGTTGAATCTGGCCAGTTGGTATACCTTGGGTAGCGCCAAATCTTCTGTTGAAGCGGCGAGCATGCAGCTGGAAGCAGAAAACCAAGATTTAATCGTTCGCGTTATTGAGGCTTATCTTAATATTTTGCGCACCAAAGACCGCTTAGACACCACAGACGCAGAGGTTACCGCGGTACAACGACAGCTAGAACAGGTGCAGCAACGATTTGAAGTGGGCTTAGTGGCCATTACCGATGTACTGGAATCTCAGGCGGTTTATGACAGCACTGTGGTGAGACGCATTCAGGCTGAAAGTGATCATGACATTAGCTTTGAAACATTAAGCACGCTTACCGGCCGCTCTTACGATCAGTTAGCCCGACTGTCGCAAACTCTGCCCATTATTGATCCTAACCCGAAGAATGAAGAAGAATGGGTGAGTACAGCCCTTAGATCTAACCTCGGCATTAAGGCGGCTACAGCCCAATTGGCTGCTGCCAGGTCAGATGTACGAGCAAGACGCTCTGACCATTTGCCAACAATAGACGCCACAGCTACCTACGCAGAAAACGTCACTGGCGGACAAAATTTCTTCGGCGCAAATGCTGGCGACACCACCACAGAAAACACCATTTACGCGCTGTCACTGACCCTGCCACTTTATCAAGGTGGCGCTGTACGCTCTAGAGTCAGAGAGGCCAATGCACGAGTAGCGCAATCTCAAGAACAGTTGCTTAACCAAAAACGCACGGTTACGCGCAATACTCGCAATTTTTTTAAGTCTGTTGCCACAGATGTAGTACGCGTTGAAGCGAGATTAAAAGCCATACGTTCTTCTCAGTCTGCTTTAGAAGCCACCGAGACAGGTTACGAAGTGGGTACGCGAAACATTGTGGATGTGCTGCAAGCCCAGCAACGCTTGTTTAGCTCACAATTTGATTATGCCGATTCGCGTTACAACTACGTATTGAATTTGATGCGGCTTAAGCAGGCCACTGGCAAGCTGACCCAAGAAGATCTTGAAGAGTTGAATCAGTTTGTGGATGACGGCGATTTGGTAGAACGCGTTGTTTCACTGCGGCTGCGTTAAAACAGGCTAAGACTAGCTGAAAAGTTTAATAGTGGTTGCGAGATTACTAGACCTCTAACTGACTCGCCAGCAACGCTAAGGTGCGCTGGGTAGCGCCTACATTGCTCATGATCACCGCACGAGCACTAGACCCCATTTGTTCACGCCCAGCCGCATCAATCAGCAACTCACTCACCACCTCTGTCAATTCGCCTGCATTGGCGATTTTCTTGTAGGCACCCGCCTCACCCAATCGCGCCACCACTTCGACAAAATTGAAATCAGCAGGACCTGCAACAATGGGCAGCCCAAGCAGCCCAGGCTCAATTGGGTTATGCCCACCATGATCTACTAGCGAGCCGCCGACAAAGGCCACATCCGCCAAACTGTACAGAGCCAACAACTGGCCCATAACATCTCCCACTATGACGTCATAAACGCCTGCCGTGGGCCCCTCACTGGAAGCCCTCCATGACAAATTATACTGCTTAATCAGCTTACCTACTTCACCCGCTCTGTGCGAGTGCCGCGGCACTAACAAAAGACATAACTCGGGCAATTGACATCGTAGTAATAGGTGCGCTTGGATAATCTGCTCCTCTTCACCGGGGTGAGTGGAGGAGGCAATCCAAACAGGGCGAGCACTAAGATTAAGCTGGGTTTTTAACAATGACGCTTGCTTGGCCAAATTTTGCGGCAACTGTAAGTCGTACTTCACACTGCCTAAAACGCTGACCTTTTGCGCATCCACGCCAAGGTCAATAAAGCGCTGCATGTGCTCTGCGGACTGGCAGGCAATATGCGTGATTGCCTCAAGGACAGGACGCGATAACCAACTCATACGCTGATAGCCCCGGGCCGAACGCTCAGACATACGCGCATTAATGAGCACTACAGGAATACCCAGTGCATTGGCCTGCATAATCAGGTTGGGCCAAATTTCGGTTTCCATCAGCACCAACATGCGCGGTTGAGTTTTACGCAGAAAACTGCTTACGGCAAAACTAAAGTCGTAAGGCGCATAACAATGATCGACGCTGTCACCCAGATGTTGATGCACTTGCTCACTGCCTGTGGGCGTCATGGTAGTGACTAAAAAATTTTGTTCAGGCAGATTGTCGATCATTTTTTTGATCAATGGGGCTGCCGCAATTGACTCCCCTGCGGAGACGGTATGAAACCATATTGCACCTGATTTTATAGCATCTGGCACGCGACCAAATCGCTCACCCCTACGAGCTGCGTAAGCCGGTTCGCGGCGAGCGCGCATAAGTAGACGCAGATAGACTATTGGCAACCCCAGCCAAAGCAAAACCTTATAAAAACTTAGAACAAGAAAAAAGCCGAGATACCTCACTGATTTTGCCCAGTGGCAGCAACAAAACCGGCTACATGATTGGCAACATGAACTGTCAAATCTGCGTCAGTGGCAGGGAGAATAAATTCAAAACCCTCATAACGCGATCGAACTTGCTCACTGACCACTGCAATAATAGGCACGCCCCGCTGCTTGGCGACAAAATTCAATGCGCGCGGTTCTGCAATACAGCCTAGATCTAAATCTACAACCACAATGACTGAGGCATTGAGCAGATATTTTTCGATACGGTTTTGCAGATGCGCCTGGTATTCACTGAAACCATCTATGGGAATGATCTTTTCATCTTTGTGGCGGCGCATATTGGCAACTGCGGGTGCGTCAGCCTCATCAGTCTTGTCGACAAAATCCAACGCGTTGGTGTAGGTGGCCCATTCTTTAATCGCCAGCAAATCACCAAGTACACCAGTATTTGCAAGGGCTTCACTCACCTGGCTGCCCAAATCATCGTCACCCACATAACTGACAAAGGTGCAGGGTGTTTGAGCAGAATGCAGCGTCAGCGCAAGACCCAGCCCCGCGCTTTGGCCCGAGTGAAAGAAATTCTGCGCTTGGTTACGGCTGGTCAACTGCTGCTGATCTAACCAAATGTCCCCCACCACCAAAACGTGCCCGTTAGTGGGCGTGAGAGCATCAATGGTATTCAGTGATAAAAGAGACAAGCAAACCTCGGCGCGCTGTATGGGTAATAGAACAAGTGTATTATCCTAGAGAGCATACCCAATAGCACTCACAGCTGACACCTAGATCCACTAACGTTAACCAACACAATAACGAAGAAGCCAAATTGGACATAAGCAAGCTAGCACCCAAACTTTCAATCAAGCAGTGGCCCAAGTGGATTTTGGTCGGCTGTTTGTGGATTGTGGCGCGCCTACCTATCGGGGCAGTATTTATGGTGGGAAGAATGATTGGATTTCTAGGCTACCACTTAGCCAAATCTAGACGCCACATCACCGAAGTTAATATCGCCAAGTGCTTCCCTGAGCTGTCCGCCCAGCAGCAGCAGGCCTTGGTGCGCGAGAACTTTGTGCACACGGGCATTGGCGCGGTTGAGATCGCCCTACCTTGGCTAAATCCCTCGAGAGATCTCGCGGATAGATTCAAGATTGAGGGGGTCGAACATCTAAACGCTGCCCATGAACTGGGCAACGGTATTGTCTTAGTGGGCGCTCACTATACGACTATTGATATTACCAGCCAGCCTTTGGGTGCCTTTGGTTTTGTTGATGTGATGTACCGACTGAACAAAAACCCAGTTTGGGAGAGCTTGCAATACAGTGGGCGCAAGGCCTTTTTCGACGGTGTTGTTGAACGCAGTGACATGCGGCAGATACTCAAGCGTCTGAAACAAGGCCGCGCCATGTGGTATGCAGCGGACCAAGATTACGGCATAAAGCATTCGGTCTTCGCGCCCTTTTTTGGCATCGACGCCGCCACCATAACGGTCAGCTCCCGCTTAGCCATCAAAAATAAATCTGCGGTACTCATGCTGCACCAATTTAGAGATCTTAAGAGCAAAACATGGACTCTGAAGTTCGCGCCGATGTTAGATGACTTCCCTTCCGGAGATGACCTAGCCGACGCAACTCGCCTTAACGCCATGCTCGAGGCGGAGGTTAAATCAGTGCCCGCCCAGTATCTGTGGATGCACCGCCGCTTTAAAACTCGACCCATTGGCGAGCCATCGTTTTATAAGTAACCTATACCCTATTAGCGACCGTGCCGTGGCGGGTGCACACAGCGCGTCTTATGACTACAATCTGTCTCCCGAATCTAAAAAGGCTTTCACGCTGCATGCTTAATTGCAGCATGAATTAAAAATCGTGTTACCCAAATTTTCTGAAATGTTAAGCCAACTGGTGGGCGAGCCCTCCGTTAGCTCCACCAGCGCCGATATTGATCGCAGCAATCTGCGGGTGATTGAGCACCTGGGTAACTGGCTCAATGACCTTGGCTTTAGCACTGAGTTGATGCCTCTGCCCGGCCGACCCGATAAAGCCAATCTAATCGCCATCTTGGGTCCAGCGCCGCGAGAAGGCAAAGGCGGCTTGGTGCTTGCCGGGCACACCGACACAGTACCATTCGATGAAAGCCTGTGGCAGTCGGACCCGTTCACGCTCAAAGATACAGATGATGTGTTTTACGGTTTGGGTTCTTGTGACATGAAGGGGTTTTTCCCGGTTGCGCTGGAGGCTGCGGCAACCTTTGCCAAAGGCCAGTTGAACGCGCCGCTGACCATTGTGGCCACCACTGACGAAGAGTCTTCTATGGCCGGTGGTCGGTACTTGGTTGAGTCTGGCAGACCAAAAGCAGATTACGCCATTATTGGTGAACCCACAGAACTGCAACCCATATTTGCTCACAAAGGCATCAGCATGATGTCGATTAACATCTTGGGTTCATCAGGACATTCCTCTGACCCGAGCTTGGGCAACAATGCCTTGGACGCCATGCACAAAGTAATGAGCGCATTGTTGGATATGCGCGCTGAGTTAGCGGCGGCGAATAAAAACGATGCCTTTGTCGTGAACGTGCCCACCATGAATATGGGCTGCATGCGTGCGGGCGATAACCCCAACAGAATTTGCGGCTATGCCAATCTACAAATCGACCTGCGCCTTTTACCTGGCATGGACTCAGAAGAAATTCACGCAGAATTAGAGCGACGTATACAAAGGGCTGTTGCAGACAGCGCGGTGACGTTGACATTAAACAAGGCTTATCCGCCCATCCCGCCATTTGCCACTCCTGAAAATGCTGACCTGGTACAAACATTAAGTAGTTTGAGCAAGCGCGCACCGGGCACTGTTGCATTTGGCACCGAGGCGCACTTTTTGCAGACCTTGGGCATGGAAACCGTAGTTTGGGGTCCAGGCAGTATTGACCAAGCGCACCAACCCAATGAATATTTGGCAAAAGCTCATATAGCCCCGGCGATTGCTACACTGCACCAAGTTATTCAACGTTATTGCATCGACTAAACCATGAAAACCAATGAATACTCACAGTGGTTCAGAGGCTCCACACCGTATATCAGCGCGCACAGAGGCAAAACCTTTGTGGTGTTTATCGGTGGAGACAGCCTTGAGCATCTGAACATTACCAACATAGTCCACGATTTGGCGCTACTGCATGTACTGGGTGTGCGCTTGGTTCTAATTCACGGTGGCAGACCGCAACTAGACAGTGCGCTGGCAGATTCTGTTATGCAAGAGCAGCGCCGGGTGACCCGCGCTGAAGACATGGACATTATCAACGGCATTTATGGACAGCTTCGCAGCCAGTTGGAAGGGTTATTTTCTACCGGGTTACCCAATACACCATTGCACAATGTTGAGATCAGTTTGGTTGCTGGCAATTTTGTCACCGCGCGACCCATTGGCGTGTTGGCAGGCGTAGACCATTTATTCACTGGCCGCATGCGCAACGTAGATACCGCAAGGGTCAACACCCTGCTGGACGCCGGTTCAATTGTGCTGATATCGCCCATGGGCTATTCCTCATCTGGCCAAGCCTTTAATTTGGCAGCAGAAGAACTGGCCGCTGATGTCAGCGTGGCGCTAAATTCTGACAAATTGATTATGCTGGATGAGTTAAATTATTTGACCAACTCGAGTGGCCAACGTGAGAGCACAGCAACGCCTACCTCTTTGCAGATACTCATTGGTGCCAATGAACAGATCTCAACCACTACGCGCCTGCGCCTAGACACCATGATTCAGGCAGTGCGCGGTGGCGTCACCAAAGCTCACATCATTTCCTTTCAGGAGGATGGCGGCGTTCTACAAGAGCTCTTTACTGCCGACGGCGTGGGCACCCAAGTGCTCGAAGAAACCACCGGCCCCGTACGCCCCGCTAGGGCCGAAGATGTTTCGGACATTGTTGAAATTATTCGCCCTCTTGAAGAGGCGGGCATTTTGGTGCGCAGGTCTCGGGATCGTTTAGAGCAAGAGATCGAGCACTTTTTGGTCGCCGAATTAGACGGCGTTGTCGTGGGTTGCTGCGCAATTTATCCCTTTGAAGATGAAGCGGAGCTGGCTTGTGTGGCTGTGCATAAACACTACCGACGTAAAGGGAGTGGGCTTGCAATTGGTGCCAACTTACTCAGAGCGGCAGAAGCAAAAGCGCGCAGCTATGGGTCTAAGCGTTTATTTGCACTCACAACTCAAACTCAGGATTGGTTTGTTGATCAGGGATTTGCACCCACCGATGTGAGTGCTTTACCGACCAGCAAACAGTCTCTTTATAATTGGCAGCGCGGCTCGAAGGTAGTTTCAAAACCTCTGAGCTAACGCTGCGCTAACTGCAGGTAAAAAAGACCTGCCTCAAAATGTAGGAAGTAAAATGGCTAACGATCGTCCCTATAGTTCTCTTGTTGTAGATGGTGTAGAGCAAGCACCCAGTAGGGCTATGCTGTACCCCACAGGTTTTAAACCTGAGGATTTTAGCAAGCCGCAAATTGGTATTGCCTCTACTTGGAGCATGGTCACTCCCTGCAACATGCATATTAATGAACTGGCTGATGCCGCCTGCATGGGCGCTGATGAAGCCGGCGCTAAAGCAGTGTTGTTCAACACCATCACTGTTTCAGACGGTATTTCTATGGGCACACCGGGTATGCGTTACTCGTTGGTGTCTCGGGAAGTCATCGCAGACTCAATTGAAACGGTCGTTGGCGCGCAAGGTTTTGACGGCTTTGTAGCCATTGGTGGCTGTGACAAAAACATGCCAGCTTGCGCCATTGCTATGGCGCGTATGGATAGACCCAGTGTTTTCGTTTACGGCGGCACCATTTTACCCGGCGCAGAGCGACGCGATATTGTCTCTGTATTTGAAGCGGTAGGCGGACACGCAGCCGGCACTGTTTCTGATATTGAGCTCAAAGAAGTAGAAGAAACTGCCATTCCAGGACCAGGTTCCTGTGGCGGCATGTATACGGCAAATACTATGGCCTCTTCAATTGAGGCATTAGGTTTGTCACTCCCAGGCAGCTCAGCGCAAAACGCCATTAGCCAAGACAAAAAGCAAGACAGCTACAACGCCGGAGCGACGGTTAGGAATTTGATTAAGTTGGACATCAAACCTAGCGACATTTTGAGCAAAGAAGCGTTTGAAAATGCCATTACGGTGACCATTGCCCTAGAGGGATCTACCAACGGCGTATTGCACTTACTGGCTATAGCCCACGCAGCCAATATACCGCTGGCGCTTGAAGACTTTAGCCGTGTTGGTAAGCGTGTGCCGGTTTTGGCCGACATGCGACCTGCCGGCCAATACGCCATGAGCGAGCTGATTGAAATTGGTGGCATACAGCCGCTGATGAAAATGCTGTTGGCCGAAGGCCTGCTGCATGGCGATTGCTTAACCGTTACAGGCAAAACTCTGGCGGAAAACTTAGCCGATGTTGAAGACTATCCTGCGGACCAAAAAATCATTCGCCCAATGTCTAACCCAATTAAGAAAGACAGCCACCTTGTGATTTTACGCGGCAACTTAGCCCCAGAAGGCGCAGTAGCAAAAATCACGGGTCATGAGGGTCTGAAATTTACTGGCAGCGCCCGCTGCTTCCATGGCGAAGAAGCGGCAATGGCTGCGATCATGGACGGCCAAGTACAAAAGGGCGACGTTGTTATTGTTCGTTATGAAGGCCCCAAAGGCGGGCCAGGCATGCGCGAAATGCTCAGCCCAACCAGCGCCATCAATGGCCGCGGCATGTCGCAGGATGTAGCACTACTCACCGACGGCAGATTCTCAGGTGGGTCTCACGGTTTCGTTGTAGGCCACGTGACACCGGAAGCGCACTTGGGCGGTCCCATTGCTTTGGTTGAGGATGGCGACACCATTACCATCGACGCGGAAACTCAAGAAGTTATCCTAGATGTCAGCGACGAAGTGTTGGCTCAAAGGCGCGCTCAATGGACGGCACCCAAGCCCTACACCGAACGCGGCACGCTGGCTAAATATGCTCAGCTGGTGAGCTCGGCAAGTGAAGGCGCGGTGACGGACAAATATCTGGGCTAGAATTCTAGCTAAGAGCCACACCGCATATAGGGGAAAACGTGTCAACTTGTGAACTATGCGTCAACCCGGCACAAGACGTAGTGCCGGGGTACAAGTTAACGGTATGCGAAGTGTGTTGGTCTGGTGCCGCCCAAGGATGGGCTGCAAATTTGGAGCCTATCCTTTTTGCGGCATTAGCCGCCAGAGGCCTACTGATACCTGACCGAGGCGACAATGACTTGTTGCCTCGCTCTTACGCGCCGCCCGAAAACTTCAACATTTAACGTCAGCCGCGCAAAATAAGGGGCCGACCTTTAACGCGACAAACGCACTGCAATGGCATCTTGCCGATATTCACCCATCAGAAAACTGATAGCGTCATTAGAGAAACCATACTTCTCAGCCATGAGAGCATTCACCGCTGCAGCTTGAGAAGGATCTGACACTACACTGGGACTCAATCTATCACCATCCCTGGTGACATAAACGGCGTGCCCCGCCTGCACATTATTCATTAATCTTTGATACCAACCCGACTGATCGTCGCCAGACCGCAGCCACATACTGCCATCATGGTCTACCACCCAAAGACGAGTACTTTGTAATTCACCTTGATCATCCTGCGACTCAAGCACAACAACTTCGCCGCTTTCTGACGCCAACATAATCAGACCGAAGTAAATGAAAGGTGCCAATACAACTAGCAACAAAATTTTCTTTAACAACACGTATTCTCCCGTTTCTTTATATACCTATCATGCAGCAAAAACGTTGCATTGTAAGATTACGATCAGAGAAAAAATTGCTGTGAAAGCACAGCGAGGTTGCGGGTGTTTTGAAGATAACATCGCAAACAGAAAACACGAGAACGGCAAGCGAAAGAGGAAAGATGGAAATGGGGGAAAGGAAAAGAAAAAAGCGAAGGAACATCGCTCCTTCGCTGACTACTCTACTTTATTCGGAAAGTTATGTGGCGCGCAATATCAGAGAATGCTGAAGAAGTGGCTTAAGCGCTAAACCGAAGTCTTCTCATGCACCATATCGACCAAGAACTTCACATTATCTACCGGGGTCTCAGGAATAATGCCATGACCTAAATTGAAAATGTGACCGGGACGTCCTGCCACTTGATCTAATAGCCACTGAGTTTGCTGAGCAACCGCCGCCTGATCAGCGCACAAAACAATAGGATCTAAGTTGCCTTGCACTGCGGTGCAACCCAATTGATCCCAAGTAGGCACAAGTGGCGTTCGCCAATCGAAGGCCAACACATCAATGTCTAGCTCCGCCACTGCCGGCAGCAAATGATAGTTACCCGTACCAAAATAAATCACCGGCACTTTTTTACCAATCTTTTCTAACAACGACTTCAGGTAAGGCTCAACAAAAACCCGATAATCTTGAATTGACAAATTACCCACCCAAGTGTCAAACAATTGCACGGCCTCAACGCCAGCCGTGATTTGCAGCTGCAAATAGCTGGCTAACTGATCTACTAGTTTTGTGATGAGTTGATGCCAAAGCTCGGGCGCTTCATGCATCATTTTTTTCACGTGCACGTAGTTACGCGAGCCTTTGCCTTCAATGGCATAGGAGGCCAACGTAAACGGTGCACCAGCAAAACCGATTAGAGCAATATCTTTCGGTAGGTCGGCGTTGATAAATTTGACCGTATCGGCAATGTATGGAGTTTGCTCAATCGCAGGGCCATTATGCAACGCAGCAATATCTTTGGCACTACGGATGGGATTGCTAAAAACTGGACCTTCGCCTGGCACGTAATTGAGCTCCATACCCATGGGTTCCAAAATAGGCAGCAAGTCCGCAAACATAATTGCAGCATCCACGCCTAGGAGGCGCTGCGCATCCAGTGTGGCTTGCGCGGCTTTTTCCGGATTCTTGAAAAAATCTAAACTGGGCAGATTTCCTTTCACCTGATGATACTCGGGCATGTATCGACCTGCTTGGCGGTTCAACCATATTGGTGTGTGCGAGGTCGCTTCCCCTCGGCAAGCTTGTAAAAAAACCTTTGCAGATTTATCCATCAGTTAGACCTTATCGTTTCTGTTATTTTTCATTTGTTCTTTATTGTTGGTTACCTGATCATTTATCGAAAATCCGATAACCATCATTTATTACGCCGTTAGAATTTGGCGACAGAGCAGCGCTTTATTGAAGTGACCGTTATTGCGGGTCAATACTCAACGGGCTTACTTCGGCATCATAGTCCACACCGTCAATGCCGAAGCCAAAGATCTTCAAGAAATCTTCGCGGAAGCCATCGAGATCACCGAGTTCCGGCAAATTTTCCGTAGTCACCAACGGCCAACGTTGTTTTACAATATCTTGCACTGGCTCTAACAACTCCAGGTCATCTACGCGAATGCGGCCGGCGTCATCTAAGCGCATCTGTGACCCGCCCTTAAGCTGGGTCGCAAATAAGCGATGAATGTGCGTTATACAATCTTCGTGTAACCCTTCATCTTTCATTACCTTAAAAAGCAGGGCAACATAAAGAGGAACAACGGGAATTGCTGAACTGGCTTGACTAACTATGGCTTTAAGTACCGCTACTCGAGCGCCCCCTCCAATTTCTACTAACTTTTCATTAATCGACTGACTGGCTCTATCCAAGTCCAACTTTGCTTGGCCCAGAGTGCCTTCCCAATAAATGGGCCAGGTCAGTTCGCTACCAATATAGGTATATGCCACGGTTTTTGCTTGAGGCGCTAAAAGATCGGCTTCGACTAAAGCCTGCATCCAAAATTCCCAATCTTCGCCGCCCATAACTGTGACAGTGTTTTCAGTTTCTTCAGCCGTGGCTGGCTCTAAGTTAACCTCTGACACCTCGCCTTTTTCAACATGCACGGTCTTAATGCTTAGCACTTCACCCAAAGGCTTAATGCTCGAACGGTGCAACACACCAGACTTCGGATGCTGCCGAACTGGCGACGCTAGGCTGTAAACAACCAAATCTATCCTGCCCATATCGGCGCGGATGGTGTCTAGTACCTGTGCGCGCATTTCGTCAGAGAATGCATCGCCATCCATTGTTTTCGCGTACAAACCGGCAGCTTCGGCGTGTTGCTCAAAAGCCGCGTTGTTGTACCAGCCTTGAGAGCCCGTCTTATTTTCGCTGGGCGCTTTTTCAAAAGACACACCCAAGGTATTAGCGCCACAACCAAACCCGGCAACAATTCTGCTAGCAAGGCCATAACCACCTGAGCACCCGAGAACCAGGACGTTTTTAAACTCGCCCGTTGAGATGTTGTCCAAGTGGCTAACATAGTTCACTTGCTCGCCAACGTGGGCAGCGCAACCTGTAGGGTGCGCGGTTGTGCAAATGAAACCGCGAATACGTGGTTTTACAATCATTCTATTTCCCTTGGTTCGAGTGCGTGGATGTTAAAATTGCGGGCGCCATCATACCTGCTGCTACTGCCCAGCGCATGGCAGCGTCTACATCCATTACCCTAGGGCCGTCGCGTCTTACGCTGACCAGCGCCTCTTCACCGGCATTGATCTTATGGTCTCGATCGCCATCTAATGCGACCACTCCAGGGCCTTGCAAAACAACTTCTTCGGCAAAGTCCACACGGTGCGTGGAAAGCACGTTGACCGTTTTATAAAAGCCCGGGGAAAGCGGCACTAAAACTTCGGCACCACCTGGCCCCATATCAACAACTAGACCAACATCGTCTTCAGCATAAACCGGATCAATATAACCGCCGATAGGCGACATACCGATGGCATTAGGTTCTGCTCTAGTGAGCACCATGCGGCTCAGTCGCTGAGCGTCAAAAGGCAACAAATTGCCCACATGGTCATTGCGCAAAAGTACCGCGTCGATCAGCCCCACATCTGCACCCTGTGGCGTAGTTAGGTGGAGCACTTTGACCGCTTGTTTTAACTCTGCTGGCGCCCCATCAAAACGACCCAAACAATTTAAACCTGCAACCATACCGGCAATAGTAGGTTCCATAAGCGCCGGAAAGACATTGTTAGTGCCCGTGGAGATTGGAATAAGATCCATATCTGAACAGGCTCTGGCAATGGCGCGGTTAGTGCCGTCGCCGCCTAGCGACACCATAGTATTGCAGCCTTCGACCTTGAAACGTTTTACAGCTTCTTCAGTATCTTTGGCCGAATTAGTAATGGGCACATCAATAATGTGCACCCGAGCATTAAGCGGCATCAACTCCAGTGCGAGCGAGGCAATACGAAAAGGCTCTCGGGCAATGTATAGGTCTGTTACCCCAGCGGCCTCTGCACCAGCAGCTACTCTGGCAACAATATCCCGCTTGGCTTCGTGGGTCATATTACTGGCGCGGGCAGCTAAACGCCTGACGTCGCGCCCCGACATTGGGTTTACACAAAGCGCAAGTTTACCGTTAGACATTAGCGTTGATAATTCTCAAAGGTGTAGTCGCAGCTATGACGGTCATCGGCATAACATTTCTTTTGCATAACTAATTCCCAAGCGGCTAAATCTAGCTCGGGAAAAAACACATCGCCCTGGGGTTCTGCATGCACATGAGTGAGATATAGGCGGGTTGCCCGAGGCAATGCCAAGGCATAAATTTCGGCGCCACCGATAATCATTATTTCATCTACGCCGTCAATGAGAGCCTGACTCTCAGCAATTTCTATACCTGCGTCTAAATCAGCTACAACTTTCACACCTTCGCGATGCCAGTTGGGGTCGCGGGTCATCACAATATTTGTGCGCCCGGGCAGAGCAGACTTCATTGACTCAAACGTTTTACGTCCCATCAACACGGGCTTACCCATGGTGGTATTCATAAAATGACGCATATCGTCAGGTAATCGCCAAGGCAAAGTGTTGTCTCGGCCAATGACCCTATTTTCGGCCATGGCCCACACGAGTGAAATATGCATATCAGACCGCTATTGGTGCTTTGATGCCGGGGTGACATTCGTAGTCGAGGAGTTCAAAGTCTTCATACTTAAAACCAAATATATCCTTCACCTCTGGATTAATGCGCATTTTCGGCAGAGGTAGCGGCTCTCTGGCCAACTGCCGGTCCGTTTGCTCTAAGTGATTAGAGTAAAGGTGTGCGTCCCCCAGTGTGTGGACAAAGTCGCCCACTTCTAAGTCACAGACCTGAGCAATCATCATGGTTAACAATGCATAAGAGGCAATATTGAAAGGCACACCAAGGAATATATCTGCGCTGCGTTGATACAACTGGCAAGACAATTTGCCATCTGCCACATAAAACTGAAACAGCGTATGACAAGGTGGTAAAGCCATATTGCTCACTTCAGCCACATTCCATGCACTGACAATGTGCCTGCGGCTGTCCGGATTATTGCGGATACCCTCAACTAACGCTTCAATTTGATCAATGGTCGAGCCATCTGGACCCGGCCATGAACGCCATTGAGAGCCATAAACTGGACCTAGATCGCCATGCTCATCAGCCCATTCATCCCAAATGTGCACTTCGTGGTCGAGCAGATATTTGATATTGGTGGAGCCTGCCAAAAACCACAGCAGCTCGTGAATTATGCCCTTTAGGAAGACTTTTTTAGTGGTGACTAAAGGGAATCCATCCGCCAGCGGGTAGCGCATTTGATGACCAAAGACACTGTAGGTGCCGGTACCCGTGCGATCATCTTTATATGTCCCGTTTGCCCGCACGTGGCGCATTAACTCTAAATACTGTCGCATATCTTACCGTTCATTCCATCTTTTTGACTATGATGCTGGTTGGCAGATTTTCCTGCCTTTGTGGGCTTAATTAAGTACCCATTTTGCCTACTTTCAATCTATTCGCTTCCAACCTTTCTTTCGGAAGTCATAGAATACCAGCCTTAACCCACGGCGGCGATGGCACATAACAGTCCAATCTAGGACAACGCCAATGAGCTTGGGAAGCGCTTTTATAATCCTACTCTGTAACTGCGCTAGGCCGGAGCGGCCAAATTTCGTCTTCGCGCCCAAAGGATTAAAAGCACACCCACTATAATCATGGGTAGAGAGAGCAATTGCCCCATACTGAAGGCGTCGAGAAAAACAAAACCAATGTGCGAATCTGGCGAACGGAAAAACTCGGTGATAAATCTAAACGAGCCATAACCCACTAGAAACAAGCCGGAGATTTGCCCCATAGGCCTGGGCTTGATTGACACAAACCAGAGCAGGCAAAAGAGCAATAGTCCTTCGGTAAACGCTTGATATAGCGAGGACGGATGCCGCGCGACACTCTCCCAAGAACCTAGACATAAGGCACTTAGGCCCCGCACCGCATCACAATGAAAGACAATACCGAAAGCGCTGTCGGTGACCCTGCCCGGCAACTCCATGTTAATGAAGTTACCCATTCGGCCTAGGCCCAAACCAATGGGGCTTAAAGGCGCAATAAAGTCGGTCACTTGCAGAAAATGCCGATTAGTCTTGAATGCAAACAGCAGCAAGGCCACCAAGACGCCCAAAAAGCCGCCATGAAAAGACATGCCACCTTCCCAGACTCTGAACAGATAAAGCGGATCGGCCAAGAAATTACTAAAATTGTAAAAAATGACGTAACCCACGCGACCACCTAGTAGTGCGCCTAGGGCGCCATAAAAAACCAGATCGGAAATTTGTTCGCTGTCCCACCCACCCGGGTGGGTACGCATACGTCGAGTGCCTAGCCAATAAACGGCAGCAAAACCAAGCAAATACATGAGGCCATACCAACGCAGTGCGATGGGTCCTATGGAGAAAATAATTGGATCGATAATGGGGTAATGCATATTGCTCCGAATCGCTCGTTGGCCACAGTAGAGCGCAGAATAACGCAAAGTGCTGCTATAATTCGCCTTTTGCTAGTAAAGATATATGTGCTTAATTTTAGTGGGCTACCAGCCTAATTCAGACCGCCCACTAGTGGTTGCTGCGAACAGAGACGAGTTTCATCAACGCGCCAGTGCAGCGGCAGAGTTTTGGCCACAATACCCAGAACTACTAGCGGGCAAAGATTTAGTGGCGGGCGGCACTTGGTTGGGTTGCACTCAATCGGGCAAGTTCGCAGGCCTGACCAACTTCAACCAAGGCGGCGAAGCACCTATAGCAAGGTCTCGTGGCAGTCTGGTACATGACTTTTTAGTCGGCGACATGAGCGCGCTGGAATACGCCCAAGGGTTACCCGGCGACGAATACGCTGGCTACAACCTATTTTTATTCGACGGTAATGAACTGGTCTATACCTCTAATATTGAAGTAGCAGGTTGCGACTCTACCCAAGTACTGGCGCCAGGCTATTACGCTTTAAGCAACGCAGAGTTGGGCGCTAGCTGGCCGAAATGCGTTACTGGCTCGCAAAACCTCGAAGCAACGGTAGAACAAGACTTCGCCCCCGCAGATCTACTAACAATGTTGAATAACCGCCAGCAGCCAGATGACACTGCACTGCCCCAACGCGGGCAACCCATAGAGCATGAACGCAGATTGGCCCCCTGCTTTATTGTTGGCGGCGAATATGGAACCCGAGCGTGTACTGCTTTTATTTTAACCAAAGAGCAAATTACTTTTGCGGAACAAAGTTATGCAGCGGGCGGCGTAGCCACGGGACTGGTGCAGTTTGAGTTTGAGCGCTAGCACGCCAGTTCACCGACACAAATGCAAAACTGGCAAATAACATTTTATCCAAAACCGTCTTAGGTAACGTCGTTACTTTTGTTACTTAGGCAAAGCAGGGGAACACAATGGACACATCATTGAATGGACGGGTAGCACTGATCACCGGAGGCAGCAAAGGCCTTGGGCTGGCAATGGCCAAAGCCTATTATCTCGCGGGCGCGAAAGTGGCTATCTTGGCAAGAGACGCAGAGGCCCTAAGTACGGCTGAAGCCGAAATACAGGCTATGTCAGTGACTGATGACGCCAAAGCCAACTGTGCTATTGCCAGCTTCGTCTGCGATGTGACAGATCCAAAAGCAATTATTACCACCCACAAGGCGGTGGTAGAAAAACTTGGCAATATCGACATTCTGGTTAACAACGCCGGACAGTCAGCGGCAAAACCGTTCACCAAAATTACCGACGACGAGTGGCAAGCAGACCTTGATCTGAAACTTATGGCTGCAGTAAGGCTCACCCGACTGGTGTGGCCAAATATGGCTGCGCAGCAGTGGGGCCGGGTGATCAACCTACTCAACGTCTACGCCAAGCTACCTGACGCAGGTACAGCGCCCACGTCAATTTCTAGGGCGGCCGGCATGGCGCTCACCAAAGTTTTGAGCGCCGAAGGCGCGGCAGACAATATTTTAGTTAATGCAATGCTGATCGGATTTATTGAAAGCGATCAAATCCGCCGCCGCCATGAAACCAGCGACAGCAACGTAAGCCTTGAAGATTTCATTGCAAAGGCAGGCAAGGGTTTGCCTATGGGCAGAATGGGTAAGGCGGAAGAAGCCGCAGACCTTGCACTGTTCTTGGCCAGTGATCGCGCTTCCTACATCACCGGCTGCGCGATAAATATGGACGGTGGGTTGTCCAAAGCGTTGTAAAGCTCAAGGTCAGAGTTGCAGAGAAAAGTTAAACCCGGTGAGGCAGCCGACCACTGGGTTTCTTTGATCTCACAACCTTACCCAGACCTGCGTTAACCAATTGCTGTTGCACATAGTCTTCCACTTCCTCAGCCGTATCCATGCGTAGTACCCGGGCTAGAATACGCCGGGAATCACTACGTTTAATATTGCGAATAACCCACTTCACTTTCAGCAAGTGCGTGGCGTTCATAGAAAGTACGTGATAACCCATTGCCATAAGCAGCACCGCGCCAGTTGGCGTTCCAGCCAACTCGCCACAAATGCCTAACGGCTTCTCTTCGGCGTGAACGGCTCTGGCGACCTCTCGTAGTGCGCTCAAAACTGCTGGATGCACTTCTTTATATAGGTCCGCAACGCGCGGATTATTACGATCTACCGCCAACATATATTGCGTTAGGTCGTTGGAGCCCACCGCGATAAAGTCCGCTTCTTTTGCAAGCAAGCGTGCCTGGTAAACCGCCGCAGGCACTTCAATCAAAACGCCAACTTGGGGCGGTTTTACTTTAATGCCCTCTTCAATGACTTCGGCATAGGCCTGATTTATCAGCACTTTCGCCGAGCGCAGTTCTGACAAGCTTGAGATCATTGGCAGCATAATACGCAGATCACCAAGCAAGCCGGCGTTGGCCTTAATCATGGCGCGAATTTGCACAAGGAAAATTTCTGGGTGATCTAACGTGACGCGAATGCCACGCCAACCTAGGAATGGATTTTCTTCCTGAATAGGAAAATAAGACAACGCCTTATCACCACCGATATCTAACGTGCGCATGGTCACAGGGCGCGGCTCAAAGGCCTCCATGTGTTCTCTGTATAATGCACGCTGCTCTGCTTCAGTTGGAAATCTGTCTTGGGACATAAAGGGTATTTCTGTGCGGAATAGACCAATGCCCTCTGCGCCACGATCTAGCGAACGTGTAATGTCGCCGCTCAGACCAATATTTACCCACAATTGCACCCGCCAACCGTCTTGAGTAATGCAGGGTAATTCTTTGAGCTCAACGAGCTCCTCTTCAAACATTCGCTCTTGATCAATGAGCGATTCACTTTCTTCAATGCGCTGCTGACTTGGGTTGGTAAATATTTCGCCGTAATGCCCATCGACAATGAGCTTAACGCCTTCTAGGTCATAGGCTGGAATATCCACCGCCCCCATAACTGCTGGGATACCCATAGCCCGCGCTAATATGGCAACGTGGGAATTACCGGAACCTTGCACAGAAATAACTCCACACAAAAGATCCGCTGGAATGTTCGCTAACATAGAAGGTGTTACCTCTTCACCGACAAGTACCGTGTTCTTGGGAAACTGTGTTTTCTTTTCGCGAATACGCTGAAGATAGGCCAGCACTCTGACACCTAGATCTTTAACATCGCTGCCCCGTTCACGCAGGTAAGAGTCTTCCATCTCGTCGAAGCGATTAACATGCTCGCGGATAACCAATTTTAAGGCGCCCTGAGCCCATTGGCCTAAGCGTACTTTTTCTCTTATGTCCCCAGCCAATGCGTTGTCATCCAACATATGCAGGTAGGCGTCGAACAATGCTAATTCTTCTTGGGGCAAACTCGCCTGAAAATCTTGAATGATAGTGCGGATATCGTTACGCACGGCTTCCAAGGCGCGGTCTAGCAGGGTCAATTCGACTGTAATATCTGCTGCCGGTCGCAAAGGCACCGCATTTAGATCGGCTACCGGATGAATAACAACTCCGTTGCCAATACCAATGCCTGGTGCACCGGGAAAACCGCGAAAACTACCGCCGTCAATTATGTCGCGCTGCGCACCACTGAGATAATGACTGCCAATTGCTTCGGCATGGGCCACCACTGAGGCTAATTGAGCTGATAGCGTGACTAGAAAGGCTTCTTCAGATTCGTCAAAACGGCGAGGGTCGCGTTGCTGCACCACGAGAACACCAAGCACTCGCCCTTGGTGCATGATGGGCACACCCAAGAATGAATTAAACGGTTCTTCGCCAATTTCTGGTACGTAATGGAAACTTGGGTGACTAGGGGCTGCATCTAAATTGAGGGGTTCCGCACGAGTTCCTACTAAGCCGACCAAACCCTGGGATCTCGACAACACCGTCTGGCCAGTTTGACCTTGATTCAGACCTTGAGTGGCGGCTAAAACATAGCCTCCGCGGTCTGCGTTAACTAAATATATGGAGCACACTTCGGTGCCTAAGGCACTTCGCACGCTGGAAACCAACAATTGAACAGATGCTGCAAAGTTAGCCTCTTGGGTAACGTCCTGAACAATTTTTCGTAACGTAGCCAGCACGACTTATCGATTGCCCGGCAAGTATTGGGCGAGTTCAACAAGAGCGCTGCGATAAACTTCGCGTTTAAAATCCACTACCTGGGAGATGGGGTAGTAGTAGCTCACCCACTGAAAAGCATCGAACTCTGGCTTGTCAGTGATATCCATTTGCACTGGAGTTTCACGCTCAAGCATTTCTAACAGAAACCATTTTTGTTTTTGTCCGACAAAGCCCGGGGTCGAGTTATTGCGGCGCATGTGCATTGGCAAATCATATTTTAACCAGCCACTGGTTTGGCCGAGTACCTTTACTGCAAACTTTGCAACGCCAATTTCCTCGTGTAGCTCACGCATAACCGCAGCTTCTGCTGTTTCGCCATCGTTAATGCCGCCTTGAGGAAATTGCCATGCGTTATGACCGCCAACGCGACGAGCCCAAAACACTTTATCAGAAGATATCTCGCCCTTGCCCACGGTAGTTTTTTTTTCCGCACCTGGATCAGCAGCCTGCAGCTTAAGCAGATTCGGTTGAATGAGTACGATCCCCACATTGGGCCTGTACCCTTCTTGATCTAACATCATTTGCCTCGTGAAGCGGTCATAGGGTTTACACCACCATACCCTAAAATATGAAGTAGAAATGTCAAAGGGGAATATTGAAAAAAAATCTAGCCGCACTGCATAACCGTGGCTCTAAGTCGCCAATCTATACTTAGCAACTAAACCTGATAGCAATAGTCGACAATCATCTCCGATAGCCATGTCAGACAACTACACGGGACACTGGTTGCAACCCGCACTCTTCTATTTGCTCGGATTGAGCAAATGCTGCCGAATCTGCGATCTATTCGACCGTTGCACAGAAAATCATGCGAAAATTCTCTTTTAAGCCGAATTTGCAACCTATGCCTAACCATCTCAGTGGCGAAACCAGCCTCTACTTACTAGACCATCAATCGCAGCCAGTGAATTGGTACCCGTGGAGAGAGGACGCCCTAGCTTTTGCCAAAGAACAGAACAAACCCATTTTACTTTCTATTGGTTATGCCACTAATCCGTGGTGTGAGCTGATGGCTAGAGAGTCCTTTGCGGATCCGGCTACAGCAAAAATTATGAACAAGCACTTTATAAATATTAAGGTCGACCGCGAGGAGCGGCCAGACCTAGACAAGATTTATCAAAGCGCATTGCAGCTTTTGAACAAAGGTAGCGGCGGTTGGCCGTTAACGGTAATTATAGATCCACAGAATCTGACACCATTTTTTGGCGGCTCGTACTTTTCCAAAGACGCCACCAGCACCATGCCAGGGTTTGCTAACCTTTTAATGCGCCTGCACCAAGCCTTCACAGATCAGGCAGAAGATTTGCGTACCCAGGCTGCGAAAATGGCCCAGGCGGTGAAACAAATGTATCCACCTCTTCTTGATCCAAATATGCCCGACGCTGATTTGATTTTTTTGGCAAAAGATCAGGTCACGCATCAGTTTGATGAAAGCGAAGGCGGTTTTGGCCAAGGCCCTAAATTTGCTATGACCTCAAGACTGCAGGGTTTACTTAAGCATTGGTCTATTGCTAGAAGGCATAAAGATAACGACAAAGATGCGTTAGAAGTAGTTATGACCACCCTCACTAAAATCGCCAGAGGCGGCATTTACGATCATCTAGGCGGCGGATTTTTTCGCTACACCACAGACCGTCAGTGGCGCACGCCCTATTTTGAAAAGGTTTTATGTGACAACGCCCAACTGCTGTCAATTTTTGCCGGAGCGTTGCGCCTGGGCCCAGACCCACTATTCCAAGATGCCATTAGCGATACCATCAATTGGTTGATGAGCGATATGCGTCATACAAGTGGCGGGTTTTATGCCTCACAAGATGCGCTGTTAGTGCAGTCCAATGACACTGCCGTTGGTAAATACTATCTTTGGCGCAGGGAAGAGGTGAAAAAACTTCTAGAAGAGGATGAATACTTGTTGGTTGAAACCCTATACGGCATAGATAGACCGGCCAATCTTGATAATCACTGGAGCCTGCACCGCGGCGATTCTTATCGCTCTGTGGTTGAGCGTTTATCTATGCAGGTTGACGCCGCCAACCAGTTACTGGCCAACGCTAAAGAGAAGCTTTTTCTCGCCAGGCAGCAGCGTAGCGCGCCAAGAACCGACGAGACCATTCTTACCGCTTGGAACGGGCTATTAATCAGTGGCTTGGTAGAAGCTGGCAAAGTAATGCAGCGCCCAGATTGGATTACGACAGCAGAAGAACTGGCCGATTTCATTTTTACCCAATGCTGGGACGGACATTTGCTAACTGCCAATTGGCGCAATAGTGGCGATCGCTCGTTAGGCTTTTTAGACGACTACTCCAATGTACTTATGGGTCTACTAGATTTATTACAATGTCGTTGGCGCGAACAAGACGCTGCTTTTGCAGTGGCGTTAGCAGACGCTGTTATCAGTGGATTTTATGACACCGACAACGGCGGCTTTTTCTTCAGCCACAAAGGCCAAGAGGGTTTAATTTTCAGACCAAAGCCGACTCTGGACGAGTCAGTACCGCCCGGCAATGCCACTTTAGCTTTGGCGCTAAACCGTCTCGGCAACTTGCTTGGGAAGAACGAATATCTCGACGTAGCAGCCAATACCCTGCGCTGGGCGCGGGCTATTATGGAGCAGTATCCGTCGAGTCATTACGGACTGATCACCGCTCTAGAAGATTCCACCGAGTCTATTGTGCAGATTGTATTGCGTGGTCCTATTGAGGAGATGCAGGCTTGGAAGCAAGTTGTTAGCAATAACTACGCACCATGGCGCAGCTGCTACGCAATACCCTTCGATGACATTAAGACTATTCCCAGCTACTTACCCGGTCTTGTAAGCTCGGAAACTAAAAACAAGGTCAGTGCATTTATCTATGATGGGGAAGAATGCTCTAAGCCGATAACCGACATAGGGCTATTCAAAAAAGCATTGGTTAGCTAAGTCTTTAAAGTAAGTGGCTGAGTAGCCCGACAATCATCGAGGCTTAAGATGTGCGGCCTAAGCAGTGGCAGGCTAATTGCTGCCACTGCACAAGGCCACATATTAGTATCCTAGGAAGATCGGCTAGCGTACCAAGCAAGGTCAAGCTCACGCGCCGCTTTAACGTCATCTAGCCTTCTAACTGGTGTCGTATACGGCGCCAGTTTGACAAACTCCTGATCCGCTTCAGCTTCCATCTTAACTTTAATCAGCGCCTCCACAAAGGCGTCTAACTCTTCCTTACTTTCTGTTTCTGTAGGTTCCACAAGAAAGCACTCAGGCACTAACAGCGGAAAGTAAGTTGTTGGCGAGTGCACACCGTAATCTAATAACCGCTTGGCAATATCCATGGCATTAACACCAAGAGTTTTTGCTTCCTTTTGGAAAGTCAAAATAAACTCATGGGTTGCGCGTCTTTCTGGATAAGCCAGTTGGAAACCAGCTTTAGCGAATCGAGCAGCCATATAATTAGCATTCAACGTGGCAAATTGACCCACGCGATGCATGCCTTCACGGCCCAATAGCAACGCATAGGCTAATGCGCGAAGCAAAATTCCTGCATTACCAGAAAAGCCAGACAGCGTACCAATGCTCAGCGGTAGGTCTTCTTTACCCATCCAGCGATAGCCATTATCGTTCTTTTCCACTACAGGAATTGGCAGATGAGGAAGTAAGCGTTCGCTAACACCCACTGGGCCTGCACCAGGACCGCCTCCGCCGTGAGGTGTAGCAAAGGTCTTATGCAGATTCATGTGCAGTACATCGAAGCCCATATCACCGGGTTTAACCTTGCCCAAAATGGCATTCAGGTTAGCTCCGTCATAATAAAGAAGGCCACCAGCGCCATGCACGGTTTCGGCTATTTCTTGAATCTGGCGCTCAAATACGCCGCAAGTAGAAGGATTGGTCATCATTAGACCTGCGGTCTGAGGGCCTACTTTCTCTTTCAGCGCGGCAAGATCTACATCACCATCTGCATTCACTGGCACTTCAGTGACCTTGTAGCCACACATTACCGCGGTAGCAGGATTAGTACCGTGGGCCGCGATAGGCACAATAATTTCTGTGCGCGCATCATCGCCGCGCGTCTCGTGATAGGCACGAATCATGGCAACGCCCGCAAATTCTCCCTGAGCGCCAGCCATTGGTGCAAGAGATACACCCTTCATCCCGGTGACGTCTTTCAAAATTTCCTGCAAGTCAAACATGCAAGCTAGGTGACCTTGGCTGGCCGCTTCAGGCGCCAAAGGATGACGGCCCAAAAACCCAGGCATGCTGGCGGCTTTATGCGCGCCGCGAGGATTGTATTTCATGGTGCAAGAACCCAGCGGATAGAACTGAGTGTCGATGGAGAAATTCTGCTGAGACAAATTGGTAAAGTGTCTTACCACCTGCAGTTCAGAAACTTCTGGCAACTGCGGCGGCTGCTCACGCAAGAAACTCTGCGGAATATCTGCTAAGTCAGTGTCCTTAGTCCCATCTACTCTTTGCGCCATAGCACGTCGCCCTGAGGCACTGCGCTGGAATATTGTTTTGCCCTGATCGGCCTTATTTGTTGGATCCATATTTAGCATTTGATCAGCTCCCTGCTTGTGCGCTATTTAACGAGGTGTTTTGTTGCAAAACTTGAGTCAAAAGTGCGACGTATTTTTCTATTTCAGCATTTGTACGTTTTTCTGTGACTGCGACCAACAAGCCATGTTCAGCGTGCTCAAGGTTGCCATCGCTGAAGTCTGAAAGTACCAGGCCAGGCAAAACGCCTTCCACCATCATGGCGTTAACAACCGTAACTGCCAGCACAGGTAAGCGCAGGGCAAACTCATGGAAGAACGGTCCTGTGAAGAACTCTTCCACCCCGTCAATTTGCAGCAGTCGTTGCTGCAATTCCACAGCACGGCGGTGACAGGTAAGCGCAGTTTCGCGAATACCTTGAGGTCCCATTAAGCTCATATAAATAGTACCCGCAGTGACCAAAAGCCCCTGATTAGTACAAATATTTGATGTCGCTTTGCCACGGCGAATATGCTGCTCACGCGCTTGCAGGGTTAATGTGTAACCGGTACGCCCATCTAAATCTTCGGTCTTACCAATAATCCGTCCTGGTAATTGACGCATGTACTCTTTACGTGAACAAATAAATCCAAATGAAGGTCCGCCAGAGGCCATAGGTACGCCGAAGGGTTGCCCGTCACCGCAAACAATATCTGCTCCATGCTCGCCCCATTCACTTGGCGGCTTGAGCACGCCTAAGGACATAGGATTGACCACTGCAATAACTAAAGTATTTTGCTCATGGGCCCAATTGGCCAGCGCATCGACATCTTCCATGCGGCCAAAAAAGTTGGGCTGCTGAATGACAAGGGCACCTGGCGCATTACCATCTGCTGCGGCTGCAGCGAGTGCAGACAAATCTAGAACGCCACCCTCACCCAAGGGCAGAGCTTCTATAATGACGTTTTGATTTTGCACAATATTGCGCGTGGTTTGGGTGTAGTGCGGGTGCACTGTCTGGGCGATTAAAACTCGACCAGATTTGTTTTTCTTGTTTGCACGTATTGCCATCAATACCGCTTCAGCAAGGCCACTGGCGCCGTCATAAACCGAGGCGTTAGACACGTCCATACCGGTTAAAGCAACCATCATGGACTGATATTCATAAATCAGCTGCAGTGTGCCCTGGCTTGCTTCGGCCTGATAGGGCGTATACGCAGTCATGAATTCGCCACGGGTAGTTAGATCCCAAACCGCCGAGGGAATGTGATGGTCATAGCTGCCACCACCGAGAAAGCACGTATAGCCTTGATCTTGCTCAGCGCGCTCAGCCATGTGTTGCAACATCGCCAGCTCACTCATGCCTTCCGGCACATGATCTAACCTGTCGCTGGTCAGCTCGATGGGTATTTCATCGAACAAAGAATCGATATCTGGAACACCAATTTCTGCCAACATGTCATCAACATCCGCCTGGGTATGGGGGATAAAAGGCATTTAACTCTCCGGAAAATTACAGTTTCGGTCAGCTGCAAATGCTGCCGACTGAATCAAGGTTTGTGTTTTCTTATATGCTTCTAGTGATCTTCTGCGTCACACACTTCTGCATAGGCTTCCGCATCTAAAAGTTCATCAAGGTCAGCAAGATCCTGCGGCTGGAGCTTGAAAAACCAACCCTCACCATAGGGGTCTTCATTCACTTTTTCCGGCGCGTCATCTAGCTTTGCATTGACTTCGATGACTTCACCGCGAATTGGCGAGTAGATGTCAGATGCAGCTTTCACAGATTCGACAACGCCAGCTTCTTCCCCTTCAGAAATGGTCAAACCAAGTTCAGGCATCTCTACAAAGACCACGTCGCCCAATGCTTTTTGAGCATGATCACTAATACCCACAGTGACGGTGCCATCTTCTTCAAGACGTGCCCACTCGTGAGTTGGTGCATATTTCATTTCATTGGGGATTTCACTCATGGAGCTACACCTTTTCTCTGACTGTAAGGAACATATGAATTTTTCTGATCGCGCTAAGATCTGGTGCCTTCAACATTTTTGACGGCAGAGCTAACTCTTCTTTCGCCTGATCTATTTTGCAGAGGACATTTTGCCCGTTTTAGCAATTGCTCGCCTACCTTTATTTGTTTTACAAAAGCTTTTTCTTCAATCTTTCTGCGAGCATGCTTAAAGCCTTAGCTCAACTTTGACCAAAATTGCTGCCTTCAGAGCATCTTCTTCGCTATCAGATCTTTGCCTTTGCGCACAAACGGCGGTTTGATCAAACGCGCTTTTTTCATCTTGCCGCGAATATCCACCTGGCAATCACCGGTCGCATCAGCTGGCACCCGTGCCAGGCCAATGCTGTATTCAAGACTGGGGGAATAAGTGCCGCTGGTGATAATGCCGTTACCTGCATTTGTAATGACTTTCTGGTCGTGGCGCAAAATGCCTTTATCTTCTAACACTAGGCCGACTAACTTTTCACCGACATTACCGCGCTGGGCCTCTAATGCTGAGCGGCCAATAAAATCTCGCTCTGGCGGGTTCCACGCAACGGTCCAACTAATATTGCTGGCCAACGGTGAAGTAGTCTCGTCCATATCCTGACCGTATAAATTGAGGCCTGCCTCTAAACGCAGAGTATCTCGGGCGCCCAAGCCAGCGGGCGCAACGCCAACGTCAAGCAATTGCTGCCAGAGTTGTATTCCTTGCTGTATAGGAAGCATGACTTCCACGCCATCCTCGCCGGTGTAACCGGTTCTCCCAATCAACCAATCACCAAAAGCTAAAGCGTAAAAAGGCTTGAGTTCGCTTAACTGGGGAATATCGGCGACTTCAGATAGCCGTTGAATTGCTTTAGGGCCCTGCACCGCCAGCATAATTTGCGACTTGTGGGTAAAAGTCATATTGGTATAGGTATGCACAGCAAACCACTCTAAAACCTTTTGCCGGGTAGAGGCATTAACTACGCAACGAAAACTATTTTCCAAACGATAAACAATCAGGTCGTCTTTTATGCCGCCTTGCTCGTTAAGCAGCGCACTGTAAAGGGCTTGATTAACCAGCAATGAAGCTACGTCGTTAGCAATTATTGAGCGTAGAAAATCTTCTGCATCTGGACCTTCGATATCGATAATTGTCATGTGCGACACATCGAACATACCGGCATCACGCCGCACCGCTGAGTGCTCTTCAATCTGGGAGCCATAATTCACCGGCATAATCCAACCAGCAAAATCAACCATGCGTCCACCGGCAGCTAAATGTGAATCGTATAGGGGCGTTTTTTCTGTCATTGCGTGTCTCTTCTACTATTGGTTACAGATTAATAATTGGAAAATACTATTTGGTTGTCAGGATTCTGATTTTTTCGAACTCAGATTTTGGCCCAAACTATTCTTTCAGCACTTTGGTCTCGGAGCTTTTCGTTCAGAGCATTTCTTCAGGGTTGGGAACTCAGCCCCATTGCTTCGCGCATCAGTTGGCGCTTAAGCCATAACTGATTATTGAGGATACCTACACCTGCGTTACGCAGCCAACTGATTGCAGGCTTATCTTGTGCATAGAGCCGCTTTAAGCCGTCCAATGCTCTGAGCATAGATTCTGAGCGCAAGTGCCGCTGTCGTGCAAATTTATTCAACCCGGTATTCGGGTTGTCGAAAATAAAGTGCGCATTGGCTTGAATTATTTTCAACAGCGCTGCAATATCCTCAAAGCCTAAATTAACGCCAAGGCCGGCCAGCGGATGCACTACTCTTAGAGCATCGCCAATAAGCACTATTCTGGGGTGAGGCATAGCTGTTTCAGCTAACTGCTGGCGCAAAGGAAATGCTTCGCGCTGGGCCACCGCCTTAATCTTCCCCAGCCGATTTTCAAAAGCATGCTCTAGCTCGCGGCAAAAGGCCTCGTCGCTGAGCGCTAAGCGGCGCTGGCAAGTGGCCTCAGATTGCGACCACACTACCGAACATAAATTAACATCATTGGCCGGCAATAGTGCCAGCGGCCCGTCCACTAAAAATCTTTGCCACGCCGTATTTTCATGACCATTTTCGGTCTGCACTATTGTGGTTAGCGCCATTTGCCCTGTGGGTATTAGCATGGCTGGCACGCCTAATGATTTGCGCACGACAGACTCCGCGCCATCGGCGGCTATGACTAAATCCACTGCTACCCGCTGTAAGTCACCTTGCTGCTGAATGACTAATTCAACTTTTTCGCTTGGCGGACCTTTCAACTGGCTTTTCAGCTGACCTTTAAGCGAGGGAGTCTCAATACTTTGCACTTGACCCAAAAGCACATTAATTTGCTCGGCCTGTGCGCGTATCTGTTGCCAGAGTCCGGCCAACAAAGGCGCTACCTGCACAATCCAGCCAAGGGTCGGCTGACCGACATCAGCAGCGTTGAAGTGCAGATCATTAGTGCCCCACTGCTCCCAAATTTTCATGGTGTCGTAGGCAGCAGCGAACTCATGCGGCCAAACATCAACACCTTTTAAAAGTTCTGCGGACGCAGGAGAAAGCGCCACATTGCGAATATCCATACCTAAACCCACAGGTCCTGGCTGAGGCTCTTGCCGATCAATCAGAGTCACTTTGTAACCTTGCTTGGCCAGCAACAAAGCCGCCGTGGCGCCCACGGGTCCGGCGCCAACAACCGCTAAATGAATCTGAGCTGATGGGGCAGGAGGGTTGATCACGAAAATTGCATCAATTTTTCAATAGCATCAATCTCTTTTGCAACAGATTTGCTGAGCACATCACAACCATTATTAGTAATCAAAACATCGTCCTCAATACGAATACCCATACCCCAATATTGTTCAGGTACATTTTCGTTCTGGGCGTTCTGTGGGATGTAAACTCCTGGCTCTATGGTGAGCACCATACCGGGCTCCAAAGGACGCCACTCATCATGAAAGCGGTAGTCGCCCACGTCGTGGACATCAATGCCCAACCAATGCGAACTCTTATGCGGGCAAAAAACTAGATAGCTGCCGTCTGCAATGAGCTCATCGGCATTACCATGAAGAATGCCAAGGTCTATCAGTCCTGCTACCATGACTTGCACCGCGGCTTCATGTGGTGCGTTAAAATGCTCGCCAGGACGGCACATTCCAATTGCAGCCAAATTCGCGGCAAGTACGACGTTATAAATTTCTTTTTGCGCAGCGGAATAAAGACCATTGATTGGGAACGTTCGAGTAATGTCCCCGGCATAGTGCTGATACTCGCACCCTGCATCAATCAGAACCAACTCGCCTGCGTTGAGCGCGCAGTTATTATTTATATAGTGCAAAACACAGGCATTGGCGCCACCACCAACAATGGACGGATAAGCTGAGGACACCGCGCCGCTGCGCATAAATTCGTAAACTAGTTCTGCTTCAAGTTCGCTCTCAAACATGCCTGGCCGAACCGCCTGCATGGCGCGCACGTGGGCGTTGGCACTGATCTCTACTGCTTGGCGCATGATTTCAATTTCTGCAGCAGACTTATAAATACGATGCTCGTGCAACAAATGCTTAAGCGAAACAAACTCGCCCGGAGGTTGAGTACCGCCAGCCTCTCTGCCGCGAATATGCGCCACATAACTTAATATCCTAGCGTCGAATGCTGTATCTTCACCCATAGTCATATAAATGCGACGGCGGCCTTCAAGCAAGCCTGGCAAAATTTCATCCTCATCTGCCACTGGAAAAGCGTCATCCACACCAATGCTCGCTACCGCTGCTTCTGGCCCCAGAATTGCGCCGTCTCGCTGCTCTAACTTTGGATCTCTTTCTCGGCAAAATAATATTGTTTCGCCCTGTTCTCGCAGAGGGACTAAAACTAGGAGTGCATCAGGCTCGCAAAACCCTGTTAAGTAATAAAAATCACTGTCTTGTCGGAAGGGGTAAAAAATATCTCGATTGCGACGTTGCAGCGTTGCTCCAGGAATTACGGCAATAGAGCCGGGCTCCATTTCATTCATTAGCCGTCGGCGGCGACGCGCATATTCACTCGAACTGATCGAGACCACGCTCAATCAGCTGCTTGCTGAGCTTGATGCTCATCCATTAATGCCATGATCAATACGACACTGACGCGAATGTACTCGTGGATTTCCATAAGAGAAGCTTCGCTCTCCTCAATGTCTTCGGCATCAAAGCGTTCTTCGTTTGCATAATCTGCCGGGTCCATGCCAGAAATACCCGCGAAGTCGCGAACAATTTCTTGCACATCTATGGGCAATTCGTCACGTGCAGTATTTAGTCCTGCCGCAAAACCAGCCAAAAATCCACCAGTCCATTCAACAATGCCTTCCACTCGCGTGGATAACGATTCGTCATCATCGGGAATTAGCGGCATAAATGACATGTCTTGGTCATAAAGTTGATCCAACGCTTCTGTAATGAAGGCGCCCAAAGCACCTTCATCGGTAAGGGTATCTGGGCCACCAAGGGCAACTAGATCGGCTACAACGAACTCAGGCATGCCATTTACGGCCATACCACAGACCATGCCATGCAATTCTGCCGGCACGAGGGCGGTGGATGCGAGTTCTGCTTTTATCAATAGGTCTGTCACGGTGAGTAGGGCTACACAAAAGATTATAAACGGCGCAAACTATCCCCTACTCTAAGCCTAATTGCCAGTTGCCCGTCATGACAGATCCACTATATCCAAATGAAGAACTTAACCGTCTAGAAAGACAGGTCGACAATCTTATTGCTCTGGTTCATTTATTGGGCAACGAGAACAAAGCATTGAAGACACAGCAAAGCAATTGGACTATTGAACGAGCCAAGCTTATTGAAAAAAACGAACTCGCAAAGAACCGTGTCGAGTCAATGATTGGCAGGCTTAAGGCTCTTGAGAAAGACTAAAGTAACGATAAGTATTTTGTTAAACATGAAAAGAACAATGCGGCACTACAACTAGCCTAAGGCCCGATAATCCATGAGTAATGACGTCACAACCCTAAGCATCAAAATTATGGACAAGGAATACCAAATTTCTTGCCCCGCAGATGAAGAAGAAGCGCTGAAGCGTTCCGCTAGCTATCTAAACGAGCAGATGGTGGAAATTCGCTCCACTGGCAAAGTGGTGGGCGTTGACCGAGTGGCAGTCATGGCGGCATTGAATATAGCCAATGATTTGTTAACGGGCAGTAAAAGTGCTAGTTCTGATCAAGAAGTAACTAACAGGCGCGTGAGGATGCTGAACGAAAAAATTGCCAACGCAGTGCCAAGTGTGGATTAACGTTAAGCCCCAAATTTAGGAGTAGGTCTAGATCTAGATGCGAACTCCCAGGGCACCTCTACGCCCATTAACGCGCCTAAAGACTCTTCGCTTCAGCCGTTTTGTCGCCCCCCCCCCCCCCC